>Ga0228535_1000027_pt1 | contig 465545 bp, 385 predicted proteins | sample SJ1metagenome_FD_168457 | JGI IMG/M metagenome (GOLD analysis project Ga0228535, IMG submission 168457) | Enriched culture of PCE-dechlorinating microbial communities from Ithaca, New York, USA - SJ1 | ecosystem: Engineered > Modeled > Simulated communities (microbial... > Unclassified... | reverse complement strand
TCAGGTGGTTATAGCGTCGGGGTTCCACCTCTTCCCATTCCGAACAGAGAAGTTAAGCCCGATGGCGCCGATGGTACTGCATCACGTGGGAGAGTAGGTAGCCGCCTTCCTTTACAAGCCCCCGGGAGAAATCCCGGGGGCTTTTTGTATTTTAGCCGTAAAGTATCCGGATTATTTACAATAAAGAGGATCATAAATGTTTCACACAATGAATCTAGCCCTCAGTTTATATCCAGACAATCTATTTTTACAAAGCACTTGTAGGCTGCCGTGCCTTTTTTCTGATTTTTGCCGGAGTTGATTCGATTTTATCTATGCAGAAATTGTGCAGATGCGATATATTGGAAAATCCTGTTAGCGACGCTATTTTGCTAAAGGATAAATCCGTGTTTTGTAAATAGTGGAGAACCTCCTTTTTCCTGATTAACATCAACCATTGCTTGGGTGTCATGTTGAATTCCCGTTTGAAATGCCGGGTAAATGTTTTTGTGCACTTAAAGCCGCAACGTTCAGATAGATCGTTTACGGAAGCCGCATGTTTATAATGTCTGAAAACCAGTTCAATAAAATTTAGTTCCGTATTATTATTGTGTCTCACTATGTTTACCGCAAGTAATTCACCCGCTTCATCGCTGGAAACAATTTTGTATCGACCGTCGTTGAAATGCAAAACACACTGTGTGACACCGTTGTAAAAATCTGCGTTTTTGTCTCTTTTTTTCTTTACAAGATATGAGTCCGGTAAAAGAGAATTTTCAAGTACAAATTTGCCCATTTTTGTTGAAAAGCTAAAGATTCCCGATATATCTTAGTTATCATTATATCTTAACACCATGCAACCACCTTCTTGCCCTTTACTAACGGTGCTTCTTGTAGCTTGTGCTCCAGGCCACAGATTAAGAACATGTACCGAAAATTTATACTCGTGATTGCGGTAAATATTATAATTGTTCGGGTTCTCCGGTGCATTACGGATAGGAAGATAAAATTCTTGACTGCTTCCCCCTTCCGATTGTACAAACTGAAGACCTGTAACGTTCATGTTTATTGTACCCGTAGCCTCTCTCCAGGCAAAACTACCGGGTATGAAGTGCATGTACTTTCCACTTACCGTTGGATGAGGAGCTACTTGAAATAGACTGGTTAACGATTGTCCGTCCAGCATTTCATTAATTGGAGGATAATACCATTTAATGTCACCGCCTTCCATAGTCCACTGTACATCGTCCTGGTTGTAACTGAATTCTATCTCGTTGATATAGGGCAAACGTGCGACAGATGCTTTCACATACAATTTGGTAGCGTTTGTCGGGTCGGTGTTTGTCGATAAAATATGTTCGGGAACATAATATGAAATGTTTCTTTCGTTTATATTCCAATATCCGCCTGTCACCTGAGGCGTGATCACAGGATTGGTGTATGTAATATTTCCGGTATCAAAACCTCCGCCCATGCCGGATTCAAAATAAGTCAGCAAGTAATTTCGAAAATTTCCTTCATTTACATTGGGAGTTGTACCATAGTCAAAAGGGTACGGATTGCCGGTGCCGTAAGAGTTAACACCGGCGCTGTTACTAACTTTGTATATGTTACCCGTACCATATTGTCTCCAGGTAACGTTCGCGGTTATATGAGCCGAAATAGAGCCATCCCATGTTCTCTCGTAGAATAATTCTGCATTCTCCAATTCGAAATCTATTGTATGATATCCCAAATTTGTATCATAGGGAGGTATGGGCGCCGGATAAGGATTATCGGGAGTAAGAGGATCTTCTACAGGAAACCGGTTGGGCGACCACATATATTGTTTCGTTACATTTATCAGCCCTATTTTATTAATGAAAACATAGCTGGTAGCCAGCTTTTGGTCATCCAGCACCGGGGTTCCGTCCATCGAACGGTTTGTAACGTTCTCGATCGTTACTTTGGCCATGGTGCGATCCATGGCAAACCCATTCGAGCTGTCTGACGGGCCGCGTAAATCGGCCATAAATGGATTGTCGGCATGTCTGTTGGGTTCAATATTGAAATTATCGTATGTGACCATAATAAATGGAGGCTCGACAGGTAAGCCGGTTTCCGTGTTATAAGTAACACGAATAGGGGTATATCCTAAGGGTGTATTCACTAACGTGTGCATTTCTCCTATATTGGAAATTCCTTCAAGAGCAGTTGTGAGCGATTGCCCGCTTACCACTCCCACATCCTCGTTGAGCACCACATAAACGATGCTCGGGCCGGGGCGTGTAGGCACAAGGATATTTGAAAAATCAACCATCCAGCTTCCGGTGGTGGCGTCGCGCGATATTTGTGTGTTTGAGATGGCAAAATACCGGTTGGTGATGATGTCTCCGCGGTCATCCTCCCTGTCGGAGAAAACAAGAACGCGCAAACTGTTTAAGGTGATGGACTCGTCGGCTGAAGTTCCGGTAGCTCTAACTACCGTGATAGGCGTTGAGTTGAAACTCAGATAAGTTTCGTCTTCGTTTGTTTTCTCCAAATTACCGGGGACGTCCGTAAAACAACCCGTAAAAAAGAAAGAAAGCAGAATTGCCGGAATTAATATCTTATTCTTCATATAATTGTTTTTTCGGTTTGAATCTCTAAAATTTGCATAAATTGCCATAACGCAATCCTATTCCTTTATTCCAAAGGCACTTTGTATTGATGAACCGTCCAGGGCAATACCTTTACCTTCGTGTTGAGCAGTGTGAATGCGCCCAAATCGACAATGGTTCCCGTGAGTTTGTATTCGTATCCCCGTCTGAGTTTATAAAAATATTGCGGATCATCGGAAGATTCCGAGTTATAGGGCTCTCCTGCAACAGGAGCCGGTTGAGTAACATTTTCGTTTAAATAAACAGTGTATAACGTCGGAATACCTCCCGGTACAGTGCCATCGTCGTAAATAGCTTCAACCTCAAGAAGTGTGGCATTTGTATTCCCTTCGTTATCAGGCGCTGTCGCCAGATTTTCGTACACATACACAGGGGGTAATACAAGTTTTTGTGTTGGATCATCTGAAAGTTCATAAGAATACGGATTGGGTGTTACGGTATAGTTGTAATAACTTTGTCCGGTAACCGGTGTACTGCTTTCCCACAATGTGGATTTCCCTGCATTACTTTTGAGCGATACTTTTTTTATAGTTACTCCATTGGGTGTATTTTTCAACAGTTCAAGATTTATTTTTGCCGCTGCACGGGTTAGCAAAACCGTAACCTCATTCGTACCCGGCTTTGGATTTACTACCTGTACGTTTAACGTTTCGCCTGTCATCATAAGCGGAAGCGAGAGTGGAGCAGTTATTTCACCGGGTATCAAAACACTCTTCAGGGCAGCTTTTGTGTTGATGCCATCGAGTATAGGCGTTAGTGCCGCGTTTTCGTTCGCTACCACATATACATCTTTTGGTCCGGTAACCACATCCAGAACAAATGGGTTATTGAATGAGGTTTCACCGGCCGTAAAAAGCCGGTTTACTTCCAGAGTTTCATTGATAAATACAAAAATGCGGACTTTGGTTATCTCTTCATCGCCTGCAAAGAGTGCATCGCCAGCTACACGGGTTTTTATACCGTCGAGCGACATAATGATGAGGCCTCGTTCCTCGTCTTGTACCAGTTCATCGGAAAGACATGACGATAATGTTGCCATCAACGCAACTAAAGTGATGAACACTTGTAAACAGTATGGATATTTAATTTTTTTCATAGTCCTCAGTTTTATTTATATTCTACATACTGATATACTACATTCCACGGGGTTACTATGGACTTAACCTGCAATTTGGCCGAAAGCACGATCAGTATATTAAGGGTTCTGCCCAGTTCCGGAACAAACGGGTTCCCGTCGGAATCCTTATCGGCCGTGAAAATGACTTCACCATTGAAAAGGATATCCACCACAAACGATTTTCCGGGCACCGGGGGGAAAGCATAAAATATGGGCGTCACGAAGTTTCCGCCGGCCTGGAAATTGGCTGGGGGAGAGTATGAAACGGTGTTTCCGGTAAGGTTACCGTCCTGGTCGTACGTGTCCAGCGATTCGTGTACCACATACGAATAGGTTCCCTCTTTATTGCCGTTCCATTGTTTCAGTTCTACGGTGGTGATAGTAACTCCTGCCGTTTTGCGTGAAATCTCTACTACATGCGATGTCCCGGGTTCGATTCCGCCGTACTCTACCGGAACATTGATGGTTCCGTGGAAAAGGTCTCCTGATGTTTGTGCTATACCGTTCTGCTTCTTCAGCTTCACGTAGAGGTCCTGCATTTGCTTCACTGTATTTATCTGCGAAAAGTCCACTTTTTCGTCAAGGTTACCCCATGCCACGAAGGTAAGATTATTATATCCCGGATAATCGAGTTTGATCTCTATGGGTTTCCGGTTCTTGATCTGATCTGTCGTGAGTTCGAAAGCGTAAACTACCTGTCCGTTCTCGTTAAACACAAACAGTATAACCTGTTGCACGGCTCCGTCTTCGGTAATGTCATTCAGATCAGCATCCAACGCTTTAATGGTTACCTGAAACGGACGGGGACAATCTGACAAATCTTCGTTCAGGCAACTGCTCAGCAATCCTGTCAACAACAGCATTGCTACAAGTAAAAAGCTGTATTTGTTTGTGTTGTTCATCTTTGAATACAATTTTTATTTTCTTTCTTTGTTCCGCGGCGGGGTATCACTCCCCACCGCGGCGGGTTTTTACTTTGTAAAAGGTTTTACGCTTTGACAAAGCTGGTTATATAACTTAACTTACGGAGCTGGTGTTTCCCAAATTACAGTTTGTGTTACTACATTCCATGGAGCCACTTCCACCCATACGTCAAGTTGGGCTTCTTCCGCAGGATCGATGGTGGGGTTACCGGCTTTTTTAAGCGTGGCTGTGATGTTGTATTGGATATTACGCATAATAGTCCCATCTGCAGTGTGGCCTTCATTGTATGACCAGATTGGATCGTTTACCCAAATAGCATAGTAAGTATAACCCTCGGCATCAGTAGCCAATCCCTCGGCAATGTATTGCACATCATCTTTAAATAATTTACCTTTCAACACGATAAATGTCCCTTCTTTGTTATCATTGGTATTCGCCGTGTTTTCGAACGCGTAGAAGTAATGAGCATTGACGGCATTTACCAGTCCCGGGGCTTCGAGAGCTGCATTTGGCTGAAACAGCTCTGCTAAACTGGCGTCATCAGCCGCAGTATATGCTCCGGTATATCCGGCACTTCCCACATAGGAATGCAATGTGGAAGGATAGGCTGAGCCATACAAAAACTCAGTACCGTTAACGAGTGATGCACCAAATAGCTTGGACGATTTGCGGGCATTGAACATGGTAACTTCGGTCAGTTCGAATCTGTTGTAAAACGGATTGTTAAAATCATAGGATAACCCCACCAAGGCTACGCGGGCGTTGATGCGAGTGATGGGCAAGCGTACACCTGGACTAATTTGCGTGGCTTCTGCATTATATAACGATAATGCCGGGTCGGTATCCGTTGTTTTATAACCGTATTGGTTATGTCCACCTTCCAAAGTCATATCAACCGGTTCTGCCGTCATCACCAGGCCGCCGGTAAGATCTTGAGAAAGTGGTGTCTGAATTTTTGCCAGCAATTCGGCTTTGTTGGTTACCGCTCCAATATTGGCATTGGCTGCCACCACCATGGTCTTAGGACCGGCAGTGGTTATTACGCCTTCCACGAAAGCTTCACCGTCATCTCCTTTTTTGTATCCGTCAGGTGTTTCACCGATAAATAACCATACCTCCACGTTTTTGATGGCACTTTCGGCAGCCAATCCGGCCGGAGTAACGCCGTCACCACTTAAATCACCTGCCAAGCGGGTTACGGGAGATTTGCTACTTGGGAATACTTTTACCGAAATAGTTGCCTCGGCTCCTTTCTCCACGTCGGGGACTTCACTGTTACAAGCCACCATACCGAGTGCAATGGCTCCTAGTAATAATAATTTTCCAATTTTCATAAAATTAACAATTTAAAAAGTGAGTGATTTAATTAATTAAATTTGTTTTAGTTTTTTACCCCTATACCCCCCAAAGGGTACTTTGGGTTGTGAATTATTTTAAGTTTTAATTAGTTATTTATGTTATAAGTCGTAAGTTTATCATCCGTCATCTGTCTCCCGTCATCCAACATTTCACATATTATCTTCTGTATATTGTTGCAATTGTTCCGCATTGTGGCGGGCATCGGTATTGCCGGCTTGTATCGCCTGTTTGAAATAATCCGAGGCGCGTTCGTTGTCACCTTTTAATGTGTAAGCTACCCCCAAAAGGTTCTTTGCTGCAGGACTGTTTGGACATTTCTGTAAGTGACGCAAAGCGTCATCGGCTTTGCCGGATCGCAATTCTCCTGCCGCTGCATTAATACAGGCTACTTCGGCGTCGGGAAAAGTTTCACATGCAATATCGAACACTGTTTTGTACTCGGGACTGTCTTCCGGGTAGGTCTTGGCCACCAAATACATTTCGTTTAAGCTTAAAAGTTTGGGTCTTGTTTTTATGATTTTCTTGGCTTCTTCCACATTGAACGGACGGGAAACGTAGGCTATATTATAATCGTTACGGCGCAACGGGGGATAGAAGTCACGCAACAGCCTGTTGTAGGTTTGCCCGTTATCTAATGCTATAATGCGTGCATCCCGTGCGTCATAATCGGGTACGTTATCGATGATCTCCGCAATAGCGTCCTTGTTTGCCAGGTTTGATGCTATAACGGCTTTCCGCAATCCGTTCCAATCTTCTCCAAACCACTCTATCTTGAATTGGCTGCGGGTATATCCGTATTTTTTTTCTATATACCGGGCAAATGTTTCGGCGCGCCGTTGCGACAGCAGCATATTCCTTTCCTCCGTGTCTTCGGGCGAGGCATATCCCGATATGGTGAAATCGGTAATGGTCAGGTCTTTGTCGGATTTTAATTCTCGAATAATTTTATCCACTTTTGCCAGTTCTGTCGCATTGTTTTCGAAGTTGGGCAACAGGTCGTGCCTTCCCACAATGTAGTTGAGGTGTGCGCTGTAGCGTTCGCTACGTTGTTTCACGGGCTCCACTTCGGGAACGACGTAGGGTATTCGGTAGTTTGGAATAAATTTGTCCGGCAGAATCTTTTGAGAAACAAGTTTGTCGGGTTGCGCTTCGCTGCAATCGGCACAGCCGATAATCTCGGTTTTCAACACCAATTGAGCCTGCCGCTGCCACTCGTTGAACGGCAATGTTGTCTTGTAGTACAACGTTTGGTTGGTGCCGTTGCGACGTACAACCTGGTTTTCAGCCGGCATGGGAAGGAGCGTTTTCCCTTTCCACTCAAACGGCCTTTCGAGCACCTTGTTTCGCAACGAGCCTTTCACGGCTATGGGTTCTAGTTTCACCTCGTTTTGACCGGAGACTACCACGGGTGTGATAATCAGCATGTCGTTTTTGTCGAGCCTGAGGTTGTTCAGGTTAAAATCCATGCTCACGTTCGTGGTACCAGTCCTTTTGGATATGGCCTGATTTTCAACTGTTATTTGATCCATGTAGTTGACTTGTGCAGTTGCCGCTTCAAACGTTATAAACAAGGTAACCGTCATCACAAATACTGTGCTTATGCTTTTTCGTTTCATATTTTTTTATTTGATAAGATAAATAAGGGAGATTGCCGCTTTGGTAATACCAAGGTAATTGTTGGTGCCGCTTGCTATTTTACTCCCGCACTTCACGCAGGGATATTTATCGTAAGTGAGGTATACATATCCGGCCCCAAGGTTAAATTCAAGGTTCCACCGCGGCGATACTACCCATTGGTATCCGTAGCTTAGTCCGCCGCCATAGGCAAAACCCTCGTACCGGTAATCTTTAAATTTAGACAAGCGTCCTACCGGAATGTCCATTCCTCCTATATTATATTCGCCGGCCAACGCATGCAAGCCAAAGAAATGGCCGTTAAAGCTTTCGCACAGCCAATACCTCAGCTCGGGCTGTATAATCCAGTGCTTGGCCTTTTTATAATCTTTAAAAGTAAAAGGGTTGAAGCCTCCTCCCACTTCGAGCGTGTACTTGCGGTTGAGGGCAAATTCCAGACCGGCATTTGGAGTACCGGCGGCAGCCCAATGTACGAGATTTGTTTTGATTCCTGCATTTTGGGTAAAAGCGAGTGAACAGCAAGCAACAAAACCGAATAAAAAGGAAATGATTCTTTTCATGAGTTTTTATGTTTTATATATTTGCATTGCCACGGTTTTCTTTTTTGTTTTTGCAAAAGAAATCGCGGAACATTTTCCTTATGAAATTAAAAAAGGGTGAAGAGACTTTTTCCGCCGGATGATCATACGTGCCGTCGTTGACTTGTCCCGTTTTTTCGAGCAGTTGGAGCCTCTCTTCAATGAAGCGCGTAACCTCTTCACTGGTCATTTCTTCCGGTTTACCTCTTTTATCTTTCATGAAAATTTTTGATGCAAATTAAGGATAAACGGTCGCAGGTGTGTTAGGAGTTTTTGTGCAAAAAATTGATTTTTTTAAGCAAATATTTTTTCTAAATTTGACAATATTCGCTTTTTTATTTTTGTATTAGGCTGGTTATGAGTATGGTAAAAAGTCAAATATGAGAAGTGAAAAATAAGTTAAAACTTCTTTTTGATAAGATGTTTTTGAAGAATAAGGCTGTGGGGGTAATTTCTTTTCGGTGGAAATGCATCTAAAGTGGGGGGATTACTCCGTTTATCCAGGTAGCTGCAGCATTCAGGGGGTTTTTATCGTATGCGTTTTCGGTATTGGGAGGGAGTCATGTGGAAGAGGTTCTTGAATGTCCTGGAAAAATAGCCCATATCGGTAAATCCGCACTCGAGTGCTATTTCTCCAATCGGGGTAAAAATATCGGCATCAAGCAATCGTTTGGCTTTTGACATACGTATCCTGAGGATATAGTTAGAAATATTGTATCCGGTTATTGCTATCATTTTCCGGTTTAACTGAGAACGGCTCATGGCCATGTTGGAGGACAGGTTTTCGACATCTATTTCGCCTTTTATCATTTGAGCATAGACCATGTCTGTAAGTTTGGTGAGAAAATTTTGCTGAGCGGTTGTTAGCTGGATGTTGGCCTCCGTTCCTTCGTTTAATGCCTGGGAAAATTTCTCCCTCAAAACTTTTCGTATTTCGAGCAACTTAACGGCCAAAACGTTTAGCTCCTCCGAATTGAATGGTTTGGTAAGATAGGCTTCCGCACCAGCTTCAATGCCTTTAATCCGGTCTTCTTCATTCCCCTTTGCCGTTAAGATAATGACGGGAATATGGTTCACCAATTCCGATGCGCGAATTTTCCGGCACAGTTCGTATCCGTCCATCACGGGCATTCTTATATCGGTAATAATCAGGTCGGGGATAAAATTTTCCGCTTTTTCAAATGCTTCTTCCCCATCTTTGGCAAAGAGGAGATTGTATTTTTTGCCGAACTGGCTTCCAATGTAAAACAATACGTCGGAATTGTCTTCAGCTATAAGCACAGTTTCTTTGCTGTTGTCTTCAACAGCATGATGGTCCGGTGTCTCAACGAGTTGAGGAGTGTTTCTCTGCTTTCTGCATGCGGTCATTATTTCAGGTGGAATCCAGGTTGCCCATTTTTCGGTTCCGTGACGTAAAGGCAGGACCACGGTGAATGCCGAGCCTTTATCCAGGGCAGTTACCACAGTGATGTTCCCGCTCATCGCTTTTACAATTTGGTGGACGAGTGACAAACCTACTCCCGAGCTTGTCGGCATGCGACTGTTTTCTCCCTGGAAAAAAGGCTTGAAAATATTTGGTAAATCCTCCGGATGAATTCCGCATCCGGTATCGACCACACGGATCTCTATCTCGTTGTTTTTCCGTCTTGACGAGATATAAACTTTTCCTCCCTCGGGGGTATATTTCAAGGCGTTGGCAATAAGGTTACACATCATTTTCTTTACATAATGGGGAACAAAATCCATGATAACCGTAGTTTCTGCGGTTACGAAGCGTAAGTCGATATTTTGGTTCCTTGCCTGCATTTCAAAGGACTCCACAAGCATTTGTAAAAGAATGACGACGTTACCGGTGCGCCAATCGGCTTTTCCGATGGTGGATTGAATTCGTGAAATATCGAGCAGCTGGTTAATAAGCTCCAGGAAGCTGTTGCCTTGTCGCATAATTACGGATCCTGCCGCCATAATCTCCCTTTCTTTTTTGAGTTGTCCCGATTCGAGTTGTTCTCCCAACCCTAAAATAACCGTGAGGGGGGTGCGGAATTCGTGTGTGATGTTCGTAAAGAAATTGGTACGTATTTTTTCCGTTTTTTGCAACATTCGTTGATTTTTCGTACGCATTTTCAGGGCGTACAACAAAGCCAGTAATGCTACCAGGGATATGGTTGTTAATCCCGTAGCGGAATAGATAAGCGACCGGGTGAACCGCTGCTTTCTTTCGTAGTTTTTGCTGACGGTCGCAATGTCCAAATCCCGCTTCTTCCTTTCGAATTTTACGATTGTATTTTGTAAATGGATGTAATTCTTTGTATTCAGAAGGCTGTCGGCATATAAGTGAAACAGTTGGTAGTTGCGCAACGCCTCACGAAAATTCCCTTGCTTTTCGAGTATCTGGTAATTGAGTTTGTACACTTCGGAGAGGTGTTCCAGGGATTTAATGCCGGTAGCAGTTTTGCGGGCTTCGGTCAAATACTTGTCGGCGTTGGGCTTGTCTCCCGTAAGGAAATAGGTGCGGGCAAGTGCTAAACACGATTCCAACCAGTGTCATTTATCAGTACTGTTCTTCATAATGTCATAGGCTGACTGGTATTCGAGCAGGGCTTTATCCCACTTTTCCTCCTTTTCGTAAAGGCGGCCGAAGTGATTGTGGCAGAGTGAAATTCCTAAATCGGATTTTGCTTTTCGGTTGTATTTCATCGACTGACTGTAATAGTACCGGGCAGAATCTGCCATTCCTCCGGACTCGAATGTGGCACCGATATTTGCATAGTTAATGGCTTGACCTACAAGGTTGCCTATTTTTTCTTCGCCCGTTAATGCTTCCCTGAAGACCCTTTCTGCCGTTTCATTATTGCCAAGTGTAAGCTGGATGTTGCCTATGCCGTTTAGTGTGACGTTTCTGTTTTTTATGGCAGCGGGTGATGTTTTATCACTGTAGGTTTCGCAGTATTCCAACGCTTCGTAGTGGTAAGAGGAGGCTTCATCGAGTGCACCAATCCGGCGAAAATTTGTCCCGGTGTTGTTTAAGGCCTGAATTATTTCGAGCGTGTCTTCCAGTTCCCTGGCTGCTTTAAGCCCGTTGAGACTGGCTTCTATGGCATCGTCAAAACGGTTGTTTTCGCGGTAAAGCTTTCCCAGTTCCCGTTGACCGATCATGATGCCCAACTTGTTTTCATCCCCGACAAAACGGTCCAGAAGTACTTCCAGCGAATCTATAGACCGGTTTGCCCATACCATACTATCCGTAAATTTTCTGTCGGCTGATGAATAGACGGACAGTGTGTCATTTCCGTGTTGACAAGAGGCAAGAAAGCCAAGGAATAACGAAAACAACAGGAATCTTAAACAGCAAAGGTTTAGTATATACCTATTTCCTACGGACATGAAATAAATCTTTATTTGGCAATGATTTAATGCTATTTATCCTGAATTTATAAAAACAAAAAAGAGAAGAGACAAGCAGTAGGCACCTTATTCTAAAAATCTATCGAGTGAAGTTAATAATTATAAAGGAATCGTACCTGTAATTGTGGAAAACTTCTACACAAGCATGTTGTTGCTGCTGGATTTGAACGACCCGTCGAAAATATTCATCGTGCTGAGGCTGACCGGATTCATCTTAAGTACATCTGCCAGCTTCTTCTGTACGGGTTTCGTTATTGTTTTAGTTTTTAATTTAAAACACAAAAAAAGTTGCCCGAATATTCGGGCAACTTTTTTCTCTGTCTTTTTCCCTGCGGATAATCAGTTTTTGCAATAACCCTTAAGCAATTGATTTTACTGATTGGTATGGCAGGTAGTTTTATAACAACCTATTTTACAGTCGTACTGTCTTCAATCTGAACCGGATTCAATGCATTCAACTTTTCCAGCAAACCGGAACGTTCACTTTGACTGATCTTTCCCTTAAGCTTAATTACCCCGTCCTTTACGGTAGCGGTAACATTCTTATATCCTTTGAGCAGTTCAGCGAGTGCTGTATTGATAGAAGCATCGAGTGAAGTATAGTCAGGGGCGACAGGAGCGGGAGGAACCACTTCAATCTGATTGACCACTGATTTCACATTTTCCACTCCGGCGACAGTACTTTCGGCATAACTCTTCGTAGCATCATCGGCCACGGTACCCGTAAGGGTAGCTACCTTGTTTTCTACGGTTACTAATACGCCATCCAGTTCAGGATTGGAAGCAAGAAGTTCCTGGGCAGTCCTTTGTACTTCCTCATCACTCACGTTGCTACAGGAGGTTGCTCCGATACCCAGTGCGAGTATCAGCAGTGCCATTGATAAAGAACGAAATACTTTCATAACTTTTTCTTTTTTAGTTAAACATAAAATGCTTTTATCTTTAAACGACACTAATAGAACGTCTCATCTTTTGAATTGTTTTCGGGAGAGGCTTTATTTTAAAAAATTTTCGTGTATTTATGACAATAAGGTGTGGAGCCTTTGTGGTCGTAATACTGCTGATGATAATCTTCTGCTTTCCAGAATATCTCAACTGGTCTGAGCATGGTAGCCACACGGTATCCTTTTTCCTGTAATATCCCGATATATTTTTCGGCGACTGCCTTTTGTGATTCGTCGGCATAAAAGATACAGGAACGGTATTGTGGCCCGATATCGGGTCCCTGGCCATCTGTTTGTGTGAAATCGTGTGTTTCAAAGAAGAGTCTGACCATCTCCTCATAAGAGGTAATCTCCGGGTCGAAAATCACTTCCGTGGTTTCCAGATGACCCGTATTTTTTTTGCATACCTGTTCATAGGTAGGATGATTCACGTGCCCCCCCATGAATCCTACATTGGTTTGTTTCACCCCGGGAGCTTTCATGAAAAAATATTCCGTTCCCCAGAAGCAACCCGATGCAAAGTAACCTGTTGCCTGACTATCCTGCCTTGCGAGCAGGAACTTCATTGAAATGGAGTTTACGCAATGACGCGTCTGCTTTTCGGTGAATCCTTCGCCCAGGAACAGGTGTCCCAGGTGTGCCCCGCAGTTGTTGCAGAGAATTTCTGTGCGTCGGCCGTCGGCATCGCGCACCCGCTTCACGGCACCTTCAATCTCATCATCGAAAGAAGGCCAGCCGCAGTTGGAATCAAACTTATCTTCCGAGCGGTAGAGTGGGGCGTTGCAACGCTTACAGAGATAGGTACCTGCCTTTTTGTTATTCAGATATTCCCCGGAAAAGGGACGTTCTGTTCCCTTATGTACGATTACCCGCTCCTCTTCGGGAGTCAATGTATTGTAATTCACATTCATTGTATGTTGTTTTGTGGTTGTTTTTTTATTCTCCTGCGCACACATGGTGAAAAACATGGCGGCAAAAATTAATACTAGATATGTTCTTCTCATTGATGTTTTTTTAAGTAATTATTATTCAGTGTTGGTCAATTGCCCGAATAAAGAAATTTGGCTAATTATTGCGCCTATTACAAATATCCTTTAAAGGCATACCATTTTCTTCGTTTTAAATATTGCATGTTTTGATCGTTGTCATAGGCTTCCTTCTCGAATCCGATATTGCGGTATGCCTTATATCTGTTTTTATAACGAATCAGTTTGATGCCCCATTCGAGCATATACCATATATAAAATCCAATGATCAATAATTCCAGCATCTGGCGGGTATGGATGGCTTCGTGGTTCTGCACCCGTTCATCCAGCGTCGCATGTTCTTTTCTTGCGAAGACAATCCCTAAAAGATTGATGGCCCTGAATCCTTTTAGCGGCAGAAAACCGGAATATATTATCTTCATAAACCATTCCCCTGTTATTACGAAGAGATAATGAAGAAGCGCGTGGTTCGATCCTATACACGTAACTTCAATTGTCCCCTTTTTTAGAACCTTTCATAAAACCAAAGGTAGAAACATTCTGTAAATTTCGTAACTTTGCACACTTAAAAATCGATAAATCAAAAAGGAACCAATATGAACAATAATTTTTCCTCTGATCTTCCCTATAAAGTGGCAGACATCAGTCTGTCCGGTTTCGGAAGAAAAGAAATCGACATTGCCGAGCATGAAATGCCCGGATTAATGGCCATACGAAAGAAGTATGTTGCCGAAAAACCTCTGAGAGGTGCCCGGGTAATGGGTTCACTCCACATGACCATTCAGACGGCTGTGCTGATAGAGACCCTGGTGGAACTGGGTGCCGACGTGCGCTGGGCCAGCTGTAACATCTTCTCTACTCAAGATCATGCTGCGGCCGCTATTGCTGCTGCCGGCGTGCCTGTGTTTGCCTGGAAGGGTGAGTCATTGGAGGAGTACTGGTGGTGCACGGAGATGGCGCTCCGTTTTCCCGGTGGAAAAGGACCCCACCTTATTGTGGACGACGGCGGTGATGCTTCTCTGCTTGTGCACATGGGATATATGGCTGAAAAAGATGCTTCTACTATCGACAGGAAGGGATCCAACCATGAGGAACAGGTGATCCTCGATACACTGCACCGTATCCTGAAAGAAGATGGGCAACGCTGGCACAGAACCATTACCGAGATGAAGGGCATTTCCGAGGAGACCACTACAGGTGTTCATCGCCTGTATCAGATGCTGGAACGTGGTGAACTGCTTGTACCGGCGATTAATGTAAACGATTCGGTAACCAAGTCGAAATTTGACAACCTTTATGGCTGTCGCGAATCACTTGCCGATGGCATCAAACGGGCCACCGATGTGATGATTGCGGGCAAGGTCGTTGTAGTGCTGGGTTATGGCGACGTGGGCAAGGGTTGCGCCAAATCGATGCGCTCTTATGGTGCACGGGTGATTGTGACCGAAATTGATCCTATTTGCGCCCTTCAGGCTGCCATGGAAGGATTTGAAGTGACTACGATGGATGAAGCGGTAAAAGAGGGCAATATCTTTGTCACCACGACTGGTAACCGCGACGTGGTGACCATTGAACATTTACAGCAGATGAAGGATCAGGCCATCGTCTGCAACATCGGTCATTTCGACAATGAGATACAGGTGGATAAACTGGTTAATTTTCCAGGAATCACCCATCTGAACATCAAGCCACAGGTGGATAAGTATACTTTTCCTGCCGGCAATTCTCTTTTCCTCCTTGCCGAAGGACGTCTGGTGAACCTGGGATGTGCTACGGGTCACCCTTCCTTCGTGATGAGCAACTCCTTCTCAAACCAGACTCTGGCGCAAATTGACCTCTGGCGGCATGATTATAAGGTGGGCGTGTATCGTCTGCCAAAGCAGCTCGATGAGGAGGTGGCCCGGTTGCATCTGGAACAGATTGGTGTGAAACTCACAACGCTCACTCAGAAACAGGCCGATTATATTGGTGTACCGGTGGAAGGGCCTTATAAGCCGGAGCATTACAAGTATTGATTGAGAGAATAAGTGAAAAAAACCATTATTTTATCACATGATCAGTTGGAAAAACAAAATAAAGGTTTTATCTTTGCACTCGCTTTTGCAAGAAAGCATTTAGGCTGATTCGCTAGCTCAGCAGGTAGAGCACATCCCTTTTAAGGATGGGGTCCTGGGTTCGAGCCCCAGGCGGATCACTGGAAGAGGGTGTATCACAATGTGATTTCACCCTCTTTTTATTCGGATACCTTCTGAGAACATATCCCAATATTCATTTCTCAGGAGGTTAGATTTTATTTTGAGACAGCCTCTTTTCCTTTTCCAGAGAGGATTTTTAACTTTTAAAGTCGAGTACGAGATAGTACGAATTACAACGTGCTCTGGCATACAGCTACATATTTTTCATTTAGTACGAAAACATTTCTAAAATACCCTATGGGGCGTTGGTTTATACCGGTGTGCTCCTTAGGCCATTCGAGATATCATTGTCGTTTTTTTCCGTATTACGTACTCGAGGTGAATCATTTATGAAAGCGAAAATGGTTATTAACAAAATAAACAGGTAGCCAATTCGTCTGCTTATATTTATTGTTTTAAGTTAGAGAGAGGAATTATTTCCACATATCTCTCTTTGTGTTTTTCTAAAAAGAAAATTTAATTGAAAAAATAATTTTATAAAAAGATTATAATTAAATTATAAGACACTTATAATGAGAGTTTATTGTTGATAGATTGAAGTTGTTAATAACTATTTTGGGGGATTTTGTCAAAAAATTAAAAGTTATTTTTTACATTTGTGGTGCACTTGGTTCTTATCAAAATTTTCTTTTTGGATAAGATTAAAAGGGAATGCCGTGAAAGTCGGCGACAGTTCCCGCTGCTGTAAGCTCCATAAACGTGCCGAACAAATCCTTTGCCACTGTCCCTACTCCTTGGGATGGGAAGGCGTTCGGTAACGGGAGTAAGTCAGAAGACCTGCCAAATGCATATTATACGCTTTTGATGTCTTTCGGGAAAAAAGATTGTCGAAAAATATCGCGATACAGCTCAATATGTATTCCCATATTTTTAGATTAAGAGATTTATAGACACTAAGCCTGTAAGTTTACTGGAAAATCCCGACATCTGTAAAGTGAATGGTCTATATGTCTAACAACTAAATAGTCTACAAAAATGAACAACAAAGAGCTTTACATTGTGAAACGCGACGGGAAGCGCGTATCATTCTCCATTCAAAAAATAGAAAATGCTATTGCCAAGGCATTTCTTTCTGTAGGAGCATTTGCCACACAAGAAGATTTCATATCCATTCTCTCGCGAGTACACGTTTCCGATGGAATGACTGTGGAGGAAATTCAAAATCAAGTAGAAGTGGCCTTAATGGCCGAAAAATATTTCGCCGTGGCTAAATCCTATATGCTCTATCGACAAAAACACGCCGAGACACGCGAAACACATGATAAAATGACATTCTTAATGAACTATTGTGATGCACAGAATGCTGCCACTGGAAGCAAGTTTGACGCCAATGCCAATGTGGAAAAGAAAAACATCGCTACGCTTATAGGCGAACTACCTAAAAAAAACTTCATCAACCTGAATCGGAAAATGCTTACCGATCGAATGAAAGAGATGTACGGCAAAGAGTTTGCCGATAAATATATCGGTATGCTTAATGATCATTTTATATACAAAAACGATGAAACAAGCCTTGCTAATTACTGTGCCAGTATTACCATGTATCCATGGTTGTTACAAGGAACAATTCCCATTGGAGGGAACTCTGCGCCGCCTACCAACTTGAAGTCTTTTTGTGGCGGATTCATCAACATGGTGTTTATGGTTTCGAGTATGTTGAGCGGAGCATGCGCAACTCCCGAATTTTTAATGTACATGGATTATTTTATTCGACACGAATATGGAGACGATTATTTTACCCACATTGCTGATATAGTAGATTTATCGAATCGTCGCCGTACATTGGATAAAGTAATTTGCGATTATTTTGAACAAATAGTTTACTCTATCAATCAACCCACGGGTGCTCGCAATTTTCAAGCTGTTTTTTGGAACATTGCCTATTACGACCGTCCTTATTTCGAAAGCCTCTTTGGTGAATTTGTATTTCCCAACGGCTCGAAACCAATTTGGGATTCACTCAATTGGCTACAGAAACGGTTTATGAAATGGTTCAACAAAGAACGCACCAAGACGGTTCTTACCTTTCCCGTGGAAACAATGGCTTTGCTCTCGAAAAACGGTGATGTCATTGACACCGAGTATGGCGACTTTACGGCGGAAATGTATTCCGAAGGGCACTCGTTTTTTACTTATATGAGTGATAATGCAGACTCGCTTTCGAGCTGCTGTCGACTGCGAAACGAAATTCAAGATAAAGGTTTTAGCTATACTCTTGGTGCGGGTGGAGTTTCAACCGGCTCAAAAAGCGTGTTGACCATTAATGTGAATCGATGTGTACAATTTGCCAAGCGTACGGGGCAACCTTATATGGCTTTTTTCGAAGAAGTGGTAGATTTAACACACAAAGCGCAAATTGCTTACAACGAAAATTTGAAAATGCTGCAACAAAAAGGAATGCTCCCATTGTTTGATGCAGGGTACATAAATATTTCCCGTCAATATTTAACCATTGGAGTAAATGGATTGGTAGAAGCTGCCGAGTCGCAAGGCATAGAAATTAACGACAATCCATCTTACATGGCATTTATTCAAGAAATATTGGGATTAATAGAACGTTACAACAAAAAATACCGCTTATCGGAATTAATGTTCAATTGCGAAATGATTCCTGCCGAAAACGTAGGCGTAAAGCATGCCAAATGGGATAAGGAAGACGGATATTTTGTCCCTCGCGATTGCTATAATAGTTATTTTTACTGCGTAGAAGACTCTTCGTTAAATGTGATTGATAAATTTCGCCTTCACGGACGTAACTATATAGACCGGCTTACCGGAGGTTCAGCACTTCATGTGAATCTGGAAGAACATCCCTCAAAAGCACAATATCGTCAATTGTTACGTGTAGCAGCGATTGAAGGATGCAATTATTTTACATTTAACATACCCAACACTATTTGTAATGAATGCGGATGCATTGATAAACGCTATTTAAAGCAATGTCCTCAATGTAATTCTAAAAATGTGGATTATTTGACACGGATTATCGGTTATATGAAACGGATAAGTAACTTCTCGGCAGCACGTCAAACGGAAGCGGCTAAACGATATTATGGAGTAATGAAAACAAAAAAAGAAGCTGCAGATGTTGAGATTTGTTGATTACGATATTGTTTTTCAAGAAATTCCGGATGAAGTGACGCTGGCTGTTAATTTATCCGACTGCCCGCATCGTTGTCCCGGATGCCACAGTCCGCATTTACAGCAAAATATTGGGAAAGAACTGAGTGAAACGGTCCTTTCCAATTTGCTCCAAAAATATGAAAAATCCATCACATGCGTTTGTTTTATGGGGGGTGATGGGGATATTCATGGCTTGTGTCGATTGGCTACATTTATTCGTGAACAATGGGGAGGAAAAATAAAAACTGCCTGGTATTCCGGGTTCAATACGCTTAGCAGAAAAGAATGTCTTCAAAGTTTTAACTTTGTAAAATTGGGCGCTTATGTTGAATCACTTGGCGGGTTGAACAAAAGAACCACTAATCAGCGGCTTTATTTGATAGATAATAGCGATATGATAGATATTACAGAATCAATTTGGTAATAAATTTATGTCGAAAATGACAAAGAAATAAAATTTACAACATAAATTTTCCAATAATAGTCGCTTTTAGGAAAAAAAATTATCCTTACGCTTGTATTTTTCACGAAAAAGAAAACTGTTATTAAGTAGTACAAACGTCCAAATGCCTTACGGTTATGCACGAATAGCTTCTGATGTGGTAACAACTCCACTGGTTTCTGTCGTTCCTGGTGGTATTACATACATTCCTGGCGATAAATCACTTTTAAAGCCCACCATATCGGAGATTGGATGATTAAACATCCCACAGGGGATACGTACAATACCCGTAGATTTTATCGGGCATCAGGATTATTATTCGAATATACAACAAGATCCCTGATATCTACCAAATATCCTTCAGGAAGATATTTGGCTTTGAGAAGAATATCATGTATTCCTTCGGGAAGATCGTATTTCCATGCTACTTCAAGTCTTCGGGTAATAAACGAAGTGGGCATTTCTATGGTTTCGATGAAACTGTTATCAATGTATAGATCTATCTTCAGAACGTCATCTTGCCGATCATTCTCTGCAACAGCACTGCCGGTAATAACAAATCCCGAACCGGTTATATCGAGTGAAACCTCTTTATTCTGGTTTGTTAGCCGGGTTCCTATCCTTCTTCTTTCGGTAGGATATATTTCTTTAAAACCAATCTCTAATGGAACCGGTTGAGGTATTTGGCATTTTATAGTGAATGAATCGTCATTTTCAACGCCTCCGTTTCTTTTAATCATTTCTACAGCATGACGAAGTCCCACATCGTATACTTTGGTAAGCGACATTTCAGTATATTCGAAGTTAATATCCTCTACTTTTTCTATCCCTTGTTTCCAATGATCGGGAATATTGCTGTACCCCACCATCGTTCCTAAAATTCCGCCGGCGTTGGCCGGATTGCAATCCGAATCGTAACCACATCGTGTGCTGATGTCTATGGTAGTTCCGAAATCGCCTTTTCCGTAAAGTAAACCTATCACGATGTATGCCGCATTAATTTTTGCATCAATATTATATGGTCTGAATACTCCGTCGGGACATCCTACGTCATATGTCCATTTTTTCTGAGCCTCAAACCAGGTAGCTTTCCAGTCGTTGGGATTTTGCCTATACCATTTAATTATATCGGCGATACATTGGTAAAACCCGCTTTCTTGCGGGATGGTTCTCAGGGCTTCTTCAACGATAAACTCTATATCACGGTGAACAAACGCTAGTGAATACATCGATGCCACATATATTCCGCCATACACCCCGTCTCCATAGTTCATAATATGCCCAATTCTATTACTAATCTCAACAGCGGAATTAATCATTCCGGGGGACATTAAGCCGGCAAAGTCAGCTTCGATCTGAAAATCGATGTCATCGGCATGAGGATTATTTTTCCAATGGCCGGAGGCCGGAGGCATGATGCCGTTCAGTATGTTATAACGTGCGGCCTGATTGGCATGCCATAAAGGATATTGAGCCCGGGCAAACGTTAGGGCATGCAGAGAGTCTGAGGCATCGAGGCCATTTTTTTCGAAGACATCTACAAAGGTCAGATCCATGTATACATCATCGTATAAGCCGGGAAAATTTTCATAGTACCACAACATGCGAGTACTATCCCAAGGAATGGGTACGTGATCACCGATCATGGTCCCGTTCCATTGAAACTCGGTAGGCCCGCCATAGGTACATCCGATGACTTGTCCGGCCCACCCACCTTTGATTTTGTCTGACAGTTCTGCTTTGGTAATAATTACCTCACTCTTTGGAGGCTTATTTGTTTGACAAGACGAGACAATGATTATTGCAGCCAAAATCACAAGAAGGTTAAAAATATTTTTCATAACTCTAATTTTATTCGTTTGTTATCAAATGTCAGGCGTTTTTATTTAGTTGAATAGTCCAATACAGTCTATTCCTATCTGATTTTTGTCTTCTGGCTTCAAAAATACAATATTCAAAAAGTTTTTCCCTTTATTGATCGCTACATTTTTCAAAGTATGTTCGCCTATTGCATCTTGTGCTGCGGATGAGTCTATAAATACATGCTCGTGTTGATTGATAGAGAGGTTGAAAGCGCCGTATCGCACTCCTTTGGAATATTTTATGGTAATATTTGATCTCCTTTCGGTCTCCGATATAAAAGAGAGGAAAAGGGTGTCGTTTGGCTTCAGGTCGCTCCACGAGATCTGCATATTGTTGCTCCACCCTCGGTGCACATTATTGTCGAAACGAAAATTACCGCCTGTCTTTCTCTCCAATATCATATTTTCAGCTTCTACTTTATTATCGATTATGGAAGGAGAAATGATATCTTCGCGTTTTGTTGCTACCCTCAGCGCAGCATCCGATAGATCTGAGGAAGGAATAGCTCTGGCATCCTGGGGATTGATGTACCAAAAGGTGATGGGTGCAAAATGAATGACGGCTTTTGTCCAATGCCACATCTCCATATCAAATTTCAACGATTTTCTAAAGGGGATGGCATCGAGCGAACGGAACCGGAGGTTGTGGGTGTACCCCGGGTTAAAATTTCCACTACCGTCGGTCTGGGCAATAAATGGATGTCCGATGAACGGTTCAGGCCTGCACCAGGCGTATCCGTAATAATCTTCAGTTCCTGTTCCGAAATGTGACGGAAAAGTTTCGCCGTCGACATAAATTTTCTCATCGCCCTCGCCCCACCACGCATAAACCGTATTGAACAGAGTCAGACAATCGCCCACATACACTCCGCGGCCTTTCAGGTTCACATAATTGATATCAAAAGGAAAACCGTCTCCTTCGTTATTTTTCATCTCGCCCGTTTCCAAAAAACTGTATTGTCTCCAGTACGCACAAAAATACATTGTGTTTTCAGTCCATTTGTAAGGATACGTCATAATTTGGGCTTGTTCAATGTTGATATTCTGATCCCCTTTGTTTTCGAGCAAGATATTGCATCTCCTTTTAAAAGGCATCACCCAGTAACACGACATAGTACTGTCGTCGTCCACTTTCGTGTACCATGAATGGTTTTTTCTTATCTTATAACCGGTACCGAAAAAGTCGCCGATAGGAGCACTAATTGTCCTTATGCCATCAAATGAAATGTGAATGATAGTGCTTCGAAGAGCTTGTTCATAATTCTCAGCGTTCATTTTGAGGGTAATTGTGCGGATTGCGGAATAATCATCGATTATAGTCAGATCCAGGTTTTTGCCAGCGGATATAGTTCCCTGCAGTGTTTCCTTCTTTAACTTTTGTGAAAGTGAAAAATCTTTCCGGATTAATTTTTGTCGTGTTGCTTGTATGAGAAAGTCCAACTTTTGTAATTGGTCCAATTTAAAAGTTTTTACAGGTGTCTTATTTTCATACGTGCGATAGTTTATATGATAATATACTGCCTCTCCTCCGGTTTTAGCACCCATATCTTTGATGTTGTCACTTTCATAGGTGATTTTGCATTTTTCTGCATAGGGTATGGGCAAGTAAAGATTGTGGCCGCGCATACCGTATTCTGTCAATCTTGACACAGAACCAGATAAAGGTTCTCCCGCTAATTTCCCTCCGCTGATAATATCCAGAGCGTCTCCTTCGATGACGGGAGCGGAATAATCATCGAGATAAATCCTTAGCACTCCTCGTCCCGAATTCTCGCCGGAAAATGTCATCCACATCCTTACGATAGCTCCCGGTCCTTTTGCATCCATCAGCACATACTCCTTTCTGCCGTGATCGGTTTCAGTTCTTACAAACATGTTTCTGTCCCAATTAGCAAACCAGCTTTTTTGATCAGATTCAACCGATGCCCGGTCGTAACTGCTGAATTGTTTGCAGAAATAGCCGGGTGAAGGATATTCAGCCAAAGTCTTCCTGTTTGTCATCTCAAGAAGAAGGCTCTCCAATGATATTTTTTGAGAATAAACGATATTGAGACTTATTGCCCACGAAAAAATAAGAATTCCTGTTTTTTTGATGGTTGGATTCATTCTTTGTTCTCCTCTTCTGAAATTGATTAAAAAGTGTCCCAATCAAAATTAATTGATAAATCCAGGCACAAAGAGGAATATCATTTCACAAAATGATACTATCTTCCCATTTCGCACAATTCCCGTTTATAAGAGGTGAAAATCAATAAAATTTACCGAAAAAATAATTACTTTAGTTATTAATTAACCTCGACATTAATTTTGGATGAATAATGAATACGAAAGTACCTATAATAACAGCCGTGTTGTTTTGTCTGGGCGGTTTGCTGTTATCACCGGCATCTTTGGCCAAAAACTCCGATTATTATTTCAGAAATATGGCTGTAGAGGACGGCCTTTCGCAAAATATGGTATATTCTATCTTACAGGATAAAACCGGTTTCATTTGGTTTGGCACGTTAGACGGGTTGAACCGGTACGACGGGCTAAGGTTTAAAATCTTTAAGAAAGACAACGAAAATAACCGTAGCATCGGTTCAAATAAAATCCTGTCGCTGCTCCAAGATAGCAATGAGAAGATATGGGTTGGGACAACCAACGGAATATATATTTACGATCCAATGTGTGAAAATTTTTTCCGTTTCGATATGAAAACGACCGACGGAGAAAAGGTGGAGGGCGCAGTCAGGGATTTAAAAAGAGATGGAAAAGGGAATATTTGGATGGGTGTACAAGGCAAGGGCGTGTTTTGTTTGAGCAATGAAAGAAAACTTAAAATATATCCGTTGAATAATACAAATGTTCGAAAAATTGATTTTGATGTGGATGGCAATGTATGGGTGGCGACCTATGGGCGGGGATTGCTTAAAATTAACCCGGTATCTGCACAAGTGAAGGAGTTTCTGATAGATGAGAAAAGGAATAAGATTTCAGAGAACGATATTAATACCATTTTGTCATTTAACTCCAGCTATCTGTTGGTCGGGACGGTCAATAAGGGTGTACAACGGTTCGATTTTCATACCGAAAAGTTTACCCCGTTTTTGGAGAAGGGACAAGACAATTCGCCTCTCTTTGTCCGGTGTATGATAAAAACTGAAAATCAGGAAATCTGGATCGGTACGGAGGAAGGTGTGTTCATTTATGATCTCCGCAGTATGAAATATATCAATATCAGACACATTCATAACGATCCTTATTCCTTGTCGGACAATGCAATTCACAGTCTTTTTCAAGACAGGGAAGGAGGAATATGGGTCGGAACCTTTTTTGGGGGGGTGAGTTATTTTAATTATTCGTTTTCACATTTTGAGAAGTATTATCCGATAATCGGTAAAAACTCAATAAGCGGAAAAAGCATCAGCGAATTTTGTGAAGATGATAAGGGAAACATCTGGATAGGAACAGAAGACGCCGGGCTCAATAAATTTAATCCTTCGACAAAAGTGTTTACCCAAAGCCCTGTTGCATCCAAAAACATACATTCGTTATTGTATGATGAGAATCAATTGTGGGTAGGCACATTTTCCGATGGACTCTATGTGATTGATCTTCAATCACAAAAAATAGTATCCTATAAAAACAGGGCATCCGGCAATTCCATAAAAGATGACAATATTTATTCGATATATAAAGACTCATCGGGGAAAATATGGATTGGATCAATGACCGGACTTCAATATTATAACCAGAGATCAAATAATTTTGTAAGGGTACGGGAAGATCTGATAAAAAATCAGGTGAACGATATTCTTGAAGATTATAGGGGTATCCTATGGTTTGCGACTATCGGCAATGGGATTTTCTCATACGATAGATTTTCGGACGAGTGGCAACATTATTCGTCCCCCGTGGATACTCACAACGGCGATTCGGGGCGGTCCGTTATTTGCTTGCTGCAAGACAGGAAAAACAGGCTCTGGATAGGTACCGAAGGAGCCGGGATCAGTATTTTAAATAGAGACGCAAACTCATTTTCTACCGTTATTACTTCTAACACCGGATTACCCAACGATGTCATTTATAAATTAATAGAAGATTCAAGAGGATATATTTGGGGGAGTACAAACAAGGGGATTTTCAGGCTCGATCCCGAAAATATGGATGTTGTCGTCTATACGCATTCGAGCGGTTTACTGGGGGATCAATTCAATTACAAATCCGGATTTAAGGATTACGCCGGCAAAATATATTTTGGAGGCGTCAAGGGGTTTGTCGCCTTTATGCCCGATGATTTAGGAATCAACGAATACGTTCCGGCTATCGTTCTAAATAGTTTTCAAATTCAGAACAAGGAGGTATCGTTAACGGAAAAGAACTCGCCATTAACCAGTTCCATTATATATACAACCAGTGTCAACATTCCGTACAATGCTTCCGTATTTAGCATAGGTTTTGCCGCCTTGAGCTATACATATCCCGAGGGAAACAAGTATGCATACAAATTAGAGGGACGCGACAGGGAGTGGATTCAGGCCGACCGGGTTCAACAGGTGAACTATACTGACCTGTCCCCGGGAAATTATGTTTTTAAGGTAATAGGAGCAAACAGTGACGGGGTATGGAACGAAGCGGGTGCATCGTTGAAGATAAACATTCTCCCTCCCTGGTACAGGACTTTTTGGGCTTATCTACTTTATATAGTGGTAATAAGCGTTTTTGTATATTATACCATATATAACTTTGTACAAAAAACCAAACGCCGGAATGCGCGATTGTTGAAAGAGCTCGAGAATACCAAAGAAAAAGAGTTATATGCAGCCAAGATTGATTTTTTTACGCACATTACACATGAAATCAGGACTCCTTTGAGTTTGATTAAAATCCCATTGGAAGATGTAATGAAGGAGAAAGACAAACGAGATCCTAATTGGGATAATCTCACTATAATCCAGCGAAATGTGAACAGGTTGTTGAAATTGGTGAATGAGCTGATGGATTTCCGGAAAACAGAGTCTCACGGACTTAGCTTGAATTTTGTAAGAACCGATGTGGTAAATATTGTAAAAGAAACAATCAGCAGGTTCAAGCCAAGTACTGACTCCAAAGAAATAAAATTGGATGCTGTTTTCTCAATTGAAAGTTTATATGCCGATGTCGATCGTGAAGTATTTACCAAGATATTGAGCAATTTGTTTTCAAATGCCTTAAAATATTCCTTTCACGTGATAGAAGTGGAGTTTTCACACACCGAAAAAAGTTTTGAGATACAAATCGGCAATGACGGCGACAGAATCTCCGACCAATTTGTAGAGAAAATATTCGAGCCTTTCTTCAAATTAAATAAAAACATACAGGGTACCGGTATTGGGTTGGCATTTGTTAAATCGTTGGTAGAGTTGCACAAGGGAACCATATACTGCGATAATACGAAAGCAGATAGGACTGTTTTCGTGATGACACTTCCTGTAAATCAGGAATATAGTATCGGGATTGACCACGACGAAGAACAAACAGATAGAGTGGATGATGAACAAAGTAATTCATCGAAAAATGAACCGTTTCATGTAAAAAAAACAATCCCTACCATTCTTACGGTGGAAGATAACGAAGAGTTCCGGCAACTTCTCTATAAACAATTAACCGGAAAGTTTCATGTACTTCAAGCACAAAACGGCTTGGAAGCATTGGATATAATGGACAAAGAAAACGTGGATGTGGTTATCTGCGATATCATGATGCCGGTAATGGATGGATTGGAGTTCTGCAAGACACTCAAGGAAAACTTAAAGTATAGCCATATACCTGTAATCCTGTTGACTGCCAAGACCAATATGGAGTCTAAAATTGAGGGAATAAATTACGGTGCCGACGAATATATTGAGAAGCCTTACTCCATTGATTATCTAATGGCCCGCATTGATAATCTATTGGAAAACAGGAAAAAAATCAAGGAAGCGTTCCGCAATTCTCCCGAACTGGCTTATCAGAGCATTACACACTCTAAAGCCGATGAGGATTTTTTACAAAAACTCATACACATTATTCACAACAATCTGGATGAACCAAACCTGAATATCGATAAATTGGCTGAAGAGATGGCTGTAAGCCGTTCAACCCTCTACCGTAAGGTGAATAATGTGTCGGAGTTGTCACCCAATGACTTCATATTGCTTGTCAGATTGAAAAAAGCTGCAGAACTTATCAAAGAAAATAAATACTTAATAAACGAAATTGCTTATATGGTTGGCTTTAGCTCTCCCAACTATTTTTCAAAATGCTTCTTTAATCAATTTGGGGTTAATCCGAAAGATTTTTGAACCACATGGGTGAACATTCCTTATACATTTGATTTGACACGAATTTATATTTTTTTGAAACAATAATTAAATACTTTACACTTGGAACTTTCAATCTTTGTAAACAGCAGCAAATTTGACATAAGGCATATTACATCATGAATAATCGGTATATCTTAATTATTATTTCCTTTATTTTCAATCTATCGTTATTTGTAGCAAACGGTCAAGAAATATTAAATCCTGTGCCATTTAATGAAGTCAAATTAGAAGACAATTTTTGGCTTCCAAGATTACATACACAAAAAGAGGTATTAGTACCTTTTGCATTAGATAAAACAAAACCTGCAGTTGAAAATCTAAAACGTACTGCCAATTTTTTAAATGGCATCCCCGATGAGTTACCCTTCCCTCACAGGTTCGTAGCATCCGACTTGTATAAGGTTATGGAAGGTGCCGCTTACTTATTAAAACTATACCCCGATCCTGAACTCGAAGCGGAAATGGACCGCATAATAGATATTATTTCTGAGGCTCAGCAAGATGATGGATATAATTACGAATCTCATGTAACAGGTGTTTCCAAAAACAGAACCAGCGAAATGGGAGAAAAACCCTATTCTTATGTGGTTCATAGTCACGAATTGTATAACATGGGACACATGTATGAGGGTGCAATAGCCTATTATCAAGCTACAGGAAAAGATAAATGGCTAAGAGTTGCAGAAGAGAACGCAAAGCATATCAATAAAGTGTTTTTTGAAGGGGATCCAAACTACAATGATGGCAAACCTGTACTACAAGCTCCAGGGCATGAGGAGATTGAGCTGGCTCTTGTTAAACTGTTCAGAGCTACTGATGATAGTTTATATCTTAAGATGGCAAAGAAGTTCATAGATATAAGGGGAGTAACCTACCGACCTAAAGGCCAGGGTGTGATGTCACCCGAATATGCTCAGCAACATCTCCCTGTAAGAGAACAAACCAGAGCTGTTGGGCATGCAGTGCGCGCTACATATCTGTATTCCGGAATGGCCGATGTTAGTGTATATACTCGCGACTCCACTCTACGTCCTGCTCTAAATTGTATTTGGCATAATATTGTAGACACCAAAATGCATATCACCGGCGGTTTGGGTGCCGTACATGGTATCGAAGGATTTGGTCCGGAGTATGATCTCCCTAACAAAGGAGCCTTTAATGAGACTTGTGCTGCAGTGGGGAATGTATTTTTTAACCATAGAATGTTTTTGATGGAAAAAGATGCAAAGTATATGGATGTGGCAGAAATAGCACTGTTAAATAATGTGTTGGCGGGAGTAAATCTCGAAGGTAATAGATTCTTTTACATCAATCCATTAGAAGCAGATGGCATAACACCTTTTAATCACGGTATGAGGGGTAGATCTCCATGGTTCGGGACTGCGTGTTGCCCCTCTAATCTGGCACGTCTGATTCCACAAGTACCAGGAATGATATATGCTACGACTCATAATGAAATCTATTGCTCTTTTTACGCCGGAAGCTCAACTACCCTCAGTTTAGAAAGTGGTAAGGTTGAGCTCAGACAAATTACTGAGTATCCGTTTAGTGAAACTATTAAATGGAAAGTTATACCAGAGAGGGACGGACAAGCTTTTTCCATGAATCTTAGAATTCCTACATGGACAGGTAATCAATTTGTTCCCGGCAAGCTATACTGTTATACCGATAAAGCTGTTACCCAAGAACAACATAACGAAATCAGCAAATGGATTATAAAAGTAAATGGTAAAGAAATAACTACCGATTTGATAAAGGGTTTTGCCAAGATCAACCGCAAGTGGAAAAAAGGCGATATCATTGAGTTATATCTCCCCATGCCACTACAGTTCTCTAAATCCATAGATAAAGTAACCGAAAACAGAGGACTAATATGTCTTACTAGGGGACCGTTAGTTTATGCCGCCGAAGGATTTGACAATGATGACGTATTACCAAATGTTTTTATTGGTGACATACCTGCTACCTTCAACTTATCCACATACTCCGAAGGACTTATGAAGGGTATTCCAAAAGTAGAGATCTCCGCCCGAGAAAAGACGGAGAGTGAAGATAAGCAAATTGAGCTAACTCTTTTGCCCTATTTCGCTTGGAACAATAGAGGTGATGGTAGCATGATGACATGGCTTCCCGAGTCGGCATTCGCCAGACCTTACTTAGATAAGTACATACAGTTGCATGGTAAATTTAAAGGTTTGGAAGCTTCGTATACTTACAGAAGCGATAATTTGATTGCAGTTGCCGACAATGAATTTCCCTCCTCTTCTTCTGATAAAAGGGTAAAACGCTGGACAAGCTGGGGCGAACAAGGAAAAGATCAGTGGGTAGAGATTTCACTTGAAAAGCCTACCGATATTCAAAGTGTTTCTGTCTATTGGTTTGATGATGGTAACGGAACATTAGTACCACAAGAATGGTCGTTAGAATATGAAGAAAATGATAAATGGAATAAATTCTCTCTGTATGTTACTGACTCCTACAATGTTTTTAAAGACCAGTTTAATATGGTACACCCCGCACATCAAATAATTACAAATAAAATACGCCTTTTAATGAAACCTCAGCCTGAAAAAGCTGTAGGTATACTTGAAATTAACATCGAAGAGGTAGAATCAGGTAATTAATACATATTGATACAATTTTGTATTTTATTGACACAATTATTCACCTCTTTACATTCCACTTCTCACATATTTGTTTTCATTAATAGTAGTTTAAAACTGTCGACAACATTGATTTTACTTTAGAATGATTCAAATAATTTTTAAAACTTATCTGCCTATGAAAATAGAATAATCTCCCAAACTGAAAACAATAATCTAAGATCATCTAAGCTTGATTTTTATCTGAAAAACAGTAATGTGAAACCTTTAATTCACTAAATAAATTAAAAGTAAATTTAATATGATAAATTAATATGCAATATGAATTACATAAAATTACAAAGTGATAGAAAGATTACTTCAGCTACAACTCAATTTATCAACAGAAAAGCAAAAATGAAATTATCTATATTAATTGTTACTTTGCTGAGTACAATTAATATTTTTGCAAATTTCAATGGGTTGATTGAATCAAATGAAGTTATAAAAGACTTTGCCATAGAGAAAACAAGTAGTCAACAAAATAAAAGACGAATTACAGGTAAAGTAATGGATTCAGGAAATGTACCCATCATTGGTGCAAACATTATTGAAGCTGGAACAACCAATGGTACGGTAACCGATGTTGATGGAAATTTCACAATGGAAGCCAATGGAGATGGCACATTAATTATCTCATATATAGGCTACCAAGACCTTAAGGTCAACATAAATAACAGGTCAAGGATAAATATAGTTCTGCAGGAAGATACGCAACTACTGCAGGAAGTGGTTGTAACGGGTGTTGCAAAAGGTACACCAAGAGAGAAACTGTCTTTCACAGTAGAAAAGATTAGCGACGAGGTAATAATGGAAGTACCCGGACTCAATGTTGCTTCTACATTATCCGGTAAGATGCCGGGTATAAAGGTGTTTTCTACTACCGGTAACCCAATGGATGAGCCGGTTATCCAATTAAGAGGAACGACATCATTTACCGGTTCCGATCAGCCCCTCATTATTATTGATGGTATTGTAACTTCAGGTGTGTTGAAGGATATAAACATGGAAGATGTGGCAAGCATTGAGGTTATTAAGGGATCTGCTGCAGCTTCTTTCTACGGATCAAAGGCAGCAGGCGGGGTTGTGAATATTATCACAAAACGGGGAAGTAGTTTAGAAGACGGTACATCACGCGTTTCGATAAAAAGTGAGATAGGGGCTAATTTTATTGGATTCTTGCCATTAAGAAGCACAGCGCATGGACATTTAGTGGATGCCAACGGAAATCCAACAAGAGGAGTGCTCGATGAAGACCAAATATGGGACAATAAATATAACATGGAGAATGATGCTTTTAAAGATTTTTTCATTCCCAGAGTATTTAATTCAACTACAGCAGGGTTAACAAGTAGATCAAGAGATGGCGATATGAACTATTATGCTTCAATTCAGTATACACACAACCCCGGAGTAGTGCGTGATCTGGATGGGGTAAAACGTAACAGCTTCAGAATTAATCTTGATAATAAAATATCAAATACTGTTTCTTTGAATATGTCTAACTTGTATGTAAGAACAATAAACGACCGTCGTTCTATAAATTTCGACGATATATACTACTCAGATCCTAATGCAAATTTTTTTGCAGATAATCTGGATGGTACTCCGTTTAAAGTAAATCCGAATATTGTATCCACTCGGAATAATATCAATCCATTATACGATGTAAATAACAAGATTCAACGGGGTACGGCAAACCGTTTCTTAGGTAGCTATGGTCTTAGATTTATGCCGGCGTACTGGGCGACATTCAACGCTAATTACAGTGTTGATTTCTTCCATTATCAAGATGAGGATCTCACTCCAAAGGGTAGATTATTAGTAAACTATCCTGATGGAAGTACACGCCATGACGGGTATGTTTATAAAGGCTCCGGAAATTCATTCAAGCATAATATGGAGTTAAGTGGTTTATTAACAAAAGCATTTGGCGATTTAAATTCTACTTTGAGACTTCAATATTTATATGAGGATCTTAAGTCTGAAGGATTATGGGGCAATGGTTCTAAACTTGCCGTATCGGGTATGAACAATACCTCACTTGAATTGGCCGATCCTGAAACAAGAGACCACTCATCGTGGGGAAGCCGTATAGTCTCTAACAGTTATACCGCTGTAGGAAATCTCGATTATAAAGGCAAATATATATTAGATGGATTAGTGAGAAGAGATGGCGCATCGGTTATTGGAGACGATAATATGTGGCAGACATATTATCGTATATCTGGTGCATGGAATGTAACCGAGGATTTTGAAATTCCATATTTCCAAATGTTCAAACCTCGCGTATCATATGGAACTGCGGGTATACTTCCTGCTTATGGTGCCAAATACGAAACATTTTCTCTAAGCAACGGAACATTATATGGAGGTGCACAATTAGGAAATGCAAGACTAAAACCAGCACTATCACAGGAACTTGAGGTGGGACTTGATATGCGTATATTAAATAAGTTCGATTTAACTTATAACTACTCACATAAAAGAAATACAGATTTGCCTTATGTTATGACGGTGTCGGGCGTAACAGGTTTCCAATTCCAAAATATAAACGTTGGTGAATTCTTTGTGCACAGCCACGAAGTTTCTTTAAATGCAAGCTTAATTCAGAATAAGGATTGGAGATGGGATGCAACCCTAACTTGGGATAAGCTTGAGGAATATGTTGGAGAGCTTGGAAGACCCGATTTCTTCATAGGGTATGCCAAGATTGCTGCTCATGAAAAATATGGCAATTTGTACTCAAGTAAGTTTGCAACATCCCTCGATGAGGTAAGAACAAGCACTCTTATAAAGCCGGGACAAACAGCTGAAGATATTTTCACCATTAATAATTACGGTTATGTAGTGAGAAAGGATCTGATAGGTACAAGAGATGAAGCAAAGATGTCTATATTGGATGAAAATGGAGCAACTTCACAGAAAGAGTTCATCGGTAATATGATACCCGACTTTAATGTCAATCTAATGAATGTTCTTAATTATAAGAACTGGATGTTCTACTTCACCCTTTCTTGGCAACAAGGAGGAGTACTGTATAATAATACAAAAGTGTACATGTCGTTTGCAGGAAGAAATGCTGCTTTCTGGGATATGTCGGAGCGTTCTTGGGATCAAAAGAAATCAATGACCTATGCAAACCAGCACTCAAGGGCTTCTTTTACAGAGGATGCAAGTTTCTTGAAGATGAGAGAGATGTCTTTGAATTACAATGTAACAAGACAGCAATTAAGCAGGTTGGGTATTAATTTCATAAACGGCATCAAATGTGGAGTCGTGGGCAGGAATCTGTTTACACTAACCAACTATTCCGGACCTGACCCCGAAACAAGAACAGTCGAAGGTGGTACGCTGATAGGATCTGATACACCAAAGTATCCTTCAGACATTAGAACAATTACAGGTACAGTAACCATTGAATTTTAATTATTATAATTATGAGAAAAATAATATATATATCATGTATAATATTCTTGTATTTGACCGCTTGCGAACCATATTTCTCCGGCTTAGATATCAAGAATGATCATCAACCGGATATTGCAACGGTAATGGGAGATATTAATCAATATCCATCTCTGATTGGTGGAGCCTACAACAATTGGTGGCACCATATGCTGGCAGCAAATGATGGAGATACCTGGACTTTTGCTACAAACTCAGATGCAATAACCGCAGGTGCAGGTAACTGGAACCTCCCGGCCTTCTATTATCGTAGGGATTATGAAAAGCCAATGATTAATAATACGGATCAAAATGCCGGATTCCCTAAGACTTTATGGTACAACCATTATGGTAAAATAAGTACCGTAAGGAATATGTTGGCTATGATTCAAGAAAAGGAACTTGTTTATAGAGAAGATAATAAAGATCAAACCTATAAGATATTAGCTAATTGTTACTTTTTAATGGGTTCTTTTTACACAGAGTTAAGCTTATTATTTGATAAATGCTTTTTAATAACCGAAGAGACAGACCTGAGAAATATAACTGCAGAAGATATTAAGCCGGCTTCTGAAGCAAAAGATTTAGCTCTTGATTATTTAGATAAATGTATCGAAATATGCAATACGCAAAGTTTTACAAACTTCTCAGGTTTACTGCCGTCAGATGTTGTTGGTAACAATACAAAACTGCGTCAATTCGCTAATTTCATGGCTGCAAGAGCAGAGGCATACCACCCCAGAACTAAGGAAGAATACGCCTCTGTAGATTGGAATAAAGTGAAAGGTTATATAGATGACGGACTTGCAGTGGATATAAAAGCTCTACTGCCATTGCAAGGTTGGGAAGAGTGGTCATATGCGGCAGCTTCATGGCCGGGGGGAAATCAATGGGGAAGAGTTGGTCTGAGGGTAATAAATATGATGGCAGAGCCAGGTGATCCCGGTGCAATATGGCCCCTACCTACCGATTTTGGCCAAGGGGCTACATTGCCGGAAGCAAGCTCTCCCGACTACAGGTTAGGAACCGACTTTCAGTACTTTCCTGATGTTAATTCACCAACAGGAGGTTTAACATACGATGGATATGCAAAATATAGCTCATATGTTTTAAATAGATTTTCGGAAACAGGCCAACAATCGGGTGAAGGAGAGTTGTATTTTTTCACCAAAGCGGAGTCCGACCTACTGTATGCTGAAGCAGCATTGCAAACTTCAGAAAACTCTAAAGCAGTTGAATTGGTAAATCTTACACGGGTAAATCGTGGTAAACTGAACGATATAGACGCAACTTCAACAAAAGATGAGATATTAGAAGCAATCTATTATGAAAGGTTTGTTGAATGTGGTTATGCATATACAGTTACACCGTTCTATGACAGACGTCGTACTCCAATTGATAAGTTTCAATTGACAACCAGATCTTTCCGTCAGCTGCCAATACCTGTGCTCGAACTCAACTTCTACGATATTCAATCTTACACATTTGGAGGGGAACAAGACAGAAATGACAAATATGAATTTTAAAATGAAGAGTTAAATAAGAAATCATATGAAAACTATAAGAATAATATCTTTAATAATCTCCCTGATATTCGTTATGTCTTGTGACAGATCAGGAATATTTGAAGAATTCCAAAATTCAACCCCATGGGAGTTTCATGTCCAAGTATTTAGCGATGATAACATGACACAGCCGGTAACAGATGTTGTAGTAAATATCTACAAAACATCTCAAGACCGGGATAACAATATAAACATATTTTTAACTCGTAACACTAATGCTGATGGTAAAGCAGTATTCACTTTAAAAGATTTTGAGCCTGGTCTAGATGCTGAGAAATCTAAAGGAATATATTATTTAAAGGCAGCTAAGGGTAATTTGGTTAAAAATGAAACTACTCGTTATCTTCTGATGAACGATGGTCAAACTCACCACAATATTGTGCTTAAATAGTATTTAATAATTAAACCATTGTAGAGCCGATTGCATAATTGGTTCTACAATGGATTAAAGTTTTTTAATTATGCACATAAGATTACTATTAGCGTTATCTGTAATTATTTTTGTATCCTGTGTTAAAAACCTTGAAAGCAGTGACTCAAAGTCTGATTTGGATATCCATGTTGTGGATCAATTAGGCGAAATAGTCGAAGGTGCAACAGTAGAATTATACAGATCGGTCGAAGATAGAAACTCCGGAAGGAATATTATAATCGCAAAAATAACCGGAAAAAAGGGAATGGTCGGATTCTCTGCAAAAGAAATTAATAAAAACAACAAACCATTAGAAGAAATAAATGGTAAATATTATCTTAACTTATTTAAATATAACCAGCGACAACAGGCAGAGACAGAGTTTATTAACTTTGTTAAAGACAAAAATATCAGTCAATCAATAATTCTGGAAAATGCCAATGCCGAAACTATAATAGTGAAAGTGGCAGTTGTATATGAGAACCCGGTTATACAACCCCAAAACAAAAGACTACATGAAATATTTATTACTCCGGGATATACTTTTAGCTGGAACGATCCGGCAATTCTCTCGCAGAACTACGAAAAAGCATTAGAAGAGGTTTCTGGATATACAGTAGACTATCAAGTGGTACAAGAAATTGATGCGAATCAAATGTTTACATACTTGAAAAATGATCCGCAAAAAAGACCACTAACTGTTGAGGAGGTTTCAAAGTATCTTGATGAAGACAACTGGAACACCTTTAAAACAGTAGGCACATCATACGATTACAACAGAATGGTTAAACACTATGGTTTTGATGAGATGCGCGACAAGGATGAAATTCACGAAGTGTGGGTTTGGACTTTTCCCTATGGTGGAATGTGGGAGTCTCACATGATGGGCGAGGGTGCTTTCTGGATTAACTCTCAACCCAACGAAAATCCGTCGTGCAAGGAGTTGCTAAGCATAATGGGATTAAACTATGAGCGGGATCTGGCATGTGCGTTAGAGAGCTACGGTCATCGTTTTGAGTCCACCATGATGAAAGTTTATGGATGGTGGGATTATGATAATAAACCTCACGCGAACGACCTGACAACATGGGAGTTGTTTTCTGCATATGGATTAAGGTATGACAAGTATGAAAAGCACATGTCGCAAGTTGGTAATGTACACTTTCCTCCAAATGGACTTGAAGATTATGATTTTGGTAATGAAACCTATATTATGAGTTATGTGGATGACTGGTTGAACTATCCGTATTTAAGAAGAACAGAGCCTAAGTCGGTTAATAGAAAAGAATGGGGTAACCCGGACGGCTCTTGGCAATTGGGATGGATGAAATACTATTTATCCCATCTGCCACATTACAAGGGAATAAACTCTAATGATGGAAAATTAAATAATTGGTGGCACTACGTGGTAGATTATAACGGTGCAATTAAAAAACAAAACATTCAATGAATATGATTATCACAAGAAAGCTTCAAAGCCTCAGTTTATTAATATTCTATACATTTTCATTGTTGAGTGAACAGTCGCCAAATGCAATAATATTTGATAATAAGGGTCCATTAATGGCTCACACGGCAATACCAAACATGCAAGTACCTAAAGAATTGCCGTTAATTTCATATCAAATAGGCAATAGGGAATATTCAACTACAGTTGCCTCTGAAATAATTGATATATCTTTTTCTGCAGAACCATTTGATTATGGTGTTAAAGGGAAAATAAGATTTAGAAACAGCTCAAATGATACAATAAATCTGCATAACATAGTACCACTGGGGCGTAACGAAGAGCATGTTTATATAACCGGGAAAGGGTCGCACGGTTTGTCTCGCTCACATCTGTTCAGACAGGGATACCAACCGATAAATATAATACTACCCGACAATTCATGGGAGTTAGGTTTCACATGCGCAGAGACCGATGGCGAAAATAACATTGTAGCGCTCGTTCGTAGAGATAATAAAAGTTTGAAAGATGGCATGTTAAGACGTTTTGAAACAATACTATACCCCGGTGGGGCAATTGAATATAACTTCTGGTTAGATAAATATCAAGGTAATTGGCAAAACGGCATGAGATTAATCTTTCAAGAAAGATATCTATATGATGTACCAGTAGGTGGATTCAATAATTTGTTGATGGAGAGAGAAGATTTGAAATGGATTCAAAGTTGCTATTCGGCAAATCTTATGATGACCTGGGACAAACGTTACTACGACTTTACCGATGGACAATTCCATATTAAAGAGCACCTCGAAAAAATGAAGAAACTGATTGGCGGATATGATTTATACGGAATCTGGCCTACATGGCCTGCATTAGGTATGGATCAGAGAAACCAGTGGGATATGTTTCGCGACCTGCCCGGCGGGTTTAATAAACTTAAGGAGATCTCAGAATTATGCCATCAAATGGGTAGTTATTTTTTTCTGTGTTATAACCCGTGGGATGAGAGTACCCGTTCAGACGAAGGTCATTTTGACGGCTTGACCAATATAACTCGCATCGCAAACATAGATGGTTTTGTTCTTGATACAAGAGGGGGGTCGAGCATTGAACTACAAGATGCAGCAGATGCTGCACGTGATGGAGTGGTTATGTATAGCGAAGGCATGGCGGTTCCGCGAGACATGCAAGGAATAGTATCCGGTAGAGTTCACAATGCTCTATATTACCCTCCTATCCTTAATTTAAACAAATTTATAAAGCCCGAATTTGCTATATTCAGAGTAGCCGAGGAGGCGCACGAACCTATTAGAAGGGAATTTAATCTCTCATTCTTCAACGGATACGGCACAGAGATAAACAGTTTTCCAGCCGGCAGATTTGAGTGGTCTGATGATCAAATGCGTTATTGGGGTAGACTGCTTCAGATTCAGCGTGAGAACAGCGGCAACTTTTTGCAAAGTAGCTATACTCCGTTGCTGCCAACACTTGTTGACAGCATATTTGTAAACGAATGGCCCGGTGAATCAAAAACTATTTATACCATATTCAATCTCCATTCCGGAGGCTTCAGAGGCAACCTCTTTGAGTTAAATGAAACAGATGACAATAACCATTATGTTGATCTTTTTCATCACGAAGAGTTACAGATTGATATAGTGGGTGATAAAAAATATATGCCTGTAAAACTTGATGGATTCAACTCATTCGATTTAGGAACCAACAATGAGGGCTCTGTATCTGCAATTGCCGCATTTTCTAAACTTCTTTCCGTAGAGCTTTCAATGGGCGATGCATTAGTTTTCTCAAGTAAGAATGGAGATAGCATTCGTATTTGGGCGGGTAACCCATCATATGAAAAAAGCCCTGCAGTGTTTGGAATTGAAGAGCAATCTGTTAAATTGCTTTCCGTATTCCCAAATCATGAAGGTAAATTTGTAATTCAAGTATTAGAGAACGATGAGTTGATTGATGAACGCATCGTAAATATAAAACCAGGTACGGCACGACTCATTTCTGAACCCGAAATAACGCCAAGAACTTCTAAAGCTCCTGAGGGTATGGTTTTAATACCATCGGGAATCTTTAAGTGCGACAACTATCGCACGGGAGATAACTTTATAAATTACCCCGAAAGTCCAACAGTAGAGGGAGAAGAGGTAGTTATGAGTAAGTTTTTTATGGATAAATACCCTGTTACCAACAAGCAATACAAAGACTTTTTAGTTGCAAGTGGATATAAGCCAAACGACACAACCAATTTCCTTAAACACTGGACAAACGGTAGAATTCCCAAAGGAATGGAGAACTATCCTGTGATCTATGTAACTCTCGAAGATGCTAAAGCATATGCACGATGGAACGGCAAACGCCTTCCATCGGAAATAGAATGGCAATATGCAGCGCAAACAGAAGATGGCAATGAGTGGCCGTGGATACAAGATACACCCGTTGAGAGAGAGGAGGAGTTTATAACAAGTACACTTTCTGTATGGAAGATAAAAGGAATAGAATCAACCCGTTGCAATCTGGGTGATGGTTCATTATATCCGGTAGGTAAATACAAGGAGGGAGTTAACCCCTACGGGCTATACGATTTGGTTGGCTCTGTATGGCAATTAACAAATGATCAGTACGATAATACCACATACAAATACATAATGGTTAAAGGAGGAAGTTACTTTTTACCCACCTCAAGTTTCTGGTATGTACAAGGCGGGCCTCGTGAGCTGAACTTCAGACAGTATCTGTTACGTGTTTCTCCATCATTTGAAAGAAAAGCTACTGTTGGATTTCGATGTGTTAAAGATACACTTTAACTAAAAGACAAAAACAATCAAATATTTATAAGAATTTAGAAGTTATGAGAAAAGTCAATTTGTTATTTCTGTTATTGTTCATTGTGATAATAACAAGCTGCAATCAAACTAAATCAGAACAACAATCAATAGATTTGTACATGAATAACCGTTCACCATTAATCACAAAACCATTTATGGAACTTCCATTGGGAGCTGTAAGACCAGAAGGATGGCTCAAAGACCAATTATATAAGATGAAAGATGGAATGACAGGTCATCTAGATGAACTCTACCCTGAAGTGATGGGCTCCAGAAACGGATGGCTTGGAGGCAACGGAGATGTTTGGGAAAGAGGTCCTTACTGGATAGACGGATTAGTTCCTTTGGCATATATACTCGATGATGAGGCTCTTAAAGCTAAGGTTCAACCCTGGATTGAATGGACATTGCAGAGCCAAACAGATGATGGATACTTCGGACCTTCAGAAGATCACGAACCGGAAACAGGACTACAAAGAACAAACTCCAAGGATTGGTGGCCAAAAATGGTTGTCCTAAAGTTCATGAAACAATATTATGAGGCAACACAAGATGAGCGTGTCATTCCTTTCATGACAAACTATTTTAAATATCAATTGCAAGAGCTTCCCGAGACTCCGCTAAATAATTGGACAAGGTGGGGACAGTTTCGCGGTGGGGACAATTTGATGATTGTTTACTGGCTTTATAACATTACAGGCGATGAATTTCTATTAAAGCTGGGAGATATAATAACAGAACAAACGACTGACTGGACAAACTCGTTTGCCGACGGTAATATGCTCAATAGCTTATTCAGTGTACACTGTGTAAACCTTGCTCAAGGAATGAAACAACCGCTTATAAGGTACCAGGCAACAAAAGACACAATGCATATTGATGCTGTTAATAAAGCCTACACCGATTTAAAAAGAGCACACGGTTGGCCTAACGGGTTATATGGTGCCGATGAACTTCTGCATTACGGAAATCCAACTCATGGATCTGAGCTATGTACGGCTGTTGAGCTGATGTTTTCTTTGGAAAAGATGATCGAAATTACAGGTAATGTTTCGTGGGCCGACTGGTTAGAAAGAATTGCTTTTAATGCTCTTCCAGCACAAGTAACTGATAACTTCGACGCACGCCAATACTACCAACAGCTAAACCAGGTTGAAGTTTCAAATCACCCACGAAACTTTGTTACCTCCTACAACGGTACCGATCAACTATTTGGTTTGCTGACCGGATACCCTTGCTGTACCTCAAACCTGCATCAGGGTTGGCCTAAGTTCACAAAACATCTATGGTATGCATCTGATGACAACGGATTAGCTGCACTTGTTTACTCTCCAAATACTGTTACTGCAAAAGTAGGAGCAGGTGTTACAGTGAGCATTCAAGAGAAAACCAACTACCCTTTTGAGGAAGAAATTACTTTCGAGTTAAATATTATTGATGACGTAGAGAAGGTTGAATTCCCAATTCATCTTAGAATACCTGAGTGGTGCGAATCGGCAACAATTAAAATCAACAATGAAGTTTGGTCTCAAAGTGAAGGTAACCAACTTGTGAAAATCAACCGTGAATGGGAGTCGGGTGATATAGTAGAACTAATATTGCCCATGCATGTAAATATTTCACGCTGGTACGAAGGCTCCGCAGCTGTAGAAAGAGGACCACTTTTATATGCATTACGAATGGAGGAAAACTGGACAAAAGTTGAGAGTGATAATCCCAGATATGGTAAATGGTATTACGAAGTACACAGTAATACTCCTTGGAATTATTGTCTGAAAGAAGAGTCTATCAAAAAAGAAAATATTTCAGACCACTTTCAGGTAATTAAAAAAGGAATGAATGGATTTCCATGGAACGTTCAAAATGCACCAATACAAATTAAAACTAAGGGAAAGCGAATGAAAGAATGGCAATTTTACAATGGTTCTGCCGGGCCACAACCATTCAGCGTTCAATACCAAATAGAAATGATGCCGGAAGAAGAAATAACTTTGATACCCTATGGTTGTACCACATTGAGAATTACAGAATTTCCCGTTACAAGAGAATAGAATTGGCTCCGGCCTCGTGGAAATAAACGCCCGGGATAACCGGGATGTCTGACTAATGAGAGTATGGATTTGACTATAGAATAAGAAAAGATGAAAATTGCCCGATTAATCGCTTGCTTGAGTTTTATTTTTTTCTGTGTCGATTTGTCGTCGCAGGCACTCAAATCTGTTGAAATTACAACTACGGAAGAGAAAGGATTGCAAATAAAGACGTTTAACCGCTTCCAACAACCGGGATATGATTTGCCGTTTGTATCGATCAGGATAGACAACAAGCTGTATTCTTCCCTAGACGCACGAATAACGGATGATAACCTCACAATACTGGATAATGAACTGGTATTATTTGTGTCCGACATTATTCCTTTGGCTTCAGGTGGTTTCAATATGAAGCTTCATATTAAAAACGTGTCGGATGATACCTTGAATATTTCCAATATTGTTCCTTTCGGGGAATCTCAGAAACACGTATATTTAACTTCCTGGGATAAGGGTGATCCATTGTCGAGAGCTTTTATTTTCCGTCCGGGATTTGTTCCGGTAAACGTTACCCTCCCCGATAACTCGTGGGGAATAGGATTGGGGATAATCAACGTGGATAACGGGAGTTCCATTGTAGCATTGACAAAAACCAACAGAACCCTTTCCTCTAAGACCCGCTTCAGTCGATTCTCTTCTGCCATTTATCCGGATGGCGAGTTGATTTGTGACGTGTGGATGGATTCGTATATCGGACGTTGGCAAGAAGGACTCAGGTTAATATTTCAGCAAAATATGCTGTATGATATTGAACCCGACACCTTTGATAACTGGATGTATGAGCGGAAAGATTTAGAATGGATAAAAACCGCATTTGTCGGACATTTTGTTTCGGCCTGGCACAATTACTTCTATGATTATGAAAAAAAAAGAGGGTATGCTGCCTATACCGATTTTGTTAAAAATACACGGGATCTATTTGGTGGAAACGACGTATTGACATTGTGGACCGGTTTTCCGGTACTTGGTCTGGATCAGCGCAATCAGTGGGATTTGGTACATGCCCTGCCGGGAGGAGTGAAGAAAATACGGGAAATCTCATCACAGGGATTGAGAAATAACTTGAGATTCATGACATCTTACAATCCGTGGGATTTACCTGCTGCTCAAGACCAGATATTGAAATCCACACGCTATGAAAATCCGTTGGAAGGGTTGGGGAAAATATCGATCGAAGCAGGCTTTCAAGGAGTGATGTATGACACCCGAAGTGAATCGAGTAAACAGTTTCAAACCGCAATAGATAAATATGTAAAAGGATTCGGCGTTTTTCCCGAAGGAATGTGCGTGCCGGTGGATATGCAACATTGTATGATGGGAAGAACCCACGCGGCCATACAGTATGCGCCGTTCCTGAATTTAAATAAGCTCATCAAACCCGATTTTGCCATATATCGACAAATCATTATCGATAAGGAAAATCCGAGAAGGGATGTTTCTCTGGCTTTTTTTGGAGGACATGGTGTTGAATTCCACCTGTATTTGCCCTGGGAGATAGACTGGTTGCAGGAACTATATGCTTATACGGGAAAAACGGTACGGATATTACGTGAAAATGCAAATAACTTTCTGCAATATAACTGGACTCCCTTACTTCCTACCCTGGTTGATAGCATATGGGTAAACGAATGGCCGGCAAATGAAAAGACAATCTACACTATTTACAATTTAAAACCGCAAGGATATAAAGGAAGTCTTTTTGAAGTTTCTCCTAAGGAAGGGTGGCATTATGTTGACCTTTGGCACAACAAAGAGTTAACGCCTGAAGCAATCGGTTCAAAACACCTGATAAAGGTGAATGTAGACCCATTCCCGGAAGATTATTTAGATACCAGGGCTGAATCTTCGGTTTCCTGCATTGCTTTTTTTCCGAAATTAATACAGGTTTCACACGAAAAAAACCAGATCAAGGTTACCGTTCCCGATGGAAAAAAAGTGAAAATATGGCAGGGGGGTCCCTCATATTCAAGGGAACCTGTACAAACTATTCAATCCACATTTTTCACATTGAATGAGTCTGAATATCGAAAAAACTATAAGGGCGATATCGTATTGCAATTGTTCGATGAGCAAAAGCTGGTAGATGTATATATTATTCCAGGTTCGTCCATACCGGAAACGGAACCCGCTTACGGCAATTATTCCCTATCAAAGGGACAAACAGAATACGACAGTCAATATATGCAGGTTTTATTGCAGCGAGAAAGAGATTTGTTGAATATCACTTGCAAAAGGAATGTGGAACTACAAGTCTATCCGAAAGACAATAGCAAACAAAAACCGGCTGTGTTTAATCAGAAGAATATTGTAATAAAACTCTTAGACACATTTGGCCGATACGAAGGCGATTTTGTGATATTGGCCAAATTAAACGGTGATACGGTTGATAGTACAAACGTCCAAATGCCTTACGGTTATGCAAGAATAGCTTCTGATGTGGAAACAACTCCACTGGTTTCTGCCGCTCCAGTCGGTATGACATACATTCCTGGCGGTAAATTTACTTTTAAGGCACACCATATCGGAGACTGGATGATTAAACATCCCACAGAGGATACGGCCAGGGTTGTTGATATGAAAGCGTTTTATATAGACAAACATCCTGTGACAAATGCGCAGTTCAAACAATTTGTGGACGAAACCGATTATAAACCTTCCGATCCGGAAAACTTTCTTTCACATTGGAATAATGGAGATTTGTTTGCAGGAGAAGAGAACAAGCCGGTTACTTTTGTTTCGTACGAAGACGCGCAAGCCTATGCGCTTTGGGTTGGGAAACGGCTTCCTACGGAAAAGGAATGGCAATATGCGGCCCAGACCGATGAAAATTATCTATATCCCTGGGGTAATGAATTAGATTCCGCTCTGTGCAATACGGGTAATGGCATTCTCGACCCGATTGGAAAGTATCCAGAAGGTGCAAACAAGTACGGACTTGAAGAGTTGACCGGATCGGTTTGGCAATTAACCAACGACTTGTATAAAAACGGGACAATTACGTTCATAATTTTAAAAGGAGGTTCTTATTTTAGCCCCCAGTCCAGTTGGTGGTACGTAACCGGAGGTGCGCTCCCGTTGATTAACAGGCAGCAACTGTTGAGAGTATCGCAAGGGTATGAACGGAACAGCACCGTTGGCTTCCGTTTGGTAAAAGACTGCAGTAATTAACTTCTCACAATTCTTATTGAAAATACTTTTATTCACAAAAAAACACTTGTGTATCTGTAATTTCACAATGATGAAAATTATTGCAAAATAGTGTATTAAATTACCTTCCGAGAATGATTTTTTTTCTAATCTCATCGGGACGCATTCCTGTTTTCTTCAAACAAAAATCAGACAGATGCGAGAGATTGGAAAATCCCAGATAATCTGCTATTTGTTTCAACGGATAGTCGGTATCTATGAGATAATTCAACATTGCTTCTTTTTTTATGGATAACATCCATTGTTTGGGTGTTACCCTGAAGTTATTTTTAAAATGGCGCGTAAATGTCTTTATTGAGTTAAATCCGCATTTTTCCGAAAGGTCATCCAATCTGTCGGTATAATTATAGTTTTTGATGACCAACTCCACGAAATTATTCTCTTTTGCCAGATGGCATATTATATTTACAGTCAGCGTTCCTTTCTCCTTCGAAATTACCTTTTGCGTACCGTTCTCGAACAGCAGAATGCATTCCCGTACATTTCCGTATATACCTGATTCACCTTGGCTGGCGGAATGATAATATATCCTGTTATTTAATTCTGACTCATACATACAATGTTGTTTATCTATCATTCATATGCAGCATGATGCTGTTTTCTCCCGTATTATTCGCAGTGCTTCTAGTTCCGGATATACCATTTGCTACTACCGGATTCCATTGTTCAAGTGCATGTGCCGAAAACTTGTACTCATGATTACGGTAAATATTGAAATCAACCGGACCAGAGGGTGTGTTGCGTACAGGAAGATAGAAGTCCATCACATCGGTACTATTTGTGATGTTGAGGAATTGTGAGCCTCTCAGTACGCCTGTTACCTTTCCTGAGCGATATCGCAGACCACCGCTCCAGTAATGGCGAACGATGACCGTGGGTTTACTATTTACGATGATCGTATCCAGTTCATAGTCCCAGATGGTTCTCATCATGGCTGTAAAGGCTGCACCTGTCACGTCGAATTCTCCACCACCCGGTGTTACGGCATATTCCCAGTTCCCCCAGTTGGTTGTGTTCCATTCTATATGGGTACTTTGCTCTTTGGTGATGGTGTCGGGTATAAAGGCTTTTGCTGCTTTTACATGCAACTTGGTAGCTTGTGAGGGATCGGCTTTGTTTGACAGTATATGTTCAGGCACGTAGTAGGAGATATTCTTTTCTTTAAGTGACCAGTAAGCACCCGTCATTTCCGGCACAATGGTATAGGGTTCGATCAGCTCATACCAGGTAGGCAAATAGGCGTTCGAATCGGGATTGTTATAAAGCGCCTTGACCATTGTGAGGAAGTTGCCGGCGTTCAGGTCGATAGGGTAAGGATCGCGGTCGCCATCGCCATCGGAGTCGGGATAGGAACTGAGAAAAACCCATTTGTTTACGTTGTTGAAATTGCTTGTCAGATTTGCATCAAGTGCATATTTGTTTAGTGTATAGGATCCGGTACCACTACCCAGTCCTGTATACCATATCCGGGAATCTTTCAACTCCTGTACCTCATGGGCATCTGCATCGATAAGCAGTTGTACGTTCCCGTTCCAGTCCCGGTCGTAATAACCCAACGTCGGGTCTTCCAGTCCAAAGTCGACATACTGATAGGCTCCGGTGTAGGCAGAAGGAGGCACTGTGTAAGGATTGGGACTGGGAGGTGTTGACTGTAGCCGGTTGGGTGACCAGAGGTATTGCATCGGTACATTTGTCAGACCCATTTTCAGAATAAATATATAGCTGGTCTTCTCATTGTCTGTTGCGGGCCCTCCCGGTATTGGATAGCTACTGAGACTATCGATCGTCACCTTGGCCATAGTACGGTCCAGTGCAAATCCTTTCAAACTCTCATTCGGACCCCGTAAATCGGCTGTATAAGGGCTTTCAGCAGGTCTGTCTGGAGCTATGTTTAACTCGTCGAAAGTAAACATGATAAAGGGAGGCTCTATCGGTTTTCTATTGGTATCAAATATCACCCGGAGCGGTGTGGTATAGGATAGCGGTGTTTTTACCAGTGTTTGCATTTCAGCGAGAGAACTGAGCATGTTTAATGCACCTGTTAGTGTCTGATTGCTGATAGTCATGATGTTTTCATTTAACACGACATAGACAATACTTTCACCCGGTTTTGTCTCCACCACGATATGAGAAAAATCGATGATCCAGTTACCGGTGAGCGGATCTTTCGAGGCAAGAGAGAGGTTTCCAACGTCAAATAGCTTGTTTGTCACGATCTGCCCTGTGGTTTTGGAGAAGACAATAATACGTAATGATTCAATCGTGATGGATTCCAGGTCTCCCGTTGTGTCTGAGGGCAATATGATTTGCGACGACCGGAAACTCAGGTAAGTGCCGTCGGGTTCACTTTCACTACAGTCTGCAGGCGAGTCGTAAACACAGCTTAGCCAGACCGGCATTGAAATGATCATCAACAGAATAATATTCTTCATACGATTTACTTTATTTTTTCGTTAAGGTACCTGAGATTTTTCATTCAACATCCCATTGAATTATGATTGTATTTTTTTTCTTACCAGCTGTTGAGATGTTCTGCAAATACTCAGAGATGCAGCTTTAACGGGCTAGTAGTCAGATTCTATATCCGTATTGTAAGTGTGAATGAGCCAGTCGTTGACCCACACCTCTGTCACTACATAGGTGTCGTTGTTCTCCTTCACTTTGAAGCGTATCACAAAATCGTGATCACAGCTCAGGTTTACATCAGGATTCTGCAGTAGCAGGGTCCCCAACAGGTCTTCGTGGTAGAGTACCTTATTCTCTTTCCACTTGATCGTGAGCCAGTCGTCATGCCCCGTCTCCAGTTTCAGCGTGGTAAATTTTGCCGTGAGAATGCTATCCCCGTAGCTATATTCGGGTGGATACTGCATCGCATCTGCGTTCCGCAGGATGTCTCCGTTGATTGAATAATCTCCATTGCGCATGTTTATCTCCACCTTGAAGTCTTCGGGGTATTGCATCCCTTCCACGATTACCTCGATCCGGCTGACATATTGCGCAAGGCGAATGGAGGTGTGTTCGTAGTAAGCACCCAGCACGCTTTCAGGGTCGGGTAGGAATACGTTGTTGCTCGTGCCGGTATACAGAGATTCACCTTTCAGGTTCTCTGCCAATCCTGCCGATTGTTTTAGCTGTAGCAACAGGTCTTCCTTCGTCGTCACCTTCTGTTGCAGGTTTTGCCGTGTATAATGACTATCGATGCCTGCCCAGGCTACAAAAGAGTATTGTCCGTGCGGGTAGATGGGTATCAGCATCTCGTAGTTGGAGGAGAGGGTGACGTTATCCTCAGTGTATTCTGCCACAAATTTTTCGTTTTCATCGAAAACGAAAACGTTCAGGTTTTTGATATCTACCGGATAGATGGTATCTGTATTGCAGGGAGTCTTGGTGTAAAATCTGAGGTAGACGCCCTGGGGACAATCCAGCATATCTTCATATATCAGAGCGTCACATCCACTTCCCGTCATCATGATCCCGTTAATCAGCAGCAGTGCGGCGGCTATCCTGTTGTAAAGGTTTCTCTTCATAATATTCTTTTTTTTCTTGTTCTGTGTGCGAAAAGGAAAACCAAATCTCCTCTTCGCTTGACCCTGGCTGTCTGTATTTCCTATTATAGGTGTTCATTCAGGCAGCCGTTGGGTTTGTTTGAGTAAATACATTGCATTGTAAACCACCGCTTACAGCTTTTTTATTAATACATTGTACCCGGATCTGTCAGTGAATATTTGTAGGTATGGATGGTCCAGGGCAATACTTTCACTGATACGGAAAGATAAGTGAAATCGGTCTTCAGCGGATCTTCCACGTTGATTGGATTGTCCGGATTGTCTCCATTATCCGGATCGGCCGGGTTGAGCGGGTTGTTGGGTAATCCCATGCGTAGGAAGGCATCAATATGAGCATGATATACCTGATTGCGGACTGTCGGGGATACTTTCGGATTGGGATCTGTTGCTGTAGATGTCATGCTGTTGGGATTAAGCCAGAGCACATACTTCATTACTCCGTTGGTGAATTCGGTGGCATTTTGTCCCTGTGCTTCTGCTGCCGTGCGGGTGTAATAAAATTTCTTGTCGTTCTCGCCCCAGTAGACGGTTGTGGGTGTGGTGAATGTGGGGGCTGCTCCTTCTACCAGAAGCGGCATAAAGGTGGCCCGGATTTCAAAATAGGTGGTATTCCCTTTCTTGTAGGATCCTCTTGCAATACTCAGATCAGTCTCAGTGACCACATGGTTTACCGGAAGGACAAACTTACTGGTTGCCTCTGAAATGAGCGGAGTGCTTACTGCATTTGCATCATAGGTCCACGGGGTAACAGCAGTGAAGGAGGTGAGCCCGGTATAGTTGAAATTGACATTTCCTGTTGTCCAGCTTGTCATATCAACCGGAACAAAGGTATAAACAGGGTTTGGTACCTCATAGGTGCTTTTTTTCATCAGATAGAACTTCTTGTTGCTTTGTCCTACGGCATAGGTTATACCTTTTACGGTGGCAATTTGTGATTCCACACCTCCCACAACCTCCTTCACCGGCCAGCCGGTGCCAGTTGTCGCTTCGGGTGTTACTGTCATAAAGGCACGCGATACCACTCGTTCCACATTGATCAGTATATTATTGGCATTTCCATCAAGTATTGCATCTTCTTTGGTGATATTGGGCAAAACTGTCATGGAATACGTATCCTGGTCGTTGGTCATCATAATGGTTTCTGTACCCGTTGTGGCGGGAGCTTCCGGTGCGTTGTAGCTGGCTACTTCCGATGCTATTTTGGCATATTCGGCAGCAAAAACAGTAGGGAAGTTGGCTGCCGATGTAGCTTTCAATGTAGTCAGAATACTTTCTGCCCCGTTGATCACGACGTACGCTCTTACATTTTCCCCGGCAGTGGCTTTCAGAGCCAGGTTGGGTTTCAGTTCCCCGGTAGCGGTAATTTCTGTAAATGCACTTTTTGAGAAAGAGTTGTAGTCAACAACTCCCTTGGTTGTGTTTACAAGGAACACCGATACTGTTTCCAGTTTGTCACGTCCCTGCCATGTGTTTTTCTCATTGTAATCGCCCGGGAGAGCCCTGGTTACAGATGTCTCGGTAAATTTTACCGTTCCCGGAAATTTCACGGTGATACTGGCATAGGAATCGGTTTCGTGCTGGGGCACTTCCGGCTGATCGTCAGCATTACAAGCCATAAAACCGAGGGAAATGGCTGCGATGAAGAATAATTTGTAAAGTTTCATAGGTTGATAAATTTAAAAAGTGAATAGACTTGGTTTTAATCCTTTTTTCTTTGAAAGGTTGTAGCCTTCCTTGTTTTGTTGATATTATTATTGATTCTTTATTTCTTTTTTTAGTTCCTTCAGGTTTGTCGCTGCCATAGGATCGCCGTTGTCAGCTGCCTTTTTCAGGAATTCTGTTGCCTTGGGCAGGTCTCCTGCCTTTGCATAGGATACGCCCATGTTGTTCCAGGCGCGCGGATCATTCTTTACCCTCTCCAGCCGTTCCAGTGCTGCGACGAAGTTACCGCCCTCCAGGTCTGTAGCCGCACTGTTGATGAGGGCAATGGGATCGTCCGGGTAGAGACGGGCAGCTATGTCAAACACCTCCTTGAATTCCTTGCTTTCTCTGGGGTAGGTCACAGCCACCAGATACATTTCGTTCAGGCTCAATAAGCGCGGGTTGCTCTTTAATATCGTCTTTGCTTCTTCTACCGGAAATGCACGAACGTTGTAGGCAATCATATATTCGGTCCTACGTAAGTATGGGTAGAGGTTATTCAGCAGATGATGGTAGGTTGCACCTCCTTCAATTTTTACCAGCTCGATGTCGCGAGCGTCGGGCGGTGTCACTTCACGGATAATACGTATAATCTCCTCTCTACCGGCAAGCGATGAACTTTCCACGGCAGCGAGTAAGCCCGTCCAGTCCTCACCCACACCCTCGATCTTTTTTATGCGATCTCTTTCAATATTGTGTCTGTTTGAAAGATAATCGGCAAAGGAGAAGGCTCTTCGCTGCGCCAGTTTGCGGTTGTAGTCGAAGCTCCCCTCGGGAGAAGCATAACCCTCGATGGTTAGTTCGGTGACAGTCAGGTCTTTGTTGTCCTGTACCTCTTTGATTACTTTATCCACCTTATTCAGTTCTGTGGCATTGTTCTTGTAGTCGCGCAGCAGCTCGTACCGGTCGAAGGGATAGTTGAAAGATGCACTGTGGCGCTCGCTTCTTACTTTCACCGGTTCAGGTTCCGGCTCAATATAGGTAAGGTGATAGACCGGTGGTTGTGGTAGCAGCTGTGTCAGCAAAGGCCACTCATCCTCGCCTCTGTCGCATCCGGCACATGCATTGCGACCGGCATGCAGTACCAGTGAGGCATTCTCCATCCACTCCTCATAAGGAATCGTAGTGTGGTAGCTGATTACTTGTGGGGTGTTATTTTCCCTTTGGATGATGGCAAACGGATTGAGTATACCGACGTTTTTACGTGAGCCGAGCGCTGTTTGACGATGCAGTACCCTGTTACGTACCGATCCGCCAAGAATTACCGGCTGCAGGGCTCTTCGCACCTCCTGGTCACTGTTGGAAATGAAGAATGGAGTGATGGTCACCATCTCATTTCTCCCGAGGTATAATTGTGAGGCATTGATTTCCATGCGGACAACAAGCAGTTCCCCCTGTCTGTTCACAATGATTTCGCCGATCCGGGGTTTCTCTATCGGAGTAGTTTTCGCCTCTGCTGTAATAAATCCACAGAAGAAAAATACAGAAGTGATTAAAAGCAACAGGTATGATTTTTTTGTTGACATGGTTGTTCTATTTAATAATGTAAATAATTGAAAGAGCTCCTTTTGTCGGCCCCAGATAATTTTTCTCTCCGGTTCCCTGAGAGGTTCCACACTTCACACAGGGGAACTTCTCATAATGGAAACGGGCATATCCTCCCCCGAGGGTGAACTCCAGGTTCCACCGGTTGTTAAGGATCCACTGATAGCCGTAACTGATTCCGGCGCCGTAAGCATATCCCTGATAACGGGTATCTTTCAGTTTTTTTAAATGCCAAAAAGGAATATCCCATCCTCCCACATTATATTGTCCGCCCAGGCCGTGCAGGCCGAAAAAATGACCGTTAAACTTTTCACATGTCCAGTAACGAAATTCGGTATAAATCAACCAATGCTTCAAATATTTATAATCGGATAAGGTAAATGGATTAAATCCGCCGGCGACTTCAAATGTTGTTTTTTTACCGAGGGCAACCTCTATTCCAAGATTGGGGGTTAATGTGCCCCAGTAGGGAATATTTGTTTTAATTCCGGTGGTCTGCGAACTTGTGGTTATACATCCCAGGAAAAAAAAACAGCCAAAAATCATCCACATTTTTTTCATGTTGTATTTTTTTTGTTGTAAAATTAGGACGACCGGCAATGAGATGTTTGTCCTAAAAAAGCGACTTTTTGAACTCAAAATGCATTAACTAAGGTTAAATTGTAATTTAAAAAGCATGATGATAATTTTATTCATTGATTGTCAAGATACTATTTGGTCTAATTATCTTATAAATAAACGACATTGGTTTGGATAAAAAAGACAATATTTTCTAATAAAAACACCTAATGAAGGAAATGTTGACGCTTTTTTTATCGACACATAATTGTATTTTGTGTCTTTTTTTTAAAATAGTAGAATTGGTTGATAAAAAAATGTCGCGCAAAAAAAAGGCATGTTACTTCGTTTGAAGAAAATTTGTTAACTTACTGATCGAGGAATACGTTGAAAGGTAGTAGGGGTCATGCCGAATTCTTTCCTGAATGAGCGTGAAAAATATGCAAAGTCGTTAAAACCACACTCTGTGGCAATATCGCCGATAGGTTTTTGGGAAATGGCAAGAAGTCTCTTTGCCTTGTTGAGTCTCGCCTTTAGAATATAGTTTGAAGTAGTCATACCGGTTATCGCTTTTATTTTCCGATTTAATTGTGAAGAACTGAGGCAGACTTCTGAAGATATTTTTTCAATAATATTTTCCGTATTGGTTAATTCTTTGTAAATATGACTTGTGACGCGTTGGAGAAATTCCAGACTTACATTATTACTATCGGCGGCTTTCTCTTTGCGATTTGCATTTATATGCACAAAGGGACTGTATTTTTCTCTTAATTGTTTTCTTGTGGAGAGTAACTGGTCAATCACGACCAGCAATTCCTCCTCGAATACCGGTTCTGAAAGAAAGGCATCGGCTCCGTATTCAATTCCTTTTATACGTTCTTCTTTTGAGTGGTTCAATGTGAGTAGGATTACTGGTATATGGTTGGTCGTCAATGTTTTTTTTATTTTTTTACATAGTTGGAACCCATCCAGAAAAGGCAGTGCGGTATCTGAAATAATCAGATCGGGCATTTTCTCCTCAGCAGTCCTTATGGCGTCTTCACCATTTCTTTCCGTCAGGAGAACATATTGATCCTTCAAAACAGAAATCAGATAATAGCTCATATCTCTGTTTCCCACGACAATCAGCACAACCGGTTTTTCATTGCTTTCTATCCGTGATGGAAAATTATCCGGAAGGATTAAACGGTTGCTGCCTGGGCTTTGTTTGCATATTGTAAAAGGTTTTTCGTCATTTGGAGTGCTACCATGACGTATTGGAAGGTTCACCGTGAAAACGGCACTATTGGATTTTTCAATTTTTACAGTGATTGTTCCATTCATTTTTTCGATCAGCTGTTTTGTAAGAGTCAATCCCACTCCTGAGTCGAGGTCGGTTAAACTGTCGTTTCTTTTCTGAAGGAAAGGATTAAAGGCACGTGAAATATCCTTATAATCAGCATCCGCACCATGATAGGAAATTTCAACGGTATAATTATTTTTATTGCTGTCACAGTTTACAGAAACTGTGACATGGTTGTCTTCTGTGCAAGACTTGAACGCATTATACAGCAGGCTGTGCATAACCATACGCAGATATTCAGACATGTAATCCATATGGATTTCCGATACGTTACTATGGAAAACATAGTCAATCCCTTTTGTTTCTGCCATAGGGATAAAACATTCATATAGATATCTGAGATAGGAGATAATATTCGCATTTATCACTTTGTCAGATCTATTACCTTCCTGTAAATTACCTAAAGAAGCAATTTCATTGACAAGCAGGAAGAGATTCTCCGACTGGCGGGAAAGCATTTCCATATCTATAGTGTACTCGTTGTTTTTATTTTGCATATTTTTCTTTAACCTCTCTACCAGCCCGATAATGATGCTGGCAGGTGTTTTAAATTCCTCGGAAATTTCCGTGTAATATTCCGATTTGATTTTTTCCAATTGTAATGTTGTCAGACTTTTATGTATTCTGAACCGTATGTTTTGAATAAGGATTAAAATAATCAAAACAAGAATGAAAATTAACAGGAATATGAGAACGAACGCTTTTTCTGTTTTTTCTACTCTCATCTGATGCTGTCCGGCCAGTATATTCATTTCCTTTTTATTCACTTCTTTCTCGTAGTTTAACCGGTGCATTATAATTCTGTTAGTGTTCTTCCCTCTGTTGAGACCTTTTGTATACACATCACTGAGATACCTTTCTTCCAATGCCAACACAGTCTTCCCTTGTATTCTGTGCAACCCGGATAAAAGAAAATAGACTTTTCCCAGATAATAGGGTAAATTAAGTTCTTCTGACATCTTGAGAGCATTCCCTAAATAAGTCTCTGCATTAAAATACTTTCCTTTTTTTATGTTTACCTCTCCCAAAGAAAGAGTCACATTTAGCCAGTTCCGCTTGTCGGAAGTTCCTGAAAGAGAGCTATAAGCACTTTCAAGATATACTAAAGCGTTTTCGAAATCCCCTTCGATCATATACAAATTGCCTATATGCCAAAAGCAATTGTTTAATCCGGAAAGGGAATTTGATTTGATATGATACTCCAGGGATTTCTGATAAAAGACATGGGCAGAGTCATATTGCCTGTCATATTCATAGGCCGTACCAATATTTTGTAGGACGATTGCCAGAACTTTCGGATCCTGGTTATGGTTCTCCGGCTGCAAGGCTTTGCGAAAGTAATACATTGCTTCATCCGGTTGGTCTGTATATAAATAAATTTCTCCAAGTCCGTTCAGCGTTTTTGTTTTTTCCGTTTGGAATTGTGCATGTGCGTCTATCTTAGATTTATTTTCTTGTAACAAAGCCTTAAAATAATATTCGGCAGATTCATTATATGCTCCGGTCTGTATATAGTCATAGGCCAGATTATTCAATGCCCGGATTATATGAAACGTGTCACGGGATAATTGTGCTACTTTAAAATATGATCTGTGGTACTCTATGGCTTTTTTGTATGAATAATTACGTAAATAATAAGTACCCATTTTTTCGTATGAACTCATTTCTGCGTATTTATCACCGGTTGCTATAGACAATGTAAGATAATTTGTGAGTGCGATTGTGTCGCTGGAAATACTTTTTATCAGAGAGTCCACCGCGGTATAATGCTTTTCCGTAGAAAAGGATGTTTGTGAAATATTCTCCGGATACCGTGTGTGGCATGCAATCTGAATGAAATATGTTGTAAAAATCAGATATTTCAAATAGTATGTCAAATATGTCCGATTTTCAAATTGCATATGACTACACTTTACGTTTTGGTTACAGATATGCAGTGCTAATAATTAACAAAAAGCAGACACCTATTTATTAAAATAAGACTTTCCGTATCTTTTTTTAAAACCCTTAGTCAGAGCAATTATTGAAAAGAAATTGTCATTTATTTGTAACAAATATGTACGTAAAAATAATACGAAAAGGAATTAAGATGTGGTAAAATCAACAAATTTATATGGTCAATTTTACCACACCCTGAAAATTTAACACAAATCATTTTTTACTGGTGGACAAGGTCAATTAATCATGCTTCTCCATTGTTTCACAGTGGTTCCGGTATATCGTTGAAAACATTTGCTGAAGTAACTCTTGTCGGCATAGCCTGTTTTTTCACAAATATCGTCGAGTGTAGCATGTTTGTCTGTTGTAATTATTTTTTTTGCCTCCTCAATACGAAGTCCGTTTATCCATTCGTTGAAGGTTTTTTGTCTGTATGAATTCAGATAACTGGAAAGATAGGTTCTGTTTGTTGAGATTTGTGATGCTACAATCACAATAGTCAGGTCATGTTTCAGATATAACTTCTTATTTTCCCACTCCCTGATAGAATTTTCAATTTGTGAAAATGTAATGGAAGAGGCCTTGATATTTTTTTCAGTTTCTTCCCTGACAATTGGTTCTATATAATTGAAAATATCTGTATAATTGAGAAAATGAATGGCATAATATGTATAAAAGGCGATTGCCAAAATTGGAAATATGGTCATGATATTTTCCGAGAAGATACAAAACAAAATCACCGCAATGCTTGCCAGAAATATGAAAATATTGGCATGGTATACCCATTGTAAATGATCTCTGCTATTTCCGGAAAAATAATTATTAAATCTCTTTTTGTAATTTCTGTGATGCTTGATGAAGAGGAGGACAGTGCAGCCCAAAGAAACTGTATAAAATATCAATAAGCTGTAATACAATACCTTTGAAAAATTATCATTCCAAAGGCCCATGTACGATCCCACATTCAGTAATGATAAAGTTGCCACCGGAATTAAATGATAGACCATTTTTTTGATCGACAGGTATTTTAAGTCTATCAATGAGATGTTGACATGAGCAAACAAATACAATTGAAATGTTGCAAAAATGAGAATTGAAGTTTTAAAAGTTGGTAAATTTATTCCTTGCAGCCTGGCAGTTATTTCATAAAGGCTGATGATGCAAAATAGCAAATAGGCTGAAGCCATAATCACTTTTGCTGCCTTGTAATTTTCCAACTGCGGAATCCCGGGAACAGTTATAAAAAGGAATAGCATGGATAGTACAAGAGATGTCCAGAAGGCTCCTATGGCAAAAAAAAGAGACAATTGAATGATCATTGCAGCATGATTAGTCGGATATTGGTTAGAATAAAAAAACTTTTGCTTCCACGAACGGTTATAAGGAACAGATTTTCTAAAATTTATACGAATATAAGTAAAAAAACAGAATTAAATACATTTTTTTGTAAAAAATATTTCTGTAAATAAATTTAATATCGATTAGTTTGTGAAACAGGGAAAAAATGTTACCTTTGCATCCGCAAATACAAAATTACTCATTTTAAAGAACTACTAAATGGCAACAAAATTACGTTTACAGAGAAGGGGACGTAAAAACTATCCTTTCTACCAGATTATTGTTGCAGATAGCAGAGCTCCACGGGATGGAAAGTATATTGAAAGGATTGGTTCATATAACCCGAACACACATCCTGCTACGATCACTTTAGATTTCGAAAGAGCTTTGTATTGGCTGCAAACCGGGGCACAACCCTCCGACACTGTTCGCAACATCCTTTCGGACGAAGGTGTATTTATGAAGAAACATCTTCTCGGAGGTGTAACCAAAGGTGCTTTCGACGAGGCGGAAGCTGAAAAAAGGTTTGAAACCTGGAAAAATAACAAACGTCAGGCCACCCAGTCACTGAAAAATAAAGACACGGAAAAACTGCGCGCAGAAGAGAAATCCAGACTCGATGCAGAAAAGGAAGTAAACAAAACAAGAGCAGAGGCTTTGGCGAAGAAGAAAGCCGAAGAACAGGCTGCCAATGCTCCTGTAGTGGAAGCGGAAGCAACAATCGACACTGTGATTGAAGAAGCTCCTGTAGCTGAAGAGAAAGTCGAAATTGTGGCTGAGGAAACTCCTGTAGCTGAAGTGGCTCCTGTTGCCGAGGAGAAAGCAGAAGACAATAAAGAAGCTGTTGAATAAGAAAACGACACACACTATAGTGTTTTGTAAAAAAGCCCGGTGCGAACCGGGCTTTTTTATTGAGAGCTTTTTTAAAGCTACGGGGTAATCGTAAAGAAGTTTCACTTTCTTATCTTAGGCTGATACATATGTTCTGCAGTGAGGCCACACGCTTCTTTCATCCGGAAGCAGTACTCCAGCTTACCAAAATCGCCATCGCTATTATTTGTTCCGAATGTGAACTTCAATCCGGCATCTTTCGCTTTCTGTATGAAAATTTGACTTGGAATTTCACGCCGATTGTTGATCTCCAACGCTTTGTTAGCCGCTACCATCGCCTTGATGACCTTATCCATACGTTCTTCGGTCCAGAGATCATCATAACGATCGCTCATCACTTCAGGGAGAAAAGTGGGGTTCACATATACATCCATCGGCTCTTGCATCACATCAACAATTTTTTTCACAATGAGATCCATGTACTGCTGTTCATCTTCCACGAACACCTCGTCGGGCATCCACAGGCGGGTACGGCGCCCTTTGGTATCGGTGAATGTCATGGCATCTGTAAAGACGAAATCGAACTGTTCCCGTACCGCTTCAGAGAATGTCTCGGACCACTCTCTACCTTCACCCTGCATTGCCTGGATAAAAGGTTGTCCTTTCATTGAGTCCAGATAGGCTATGACTTCGTTGTCATTTGTTATTGGGAATCCAATACCACAGTTGGGAGCCAGGGCATAGTTAATACCCAGTTGCCGTGAACGGGCTGCGGCCTGCTCCGCAGTGATTCCCTTGAGGTGCACATGATAATCAAGTACGGGGAAATTCTCCTGATGAAGTCTGATAACCGGATCTTCTGTCTCATCCACTGCAGAAACTTTCAGATTGTCTGTGTTATTATTTTCGGGTAATGGAGTTAAGGAGACCGATTTTACTTCGAGAGTACCTTTCGTTGATTGTATCACAAAAGTCCCTGAAGAAAGTATTTGAGACATGTTTTCGGCAAGCCGATATGGTTTCGCCGGTTCAGTATACTCCACCACGGGACTTCCATTCAGCGAGATGGTGATTGTTTTTCCATCCACACGGATCTGCATGTCGAACCACTCATTGGTCTTTACCGTAGATTTGGTGAGATTTCGGACTGCCAGCAGGCTTCCGGTCTTCGTCCACCATTCACTACTTTCGAGATCGTTGTTTAATGCCACCTTGTAGCCTTTTTTCCCCTGTTCATCGGTATGAAATGCAATGAATCCTTTGCCGTTGTCAATGGTACGGGCAGTTATGTCGAACTCAAAGTTTGTATGGCCTCCTTTTTTGAGGGCGAGGGATGCTTTATCGTTTAAGACAAGGAGTTGATTCTTGAGAGATACATCTCCCCTGGTATCCCATTGATTCATCTCTTCTCCTTGAAAAAGAGAACGGGGTGCAAAATTTTTGGTACATGATGCCATCACAATTAAGGTGATGAACAGTGAGAATAAAAGATTTTTTTTCATGATCATTTTCATTGATTGTTAGAATGTAAATAAAAGTTCTATAGTGGATTTATTGGATGCCATTTCTGCATTTTTTGAAAATATCTGCATTTCATTATTCACAAAATACCATTCGTAATCGAACCGAAGGATGGAAGAAAACTTCTTTTCGTTGAATCCGAAACCAATTCCGGCAGTAAAACGATTTACATCGAAACCGGCCTCGTTCCTTCGTTCATCGATGGCATCCCAGCGAATGGCCGGCCTGATAAATTCAAACATCCTGGTCCGAATGGGTATATTCCAGGCACCCTGCAGATAGTATGAGAGCATATCTTTATTATCTATGGTCTTGCTTTTTTTCTGCATGATCTCTGTCTCCACCTTCCAGTTTTTGGCCTCATAACGCAAGTCGGCACCATAGAAAACAAAGTGTGTACTGTCGTTGTTGGGATAATTATATGCCTTGGCACTAAAGCGCAAACCTTTCATGGTTCCCAACACTACACGACCGCCGTAAGCAAGACTTTTTTTCCAGACGGGATTATTGATAGTGTTACCATTATAAAGTCCTGTCTCAATAATTACAGGTATCGTGCCTGCATCAAATGAATATTTTCCGTTTGCACCTAGATCACGTGTACTCAAAAAATATTTTCCGAGAAAGGCGCGATTGGCAAATATCATCTCCGAAGGGCTGACAATATAATTATTGAATAATGGGATACTCGTTTGTCCAAATGTCAGAGATAGTCCGTCTACAGGTTTCAATGTCCCGCATACGTCGAGCAGGTAGAACTTCCCTTCGTTGCTTAGTTCTACCTGTGCCCTGTAGGAGGTATAGGCATTTATATTTCCTTTTATGCCGATACGTGAGTTCCGCACGGAGAAACGAGACAAACCGGTGTCGGACGCACGCTCGAATTTATTTTTCAAGGTACCATCGACTTTGAAATTCGGATAAGATACGCTATCGGCATTTTGTGCCGGCAGTGAAAACGTCAAAAACAAAAGTGATAATAAAAGGAGCATACGGCCAGAATGTAGCCAGATCTTAGTGAGATGTTTCATTATATAACAAACTTATTTTAAGAAGATGATACACCTGTTTCAGACAGGTGCATTCATCAGAGCAAATCAGCGGCTGAAAAACTGTTCGAAGCCATCGGAATATTCAATGCCGAAGGTGCTGTCCGGATTTTCATAAATGAAATAGTAATGCACTCCGGGGAGCTCTTTCGCGACTTCTATAGACTGTTTCATACCCATGGCCATAAATGCCGTGGCGTAAGCATCGGCGGTCATGCAGTCGTCGGCAATCACCGTTGCTCCAAGAATATCCTGCTGAGAAGGGTAACCTGTCTGCGGATCAATGGTATGGGCATATTTTTTGCCATCTTTCACATAATAATTGCGGTAGTTACCGGAAGTAGCCATGGACTTATCGCAAAGGGAGAGGATCGTTTGTAGTTCATGCTGCATGCCAAGGGCATCATCAATTGGCTTATCCACGCCAATACGCCAGCATTCCCCTTTTTCATTGACACCTCTGGCAGTTATTTCGCCACCTATTTCCACCATGTAGTTTTCAACTTCATAACGTTCCAGCAGAAAGCCAATTACGTCGCATGCATATCCTTTGGCTATGGCCGACATATTAACGGTCACTCTCGGATCGGTTTTAGTAATTTGTCCTTTGTCATTCATGGTAATTTTTTCAAACCCAACAAATTTCTTCAGACTGTCGATAATTTCCGGTGTAATGTTGTTCATATTTTGAAATCCGAATCCCCATGCATTAATTAGCGGGGAAACAGTGATATCGAATTTGCCGCCCGACTTCCGGGAAACCTCCATGGATTTAAGGAAAACCTTCATGAACAGAGTATCGGGTTTTACTGGTTCATTGCGATTTATCTTTGTTATTATGGAATTTTCCTTGAAAGGATTCAATGACAGGTCAAACCTGTCGAGTTCGGTCATAATCTCTTTTTCCAGCGACCGGTGATAAGCATATTTGATGTGATATCCGGTCGCGAATATCTCTCCCTGATTCTGGTAGTAGGTATACTCTTTTGTAGTATTGCCAGACTTGCAAGATGCAAGCAGCGTGAGGAGAATAACGAGGGATAGGATGCACAGGTTATTTGATTTCATTGTCATTTGATTGGTTACTTACTTACTTACAGTTCTTCCTCAATACGGTAATAATTTCTTTCCGGTGAATTTCTCGTGATAAGTTCTCCCAAAAATCCTGCGAGAAAAAGCAATGTCCCGAGGACCATGGTCGTGAGCGATATATAAAAATAAGGTGACTCTGTGACCAGGCGATAGGGATTACCCTGTTGCATATCATAAAGTTTCATGGCTCCCACCACAATAATAGCCACAAGGCCCAGCAAAAACATCACGCTACCCCAGAGACCGAAGAAGTGCATCGGTTTTTTACCGAACCGGTTCAGGAACCAGAGTGTCATCAGATCAAGATAACCATTTACAAATCTGTCGGCGCCGAACTTGCTTTTTCCATATTTTCTGGCCTGATGTTGTACCACCTTTTCTCCGATTCTTGTGTAGCCTGCATTTTTAGCCAGTACAGGAATATACCGGTGCATATCGTTATATATTTCAATGCTCTTTGCCAATGATTTGCGATAGGCTTTCAGGCCACAGTTAAAGTCATGTATTTTAATTCCCGAAACCTTTCTTGCTGTGGCGTTGAACAACTTGGAAGGCAGGTTCTTTGTCAACTTGTCGTCATATCTTTTCTTTTTCCACCCCGAAACGAGATCGTACCCTTCCTCGCGAATCATACGGTAGAGTTCGGGAATTTCGTCGGGACTGTCCTGCAGATCGGCGTCCATGGTGATGATCACATCTCCCTCCGCTTTCTGAAAGGCACAGTACAACGCGGGAGACTTGCCGTAGTTACGCCGGAATTTAATTGCCTTCACCGGGCTTGATCCCGTGCTCAGCTCCTTGATGATCTCCCAGGAGCGGTCGCTGCTTCCGTCATCCACGAAAATAATCTCATAGGAGAAGCCATTTTCCTGCATAACACACTTAATCCAACTGTATAACTCCTTTAACGACTCTTCTTCGTTGTATAACGGTATGACAACAGATATATCCATCGATCAAAAAATTATATGTTTTGTTTCTGTTTGTAACGTGTGGAGAGCGGGACGATGAACAGCGAGAGAACCAGCCCCAGAAATACGTCGGCCATGATTACATTGCTAAATACATAGTCGAACGGGGAGGGGAGAGGTTGTTCGCTTAGCCGGGTGGAAAGCTTTTCACCTACCCCGATCGTTTTCGCCAGTTCGCCCATACTTTCGAAAAGATCTGAAATAAAAGTCGGATCAATCCATTGTACATGTATGAAAACGATCATCGACTCGAGAATAGAAGCGAAGAAGAAGAGCAAAATTGAAAACTTAACGCCATGCCAGAATCCCATTTTTCCATTCTGCAATTCCTGACTGTATTTTAACAGAAAAATAAACAGCAGGACGGGTGTTCCGATACTAAGCAATGTTCCCAGAAAATTGAGCGCCGGATAGATTAGTCCGGTAACCACAAAAAAATACTTAAACACCCAGAAAAGTCCCAGGTAAACGCCGGCATACATCGCATAGTTTAATAGCTGGCTCTTGTCTTCTTTCATCGATTCTACTTTAGAACACAAAAGTAATCAAAAATATAGAAACCGGAGAGTAACTATTGTTGTAAAAACCTAATGTCCAAGACCCGGCTTGCATCTGCGACTTCTTACTTTTATAATATGTTCGGATCGTCCGGTAGCGTAATTTATATAGAATAATTCTAAAAAGAAAAATCTATTTAACCATCATGATGTCAGAGTTTTAATTAGTGATGTCTGTTTTGTGTAATATTATGTGTGAATTATGTTATCTCTCTATAGTACAAAAGGAAATGGCGGATTGTATATTTGCAAACAGATAATATATAACGATATGCAAACACAAGAGTTTGAGATCATGATTGGAAACAATCATCATCCGAGAAACAGAATTGCAATCGATATAAATGAAATTCCTTTTCCGACTGCAATTTATTTCTTTTCAAATGGAGAGGTGCTGTTGAATAAACGAGCATTCAAATGCTTGGGAATGAGGGAGAGCGAAGCTTTCGATCTTTACACCTGGCGAAAAATAAATCCTTATTTGGACGATATGATCAAAAATATCCATCAGGATATGGTCATAGATCAAAAAATGCATGTCATTTTGTTCAATGGCAAGCACGAAATAATGAATTATTCTTTTTCGTGTTTTTCAAACCTTTCATGGGGGAAGATGGTCATTGTTCACTTCTCCAAGGTATCTGAAAAATACGCCGTGGCCTCTCTTTCGGCATTGTATAATATCAGAGATGAAATTACAAAATTAAAACCCTATTTAAACCGGGCCGGCCAGAAGATTCTTCAGAATCTGATCACAAAGTACTTCAGAGAAGAAAATCAACAACTTACGTTGGATGACCTGGTTTATTATGAGAGAGAATTGCGTATTATACAAAAAGCATATCCTTCGTTATCACATCGTGAGATAATCCTGTGCGGATTGCTGGTTAATGATTTGAACAGCAAAGATATTGCGACAATTATGAACAGGACCATTGATGCGGTGTTTGTGACGATTCACCGGATAAATAAGAAGTTGAATCTACTGAACAAAAAACAGCTGGTAAACACATTGAAGAAACTGATCAGCCAGCAGGAGGAAGACCAAAATATCCCTACAGCAGTATAATAATCAATGATGCGGTGTTTGTTGGCCAGCCACCGCATCAATTGGAAACACTGTTTTATATATATAAAACAGTGTGGAGGTATCCTAAGGAGGTGATGATAAGTACAAAACAATATCAGCCCGTAGCTTCAGAATCCCCAAACTGATTTATTCAACAGTACGACGTCCTTTTATCTGATAAGTTACCCCGTATGGAGTTTCGTCGTCCTCAAACTGAATTTCAAAGTAAATGCTGTCGGTGTCCAATATCTTTCCGTTTGATATTTTTATTCCGATCTCTTCTCCGTGTACTTCACAATGGGATAATTTGGTACCGAAGTTGCCGTTTACTTCGTCCGCCCGGGCCTTTACACGGAATTCCCAAAATTTCATTTCTGTATCCTGGATGATAATCGAGTCACTTCCTGCATAAGTGTCTTTTAGGGTCATCACCTCGAAAGGTCCGTACAGGAGGGTCGAATCATTGTACGCATTCACATTCCACTGGCCTGTGATATTGACCGGATTGACTATTGCGTCAGATTCAATTTCGCGTTCGCACGAAATAATCGTTCCAAATATGATAAGCCCCAGGAGGTAAAAAATATTTTTCATATGAATGTAATAATAGTGTAGTTATAATGCTATTTGGTAAATGTTTATGCTTTCCACAAAAGGAGGGGAAAAAGAAGTTTTGTAATCTTTTATTCTGACAATTATGGTTGAAAGTCAGAGTTTAATGATATCCGGTTCAAGGAATATTGAACATTTTTAAGTGTGCTTTATCACCATTCCTTACAAGAACGTAGTATTTCCCGGGAGTGGGCCTGTACGGCAACACGGTGTGGAAACGGGTCAGTTTCTGACTGTAGATGATCGCTCCTGCTTCGTTGGCAGCAAGAATACTTGCTGTTGTGGCAAAGGGCCCCCGGCTGTTCACACAAACCCTGTTGTATTTGTCCAAATAGATCGAGATGGAAGGGTGATTCGTAATTTCCGGCAACGAGATGACCGGATCGGTCGGGTCGACTCCTGTTTCAGGTGCATTCTCTTCGGGTGGAACTGACCCATCGCCGGGTACCTCTTCTTCGGGTGGAACTGACCCGCCGCCGGGTATTTCTTCCCCTGGTGTGGTGGCAGTCCGGGCTCTTCCTATTATTTTATCCGGAAGGATGGAGGCCGATAAATTCCGATCGTACACGTTTGTAGCTTTGCCTTCTATGGGTTCCACATTTCCTGCAAACCAAAAATTATTCAATACCCCGTCTCTGTTCGTATAGTTTACAGCATTGTTCGTCACGGTAATGTTGTAGGAATTTCCCAAAGATTCATACCAGTTGGCTGCATAGATTCCGACATTGTTGTACGATTTGCGACTGCTGAACACTTTGTTGTTCCTGAGTGTCATGTTGTTGCCACCTGCAATGCTTATCCCGTACTGACCCGGATCGACAACAATATTGTTTTCGGCTATCTGGTATGAGCCGCCGACATCCCCTAAAATGATACCACCTCCGGATGACGAGGGACCTCCGCCACGAAGCCAGTTTCCTCTTACCATGATTGGACTTTCGGATGTACCATGCGATTGGTTCACGTTAATCATGTCTTCAGGATAACTCTCGCCTGAAATGTTTTCACATACGTTGTAACTGATACTATTCCCCGGGCCGGTAACCTTGTCAAATATGGCCATGTTCCCAATTTTCCCTCCTCCTTTCAGGGGACCAACCACGTTCGTCATATCGTTGTATTCAAACTTAATGCCACGGGAATTATGTGCTACCATTCCTGACTGTACATTCTCAAAGGTGTTGTCTATGATCGTAATATTCTCACAGTTGTCCAGATAGATCGCCAGATTCACAGGAGAAGAACCAAACTTGTTGTTCCTGATGATCACATTTTTACAGCTATACAGCACAATAAGGTATTTACTACTGCTGCTTGTGAATGCTGACCCCTCTATTACAAAATTGGATTTACCTACATGTTGAATTGCCGCTGACTCGGTGTATGATCCCGTATATCGTGCTCCTTGTCCATAAGAAAAATGGAAGGGCAGACCGAGTAAGACCGCACCAAGAATGAAAGTAAAGATTTTTGATTTCATTTCTTTTTGAATTAATAGTTTGTTCTATGTAAGCCCTGTGAAAAAAACTTCAGCTGATAAGATCCCTTTCAATGTGGCTTGTGCAGATTGCAACGCAAAAATACGCTTTTATATTGGATCATCATGTTAAAAAACAAAGCCTTAGAGCGAATTTTGTTGAAATTAAAGAGATTTAAAAGGCATTAACCGTAAAGAGAACACTATTTGTATTGATTATAAACAGAGACTGTGACTGAATAAAATCCCACATTGGTTTCAGTATAAAAATAACCCTGGCTTTGTAATATTATGTAATGAGTTTTTTGGTGTAAATGATTCTTTACAAGCATATATTTGCGGTACTTAACTAAGTTAGTTAAGAAAACAAGTGACTGACTTTGATATAACATTGTTATCACTTTAAAAATTAAAAATCACAGCTTATCAAATTGGATATTTTTTTACTGTTCGTTTTTTTAATATCATATGTCCTTATTGTGCAATAGATATAATAGGAAAATAAAAAGATGAGAAGATTCATGTACCTGCTGGCATTCACTTATATTATGGTTTCTTGTGCCCAAGTGAAAGACATCTCTTACTTCCAGCAAACCAGCCGCGGTGAAACCATTCTGAACAACAAAAAGTATGATGCGAGGATCAAGCCCAAGGACATCCTCTCCATTACTGTAGTGAGTAGTGAGCCTGCCGCTTCGGTAAGGTATAATCTTATCATGCCACAGATTGATGCGAGGATGAACAACATTCAGTCACAGCCTGCATTGCAAAATTATCTGGTAGACAGTGACGGCAATATTACTTTTCCCACGCTGGGTGTGTTGAAGGTAAGCGGGATGACTACTGATGAGCTGGGAGCATTTATTGGCAACAAACTGAAACCCTTCTTCGCTGAAGAACTTCCAGTGATCACGGTAAGGATTTTGAATTATACCGTGAGTGTTCTTGGTGAAGTATTAAGGCCGGGGAAATTTGAATCGACTAACGGGCGGATCACCATTTTTGAAGGGTTGGCCATGGCCGGTGATATGACCATCTTTGGAAGGCGTGACAATGTAACGGTTGTGCGTGAAAATGAAAATGGAGAAAAGATAATTTACAAAGTGAACCTCAACAACGATAAATTGTTTGAGTCTCCTGCATTTTTTCTTGAGCAAAACGATGTGGTATATGTAGAACCCAACCAGACAAGGGCAAATTCCTCGAAATACGGAGCAGCCGAAAACTACAGGATGACAACCATATCTGTATTGATCTCTTTGGCTACCTTGGGTGCAACTATATTTGGACTGACGAAATGAGCGTTGTTTTTTTTGAGCACGCAATCAGATTATTGAATAGTACACAAATATGAACAAGTATTCGAATGTGGAGGAGGAGTTTTTTGCTCTTTCAGAGAAAAAGATCGACGTGACGGCCATACTGATGAAGTATTATTCTTATTGGAAATGGTTTTTGTTGTCTGTCGTCCTGTGTCTTTTCGTTGCCCTGTTATACCTCTATTTTACGTTGCCGCAATACCAGGTTACCACTGCCATACTGTTTAAAGATGACCAAAAGGGAGGGACCTCAGACATAACTATCTTCGAGGAAATGGGCGTAATGACCCGAAGGAACAATGTAGACAATGAGGTGGAGATTCTGAAAAAATCACTTATAGCAGAAGATGTAGTCAGGAAGTTTAACATGAATGTTACTTACATTCAATTGAAACCATTGGTTTCAGGTTTGGAAAAGCTGATACCGGGCTTGCCGAAACGGAAAACCGCTTTTTTGTATGGAGAAGAACTGCCAGTAGAAATCAGGATTCCGGAAGACAGGCTGATCGCTCTGGGAGGCTATATCTCGTTCGATCTTTTTATTAATCCTGAAGGCAGTGCGTTGTTTTCAGGCAAATATAAAGGAAGTAAATATCAGGTGTTGGCAGCATCAAACGATACCATCGTGCGGTTACCTTTTGGCGAACTGAAGCTTTCCAAAGGTAGCACGAAGCCCCAAAAGAATATGAGGATCTGGGTACAGATTCTGAATCCACTGAATGTGGCCGACGGATTTGTTAACTCAATGCAGATTGAGTTAACCTCTAAAACCTCCTCTGTTGCAGATGTCGCTTTAACCACCTTTCATCGGGAACTTGGGAAGCATTTCCTAATGGAATATTTTGAAGCATACAACGAACATGGCATACAGGACCAGCTTGATCTGGCCGAAAAAACATCAAAGATCATTGATCAGCATCTTGCCATGCTCAGAAATGAGTTGAACACAGTGGAAGATCGGGCGCAAGCGTTCAAGCAATCACAGGGATTAACCAATATTGGTTCTCAGGCCGATCTGTACAATTCTCAACTGGCAAATGTAAGTCAAAGGAAGATGGATATTGAGTCTCAATATTCCATTGTAGCAAGTCTGTTAAGTTTTGTGCAGCAAAAGGGAGGCCACGACAAGCTGATACCGGCCAATTCCGGCATCCAAAGTCCCGTATTGAACTCCCAGATCAGTACATACAATAACTTAGTACTGGAACGAAACAAGCTGGCGCGAATTGCCTCAAGCAGCAATCAGTCTATGATAGATTTGAATAATCAACTTGAGTCTACGTATGCTTCTGTGGTTTCAGGCTTGCAAAACGAGAAAAACAACATGGAAATTCTGCAGCGGGATATTAACTCCGAGTATTCGAGGAACTATTCAAAAATCAGGGCTATTCCCCAGCAGGAACGTATCTTCTCGGACATTGTCCGCCAGCAGAATACCAAGGAAGAATTGTTTCTCTATCTTCTTCAGAAGAAAGAGGAACGTTATATGAATATGACCGTGGTGGCACCAAATTCTAAACTGGTCGATAATATTCGTGTTGCGGGGATAGTGTGGCCGAATAAAAAAATGATCCTGATGATTTTTTTTGTTGCCGGACTGATCCTGCCTGTCGTCATTATAAAAATAAAAGAACTGCTGCGCTACCAGATTTCTTCCAGGGAAGAACTCGAGGAAATTTCCACGATTCCGGTATTGGGCGAAATTCCCAAATTATTGCAATTGCAAACCATTGCCGTAAAAGACAACTGTAACGATTACTTTAATGAGATGCTGCGTCTTGTACGTGCGAATCTATTGTTTATCATTGACAGCAAAGAGAAGAAGGTAATCAATATGTTATCAAGTGTCAGTGGTGAAGGCAAATCGTTTATTACCGCAAATCTTGCCATGAGCCTGGCATTGCTTGAAAAAAAAGTATTGATTATCGAGCTGGATATCAGAAAACCGAAACTTGCCAATTTATTGGGATTGAGCAATGGCCCGGGAATAACGCTTTACCTGTCGGGGTATGTAAGCAAAGAGGAGCTGATAAGGCCTTCCGGTATTCATGAGAATTTATCAATCATCACATCCGGGGCAATTCCTCCCAACCCGAACGAACTGTTGGCAAAGCCAAAACTGGACGATCTGATTAATCAATTAAGGGAAGAATACGATTATATATTGATTGATACGTCTCCTATCGGGATAGTATCAGACGGTTTTTTGTTGAACAGGCTTGCAGACGTCAACCTGTTTATCGCACGTGTAGGGTATACTCCGCGAAAGTGCATTGAGGAAGCAGAGGTATATCACCGGGAAAATAAGTTGAAAAGAATGTATTTCATCCTAAACTCAGTTGACTTGAATTCACCCGAGTACCGGTATGGAATGAATAAGAAATATGGATACGGATATGGATAACCGAATCCCTGTAGAAGTCCGGTAGTATTTTTAGATAAAAACTGTCGCGCAACTCTGTCAGTGTAACAAATGTCAGTGTAACATGATTAAAATGTGCAGTAAAATGAAATTCAGCAAAGCAGGAATTATTCAACTCCCGAAAAATTTAGATAGGAGAGGAAATCTGTCTGTCATTGAGGGGATTAATCATATCCCTTTTAAGATTGTCCGTACCTACTGGATTTATGATGTACCCGGAGGAGAGGTACGTGGTGGGCACGCATACAGGCAAAATCAGGAATTTATCGTGGCTTTGTCGGGTAGTTTTGATGTGATTCTGGATGATGGAAAAGAAAAAAAAACATATTCCCTGAACCGCTCTTATTATGGATTATATGTACCCAAAGGAGTATGGAGACAGATGCAGAATTTTTCAACCAACGCTTTGGCACTGGTATTGGCATCCATCAAATTTAATCCCGAAGATTATATTTATGATTACGTGCTCTTCAAGGAATTGGCAAATGAAGCGAGAATATAACATAGATACACACAGCTTATGAAGAAGACAAACATTTATGATTGTACCATGCTGGAAATCGATAAGCATCATAACGAAAAGGGAAACATCAGTGTAGTGGAGAATGCCAAAACGATTCCTTTTGGTGTCAAACGTGTTTACTACCTCTATGATGTACCGGGAGGCGAGTCGAGAGGCGGGCATGCACATAAAAAACTGCAGCAATTTATCGTGGCTGCCAGCGGCAGTTTTGACGTTACGATCGATGATGGCGAGTTAAAAAGAACATTTACCATTAACAGGCCATACCGGGGATTACTTGTTGTGCCCGGCATCTGGAGAGAACTGGATAATTTTTCTTCGGGATCAGTCTGTTTGGTGTTGGCGTCGACAGAATTTTCCGAGGAAGACTATATAAGAGATTATAACGAATTTAAAGAATATAAAAATGATTCACATCCAATCTGATGTTCAGAGTGAAAATATTGGAATTGATACCAATGTATGGCAATATTGTGTAATACTGCCCGAAGCCGTTATCGGATCCAACTGCAATATTTGTGCTTGCGTATTTATTGAGAATAAGGTTGTGATAGGTAATAATGTAACAATAAAGAATGGGGTTCAACTGTGGGACGGAGTGACTATTGAAGACAATGTCTTTATTGGCCCCAACGCAACCTTTACGAATGAGTTGATTCCCCGCTCCAAAGCATATGATAGTATGAATCTTATGAACACGCTGGTGAAGACCGGCGCTTCTATCGGTGCCAATGCAACGATTCTCCCCGGTATCACTATCGGGGAATACGCGTTTGTGGGTGCGGGAAGTGTTGTTACAAGTGATATCCCGGCATATGCACTATATTATGGCAATCCGGCAACACATCAGGGGTACATGACCGAAGACGGTGTGATATTGGATCTTCAAAAAAAAGACAAAAAAGGCATCATTCATCATTTATAACAAACGTGTATGGTGAAATTTCTTGATATTCAAAAAATAACGCAGAAGTATGAGAATGAAATCCATCATTCTATCTCTCGGATTGTCGATTCCGGCTGGTACCTGCTGGGTGAGGAAACGGCTGAATTTGAAAATAATTATGCCCGATTTATCGGAACCGAGCACTGCATAGGCGTTGCTAACGGATTGGATGCGCTGCGCATAATTCTGCGTGCTTATATGGAAATGGGAGCGATGAAGGAAGGCGACGAAATAATTGTTCCCGCCAATACCTTTATTGCCTCAATTATTGCCATAACCGACAACCGGCTGGTTCCTGTTCTGATTGAACCCTGTTTAACGACTTATCAGATTGACGACGAGAAAATCGAGGAGGCGATTACTTCCAGAACAAAAGGAATCATGGTGGTGCATTTATACGGCAGATGTGGTTATACAGACAAAATAGCCTCGTTATGCCGAAAGTATAACCTGAAATTGATTGAGGACAACGCACAGGCGGCAGGATGCAAGTATCATGGAAAAACTACCGGGTCGCTGGGAGATGCTGCAGGCCATAGTTTTTATCCGGGCAAGAACCTGGGTGCACTGGGTGATGGCGGTGCCATCACTACCAACGATAGGAGTTTGGCAGAAAAGGCCAGGTCGCTGGGCAACTACGGGTCTGTCAGAAAGTATATTTTCGACTATCAGGGGTATAATAGTAGATTGGACGAAATTCAGGCAGCTGTATTGAACGTGAAGCTGAATCATCTTGAAAGTGACAATGAACGCAGAAAAGAGGTAGCACGACATTACCTGGATCGTATTACCCAACCGGAAGTAATATTACCCGAGGTGAGCGATTGGAATGCACATGTATTTCATCTGTTTGTTATCCGTACTCCCAAACGAGATGGAATGTTGCGATTTCTGAACGATCATGGTGTGCAGGCACTGGTTCACTATCCAGTCCCACCCCATAGGCAGAAAGCATACAGGGAGCTGAATCATTTGCATTTACCTGTAACCGAAAAAATTCACAAAGAGGTGTTGAGCTTACCAATAAGTCAGGTTGTTACCGATGAAGAGGTGGAGATGGTGGCTCGGGTTGTGAATTCATTTTGTTCACAGAATTGAAAAAAGATAGATGACAGTACAGAAAAATTCATACCGGCAAATCATGAAGGCAACGTCGCTTTTTGGCGGAGTGCAGTTCTTTCAGATTTTAATTTCGGTAGTACGCTCAAAATTTATTGCGATACTACTGGGTCCATCCGGTATGGGGATTGTCGGGTTGCTTACCTCTGCTACCGGTTTGGTAAGTGGAGTCACAAGCTTCGGCCTGGGAACGAGCGCAGTGAAGAATATTTCCGAAGCAAATGCTTCAGGAGATAACGTTCGTGCATCTACTGTTATCTCCGTTTTACGCCGCCTGGTCTGGTATACCGGCTTGTTGGGCGCTTTGGTGACACTGCTCCTGTCTCCCTGGCTCAGCACTATTACTTTTGGAAACAGAGAGTACAGGCTGGCATTCGTATGGATTTCGGTTACGTTGTTGTTCAACCAGTTGAGTTCCGGAGAATTGGTGTTGTTACAGGGATTGCGCCGGTTGCAGAATCTGGCAAAGGTCAATGTGTACGGCAGCCTGACCGGACTGCTTATTTCCATTCCTCTTTATTACCGGTTCGGTGTTCGAGGAATAGTACCGGTCATTATTATCACATCGTTCATCACACTTTTCTTTTCGCGGTATTTCGCACGCAAGATCAAGACTGAAAAGACTGAAATTTCCAGACCGGCAATTTTAACAGAAGGGAAAAGTATGATTGTGATGGGAGTGATGATCAGTCTGAGTGGTTTAACCACGCTCGTTGCGACTTATCTGCTGCGCATCTTTATTAATCATGCAGGAAATGTGGCGGATGTAGGCCATTATTCGGCCGGATTCACCATCATCAATACGTACGTAGGAATGATCTTCACCGCCATGGGAACAGATTACTATCCGCGTTTATCAACAGTAGCAAACGACAATGTGCAATGTAAAGAGAGTATCAATCAGCAGGCTGAAATTGCCCTGCTTATTTTGGCTCCTATCCTCATCTTTTTTCTTGTATTCATTAATTGGGCAGTGATTCTTTTGTATTCGACTCAATTTTTAGCAATTACCGGGATGGTTTATTGGGCTTCGTTGGGTATTTTCTTTAAAGCCGTGAGCTGGGCTGTTGCTTTTGTGTTTTTGGCAAAAGGAGACGGTAAGCTCTTCTTTTGGAATGAATTTGTTGGAAGTGTTTATTCTTTAATAATCAATATGACGGGATATTACCTGGGCGGACTGACCGGTTTGGGTTTTTCTTTCCTGATATCTTACACCCTATATTGTATACAGGTATTTACAATTGCGAAGATCAAGTATGACTTTTCCTTTCATAAGGAAGCGGTCACTCTTTTTTTAATTCAGTTTCTGCTGGCTTTGGTGAGCTTTATTGTAGTGAGCCTGATAGAATACCCATATATCTACCTGCCGGGAATTATGCTCATAGCTATATCTTCGTGGTATTCATTCAGGGAGCTGGAGAAAAGGATTGGCATAAGAGAGATGATTCGGGTATTTACGCAGAAAATCAAAAAAAACAGTTCATTATGATTTCAGAAAATGCCACGTTGGTCTCGGTGATTATTATCACATATAACAGTGCCCGGTATGTGACAAAAACATTGGAAAGTGTGAAAGCACAGACCTGGAAGCATATTGAGTTGATTGTAAGTGATGACTGCTCAACTGACGAGACTGTCATGATTTGCAGCGAATGGTTAAACAATAACAGGCATCATTTTGTCAATGCCCGATTAATTACTTCCGCTTGTAACACAGGCACTTCCGCAAACTGTAACAGAGGATTCAAATCAACTACCGGTGAATGGATAAAAACCATATCCGGAGATGATATACTCCTGCCTGATTGTATTTCCGATAATTTGAGCTATGCCGGTAATTCAAATGCCACTTTTATTGTATCGGATATGTGTAAGATAGACGAAAACGGCATGCCACTCGCAGACAATACGGTAAACGAGGGGTTGGCCTACTTTGTAAATTTGCCTACTGCAAGAAAACAACTGAAAGCGTATGTCCGTTGGCCGGCTTTCTTAAATACTCCCACTTTCTTCTACAAAAAAGAAATCCTGGACCTAATTCATCTTTGCGACGAGGAGTTCAGAATCTACGAAGATATGACGGTTATTTACCGGATTACCGAGATGAATGTAAAGGTATATTATATGAATAAGTCAACCGTAGGATACAGAGTCCATGCTGACTCAGTTTCCAGGAGTAATAAATTGGAAGAAATCAGAACGGAAGAGGCACATAGGATATTTAAAAAATACCGGTCAAAACATCTTAATCTGTTGAATCCTATCGACTTGTCGATATATTATGAGTGTTGGCTGCGATTTAAATATAAAGGATTTAAGGGACGGAAAGGAATTGTGATCCTGAATAAGTTAAGTCTCTTTTATTGGTATCTACGACTAAGTGGAATTAAAAAATAGTGAGTTTCTGATAATGTATAACAATTTAAAGAACGGAACATTATGCGTATTCTTTGGGTCACACATGATCTGTTTGAAGCTTTTCTTCCCTATGTAAAAGGAAGGCCTACCCTGGGAGGTTCGTGGATCGCTCCGTTGTTTTATCTTCTTCATAATGAACCCGACGTAAAATTGGGTTCAATTACACCGGTCCTCAACGGTGAAGCTCAAAAAAAAGAGATCGACAATATCATCTATTATTCTGTTCCCGTGATGAAAAATGAGAATATCCGAAATATAAACCTTCGTCTTGCATCAGAATATCTGTTTGCCATAAACGATTTTAAGCCTGATATCATCCATGTGCATGGTACGGAAAAAAATTTCGGCCTTCTGCGCAAATTCATTGACGAATCAATCCCTGTTGTATGCTCTATTCAGGGTATTGTCTCTCCCTGCTATGATAACCTGAAACATAGCGTGGCAACTGTCAATATAAAAAAATACCGATCGATTAAAAACAGGTTGGGACGGGGAGGAGTAAATTTTGCTTTGCGAAAATGGAAACGTTACATCCTGATAGAGCGGGAAATATACAATATAAACAGCTATTTTGTGGGTCGTACAATGTGGGACAGGGCGCAACTGATGTCCCTGAATCCAGAAGCGGTTTATTTTCAGGGAGAAGAGCTGCTGCGTGCAGAGTTTTACACAACAAAGTGGGAGATTGACAATTGTGAACGACACAGGATATTTGTTCCCTCTGCCGCATCACCCCTGAAAGGTTTCCATGTACTGTTGAAAGCAGCTGCCATACTTAAACAGGATTATCCTGATGTGAAAATAGTAGCACCTTTGTCCACGATTCAGACGAAATCCCCCAAGTGGAAAGACTATCTGGTGTCTGAAGATTATGCAAATTACGTGAAAACTCAAATAAAAGAACTCGGCTTGGAGGGTCATGTTGTATTCAAAAAGAAGTTATCTGCTACCGAAATGGCTCATGAATATTGTAATGCACATGTATTTGTCCTCCCCTCTTTTATGGAAAATAGCCCAAACTCATTGGGCGAAAGCATGATGGTTGGAGTGCCATCGGTAGCCTCTGCAGTAGGTGGAGTGCCCTCTATCGTGAAGGATAATGAGAGTTCGCTTCTGTTCTCGCCGGGAGATCACGCTTATTTGGCCTTTCAGGTAAAACGTATTTTTTCAGACGATGCATTGGCGGAGAAAATTGGTCGCGAAGCCCGGATGATCGCTCAGAAGCGCCATCATATCGAGCATACAATCAGGCAATATATGTCAATTTATTCCAACATAATAGATCATCATCATGAAAATATTGCATGTGCTCTATGAACTAAAATTTTCGGGCGCTGAGATAATGTATGTGGATGCGGCCCCTCTTTTTCGGGAGAGAGGGTGTGAACTAACCGTCATGGCTACCGCTGCAAATCCTGGAGAGTATGCATCGTATTTCAGGCAAGCCGGATTCGAGGTGGTTCATTGCCCTTACCCCAGAGGCTGGAGGATAACAGCGCGTATCCGGTTTTACTCACAGTTTATTCATTTTTTGAAAAAAGGGAGATTCGATGTCGTTCACATTCACGTGAATGCTTTCATGTGGGCATTGGCTTTCTGTACATGGGTGGCCGGGAAATGTTCCGTCTATACGTTTCATAATGTTTTTCCCTCTCATCGTCATAGCTATCTGTATCATGTTTTTCAACGTTGGTCCGCCAAAAATATCTTTGGATGCAGATTTCAAACTATAAGTGATTCTGTTTATGAACACGAACTGTCCTACTACCATAATCAAACAAGGAAAGTGTATAACTGGTATGGGGCTCATCGTTTTTCTCCTTCGCTAAATGGCGAAAAAAAACAAATCAGAGAAGCCTTGGATATTTCACAGGAGGCTCTGGTACTTATTTCAGTAGGAGGTTGCAGCGAGATTAAAAGACATTCCGAAATAATAAAAGCACTCCCCTATATTGTACGAGAGCATCCTTCAGTAGTGTACCTTCACCTGGGCGAAGGAGATATTGAAACAAAAGAGAAGGAGCTTGCAGCGGAGATGGGTGTCTCTGGCCATGTTAGATTTTATGGCAACCAAACCGATGTCCGAAAATTTTTGGTGGCATCAGACATTTATCTTATGACGAGTAAATTCGAGGGAATCTCCCTTACAACAATTGAGGCCATGGCGTGCGGTATCCCTGCCATACTTTATGATGTAGCCGGATTGAGGGATTTTAATAAAAACGGGGAAAACAGTTGTCTTATCCCCGAAGATCATCAATTGCTGGCTAAGACAGTAATCGAACTCTATTCCCACCCTGAGATTTCAGAAAGGCTTTCGGCCAATGCCAGAGAGTTGGTCGATAAAACCTATCATATGGAAAAAAATGTGCCGGTGATATTTACTCTTTATAACCAGTGAAAAATGAAAAAAGTAAATGTGAACAAACAGATAGTGAGTCATCTGATTCCCGTATCGATTCTTTTAATGACTATTTACACCGTGTTACCTTATATAAAGCCGGGAATTCCGGTCCTCTCCTCTCTCGATAACACAACACTGTGGTGGGGTATTTCATTTTTGATTCTGGCGGTATTTTTCTTTTCCCGGTATTATTTCTTCGATAAAACGAACGAAGACAATATGCTTATAGTCTGGATATACCTGCTGTGGAATGTGGTGTGTATAACAAGAGGTATGTTTGAAGCAGAATTGTATTGGGACTGGAAAGGGTTGATAAGCAACTCGATGGCTCTTATGTTGCCCATCGTCATGTTTTCCGCCACCAACAAGATTGTGGTACAGTCGCTCTTTGTTTTTTATGTAAAATATGCCTTGCCGTTGTTCGCGTTGTTTGCCCTGATCATCAGGACCGATGCTTTTGGTTTTTACCTGATGCCAGTGACTGTCATGATTCTTTTTTTTCCGGCATTTACCGTGCGTCAGAGATTCTTTATTCTGCTGCTTACTGTTGCAGTTATATTTTCCGATTTCGGTGCCAGGAGCAATATCCTGAAATTTGGCGTGCCATTTATTATCCTGGCCATTTACTATCTGAAAGAGAAGATCAGTGTCAGGGTCATTGAAATTGCCCGTGTTTCATTGTTTATTGCTCCGGTACTTTTTTTTGTACTGGGAGTGACCCATGTATTTAACGTATTTAATATGAACGAATATATCAAAGGTGATTATGTTGCTGTGGGCACCGATAATGAGGGCAACCGTGTGGAAATGAGTGCTACTGCCGATACAAGGACTTTTATTTATATTGAGGTGTTGGAGTCGGCCATCAACAACAATTATTGGCTGTTGGGCAGAACACCCGCGAGAGGAAATGATTCCAATACATTCGGTGTGCTGGCAGCTGAATTAACGGGTAGAAACGAACGACTTGCCAACGAAATAGGGTTAGCCAATGTATTTACCTGGACGGGGGTAATGGGAGTGGTTCTCTATTTTCTGATATTCTTCAGAGCATCTTATCTGGCGGTAAACAGATCAAAGAGCATCTATATAAAGATGTTGGGGATTTTCATTGCTTTTCGATGGCTCTTTTCTTGGATTGAAGATGTGAATAACTTCACCGTAAATTACTTTATGTTGATGATTATTCTGGGTATCTGTTTTTCTCATTCGTTCAGAAAAATGACAAATAATGAAATTGTGCTGTGGGCGAGAGGAATATTTGACGTGCGGTTTATTCGTTTTCAATACGCTATGACGAAGAAGAACGAATACGACATTGACTTGGACATGAAGCCGATAGCCGAGGAGAATGAAAAAATTATCGTATGAACACAAAGAGTGTAGCGGCATTGATTACATGCCACAACAGAAGGGAAAAAACAATTGCTTGTCTGGAATCATTACAGCGGGCTGAGGTGCCTCCTGCATATCGGGTCGATGTCTATTTGACCGATGACGGTTCCACCGATGGGACCGGCAATGCAGTGAAAGAACTGTTTCCAGATGTCAATCTGGTAGAAGGTAACGGGAATATGTTTTGGGCTGGCGGCATGCGACTGGCATGGAAAACCGCCCTGGACAGGAAAAAGTATGATGCCTTTCTGCTGATCAACGACGATGTGATATTGTACCGGAATTTTATTTGGAATTTACTGAAGGCAGAGACATATTCACTGTCGGAAACGGGCATGAAGGGAATATATACCGGAGCTACAGTCGACGGAGCTACGGGCGAGGTAACGTACGGCGGGTCAACAATCATACGAAACCACCTCATTATGACCATGCGGAAACTTGCGCTGGCCTCTTATCCTCAACAGTGCGACCTGGCTAACGCCAATATTCTGTGGGTCAGTGGTTATGTGGTGGACAGGATCGGTATTTTTGAAGAACGGTATACCCACGGAATTGCCGATTACGATTATTCCCTAAGAGCTCTAAAAGGAAATATTCCATTATGGCTGGCACCCGGTGTTTGTGGTATATGTGAGCATAATCACGGGAAAAACTGGAAAACAGGTGTATCCCTGAAAGAAAGAATCCGTTGGATGAAGAGTCCGAAGGGACTTGCATACAGCGAGTATCTGTTTTACATAAAGAAGCATTTTCCTGCATACCTTCCTTATTCATTTATTATGATATGGATGAAGATCCTCTTTCCTTCTGTTTGGGATCGATTTAAAAAGACAGCGTGAACAAATCAATTAACAATGCAATGAAAAAAATATTTCAACTCATATCATCTATCCAGTTGGGAGGAGCAGAAATAATTGCTTTTCACCTGTCGGAGTATGGCAACTTATCCCATTCTGCAGAGATTTCCGTGGTAGAGTTGTACCGGACAAAAAACAGTTATGCCGATCACAAAAGAAAAGAGTTAGAGCGTAAAAATATCCGGATCATCACTCTGCATAGAGGCTCCAAGCGGGGAAGCCTTCTTTTTGGCCCCCTTCACCTGTTTTTTCTTATTCTGAAAGAGAAACCTTCCATCATTCACTCCCATACGGACCTGCCAGATTTCGTTTTGGCTATTGCAGTAAGAATTCTCACTCTGTTCAGAATTAAAACGCCCGAAGTTGTTCGTACAATACACAATACTCAATTATGGCGAACTCATCATAAAATGGGCAGGATTGCCGAGTCGGCCTATGGAAATGAGCCGGTTGCAGCGGTCTCTTCATACGCTATGGTGGCTTACGAACAATTAAGAAAGAAATACCGGCTGCCACTTTCCCCGAACAGGCAGATAATTTATAACGGATGTGCCGTTCCTCAACAATGTCCCCATCCGTTTAAAATAAACAAAGAAAAAATAAATATTGCCTTTTGCGGGCGTTTTGAAGATTATAAAGGGATGGAAACACTCATATCGGCAATACCGGAGGTCGGCCGGTTATATCCCGGTAGTTTCCTGTTTCACCTTATAGGGGACGGAACCTATAAAAAAAGATTGCTCCAGCTTTCGCAACAAAGGAGCGATGTATTGCTATACGATCCCGTTCCCAATGTTTCCACCATGTTTTATGCATTCGATTTTCTGTTCATGCCTTCGCATTTTGAGGGGTTGACACTAATATCGATCGAAGCCTCATTTGCCGGAGTTCCGGTCATTGCCTCCTTTGCTCCGGGGCTCGACGAGACATTGCCGGAAAATTGGCCACTTAAATTTCATCTTGAGAGGCAGGAGGAATTATACGCAATTTTTGAAAAGATAAAGGAGCATTTCTACAACATAAATAAACTTCGGAAAATGGCATTTGATTTTGCAATGATGAAATTCTCCATGAATAAAATGATTGAATCCTATGCTCAATTATACACCAAAATGTTATGAAATCTGAACGAAAGGAGATATTATACCTGTTGCATCTGCCGCCCCCTGTGCACGGTTCATCGGTAGTTGGGGAACAGATTAAAGGAAGCAGACTGATAAATGATGCATTCAGGGGAAAATATATCAATCTTATATTGTCGCGGAAGGTGAATGAGAGCGGAAAAACGAACCTTGTGAAGATAGTCCGGCTTGTGAAAATATGGTTAACATTACTCGCCACGTTAATAAGACACAAGCCTCATCTCTGTTATTATGCACTGACCACTACCGGCCCCGGCTTTCGTAAAGATGTAATCCTCATTGCCCTGTTGCGTTTGTTCCACACTAAAATTATCTACCATATTCATAACAGAGGCATAATAAACGAAAAAAACAACAGACTGAATGACCTGTTTTACCGGTTCGTATTTAACCAGGCTCCGGTGATACTTCTCTCCAGACATCTCTATTACGACGTAAAAGAATATGTACCAGAGTCGAGTGTGTATTATTGTGCTAATGGCATAAGTGATTACCAGCCTCGAATAGCCTTTTTGTCCAAAACCGGGAACAGACCTTTCAGGATACTTTTCTTCTCGAACCTGATGAGGGAGAAGGGGGTTTTTATTCTGGTGGAAGCTTGCAAGATCCTTTTGGAAAAAGGGTATCATTTTCAATGTGAATTTGTAGGAGGAGAGAGTGATGTCACCGAAAAAAAACTTACCGACTTCGCCGGGGGTATGGGGCTTGACGGGCATGTAAAATATCTGGGAAAGAGGTATGGAAAACTGAAGGAGATGGTGTTTGAAGAGGCCGATATTTTTGTACTTCCTTCGCGTTGCGATTGTTTTCCCCTGGTAATACTGGAGGCCATGCAACACAGGTTGCCTGTAATCTCATATGCTGTGGGCGGTATACCGGAAATAGTGGACGAAGGTGTTACCGGCTACCTGCTTCACCCTCAGGATGATGCAAATGATCTGGCCGAACGGATTGAAAGCCTGATTCAGAATCCTTCCTTGAGGGAGGAAATGGGGGCAAACGGAAGAGTGAAGTACGAGAACTTCTTTACGAAGAGAGTTTTTGAGCGGAGGTTGCTATCAATTTTACAAGATGTTATCAATTAAAAAAAGAAGTACAATGTTAATCGAAGTATCAAAAGATGTTTACAGAAAACATTTTTCTAAAGACTTGAATCCTTTTATCTCTGAGTCATTTATTGGATTAGTAGAAGGTAAAACTGATAAAATTATCAGGTTGATGAAGAGTGACGATATTTCAATGGGACTGCTTGCAGGGGTAAAGGATGATGTCCTCTGTGCTCCTTTTTCAGCGCCTTTTGCCGGTTTTCACTATACGCATGAGTATTTGTCGTACGAGTTAGTTTTCGATTTTATATCCCAGCTAAAAAACTTTGTTCGTGAAAATAATTTTAAAAGAATCACCATCACACTTCCGCCCGACCTTTATCAGACAAATATGAATGCAAAATGCATCAATGCATTTGTCAGACTCAACTTCATTGTGTCAATCCCTGAAATCATCAATTGGATAGACCTTCATAAATTTAATGGTATATGGGTTAAACACTCGGTGGCACAGAATTACAATAAAGCGTTGCGCAATGAACTCTCTTTTCATGTCGTGACAGACGAACAATCCATTCAGGAAGTGTACACGATTATTTTCAGGAATCGCGAGGTACAAGGAAGAAAAATACACATGAGTTTGAATGACATTGTGCAGGTAAACCGCATTATGCCGGTCGATTTTTTTCTGATAAAAGATGGAAACGGAAATCGCTTGGGAGCAGCTGTCTTTTACCGCGGTCATGAAAAAATTGCACAGGGAATCTTTATGGGAGACGATCTGGAGAACAGGTCTGTTGGAGTGATGGACCTGTTGTACGGAAGCATATATGATTATTACAAAAAAATGGAGTACGATTTTATCGATTTGGGTGCTTCCGGACTCAACGGAGAACCCAATATCGGATTACTCAGATTTAAGGAGATACACAATTGTACCACATCTCTAAAGTATACATTTACATGGGGTCCCGATATAGAACAGATAGATACTGAAAATTATGCTGCAAAAACTTGAAATATACAGTGGCCCTTTGCAGGAGATTCAACCCTCAAAGAAGCTTATTAGTACGCTCAATGCCCATTCCTACAATACACTGAGGAAAGATGCCGTTTTCAGACAGGCACTTCAGGCAAGCGACATGTTGTTGCCTGACGGTATTAGTGTGGTATTGGCAATGCGCCTACTGAAGGGGGAAAAAATAAAAAAGATTGCAGGTTTTGATCTTTTTCAATACGAAATGACACGCGTGCAGGAACGGGGCGGAAAATGTTTTTTCCTTGGCAGTTCGGAGCGAACGCTCGAACTTATTAAAGCAAGAGCTCGGCAAGAATACCCCGGGCTGCAGGTTTACGGCTATTCCCCGCCATTTAAGACTTTGTTCGACGAAGAAGATAGCCAGGCAATGATCAACGCCGTGAATGAGGTTGAGCCTGATGTGCTTTTTGTTGGAATGACTGCTCCGAAGCAGGAAAAATGGTCTTATGAATATTTTGGCCAATTGAATGCGGGACATATTTGCTGTATTGGTGCAGTGTTCGACTTTTATGCCGGTACGGTGAAACGTGCACCGGGGTGGATGATACACATCGGGATGGAGTGGTTGTATCGTTTGATCCGGGAGCCACGCAGGATGTGGCGAAGGTATCTCATCGGGAATACTCAGTTTGTAATAGGAATTTTAAAAGAAAAGTTCAGGAAGTAACTATTTAACAATCACAGCTTATGGATTCTGAACATGCAGGGATAAGATTCTTCTATCTTATCTTCGATTTATTACTCTTAAACTTATCGGTTTACATGGTTTATTACAATAGCCCGATGTATAATTATGTGGATCTTCCGGGGAGAAATCTCTATATTTTGCATGCCAATATTTCGGAGCTTTTTGCATACATCATCTACTCAAAGAGAAATTATTTTTTTAATGATGCCTACGCTGAAAGGGTGAAAGCATTCAGCATGAGGTTTCTCATTCTTCTCATCACTCTTTTCCTGTTGGCAGAGATATTTCTCCCGAAAGGGTATCACAAGGGATTTCTGGTAGAGTATACCGGCTTCTTTTTTGTGACGAAAGTGATTGTTTTTTATTTTATCTATAAATTTCACCAGTACCGCTATAAAATGGGATATGCACACCACAGAGTTGCAATATTGGGAGTAGGTGATTCAGACCTGGTACTGGGCAAATTATTAATGAATAACCCTTCTTTGGGTTATAAACTTGTGGGTTATCTTTCCAATAATGAGTACAAGCCAGATGTTGAAATACTTGGAGAACTTGATGAGTTAGCCTCTTTGGCAGAGAACTACAAATTGAATATGCTTCTTGTAACTGATCCCAGGTATTTTACCAGGGATAATACCAAAGTACTTCTCTCACAGTGTAACGAAACCGGGATGCGTATACGGTATGTACTCATGAAAGGTTTTTGGAGTAACCACAGCTATACGGGTAAGAAAATTGACTCGTCACGTTTGTTCGAGATGTTTAACCCTCAAGAGATTCCGTTGGATAAGTTGACATTTCGATTTGTAAAACGCCTGTTCGATATCCTATTCTCTTTCGTTGTTATTATTTTAATATTCAGCTGGTTATTTCCCGTAATAATTGTGCTGATAAAGCTGGACTCCAAAGGCCCCCTCTTCTTTAAGCAACAAAGGACAGGAATTAACAACAAAACTTTCACATGCCTTAAATTCAGGACGATGGCGGTGAATGACGAGTCAGATAGTAAACAGGCACAAGTGAACGATTCAAGAATTACCTCAATAGGCAAATTCCTCAGACGCAGCAATATCGACGAATTGCCTCAGTTTATAAATGTATTTCTCGGCAACATGTCGGTGGTTGGACCCCGACCGCATATGCTGAAACATACTCAACAATACTCTGAGCTTATACGGCATTACAAAGTCCGCCATTTTGTAAAACCAGGGATAACCGGCTGGGCACAGGTGAATGGATACAGGGGGCTGACAGACGAGCTTTGGAAAATGGAAAAAAGGGTGGAGTATGATATGGAGTATCTTGAAAACTGGGACTTGATGCGGGACATCAAGATTATATTTATGACACTCTTTGGAAATAATACCTATAAAAATGCAGGGTGATTCTCTGTCCGGCTGATGGTCAGGCATGATGAAAATTTGTGAAAAAGGCTAAGAATTATGAATGCAATCGACTATGAATAAGAATAGTAAAATTTATCTTGCCGGACATAAAGGCCTGGTGGGATCGGCTATTTGGAAGTGTTTTCAGAACCAGGGATATACCAATCTTATCGGCCGCTCTCATAGCGAACTGGATTTGATGGATGGTGCTGTTGTAAGGGATTTCTTTGACCAGGAGAAGCCGGAATATGTGATTTTAGCAGCAGCTTATGTCGGGGGAATTATTGCCAATAATACTTACCGAGCAGACTTCATCTATCGTAATCTTCAGATTCAGAACAATGTGATTGGCGAAAGTTTCCGCCACAAGGTGAAAAAACTGTTGTTTATAGGGAGCAGCTGTATTTATCCCAAAGAATCCCCTCAACCCATAAAAGAAGAATATCTTCTTACCTCACAGCTTGAATATACGAATGAACCTTATGCGATTGCAAAAATAGCAGCATTAAAAATGCTGGAAAGTTTCAACCTGCAATATGGTACCAATTATTTGGCCGTTATGCCTGCTAATCTTTATGGCCCTCATGACAATTTCGACCTTGAAAAGAGTCACGTACTTCCGGCAATCATCCGGAAGATGCATTTGGCCAAATGTCTGCAGGAAAATAACTGGAGTAGCATTCAGAAAGATCTGAGGAGAAGGAGACTGAATGATGTGAACGGTATGAGTACGATAGACGATTTTATTTTTACACTGAATAAGTTTGGAATTTTTTCGAATCATCTGGAGTTGTGGGGATCCGGAAAGCCCACAAGGGAGTTTCTGTGGAGCGAAGATCTGGCCGAAGCTTGTCTGTTCATCATGAACAATGTGAATTTTGTGGATTTAAAAAAGGGAATGGAGGAGGTACGTAACTGTCACATCAACATCGGCACCGGAAAAGAGATCAGCATCAGAAAACTTGCCGAGCTTGTAGCCGGTATCGTAGGGTATACGGGGAAAATCAAATTCAACCCTTTTCAACCCGACGGAACAATGAGAAAACTTACGGATGTCTCCAAAATAAACACTCTCGGCTGGAAATATTCTGTGGAACTTGAAGAGGGAATATCTCTTTTATATCAATGGTATCTTAAAGATCAGGAACAGAAGTAGAGCTGATTTTGTCTTTATTTTAATCATGGTACGGCCAGGAACCTTGTAAGAAAAACCAAATAACAACCGACACGATGAAGGAAAATAGAACCGCTTCTACTCCTTTCCAAAGGATCGAAGTTATTGACGCTTTAAGAGGTTTTGCATTGCTGGGAGTTATTCTTATGCATATGTTGGATTATTTTGGTTATACCTTCACCAGCTTATCGCATAATTTGTCTCCTTCTGTATTTGATATATTTATTGATCGGTTTTCAGACATGACAATCAGGGGGAAATTTATAAGTATCTTTTCCTTTCTTTTCGGATTGAGTTTTTACATCCAGATGGAAAGAGCCTCAAAAAAAGGTGTGGATTTTCGTGGCCGTTTTATGTGGCGTATGTTGTTGCTGTTTGCAATAGGCCTTATAGGGATAAGTTTTACTTATCTCGACATACTTACTATTTACGCACTGTTCGGGGTGATTCTGGTCTTCTTGTTTCCCTTGAGAAACTGGATTCTTATGCTCATTGTATTTTTGATATTCACAGGCGTTCCGAACTTATTTATTATCGGTTTTGATCAGATAAAAACGGAGCGTTCCATCCTTGACGCCGGTATGACGATATCAGGTAAGTCCGCAGCTCCTTCCGAAGTTTCGAAATCAAATGATGGAGATTACGGAACAAAGAGTCAGATTTTTTTTGAAACGGCAAAAGAGAATCTAACCGTTCGGACAATTGACAAAATAACGTTTCAATTCTTGCATACCGATACCGGTTTTTTAGTACTGGCACTGTTTATTACCGGTTTCATTGCCGGCAAGCTTCATTTTTTTGAGCAGGTACATATCAGGAAAAAGAGAAATGTTGTTCTGTTTGGTGCATTTATGCTTGTTTCTCTGGCAGCAGTGCTCACAGCCAGAATCATTGGGCCTGAAGCACCGGTTAACTTGCTGAAATTAAGAGCGGAGAAAGGAGACGTGCCTCTAATCGCACTCCTTGTGTCCTCCTTGAATAACATCGGTACAATAGCCATGTCTGGTGCGTTGGTAACCGGTTTCATATCCCTTTATCAAGTCGCTGGTATAAGAAAATACCTGAGCCTGCTTACCCCGTACGGACGCATGGGGCTGACAAACTATGAGATGCAAAATATATTGGGTGCAATTTTCTTTTCTGCATGGGGATTCGGTTCGTTTTTCGGAGGCAAGGGGCCTGCATTGCTTTTCGCTTTAGGCTTGACAATCTATACACTGCAGGTTGTGATAAGCAGATGGTGGATGAAACAATTTGTTTATGGCCCGCTTGAATGGCTCTGGCGTTCGGGAACCTACTTGAAATGGCAACTGTTTAAAAAAAAATTGAATCCTGATAAAATGGAAATCGTACGGGAATAACCAAAATATATAAAGAATGAAGTCAACATAATATTACATACTAAAAAAGAACTTATGGAATACAGAAAAATTTTTGAGGCTGAATTCAGGGAATTCAATCGCGATATACTGGAAAAGTCGTGGGAATGGTTAAATGATCCTATCATTAAAGAGTTAACCTCTGCGTCGGAATTTGATGCGGAGTCACAGGAGAGGTGGTTCGAAAGCCTGAAGACTCGAAACGATTATTATATAAGATCTGTCTGGTATAAAGACAAACCTATCGGGGTGATGGGTATCAAGCATCTTACCGATAAAGATGGCGAGACGTTCGGTTATCTTGGTGAAAAAGAGTACTGGGGTAAAACCATCGGGGTTCAGGGATTGCAATATATGATTGATTATGCAAAATCGATAAAATTGGAATCGCTCTATGCCATTGTGCTGAAAGAAAATATCAATTCGTACAAATTAATGCGAAGGCTTGGTTTTGAAAAAGAAAAGGAGATAGACGAGAACGCTATCGTCATGAGGCTTTATTTGTTCCCCAAAGAAAATTGATCGGAATGTTTTCGTACGGAATAACGCTTTTGAACTTCTCTTTTTATGACAACGATAAAGTTTTTTATGAATCTGGCACCGCACTACAGGGCGTCTCTCTGGAGAGTTTTACTCAACAATCCAGGGTGGAATATGCATTTTTTCTACGGTGATCATGCGAACGTTGTGGAAACAATCGATTTCGAAAGAGAAGGGCTTTCTTTAAACAGTAAACAAATTCACAAAGTAAAAAACTACTGGTGGAAAGGCACTGTCCTGATTTGGCAAAAAGGAGTTATTCGAGAATGTATGAAAAGTCAATTTGAATTTGCGGTTTTCCCAGGTGAAATGTCCCGACTCTCCACGTGGGTAGCTGCGATAATATGTCGGCTACGTGGAGTCAAGGTCGTTTTTTGGGAACATGGTTTGTACGGGAATGAAAAAGGGTTTAGGTTGATCCTTAAAAAAGCGTTTTTTAGCCTTGCACACAAACACTTGCTTTATGAGAGAAGAGCGAAAAAACTGATGATTGAACATGGGTTTGCTCCGGATAATCTATACGTCTTTTTCAACTCATTGGATTACGATGTCCATAAAGTATTACGTCACAAACTTCAAGCTCTCGATAAAAAGGATGTTTTCCCTTTTTTTACGAACCCTTATTTGCCTGTGGTCATTTTTATCGGAAGGTTGACTGGCGTGAAGAAGCTGGACCTGCTCTTGCAAGCAGTGAATCAGATCAACGACAAGCAAACGGATGTAAACCTGTTGATCGTGGGAGATGGAGCCCATAAAAACAGTCTGGAGGAACAGGGGAGAGCAGGAATACAAAATGGATGGCTGTATTTTGCAGGTGCCTGCTACGACGAAGAGGAAAATGGCAGGTATCTTTCGATGTCCGACTTGTGCGTATCACCCGGAAATGTAGGTTTGACTGCAATCCATTCGTTGAGTTTTGGAACTCCCGTATGCACACATGACAACATGTATCACCAGATGCCCGAATCGGGAGCCATTCAGGCAGGGCATAACGGTTTTTTCTTTAAGGAAAATGACGCGAAGGATCTTAAAGTTAAAATAGAGGACTGGTTGAATCTGATGGACAGGCGGCAAGTGAGAAAAAACTCATACGAAATAATCGATAAATATTATAACCCACATTATCAACTCACAGTCTTTAACAGGTTGGTTTCGGGAGAGAGTCCCGAACTATAGAAACTTCCTGTTTCATCGTGAACGATCATGCAGACAATGGGTATGCTGAATGCGTATTACAGTAAAAATGTATAAAGTATGGCAATCAATTCGTTCGTTTCTTGCTTTTTTTTAATCCTGCTGCTTGGAAAAAATTGAGTTCTCATGCATTTTTGTGACTTCTCCTATGCATATTTTATTAATTTTGCTGACCAAAGAAGATTTTTACAACTTATTTGCAAGAATTTAGTCCTATCTTTGCTGTCGAATAGCAGAAAATTATTTGAAACGCATTGTAAACATATTTGTTATTGCCTTTGCGAGCATGCTGATGCTGGCACTCTCCGCCATTCCGCATCATCATCACGATGACGGGGTGCCATGCTTTCAGACGGATCAGGCTGCACATGATTCTGATCATCAACATTCACACAATCATAACCCTGCATCGGATGCCGGTTCTGAAAATTCAAACTGTGTTGCGCATGCCAGTTTCATTGCCCAACAAGCCGATTCCGGGGGGCGTTTCAAATCATTCCCGTCTGTCCACGCTGATTATTCATTTCATCACGACTTGTTTATATATGTTTTGGCGGATTTAACGATTCCGCTCCCCGATGAAAAATCGGATTACGGCGAATTAACCCTTATCATTCCTGATACTGAAAAGTACAGCCCTACTGGCTTGCGTGCTCCTCCTTTTTCGTTATTATAGATTATTTATCCAAATAGTTAGACCGGGGATTGGCTGCTTTTGATCAATCGTTTTCAAAAGCAGGGAATCCGGTTATTCATTTGCCTTTTGTTTATCTTTCATTCAACAATTTATGAAAATATTTATTGTGTCTTTTTTATCCATCATCCTGGCTTTATTGCTGTCGGGTTGTAGGAATAAAAATCATGAAATGACAGTCACCCATGATACACCCGAACATGCCGAAGACGAGTTGCGTGACCATTCGACTGCAAAGATGCATGTCGATGAAATACACTTTTCCAAAGCCCAGGCCGACGCCGTGGAACTGACTTTGGAAACCGTTTCAGCCGGAACCTTCCGGCAGGTCATCAAAACAAGCGGACAAATCCTCTCTTCGCAAGGAGATGAAACTACCATTGCCGCCACTGTAAACGGGGTGGTGTCATTCGCAAATAGGTCAATCGCACCCGGTACGACAGTTCGTGCCGGTGAGAAAGTCGTCACCGTCTCACTGCAAAGGCTTCCTGAGGGAGATCCCGTAATAAAAGCAAAGATAGCTTATGAAACCGCGCTGAAAGCATTTCAACGCGCTGAGAATCTGGTGGGAGAGCAAATCATTTCCGAGAAGGATTTTGAAGAGGTCCGTTTACGCTATGAAACTGCCAGAGCTGCCTACGAGTCACAGGCCGCGAGCTACAGTGCCGGTAGTGTAAGCGTGACTTCACCAATTGATGGATTTGTGAAAAATCTTTTTGTGAGCCAGGGCGATTATATTTCGGTGGGACAACCTATTGCCATGATATCTCAAAATAGGAGACTGCAACTCCGCGCCGAAGTACCCGAGACTCATTATAAAACCATTCCGGCCATCCGGAGCGCAAATTTTAAAATGGCATATGATGACAAACTTTACGAGCTTTCAGGAATGAACGGACAGTTACTTTCATTCGGAAAAGCATTGGATGGAAACTCCTTTTTTATCCCTGTAACATTTGAATTCGATAATGTGGAGGGTGTTATTCCTGGATCGTATATTGAGGTATATTTACTTTCCTCACCGCTGGAAAATGTTATATCAGTACCCTTATCAGCAATTACCGAAGAGCAGGGACTTTTTTTTGTATATGTTCAACTCGATGAAGAAGGATACAAAAAACAGGAGATTACGCCCGGACAAAGTGACGGGAGGCGAGTGCAGGTACTTGCCGGATTGAGACAGGGCGACAAAGTAGTTACTCACGGCGTGTATCAGGTGAAACTGGCAGCAACCTCATCGGCTATTCCCGAAGGACATACCCATTGATAAAAGTCGGAGATAAAACCATGCTAAATAAAATCATTCAATTTTCTCTACGTAACCGGATGGTTATCCTGGTAGTATCCCTGCTATTGATTCTGGGTGGAGTTTACACTGCTTCCAATATGGAAGTGGATGTCTTTCCCGATTTAAATGCACCTACCGTGGTCGTGATGACTGAAGCACAGGGGATGGCACCCGAAGAAGTGGAACGTTTGGTCACCTTTCCCGTGGAAACTGCCCTGAACGGGGCGACGGATGTAAGGCGTGTCCGCTCGGCGTCTACCACCGGCTTTTCGGTTGTCTGGGTCGAATTCGACTGGAGTACGGATATTTATATAGCCAGGCAGATCGTGTCTGAGAAACTGGCAGTTGTAAAAGATGCGCTGCCTTCCAACGTAGGCAATCCAACCTTGGGACCGCAATCCTCAATTATGGGCGAGGTGATGATTATCGGACTTACGGCCGATACGACATCGATGCGGGACTTACGAACGATTGCCGACTGGACAATCCGTCCCCGCCTGCTCTCCACCGGAGGGGTGGCGCAGGTCACCGTGCTGGGAGGCGAAATAAAAGAATACCAGATCTTGCTTAATCCGGAAAAAATGAGACACTACGATGTACAACTCTACGAAGTGCTCGACATAGTAAGGGGTATGAATAAGAACGCATCGGGCGGAGTTCTCAATGAATATGGAAACGAGTATATCATTCGCGGGATACTCTCTACAAATAATCTGTCGGAATTAAAAAAAGCGGTGGTGAAGGTCGGGCAGGAGAGCCCTGTGCTTCTCGAAAGTATTGCAGAGGTGAAGGTTGGTGACAAAACACCTAAACTGGGAACAGCCTCGGAGCGGAATAAACCGGCAGTATTGTTGACTGTGACCAAGCAACCTGCAACCAGTACCATGGTGCTGACCGATAAATTAGACCAGTCTATTGCAGAGCTCCGGACGGTCATGCCACATGATGTGAAGATATCGAACGACATTTTCCGCCAATCCCGTTTTATTGAAAGTTCCATTCGCAACATACAAAAATCGTTATTGGAAGGTGCTGTTTTCGTAGTCATCGTGCTTTTTATTTTTTTGATGAATACACGAACAACCATTATATCGCTTATTACTATTCCCATATCTCTCGTGGTGACCATTCTTGTATTAAAAATGATGGGACTGACGATCAATACGATGAGCCTGGGAGGTATGGCAATAGCCATCGGCTCGCTCGTGGACGATGCCATTGTGGATGTGGAGAATGTATTTAAGCGGCTGCGCGAAAACCGACAGAAGCCGGAAGAGAAAAGGAAAACGGTTAAAGAAGTGGTTTATCATGCCTCAAAAGAAGTGCGGCTTCCCATTCTCAATTCCACACTGATTATCATTGTAAGTTTTGTACCGCTTTTCTTTCTTACGGGAATTGAGGGACGCATGCTGGCTCCCCTCGGAATTGCTTTTATCGTGGCGCTGACGGCTTCTACAATTGTGGCGTTGACGCTCACCCCCGTGCTGAGTAGTTATTTGCTCAGCAAGGAAAGGAGTAAAAATGGCAATGTGGAGCAGGAACCCGTTGTTGTAAGATTTCTCAAGAAATATTACGAAAAAGCGTTGTCTTGGACGTTACAAAATAAGAAATGGTTGTTGGGTGGTACCGCTGTGCTGCTGGTGGTGGCGCTTATTATGTTTTTCTCGCTCGGAAGGAGTTTTCTACCCCCTTTCAACGAGGGCTCTTTTACCATTAACGTCAGCACCCTGCCGGGGATTTCACTCGAAGAGTCGGACAAAACAGGTCGTATGGCCGAAGAAATACTGCTCTCCATCCCGGAAGTGCAGACAGTAGGGCGTAAGACAGGGCGTGCCGAACTGGATGAACATGCGCTGGGAGTGAACGTGTCGGAGATTGAAGTACCTGTGATGTTGGACAAACGTTCAAAAGATGAGATACTTAAAGAAATCCGTGAGAAAATGAAGGTAATACCGGGTGTAAATATCGAAATAGGACAACCTATTTCACACCGGCTCGATGCTATCCTTTCGGGAACACGTTCCAATATTGCCATCAAGCTATTCGGAACCGATCTGAATAAAATGTACGGGTTGGGCAATCAAATCAAAGCTTCCATACAAGATGTGAAAGGTGTTGTGGATTTGAATGTGGAACAACAGGTGGAACGTCCACAACTGAAAATAACTCCAAAACGGGAACTATTGGCAAAGTATGGCGTTTCTCTGCCTGCATTCTCTGAGATGGTGAGCGTCTTGCTTGCAGGTGAGGTGGTTTCGCAGGTATATGAAGGAAACAGATCGTACGACCTGACACTGAAGGTAAATGACGATAACCGTGCATCGGCTGAACGCATCAGAAACATTATTGTTGATGCCAACGGACAGAAAGTTCCATTGGGAAATATTGCGGATATTTCGTCTGTAACCGGACCTAATACCATCAACCGTGAAAATGTATCCCGCAAAATCGTCGTTTCGGCAAATGTATCCGGGGGTGATCTACGTGGAGCGGTAAATGAAATCCGTCAAGTTATAGACCGTGAAATTGAGCTTCCCTCAGGTTATCATATTGAATACGGCGGTCAGTTTGAGAGTGAACAGAGAGCATCGCGCACATTATTCATTACATCTGTTTTTTCTATTCTGGCAATTTTTCTGTTATTGTTTAATCAGTTCCGAAGCGTTTCGCAATCTGTGGTTATCCTGCTTAACCTGCCGCTGGCACTCATCGGCGGCGTTTTCACCCTTTTTTTTACAAGTGGTAATATCAGTATCCCTGCCACCATTGGTTTTATATCACTTTTTGGTATTGCCACGAGAAACGGCATGTTGTTGATATCGCGTTATAACGATTTGCAAAATGAAGGATTGTCGGCACGTGAAAGCGTGATGCATGGTTCGTTGGATCGTTTGAACCCGATACTAATGACGGCTCTCACTACGGCCCTCGCATTAATACCTCTTGCCGTGGGTGGAAGCCTGCCCGGCAATGAGATTCAAAGCCCCATGGCAAACGTTATCCTGGGAGGCTTACTCACTTCCACGCTCCTCAATGGGTTTATCATTCCGGTGATCTACCTTGAGACGAACAAAAGGACTCCTAAAAGGATTATAAGAGATGACCAAACATCAGAATAATAATAAAAAAAAAGTGGCATCGTTTCTTTGCTGTTTATCAGCTGATTCATGAATAACGTATGCGATGCTGTGATTACCGGAAGTATTACTCGACCGGTTATTAATTTATCATTCAAAGTTTCATTTTTTTCCGTTTTCTTTTGTGCCGGTTTTTCGTTATCTTTGCAGGAAATGAACGCAGGGTTTATTAGCAGGCTGTCGCTGCATCATAGGTTATCTTCAAATAAAAACGGGTTGCTGATCTTGTAGGATGCAAATGCGTTCCAACACCTCCTTTCCCACGAATCAATAAATATGAGAAAAGATAAATTGGGTTTGCGCATCCTGCTGTTGCTGGCGGGAATCTTCGTAATTGCGTATGGGGTAGCACTTTCCATCCGGTCAGATCTGGGAACAAGCCCCATCTCCTCTCTTCCTTACGTCTCCAACCTGCTCTTCCCAGGTGTTACGGTGGGAATTTTCACCATTCTGGTAAATGCCCTGCTGGTTTTGATCCAGATAATGATTCTCAGGAAGAAAAGCAGCCTACAACAGTTGCTGCAACTGCCTTTATTGTCGGTTTTCGGCCTCTTTATCGACCTGAACCTCTATCTTACCCGTTCGTTTGTTCCGGATCATTACCTGCTGCAATTGTTGACAGTAGTACTGAGCTGCTTTGTGATGGCTTTCGGTATTTTCCTGGAATTAAAGGCCGATGTGGGTTATCTCCCGGGGGAAGGACTTACACTGGTCATTTCAGAGAAGTTCAATAAAAACTTCGGAAAGGTCAAGGTAACGATCGATTCTATAGTGGTAGCCATTGCAATTTTTGCTGTATTGTTTTTTCATGGGAAATTGGAAGGTGTGCGCGAAGGCACTATGATTGCCGCGTTTCTGGTGGGTGCGGTGACCCAGTTCTACAGGAGAAAAATTACTTTTGCTGACAGATTACTTGAGACTAAAACGTCCGTGAAATACGTAACGGAACCCTATATGTCCACAAATAATTTCGTGATTACCATCTCCCGACAGTATGGAAGTGGGGGACATGCCGTGGGAGAGCGTATCGCCAGGAAACTGGGGATTGCATTCTATGACAGCAAGCTGATCGACCTGACCGCAATGGCCAGTGGCCTCACGCCGGAGTATGTGGAAACACACGAGCAGAAGCTGCCAGACAGCTTGTTGGAAAGGCTTTATAACAATAATTACGCTTATGTGAATGAGGTTATCCCTCCCAACGATAAGCTCTTTATGGTACAAACACGGGTGATACGTGATATTGCGGCCGGGGAGTCCTGCGTAATTGTTGGGCGTGCTGCCAACTTTATCCTTAAAGGACATCCAAACAGCTTCAACGTCTTTGTTCATGCCGACCGTGAGTTTCGAAAGAGACGTGTGGTACTTGAATATCTGGTAAAGCCTGAGGAAGCTCTGAGAGTGATGGAAACAAAAGACAAAGAACGGATGAACTATTACCGCCATTATACCGGAAAGGAGTGGAACGACCTGAATGAATATGATATGACGATGGAGACCTCCCTCTTTGGCATCAGGGAAACCGCCGATATGATCATCGAAGCAGCAAAGGTCCGAATTTTAACAGATCAATGAAACATCCGCTTAGAACAGCTATGGGAGTTGTAAAACACGAAAGAGGTACAAAATCAGGTATGTTGGTGATTATTCGGAGCAACCTGTGAAAAATCATCAATAAGATTGATATTTTTTGAGAGAATGTACCGAAGGGGAGTTTTGCATGTGTAAATTGTGTATAATTGAAAAGGCAGCTACATTTTTTATTTTGCAACTGCCTTATTATCAGGGTAGCGAGAGGGGGGCATGATCCCCCGACCTCATGATTATGAATCATGCGCTCTAACCAACTGAGCTATCTCGCCATTTTCAAATTCGAGGGGCAAAAGTAGTATATCTTTTTTAATTCTGCAACTACAAAAACAAAAATGTGGATAAAAAGAAGTGTGCTTCTGATAATCCTACTACTTGAGTTTTTTGTGAGAAATATGGGAATCTACTGACCGGAATAGAAATAGTCGGCATAAAATTGTAATTTTGCGGAACAAACAGATATATAACACGGCTTACAAACAGAGTAAAGTGATCTATCCAGATAATTTTGAACAGAAAATAGAATTCAATAAAGTGAGACAGCTGATCTCGGACAGGTGTTTGAGTTCACTGGGCCGGGAGAAGGTGGAAGATATGAAATTTTCTGCTTCTTTTGATGAGATCAGTATGTTGCTGTTCCAAACAGAAGAGTTTGTCCACATCAGGGAAGAAGAAGATGCATTTCCGGCTGATCATTTTTATGATCTGCGCCCGGTGCTGCGACGCGTGCGTGTGGCAGGTGCCTGGATCGACCAGAGTGCACTCTTCGAGCTACGACGTTCGTTACAAACCATTCACGGCATTGTGTCGTTCCTGCGCCGCGACGAAGAGAAGACACCCCGGTATCCGCATCTGCTTGCGTTGACAGGACACGTGATGATCTTCCCGGAGATCACCAAAAAGATAGATAACCTGCTCGATACATTCGGACAGGTGAAGGACAATGCCTCTGCCCGTTTGTCGGAGATACGGCGTGAACTAACTTCCACCGCGAACGGCATCTCCAGAAGCCTCAATGCCATCCTACGCAGAGCACAGGCTGAAGGATTTGTGGAAAAGGATGTAGCGCCAAGCATGCGAGACGGTCGCCTCGTGATTCCGGTGAATCCTTCCTTCAAACGAAAGATCAAAGGAATTGTGCACGATGAATCGGCATCGGGTAAGACAGTTTTTATCGAACCTTCTGAGGTGGTGGAAGCCAACAATCGTATCCGGGAACTGGAGAGTGACGAACGGCGTGAAGTCATACGCATACTGGTCGACTTTACCGACTATCTGCGTCCCTTCCTGCCCGACCTGCTGGAGTCATACGAATTCCTTGCGAAGATCGATTTTATTCAGGCCAAAGCGGCCTTTGCTCAGCAAATAGGAGCCATCAGACCCTCCCTCGAGAATACAAGGCTAATCGACTGGGTGGAGGCAGTGCATCCGCTACTTTACTTGTCACTGAAAAAACAAAATCGGAAAATTGTCCCGCTTGATATCACACTTGGAGAAGCAAATAGAATCCTGGTGATCTCGGGACCCAATGCGGGTGGTAAATCGGTCTGCCTGAAAACGGTCGGCCTCCTCCAGTATATGGTGCAGTGCGGGTTACTGATTCCATTGAAAGAAAATTCAAAAGTGGGGGTCTTTGCAGATGTTTTTATCGATATTGGCGATGAACAGTCCATTGAGAATGATCTTTCCACATACAGTTCCCATTTGATGAACATGAAGTTCTTTGAACGAAACAGTAATGCAAAATCATTACTGCTGATCGATGAGTTTGGAAGCGGTACAGAACCACAGATTGGTGCAGCCATTGCGGAAGCACTGCTTGACAGGTTCAACCGGCAGCAATCGTTTGGCGTGATCACCACCCATTACCAGAATCTGAAACATTTTGCTAACGAACATGAAGGAGTAGTGAATGGCGCCATGTTGTATGACCGTCATGAGATGCAACCCCTTTTTCGCCTCTCCATCGGTAATCCGGGAAGTTCCTTTGCCGTGGAGATCGCCCGCAAGATCGGACTTCCGGAAGAGGTGATTGCACACGCCTCGGAGATTGTGGGAAGCGATTATATAAACATGGATAAATACCTGCAGGATATAGCCCGTGACAGGAGGTACTGGGAACGAAAACGCGATGAGATACGGCGTGAACGCAACAGACTGGAAGAGACAGCCACGAAATATGAAGCCGGTCTGGAGGAAATAAACAAACAGAAAAAGGAGATTCTCAGTCAGGCCCGGCAACAGGTAGAACAGATGCTGGCCGAGAGCAATGCACGCATCGAAAATACTATTAGGGAGATCAGAGAGGCAAAGGCCGATAAGGAAAAAACCAAACAGGTACGAGAGTCACTGAGTCGTTTTAAAGAGCAGGTGACAGCAGCCGTGACAGACGAGAAGGAGCTTACGATATCAAAGAAACCTGTCAGGAAAACGAAAAACCAGACTACTGAGTCAAGGGTAATCCACGAAAAGCTGTCAGCAGGAGATGTGGTTCGCATCAAAGGGCAAACTTCTGCAGGTGAAGTGATGGAGGTTTCAGGAAAAAAAGCAACCGTTGCCTTTGGGATGATCAAAACCACCGTCAACATAGACAGTTTGGAGAGGGTAAGCAGCAACCAGCTTAAAAAGGAGAAGAAAGCCTCCAACACCCGCGACCTGCTACACGAACGAAAACTGAATTTCAAACAGGATATTGATGTCAGAGGCATGCGAGGGGATGAAGCGTTGCAGGCGGTTATCTATTATATTGACGATGCAATTCAGTTGGGCGTTTCACGGGTACGTATACTACACGGAACAGGTACGGGCACATTGCGGCAGATTATTCGTGAGTATTTAGGTACCGTAGAGGGTGTCGCCCATTTTCAGGATGAACATGTTCAGTTTGGCGGAACCGGAATTACGGTGATCGATCTGGCATAATATTCAAATTATTTTTTATCTTTGTCCCTGATATTAAAAAATCACTCAAATAGAAATTAACATATCCGTAGATGGTAAAATTTTCAAAACCTTTCTGGGTAGCCAACTTTGTAGAGCTTCTTGAGCGACTCGCGTACTATGCGGTATTTATTGTCATTACCCTTTATCTCTCAAATGTATGGGGCTTCTCAGATATTGAGGCTGGGGTGATTGCAGGACTCTTTTCGGCTTCTCTATATCTGTTACCACTGTTTGCAGGAGCTTATGCTGATAAAATAGGGTTCCGGTCGGCAATTATTCTCGCATTTACCCTGCTCACGGTTGGTTATGCCGGGCTGGGTATTCTGCCCACGATGCTCGAAAATGCCGGACTGGTTAATTATGAGATGACAACCACCTACACAGGGTTGAAGGAGAGTTATCTCAGATGGTCCATTGTTGCCCCCCTCATATTGGTAGTTATAGGTGGAGCATTTATTAAATCGGTCATCTCCGGTACTGTTGCCCGTGAAACAACACCTGAAAACAGGGCGCGGGGATATTCCATCTTTTACATGATGGTCAATATTGGCGCTTTCACCGGCAAAACAGTGGTCGACCCTCTGCGACGGAGCATGGGTGATCAGGGCCTGGTTTACCTGAATTATTTTTCAGCCGCAATGACCCTACTTGCCCTTCTCGCTGTATATTTCTTTTACAAATCGGTCAGAACGGAGGGTAAAGGAAAAAGTTTTGCCGAAATAGGGCAATCACTGGTAAAAGTAGTGCTTAACGGGCGATTGATGGTGCTGATCCTTATTGTCAGCGGTTTCTGGATGATTCAGAGTCAAATGTATGCCACCATGCCCAAATATGTAATACGGCTCATTGGAGAGAGTGCCTCGCCCGGATGGTACGCAAACGTGAACCCTTTGATCGTTTTCGTAAGTGTTAACTTTGTGACTTCACTGATGAAAAAGCGAAGTGCCATTACCTCCATGATGGTGGGAATGTTCATTATTCCTGTCTCGGCACTGATCATGTCTTTCGGAACACAAATTGGGGAAAGTTATATTCTGGGTTTGCATCCCGTGGCTTTCATGATGATTATAGGGATAGCCTTCCAGGCAATTGCCGAATGTTTTATTTCACCCCGTTACCTGGAATATTTTTCACTTCAGGCTCCAAAAGGAGAGGAGGGATTGTATCTGGGCTTCAGTCACCTGCATTCTTTCTTCTCATTCCTTTTTGCTTTTGGATTGTCGGGATTTCTGCTGGATAAATATTTACCCGATCCGCGACTTTTTACCAATGATGCAGGGGTGATAGACAGCGTGGCATATGCTGCCGCCACGCAGCATGCACACTATATCTGGTATGTTTTCGTGGCAATTGGTGCCATATCTGCTATTGCGCTATTTATTTATGGACGTATAACACGTAGAATGGATCACAGGAAAGTCAAAGAATAGTAAAATAAAAACATGTCATCACTTCAAATGTTATATTAAGTATAAACAACATTTTTTTAAAAACAGAAAATATGAGATTAGATTTGAGTTCACACATTGCGTTTGAAAGGGTACCCAGAAAATACTACCGCCCTGAAAACGATTTTGAAGAATATAATCTGGCGCGCTTTGAGAAATTACCCCTGGCAATCTATGAGGAATCAAAAAAAGCAGCAAAGAAGGTGGCCGGCGATATTGTAGCGGAAATGCTGCTAAAACAGCAAAAGGGAGAAATGTTTGTGCTTGGCATCAGTGGAGGTACATCTCCCATGCCGGTTTATGAGGAACTGGTCAGGCAGCATAGGGAAAAAAACGTAAGTTTCAAAAATCTGGTCATTTTTAATACGTACGAGTTCTATCCCGTACTAGACTTTTCTTTCAGTAACCTGCAGATGCTGAAGGATGTTTTTTTAAATCAGATCGACATAGATCCTGCACATATTTTTTCTCCTGATGCTACCATTGAAAAAGATCTGATAGCAGAAAACTGTGAAGCCTTTGAACAGGATCTGAAAAAAATGGGTGGACTCGACTATCTGTTACTGGGACTGGGTAGTAAGGGAAATGTAGGCTTTAATATGCCAGGTAGCGGCCTTCACTCACAAACAAGGCTTGTCATGCTCGATGGGGATTCGCGTAAAGATATTGCCCGTAACTTTGGATCACTCGATAAGGTACCGGTGAGTGCAATCACAATGGGACTTTCGGATATGATGGATGCAAAAAAAATAACTCTGGTTGCCTGGAGTGAACAAAAGGCAGGAAGTGTCTCCGATATTGTCGAGGGAACGGTAACCGACCTGATTCCGGGCTCTATCCTGCAGACACATCCCGAAACAAAAGTGTATGTGGACCTGGCGGCAGCATCGGAGCTTACACGTATTAGTCGCCCCTGGCTGGTTACAAACTGTGAATGGACCAGCAAACTCATCCGTCGGGCCATAGTTTGGCTTTGTGGAGTGGTGGATAAACCTATTCTCAAGCTGACAAATAAGGATTATAATGACAACGGACTGAGTGAGCTGATCACTCTTTACGGATCGGCCTATAATGTGAATATCAAGATATTTAATGACTTGCAACACACAATTACCGGATGGCCTGGAGGAAAGCCCGATGCGGATGATACTTATCGTCCCGAGCGGGCAAAACCCTATCCGAAACGAGTTGTCATTTTCAGCCCGCATCCCGATGATGATGTAATCTCTATGGGAGGCACGTTTCAACGTCTGGTAAACCAGGGTCATGAGGTGCATGTGGCATATCAGACTTCCGGAAACATTGCGGTGGGAGATGAGGAGGTAATCCGTTACATCTCGGTGTTGAACAGCATGCGTAAGAAATTCACTCCCGGTAACACAGATCTGCAGGAGAAGTATGAGAAGATACGTCATTATCTTTTGCATGAAAAAACGAAGGAAGATGTGGATACCCCCGACATCCTTTTCATCAAGGGGAGGATACGACGTGAGGAAGCCCGTTCGGCAGACCGCTATGTAGGTCTCTCTGAAGACAATGTCCATTTTCTGGATCTTCCTTTCTATGAAACAGGAAAGGTGAAGAAGAATCCTATTTCGGAAAAGGATGTAACGATTGTCAGAGATTTTATTGAAACCATTAAACCCCATCAGATTTACGTAGCAGGAGACCTTGCTGACCCGCATGGTACTCACAAGGTTTGTCTCGACGCCATCCTGGGGGCAGTTGACATCCTTAAAGAAGAAGAATGGTTTCAGGATTGCCGTATCTGGATGTATCGCGGTGCATGGATGGAGTGGGAGATAGATCATATTGAAATGGCTGTGCCACTCTCGCCCGAAGAGCTGCGCCAGAAAAGAAATGCCATCCTGAGGCATCAGTCACAAATGGAGAGTGCTCCTTTCCTGGGCGATGATGAACGTTTGTTCTGGCAACGTTCGGAAGAACGTAACCGTGCCACGGCCGATATGTACTGGAAACTGGGACTAGCCTCGTATGAAGCCATAGAAGCTTTTGTGGAATATATTCCCGTTCAGTAAATTAGCAGAAAAATAAGTTATAAAAAGCTGTCTGAAAAGACGGCTTTTTGTTTTTTGGCGACTCAAATAGTCTAACTTTTGTGAACTTTTGGCAATGGAACCAAAAAAAAGTTGTATATTGTGGGCCTGTTTCTAAATATACATGTCGAAAGAAAAATTCCATATCGAGTTCCTGATGGGAAACGCGACCCAAAGTAGTTTATGGCGCATGGTCAGTCAGATAGACGGTCTTTCGGAATGGTTTGCTGATGAGGTATCAATGGATGAAACCGAAACTATCTACACATTTTACTGGGGAAAAACAAATAATCAGGCAGTTATTGTAAATCAGAAACCGTTGTCAAACATCCGTTACCGATGGATAGACGAGGAGGAAGAGAATTGTTATTTCGAGTTCATGTTACGTAAACTGGATCTGTCGGGCGACATGACCCTGGAAATTACCGACTTTGCTGAATCTGATGAAAAGGGAGATGCCATTGCCTTGTGGGAGTCACAAATAGACGAGATGAAAAGAAGACTGGGTATCTGAGCTCATCACATCATCTTTTACTGTCTCAATTAATCATCTTTACACTTTCGAAACCGCGATTGTCCGTTTGATTTTATTATCTTTGTCCTAAAATTAAACGTCTCTTTTTTGTGCTGTCCGATGAAAAGATTTTTCCACATAAAGCGGTTATATGGTTACATTCTGACAACATTTATTCCGCTTTTTCTAATGACTTTTGCCATCTGCCTTTTTCTGGTATTGATGCAATTTTTATGGAAATATGTGGAGGACATGGTGGGCAAGGGACTGGGACTCGATGTGATCGGGGAGATGTTCTTTTATGCTGCCCTTAATCTAATTCCGATGGCGCTGCCGCTGGCTATCCTGCTGGCATCACTGATGGTCTTCGGAAACATGGGAGAAAATCTGGAACTACTTGCCATTAAATCGGCCGGTATTCCCCTGTTGAAAACCATGAAACCACTCATTATCCTCATCTTTTTCATCAGTGTGGGTGCCTTTTTTTTTCAGAACAATGCGACTCCGAAAATACAGACCAAGTTTTATTCACTGCTTATTTCCATCCGTCAGGCTTCGCCTGAACTTGATGTGCCCGAAAGTGTTTTTTATAAGGAAATTGACGGCTATAACCTCTATGTAGAAAGGAAAGACCAAAAGACCGGTATGTTATATGATGTACTGATATACGATGTGGCGAGTGGATTCAACAGTATGGCCGTAATCATCTGTGATTCTGCAAAAATGAGCATGACGGAAGATAAGAGAATGTTGATATTTACGATGTATAGCGGTCAGCAATTTCAAAACTTTACACAGGGAAACAGGGTCAGTGATGCGGCTGATTTTGTCCCTTATGCAAGGGAAAACTTCGATGAGAAAACCATGATGATCTCCTATGATGCCAATTTCAACCGCATGGGAGAAGAGATGATTGAAGGAAGCTCAACCAGCAATTATGTTTCTAAGAATTTGACGGCGTTAAGCACCTCGATCGATTCCATGACAATGATCATGGACAGTGTGAACAGGCTGGACCGAAACTTGATGAAAAATTATTCCTATCTCACTTTCCGCAATAGCTATCCTTCCGAAAAGAAGGATTCGCTCATTGCGGGTACACTGCTGTATGCCGGTGTGAAAGTTCCACGTCCCGATACGCTGCTGCAGTCAAAAGAACTTGAACAACAGTCGGCTATCCTGCAAAGTGCTTTCATGAAGGCCGACAACAATAGCAATGAGTTTCTTTTCAGGTCACTCAATAAAACCACCACCCAAAAAACCATCAACCGCCACTGGATAGAATGGCACCGCAAATTTACCATCCCTTTTACCTGTCTTATTTTCTTTTTCATTGGAGCCCCATTGGGATCTATTGTCAGAAAAGGAGGCTTGGGCACTCCCATTGTCATATCTGTAATCCTGTTCATCATTTATTATATCGTGGAGAATGTGGGTTACAAAATGACCCGCGACGGAGTCTGGGAACATTGGTTCGGGATGTGGTTCAGTTCGCTCATTCTGTTGCCCATCGGTGTGTTTCTGACCTACAAGGCTATGAATGATTCTGTAATTATGAATGCCGACACCTATGCGCAATTTTTTAAAAGATTGTTCTTGATTCGTGAAAAAAGGAAATATCCTGTAAAAAGTGTAATTATTGACAGTCCCAATTATGAGGATATCGTCCGTTCATTGTCGGGGTTGTCGGATGGAATAGACCATTGGTTTGAGAAATACAACCATTTGACATATAAGGACTTTTGGATGAATAATACCAGCGATAGAGAATTGTTCTTGATCAAAAGTTCTATGGAGATCATTCTCAATCAATTATCCAATTCCAGAAATCTGGAGGAGTTGGCAAAGGCTGAAGCATTTCCGGTGCTCATCACTAAAATCGGACCGTTTAAAGCCGGTACACCTGGAGCCATACTCAGCATGTATTTCTTTCCGGCAGGAATTCTGTTCAGACTCCTCTCTATTCCATTTGAACTAAGGACTAAAAAAGATTTGAGAGAGGTGCAACGGCTGAGCCGGGAAATGATTGAGTTCATACAGAACACACATTACACAGATAGCATAATAACAGCATAAAATTAAAAACAAGATATGCATAAACAAATTAAATTAGACACTATAGAGGAAGCTATTGAAGAGATTCGCAAAGGTAATTTCATCATTGTGGTCGACGATGCGGACAGGGAGAATGAAGGTGATCTGATTATCGCAGCGGAGTGTATCACCGCGGAGAAAATAAATTTTCTGGAAACCCATGCACGTGGCCTTATTTGTGCACCAATCACCAAAGAACGTGCCGAAGAGCTGGAGTTGCCGATGATGGTCACTCATAATACTTCTATACATTCTACCCCCTTTACCGTGTCTATTGATTTGCTCACACATGGATGTACAACCGGAATTTCGGCATACGACAGGGCACAGACCATCCTGGCACTTACCAGGGAGGAGACGGCACCCGAGGACTTTGGACGTCCCGGACATATTTTTCCGCTCCGTGCACAGTCGAAAGGAGTGCTCCGCAGGGCCGGACACACAGAGGCGACTATCGACTTTGCCCGGCTTGCCGGCTTATATCCTGCCGGAGCGCTTGCTGAAATTAAAAATGAGGATGGTTCCATGGCACGTCTCCCCAAATTGATGGATATGGCTAGGAAATTCAATCTCAAGATAGTGTCTGTGGCCGATTTAATCAAATACAGACTGCAGACCGAATCGCTTATTGAACGGGGAGAGGCGGTGAAGCTCCCTACCATGTACGGTGAATTCACGATGATACCCTTTCTTCAGAAAGCCACAGGGCAGGAGCACGTGGCACTGATCAAAGGGGAGTGGCACGATGATGAGCCTCTCCTTGTACGGGTACACTCCTCTTGTATAACAGGTGATATTTTTGGATCCATGCGGTGTGAGTGCGGAGAGCAGTTGCATAAAGCACTGAAAATGATAGAACATGAGGGCAAGGGGGTATTGGTTTACCTGAATCAGGAGGGACGCGGGATTGGTCTCATGGCCAAGGCTGCGGCTTACAAGTTGCAGGAACAGGGCCTCGACACCGTAGATGCCAACCTGCACCTGGGTTATCAGGCCGACGAAAGAGATTACGGCGTAGGCGCCCAGATACTACGCAGCCTTGAAATAAAAAAAATGAGGCTGATGACTAACAATCCCAGAAAACGGATCGGCCTGGAATCATACGGCCTTGAAGTGGTGGAAAATGTACCGCTCGAAATCACACCCAATCCATACAATCATTTCTATATGGAGACGAAAAAAAAGAAGATGGGACATGTACTGAGGAACATAAAGTAACAGAAATTTTTGAATTGATCATTTTTTCCGTGGAAGATTACGCGAGTTTCCTTTATGTACTGGCAGGATGCGGAGTGGGAGGTATTCTGGGATGGATCATTGCCACATTAAACTGCAAATCCAAAACTGTTTCCCGAAGGGACTTCGAGATGATGGTGCAGGAAAATCACCGGCTGAACACCCAACTGGAAGTTTCAAAGGGTAGAATGGGGGATATTGAGCTGCAGAAAAAAGAAATGGAAGCCATTCGTAAACAGTTTAACCTGGAGTTTGAACAGATTGCATCGAAGATACTGGAAGAAAAGTCTGAAAAATTCACGAATCTGAACAAGTATAATCTGGATGCGATTCTGAAGCCGCTGGGAGAAAATATTAATTCGTTCCGCAAGAAAGTGGAAGAGGTATATATTACCGAAGCGAAGGAGCGCTTTTCATTGGGACAGGAAGTGAAAAATCTGCGTGAACTGAATGACCGGCTCAGCAGCGAAGCCAACAATCTGACCCAGGCGCTGAGAGGTGACTCCAAAATGCAGGGCGACTGGGGACAGGTGATTCTGGAGAACATACTGGAACGTTCAGGATTGACGGAGGGTAGGGAATACTTCGTACAGGAATATCTAAAAGATCCCGACGGCAATTATTACACCGGTGAGAATGGCTCCAGGATGCAGCCCGACGTGATTGTTGTGTATCCGGACAAGAGAAAAGTGATCATAGATGCAAAAGTGTCGCTCACGGCATATGTCAACTACACAGGCAGTAGTGATCTGACGGATCAAAAAAAGTTTATAGGAGAACACCTGCGTTCGGTGAGAAAGCATATCGATGAACTGAGTCGGAAAAACTATCAGGATTACGCCGACACACTCGATTTCGTGATGATGTTCATTCCCAATGAACCTGCTTACATGCTCGCTTTGCGTCACGAGGAGAGCCTTTGGCAGTATGCATATGAAAAGAAAATTCTACTGATCAGTCCCACGAATCTGATTGCCGCATTGAAATTAATTGTAGATTTGTGGAAGCGTGAATATCAAAACCGTAATGCGATAGAGATTGCGGAACGTGGTGCATCACTTTACGATAAATTTGTTAATTTCGTGGACTCTCTTACCGATATTGAAATTCATCTCGACAGAGCCAGACGAAGTTATGAGAATGCATACGGGCAGTTGAAAGCGGGAAGAGGAAACCTCATCGGACAGACTGAAAAACTGCGTGAACTGGGTGTAAAGGCAAAAAAAGTGCTTCCCCCATCACTGCTTAGTAATTTGGAAGAAGAAAGTGAAAATTGAAAACCAGGTAATTAACTCTAAATGCTGAGAGCCAATCGCTGAAAACTGAAATAAATATGTACGGAAAAATGCAACAACACCTACAGGCTGAGTTGAGAGCCATAGAAGAAGCCGGTCTCTATAAAAATGAACGGATTATTGTAACGCCGCAACAGGCTGAGATAGAAGTGCAATCGGGACAGCAGGTACTCAATTTTTGTGCCAACAATTACCTGGGTCTGTCCAACCATCCCCGTTTGATTGCTGCGGCAAAAAAGGCCCTCGATGATCGCGGGTACGGCATGTCGTCGGTGCGGTTTATTTGTGGTACGCAGGATTATCACAAGGAGCTGGAAAAAACCATCAGTGATTTTTTTAAAACAGACGATACCATTCTCTACGCTTCCTGTTTTGATGCCAACGGAGGCCTCTTTGAGCCTCTTTTCACTGAAGAAGATGCCATTATCTCCGATGCATTGAATCATGCGTCCATCATCGACGGGATTCGTCTGTGCAAGGCGAAGCGCTATCGTTACGCCAATGCCAATATGGCCGATCTCGAAGAGAGACTGAAGGAAGCACAGACACAACGTTTTAGAATCATTGCTACCGACGGTGTTTTCTCCATGGACGGTAACGTGGCCCCCCTCGATACGATAATGCAGCTGGCTGCCAGATACGACGCACTGGTGATGGTAGACGAAAGTCACTCCGCCGGCGTGGTAGGTAAAACAGGAAAAGGAATTTCGGAACAGTATGGTCTCATGGGTAAGGTGGATGTCATCACCGGAACGTTGGGCAAAGCATTTGGCGGTGCCATCGGTGGTTTTACTACCGGCCGCAGTGAAATCATCGACATCCTGAGACAACGCTCCCGACCGTATCTTTTTTCCAATTCTATTCCTCCCATAGTGGCAGCTGCGGGTGTGGAAGCTTTTCATCTGTTGCAGGAGTCCAATCATCTGCAGGATACACTGCACAAGAATGTGAATTATTTTGTGACAAAGATGAGAGAGGCCGGGTTCGATATAAAACCGACACAATCGGCCATTTGTGCCGTGATGCTCTATGATGCCAGGCTGTCACAACAGTTTGCTGCTGAACTGCTGGATGAGGGGATCTACGTAACAGGATTTTACTACCCTGTGGTGCCCAAAGACCAGGCACGCATCAGGGTGCAGCTCTCCGCAGGGCATGAGAGGTCGCATCTTGAAAAGGCCATCGCAGCATTCGTTAAAATTGGAAAGAAACTTGAAATCATTTAACAACCGAACTTGCTGTACGCTTCATCTTTCAGCACGTAAAGCTGAAAGATAACCGCTGACCGCATAAAGCTTAAAATATGAAAGCACTGGTGAAACTTCGGCCTGAGAAAGGCATCTGGATGGAAGAGATTTCCGTTCCTTCCATCGGTGTGAATGATGTCCTGATCAAAGTAAAAAAAACATCTATTTGCGGAACTGACCTGCATATTTATAAGTGGGACGACTGGTCCCGGAAGACCATCAGAACCCCCATGACCATTGGGCACGAGTATGTGGGCGAGATTGTGGATATGGGCAGTGGCGTAGAAAACCTGAAGGTGGGTGATCGTGTAACAGGAGAAGGTCATATTGCCTGCGGGCACTGCCGCAATTGTCGCCGGGGCAAGTTGCACGTATGTGAAAATACCGTCGGCGTGGGCGTTAACCGCGACGGCGCTTTTGCAGAATATCTCTCACTACCGGCATCGAATGTTGTCAGGCTCGATCCCCGTATTCCCGATGAAATCGCTTCCATCATGGACCCCTTTGGCAATGCCACACATACAGCCCTCTCTTTTCCGCTGATTGCCGAAGATGTACTGATCACCGGCGCGGGCCTGATTGGCAGCATGGCTACAGCCATCTGTCGCTTTGCGGGAGCACGATACATTGTCGTAAGCGACCTGAGTGAATACAGGTTGAAAATAGCCCGTAAGATGGGGGCCACGCTCACTGTGAATCCTTCCCGGGGGGAAACCATTGCACGGGCAGTGGAAAAGCTTGGCATGCGCGGTTTCGACGTAGGGCTGGAGATGTCCGGTTCTCCGGCCGGTTTTCGGGAGATGATCGACAATATGTACAACGGATCAAAAATATCATTGTTGGGTATCCTGCCCAACAACACCACGGTAGACTGGAACGAAATTATCTTCAAGGCGCTGACTTTAAAAGGGATTTATGGCCGCGAAATGTGGGAGACATGGTATCAGATGGAGCAGATGCTTATTTCAGGTCTTGATCTGACGCCTGTCATTACGCACAGGTTTGGCATCGATGAATTTCAAAAGGGATTTGACGTGATGGAGAGCGGAGAGTGTGGTAAAGTTATTTTAAGCTGGAACTGATATGAAACAACTGATAATCCTTCGTCACGGCAAAGCCGAACAGGATACAATGGCCAAAGATGATTATGATCGGGTACTTACCGAACGTGGCCGTAAAAATGCTACCGCCATGGGAAGCTATATCATAAAAAGATCAGGTCCTCCCGACCTGGTTCTTTCGTCTTCCGCAAAGAGGGCTCATGAAACGGCCATTATTGTTGCACAACAGCTTGGCTATGCTGAAGATCAGATTAGGACAGATCAAAATCTTTATTTTGCGCCAACCAGATGGATACTGAATGTTCTTTCCAAACTGTCCGATGAGGTGGAGAGCTGTCTCTATGTGGGGCATAACCCGGGAATAACAGACCTGATCAACACTTTGGGAGTCAGACTGGATAATCTTCCCACTTCTTCGGCTGCCTGTTTTGTATTTCATGTCGACGCATGGGCAGATATCTCGGCGGAACGTGCCAACTTTATGTGGCTGAAGCTGGCAAAAGAGCTCTGATTATTCCTCTGTACTGGTATTTTGATTGTATGAGTCGGAGAGAATATGATAGGCTTTCGTACGGAAAGCGAGAAGTGACAAAATGAGCATGAAGACACCTGCTATCACGAAAGTGAGTGCGATGCCGCGTGTGTCACCTCCCCCCAGCAGCCAGCCAAATGCTTGTATGCCGGCGTTGCTCTCCATATAAGGAATGATGAATGATTGAGCCATTGGCCCGATGATAAAGATGGAGACGGGTGTAACTCCTGCCTCCACGGTTTGTGCAAATCCGAAAACCCGCCCTTGTATGGGCTTTGGTACAACGGTCTGGATGATGGTCTGTTCTCCCGCTTCAACAATCGGCGCTATGAGCATATAAAGAAACATTCCTCCTACAAATAAAACGGATCCTTCCCTCAGGGTGAAGAGGATGCAGATGATGCTGATGAAAACGTAACCCAATAGCAATGAACGGAGTGGTTTCCTGCCCAGCCCCAGCCTCCCGATAAGCAACCCTCCCAGAATAAATCCGGTACCCGTGAAGCCCAGAATAACCCCCCATACTTCCACAGGGAAAAGAGTAAGCCCATAGGGATCAAGCAGTACTGCGAAGGCTCCCCCGATGAAGTTGTTAAACGTAGTGAAGAAAATAAGCGCCATTAGCCCGGGTACCAGCTGTATTGCCCGGAAGGCACCATGGAAATCGATCTGACTGTTTTGCAGGTGAGGATCATGTACGATATGTTCTTCAGGGATGGAGAGAAAAAAAAGGTGTACCAGCGTGCCGCCCGACAGCACCAGGGTGATGACAATAGCCCAGTCCATACCCATATATCCAATGATAAGTCCGCTGAAAACGGTATTGGCAATCATGCCAAATCCCTGAATAGTTCCTATCAGCCCGTTGGCACGGGCATACTTGTGTTTCGGCACGAGTATGGAAACAGTTGTTGAAAGCGCTATTCCCCGCAGATTACCACTTAGCGCACTCAATAAAAGAGGCAGGGAGAAAAGCCAGAATGCCGGTGATGAAATGTCGGCAATATGCGTTGTATCGGACAGTAAAAAAATGGCGCTTGCCAGCAGCAGGAGTGCCATGGTCACTACCGAAGCACCTGTCATTACCCTTTTCTTTTTATGTTTGTCTACAATGGTGCCAAAAAACATGCTGGAGAGGGTGACCAGCAACATGTAGGTACCACTTAGCACCGAGAGTACCAGCACTGACCTGGTTTCGAGGTATATCCAAAAAGAAAAGGCGCTCCAAAGCAGATAAGTGCTTGTATTGGCTATGGCTGTGTTGACAAGGACAAGAATGAATCGTTTCATTAGGGAGTTACTTGCTTCACTTCTCAGGAATATTTTTACCCATTGTTGAAAAATATCTACCGGAGAAATTATGATCGACAGGAACCCTCAATCAACGCCCGAAAGCGTTGTTTTGTTTGAAAAATATTTTTTAGATATTTTTAAACAACAACCATGCGACCAGCAAAGTGAGTAAAATATTAAAAGTCTGTGCGCTGAGGAACGACCAGATATATATAGCATTCTCCTTCCTGAATATGTAACGAAAGTCGGTTTCCAACCCTATGCAGACGAATGCCAGTGAGAAGAGCAGGCTACGCGCACCCTTGTTGGCTACACCGGATAACGCTTTCCCGGTTCCTGCATCGAAGGCAAAGCTGAATATCAGTGAAGCAATCAGAAATCCAATTACAAACTTTGGAAACCTGTCCCACAATACACTACCTGAGGGACGAATGTCGCTGTGGGTTCCCTTATATGACCAATAGATGGAAATCACAAAGGCGGCAACCCCCAAAAGTACATTCTGTGCAGATTTAATGATCACACTATATTGCTCGGCCGTTTCGCCGATAAACTTGCCAGAGGCTACGACGGCTGCGGTGGTGTCGATGGTGCCGCCCAGCCAGGCGCCGGCAATTTCTTCGCTCAGCCCCATCCATATAGCCAGATAAGGCAAAAGATACATCATGGGAATGGCAATAATCAATACCAGGGAAATCACAAAGGAGAGTTTCTTGGGATCTCCCTTGATGGCACCGCTGGTGGCAATTGCTGCTGAAACACCGCAAATGGAAACTGCACTGGAGAGTAAGATGGACATCTCTTTGTCAATTTTAAATACCTTGCCGGCAATCCAGAAGCTGAAATACCAGACTGACAACACAACAATAATCGCCTGAATCATTCCCAGTGCACCGGCTTTCATGATTTCATTGAAAAGGATGGAACTACCCAGAATTACCAAGCCCGCCTTGATATAATATTCGCTCATCACTGCCGGAGCCATCCAGGCAGGTAGTCCCACAGTATTACGGATCAGAAGACCAATAATGACAGCGAAGAATACTGACTCCAGTCCCATGGTTTTTACAGGTGTAAGTCCTGCAATATAGGTGGCCAACCATGCCAGCAGATAGACTATTACGAATGAAAGAAGAAAGCGGCCATTGTCTTTTTTCCCCATAAAGAGATAACCAATGTAAGCCAGAAGAGCTACTATCCCAGACATATAAGCATAATTCTTCATTACCGCAGGCAAAAGAATCACAAGAAGGAGAACAATGGCGCCAAAAATCGTAGCTACCCAGTCTTCGCTTTTTAAATATTTTAACATAAAAACAATGGATTTATTATCAGGAAATATTTCAGAATTCTTATATGACAATTGCAGCGACTGCAAAAATAAATATAATTTACCAACAAAAAGACAAAATGTAACTTTTTCTTTTCTTTTATTGTAATCCTGTTGATTGTCTTAAATCCTTTATTGGTCGATGAAATCAGGGAGTTTGTCTATTTCTTTTGCCAGCATTCTCTGCCGGTTCTATTTTTGTGTAATGTTTCAATTTATAAGGAGGACTTAGTAACAGCTTACTACAATGAAGAAATTACTTGTTATTGCAATATCGTTTACTCTATATTCTTTTTTAATGATTGCGCAGGATCAGCCGGGCAGTTCCATTTCCGGAAAACTGGTAGATAAAGATACGGAAGAACCGGTGGCCCTGGCGAACATACGGATATTGCAGCGCGCAGACAGTGCTTTTGTGACGGGCAAAGCTTCCAATGCCGATGGTGTCTTTACAATTCCGGTACGAAGAGGATCTTATATACTGCATATCTCTTTCATTGGTTACACTGATATTTATCGCGATGTACAGGTAACCTCTTCACAACCCAATGTGAAGTTGGGCAATATCATTTTAAGTAACGACAATATTTTACTGTCGGAGACAGTGGTTACCGCCAAGGCACCGGAGATAACCGTGAAAGGTGATACATTGGAGTATAATGCCGACTCCTACAAGGTGACAGAGAGCGCAGTGGTCGAAGATCTGTTGAAGAAAATGCCTGGTGTGGAAGTAGACAGTGAAGGAAAGATTACTGTCAACGGGAAAGAAATAAAAAAGATATTGGTGGACGGGGAGGAGTTTTTTAGCGACGACCCGAAGGTGGCATCAAAAAACCTGCCTGCAAAGATGGTTGATAAGTTACAGGTTCTTGAGAGAAAGACGGAGATGGCACAGATGACCGGATTCGACGATGGAGAGGAAGAGAATGTGATCAACCTGATGGTACGCCCCGGAATGAAAGAGGGCCTTTTTGGCAACGCTTTCGCCGGATATGGCAGCAAGGAACGTTATGAAGGAAATGCCATGGTGAATTACATGAAAAACAAGGATCAGTATACGTTTCTCGGAGGGATCAACAATACAAACAATGCCGGTTTTTCTGATTTGGCTTCCTCCATGTTTGGGAGTATGGGGGGCCGCGGCGGCCGCATGCGTATGTCTGGGGGACGTGACGGAATTGCTACGTCGGCAAATGTAGGAGGTAACTTCAGCAAACAGTTTACACCAAAGTTAAAGTTTGGGGGAAATGTTCGTTATGGCTATACCGACAACGAGGTGCTCTCCGGTGTTTTTACTCAAAACCTGCTTAGCGCCGGGAATACACTGGAAGAGGAGAACAACTTTGCAAATAACAAAAGCCAGAATTTTAATTTGGATCTCCGGCTTGAATGGAATCCGGATACGCTCACCAAAATTATTTTCCGTCCCGAGATATCATTTTATAATAATAACCGCCTTGAAACAGGCGACTTCCTTACTGTGAGTGAACTGGCAGGCGATACTATCAACTATGGCGAATCGGATTACTTTTCAGAGGGTAACGGCAAGGAAATAGAACTAAATCTAGATGCCAGCCGTGAGTTGGGTAAAAAGGGCCGGGTACTGAGTGTCCAGCTGCGTGCAGAGAAGGGTGATTCGGAAAACGGCGGTACAAGCAAATCGGGCACCTTCTATAACGGAACACGTCCCGACGATCTCATCGATCAACGTTTTACCAACATCAGTAACAACCAGTCGTGGCGGGGATATATTTCTTATGTAGAGCCCATCGGGAAAAATAATTTCCTTCAACTGGCATATCAGTACAGACAAAATATCTCGGAATCGGATAAGGATACGCGATCAAAAGATGAATCCGGAAATTATACGTTATTTGATTCACTCTACAGTAAGCGTTTGGAAAATGATTTTGTTAATCAGGAGCTGGAGGTCAATTTCCGGTCGGTACGCGAGAAATTTGACTATCTGTTCGGCTTTTCTGTACAACCTTCTTCTTCGCGCAGCAAGACATTTGTTGGTTCGGATATGATCTATGACGGAAAGCAGAATGTGGTGAACTATGCTCCCATGGCTCAGCTCAATTATCGCTGGAGCCGTACGCACAATCTAAGACTCCGGTATTACGGCAACACCGATCAGCCATCGGTGTCTCAGCTTTCACCCGTTGTGGATGTATCGGACCCTTTAAATATCAGTTATGGGAATCCCGATCTGAAACCCTCGTTTCAGCATCGTTTAAATATTCTTTACCAACGATCGAACCCCGAGAAGGCAAGTTCAATGCATGCATTCATTGATGGGGGATATCTGACCAACGATGTTGTCAGTTCCACTTTTACCGATCACGCCACGGGACGCAAGGAAACTACCTTTCGTAATGTGTCAGGGAACTGGAATACAAGCGGACGTATCATGTTCAACGTGCCTTTAAAGAATATAAAATTTTCGGTCTTCTCCATGTCCTTTGCCAGTTATAATCACACAAACGGATTTTCAAACAACGAACAAAACGTGAACAAAAGATCGACACTGGCTGAAGTGCTTGGTCTTAATTATCGGTCCGATTTGTTTGATTTCGGCATCAGGGGGAATATAAACTTTAATAATGTCACCAACAGTCTCCAGGGACAGAGAAATCAGCAATATTTTAATTACGGCGGAAATACATCCACCTCGATTTACCTTCCATGGGACCTGACACTGGAGAGCGATATCAATTATTCGACCAATTCGGGTTATACCGACGGTTTTGAACAGAATGAATGGTTATGGAATGCATCTTTACAAAAAACCTTGTTCAAACAGAAAAACGGTACAATTCGTTTCAAGATATATGACATTCTGCAACAACGCAGTAACATCAGCAGAAGTGTCACGTCAAACTATATCCGGGATACGACTACCAATACTCTCACCAGCTATTTTATGGTACATTTCGTATACCGGTTTAACATTTTCAAGGGGGGGGCTACACGGGAAGAAATGTTACCTGACCGACGGGAGTTTGGTGGTCCTCATCACAGGGGAGACCACGGCAGATAGACAATAATGAAATGAGCTACTACAATAACTGTAAAAATTGAGGAAAATTAATAAATATTGATGACATATCGCTACATTTACTGAATATTTAAAATATGACCGAATGAGTAAGGTATTTAAACTGAAGGTACGAAGCAGGTGGAACAATGTATTTGTTCACCTGTTGTTGTGGGGAGTAATTTTTATTCTTCCTTACTTTTTCATGGATACCGAACGCGTGTTTACTTGGCGCCCTTTTTTAAGATCGATTCCGGAGATGCTTGGATTCGTACTTGTTTTTTACCTGAACTATCTCTTTATGATTGATAAATTTCTTTACAGGGGGAAAACAACCGAATTCATCATTTATAATTTGGCGTTAATTCTTGCCATGGCTTTTATAATGCATTACGGCCGGGAACTTCTCGAGCAGCTTATGCCACATCTGAGACCAAGATGGCGCGGAAAGGGCAATCATTTTTTTCCATTTTTATTTATTGTACGCAACTCAACCTCACTCTTTTTGGTGATGGGTCTGAGTGTGGCCTTGAAAATGACGATGCGGTGGTTTGAGGTGGACAATGAACGTAAAGAGCTGGCTAAAGCCAAATCGGAGGCAGAGCTTCAGAACCTGAAAAACCAGATAAACCCTCATTTTTTGCTCAACACCCTCAACAATATATATGCGCTGATTGAATTTAATCCCCCAAAGGCACAACAGGCAGTAGTGGACTTAAGCAGGATGTTACGTCATTTGTTGTACGATAATAACCAGACTTATGTGCCGTTACGACAGGAAGCTGAATTCATGCGGAATTATATTGAGCTGATGCGTATCCGTCTTGCTGACAACGTGAAACTTACCACAAATTTCTCCTATTCTCAAACGGGCAATACATTAATATCTCCTCTCATTTTTATATCTTTGATAGAAAATGCATTTAAGCACGGTGTCAGTGGCGACAAGCCATCGTTTATCGATATTTCGTTGAAAGAGCATCCCGATGGAAAAATTGAATTTGTATCAAGCAACAGTTATTTTCCCAAATCGGAACAGGATAAAAGCGGCAGTGGGATTGGTCTTGATCTGGTAAGACGAAGGCTTGAACTGTTATATCCGGACAGTTATCTCTGGCATACGACAATAGAAGGTGATATCTATTCCACCGTACTTGTAATAGACACCAAAAAACAACAGGATGATACTGAATTGCTGGATCGTGGACGATGAGCCACTGGCCTTGTCACTCCTCGAATCGTATGTACAAAAAACCGCCTTCCTTCGGCTTACCGGCAAATATAGCAATGCCTTGTCTGCCATGAGACAAATCTCCGAAGAGAAGGTCGATCTGCTTTTCCTGGATATACAAATGCCCGGAATCAACGGAATGGAGTTTGCACGGACTATCAGTCACCGCACACGGGTCATCTTTACCACTGCTTTCAGCGAATATGCCCTGGAAGGATACAAGGTGAGTGCGCTGGATTATTTGCTGAAACCCTTTTCGTTTGATGAGTTTCTTACGGCTGCCCGGAAAGCATTGGAGTGGTTTGAAATGGCAGCATCCAAGCCTGCGGCCGAAACAGCACGCGAAAATATCGGTATTTTTGTGAAGTCGGAATACCGGCTTCTTCATGTGCTGTATGAGGATATACTCTACATCGAAGGGCTCAAAGATTATGTAAAAATATATATCGAAAGTGAGGTGAAACCCATCTTGTCACTGATGAGCCTCAAACTACTGGAAGAGGAGTTGCCTGCCGATCGTTTTATTCGTGTACACCGCTCTTACATCATCCACCGTAACAAAATCAGCAGCATCAATAAAAACAGGATTATTATTGACAAAAAGCAGATTCCGATTGGTGAAACATACCGAAAGCAGTTCAAGGCAGTTGTTGAGGGAAAGTAAAGACAGCTGACGGGATCCAGGTTCATAAAAGATACCATAGAATACAAAATCAATTACAGCATGCAGCACGTGCAAGCCCGAAAGGCAGGGATTAATCTTACAAAAACAGGATGACTATAAAAACGTCCGGGTAAACTTTGTAGAACGTGAATCTGTTTAACTTCTATACCGGTAAAGAAAGAGGGCTGTACAAGTACAGATACGCTCGTGCCCGGAAAGATTGATACATTGATTATATAAATTACAGCTATGGGAACAACAAAGATCACGATTCAAACGGTAGTGAATGCCGATACGGTGAAAGTATGGGATTATTACAATCAACCGGAACATATCACGAAATGGAATTTTGCCGACCCGTTATGGCATTGTCCCACGGCGACCAACGACCTCCACGTGGGAGGCAGGTACAGCGCGAGAATGGAAGCAAAAGACGGGAGCTTTGGCTTTGACTTTAATGCACTTTACACCGAGGTGACGGAATACGAGAAAGTTGCCTACATGCTTGATGATGGAAGAAACGTGGAGATCACATTTGATAGTGAAAACGGCAGCACGTTGGTGATCATAACCTTCGACGCGGAGAATCAAAATCCCGTCGAGCTCCAAAAGCAGGGATGGCAGTCTATACTGGATAATTTTAAAAAATACGTGGAGCGATGAAAATAGGACATTAGAGCCAGTATTTTCCCGTAATTAAGAGGAAACGCTGCAAGAAAGCCGTGATAGCCAGGTTCAGCCAACTTATCCGGTACTCCCTGGCTCCTGAAAGAAAATGGGTGGCCACCACATTCGCTTTTACATCCATTCAAAAAAGCACGGAGAAAAAGAAACGGAAATCTGATAAAAAACGGTTTCGCTACCGGGGTATTTATTTTTGATAAAATATGATCCTGATCGCGTTGAGGATGGCTATCAGGGAAACGCCCACGTCGGCGAAGACGGCTTCCCACATGCTGGCAATGCCAAGGGCTCCTAACAGCATAATGAGAAATTTTACGCCCAGTACGAAGACAATATTTTGAATGACGATCGTGCGGGTGGAGCGTGCTACCTGTATGGCGGTCGCGATCTTCGAGGGCTGACCGGTCTGAATCACCACGTCGGCTATCTCGATGGCGGCATCCGAACCCATTCCTCCCATGGCAATACCCACGTCGCTCACCGCCAACGCCGGTGCGTCGTTGATGCCATCCCCGACGAAGACCACCACGCTGGACGGATCTTTCTTCAGTTCCTCGATATATGTCATCTTGTCTCCCGGTAACAAATCGCCATAGGCCTTATCCACGTTTACCTTCTCTGCCACCTCCTGTACGATGGACGATGTGTCGCCGCTCAACATCACGGTGGTATGGATGCCCATCTGCTTCAACCGCTGGATGGTACTCCTGGCATCTACCTTTATCTGATCGGCGATCACGAGGTACCCTGCGTATTGCCGGTCGATGGCGACCAACACCACAGACTCCCGGATATCATCCACGTCCGGATCGTACTTTACGCCATGCATCCGCATTAACTTGGCATTTCCTGTCAACACTGTGCGACCATCCACAAGGCCACTCATCCCGTGGCCGGCAATCTCTTCCACCTTCTCTACGCGGTGGTCTCCCGGTACGATCTCCGGGAAGTGCTCCAGGATGGCCTTGGCAACCGGGTGGTTCGATTTCGATTCGAGGGCGACGACGTACTCTGCCATCTTTTCCTCCCCGCCGTAGGTCGATTTCATCTCCTGCACCTGGAAGACCCCTTCGGTGAGGGTGCCCGTTTTGTCGATGACTACCGTCTTTGCCTTGGCGATGATGTCAATGTAATTGGCCCCTTTGAACAGAATACCGTTTCGGGACGCAGTACCGATGCCGCCAAAATAACTCAGCGGGACGGCGATGACGAGGGCACATGGGCAGGAGATAACCAGGAACACCAGTGCCCGGTAGAGCCAGTCGGCAAAAATATAATCCGAAACAAAGAAGAAGGGGATCACCGTGATGGCCAGCGCAAGAGCAAAGACAATGGGGGTATAGACCCGGGCGAACGAGCGTATGCAAAGCTCCGTCTTCGCCTTGCGGGAGGTGGCTTCCTGCACCATCTCCAGCACACGAGTCAGGGAACTGTCAGCATATGCTTTATCTACGCGAACTTCTACCACGTGATTGAGATTTACCATGCCTGCAAGCACAGTTTCGCCTTCGTGGATGGTGCAGGGAACGCTCTCGCCGGTAAGCGCGGAGGTGTTGAAGCTTCCCTTTGGCGATAGCAACGTTCCGTCGAGAGGAATTTTCTCGCCGGCCTTTGCCTGTATGATTTCGCCGATGGAAATCTCTTCGGGTGAGACGGTGGAGCTTACCCCTTCTCGGATGACCGTTGCCGTGTCAGGTCGTACACCCAGCAGTGTTTTAATGTTCCGCCGTGCCTTGCGGACGGCCGACTCCTGGAATAGGTCACCCACCGTGTAGAACAGCATCACGGCGACTCCCTCGGGATATTCGCCGATTAGGAACGCACCTATCGTGGCGACGATCATCAGGGTGAATTCGTTGAAGAAGTTTTTTTGCGATATGGCACTGACCGCGTGTCTGAAGGCAGGTAAAACAACCGGCAGATACGCGGCAATATACCATACCAGGCGGGTGGTGCCGGTGAAGAAAGCGGGTTTCACCAGGAAGTCAAGGAGAATACCCAAAATAAAAAGGATACCGGTGGCAATCACCGGCATATATCTTTTCCATGCTGGTTTGCCGGGCAGATTTATCGGACTGGGTTTTGCGCATCCACACGCGCTTTCTCCTTCGGAAAAAGGAATTGTCGGACGCGTATTCTTTTTATCGGGTGAGCAACAGCTTTCAACGTTTAGTTTAGCGTTGTCCGGACTTAATTTGATGCTCCTTGCTGCTGTTTCTTTCTTTATCATTACAGGATGTATTTTTACATGGCAAAGGTAAAGGGATATACTCGCAACCTGGTTGCAATATTTCATTTCCGAGATGCATTATCTTTGCTGCATAATAGAAACAAAATGGGTGTGTACTTAAATGGTTTACATGCCTGAACACTGGTCGCACAGCCCTTTCATGACAAAATTGATGTTTTCCAGTAAGAACTTTTCGGGGAGTTGCACAGGGGGAATCGATATACTTTCCAGGCAGAATGTTTTATGGCAACGGGTACAATTAAAATGAACGTGTAGCTCGTTGAGCATGCACTGGCAATCATCGTTGCACACTGAATACTTCATGGAGCCGGAACCATCGTCGATGCTGTGAATGAGCAGGTGTTCGTGGAACAGCGTGATGGCCCTGGAGATGGTTGATTTATCGACAGTCTCCAATGCCGTTTCCAGGTCCGAAAGGCTAAATGCCTGAGGGTATTCCAGCATTGCCTTGAATATTAACAACCTTACAGCTGTCGGTTTGATACCCCTGTCCACTAATTTATGTTCAAGTTCCATAATAGAATTCGCTAAACCACTGGTAAAAACTTTGGATTCCAGTTCCTAACGGTGTGGAGGGTTGGTAATTGAAATCTTTTTTCAGGCGCGTTGTATCGGCATATGTGGAGATGACATCTCCCGGTTGCATTCCCGTCATTTCTACGATTGCTTTTTTGCCCGTCACTTTTTCTATCTCGGCAAGGAAATCAGTCAGTTTTACCGGTGAAGTGCAACCCATATTGTATATTGCGTGGGGTGTCTCCATCGATGAGGGTGAAGGTATGATTTTCAGGACACCCATCGCTATATCATCCACAAAAGTGAAATCCCGCTCCATGTTTCCATGATTAAAGAGCCGGATGGTTTCTCCTTTCAGAATGGCTGACATGAACAGGGAAGGAGCCATGTCCGGGCGTCCCCAGGGTCCATACACCGTAAAAAAACGTATACCGGTGGCCGGAATATGATATAGCCTGGCATAGGAGTATGCCATCAGTTCATTCGCTTTTTTTGTGGCTGCGTAGAGGCTTACCGGTTGGTCGGTATTGTCGGACTCGCTGAACGGAGTGTCGGTCTTGTCTCCATATACACTACTGGAGCTGGCATAGACAAGATGTTTTACCGGATTGTGGCGACAGGCTTCAAGGAGATTCATGAATCCGGTTATGTTGGAGTGAATATAGGCAAACGGATTTTGTAGTGAATACCTTACCCCGGCCTGTGCCGCAAGATGAATGACATGCGAAAAATGTTCCTTTTCAAAAAGATCATTCAAGGCTTCCCTGTCGTTTAAATCCATCCGGATGAACTGATAGGAATCAAAAACTGTACTTTGCACATATTCTCCGGGTTTTATATTTTGCTCTTCAATACCTGTCTCTTTTAGACGGGCATATTTCAGCCGCACATCATAATAATCGTTGATATTATCTATGCCCGTTACCGCGTGTCCCTGACTAAGTAGCTCCCGGGAAACATGATATCCTATAAATCCGGCTGATCCCGTAACCAATATTTTCATTTTACTCCTTTTAAAAAATAACCACAGTATGATCACCTATCTGATACTGCTCCCTGTTTGACAAGGCAGCACGTATATCAGAATCGTTTTTAATATCCTTTGCCCGTAACATCAGTATCTTGTTGTCGGGCTGCGCGTTCAGGATATCTTCTTTTTCTACTTTGATGATATCTTTTCCAAGGTAAACATCCATATTTTCAGCACGCTTTATGTTGTATACCCAATAGTCGGGAATATTGTGCTCTTCAGACAGTTCCACTGCTTTTTCGCACAGATCACCCCATCCAAGCCTGTTGTTTATCTGCGGCAAAGACCAGCTGACAATAAAAATAGCCAATAAAAAACCCAATGCCAGTGTGTGGATCGCATGGAGGGTATTTCTTTTCCGAAAAAGAAACCAGACCATGCACAATCCGGTGAGCGTGATTACACCCGTTCCTGCATAAATAAACGGGTTCGACAGATATTGCATTTCCCCGGTACCGCTCAGATAGATGACTCCCGGCATGACAAAAACAAATATAATAGCCGGAATAGCTACCGTCAGTTTAATCCACCGGTTTTGTATATCGAATTTATTGAAAAGTAACACCGTGAGGAAAATGAAAAAGGGGACAACAGGCAGTGAATATATTGCTATTTTAGAGCTGATGGACGAAAGCAAAACAAAGGTAGACAGGATCATGACGGCAAAAAATTGCTCCAATGTGTTGTGAATTCTTTTTTTTACCAATCCCGCAACGAAGAGGGCAATCACCAGAAAAGACCAGGGTGCCAGTATATACCAGACAGAGATCAGATAATAATAAAAAGGTTCTTTGTGGTGAAATGAGTCGATACCGCGTCCCACGGTCTGATGTACCAGTAAATTATTGAGGTAATCATTCCCCCCTTCAATGTATACACCGGCAAACCAGACAATACTCCCTGTCAGAATAATCAGGAAACTCTTCCATCCCCAATAGTTTTTAAAATCCGATAATTTCTTTTTGTAAATCAAAAAAGTAATGGTTGTAATGAAAGGGATCAAAAGTCCCAACGGCCCTTTTGAAAAAAGTGCCAGAAAAACGTACACAGGAAAAAGCAGGCTGTTTCGTTTGATGTTTTCTCCTTTGTACATCTGGTAAAAAGAATACAGGGATAAAACAATGAACATATTCATCAGCATATCCATACGGACTATTAAGGCAGCACCGGTAAACAGCCCACTGGTCATCAACATCAGCGAAGCAGTTGTCTGCTTTCTGCTGTACTTGTCTGTTATCTCGTTATTTTCAATTTCATTGTTCATCTCTTCTTCCCGGCGGATCCATTTTGACATGGTGGCAAGAATAATCAATGCGGGAATAAAAGACAACAGTGAATAATACCACATCCGATGTTCTCCCAGGATAAGCTTACCTGTCATCATCAGCCAGAAATGGAGTGGGGGCTTGTCCGCATATATTTCACCCTGGTTTGTGAATGTAAAGAGGCTTCCATTCTGCAATGCTTCGTCCACAATACTCAGGTAACGCAACTCGTTGTTGGGCGTATAATCACGTAAAATCATTGCCGGCAACAGCGCGATGAACAAAATCAAATAAATATGCTTATTCTTCATAGACCGTGATTTTTCTGCTTTTATAAGCAATCATTAAATTTCTGATGTATGCTACAAATCCAAATGATTGCCCCAGAATCAATACCGGATCTTTTCGGAAAAGAGCATAGCTGATGATTATGATGGAACCGACCAGGCTGATGATCCAGAAACCGACAGGGAGAATGGATTCATGCCGGACTGCCGAATAGAGAAACTGATAAATGAAACGCAACGCAAAGATGACTTGTCCGACAGATCCAAAAATCAACAGCCACAAAGGTACATCTTTATTGTTAAAAAAAGTATCGAAAAAACCGGATGCATCGCGAAGCATAATTCCAATCGCCACAATGGGTGTCAGTATCAGAAGTATTTTGATGCTTTCTGCAATTTTCTTCCATTGACCCTGCATCTTCAGGTTCCAGAGATAGATATAATAGGAGACAAACTGGCCGAGTATGATGGCGAAATCATTTCGCAGCACCCCATAGATAAACAACAGGTATGAACCTGCGATACTCAGAATCCAAAAAGCTGGCGGTGAAAGTACTTTTCCTGCTTTTTCAGAAGCAATCCACTGATACAGGATGCGGGCGGAAAAAAAGAGCTGCGACAAAAAGCCGAGACCAAAGATCCAAACATTACTTCCCTGCATATTTAATCCAGGTTATATTTATTCACATGATAGTTGATATACCTTTTTTTCATCCAACGATAAGCGAAACAGTCGATAAATGGCCCTGAAAGCCTGTTCCAGAGATGATATTTCGATGTGCCGGCCACGCGTGGATAGTGACGCACGGGGGTCTGCTTCACCTTCCCGTTTTGAAGCAGAATCAATGCAGGCAGGAACCGGTGCATCCCGTTGAAAAAAGGGATGCGTCGCGCAACATCGGTATGCATCACTTTCAAAGGACACCCTGTATCTAAAACACCATCATTTGTCATCATCCGGCGGTATCCGTTGGCAATTTTCGACTGAATATTTTTGAAAAACGAATCTTTTCTGTTTGCTCTTATACCGGTTACCATTTCATAATCGCGGATATCTTGGAGCAATAGATTGAAATCCTCCGGGTCCGTCTGCAAATCGGCATCCATATACCCTACATACTCCGAAAAACAGGCGTCGATACCTGCTTTCAGGGCCGCGCTCAGTCCTCCGTTTCTGTCAAGGCTGAGGTAAAAGAAATGACTATTCCGTGAACATATTTCATCGATTCTGTGCAGGCTGTCGTCTTTTGAACCGTCGTTGACAAACAAAACACAGGCAGAGAGAATAGAGTGGGGCAGAAACTGTTTTAGTTTTTCTTCCAGCGTGTAGATGTTTTCTTCTTCGTTATAAACAGGAACAATGATTGTAAACCTGTATTTGGTAGTACTATTTTCTCTTATATTCATTTAGCTTATTAAAGTGTTAATTTTTTATTGCAGGGTTTGATTGATTGTAATTTTGATATGCAAATATATTCATTTTATCTTTAACTTCATTTTCTCCCGTTTCTATTATTTTTCGTACTGTTCATTCGTTTTTTCCAATAAGCTTTACATGGGATTTTTATTGTACGTTTGTCCTTGAGGGAGGAATTCTTGCGACTCACCGATAGTTTCGCGAAAAATCCCGAATCTTAAAAATAATGTAACAATATCATCCTTTTTCTTTCGGTTTGTTTGTTTAAATTTGCAGTAAAAATTTTAATCATGTAATCTATCAGATTGAAATGATGAATATCACACATGCGGGAAATTCCTGGAAATAATTTTAAATGTAAATAATATTTTATGAAACAAAGAAATTCATTAATTATCGGCCTGTTGTTGATACCGATATTAGCATTTGGACAGAGAAAAGAAGTGGAGGGAATGAAATATCTGGATGAGCACAGGCGTCCCGTCTACAGAGAGAATATAATTATTCCCGACGTGGGTAATTATCAGGTGCTCAAGTGCGACTTCCATATGCATACTGTTTTTTCAGACGGTCAGGTATGGCCCAGTGTCCGCAATCAGGAGGCATGGCAGGAAGGCATAGATGCTTTCGCAATTACGGATCATATTGAGTATACACCCCATAAAGAGGATGTGAGTGTAAATCATAACCGCGGATACGAACTGCTAAAGGAGAGTGCGGCAAAGAGTAACCTTATTCTGGTGAAAGGCAACGAGGTAACACGCGGTACCCCTCCCGGACATTTCAATGCACTCTATATCGGTGACGCTTCAGAATATATTGAAAGTCGTGATGCCGCACAGGACAAGGCAGCAGTAATGAAAGCTGCCTCACAGAATGCATTTATATTCTGGAATCACCCTGGATGGCAACCCGGTATAGCAGGATCGTATGACTGGATACCTTTCGTGGATGATTTATATAAACAAGGTGCATTGCACGGCATTGAAGTGATCAACGGATTCGGATTTCATATGAAAGCACTCGACTGGTGTATCGACAAGGGACTGACCGTGATGGGTACCACCGACATACACAACCTGGTGGCACATGAATATGATTTCAGCAAGGAATATGTGCATCGTACCATGACGCTCGTGATGGCCAAAGAACGCACAGCGGAATCTATCAGGGAAGCTCTTGTTGCGGGAAGGACTGTGGCCTGGGCCAGCAAAATACTTGCAGGCAAGGAGGAGCATGTGCGGGCACTCTTTGATGCCTGTGTAAAACTCACGCCTGCATATTATACCGAGGAAAAAAAGAACGGCGACAAGATCAATTATTACGAGTTACGCAACAACAGCGATCTCTATTTTGAGCTGAAACTGAAGGAGGGTAATAATACCAAACTGGTCGTACTTTATCCGCGTTCTGTACAACAGATCACTGCATCAGCGGAAACGACTTCGCTCTATGGAGAAGTTATATCTACCTATGTGAGAAGTGATCAACATCTTTCTGTGAACTTTCAGTTGAAGTAAGTCATAATTTATCGGCCGGAATAAGGGATCCTGCGGATGTGCAACGCAGCAGATCCTAAATTGTCAGGGGCGTTCCGTTTTTAAAAACAGAGCGCCCCTGACCAGTGAAAAAGAATCAGTTCATTTAAAACTGAGAATATCCGGGATTCTGTACAAGGTTGTTGCTTGTTTCCCATGCCGCTTCCGGAATAGGGAAAAGCAACAGGAGTGCTTTTGACATAATCAATTGTACACTTAAAACACGCTGTAAAAGTCGGGTTTTATACCAATTCCTACACGTAATTGTACGTCCTTTCTTTTGTAGTCGAGCAGACTGTCGCCGGTACCACTGTAAAATTCCCCGAAAATATATTGATTGAATCTTTCGGAGATTTTGTAACCGGCACTGAATTTGAGATTGATGGATTTCACACTCTTTCTCAGACTATAGGTGCCTGTCAGCCACCATTTATTGTCTGAAGTTTTGTAGTCTGCTGTGAAGTACCCTGTTCCTCTGTAGTCATATAAATCGCTGTTGTTTTCGTCCGTCATGAATGGAATTGTTATTTTGAAACTTGCAGCGAAATTTGAAGTTAAAAAGTACTTTCCCGAAAATCCAATCCAGTTGGTACTCCGTGATTCGATGCTATCCCGGCCGTTTGATTCATGTTCCAGCTGAAGGAAGGTCGCACCTGTAAGCCGGTTGTCAACAATAATATATCTTCCCAATCCTATTCCCGGGTTGTAGTTGGAATCCCTGAACGGAGCGGACTCCCGGTAAATATCCCAGAATGATTTTTGTGTATAAGTCAAATACAGGAAGGTGTCGAAAGGCAACCTGCTTCTGGTAAGACGATGTCTGAAACTGACCTGAAACTTGGCATCGGCGGTCTCTCCGTCGATGCTTTTGTTTAGCGGAATACCGGTAATAAAATAATTGTCTTTATAGATGGAAAAAGGAGGCAGGTTATCCATGTAGTTGATAATCTCCTCTTCAGACATGGCCAGTTCCTGTCGTTCATGCTCTATTTTCGACTTCACTCCTTCTATAAGGTGTTTAATCGACCGTTTGGTCGTGTCGGGCATCACGGTTTCTGATTGAGCCTTTATTTCCGGAATAGATGAAATCAGCAGCAGAAGAATGAATAATAAAAATTTTAGTTGCATTTTGGGTGTTTTTTTTCATAACTACTCACTCTTTTTCCTACTGCAGTGACTACGGGGATATGATAGATACAGGAAGAGCAACACACAATATATATCAACAGCTGTTTTCATTTTATTCAATCATCGTACCAGCATTATCCTCTTTTCTTATAACTAAAGACTGCCCATCCATTTAATACAATAGCAATCACTCCCAATGCCAGTAGATTTCCGGTGACATCGGCCAGTTTGCTACCATTCAGATACAGCATCCTGAATGTGTCTGTCAGATAATTGAACGGGTTGATGACTGCAATCAACTGTGCCCATGTTGGCATGCTCGAGACAGGGGTAAACATTCCTCCCAGAAGGATCAGTATCAGGATAAAGAACATCACCAGAAAGCTGGCCTGTTGCATCGTCTCAGAGTAGTTTGATATGATGAGTCCCAGGCCAGATATGGAGAGGATAAAAACGATGGCAGAAAAAAGTACCGCCATCACACTTCCAACAGGCCACAGGCCGTACAACAGATATGCAGCAGAAACCGAGATAATCATTACAACCAGTCCTACAACCCAGAAAGGGATCAGCTTGGCCAGGATAAAGTGGATTCTGTTAACTGGGGTGACGTTGATCTGTTGAATGGTGCCGTTTTCTTTTTCCATCACGATATTCAATGCTGGCAGAATGCCACATATCAGAGTGAGCAGCAGCACCATAAAGCCGGGGATCATAAAGTTTTTGTAGTCGAGGGATGGATTAAACTTATATCGAGGAACAATTTCAATCTGCGGCATGCCCATCATGGAAGCCCTCGATTGTGGCGGCAACGTATGCATCAGTTCAGCACGCAGCTCCGACGACAGGTCGTTCACAATCTGCATGATGTAGTTGCTTCCCAACAGACCCTGGGTGCCGTTTACCGAGTTTACTGCCATCCCCACGCCGGAGGCCTTGTTCTTTACCAGGTCCACATCGAATGAGGAGGGGATCTCAAGGATCATATCCGTCTCGCCATGCTCCATATTCAACATTGCAGTCCGGTAATCGGGTGGGGTGTCGTTCAGGATAAAGTATCGGGAAGCTTCAATTTTGTCGGTCAGCCTCCTGGAATATGTACTTTTGCTGTGATCGACGACATCAATTCTGATATTTTTTATTTCAAAACTGACAGCCCACGGGAACACCAGCAACACCATGATGGGATACATCACGATCATCTTCGGAATCAACGGATTCCTGAACATCTGTTTAAACTCTTTCTCTATGAGGAATTTTAATGTTTTCATCTTTTTTGGTTTTCGACTGTCAGCCTTCGGCGTTCAGCGTTGAAACGTTCAACCTTTATTCAAGTCGCTTTTTGGTTTTAGCAATGGTAACACCCAGCAGGAAGAGGATCATTCCAATCAGGATGAGCATTTCTTTCCAGATCATTGTGATTCCCAGTCCCTGGATCATTACTTTTCGCACTGCTTCAATAAACCAGCGTGCAGGCACGATGGCCGACAATGTCTGCAGTACCATGGGCATATTGTCTATAGGGAAGATCATCCCTGACAGCATAAGTACCGGGATCATGGCTGTAGTGGCCGAGAAGATAACTGCGTTTACCTGTTTATCCACCAGCGTGGAGACAGTCAGTCCATACGACAATGTCAGGGTTATGTAGAGGATTGCAACCACAAATAGTAACAAAAGGTTGCCATTCACAGGCACACCGAGTATGAAGTAGCTTAGCAGCAGAATAATGATGAAATCGATGAACGATATGACCATGTAGGGAACGGTTTTAGCAAAAATCATGGTTCCCTGTTTCAGAGGTGATGCAAGAAGTACCTCCATGGTACCACGCTCCTTCTCCCGGACGATGGAGACCGATGTCATGATGGTACAGATGATCATCAGCACCAGTCCCATAATCCCCGGTACAAACATGTAGGATGATTTCATCAGCGGGTTGTAGATCATCCGGTTTTCGGTCTCTATCCGAAAAGGAATCTGAATTAAATCGGCCTGTTCCTGTTGAAATCCTGCTATGATGGCACTCGCATAGGTAACCGAGATGGACCCCCTGTTAGGATCGGAGCTGTTAGACAGCAGTTGTACGGCTGCCTTGCCGGAGTGCACCATGCTCTCCTGAAATTTTTGCGGAAATACCACTGCCAGATCGAGTTTCCCTTTTCGCATCGATTCCTCCATTTCCTCCATCGACTGCATATTTCCCTGATAATTAAAGTAAGAGTTCTGCCTTATACGTTCTGCAATACCGGTAGTGAAATCATCGGGGGTAGGGTCGTAGAAAGCCACGCGAATGTCCTGTACCTCCATGTTGATGGCAAAGCCGAACAGCAGGATTTCCACCACGGGCATTCCCAGGATGATCAACAATGTCCGGTTGTCGCGCATGATGTGGTGGAATTCCTTTTTTACAAATGCGATAAATTGTTTCATTTTTTGATGTTTTTATAATCAGGATGTGGCTTTGTGCTTAACCAGTGCACTGTCTGTTAATCGCCCCGTTTTGCCTTACGTGCCAGCTGCCGGAAAACTTCATCCATAGAGTCGGCGCTGAACTGGCGTCGCAATGCCGCGGGTGTATCCAGCGCATCGATGTGTCCGTCCACCATGATGGATACCCGGTTGCAATATTCCGCCTCATCCATGTAATGTGTGGTGACGAAGACGGTGATTCCCTGGTCGGCAGCCTCATAGATCATCTCCCAGAACTGTCTCCTCATGGCCGGGTCAACACCACCGGTCGGTTCATCCAGAAAGACAATTTTCGGCTCGTGAAAGATGGCCACCGAGAAAGCCAGTTTCTGCTTCCAGCCCAGCGGCAGATATTTCACCAGCGTGTTGCGTTCTTTCTGGAAGTTCAATTTTTCAAGCAAAGCATTGGTCTTCGTGGCGATCACCTTGTCCGAAAGGCCATAGATGCCCCCGAACAGACGGATGTTTTCCCATACTCTGAGGTCTTCATACAACGAGAATTTCTGGCTCATGTAACCAATGTTGCGTTTGATCAGTTCATTTTCTTTGATGATATCATAGCCCGCAACTGTTCCTGCTCCTGCCGTGGGCATGCTGATGCCACAAAGCATCTGCATGGCCGTGGTTTTTCCTGCACCGTTGGCACCGAGGAACCCGAAAATCTCACCCTCTTCCACGTCAAAGGTGATGTGATCTACGGCGGTAAAGTTGCCGAACTTTTTCGTCAGGCCCGATACTTCAATTACTTTTATGCTCATATTTTTAGTTTGTCAATGCCATGAAACAATCTTCTACTGTCGGCCTGATCGGAGCAATACGCACGTCGCTGAACTCTTTTTCTGACAGGTATTGCTTTAATTCTCCGGCCTGCAGCCTTTCGGTCACGGTGATGTGAATCTTGTCTCCAAAAGCGAAACTTGTTTTTACTTCGGAGTGACCACGCAATGCCTCCAAAAGGGCAGACATGCGGGATCCTTCCACCGACCACAGTATATCGGCATAGTTATCAATAATGCCCTGCGGTGTGTCGCTTGCGATAAACTCCCCCTCCCGTATCAACGCAATCCGGTCGCAACGGCTTGCTTCGTCCATATAGGCCGTGGATACCAGGATGGTAATCCCCTGTTCCTTTAACCGTCCCAGCATATCCCAGAACTCCTTTCTCGATACAGGGTCCACACCGGTGGTGGGCTCATCCAGAATAAGAATTTCCGGCTTATGGATCAGCGCGCAGCTTAATGCCAGTTTCTGTTTCATTCCGCCCGAGAGTGCACCGGCCCGTCGGTCTTTAAAAGGCTCTATTTGCTGATAAATGTCTTTGATCAGGTGGTAGTTCTCCTCGATGGTGGTGTTGAAGAGGGTAGCAAAAAACGTCAGGTTTTCCTCCACGCTCAGATCCTGATAGAGCGAAAACCGCCCCGGCATGTAACCGATTATTTGTCGTACCTTCCGGTAGTCTTTCACCACATCATTCCCGTTCATGACAGCACTTCCACCATCGGGCAGCAGGAGCGAAACAAGAATGCGGAAAAGTGATGATTTTCCGGCACCGTCGGGACCAATCACGCCGAATACCTCTCCGTCTTTCACTGAGAATGTTATTCCGTTCAGCGCATTCACCTTCCCTTTGGCGTAACTCTTATATAAATCTTTTACTTCAATCATTTTGTTGTCCTTAAAAAGGATGTGGGTTTTTGTTACTTCTTTCTCTTCCCGATTTTAGAATTTTACTTCGCCATACATTCCTATCTTCAGAAAGCCATCATTGGGGACGGCAATTTTAAGTGCATAAACCAGGTTTGCACGTTCGTTTTTAGTCTGTATGGTTTTGGGTGTAAACTCCGATTTGCTGGAAATCCAGGTGATTTTACCGCTGTAGGATTTCATATTTCCTTCTCCGTCGTCCACCCGCACTGTGACTTCATCGTTGAGTTTAATCCGCGCAAGCTGATCATTGGTAACATATGCCCTCAAATCCATCGTGTCGGTATCTGCAATTTTAAAGAGGGGAGTACCTATTGTTGCCAGTTCTCCAGCTTCAGCATATCTATTGATGACAGTTCCTGCAATCGGACTGACGATACGGGTCTTTTCAAGCTGGTCATCGAGTTGGGCAACCTGTATTTCGAGCGTTGAACTCTGTGCGGAAATATTTTCGCTATTTTTTTCAAGGGTGGATGTCAATGCAAGCAGTTGTTTCTGAAGTACATCGATCTGGGACTCTATGTCGTCAAGCTGTTTTTGATTGGCTGCGTTAGATTCAAGAAGTCTTTTGACACGTGCTTTTTCACGTTCCTGCGTTCTTATTTGTTCCTGAATAGATGCTGTTTGTTTACGAATGTCAGGCTGTTGTGCCCTTACGCCGCGTGCATTGGAGAGGATACTCATTTTTTGAAGATGGAGCTGTGTACTGTCGATGACACCCACCATTTGTCCTTGTTGCAACCGATCTCCCTCGTTCAGGCTGAATGTCAAAATACGACCGTTTGCCTGAGAGGAGACAACAATTTCTGTAGCCTCGAACGACCCGGTTGCATCGCAGTTATCTTTATCGTTATTGCAGGAAAGCAACAGTAATGAGGTTGATAATGTGGTTAGTAATGCAAATAGTTTCATAATTTTATATGTTTTATACTTATATTCTGTTTCTAATTTCCGCTGAAGACAGAAAGCTGACCGTTTAATTATTCGTTGTGTATTTAAGTGCATACACAGACATGAGATATTGAATTTCATGCAAGGTCTTTGCTTGTTTGGCCGCTTCCTCTGAATTGATTTCCTTTATCAGATCGGAGACAGTCATTGTGCCATTCTCAACCTTTACTTCTGCTGCTTTACGTATCTGGCTTTGTAGCAGAATGATTTCGTTATCATCCCGCATTGTTTTTCTGAATTTTTCAATTTCTATTTGCTGCTGGGGGATTACTATGCTCAGATTATACAGGAATGTCTCACGTTGTGAATTGACAGACTGTTTTTGTAAGTCTATTTTTTTCTTATCGTTTTTTAGTGTATATAAGTTGCTCAAGTTCCAGGAGACACGTAAGCCACCTAAAAAATAAGGAGAAAATTTGTTGTCGAACATATTAAGACCGGGTTTTCCGTAGCCTCCCTGTGCAAAAGCACCGATTGTGGGTCTTATCCTGGCATTCAGAAGTGATCTTTGGGTCTCAATGCTATGTTCCCGTGCCTCGAATATTTGCAGTTCCGGCCGGTTGATAGCAGATGAGGTGACTGTGTTACCAGGATCCGGTTTGACAAATACAATGTTTCCGTTCAGTTTTTCACCTATAAGTACCGACAACATACGGATATATGCTTCCAGCGTTGATTCAAGATGAATACGTTGCTGCGATGCTTTCAACTGCTCCACTTTCACCACGTTCAGGTCACCTTCATTGGCTATACCGTTTTGTACATATACCTTCACATTATCATAATTACGTCGAAGTTCCTTCTCCAGTATTTCATGCTGACTGAGTTGCCCTTTCATTAGCAGGATACCGAAATAGAGATTGTTCACCCGCTCTCTTAGAGTGTATATTTCACTTTCAAGCTGTTTTCTCTCCAATGTTGCTTCAGCTTCTATATTTTTTTTCTGTGCCGCTATTTTTCCTCCATCCCAGATAAGCTGGTTCAGTTCGGCCACAAGTTTGTACTGATCCTGGTCAATGGATGGAATTTCCAGCCCCGGCATGCTGAGATCAATACTCGTAACATCAGATTGCCACGTTCCCTGTGCACTTAGCGTACCTTGCGGCAAATAGGCTTTATTGGCATTGGCAATGTTAAAGTTTTTCGTTCGTTGAATGAGGTCATACCGGACAATGGCAGGATAATTGGCTTCAGCCTTTGACTGAGCTTCCTCAATTGTGATCATCTGTGCCGAAACAAACCGGGAACTCAGTCCGATGAATAACACAAGTAGCAACGTTTTCATACGCATAATTTCACTTTTTATTTGGTTGTTTTTATGATCCAGTCTATGATCTTTTCTTTTCTTTCGGTTACAAATTCCACAAAATCATCTTCCTTTACCAATCCAGAGGAGATAATCAGTGGTTTTGCCACGAATGTAAACATTGTAAGGCTCAGCGTATTGATTATTAAATCTGTGGCGGATATTTCAGCGCCAGTCTCTTTCAATTGCTTTTCGAGAACCGGCTGGGCAATCAGCCGTGTATTTTGGGTAATCTTAGCAAAAAGCTCCTTGTTTACCGTAAGTTCGTTGAGGATAAAAATGGGGAGTTCCTCGTTTTCGAGTAGCAGGTTGGTATAGTTTTTCGTGATCAAACTGATTTTTTCTTTCAGGGAAATTTGTTCATCAGACAAAATCGGTCTCAAAGCATCCAGCAATATGCTGAATTTCTCCTTAACCACCTTTTTATAGAGATTTTCTTTGCTACCAAAGTAGTAATTTAGCAGTGCCAGGTTGGTACCTGCCTCCTCCGCAATTTCCCTCGTCTTTGTGGCAGCATAACCTTTCTGGGTAAAAAGTTTGTCGGCTGCCCGGATAATTTTCTGTTCTGTTGAGATTGTTTCCATTATTTATTTTTTATCCGTACAAAAATACGTTATTCATTTGATTTAAACAAATGATTAAATCAAGTGTTTAATCATTTATGATTATTTACACCCTATGATTATTTTTTCACATTTGTTTTCGAATTGCTTTTTGGATTTCCATTAGAATATCAGTTCGTATTGCAAACGATAGACTGTTATAACGTATGATATGCTTCAACTGGTGGAAAATAATTACTGTAATAGGGTTGTTAATGGAAAATAAATAGGTACCGTCACTGTTCTTCAGGATGTTTTGATCATACTACCCGCCAGTCCACCGAAAATCCCTCCATAGGTACAATTTACCCAACACTCCGAGGAGAGGGGGAGGGTGCCGTAATATATACCCCAATTGATCCAGTATATGTAGCCTGTGATAATTCCTGAGAATATGAAAATCACGACAAATAAATTCTTTTTTAAAAAAGAAAGGAACAGTTTCATACATTTTCATTCAAGGATTGAACAATCTTCTTTAAATTTTTGTATGATACGACACCCATAATTCTTTTAATTTCTTTATTGCCTTTAAAGACCAATATATTGGGAATTCCGGATACATTATGTTCATAAAAAACTTTTGGATTTCTGTGTATGTCTATCTCATAGAAACATATTTCTTCCTGTTCATTTTCAATAAATTGTTCAATATTGAATCTCATTTTTCTGCAGAGCTGAGAATTTCTGTCATGGAAAAAAACAAAGTGTACGTCATCGTCTTCAAATTTTATCTTATCCAGTTCAATTAAATTTGTTTCAGCCGACACGTACGACATTTCTTTCACACGAATCCCGGAAAGAACAACAGTCAGGGTGTAAAACGCCACTGTAGCAATAATGAAATGCCATGGTTTCAGTTGGAAGGCTTTATACGACATACACGCTACTATTTATTAAGTCAATCTTTTATGCACTTTCAGGAGTTCGAGCAGAGAGGACAACAGTGACTCGACGTTTTGCTCTATATCTGACTCAAAATAAGTTATCTTCCATTTAAACATTTGATGCCGGAAGGAGGGAATGATTATTTGTGCTATTTGTCCAGATGTAAGGGAGTCTGTAATTAACTGCATCCTCTGGCCCTCTTCAATGAGGGACTGCACATGCCTTGTCAGGGTGTTCATCAGTTGAATAATTTTTTCACTTATTTGAGTACTCTCATCCAGTAATCCTTCGGAAAATACAGCCACCACATAATAAGGGTTCTCCTTAAAATAGCGGGTCAGTCTTTTGAAGAGGGAATAAAATTCTTTTTCAAAATCACCGGATATGGACGTATTATTCATGATCCTGGCTACATTTTCATGTAAATATTGCAATAACGTGAGAATTATTTCCTCCTTACTGGTAAAATGTCTGTAAAGGGCACTCTCTGAAAAATTCATTTCAATAGCCAGATTTTTGATTGTAAGTCCGCTTACTCCGGAGGTAGTCAGCAATTTTCCGGCAGCTTCAATAATTTCCAGTTGTCTAGGTTTTATTTCCATTTTAATATTCATCATTCTTTATTTTAAGAGGGAAAGATCATTCTCCGTGTAGCCACCTCTCTTTTTAGCTTTATTTTTTCGTACTTCTGTTTAAAAAAATGGTGTTGACAGATAAAGTGTATTCAATAGTTTATCATTTTCCAGCATCGATGCAGTTTTTACCTCTATGCCGTAGTAGATAAACTTGTTTTTCGTTTCCTCATCCATTGTGGACACATAGACTACATTGATATATATTCTTCGTAAATAAAGCAAAAATTCTTCCATCGGCATATCGATCTTTTTAACAGCAATCGTCTCTACCCCGACAACACGGTTGAATTCCAGATCAAAAATCACCAATATTTTATTTTCGTTCCGGAGATGGGTGAGTTTGTCTTTTGAAAAGAATATTGCTTTTCTTTCAATCATAGAATTGCATTTTTTTGCTTGATTCGCCACATATCAAGTATGTAAGTGAACGATCACTCACAAAAGTAGAAATAAAAAATACATCGACAAGTGTCTTTAAAATATTTAACCCGTTATTAATGAACTTTAAAATTTGAATGTAGTTATATCATTTCTCAATGACTAAAATCATAATAATTTATCAACTTTAAAATGAAACATACAATTTTGGGAGCAGGAGGCTCCATAGGAAATGCGTTGACGTATACCCTGCTGAGAAATGGGGAAGAAGTAAGACTGGTATCCAGGGAGATACATCCACTGGAAGGGACAGAATATCTGAAAGGAGATTTAATTTCCTATGCCGATACCCTGGAGGGGGTAAAACGGTCTGACGTTGTATACCTGTGTGTGGGACTTCCTTATGATGTAAAGATATGGAAAGAAAGGTGGCCCAAAATTATCAGAAATACAATTGATGCTTGTAAAGAGGTGGGCGCTAAATTAATTTTTTTCGACAATGTCTATATGTATGGTAAAGTAGACGGCATCATGACAGAGGAAACAGTCTATAACCCGATCAGCCGGAAAGGAGAGGTGAGGGCTGAGATAGCGGGACTTCTGGAAGAGGAAATGCAGAAGAACGAATTGGATGTAATCATTGCAAGAGCTGCGGATCTTTATGGCCCTTTCGGCACCCCGGTTACCAGTGTGCCCTACATGATGGTCTTTGACAGACTGATGCACGGGAAAACTGCCCAATGGATGGCAGATGTGAATCAGCCTCATTCCTATACCTATATACCCGATTGTGCCGAAGGACTTTATTTGCTTGCCAAAGAAAATATTGCCTGGAATCAGATATGGCATTTGCCGACCCATAGTCCGGCCATAGACGGCAGAACTTTTATTGAGCTGGCTTCCCGGGAGATTGGCGTTAAACCAAAATATATGATTCTGTCCAAATCGTTGATGCGATTTGGAAAATTATTCAGCAAGATTGCCGGAGAAGCATATGAAATGCTGTACCAGAATGAATATCCTTACCACTTTGATTCCTCAAAGTTTAACCGGCATTTCGACTATGTACCTGTCGATTATGAAGAGGGAATCAGAAAAACCATTCAATGGATCAATCAAAAGTGACTTCCGGTGAATTTTTATTGAAGTAGCTGTTTCTTCCGTAGGAATTGTATATATTTGTCATTTCATAATCACAGCTATCTGATTCTTCGAGTTTCTGGTTTATCTTAACTGGAAATCCCGTTACGTTTCAGACCAAAGACAAATATATTTCAATGAACAACAAACTATTATCCAACGACCGACAATCGTTGTTGGGCGAGAAAATCCATCAATATTTTTTCATCACTGCGCTGGTTACCATATTTACACTTGGATGTATGTGGGGAGCCATCAACCTGCTCCTGATCGGACTGGAGGAAAGTTTTCACGGAATAGACTACTCCTGGGTGCTGGCACACGGACATGCCATGGTATTCGGTTTTGTCGGGCTCTTCATCATGGGTTTTTCCTATCGGGCATTGCCACACTTTAAGGGAACAACCCTATGGAGCCCCCGGCTGGCTTTGTTCACGCTTCCTTTGATGATTGTGGGCATTCTACTGCAGGCTTATGCGCATGTGATTGTTCCGCGACAGCCTTACCTTACGCTGGGGATTTCCGCAGGCATCGTGCAGATTATCGCTGTCGCCATCTTCGTACTGGTGATCGTGCGTACCTTACAAGGTGCTCCCGCAGGGCGAAAAAACGATGGGTTCGCCTATTCAGCCCTTGGCTGGTTTCTTATTGCGGCAATATTGAATCCGGTTATTTTTTGGCTGTTTGAGTCGGCGGCGACGCAAGAGGAGTTTCTCTTCAATGTCTCTTCATTCAATATTCCATATCGCGACATCCAGACACTCGGCATTGCCGTGGTGATGATATTGGGTGTATCCCTGCACATTCTGCCCCGTGCATATGGCCTTCGAAAACCTTCGAATGTCTGGAGAAGATTCCTGTTGTGGGGTATGAACGGAGCCGTTCTTTTCGGTGTGATTTCTTTTACTGCCGGGATGACTACCGGGGTACACTGGTGGCATGCCGCGAACGGCATCTCCTACATCATTATCCTGGTAGTAGCCATTGGCACACCCATCCAGTTCCGACTGTTCCATCGGGTGCCTGCCGGCTACAACGACCGCAGCCTGAAGTTCATCAGGGCAGCCTACTTCTGGTTTATTGTCGCCGCGCTGCTCCTGGCGTTTGGTCCCTACTACATGTTCGGCATCTATCTACCCATGACGGGTGGGGAGAACCCCTTCTCGCATGCTTACTTCGGAGCCTATCGTCATGCATTGACAGTCGGCTTCATCATGATGATGATTGTAGCCATTTCCAGCAAGGTGGTGTCCGGTTTTGCAGGTATCGATGTCCGGAAGGCCAACGCCCTATGGGCTGTTTTCGTTTTGCTCAATCTGGGCAACACTTGGCGCATCACCTCTCAGATCCTGACCGATTTCTATCCCGAAGCATTTCGGTTTATCGGCTTCTCCGGCTTTATCGAACTCACCGCTCTGGGCTTGTGGGGTTACGAGTTAATGAGAAATATACAAGCAGGTAAACGGATTCAAAAAGAGAGTTTTCCGGTCAAACGAACTTTTTAACGTAGACAGTGATTTATTAAAATATGCCCGCCCCGGCATTGCGATCATGGGAGTAGTCTAGCCTGGTGTTGGAGGAAGATGTCTTCATCAGTGAATCTTATTCTCCTTTGCGAGTCGCATGACTCTTTTTGCCGCATCGTCCACATGGGCGGTCGACTCCATTCCCAGAGTCATACAGTGGATATTTGCATCGGTCAGTGCAAATCTGAGCGATTGTTCCCGTTCATCGTCACTCACGTGGCGTCCTTCTCCAAATATCTTCATGCCGATCACCCCGATACCGTTCTTTTTGGCTTTTCCCAGCAGTTCTTTCACCACGTCGGGGGTCCCGTCCATATGACTCTGGAAAGGATTGATGCGCGCCATGATCACATCTACCCATGGATTATCCACAGCCTCCACCATGGCATCCCAATTATGACAGGAGACACCTACAGCTTTGATGATTCCATCTTGTTTGGCCTTTGACAAACCCTCCATATAATGCTTGCGGTTGTTACTCCAGCCTCCCTTCATCAGACAATGCATAAGTACTATGTCAATATAATCGGTGTTCATCTCCTGCCTGTAACGATCAAGAGATTCACGTACAGGGACAATTTTATCTGATCCGTCTTCATGGGTCCATATTTTTGTAAGCAGGGTAAGCTTTTCGCGGGGAAGGGATTTAATTGCATTTCCCACATATTGATGTGATCCGTAGGAGTCTGCCATATCGAAGAAAGAGATCCCTTTTTCGTAGGCATGGTGGGCCATCTTTGTGAAACTCTCCATCCCGAGGCGGGTCTGATTTGATGCCTTCGCCCCCCCCTTTGAACCTGTACCCAGTGCAATCCGGGAAACATCCAGCCCGCTGTTCCCCAATTTCACCTTGTCAACCCTGATTTCAGATGCCAGGGTCAATTCAAACGACCCCGGCCGTACCATAGTCAATCCGGCAAATCCCGCAAAACCCGTACGGAGAAAGTCGCGCCGCGATAATTTCTTCATCTGTTGTTCTTCTTTTAATGTTTACCGTGTAAAAATAGGAAATAAATTCAAGTAATCAAGTAGTTGTTCAATTTTTTCTTTGATATTTCCTTTCAGTTTTTTGATCAAGATCTCTCGCCACCTCCTGTTTTAATTTCATCACCACTCTTTCTTATTATATCCATCATTGCAGTAAATTTCATGATGTTCTGCACTTTCATCTTTCATTTATTTGGAAGATATGAGGTTTAAGAATACTGCTAATCTCTAATTTGTGACTCATGATTTATTTATCGCAATTAGTAAATAGTGAATATCACCCTAAGATTGTAGGATAACATCATTAATCCGAAAAATATCAGTATATCGAGAATAATAGTTGAGATCCAAAGAGCTTTTTTTAGACAGACCAAAATTGTAAAAGTAGAAATACTCATCTTTCCTGTACTCGTTGGTAAAATATACTGAAACTCCCAACGTGAATAATTTAAACCAGAATAAGGCTGAATATGTGTCAATACCATTCTTCCATAAAATGAAAATGCATGCAAGATCTATAAAAATAGAAACCCAAATCAAGTTCCGGTAATAAGTGAATATAAGACGCAGCTTTTGAAGGTATTTCATTATTTAACCAATTTCTCTATAGCAGTCCTGGTCTCCGGTAAGGAAGGAAGCAGGTGGTGACCAAAATCTACCATTACGCCCTCTTTGTTGAACAGGAGATAATAGGGAATACCCCTTGCATTGAATCGTTTCATTACATCTTGCCATTCTTTATCTGTTAAATAGAGATGGATGCCCGATAGTTCATACTTGTTGATGGTCTCTTTCCACTGCAGATCCGTGCCGCCGATATTCAAATAGACAAAAGTAACCGGTTGATCGGAAAAATAATCGGAAAGTTTTTTGCTGTCGGGCATCTGTCTGATGCAAGGTCCGCACCATGGAGCCCAGATGTCGATATAGAGCACTTGCCCCGGATTTTCATCAATAATTTGTTTGACAATGTTGAATGAATCTTGCGGATGTACTCCAGCACCGGATCTCTCCAGTAGATTTCTCCCCATTACTGTATTGGAATAGATTGTTGGATTTGCTTTGTACGCTTTAATTCGGTTGTATTCCTTTTGCAATGCAGCACGCAGGAAAGGATGCGTGATCAGTCGATTCAATTGCGCTTCGTTCTCTTCTATTTCCTGCGTATTGTTTGCCTTGGTACTGAACCCAAGATGCGTAGCAATTGCAAATTGGGAGAAGAAAGGATTATCGGGAACCTCTTGAAATAGCTTCAATGTCTCCGTTATTGAGAGGGCTACCTTGCTCTCTTTGGGTACGGGATCGGAACCCATTCTCTTCCTTAGGATGTATCGTGCCATGACATCAAAATAACTGCTCAAAATCATCGTTTCATCGATTGTCTTTTCAACTTCCGGAAGGAACGCATAATAGGTCTCCCTTTCTGTAAACTCCTCTTTCGTTCGCAAGAAATGCTGAAAAGGGAAGAAAAGTAATGCATGATAATAATCGAGTCTGATTTGTTTCTCAGCCCAACGATTAAACAATTCCGACGTGTTGAATTCTTTCTGGAAGAGGCTCAGTTTTTCAACGGTCTCTTCCAACTGTTTATCGCACGCCTGTTTGTACTCCAAATAGGGGAGATCATACGAAAAATTAAAACGTCCGAGGTATCTGTTTCTGAATTGTGCGATTTGTCGGTTTACCTCGGCTGCCGAGCCCGAAAACCGAGAATTGGTAATATCGGAAAAATCATGTTCAATGTAGAGCGTATCACCCGGTGCAATCATCAGTTGATCTTCTATGGGAGTGAGAGAAAGCTCGCGCGGTACTATGGGATAAATTGTAAAACGAAACTCACCGGAAGAGTCTATGGGCGACACGTGCACTTCCCCGGTAACAGAAAAGTCGGGCAAGGTAAGCGTTACCTCCTTTATATGCGGATAGACCTGCAGGTTCTGGATTTTACCCTCAACAATGGCTGCTTCACCCCTGTCCGTTTCCTGCTGAGCGGAAAAGGGAGGATATTTCATTGCTTTTTCCTGATTACAGGCTATTCCTACAACAAGCATGAAGGAAATAAGAAAATGTCTGCTCTTCATACGATTTTTTTATTTTTCAGTATGGTGAATGGAATTTGTTCTATCGACTACGAATTTTACACTTCCGACTTGAACACTTTCGCAGGATTAATCCTTGTTGCCTTTCTCACCTGCAATGTGAGAGTCAGCAGCGAAATCCCTGTCACAGCAATCCCGGATAACGCAAACAGCCACCATGAGATCGTTGTTTTATAGGCAACAGTTTCCAGATATTTATGGATGGCAAGGCAGGATAGGGGAACAGATATTAAAAACGAACCCAAAAGAAGAAGTAGATATTTTTTTAACAACATGATCATAATATCTTTTCTTGTGGCTCCATTTATTTTCCGCAAAGCTATTTCACGATATCTTTGCTGGATATCGAACAGGGAAAGGGCAAGCAGGCCCAGACAGGAGATAAATATTGCCAACATGGTAAATAGGGTATATGCATTGCTCACCCGTTTGTCCTTTTCGTAGAGTCTGGCAATATTTTCTTCGAGTAAACTGTATTTGAAGTCGGCATTGCCATTTATTTCCCTGTGCAACTCTTCTAAATAAGCCGCAGCCTCCTTCTCTTTTCCGGGTATGTATCGTCCCATCAAAAAGCTGAATGGATTTGCCCGCTCATAATAGATAAAAACCATTGGTAACGTGGATTTTGAAAGATGCCCTGTATTGAAGTCTTTTATTATGCCCACGATTTCATAGGGGGGATTAAGACTCATGTCAAGTTCAGTTTTAGAAGTTGTCCACATTCTTCTTTGAAACTGCAGGCGTTCTGCATGAATGTCTTCTATGTGAAACATCCTCATGGCAGCTTCGTTGATAATGCATTTGTACTGTTCAAAAACATCGGTGGAGTCCCAAAGGCGACCTTCTATAAGTTGAAAGTCGAAGAAATTCATGTAGGGGAGATCAGTAAATTCTACGCACACCTGTTTGTAATCCTCCTTACCGGCAAGACTAACCGGGTAAATCGCTTCTGACCTATAAGGTGGTTTTCCTTTCGCCCATTCAGTAAACAGGGGGGACCCGTTCATTTTCTGATTGATAAGCTGTTCGTTGTTTCTTACCGTTTGCGCATGTCTGCTCAGGGACTCCGGAGACGACAGGTCCAGCAGAGGCATGCTCATCAGGGTACACATCATTACGTTTTCGGTATTATATCCCAAATCGGCATCCAACATAAAACGCAATTGTTTTACAAAAAATAGGGATATCACCAACAGCCCAAAAGTGATCACGTACTGAAGGGATAGAAATATTTTGCGCGATACCATTGAACCTCTTCCCATATGAACAGATTGTAAGGAAGTGATGGATGGCGTAAAGGAGTATCGTAAAAATGGGTAAATTGATGTGATGAAAGGTAATAGCAATAAAATGGCAACTGAAAGGAAAATATCATACTGAATATTTTGTATTACTTTGAATCCCAGCTTATTGTCAAGCAAGGTCTCAAAAATTTCTATAAACCACCAGCTGAAAAACAGGGCTACGACTGTCATGATCAGATTCTCAATGTAGATATGGCCAAAGATATGGAGTGGGCTGGCACCATGTATTTTATGAACCCCAAATTCGCGACCACGTCGCATGGATACTACCTGATAGATATTGATGAAGTTGAAGACTCCGACCAGCAAGATAAATATTGCTACCAAAGACAACACTTTCAGGCCTCCCGAACCACTTCGTAGAAACACCGGATTTTCATATTTATACAGGGTATGGGTTTGATTAGAATAAAAATCATCGAAAGGATAGAGTTGAAATCTGCCCTGTTCATTATATGCCCGAATATGAATAAACTCACTCTGTTTTTGATTTATCTTCTTTGCGTCAGATCTATCGTACAGCATAACAAGCTCTTGTCCTGACCTATACCAGTTTTCCTTAAGGTCGATGTTGAGTAGTAAATCGAAATTAAACGATGTTTTGGTTGATGGTTCACCCATCACTCCAATAATTTGCAGAGGTTCTCCCTGCGTGTATGTGATCACTTTTCCTATCGGATTTTCATGACCGAACATTTTTTTTGCAAGCTCCTTTTTAAGGACCACATCATTGGGTTGCTTGAATTCAGCTGTTCCCAAAAGGATAGGGTAGGGCAAGATTTTTATGAAATTGCTGTCTGCAACGATTGAATTAACGATGTATCTGTTTTCATCAAATGAAATTCTGTCATCTTCCAGGTCCATAAAATAGGAAGCCATTTCAATGGCAGGGTCTTCCATAATCTTATTCTCATTGAATGTATTTTCAACATGCTCTATGGCAGCAAACAAAGGTTGTCCGTTCTGAAATTCTATGGAGGAGATAAAGGTCCTGTCGATATCTTTCGCAAAATGATTCACCGTTGTCTCCTGATGCACGTACCGGGCAACGATGATGACACATGCCAGACTGATTGCCAGTCCCAGTATATTGACCAACGTGTATATCCGAAACTTATTTAGTGCACGGAGTGATGTTTTAAGTAGTTTCATCCTGTTGAATTTTACGAAATGATTTTGGACAGGACCTTTCTCCCTGAATAGTTTAAACTGACTTATGAGGTGATATTCAGATTTCTTTTTCAAGAGCCTTCATCAATTCCCTTTTCATGGTATCCGGCCCCGGAAATCCTACAGAATGGAATGAGTGATTTCCTTCCCTGTCGATGATAATATAAGTGGGCACTCCTCTTGCGTTGAGGCTTTCACTCAGGTAATCCCATTGAGCCTGGTTCACCCTGTAGTGTACTCCTTTTAAATCAACAATCATATTCTTCCAGGTGTTTTCAGGAGAGTTTTCACCTGCCAGATACAAGTAAACCAAATCCTCTTCATCTGCCAACTGCACCTTTAGCGGCTCCATGGAAATGTTGGCAGAGCGACAGGGTCCGCACCAAGTAGCCCATACATCCACCAGGATAACTTTGCCTTTAAAAGGCTTCAGCATCTCCACAAAGAGTTCCTCATCTGCGTTTGTGGGCGTATTCAGTACCGTGAAGCCGGTTTTCTTTTTATTCTCCTCTATTTTAGCAAGGAGCATCTCGTTCTCTTCCAGGATTATCTGTTTCACGATCTTCGGATATGCGGAAAGTTTGCCTTTCTGCTCGTCGGTTAAAGGATTAAAATCCTGTATGGAGGTGCCTAACTTTTGCGCTTTTATCAAATCGAGCAATAATGCCGTATCGGTTCTCCACATCCGAGATAAATAACCTTCTCCAAATTGAGATTGTGCGATCTCTTCCATTAATGATTTATATTTTCCCGACAACAATTCGGTGGCGCTGCTATCTTCCATTTTTTCACCCTTTTCCAGTTGTGAAAGATACCTGCTGAAAACCTCTCTGTCGGCCTCCTCCACGTCTTTATGCTGAATCAACATACGAATAACAATATATGGATCGCCGACATCTTCCCGTGCGTAACTTATACTGCGTACATACTGGGAGATGTTTGGGAGCAGCAGCAGATACATTTCATCGTAAGGTAAAAGGCGGTAATAATCGTTGTAATCATTTTCTCTTTTTTCTGCGACATATGCTTTTTGCGCTTCTTCCCAACTGGTTTTATTTTTAATTGCGTATGCCTGCAACCATTCACTCTCAGCATAAGTAAGCTTGTTGGTCAACAGGAATGTTTCCGTGGCATTTGCTATATTCCTTGCAAGGGGGCAAATATCGAGCGTATTGTTGTGTGAAATACTATCACGGTATTTCCCCATCATAAAATCTTTGTATTCGTTCACGCTCATTTGTAGGGTCGTGTCAATATAATCTTGCTGAAGCTTTGTGAACGAGATCTCTTTATTTGCCAAGTCTTTGTTCAGTTTTGCAAGATAACCGGCATAGTAATACTTTTCTCCGGAAGAACGTTTATCCTGAAGTAATCTACTGCTTTCACGATATATTTCAGGCAGATTGACAAATATTTTGGATTCTTTCCCCGGTGCTACTTTTATGGGAATGTATGCAGCCTGGGAAGAAAGAAACAGGTTTGTCGGACTATATACGGTGATCCGGGTACTGAATGCGCCATTGTCATCGACCTCTACCGGAACTTTGTTCTCTCTCCCGGTGATGGGATTGGTATAAGTCAACTCCCAATGCAGCGTTCCCGGCAAGTACTCCGCGATTGTGCCACTTACTGTTGCATCACCCTTGCTCCATTTTATCTCAAAATCCTCTTCCGACTGATGTGCTTGCAAATACTCTTCCGGAATCTCTGTTAAAACTGAATATTGGTTGCTCAGGTTAATACCCCATATCTTGAAACAATCTTTGCAGTCGCTTTCAATAAAATCGAACGATTCCGTATCCATTGGTAGTGGGTCGAATGTGAGTGTGAACGACGCCTTCCCCGATTTAGGCATCCAAAACAGGGAGTCCAGCTCAATTCCTTCTCCATTCCGGATCATGTATTTCTTTCCATCGGCCTGCAGATAGCTGTCCGATACAATTTTAATCCAGTAGCCGGGTCTGAAGAATGCCTCCACATTGAGCACCGTAGCCGTGTCGGTCAGTACCACCTTTCCGATTTCAACGATTCGGGTATTGGAAAACGAGGCCCCGGGTAATTCCACAGTTTTTGTTTGTGCCTTTATACTTGTTGCTGCCAGTATAAGTAGCGTGATCAACAATAAATGTCTGGTTTTCATTTTGGTCTGATTTTAATTATTTATTAAGAAGTCCATCAATCTCTTTTCTTATTTCGTTATCTGTTGTGTTTTCTGCATAACCTTCAAAAACTTTCGTGATTACACGTTTTTCATTTAAGATAAAAAATTGGGGTACCCCCATGGCATTATATGCCTGAGTAATACTATCCTCTGATTTTAAAAATAGATATGTAAATTGATTTTTTTTCTTATAGTTCTGTAATGTTTGAATTTTTCCACTCCATGTTTCAATGCTTGCTACAGTTAGTAGATCTTCCGGATATTCTTTTGATATTTTTTCCATGAACGGTATAGACGCATAACAAGGACCACACCCGATTCCTGTAAACTGCAGAAGTATTGCTTTGCTTTTCATATCTTGTAAAGAAACCTTATCATCTTGGGTATCAATGAGTTCAAAATCAGGTGCAATTCTACCCTCCAGTTCGTTACTCTTTCGATTATTTCTATTTTCCAATGCATCATTATAGGATAAAATTTTATAATCAGAAGGGAAATAGTCGGAAACGTGAAAATCTTCGATTTTCATTTTGTTAAATTCAGGATTGGATACAATGCTTTCGGTTATGTTATGTGACATTTCTCGACGAAATTTATACGGGAGATTTGTTTTTTTATCAATCCAGATTTCGTAAATGGATGTAGGATCCTCACCAAACATTGGAGCATCTGGAATTTTATATGCTTTACCGAAAAATTCAACTTGTCGATCTTCATGAATGGTTAGTTTTACATGCCAGTAGTTGTCATTTTCCAGTTTATCGACTGTTATGCTGTCCGAAGTAGTCAAAATATATTTAATAATATTCTTGGTATAATTGTAAAATGGAGGAGAAACAAGGCGGAATGGCAAATTAAATCTATTGACACTAAAATTATCAATTCCTAAAGTTTTTGATTCATCCCAAACTACTATTCTGACATTTCCATCGTAAGCACTAAAAAGAGTTGTGTCGTCCGCTTTCAAACTAACAAAACTGGCACCTATGGTTGTATCAACAGGATTATGGTATTCATATACATAGTAACAAAAATCATATACCGGATCATCATCATAAGGATTCCATGCTAATTGTTCTATTTGATAAGTAGCTGATTCAATTTTCTCAAGATTATTCAATACCGTTTCAAGATAATTATCTTTGTTAGTTTGTGAACAGAAAATAAACGCGTTCGCAAGAACGAATAGGAGTAAAAATGTTTTTGCTTTCATAATTATTCGATTTGTACAAAGCAGATACTTTTTGCATGAGATGTAATTTTTCACTAAATATCTTTCAATTTCTCTTTTAAAGAACCTTTACCATAACCCGACCACATCTCTTGCACGATGCCATCGGGAGAAATAAGTACATAAAAAGGAATCCCATAAACACCGTAAAAACTTGGATAACCCTCCATACCTAAATGATCTGTCAGGTTTACCCAAGGCAATTGGTGCTTTTTCAATCCCTCTTCCCAAATTTCATATGTATCAACAGTTATGCTGACAATGGTGAGCCGTTCTTCTTTCTCCTTATACAACTCCTTCATTTCAGGAAAAGCCTCAATACAGGGCCTGCAGCCGATACTCCAGAAATCGATCAGAATGTACTTTCCTTTATACTCCTCTGCGATTTTGTGAGGAATGCCTTCCGGATCGAACAGTTCTGCAGATGCCATTTTATCACCCGGTTTTATTACTTCAAATGGAAAAATATAGCGATAAATTAGTTTACCCTTTCTGCTTTGTTTTTGTTTATCACTCATTTTATTATATAGGTTTTGTAGCTGGCTCCAATTTTCTTCCGGGTAATTGGAAATTATTGAGGATGTGGATGCTGATTGGGCATAAACAGCCAGACGACTTATCCAGCTTTCCGTAATTGGCTGAGATAACATGATTTCAAAGATTTTACGATGTTCTATAAAAGATAAACTTTGAAATTCTTTATTGAGTCTTTGTCCTTCGGATCTGAATGCTTGTTTTTCACTTTCATCGACAGTATTTCTACCCTTACTTATATTATAATAATAAAGTACAAAAAGAGAATCAGACTCTGCTCCCGATTCCTTTAAAACATTCCGATACAACTCTTCCTCCTGTTGTTCTTTTAAATTGCCATCTACATCCCACGTACTAAGATAATGCCCTTTACCCGATATTTTAGTTTGTGAACCCGGTGCAATCCATATCTTAATAGATTTCATGGGATATTTTTCACCAAACGCGATTAAACTGACTTCTTCCAATGAATCGACTACACCCTCCAACAAAAATGTCCCGTTATAGATGGTATCTCGCATAAAAGTGATTCCAACCGATCCTTCTACCTTATTGAGTAGAATAATTCCCCCATCCGGTACTCCGGCAATGTTACCTGTAATTTTAAAGGTATTGTTTGACTGACTGTAAGCATTAAATGAAAGAGATGTCAGCAAAATACATAGTAAACAATCAATTGATTTCATCTTATTCTTTTTAAATGAAGATTCACAAACTTAAAAATATAGTTTATTCAGATTTCACCACTTCTGCCGGGTTTTGATTGGCTGCCCGAACTACCTGTGTTATTATAGTGAGAATAACGATTGCTGCTACAACCAGAAACACCACTGCAAACATCCACCAGGAGATGCCGATCCTATAGGCAAAGTTCCGCAACCATTGCTCCATAAATAGCCATGACAAGGGAAGTGCAATTAAAGCGGAGACAAGAGTTAGAGTAAGGTAATCACGAAGAAACATACTCATTATTTCTTTCGATTCGGCACCTGCTGTTTTACGGATGGCAATCTCTTTACGCCTTCTTCGGGTCTCGCGCTGCGACACCGAATAGATACCGAAAACGGTAATTAAGATGCATAGGATAGCCAACGTGGTAAACAATTTCAATTGATTCTTTTCGGTACTACTTAATTCGCTTAATATCTGATTCATAGACGATACTAAATTTTCGTTTATATCATCAGGATGGAAATTCGGAATAAGATTATTTATTGCTTTAATGGCTTCTTCTTCCATCCCCGGTAATACACGAACATAATTTAAATAGCCGATATCATATCTAGCTCCTTTGATAATTAGAGGAGGTATTTCACTTTGCAAACCTACTGTATGAAATTCATCAACCACTCCCACAATTTCGAAACTCTCTTTTCCTCTACCCTCAGAAGTAAACCAGTTGGCAGGAACAGTAATAGTTTGGCCTATAGGATCATCCATTTCCATTACCTTCTGAGCGCTCTTATTAATCACGACCTTGTCAGCTTGATAGCCACGCGTGAAATCTTCATTTATAAAACCTCTTCCAATAATTATTTTCAACTTCATTTTATCAAAAAAATTCTCTCCCACCTCAACCGTCTGGAAAAGCGGATTAAGATCCATCGGTTTATTTTCCCATTCAACACCTGATACACTAGTTGGTCCTAACTGATCTGTGTTTTCATATACTGTAAAGAAGTTTGAGCTTATTATATCATCTACCATCGGAAGTTTCTTGATTTCCTCCATAAGTGGACCCCTATCTCTTACTTTCATTTTAACCTGTAGCAGATTTTTGGTATCAAATCCCCAATCCATATTATTCATAAAATCTACCTGTTTCCATGTAACAAAAGCACTCATTATGGCAAACAAGCTGATTAGAAGTTGTAATAACAATGTAGTTTTACCTGTTGTAATACTGTTCTTTTCCGTGTGGTTATTCTTAAAAGATGATCTTTTTATAGATCTGAAAAGAATAATAAAGGTCATGAAAAACAAGAATATAGCAGTAAACAAGATGGTGATAGCCAAAACTTTATTAATTGAGCATGAAGATACAATCGTTCCGAATATACGTGAAAAAAGTCCCGATGTAATCTCAATACTGCAGAAAGATAACATTCCCACTATAACAATAATAAGAGATATTTCTATAAATAGTTGTCGGTAAATATTACCGATTGTCGCTCCAGTCACTCTCCTTAAGTTGATTTCTTTGAACCGGGCTACCGTATTGCTGTGAAATGTATTCAGAAAGTTGAATAATGCAACAAATAACAACAACACCCCTACGAAAATAAACATTTTAATATATTTCAGATCATAGTGTATTTTACTTCCTGGCAAATCCTGTATGGAGAACCGTACTAGTGAAAGCGGGTTTAAATCTAAAAACAGATCTTCATTATATTCGTTATCCATGGCAAACGTGTAGAGCTTGTCTCGAAAATCACCCAAATCAACATTTTTTTCTAACTTTATATAAATACGAGTATCGTGAAAATCTCTCCATTGAGTTTCTTCATCAGCATTGGCTAAAAATGATCTGGCATGGGTATCCGGAACGTAACCTCTTTTCTGAAAAAAAGAATTAGCCGGTGGATCGGCAATCACAGCTTGTACAACATACGAATCATTGTACCCGGAAATCAAAGTTTCTCCTATTGCATCCTCAGGTGTTCCCAAGTATTCTCGTGCAAAAGATTCTGTGACAATTATTTCATTTTTATTGAATAGAGAGTTTTCGTTTACCAGACCGGTTACTACTTTGGGAGGAAACATTTGTAAGAATCGTTCATCTACAAATTCTAATAAAGGATATCCTAAATCACGCTCGCCATGTTTAAAAGCAGATCCATAGTTAGGATATAATACTGCAACAGACTCTATTTCAGGAAATGTTTGAGACAGTTTCTCAGCCGCTATGTAGGGTAAGTGTCCACGTTCGATTTGCTTTCCTGTGCTTTTCAGCGTACCGTATAAATGATATATTCTATCCGAATCGGGATAAAAGCTATCATAAGTAGTTTCATATTTATACCAATGAAACCCATAAGTAAAGAAAACGATTCCTATAGTTAACCCCAAAACACTAATAATACTTTGTATTCTGTATTTCAGGAGGTTCCTCCAGGCTATTTTGAGATAGTGCTTGAACATTTATTTAAAGTTTTATTCCGATTTAACCACCACTGCCGGATTCTCCTTAGCAGCTTTTACAACTCTAAAAATCATACTTGTAATCACGATAAGCAATACAAGTGCAAACATCCCTATAAAGAGCCACCATTCCAGGGATACTCGTCGGGTATACTGCTCGAGCCATCGCTTCATAACATACACACCAACAGGGAATGCCACTGCCGATGCAGCAATGGTAATCCAGAGATATTGTTTAAAGAAGAGCATAAAGATCTCTTTGATGCTTGCCCCATTCGCTTTGCGGATGGCAATTTCCTTTCTTCGTTTATTGCAGGCAAGAGTGACCATGGAATAAATGCCGAAAACGGCGATGAGTATGGCGACACTTGTCATTACTGTTAAAAGTGTAAGTAGATATCTTTCTGACTTTGTGTATTCGGCATAACACTCCTCCATATTATGCATTCTGATAATTCTTCCTCCTTGATCTGTTACCAGATCTGTTATCTCCTTCTCTGTTGATTCCCTGAAACCGTCTATATACTTATATGCAAAATAGTTGAAGCTTGTGGAGATGCTTTCCGCTTCTGACGAAGGTACAGGCCCTGTTTTTATGTCGTAGTTGCCGGTTATGGGATTTTTAATAGTGCCAAGTGTTTCCATATTATCTCTGAGTGCATAAACTGAAGGCACAACAGGCATAGATGGTGGATTGATATGGATATCTCTCATCACACCGACAACTGTAAAGTTATTTATCTTTTCTCCAAGTGGACTTTTTAATTCAAACTCCTTTACAGCAGTTTCATTAATCAGGCATGCACTCTTTTCTCCATATTGCAAGTTTCTTCCTTCTATAATCTGAAAATCAAAGAAATCAACGAATTCAGGTTCATGGAATTTAACCAGGTCGGTATCAATTTTCTTGCCTGACTCTGTTATATGTTGGAATGAAGAAGTTGATGTGCGCGGCAAGAACTGACCGCTGAAAAATACGGCATCTTCAACTCCTGATATCTTTGCTACTTCATCTTTGGTGAGCCAGACATTACTCTGAAAAGTGTTTATATTGAATCGATTGATTCCAATATCACTATTATTCAAAGTTTTGTATTGATGTAAAAATATGGAAGTACAAAAACATAATAGCATACCTACTGAGAGTTGTGTGAACAGACTTATCTGTGTGAAGTTATGATTTACTCTCTTCGATATTTTTTTCCAATTCAATAAATAAATAGACATTAGCGATATTAGCAATGAGAAAAGGAGTATGAGAAATCCATACAAAGTCATTTCTTTTATAAAAAATGATTTGGGGACATCAATTTCGGATAATTTTAGGAAAGATGAATAAAGTAGTTCTATTAAAACAGCACTTATGAATAGTGACAGCAATATGATAAATCCGATCTCTATTATAAAAAGTTGTACCAGATTACCGTTTGATGCTCCATTTATTTTTCTTAATGACAATTCCCGACCTCTTATTCTGAGGTTATTGACAAATAACATCAAATAATTAACCAGTGCACATAGAATCACTAAAAATGAGACTGTTATGAAAATTTGAAGATGTGTGTATTTAATGTTTGCTTTATTCTCAGGGTATGTGTAATGAGTTTCTCTAAGGGGAACAAGGATGAATGACATAACTCCTTGCATGGAATCCTCGATATCAATCGAATCCAATTTATCAGAGAGTAATTCGACATTCACATTTTCGTGTAAACGAACATACATGATATTGGAAAAATAGCACCATGGACAATCATGATCTTCAAAAAGAGGTCTTATTGTCATTATATCGAAAGGTACGTTTGTTTGCGTGGACGGTAAGCCGGATACTATATCTAAAATATTAAATCCCAATGAGTCTAAGTATTGACCAACATTATCTCTCTCTACACCTAAGTACTTTGCTCCCCTTTCTGAAAGAATAACTGGTCCATCGGATACATCTGCTGGATAATCAATCTTTATATCTGGATAAAAGACTTTAAAGAATGATGTATCGGCCAGCATTATATTTCCATCATTAATCAATATATTTCCATCTTTCCGATACTCACCTTTTGAAAGACTGATAGCTGTAACTGCTTCAATTTCCGGAAATCCTTCCAATAACCTTTTTAACGGGGTAGGCAACATATACTGTACACCCGATTCGTTTTCATCGTTAATTTGAAATACTTTATAAATTCTGTCAGCATCCGGATTATGTTTATCATACCCTCGCTCAAAACGTATCCACGACATGGTAAATGCAAACGCAGTGAATCCAAGGGCCAGCCCCAAAACACTAATGATGCTTTGGGTTTTGTATTTCAGGAGGTTCCTCCAGGCTATTTTGAGATAGTGTATGAGCATGAATGTGTTATATAAAGGACGATCGATTAGAGGACTACTTCCGGCACAACTCTTCCGTCGAATAAATTGATTATCCTTCCGGCATAACCGGCATCGTGCATGCTGTGTGTTACCATCACGATTGTAGTTCCTTCACGATTTAGGTCTGTGAGCAGATTCATCACCTCCGCGCCATTTTTACTATCCAGATTACCGGTGGGCTCATCGGCAAGAATTAGATCGGGATTGGCTACTACGGCACGGGCAATGGCTACGCGTTGTTGCTGTCCACCGGATAACTGCTGAGGAAAGTGCTTTTCACGATGTGATATGGCCATTCTGTCCATCGCCTCTTTTACACGTTTCTTACGTTCTGATGCCGCCATTTTCATGTAGAGTAGGGGCAGTTCGATGTTTTCATAGACGTTGAGTTCCTCTATCAGGTTAAAACTCTGAAATACGAATCCTATTACTCCTTTACGGAGGTTTGTTCGCTGATTCTCTTTAAACCTTGAGACCTCTTTTCCATTCAAATAATATTCACCCGAGGTAGGGTTATCCAACAGTCCCAGGATATTCAGCAGAGTAGATTTACCACACCCTGAAGGACCCATTACGGCAACAAATTCACCTTCTTTAATTTCAATATTGACCTCAGTCAAGGCCCATGTTTCTACCTCCTCTGTGCGGAATATTTTCTGTAAGTTGGATGTTTTGATCATAGTTCTTGTGTTGTGTATATTAATATGTATTATCTTATTATCAATTCTTCAGCTTCCCCAAAATTGGCATAACCTGTTGTAATTACCCTTTCGCCCGGTTCGAGACCGTTCGTAATTTCATACTGCACGGGATTTTGCCTACCAACGGTTATGGGAGTGCGGATAGCTTTATCTCCCGAACTGTTTACTTTATAAATCCACTGTCCGCCGGTAACCTGGAAGAAGTCGCCACGCGGAATTACGATGGCACTGTCGGGCTGGTCGAGCTCCACCTGTAGACGATAGCTCTTGCCGATTCTCACGTTATCGGGTTTTTCATCGGTAAATACAAGATCGACTCCAAACTGGCGGTCCCTCACCTCCGGCACTACCTTGGATACTTTGAGCGGATATTTTTTTCCCTGATAGGTTACGGATGCAGGGAGTCCCACCATCACTCTGTCGATATAGTATTCACTGAGTTGTGTGTTAATTTTAAAGTTGTCCATCACCTTTATTTCTCCAATATTTTCGGATTGCCTGATCTGTTGTCCAAGTGTCACATTCAAAAAACTCAGCTGACCACTTATCGGTGCCCTGACAACCAGATTATCCATCCGCTTACTTGTAAGCATGGTGTTTTTACGGGCTCTTTCCAGATCGTTGTTCATTAGATCACGCCTTAACAGGGTAGCCACACTATCGTGCCGGAGTCCTTCCAGCTGCAGGGCGGTATTTTGGGTTTTATAGGTATATTCTTCTTGCTGCACATCCAACTGTGCCTTGCTTTTCACGCCCATGTTAAATTCTTCCACTCCCAGCGCATAGTCTTTTTCTAATCTACTCAGCTCATACTCTGCCTGCAATGTTTGTTGTTTCAAAAGTAGGGATTTTTGCTCCATTTCCAGCCTTTTCTCCTGATAAAGTATGCGTTGTGTTTCCCATTCTGCCTGTTGCTCATCAATGACACGTGCCAACTCATGGTTTTGAAGGATGATGATGGTGTCACCTTGCTTCAGCATGGTACCCTCTTCTGCAACGACTTGCAGCACTGTCCCTGATTCCAATGCATTCAGCTTGATGGTTAGAAGGGGCTGAACAATGCCTTCTGCATCAACGTAGTCGAGAAACGGAGCTTCTGTCACATCGGCTATGAGAATTCTTTCGCTATTTACGCGTAGTTTGCGGCCTCCTGAAACCGAAATCAGCACATATACAAGAAATCCAACAAATGCTGCTACGGCAAGAATATGATATCTGTATTTCTGCCAGGTGCTCCTTTGGGGAAGCGCCTTGTCCATGGAGGAGTCGCGCGACTCGTGAAATGAGTGATTATTTTCTTTGTTGTCCATCTTCAGGGTAACGTATCAAATAGGATTACTCTCTTCTTTTGTTGATTATCATTCATGCCAATTGAATTGATCTTCTTCCGGGATAATGAGACTGTTTGTCTCGAAGTCATAGCCTGTCATACTGCGTATCCCGTAATAGAGACCCCAATAGTTTTGTAACTCACGTATATATGCTTGCTGTGAGCGATCCTTTTCTTCTATCGCCGCATTCAGGTCGAGGAGGCTGGATTTGCCCAGCAGGTATAAACGATAGGCTACGTTGTTTCTACGTATGGTGCGGACGGCAGTTTTCTGTGCGATCGTAACCTTCTCGCGCTGCAGATTAAATTGTTTCACTGTCTTTATCACGTTCGCATCGAAATCGGTTCGAGCCTGTTCCAGATCAATCTTTACCTTTTCCAGGTTGCTTTTGGCCACTTCAACCTGCCCCTTTCCCACACCCCAGTCGAGAATGGGAATGCGGATACCCAGGCTCACCAGCTGCTGATCGAGCGGGTTTCGGTATGATTCGGTCAGCATATTGTTGGTCTGGGAAAGGCCAAACTCAGCATAAAGATCAGCTTTTAACCCGCGTGACGCTTTTGCTCTTGACACGGCACTCTCGCTTTCCATTTCCCGCAGGGAATAATATTCCATATCGGGATTGTTTTTATGGGCATACATTAGTGCATCTTCCACTGACACCGTGAAGTTAGGAATTTGATCGCTTACTTCCACAACGATCTCAACATTCCCGGTTATCCCCAGGAAGCTACGCAGGTCGAGAATCAAATCATCCATTTCGATGCGTGCATTCATCATCTTGGATTGTTCCGAGAGATAGTTTATTTCCAGTTGAAGCATCTCGTTCTCCGTGATGGTCCCTATTTCGTAACGACCTTTTGCATAGCGGTAAAGTGTATCGGCCGCCGCATAGTTATAGGCTGCCGATTGCCAGCTGTTTTGTGCCAGGGCTAGCTGATGAAACTTCATGGCTGCCGTGGCTGCCACGAGTTCCCGGGTTTCGGCATAGGCTTTTTGTGCCCGTGAATAGCGAATCGGTTCAATTTTTTTATTCCATTTAAGGGAATTATATCCCAATAGGTTTTGTGAATAACCAATTACCACCGGAGTCGATTTGTATGACAGGGTGTTGTCTGTAAATATATTGAGCCGTTGTAGTCCTGTTTTCATATAGATACTACCCCCCAGGAGCGGGATGTTTTGATTGATGGTCAGTGCGCCGTCATTGAGCAGCTGATTGCGATGAACGAAGCTATCGCTTCCGTCGGGCAGGGTGACGGAGCTGATGGAACGGTTTAGCGTGGAGTAGCTATTGAAGGTGAGGCTGGGCAAATAGTTGGCTTTGTGTGATCGCCAGTTCCAATAAGATGCACGGTATTGGTGACGTGCCGCTACAGCCTGTGGCGATTGTTCACGGGCAAGCGCGACCGCCTCGTCCAGGCTCAGACGAAGCGTGTCTTGCGCTATGGATTGCCCTACAAAGAATGAAATAAAGAAAAGTACGATTGTATGTTTCATTACTAACAGATTCCCGATTTTATGTAAACAAAGTACATGCCAAACAGGTAAAATGCTGATATTTAGATGTTATGTGAAAGCCGTCGATTGCTTCACTGTTCGTTTTCGCACAAAATAAGTTCGTATTCGCACATACATCCAATGGCTATTTTACATATCTTTGGAGAATGCTTTAAAAGGACAGGATATTTCAAAATTGAGAACTGGATCTTTCAAAGTTGGAGGCGTGTTATTTCAAAGTTGAGTAAAATAATGCAAAAGCAAGGCAAAATATTAATTGTTGATGACAACGAAGATATTCTTTTCGCGCTGAATCTGCTGTTGCAACCGCACGTAGATAAAATCAAAGTAACGACCAAGCCTGAGCGGATTGAGCATTTTATGCAGAGTTTTGAGCCGGATGTAATCCTGCTTGATATGAACTTCAACAAGGATGCGGACAGCGGTCAGGAGGGATTCCAGTGGCTAAAAAAGATAAAGAAAGCTGATCCGGATATGGTGGTGATCTTTATCACGGCTTATGCGGACATGGAGAAGGCGGTGCGTGCAATAAAAGAGGGGGCGACCGACTTTATCCCGAAACCGTGGGAGCGGGAGAAACTGCTGGCCACGGTGGCTTCGGCAGTGGAGCTGCGAAAGAGCCGCCACGAGGTTACGCAACTCAGACAACAGGTTGCCGCCCTGGAGAGCAATTGTGCCTACCCGGAAATAATTGGCGAGAGCGATGTCATTCGGTCACTCTTGGAAACGGTAGAGAAGCTGAAGGATACCGACGCGAACATCCTTATTCTGGGAGAGAACGGAACGGGGAAGGATCTTTTTGCAAACCTGCTATACCGGACTTCCCCACGGGCAGAGAAGCCATTCGTGCAAATCGACCTGGGTACTATTCCGGAACAATTGTTCGAAAGTGAACTGTTCGGACATCAGAAAGGAGCTTTTACCGACGCCAAACATGAGAAGCCGGGTAGATTCGAGATCGCTAGCGGAGGCACGCTCTTTCTGGATGAGATCGGAAACCTGACACCTCCTATGCAGGCAAAACTGTTGAGTGCGATCGAAAAGCAGCAGATTAACAGGCTGGGATCCACGAAACCTGTATCGATTAACGTGCGACTTATTTGTGCGACGAATGCCGATATCCATAAAATGGTGGCCGACGGAGACTTTCGTCAGGATTTGCTTTATCGGATAAATACCATTGAATTGCATATTCCTCCGCTCAGAGAGAGGGGAGAAGATATAGAACTTCTCGCAAACTTTTTCCATGATCGATACAAAAAGAAATACAAGAAGGATAGCCGAAATATTTCGATCGCAGCCATGCGCAAGCTGAAAGAATATCCCTGGCCGGGAAACGTGCGGGAGCTGCAGCATGCCATGGAGAGGGCAGTGATCCTCTCTTCGGGATTCACGCTTACTCCGGAGAATTTTGTACTAAAACCGACTGCGAAGAAACAGAAAGAATTGAATCTGAACCTGGAGCAGCTTGAAATGAATGCTATTGAGCATGCACTGCTTCAAGCGGAGGGTAATATGAATCGGGCAGCGGAACTGCTCGGCGTATCCCGTTTTACACTGTACCGGAAGATTGAAAAGTATGGATTATAAATGAAAATCAGGTCTAAACATAGTTACTTTCTGAAAATAACGGCCCTCGTGCCGTTATCGCTGACCGGAGCCTGGTTGTGCGTAAAAGGGTTCTATTTTTCTGCGGCGTTGATGCTGGCAGGGGTGGTTGCTTTTGCCGTTTCTATCCATGACGACAGAAAGAGACTGATTGAAAGGATGGAGCGCATGATTGGCGGGATTCGCCATGCCGATTTTTCGACCTATTTCAGAGTGAATCACTCCAACGATGAACTGGACAGGCTGATGAGAGAGATGAACGAGGCTCTGGAGATGTTCAGAAGTCGTACCTACGACTCCATGATGGAAGAGGCGGAGACCAAAGCATGGCAAAAGCTGATCAGCGTGCTCACACACGAGATCATGAATAGCATCGCACCCATTATCTCCCTTTCGGAGACATTGGCAGAAAGGGAAATTGATGAAGGAAATGATTCGGAGGGGTACCGGGTAATGAAGCAGGCAATGGAGACCATTCACCGGCGGAGTAGGGGGCTGCTCTCTTTCGTGGAGAACTATCGTAAGCTTACCCGACTGCCACAGCCTTCGTTGCAACCTATCGCAATACGGCCGATGCTATCCTCGTTGCAACAACTGACCTCCACGTACGGCATCGCATTCTCTTTTAAAGTATATCCCGAGCAACTGATTCTGAAAGCCGACAAAGATATGATGGAGCAGCTATTGCTGAACTTGTTGAAAAATGCAAAGGAGGCGTGCGAAGGAATAGATGCACCCAAAATTGAGATATGGGCTGAACATGTTGGAGACAGTATACAAATAACGGTGTCTGATAACGGACAAGGAATCGCGCCCGAAGCGCTGGATAAGATCTTCATTCCATTTTACTCCACGAAAGCCAAAGGTTCTGGAATTGGCTTAAGTTTGTGCCGACAAATAGTAACTCGTCACAGGGGAAAAATGTCTGTACAATCAGACAATCACGGTACCCGCTTCCTGGTTGAATTTCCGGAGTAACTAATAAAAAAACGGCTTCAGAAAATTTCCTGAAACCGTTTATGGAATTGGGTGGGCGATGACGGATTCGAACCGCCGACATCCTGCTTGTAAGGCGTGACGCAATAGGTTTTAACAGTTTTCATTATTTTTTATTTAGTTGCATATCAGGTAATTAAAAAAATATTATACTTTATAGATTTGGTTAATTTGCGGTATTTTTGTAAATTTGTATAACCTAAAATAGATAATTGAGATGGGAAAAAGAGAGAAAGCGATTACTTTTCGCGACTACCGGAATTATATCAGTCCTACAGTTCGGGCACAAAAAAACCGGAGTTGCTGGCTCCGGTTGGGTATATGGCAATGCATACTATATTGCTAATTGCTTCTTTACTTCATCCAACGAGTACCGTTTTCCGTCGTCAGTCAACTTATGCAGTTGCACGGTCAGCTTATCCTGTATATCTTCTATGTCACTTGCGGTCAGTTCGCTTAATATCGCCTCGAAGGCTTGGATTACTCCTTTTTTCAATTGTGCTGTTTTCATCTGTAAACGTCCTTTCTGTGATTAATGTCAATTATCAATATAACAAGCATGTTGTTGTTCAGTTCATATATAACCCTGTAATCCGCAACTCTCAATCTATAATATCCGTTTACACCTTTTAAGGCCTTGACATTACCGCTTTCGTGCGGATTTATCTGAAGTGCCTCTATCTTTTCAATTATCAACCGTTGATAAACGAGATCTATCTTTTTCAGACTTTTCAAGGCGTTACGGGTGAATTCTATAGAATACATATGCAAATATATGAATTATTGTTTGATTTCTATGCTTATGGGTTTCTTGCAATGAGGACAAATATACTTTTCTTTCGGTTTGTTCCGCCGGGTGTCTTCAAATAGATCAAGCAAATCAACCTCGAGGGCGTTGGCAATCTTTTGAAGACTATCCAGCCGGGGAGAACCGTTTATTTGTTGACTTAGACCGACGCGGGATATACCGAGCATATCTGCCAATTCCTGAATGGTGAGACCTTTATCTTTTAATATTGCTTTAATTTTCAGCATAAACGATCTGATTGTTAAGTACAAAGTTAACGTAAATGCTTGCCTTGTCAACTAACTACTTTACTAAATTATGTTAAAGATAAGAATTTATTTACATTTTATGGTTTTATGTAAAGTAATTGATTTATATTTGCGCAATCAATATTCTTTGATAGTAACATTTAAAATAAAAAGCTATGGAACAAAATCCAATTATTAAAACACAGAAAAAATCTTCAGAAATGAGAAACGTGACATTATCGAGTACAACAAAGGAGTTTCTGGTAGCCCACCGGATGACACAAGAGGTCGGCGACAATGTTCTAGAGCAAATGTTTAAATTCTGGGGTGATTCAAATGAGACAGCCATAGAAAAGGACATGGATCCGCTTTGGACAGCTATTGGGAAAGTGCAAGATGAAATAATACGTCTTATGTCCAATGTGATCCACGAGAATTTAATGAGGGTTGGCGTTACAGAAATATAGACCAAAAAAGCAAATCTTCCATGAGAAGTATAATTTAATTTTACCGTCCCTGTTTGCGAAAATAGGGGCGGTTGTTTAAAAACTTTATATATTTGAGCTCAGATTATTATTCACCAAACAAATGCATCATGAAAAAGTTTTACACACCGAAAGAGGTAGCCGAAATGTACAACATGCACTACATGACAATAATGAAATATATAAACACGGGATTATTCGGGGTAGTGAGGAAGGCACCGGGGAAAACCGGTCGGTTTAAGATAAGCGAAGAAAACCTACAAACATTTGATAAAAATCTACTTCCATAAATACTTGTCTATACCCGATAATAACCGCCCCACCCGGGATGGTTATGTTTGGTTATAGGATGAAAACAGCGAGAATGTTTGACGCAAACGATTTTAGAGACGTGGTGTGTTGTACGGCGTGTTTTTGTGCTCACGGCGTTCACGGTGTTCACGAAAAAAGCGTGAACATGAAAAAATATTGCTGAAAACGTTTACTGGAAACAGTTTGGTGATACACAAGTCTGTTCACGCGTGAACAAGAATGTAATAAATACACTTATAAATAATTGTTGCCGTGGAATTAAATTGAATGATGTAATAAGGTAATAATGAATAGTGATGTTTTTGAAAATGTATAACCTATGTATAACCCAACAAAAAAAACGGCTTCAGAAAATTTCCTGAAACCGTTTATGGAATTGGGTGGGCGATGACGGATTCGAACCGCCGACATCCTGCTTGTAAGGCAGGCGCTCTGAACCAGCTGAGCTAATCGCCCCAATTTTCAATAAAATCCCGGATACTTCTGTGCCTCTTATATGATTCACTTACCGGACTTCCTTTTCAGTGTTCCTTTCCGCTCCCGGAGGCTGCTTTCTGAAAAAGTGATGCAAAGATAGACTCTTTTTGTTTTCCTGCAAAATATTTCGCAAATAATTTTATAAAAATTTTTCCGACTCTATAATTATCACTATTTTTGTATCGTGAAAACAGGGGAGTTGCATTTTTTTATAGAGGTCACAGCTACAATGAAAAAAGTGAATGAGCAGTAAAGTGATTTCCCGCCATTCAGAAATTGATTTAAACGCTTGCGCGACAAACAATGAACTTGAACAAACTGACAGCCATTTCGCCCATCGACGGACGGTACAGAGATAAAACTGAAGAGCTTGCCGGCTACTTCTCGGAATATGCATTGATAAAATACAGGGTGAGAGTGGAAGTGGAATACTTTATCGCACTCTGTGAAGCAGGTATACCTTCGCTGAAGAAGATTGACCGACAACTGTTTGCAAAGTTAGGTGCATTGTACGAAGATTTCAATGAAGAAGATGCATTGAAGATCAAGGATATTGAGAAAATCACCAATCATGATGTGAAGGCAGTGGAATATTTCTTAAAGGAAAAATTCGATCAGCTTCAGCTCTCAGATTACAAAGAGTTTATCCACTTCGGGCTTACATCGCAGGATATCAATAACACGGCCACACCCATGATGTGGCAGGAAGCCCTTAAAGCAGTCTATATCCCGGAACTGGAGAGTCTCATTGCTCAGATTGAGACTTACGCCGAAGCTTGGAAGGATATCCCCATGCTGGCACGTACCCACGGACAGCCGGCATCGCCCACCCGGCTGGGGAAGGAAATGAAGGTGTTCGCCTACAGGCTCGACAACCAGCTGGAGGTATTGCGGCATATCCCGGCAAAAGCAAAGTTCGGCGGTGCCACGGGTAATTTCAACGCACACAAGGTGGCCTATCCGACGACGGATTGGAAAAGGTTTGCGGAAGATTTTCTGAGTAATAAACTCAATCTGCAACGGGAGGAATACACCACTCAGATTTCAAATTACGATGCACTGGCTGCTTCATTCGACAGTCTGAAAAGAATCAACACGATCCTCATCGATTTCTGCCGCGATATGTGGCAGTACATCTCGATGGAATATTTCAAACAAAAGATCAAGGAGGGTGAAGTGGGTTCATCGGCCATGCCTCATAAGGTGAATCCCATCGATTTTGAGAATGCAGAAGGCAATCTCGGTATTGCAAATGCACTACTGGAACATCTGTCGGCCAAGTTGCCCATCTCACGGTTGCAGCGCGACCTTACCGACTCCACCGTAATTCGCAACATCGGCATTCCCCTTGCACACGGAATAATTGCCTTGAAAAGTACAACAAAAGGACTGGGTAAATTGTTATTACACAGAGATGCTATAGAAAGGGATTTGGAGAATAACTGGGCAGTGGTTGCCGAAGGTATTCAAACCATATTGAGAAGGGAAGGATATCCGAAACCTTATGAGGCTCTGAAGGGTCTCACACGGACAAACAGACAAATTACAAGAGAACTTATTTCAGCATTTATCGACGAATTGGCGATAGACGAACAGGTAAAACAGGAGTTAAAATCAATTACGCCACAAACTTACACAGGTATTTAAGCGAAAAGAAAATTAAAATTTATGGAGAGTCCGGCTCGGTTGTTCACCGATAACATACCGGAGTGTTTTAGGAAAACAAAAAAACCGTGAGGTTTCATTATTCAAAACAAAAAGGAAAACAACATGACAACAAACAACGAAGAATCGCGCCCGAGGAGGAGTTTCAGCAGCGCGAACAATGAGAGACACGCTTCACCCAACAGAAATCAGGGATACGATTCACCTAACCGGAGCCAGAATTATGATTCGTATAACCGGAATCAGGGTTATGAACGGAGACCTCGACAGGAAGGATATCGTACGCCGGAGCGTTCCTATAATCAGAACTGGAACGACTCGCAACAAAGAAATACATATGGGGAGAATGAAGGAGCTCCACGAAAACGCCGACCGAGAGTAGGAGAACGTATTCAGTCACCGCAAAGGGGACCCGGAGGAGAATATGGTAACCGCAGCTGGGGAAATCAACCGCAAAACAGAAATAATCAATCGGTAACAGGCCCCAAAAAACTGAAGAAGAAAAAGCCTTTCAAGCAGATCAAGTATAAAGAAAATGCCGATCCCAATGCACCGATACGGCTCAACAAGTACCTTGCCAATGCTGGAGTATGTTCACGCCGTGAAGCGGATGAGTTCATCCAGGCAGGTGTGGTAAAGGTGAACGGAGAGGTCGTGACCGAACTGGGAACGAAAATCACTCGTGCAGACTCGGTAATGTTTCATAATCAGCCGGTGACACTGGAAAGTAAGGTTTATGTCCTGTTAAACAAACCAAAAGGGTTTGTAACTACCACCGATGACCCTGAAAACCGCAAGACGGTAATGGAACTGGTGAAAAGTGCCTGCTCCGAACGAATATATCCTGTGGGTCGCCTTGACAGGGCTACGACCGGTGTACTTCTGCTCACTAACGACGGAGATCTGGCATCAAAATTAACACATCCAAAATACGAAAAAAGAAAAATTTACCAGGTGTGGCTCGACAAGCCAGTGGCCATGGAGCATATGCAGGCTATCGCCGACGGAATTGAGCTGGAAGATGGAGAGATTCATGCCGATGCCATCAGCTACGTCACGGAAGAGGATCTTACTCAGGTAGGTATTGAAATTCACTCCGGCAAGAATCGTGTGGTGCGCCGCATGTTCGAGAAACTGGGTTACCGGGTATTGAAACTCGACAGGGTCTATTTTGCCGGGCTGACCAAGAAAAAACTGTCACGCGGAAAATGGCGTTACCTCTCGGAACAGGAAGTAAATATGTTGCGCATGGGTGCGTTTGATTAACATTTCACCTAAATAAACCGGTTCCCCTGTATCCGAAAAAACGCAGGGCTCCATTGACCTGCCGGTCAATTATTCACTGATTACTCATTTCTTCTGAAAAGAAGGGAGAACACAGATATAGCATCATTCCCGCAAGGGAGACAGCGTTGAATATGAAACAACTTAAAAGAACAAAAATTTCGGAAGCTTTACAGCTTGCCAACTTTGGCGAAGAAGTAAACATCAAGGGGTGGGTGCGCACCCGCAGAGGTAACAAAAATGTGGGATTTGTCGCTTTAAACGACGGATCAACCATAAATAACATACAGATTGTGATTGATATATCGCAGTTTGGTGAAGAGTTTCTTAAACCCATTACTACCGGTGCATGCCTCAATGTGAACGGCAAGCTGGTCGAATCGCAGGGACAGGGACAGTCGGTGGAGATACAGGCCACCGAAATTGAAATCTACGGTGAAGCCGATCCTGCAGTATACCCGTTGCAAAAAAAAGGACACTCTCTTGAATTCCTTCGCGAAATCGCCCACCTGCGCCCACGCACCAATACGTTCGGCGCCATCTTCCGGATGCGTCACCACATGTCATACGCCATCCACAAGTTTTTTAACGATAAGGGTTTTTACTATTTCCATACGCCCATCATTACGGCTTCAGATGCAGAGGGGGCCGGTTCCATGTTTGAGGTAACCACGCTCGATGCCGACAAGCTGCCACGTAATGCGGAAGGGAAGGTTGATTTTACCGAAGATTTCTTCGGCAGACAGACCAACCTCACCGTATCGGGACAGCTCGAGGGGGAGCTGGGGGCCATGGCGCTTGGTGCCATCTACACCTTTGGCCCTACCTTTCGTGCCGAGAACTCCAACACACCACGACATCTCGCCGAATTCTGGATGATTGAACCGGAGGTTGCCTTCAATGACAACAACGACAACATGGATCTGGCAGAGGAGTTTTTGAAATACCTGATACGCTACGCGCTGGATCATTGCATGGAAGATATTGAATTTCTCGCAAAGATGTACGACAAAGAACTGATCGACCGATTGAAGTTTGTGGTGGAAAATGATTTTGTGCGACTCACTTATACCGAAGGGGTGAAGATACTGGAGGCATCGGGAGAGAAATTCGAATTTCCGGTTTACTGGGGTGCCGACCTCCAGTCGGAACATGAACGTTATCTGGTGGAGAAGCATTTCAAACGCCCGGTGATCCTGACCGACTATCCCAAGGAGATCAAATCGTTTTACATGAAACAGAACGACGACGGTAAAACGGTCCGCGCAATGGATGTGCTCTTTCCGAAAATCGGAGAAATCATCGGCGGTTCGGAACGGGAAGCCGATCATGACAGACTACTGCGCAGGGTGGAGGAGACAGGCATGAATATAGAACCCATCTGGTGGTACCTGGAAACACGTAAGTTTGGTACTGCACCCCATGCGGGCTTTGGACTTGGTTTTGAAAGGCTGATGCTTTTTATCACCGGCATGGCCAATATCCGTGATGTGATCCCATTCCCGCGCACGCCAAACAATGCGGAATTTTAAGTTCGAAAAAAATTAATGAAGAATATACGTAATTTTTGCATTATCGCGCATATTGACCATGGCAAGAGTACCCTGGCCGACCGTCTGTTGGAGTTTACCAAAACCGTGGAAGGGAAGGAGCTGCAGGCACAGGTGCTCGACAGCATGGACCTGGAACGGGAGAGGGGGATCACCATCAAGAGCCACGCCATTGAAATGGAGTACATTCATGAAGGGGAAAAATATACCCTCAATCTGATTGATACTCCAGGACACGTGGACTTCTCCTATGAGGTATCACGTTCCATTGCTGCCTGCGAAGGAGCTCTGCTGGTAGTAGATGCGGCGCAGGGTATTCAGGCACAGACTATCTCCAATGTGTACATGGCCATTGAACATGATCTGGAGATCATTCCCATACTTAATAAAATTGACCTGGACAGTGCCATGCCAGATGAGGTGGAAGATCAGATTGTACAGTTGCTGGGCACACCCCGCGAGGAAATCATCCGTGCCAGCGGAAAGACCGGCATTGGTATCGAAGAGATCCTGCGTGCTATCATCGAACGGGTTCCCGCACCACAGGGCGACCCCGAGGCGCCCTTGCAGGCGCTGATATTCGACTCCGTCTTCAATTCATTCCGGGGTATCATTGCCTATTTCAAGATTGTGAACGGTACCCTCCGCAAAGGCGATCTGGTAAAGTTTATCAATACCGGCAAGGAATATGAGGCCGACGAAGTGGGTATCCTACGCCTTACCATGGTGCCGCGCGAGGAGGTACGATGTGGTGATGTGGGTTATATTATTTCCGGTATCAAAACATCGAAAGAGGTGAAGGTGGGTGACACCATTACCCATGTGAAACGTCCGGCTGCAAAAAGTATCGAAGGGTTCGAGGAGGTGAAACCGATGGTTTTTGCGGGCGTCTATCCCATTGAAAGTGAGGATTTCGAGAATCTTCGTGCCTCACTGGAGAAACTACAGCTGAACGACGCCTCGCTTACATTTCAGCCTGAATCGTCGGTGGCGCTGGGCTTTGGCTTCCGCTGCGGCTTCCTGGGATTACTCCATATGGAAATCATTCAGGAACGACTCGAGCGTGAGTTTAATATGGATGTGATCACCACAGTACCCAACGTATCATACAGGATTTATGATAAAAAAGGGAACATGAAAGAGGTGCACAACCCAAGCGGCCTTCCCGATCCAACACTCATCGAACGAATCGAGGAACCTTTTATCCGGGCTTCGGTCATCACCAACACCACCTACATCGGTCCCATAATGACACTCTGCCTGGGAAAAAGGGGCGTGCTGATCAAACAGGATTATATTTCCGGAGACAGGGTGGAGATTATTTACGACCTGCCTCTCGGTGAGATCGTGATCGACTTCTACGATAAGCTGAAGAGCATTTCGAAAGGATATGCATCTTTTGACTATCATATGCACGACTACCGCCCCTCGAAGCTGGTGAAGCTTGATATCCTGCTCAATGGCGAACCGGTGGATGCACTCTCCACACTTACTCATTTCGACAATGCACAAAGCTTCGGAAGGCGCATGTGCGAGAAATTGAAGGAGTTGATTCCACGCCAGCAGTTCGATATTGCCATCCAGGCAGCTATCGGCGCCAAGATCATCGCCCGCGAGACGGTGAAGGCAGTACGCAAGGATGTGACGGCCAAATGTTATGGTGGCGACATTTCCCGCAAGCGTAAACTGCTCGAAAAACAGAAGGAAGGCAAGAAACGGATGAAACAAGTGGGTAATGTGGAGGTGCCGCAGAAAGCATTCCTTGCTGTACTTAAACTGGATTAAAACAGAGATTAGTAATCAGATTAACGCTTATCACTCTCGATACATAACCAACTTAAAATAGTGAGAACTATGAAGACAAAATTATTCCTACTGGTACTGATGGTGACGGGCAGCATTACTTTTGCCCGGGCACAGTATGTGAACGAAAAACCGATAAGGGAGCTGGATGCCGACTATATTCGTATCTGGTCCGACTCGGGACCGCTCTTGAGCTCGAAGAACACGGTGCGGGTCGACTGGGGTCAGGGTGGACGTACTCCGCAGATCACCGACAATCGCCGTCGTGCCATCTCCTTTAACGGGATGATCGCCGTACTGAACATGCTCAGCAAAGAGGGCTTCGAGTTGATTGAGATAGTACGTGACTCTAAAGATGAAACAGAGATATTCTATCTGAAAAGAAAAGAGAGACTCATTCCATATTCTGACAGTAATACAGGCAATGCCGTGGAATATGATTCCAGGACACATAGCCGGTAAGCCCGTACCGGCCAAAATCAAAAGGCACGCCAATCACTTGGAATGCCTTTCTATCAAAATAATAAAAGTAGAGAGAATCTGCACTTTGGGTGCAGATTTTTTTATTCTTCCATTAAGATGGTCAGATCATCGATACAGAAGTAGGCGGGAGTATTCATCCCCTGGTTGCCATTGTCGGTAGACGTAAGATTGAAATGAAGGCTTTTCAGTTCACCAAGGCCAGAAAGTTCAACCCACTTCCATGCATTTAATATCTCTTTTTTTCCGTTTCTGAAATCAGACAGATAAACAGAAACTGACTGGCTGTCATTTCCAGAGATATCTTTCCCGTAAATATCAAGCTTGAACCAATCTCCTTCGCTGAATTTTTTTGCGAACTGATCCCCATTTTTCATTGAGAGGTAAGCATAGGTACTGTTGGTAATATACATTCCTTTCACCCGGTATGTTTTACCATCTTTGAATGAGACCACTGCCGGATTGAATTCAGTGTTATTTGCAGTGAGATACACCTTTCCCGTGTGGGCTTTTCCGGTGATCGCACTGTTGTTTGTATAGCTGGCGGTTGTGACGTCACTCTTATTGGTGTACATAAAGCCACCCCAAGCATAATCGGAGAAATAATTATCGAACAGAAAGATACTACCGTTGTCACTAAACTGATTTTTCCAGACGGATCCCCATTCTCCCGGAATTTCGGTTCCCGATTTATCACCGGTCCATTCGGTTTCAGGCTGAGTTAGTTTGTTCTCCAGATCCATCACCTTCGTAATGGTCATCTCTTCATTTTCACAGGAAACCAGCAGCAATGCTGAGATAAATAACAGATAAAACAGATTTTTTTTCATTTTTAATTTAAATTATTTGATGATAAATATTTTATATCTTAATGATCAATAAACACTTATTTCTGCAACAGATGCAAATCTGCCACGCCCGAAACCTCGGTAGATGATTCCCCGATGCGTCCGTTAAACTGGTTGACGCCAGTATATATCTTTACAAAATCAATCCCTGTTAAGTTTGCTTTGTTGCCTGCCGCGTCTACTGCCCAGTCAATATCGAGTTGTGCTCTGGAATCGTTATTTGCCACATTGTCTGCATATCCCCATTCATACGATTGGAGCAGATAGATCCCCTCTGTCGACGTGACGTTGTCGGGTAGCCTGGTTCCAGTGAACTTCAGTTCCGGTTGATTGATCCACTGCGGGTAGTAGCTTTGCTGATGAAATTCAAGCTTGTAGATGAATCCTTCGCCATGCTCTCCGGCATTCCACCCGATGTAGGTGGCATCGGTCACATAAGAGAGCGAGCTGTGTGGTACAGGAGTTTTGTTTTCGTCTGGCCTGTAGTATGTGATGGCGTAGTTATGAATGGACTCAGCATTGTTATATTCGCTACCGGCCAGTTCATACCAGGTATCATCCGGCATCCCGTTTTTATTACTGTCCACGGAGACCATTACAATGCCCGGTTCACTATTTCCGTTGTATGCATTCCCAAAAACGACAAAATCTGCTCTTCCGCTCTTATTCTCAATGGTGTGATCAAACCCCACCACCACGTATCCTCCGTATCCGCCCAACGTGATAAGTCCTTCTTTGCCTCCGGCTATGGCCACTTCTGCTTTTGCGGCCATGGAGGCAGGTGTGTCTCCCGCTGCGTATTCCGGAAGTTTATTCACAAGTTGTCCGGGTGCCGGTGTGTATTCAAATACACGGGTGAGATAAGCCGAATATTGCGGCTCTTCGACCTCCCCGATATTGTCGCGTTCCTCTCTGCAGCCGATCAGGAAGGAGATCGACAAGAAGAAAGACAATAAAATAAGATTTTTTATACTTGTTTTCATCTATTTATATTTTATATTTTTACATCATGGCCACATGGAACTGGCTGTAATCATGTGCTTGTGCGTAAATAATTTACATGCCCGTTTCATATTGTAGAAATTTATCAATATTGTTAATTATTCAATCTCCTAATGGTCCCTTCTTTTACGTACTACCGGAATGAAGGGATATAGGTATTTTTGGGGAGGAAAACAAAGTGAGCCGGAATATCGCCCGTCTGCACACTCCACATTTTTTTACCCTCCCGGTCAAATCGATAGAGATATCCGGGATTGATATAATCTCCTGCATCGGTAATATAAATATCCCTTGTTTCCGGATGAACCGTGATTCCGTAAGGAGTTTCAAATCCTTTCTCCGTGCCGTCGGAGATAAAGGCCGAGTTTACCACTTCCCTGGTCGCCATGTCCACGATGGAGAAATTGTTTGCTCTTTGGACGGATTCATCCATGCCGATAAGGTATAGCGAATCGCCTGCGAAAGCGAAATTGCTAACCGGCAGGTCAATGGTGTCAGTCACCGCCTGTTTCCGGTGATCGATAAAATAAAGACGGGAGGGAGAATTGTGATAATCGCTTCTCGAGGAGACCCAGAGATCTCCCCGGCTATCTGCTTTTATCCGGTGCAGATTCATATCCACATCAATCCGGGCGGTCTCCCTGAATGTAGCAATGGATATTACGGAGACTGTTCTTTCGTAATTCATCGACTTGCCTGCTCCACGGTAACCGCCTGAATTGGCAACGTAGATGTTTCCATCGGACACAGCAATACCATCCGGCTGATAGCCTACCACACATGTTCCAGTCACCTCAAGGGTGGCTGTATCTATCCTGGCCACGTATCCTTTCTGCTTGTATTCGGGATCTATCTCTATGGGGCCGGCATAGGACGTAACATAGGCATATCCTTCGTGAAAGGTGATGTGACGGCAGTTGGGAATCTCTATCCGTCCGATGCGCCCGGTTGTGCGAGCATCCATGACCTCAATCTTATTGGAGGCGTTGATTACTGCATACAAGCGGCTGCCATGGAGTTGAAGATCGTTACCCACATCGCCCAGCTCCTTGGGTACGGAAGGATTTCTTTCCGCATAAATGTTCCGGCGATAATTTCCGGTTACGAAATCGTAAAAGTCGAGTGTCGCCTTGTTGCTTCCCATATTCCCTTCGTTCAGCAGGTAGAGACCGGCATAACGACCGGCAGCCGATGCTCCGGGATCGGTGAAAGTCACCTCCGACAGCAACAGTTCCACATCTTTCCGGCAGGAAACCAGCAGTAGTGTAACGACAAACAAATATATGGTGATCGCCTGTTTCTTCATATTTCAACGGTGAGGGTTAGTTTATAATTCCTTTTGGGCATCGGGTAGTTGAGTACTACCTCGTAGTCCTGGCTGAACAGATTGTTGACTTCGAGTGTGAGTTTGCTGTCGAACCGATCGTGGGTAAAGGAGCGACTCAGCGACAGATCGCTGGTGTACCAGGGTTGTTCATAATTCTCAGGCGTGTTTGCAGAAGAGCGATATCGCTCACCCACGTAGATAAAGCTGTAGTTAAGTTGCCAGAGACGATACTGCAGGCCTGCTACGAGTGACCCGTTATGCCACGGAATATAGGCAATCTGGCCTCCATAGGTGATTTTCTCCAGTTCTTTGTTGGGGCGCCGGGTGAGATCGCGGGCCTGCTGGTAGGTATATGTTATTCTCAGGTTTAGCAGCCACTCCCTGTGCACTTCCAAAATGGCAGAAGCCGACAGGTCGACACCTTTAATCTCCGCCTGTCCCAGGTTTGTCATCATCCAGCGGTACATGCCATTTCCTTTGGGAACTGCAATGATCTTATTGGTGACTCTGTTTAAATAGGCATCAGCCTTTATCTCCCAATGACGTATGACCAACTGACGGAAAGATTTGTCATAGGCTGCTCCCAGATTATACTGATAACTTTCCTCAGGATCCAAGTCTGCGTTGCCTATATCGGTATAGTAAAGATCGTTGAAGGTAGGCATCCGGAAACTTTGCTTGTAAAAAGCACGGATATTGAGGTTGTGTGAGTCGAGAGGTTTATAATTGAGAAACAGGGCAGGGGAGAGCTGTTCTTGGACTGAACGTTTCTGCTTATTTCCCGCAACACTTTCGATGACCCAACTACTGAGGATGCTACCCTGCAGCGTGACTTTATCAAAATCTGCCGCTGTAGCCGCCGCGATGAGGGTATTGTAGCGTGTAGGTTCCCTGAAGCCGTCAATGTCCGACTGAAGCCCGTTCCACTGCCAGTCCGCCGCGAGGGAGATATCCCAGTTGCTCAACAGTGCAAATTTGTTCACCAAAGAAAGATATGCCTCCTGCTGGGTGAAGGAATTATCGATATACATCAGGGTGGTATCAGGATTGAGATACCTCATCCGGTCATGGGCATATTTCGCGTTTACCAGGATATCATATCGTGGTGAGATAGATTTCCGGAACGAACCCTGGGTAAAGAAATTCTTGTCCCATTGCCGCTGTGATCGCTTCCATACATTATTTACGATAGCGCCGGGAATACCCCGTTCCGAGGAGTAAAAATAAGCTTTCAGGTTCCAGTTTCCGGAAGGCACAAATCCATGCAATCCTCCTTCAAGCCTTAATGCATTCATATCGCCGTTCTCCCGGGTGGCTGTGGTGTCGTAAACCAGTTCGTGGGTGACTGGGTGTATCCGTTTATAACGGTATGCATACTTGCCATTTGCCGATATCCACTCCGTGTTAAAGGTTGCGGAGAGTGAGGAAGAGAGTTTCTGTTCCCACAAAAGGGAGGGATTGATTAATCCGAACGAGCCCGATCGGAGGATTCCCCTGAGGTTGTAGTTTTTATCATTTTCGAAACGGGGATAGCGCGTACGCAGGTAGATGGAACCGGAGGAGTCGAAATCCCGGGCAGATTGAAAAATCTCGCTTTTCTGGCCGTTGTAGAGGGTAACCGACTCCAAATTATCGAGTGAGTATTTGCCCAGGTCAATCTGCCCGTTCTGGGCATTACCCAACTGAATTCCATCATAGAAAACACCCATGTGGTTGCTGCCCATACTGCGGATATCTACCGTTTTCAGACCTCCTATACCACCATAATCCTTGATCTGGACACCCGAGAAATACCGGATGGCGTCGGCTATGGATAAGCTGTTCAGCCCTTTCAGCTCATTTCCTGAAAGCTTTTGTGCGGGAATAATCTCTTTGTTGGCTTTTGCAGATACCACTACCTCCGGCAGATAAAGGCTGTCGGCCAGATTCATCATACCATCCACAGGCTGGAGGGATGTAACTGCCCGTGCAGAATAAACAGTGACTGGCAGAATAACTACGATCAGAGATAATAATATCAGTTTTAACGAATTCATCTATACCGAATTGATTTCGGTAAAGCATGATGAAAATGAAACACGTTGTAAATAAAGTAATTGTGTGTCGTCTTCATGCTTTATTCCCCGAAAGCCATGTAACTAAAATGAAACTGTTGGCAGGTCTTCTGACTTACTCCCGTGTCTGAACGCCTTCCCGAAACCACTCTGATTGTCCATGGATTTTTCTCTCCAGGTACAGAGTGTATATTCAGTGGCAAAAGGTGTTTTGTTCAGCACATAAGCGGAGCTTACAGCAGCGGGTCTGTTCAGGATTTCCACCTGATTCCCTTTTCATTACCTGTTCCGAAGCCGAGAAGGAACGGGTAACACCAACATTTCTAAAGGCAAAGATACAAAAAAACAGGAATAGCTCTTCTCTTTTCAAAAGAAAAGTCCAAATAAAGTTTTATCACATTGCAAACAACAGGTTTGAAACAGAATAAATTTGATGTTCACCGGGGTGGCATTCTCTTATAACGGCATGTTCCCATGTTTCTTAGGTGGATTAGATTCAGTTTTGTTGGCCGTCATTTCCAACGCCTGAATGAGTTTAATCCGGGTAGTTTTAGGGAGGATGATTTCATCAATATATCCTTTTTCTGCAGCGCGGTAGGGGTTTGAAAACAATTCGCTGTATTCATCCGCCGCATGCTGTCGTTCTGCCTCGTCGGAAGAGCGGTATAGGATGTTTACAGCTCCTGCTGCACCCATCACAGCGATCTCAGCATTGGGGTATGCGAAGTTCACATCGGCTCCCGACTCTTTTGAGGACATGACTATATATGCGCCGCCGTATGCTTTGCGTGTGATAAGTGTAATTTTCGGCACCGTTGCTTCGGCGTAGGCATATACGATCTTGGCTCCATGACGGATGATGCCATTATGTTCCTGATCGCGCCCCGGAAGGAATCCAGGTACATCCACAAAAGTAATAAGCGGAATGTCAAAGCTGTCGCAGAACCGGATAAATCGTGCGGCCTTATCGGAGGCGTCGATATCGAGCACGCCGGCCAAATAGGCAGGCTGGTTTGCAACAATACCCACTGTTCTGCCTCCCAGCCGTGCAAAGCCGATCACGATATTTTGTGCAAACTGAGGCATGATTTCAAAGAAGTAATTCTCGTCCGCTACCTCTTTAATGAGCTCCTTGATGTCGTAGGGCAGGTTGGTATCGTCGGGAATCAGTGTCTGCAGTCCAGGTGATTCGCGGGAGATACTGTCCTTTGTGGGCACAAGCGGAGGATCTTCCATATTGTTGGAAGGAAGAAAACTTAACAGCTCACGGATCATCATTAATGTTTCTTCTTCATCATTCCCCACGAAATGGGATACACCGCTTTTTGTCGCATGTACACTGGCACCTCCCAATTCTTCCTTGGTCAATGTTTCATGCGTGACCGTTTTCACTACATCGGGTCCGGTCACGAACATGTTGCTCTTGTCCTTTACCATGAAAATAAAATCGGTCAGCGCAGGAGAATAACAGGCACCTCCCGCGCAGGGACCCAATATGGCTGAAATCTGGGGGACCACACCCGATGCCTTGATGTTCTGATAAAAAATATCAGAGTATCCACTTAATGATGACACTCCCTCCTGAATACGGGCACCACCCGAATCGTTTAACGCTATGACCGGCGCGCCGTTTTTTAGGGCCAGCTTCTGAACCTTCACAATTTTATGGGCATTTGAACGGCCCAGTGAGCCCCCGAACACGGTGAAGTCATAGGCATATACATACACCAGGCGGCCATCGATTTTTCCATAACCACTCACCACACCATCGCCGGGAATACGTTTTTCATGCATGCCATAATTGTGCGATTCATGTGCCACAAACTTGTCTATTTCAACAAATGTGTTATCATCCAGCAATAGCTTTATCCTTTCACGGGCAGTCAGCTTACCGGACTCTTTTTGTTTCTCTATCGCTTTGGCTCCGCCTCCCAATTCGGCTGCTTTATTTTTCTCCTCGAAAACCTGAAATTTTTCCTGAAGTGTCATCGTTCCTGTAGTTAATTTGTTTTGAATGAAATGAGTAGCTGATCACGAGTCACAGAGTCACCCTCCTCCACATGAATCTTCTCTACGATGGCATTTTGAGCTGCAGTGTAGGTACTTTGCATTTTCATTGCCTCTACCACAATGAGGGGATCCCCCTGCTTCACTTCCATCTCTTCGGATACCATGATTCTCACTATTTTACCAGGCATGGGAGAGGTGATAGTCTCCTGCACCTCTTCCACGACTTGTTGCCGTCCCCTTAAATATTTCTTTTGCGGGTTCGACAGTTCGATATCAAAATAACGAAAATTTGTAGTGATGGTATATTTTCCTTCGGAATGACGAACCGATTCTGCATTGTAGGAGCGTCCTCCATACAGAATGGAACAAAAACCACTTTCTGACATGACCACGTCAATGTCATATAATTTTCCGTCTACAGTGATCTCTACCCTGTTTCCATCCTTCGATATCATTTCCACTTCACATGTTCTCCTGCCTGTCTTCGCTTTCATATGATTAAGCTGTTGATTTCCAAAAGTACCTTTTTATATTCGCAGTACGCCTTTTTGTTTGCCAAAAGCACGCCACCTGCTTATAGGAAGGTTGTCGGCCTGAGCAGAGGAAGGTGTATCATTATTATTCACAATATAATCTATATACGCGGCAATGATGGCCATATCTTCTATTTCATTATCGTCTCCCGTGCTCTCCTGAAGCTTACTGCTGTTGTCTTCAATAAAATGTGTGGTATAATTTCCTTGCTCAAAATCCCGCGTGTCCATAATACGCCTGAGATAGTCGATGTTTGTTTTCACACCGGTAATTTTGTACTCATAAAGCACCCGGCGCATCCTTTCGAGTGCATATACACGGCTGGTGGCCCAAACAATCAGTTTTCCGATCATGGCATCGTAGTAGACCGGTATCTCGTATCCGTCGTAAATATAACTGTCTACACGCACACCAATACCTTCGGGTGTTTGAATGTGACGGATGATACCGGGTGAAGGGGCAAAATTATTTTCCGGGTCTTCGGCATATATACGGCATTCAATCGCATGCCCCCTTTGATGCAATCTCTTTTGGGTTAATCTCAACTTTTTCCCGTTGGCAATATGAATCTGCTCCTTAACCAGATCAACCCCCAGCACCTCTTCCGTAATGGGATGTTCCACCTGAAGACGGGTATTCATCTCCAGGAAGTAAAAATTCATTTCACCGTCCACCAGAAATTCAATAGTACCCGCACCTGTATATCCGATGGATTTTGCTGCCCTCACAGCTATGGCACCCATTGCAAGACGGGTTTTCTCATCGATAAAAGGAGAGGGGCTTTCTTCAACAATCTTCTGATGACGTCGCTGTACCGAGCATTCACGGTCGAACAAGTGTATCACATTGCCGTGGGTGTCGCCCAAAAACTGTATTTCTATATGGTGGGGCGACTCGATGTATTTCTCTATATAAACAGAATCATTTCCAAAAGAGGCCTTTGCTTCTGATTTAGCGGCATCGTAAGCTTCCTGTAGTTGTTTCTCCTCATGCACTAGTCGCATTCCTTTACCACCCCCGCCGGCGGTTGCCTTGATAATGACGGGAAAACCGATCTTACGGCAAACACGGAAAAGATCCCTCGGCTTCATATCTTCCGATGTGCCGGGCACAACGGGTACTTTTGCCTCAATCATCTTCCGGCGTGCCGAGATCTTGTCGCCCATGGCCTCGATGCTCTCCGCCGAAGGGCCAATAAAAATGATACCCTCTTCTTTACAACGGCGTGCAAACTCGGCATTTTCACTCAAAAATCCGTAACCGGGATGAATGGCATCGGCATGGAACTGCTTTGCAGCATCGATAATCTTATCGGCTCTGAGATAGCTTTCCTGTGATGAGGCAAGACCTATACATACCGCCTCGTCGGCGTATGTCACATGTCGGGATGTACGGTCAGCCTCAGAATAAACAGCCACCGTGCGAATCCCCATTTCCTTACAGGTTCGCATGACACGAATCGCAATTTCTCCCCGGTTTGCAATTAAAATTTTCTGTATCACAATGGTTTAGTTTGATTTTATCACAATTAATCCAACTCAATTTTTTGCAGAATATTATTCAAACAAATATATGCGATAATTGTTCCCTCTTGGAAACAATTCTACAGAAAATCTGTGATGGTTTTAAAACCCATCAATGAGGCCCTTGTAAAAACCGGTCACGCAACGGTTATCGGGCAGAGCAAGAGATATTTTCAAGTCGCAGGTGCCGGCACCATCCAATATTTTTATTTGTACATTGGCGCTTTGGAAACCAGTCCTTCCGAGTCTGTCACCCGAATATCTCATGCCGTTTACAGCACCGTTCACCAGCCATTCTCCCTGTGCCAGGGGAATGGTGAACAGGGTATCTGTCAGCGTGTCCGGGAAAGATAATTCCATAAAATTATCATTTGCAGATTTGTTGTTGTCAGGGTATAGCTGAAACACAAAACTATCACCTGCACGGAAGGATCTGGCCGCCGTGATGGAATTCTTTTTTCCTTCGAATGACAAATAGTTGTTGGTCGGGCCTAGTTTGTCTCCAAATTGGTCACAACTCACTATTGTTAAAACAAACACAAAAGCGATCACTACGAAAATAGTTCTTTTCATTTTTTAATTATTACGAATGTTATTTTAAACTGTTTTTTCAAGGCATTATGAATCATGCGGTTTTGAGTAACAATTATACCTGATTGCTGGTGCCTTTTCAGGTTTTATCCTTCGATTCAAGGTAACGAATCAGCGTTTCGCTTTTTTCTTTCTCAAATTTAAGCTGCTCAATGTTCAGTAGCAGCGTGGAGAGTTCGAAAGATTGTACAATACCTTGTTTGGCAGCGTCACTTAAAGCAACAGAGATGGTTCTGTTGCCTATAAATTCCACTCTGAGCGGATCATTCTGAAAGGTGTAGATAAACAAGGCAACTCCATTTTCGTTTGTACCCGTAAAACGGACTATCTCGTATGATTTATCCAACGTCCGGAAGCGATAATTCAAGCCATCGGAGGTGACAGCAAGTGATTCAGCAAAACTACCATCACCCGAAATAATCTTTATTTTATGGTGTTTTATGGTAGAGCCGGAAAGAATACTTTCAATGAATAGTACTCCTTTTTCCCCTACTCCCGAACGAAGTCCGTTTTGATTCAGTGATGACCTGTGCGGGTATATCTTAGGATAATATTCACCAAACTCCTGATAGCGGTCGTCTCTCACAAAATCGAATTTTGCAAGCATCCCGTTCAGCTGATCGTATTGTTCACGCAGCATTGAGTCGCAATAGATGATATTGCGTCTGTTTTCCGCCATGCGTACTTGCTGCATTAATGAAAATCCGGCTGTAATTTCATCAAATGATTTGGGAAAAAGAATTTTGATGCTATCAATCTTCAATTTGGCAAGCGTATAATTTGATTCTTTGTAGGCATCTCCTGCTTCTTTGAGATAAATTTTCGCATCCCTTTTTTTCCCGGAGCAGGAAAAAAACAGGAATGAAAGAAGAAGCAGAAACATGGAACGAACGGAAAAAAACATTGCTTAAAGAATATTGATCTTAGAAAAATAACACTATTATCAACTTTAACCCTACAAACTTACAAAATATATCGGCAAAAGGATCGTTTTAAAGCCCATTTATTGTAATTTTGTAATAAATAACAGATAAGTAACTGTAGTGAAGAAGTATATGGAGATATCTCACGAGGAGATACAATCTCATTTAAATATTCCTGTTTTAAATCTCATTTCACGGGTGGCCGATGAAAAGAAAATGCCATGCTACCTGATCGGTGGCTATGTGCGCGACTATTTTCTACGACGTCCTTCAAAGGATATTGACATAGTTGCCGTAGGGCCTGGAATCGGGCTGGCTGAGGCAGTTGCCAGGGAGTTGGGTAAAAAGACACATTTGACGGTATTTAAAAATTTTGGCACAGCACAAATAAAGTACAAAGATTTTGAAATCGAGTTTGTTGGTGCCCGTAAGGAGTCGTATAGTCACGATTCGCGTAAGCCGGTCGTGGAAGATGGAACACTGGAGGACGACCAAAAAAGGCGTGACTTCACCATCAATGCAATGGCTTTTTGTCTGAATGGTGATCATTACGGTGAGCTGCTTGATCCTTTCAATGGCATGCAGGATTTGGAGAGTCTGATCATCCGTACCCCCCTTGATCCCGATATCACCTTCAGTGACGATCCGTTGAGAATGATGCGTGCTGTTCGGTTTGCCTCGCAACTCGGCTTCGATATCCATCCCGACACATTTGATGCATTGGGAAGAAACAAGGAACGACTCCGTATTGTTTCACGGGAACGGGTGACAGACGAGCTTAACAAGATCATTCTTTCACCAAAACCATCCATTGGACTCATTATCCTCGAAAAGACTGGACTGCTGGAGCTCATCCTGCCCGAGCTGACAGCGCTGAAAGGAGCAGAGACGAAAGATGGGGTTGGACACAAGGATAATTTCTACCACACTCTTGTTGTACTGGATAATGTTGCCCGCCGTACCAACGACCTATGGCTGAGATGGTCGGCTCTGCTGCACGACATTGCCAAGCCGGTAACAAAACGATGGGACGCAAAGCTTGGATGGACTTTTTATAATCACAGTATCGTGGGCGAAAGAATGATTCCGAAAATATTTGGACGGATGAAGCTACCGCAAAACGAAAAGATGAAATACATTCAAAAGATGGTATCTCTGCATATGCGCCCCATGCAGCTGGTGGAGGAGGAGGTTACTGATTCGGCGGTACGTCGTCTGCTTTTTGATGCCGGCGATGATATTGACGATCTGATGACACTCTGTGAAGCCGATATAACCTCTAAAAATCCGGTGAAGGTAAAACGATTTATGAATAATTTCCAAATTGTACGGAAAAAATTGCTGGAGATAGAGGAGAAAGACCGGGTACGTAATTTTCAACCTCCCATTGACGGGAAGGAGATCATGGAGATATTTGCCCTTCCGCCGGGACGTGAAGTAGGGCTGCTGAAATCAGCCATAAAAGACGCTATTTTGGATGGCATTATACCCAATGAGTACGATGCTGCCCATACATTTCTTTTGGAAAAAGCAAACGAACTAAACTTAAAACCTCGCTCAGATAGTTGATTCGACCTCGCAAACTGGCGAAGCGGTTACTTTTCCTGGTGAACTTTTTAGATATTTATACGTTTACCCTACTAATTTTTTATATTTCACAAATGGTAATTGGTCCTGTATTTTGGATAGGATTTATAATTCTTATCGTAGTCTTGCTGACGTTAGACATGTTTGTTTTTCACAAAAAAGGAGAAATTGTAAATGTGAAAAAAGCATTGTGGCTCAGCTTTTTATGGATTTCTCTTGCACTTCTTTTTAATGTGTTCGTTTTTTTAATGTTCGGCAAGGAACCCGCTTTGGAGTTTTTCACCGCATATGTAATTGAGAAATCATTGAGTATTGACAATCTCTTTGTTTTCATCCTGATATTCAGTTCATTTAAGATACACCCCAGATATCAGCATGGTGTGCTTTTCTGGGGAATCCTGGGTGCGCTTATCTTCAGGGCAATCTTCATCTTTGCAGGTATTGCTCTCATAGAACGTTTTGCCTGGGTAATGTATCTTTTCGGTGGATTTCTTGTAATCACCGGGATAAAAATGGTAGTCGATCTGCTAAAGAAGAAGGAAAATGAGCAAGAAAGTGAGAGGAAGGATATGAATCAGAACTCCTTTGTAACCTTTATCCGTCGCGTGTTTCCGATGACCGACGACATGTCGGAACCTCGTTTTATTAAAAAGATTAACGGTAAACGATATGTAACACCTTTCTTTCATGCGCTGCTGGTAATAGAGATGACCGATCTTGTCTTTGCAATAGACTCTATTCCTGCCGTATTGGCTGTTTCTACCAATATGTTCATCGTATATACTTCCAATATATTTGCCATCCTCGGAATGCGTTCGCTCTACTTTGCACTGAAAGGTGTTATGGACTATTTTTACTATTTGAAATATGCACTGAGCGCCATTCTTATTTTCATTGGAGGCAAAATGACCATCAATCATTATGCGCATGAAAACGGCTCCACATTCTATATTGCCACCACTTTATCTCTCCTTATCATCCTGACGCTGATACTTATTTCCATCGTAGCATCGGTTGTTAGAAGCAAACAGCATGAGAAAAAAGAGAGCAAAGTGAAGACAGGACAATCCATAAATTAAGTTTTTTTGCCTTATTATTTGACTTAATCCCTTTTTTTCTGCGAGTTTTTTTATTACTTTGCAGTTAATTTCGGAGTAAGTGTGCGCTTGCTCAATCTTTTCCTTTCGTTATCCGAATTTGTATGTCGAACAAGAAAAAAGTTTCCGTTGCGCGGTTCTTAAATGCAAAAATAACATCCACAATCAGTATTTCACTGGTTTTGGTATTATTGGGGCTAACCATACTGATTCTCTTTATGGGAAATGGCTTGTCTCAATACATGAAGGAAAATATGAGTTTCAACATCATGCTTTCTTCCGATGTGAGTGATGCCAGGATCACTGCAATACGCAAAAATCTGGATGCCCAGCCTTTTGTGAAATCGTCTCGTTTTATCAGCAGGCAGGAAGCCAAAGACCAACTGATAAAAGACCTGGGAGAGGATCCTGAGGAGCTTTTAGGTTACAATCCGGCACAGGACTGTATAGAAATTTTTCTTCATGCCGAATATGCGAATAACGACAGTATATCGATGATTAACAGCACTATACGTCAAGACCACAATGTAACCGACATCCTTTATCAACAGGAGGCAATTGACCTGATCAACAACAACCTGTCAAAGGTGATGATGGTACTGTTGATTCTTTCTGCCATCCTGCTGTTTATCTCCTTCACCCTCATCCGCAATACCATTCGATTAAGTGTGTATTCCAAAAGATTCCTGATCCACACCATGAAACTGGTGGGTGCCACATCGGCTTTTATAAGGAAACCATTTGTGGTGAACAACATATATAGCGGTATTGTGGCCGGAATCATTGCCAACGTGATCATCTGGCTGATGATCACCTATTTCAGCAAAGGCTATGTTTCTATTGAGTCCATTGTTTCGGCGACCGACCTGGGAATTATATTCGGGATTGTCATCCTGCTAGGTGTCCTGATTACCACTTTGGCAACCACATTTGCGGTGAACAGATATCTGAAAATGCAGACCGATCAACTTTATTACATATAACACATTCAAAATAAATATGTCACGGAAAAACTTTGCCCTTAGCAAAACAAATCTGATTATTTGTGGAATTGCGGTGCTCCTGATCATTGCCGGTTTTCTGCTGATGACCGGTGCTCCCAGCTCTTTCGAGCGCGGTTTTGAGCCTGATATTTTCAGTGCCAGGAGAATAAAGACAGCACCTATGGTCGTCCTTTCCGGATTTGTGCTGATGATTGTGGGTATTCTGTATTCTTCAAAAGAAAGAAAAAAAGATGATCACGAATAACTTCTGCATCAATCTATTCAAAACAACAACTTCATGAATATCTTCGAGGCAATTGTTATTGCTATAGTTGAAGGACTGACCGAATTTTTGCCCGTATCATCCACGGGGCACATGATCATCACCCAGGCACTGCTGGGTGTTGAAAGTTCTCCCTTCGTGAAAGCATTTACTGTAATTATTCAGTTTGGAGCCATTTTATCGGTTGTTATCCTGTACTGGAAGCGCTTCTTTCGTCTTAATCAGATCACGGTTAGCGATGGGAATATAATGGCAGGCATGTCGGCGCATAAAAGAGGGCAGACGATTATAAGAAGATTCCTTTATAAATTCGATTTCTACTGGAAGCTACTTATTGCAGTCATTCCAGCCGGGGTCATCGGTATTCTTCTGGGCGATTATATAGACGCCCTGCTCGAGAATGTGACAGTGGTTGCCGTGATGCTGGTCGTGGGTGGTTTCTTTATGCTGTTTGTCGATAAATGGTTTAACAGGCCTTCTCAGGATCAGTCAATGAACTGGCAGCGCGCACTGAAGATCGGATTCTTCCAATGTATTGCCATGATCCCCGGTATCTCCCGTTCCATGGCCACCATTGTGGGAGGAATGGGCACCAGGCTTTCCAGAAAGAATGCAGCCGAATTCTCTTTCTTTCTGGCTGTGCCCACGATGGCAGCTGCAGCGGGATACAAACTGTTTCAACTGTTAAAAGACCCGGTGAGTAGCGACATGTTGAAAGACAATTTGATTTTGTTGGTCACCGGTAATGTAGTAGCCTTCATCGTGGCTATCTTCGCGATCAGATTTTTTATCGATTTTCTCACCAGATATGGTTTTAAAACATTTGGAATTTATCGGATTATTGTAGGCTCCTTGTTATTGGCGCTCATTTTCTCCGGTGCTGACTTAAGTATATAGCAAAGTATGGATTTTATAGAGGGGGAAATTTTGTATGTCGATAAACCGCTTCACTGGACGTCGTTTCGTGTTGTGCGGGTCATCCGCGCAAAGTTGTGCCAAAAGCTAAAAATAAAAAAACTGAAGGTAGGACATGCTGGTACCCTTGATCCGCTTGCAACAGGTGTAATGATCATCTGTACAGGAAAAAAAACAAAACAGATAGAAAGATTGCAGTCCGAGACAAAGGAGTATATTGCAAATATACGGCTGGGGGCGACAACACCTTCGTTTGATCTGGAGACTGAGATTGATGCCGAATATCCCACCAGCCATATAACAAGGGAACTGATAGAAGAGATTCTTTTTCAGTTCAAGGGTAAGATCGAACAAGTGCCACCCCTCTTCTCAGCCGTAAAGGTTGAAGGAAGACGAGCGTATGAGTTTGCCCGCAAAAATGAAGATATTGAACTAAAACCCAAGTTATTGGTTATAGAAGATATCAAATTGATTTATTATGATCTGCCTGATATTACACTTCGTGTGGTATGCAGCAAAGGTACCTATATAAGGGCACTTGCCAGAGATATTGGTGAAGCCCTACATTCCGGTGCCCACCTGACAGGTTTAACACGTACAAGGGTGGGGGAGATTACACTGGAGAGATGTCTGAAAATGGAGGAAATAGATAAGTTCCTGGAAGAAAATAAAATGTCTTAATCATATGAAACTTTCACAATTCAAATTTAATTTACCGGAGGAACTTATTGCGAAGTACCCCGCTATTCATCGTGATGAAGCCCGTCTTCTGGTTGTACACAGAAAAACAGGTGAATTGGAACATAAGGTGTTCAAGGATCTGCTGGAACACTTCAAGCCAAAGGATTTTTTCATCTTCAACAATACCAAGGTCTTTCCTGCACGACTTTATGGAAACAAGGAGAAAACAGGTGCCAAAATCGAGGTATTCTTGCTGAGAGAATTAAATGCAGATCAGCATCTGTGGGATGTACTGGTCAATCCTGCAAGAAAAATACGAATCGGTAATAAACTATATTTCGGAGAAAATGAGGAGCTGGTGGCGGAAGTAATTGACAATACCACATCCCGCGGACGTACGCTGCGCTTTCTTTATGATGGCCCCTATGATGAGTTTAAGAAGCAACTTTTTTCCATTGGGGAGACCCCTATACCTGAGTATCTTGAACGTGAGGCAATTCCCGAAGATGTAGATCGTTATCAGAATATCTTTGCACAGCATGAAGGGGCTGTCGTTGCACCGGCAGCAGGTTTGCATTTTAGCCGCGAGCTGATGAAAAGGATGGAGATCGGAGACATTGAGTTCGGGTTTCTCACACTGCACAATGGATTGGGTGCATACCGGATGATCGACGTTGAGGACCTTACCAAACATAAGATGGAGTCTGAACAAATGATAATCACTCCGGAATTGTGTAACAGGGTGAATCAGGCTAAGGATGAAGAACGAAATATCTGCGCTGTGGGCACTTCTGTCCTTCGTGCGGTGGAGACCACGGTCAGTACAGACGGACATTTGAAACCACGGGAGGGATGGACCAATAAATTCATTTTCCCGCCTTACGATTTCACGCTTACAAATAGCCTTGTAACCAATTTTCATTTGCCCTACTCTACATTGCTGATGATGGCATGTGCATTCGGGGGCTATGAAAAAATAATGGAAACCTATGAAATTGCCATCAGGGAGAAATATCGGTTTGGAGCATATGGAGACGCAATGTTGATTGTGGATTGACAGCGTATGATGGCCTTTTCCATTATTTTGGCACTGGGCTCGAACCTGGGCGATAAACGGCAGAATATTGCCCTCGCACTTGATAAAATTGAAGAGCGGATTGGAAGAATTACTTCCTTGTCCGCTCTTTATGATACTATTCCTGCAGGTTTTTTTTCAAAACAAAATTTTATAAACTGCGTATGCGAAGTGGATACATATTTAAATGTATATGATATATTCGCAAGTACGCAAGAGATTGAAAAAGAGATGGGTAGGACTATAAAAAGCAAAGAGGGTAAATATACAGACAGGATTATTGATATTGACCTGATCATGGCCGGCGATCTGATAATACACACGCCGGATCTCACAATCCCGCATCCGTTATTTCATACCCGTGATTTTGTACTCACACCTTTATGTGAAATTACTCCCGATAAGGTGCATCCTATTCTGGGAAAGACCATCCGCCAGCTAAAAGAGGAGTTGGACCAAAAAAGAAATTATTCACACTGACTTGCCAAAGTTCACAAAAATTTATAAACCGAAGCTGAAAAGTAAAAGGTTGACGAAAAAAATTGCATATTTGTATATTGATAATCATATTTTTTATGGCTTTAATGGGTAAAAATTACGATTATTTTTTGGGTTATGCCCTGAGTGGTGGAGGGGCAAAGGGTTTTGCCCATTTGGGTGCATTGCGTGTGCTGGACAAATGTGGATTAAAACCTGACATCATTGTCGGTACCAGTGCAGGAGCTCTGGCTGGTGTGTTTTATGCCGACGGATATCATCCCGACGAAATTGCTGAACTTTTCCGTAAACGTGAATTCAAGGAGTTTGTTGAATTTACCATTCCCAGGACCGGTTTTTTTAAGAACATGGGGTTGCACAGTTTTCTGAAAAAAAACCTTAGAGCCAAACGGTTTGAGGAATTGCAAATACCTTTTTGTGCCACAGCTACTGACTGGAACAGGGCATCCACCGTTATTTTTTCAAACGGGGATGAACTTGTGGATGCAGTAGTGGCATCCTGTTCAGTCCCTGTAGTCTTTTCCCCTCATATGATTCATAATATACCCTATGTAGACGGTGGGCTTCTGAAAAATTTCCCTGTTTCGGTGATCCGAAAACAATGTAAATATGTGATTGGTATAAATGTATCACTGATGATACCCCCAGCGGGGAAAGACAATATCAGAACCATCATGGAACGGACATTCAACCTGATGTCCAACTCAAATACCCTGTTTGACAAAGCATATTGCGACATACTCATCGAAACCAGGGGCATAGAAAAATTTTCAATGTTTGATCTACATAATCAGGAAACCATCATGGAAGCCGGTTATCATCATGCAGCCCTGAAAATGAGTGAGAAGGAATCATGGAAGATCGTTAAAAAATGCCACAGACATTACGAACTGTTAAGGAAAGTGCGGAGTCAAATCCATTATTTTAAAAGAGGTAAATCATAACATCAAAACCTTATGCGTAAAAATAAAATTATTATTTATCAATTACTGCCCAGATTATTTGGTAATAACGCTACAGGAAATAAGCAGAACGGCACCATAGAAGAGAACGGATGTGGAAAATTCAATGACATCTCCGACATTGTTTTACAAAAAATAAAAGAGAGTGGATACACCCACATATGGTACATTGGCGTTCTGGCTCACGCATCTACGACCGATTATACCCGTTTCGGAATTCCAGCCGAATACCCGGAGATTGTCAAGGGTAAGGCGGGATCGCCTTATGCCGTGCGTGATTATTATGATGTGGACCCCGATTTGTCGACAAATATTCTTCAACGTTTTCAGGAATTTGAGGATCTGATTCATCGTACCCATAAAATGGGACTGAAAGTGATAATAGACAATGTACCAAACCATGTGGCCCGCAACTACCAATCGGTCAGTAAACCGGAAGTCATTTCAGATTTAGGTGAAAATGATGATTCCTCCATTGCTTTTTCACCGCAAAACAATTTCTATTATCTTCCTGGGAATGAACTGGAGATTCAATTTTCTCCCGAAAGAATGGCGAAGGTCACCTACAAGGAATTTCCCGCGAAAGCCACCGGAAATGACTGTTTTACCCACCGGCCCACACAATATGACTGGTATGAAACGGTGAAACTCAATTACGGAGTAGATTATATGAACGGAAAAGCTTCACACTTTGACCCCGTTCCCGATACATGGATAAAAATGAAAGATATCCTTCTCTTCTGGGCTGGAAAAGAAATAGATGGTTTTCGCTGTGATATGGCAGAAATGGTTCCACTGGACTTCTGGAGATGGGCAGTTCCTCAGGTTAAAACAAAATATCCCGATATCATTTTCATTGCCGAAATATATAATCCCGGGGTGTATCGCGATTTTTTACGTGACGGCATATTTGATTATTTGTACGACAAAGTGGGCCTTTATGATGTTTTACGTGATGTGGCATGTGGCTATCGGCCTTCATCCGACATTACCTTTGCATTGAACATGGTGGGTGATATTCAGCACAAAATGCTCAATTTTCTTGAAAACCACGATGAACAACGACTTGCCTCAGATTATTTCATGAAAAGTGGAGAACAAGGTAAGGCTGCCATGATTGTTACCTGCTGCGTCAACAGAAACCCGGTCATGGTTTATGCAGGACAGGAATTTGGAGAAAAGGGAATGGACGAAGAGGGATTCAGCGGCCGAAACGGGCGTACGACAATTTTCGACTACTGGTCGGTTGACACGCTTCGCCGATGGAACAATCACGGTAAATGGAACGACCAGCTTCTGACAAAAAAGGAAGTGGATCTGCGTGATTTTTACAACCGGCTTATCAGGTTATGCAACGAAGAAAAAGCGCTTTCAGAGGGACTTTTTTACGATCTGATGAGTGCCAATTACGAAAATCGGGATTTTGACTCCACCCGCTTGTTTACCTTTTTGAGGGGGACAAAACAGTCATTGCTGCTTGTAGTTACAAATTTCGACAAAGAAATCCAGGAATTTACAGTAAATATTCCCGCACAAGCTTTCTCCTTTTTCAACATAACAGACAACGGCGAAGGTATTTTAACTCCCCTGTTGCAAAAGAATGGCACTGAGCTTCTCTATTCACTGGAATATCCCTTCCGGATTAAGCTTGATGCATGTTCCGGTGAAATATATCGCATTTCTTTTTAAGAAAAATGGCTTTTTGCGTATAGTTTTTGTACTTTTGTGAAAAACTTTATCAACGTTTTTTCAAAATTAAAAGCATGCAGGAGAGACCTTTTAAAATCTTTTCGGGAAGTAAATCGCGTTACTTTGCCGAGAAGGTGTGTAACAGTCTGGGTTGCCCGTTGGGTAACATGATCATTGAACATTTTGCAGACGGTGAATTTGCCGTCTCTTATGAAGAATCCATTCGTGGCAAACAGGTGTTTCTTATCCAATCCACCTTTCCCAATTCGGATAACCTGATGGAGCTGTTACTGATGATTGACGCGGCAAAACGTGCTTCGGCGAAATCAATCGTGGCTGTCATTCCCTATTTCGGCTGGGCAAGACAAGACAGGAAAGATAAACCACGCGTGAGTATTGGCGCAAAACTGATTGCGGATATGCTGGCAGCCGCGGGTATCAACCGTTTAATAACCATGGATCTGCATGCAGACCAGATTCAGGGTTTCTTTAACGTTCCGGTGGATCATCTTTACGCTTCAGGGGTATTTATCGAACATATCAAACAACTCGATTTGAAAAACATGGTTATTGCCACACCCGATGTGGGTGGTACAAAAAGGGCCAGCGCTTATTCCAAATTTTTGGGTTGCCCCATGGTAATCTGTTACAAGCTTCGTAAAAAAGCGAATGAAATATCAGATATGCAAATCATTGGCGATGTAAAAGGAATGGATGTCCTGCTGATTGATGACATCGTGGATACTGCAGGCACCATCACCAAGGCTGCAGACCTGATTATGGATTATGGCGCCAACTCCGTGAGAGCAATTGCAAGCCATGCTGTGATGTCGGATCCTGCATCAACAAGAGTGGATGAGTCACATCTAAAGGAAATTATTTTTACCGACAGCATCCCATATAGCAATAAAACTGAAAAAGTGAAAATACTTTCTGTGGCCGATATGTTTGCAAATTCAATTATGAGGGTATGTAATAACGAGTCAATCAGTTCATTGTATATTGTTTGAACACCCGAAAATCTCTGTTTTCTATCTTATCCCTTTCAGTTACAACTTGAAATAGAGAGCGGATAAAAAGAAAGCAGGGATTTTTTCTACATATTTCATATTATTCCTTTCCCCGCTTCTTCAATTGATTAAAAAAAACTACATTTAACGGATTAGCAGCAATCTTTTTGTTTAATTCTAAAAAAAAAGTTATGGTTTACAAAATTGAAGAAATTGAAGGGATCGGTCCTGTTTACGGAGAAAAGTTGAGAGCAGCAGGTATTATAAATGCTGACATCCTGCTCGAAAGATGCCATAGCAAGAGCGGTCGTACGGCTGTAGCCAATGAAACGGGAATTGATGAGAAACTTATATTGAAGTGGGCCAATCATGCCGACTTGTTTCGTATCGATGGCATAGGTCCTCAGTTTGCAGAATTGCTAGAGGAAGCCGGTGTGGACACTGTGAAAGAATTGCGTACGCGAAATGCGGAAAACCTCTACGCTAAAATAGTGGAAATAAATGAAAAGAAACAACTGGTTCGTCGCCTTCCGTCTCAGGGACAGATTGTTTCAATGATTGAGAATGCAGGTAAGTCTGAGGCGAAGATGACTTATTGAATACAATATATCAATGAAAATAGGGCGAATAAAACCGTCCTGTTTTCATTTAAATCAGTGAATAATCATTTTTGATTGTTATAAGGAGCCCGGCACAGGCATCCTCAAGTAAATCGAGAACCAGCTCAAAATCGGAAGAATTCCCGTAATAAGGATCCGGTATCTCGTCATAATAACCATATTGCAGTGAGAATTCAGTCATCAGGTGAATTTTTTTTACCTGCTCAGGGTTGCCGGCTAATGCCTTCACACTTTCGTAGTTATTTTCATCCATGACGATGATGTAATCAAAATTGTCAAAATCACTCTTTTTAAATTTACGGGAACGACTGCAGAAATTATATTTTCTTTTTTCGCCATGTGCACGCATCCTTTCATCAGGCAGTTCTCCTTCATGCCAGCCCGATGTACCGGCGGAGTCGACTTCAATGATATCCTGAAGATCATTTTTCTCCACAATATTTTTCATGATTCCCTCAGCCGCCGGTGAACGGCAGATATTTCCGAGACAAACAAAAAGCAGGCTGATTTTCTTCTTATTACCTTGTGTGGATTCCATCTTTATCATCCAAGTTTTTTATAACCTTAACAATTTCTGCAAAGATAAACTATTTCTCCCTAAGTCCAAAAAATATCCGTTATAATCTTCATGATGTGAGAATTTGCCTATCTTTGCATACCACGTTTTCCCCGCAAGGAATAAACCGGAGAGTAAAAAGAGGATCATGAATATGGATAATAACTCAAACATACAGCATAGGCGGCCGATTTCGGTGGAAATGTCGGCTACTGTATCGGAGGAAAAGATGAAGCTGGAGATCAAAAAAAACAAAATCACCCGCGCACTATATGTGATAGGGGGCACCCTGTCTCTTACATTGGCCATTCTCGGTATTGTCGTTCCGGGACTTCCCGTTACACCATTGGCCCTTTTATCTGCTTTTCTATACGCGAAAAGTTCAGAAAAATTATACAACTGGCTGTTGAACAACAAGATCCTTGGACCCAAAATTAAGAATTATCAAAGACGAAAGGGGGTCACACGAAAGGGGAAAATTGGAATCATTGTATTCATGACAATTATGGTGTTATTCTCCTCGTTCATTGTCATTCAAAATATACCCATCAGAATGGCTATTCTCTCACTTGGTCTGGTTGGTTTAACGGTCGTTTGGTTTTTCGTGCCGACAGCACAGCCGGATACTGTTAAGCCGAAAGAGGAAAAGAAAGATCTATCCGCGTAGATAGGCAAAATAATACTTAATCACCTTTTTCGACAGCAACTCAATATTGAGCATATCGGATGCTTTTGAAATATCTTTTACAGTACCGTTTTTGTAGAGAATATCGATGCTGTCGTCTTTTTCACTATACATATCGGTGGTTAATACATCCGACACGATGAAGTAAGCCGCTTCATGCCTACTCAGTCGATATTTTTCACTGTAACGCTTCAGCATGACTTCATGCCGTTCATGAGACGGCTCTTCCTCGGTGATTTCAATTTTAAACAGTTTTCTGTTTACCATGCTGTTACTCAATATCGACAGTACCTTGTCGGGATGATTACTCCATACTTTCAGAGATGTCCAGATATCGTTGTCGTCAAGGTTTGAAAAGTGATACAGCGCTTCTCCGTTCTGTTCGAAATCGGCAATCGCTGTTTCATTCTTCAGAAAATAGGAGAGGGAGGGTGAAGCAAACAGCTTCTCTCCATTACGAGATAGTTCTTTGGCGCGAAGTAACGTATTGATCAACATCTTTTCTGCAGCCACCGACGTCTTATGCAAATAGACCTGCCAATACATCAATCGCCGTGACATGAGAAAGTTCTCAATGGAATAGATGCCTTTCGACTCAACTACCAGTCTGTCGTCCTTCACATCGAGCATTTTTATGATGCGTGCCGATCCGATATTTCCCTCGCTTACTCCCGTGAAGAAGCTGTCACGTCTCAGGTAATCGAGTCTGTCCATGTCCAGTTGTCCGCTTACTAGCTGATGGAGAAAACGTTTGGGATGGTCGTCGGTAAATATATCAATGGCCGTCTGCAGTGTACCTTTCCAGACATCGTTTATCTGCTTCATTAATAACAACGAGATGGTTTCGTGATGAATTTGCGTCACCAGCGTATGTTCCAGTACGTGGGAGAAAGGTCCGTGCCCGATGTCGTGCATCAGAATGGCTGCCAGTGCACCGTCATATTCCGATTCAGTAATGGAGTGCCCTTTTTCTTTCAATGTTTTCAGTGCCTCATCCATCAGAAACATGGCCCCTATGGAATGATGAAAACGGGAGTGTTGGGCTCCGGGATAGACAAAAGCAGCCAGGCCCAGTTGTCTGATGCGGTTTAACCGTTGAAGATATGGGTGCTGAATTACCGCATATACAAAGTCGTTGGGTATGCTGATAAATCCGAAAACCGGGTCGTTGATGATTTTTCGTTTCATAATTTAGCGATCAGCTTTCAGAGATTTGCTTTTGACATGAAACAACTGATTGGGCAGCAGTATATAAGTAGGCGGGAGAGGAGCTAGCCTTTGGCAACAAGGTATTTTCCGAGCATTTCCTTCATTTCCTGCTGAAGCATGTGTGCTTCTTCACCGGCTGCTTTAGCGTAATCTTCATCGTGGCTTGCATAAATGATTCCCCGTGAAGAGTTGACCAGCAGGCCACATTGTCTGTTCATTCCATGGCGACATACTTCTTCCAGCGATCCTCCCTGTGCGCCCACGCCGGGTACCAACAGGAAGTGATCGGGTATAATTTTACGCACATCTTCAAACAACTGTCCCCGAGTGGCACCTACCACATACATTATCTGTTCATCGTCAGCCCATTCCCGCGAGATCCGTAATACCTTCTCAAACAAACGCTCTCCTTTTTCATCGGTCGACAGCTGAAAGTCACGGGATCCTTCGTTGCTGGTGAGTGCCAGCAAGATTACCCATCTTTCGGGATATAGCAAAAAAGGCTTTACACTGTCCGCGCCCATATAAGGAGCCACGGTAACGGCATCAAGCTTTATATGATCGAAGAAGGAACGGGCATACATTTCACTGGTATTGCCGATATCTCCACGTTTGGCATCGGCAATAATGAAATGTTGCGGGTAACGCTGGCGTATATAGGCTACCGTCTTCTCGAACGACAGCCAACCCTTCACACCCATGCTTTCGTAGAAAGCCAGATTTGGTTTGTATGCAACACAATAAGGAGCCGTAGTGTCGATGATTGCCTTGTTGAATGTATAAAGAGGATCATCGTTATCGAGCAGATGTTCGGGGATCTTTTTTATATCACTATCCAGTCCCACGCAGAGGAAGGACTGTTTTTTTTGTATTTGCTCAAAAAGTTGTTGTTTTGTCATATCTGTTTTTTATAGGTCCGCTTCTTTCATTCGTTCGGCATTTTCACTCACAATCAACTGATCGATCACCCCCTGAATGTCTCCGTCCATAAAAGCGGTAAGATTGTAGATAGTATAGTTGATCCGATGATCGGTTATGCGTCCCTGCGGATAGTTGTAGGTCCTGATCTTGGCAGATCTGTCGCCCGTAGAGACCATGGTCTTCCTGCGGGATGCGATGTCTCCCTGTCGTTTGGAAAGCTCCATGTCGTAGAGTCTGGTACGCAGCATCTGCATGGCCAACTCTCTGTTTTGTAACTGCGAACGGGCTTGCTGGCAGACTACCACAATGCCGGTGGGTTTATGTGTGAGTTGTACCTTGGTCTCGACCTTATTCACGTTCTGCCCTCCCGCACCACTCGAACGGGCTGTATGGAAGTCAATGTCGGCCGGATTAAGTTCCACATCAAATTCTTCCGCCTCAGGCAATACGGCTACCGTGGATGCCGAAGTATGCACCCGTCCTTGTGTTTCTGTCTGCGGTACCCGTTGCACGCGATGTACACCCGACTCATATTTTAACGTACCATATACATCTGTGCCATTGACCGTAAATATTATCTCCTTATATCCACCGGCAGTACCTTCCGTAAAACTAACCAGTTCGGTTTTCCATCCCTTGCCCTCGCAATAGCGTGTATACATTTTGTAAAGATCGCCCGCGAAAATGGCGGCTTCATCACCACCGGTGCCTCCACGTATTTCCATGACCACGTTTTTCGCATCTTCCGGATCTGCGGGGATAAGCAATAACTTAATCTGTTCTTCCAGCCGGGGTAATAAAGCGGTGTTGAGGGTAAGTTCTTCACTGGCGAGCTGACGGAGGTCAGAGTCAGATTCGTGATCAAGAATATTCCTGGCTTCCGTAATTCCATCAAGCGCATTTTTGTATTGATTACGTGCGTGGACAATCTTTTGTAGCTCGCTATATTCTTTGTTCAGCTTCACATAACGGTTCATATCCGCAATGACTGCCGGATCAGTGATTAATGTACCTACCTCTTCGAATCGCGAGACAAGATGTTGTAATTTATCGAGTAATGAATTTTCTGACATAAATATTAACCTGGCATTTCTCAAAGAAACTTGAAACGGCCGAATTCGCTTTCAATAATCAGTTCCCGCACATGTGATTTTTCTACGTGGCCTATGATCCTGGCGTCGACACGAAACGATTTGGAAATTTCAATCACTCGCTGCGCATCTGCTTCAGGAAGATAAAGCTCCATTCTGTGACCCATATTGAATACTTTATACATTTCCTTCCAATCGGTGCCAGATTGTTTTTGGATCAACTCGAAGAGGGGAGGGACCGGGAAAAGATGATCCTTTACAACCTTCAAATTAACTCCGAGAAAGTGTAAAATCTTGGTTTGTGCACCTCCGGAACAGTGGATCATTCCGTGGATATTTTCTTTCAACTCACTTATTATCTGTGATATAATTGGTGCATAGGTGCGGGTGGGGGAGAGTACCAACTTTCCGGCTTCCAAGCCCAGCTCCTCAATCTCATCAGTCAGCCGCATTCCACCCGAATAAACCAGTTCGGGTGGAATGGCTGCGTCATAGCTTTCAGGATATTTTGTTGCCAGATAGTTGGCAAACACATCATGGCGTGCCGATGTGAGTCCGTTACTGCCCATTCCGCCGTTGTATTCCTTTTCGTAGCTAGCCTGTCCCGATGAAGAGAGTCCCACGATCACGTCACCCGCCTGTATGCGGGCATTGTCGATCACATCAGAGCGCTTCATACGACAGGTAACCGTGCTGTCCACGATAATTGTCCGCACCAGATCGCCCACATCGGCCGTTTCCCCGCCGGTAGGATAAATATGAACGCCCAAAGAAGAGAGCTCTTCACACAACTCATTGGTGCCGTTAATGATAGCGGAAATCACTTCTCCGGGAATCAGATTTTTATTTCTACCAATGGTGGAGGAAACAAGGATATTATCGGTAGCACCTACGCAAAGCAGATCGTCTATGTTCATGATCAGCGCATCCTGGGCAATCCCTTTCCAGACGGAAAGATCTCCGGTTTCACGCCAGTAGACATATGCCAGCGACGATTTTGTACCGGCACCATCGGCGTGCATGATATTACAGTAAGCCGGATCATTTCCCAGATAGTCAGGAATAACTTTGCAGAATGCATTCGGGAATATTCCTTTGTTTATGTTCCTTATTGCGTTGTGCACATCTTCCTTCGATGCGGATACACCTCGCTGATTATATCGTTGGTTGTTCATATTGCGAATCGTTCAATATGTAAGAAAATAATATACAAAGATAGTAAATATTCACGTTCGGCTATCAGCTATCGCCTTTTTAAAAGGAAGTATGAAACATGCAGCTCTTCGGAAGATGAACCATATCGAACCATTTTTTGAAATTTTATTTGTCCTATAATTACTATTATGTTTAATTAATTATTCTCTTATTCTACTCGATACAAGAAGCACCGACTAGCAGCCGCCCCCATATCAATAAAAAAGAGCAGCATTTTTTCAGTGCCGCTCTCTTTTGTTATCTCTTTTAATGGTTCTGAAAATAATATCAGAGGTTCAGTTCCTTTTCTATTGCTTCAAGTTCTGTGGCTTTATTCACACCCATGCTGCTGAGATTATAGTATACGTTACGCAATTTGAGCAATGCAGATTCAATATCATGTTTTTCAGCTTTACGTGCTCTAAGTAATTGAGTATACTTTTCCAACGAAGGCAGTGATTTCTGGTACAACTCAATGGTAATTTTATCATTGGCTACCTGTTGTTGTCTATCGGATAACATTGCTGTTTTTTCCTTTAGAGCCTGTGCCTGGAGAATATAGTTCACAGCGATTGCTTCAAGTGCTCTTTCACAATTAGGGTCCTGCGTGAGGGCTTTGTTATACTCGGCTTCTGCAGCTGCGTAATCACCTTTTTCAGCCAATAATGCACCTTTCACACTATTGAGGTCACATGCATTGGAAGGATCGTTGGTGATGGCCTGGTCGAGGTAATTCATTGCCTTTTGTGTATCTCCCTGACGGATAAATACATTGATAAGATTGGGAATAAAATACTTGCTGCCCGGGAATCTTTCAGCTCCAAGATTCAGTATTTCAAGATATTTGGCCGTATCCCCCAGGTTCACATATTCACTGGCCATCAGTTCATAAATATCACTTTCCTTATAGGCATTATTTTCAATGAAAGGCTCTTTGGCGGCTCGTTCCAGCATTTTTATCGCCCTTTTATGATCTTCTGCCTGAATGGCTGTAATAATGGCGTAATATTTGATTGTCTGATAAGTACTGTCCAGTACAAAGCTACTCTTCTCTCCTTCAAACAGGGGTAAACTTGGAATATCCCAGTAGATCTGAAAAAAGTCGGTTGCTTTCTTGTAATTCTTCTGGTCGTTGTAAAAAACTCCGCCATTAATATAGAAAGGATGATTGGCTTTGAGAATACCGGCAATATCTTTTCTGAACCGGTTCTTTACTTTTCCCTTATCATCGGGAAGTTCACCAAGTGAATCAGCTTTAAGGTAAGGTAGATAGGAGTCATAAAGGCCATCATACATGACTTTGTCATTTGCCGGTTTGCCAAGCATGGCATTGGTTCTTTCATTATCGAAAGCCTTGTTGCCAATGTCTCCTAACGTTTTCCAGGTCTCGGGGTCACTGGCTGTCTCGGCATGCGTTGATGCTTGCTTGAGCAACGTGCGGGCTTCATTTAAGTCGTTACGACCCAGTGCCCTCTTCGCATCTTTTAAAGCAGATTTTTGTGCAAGGATACTCCCTGCAGAAAAAACAGCAATCATAGTAAGGAATAAGATTTTTCTCATTTTACTCATTGTTTAAATGTGATTTAATTGATATTGTTTCAAATATTGTTTGCTATAGACTTTGACTGAAAGATCGCAAAAAGTTTAAAATGGAAACTTATTCTTCACTGCCAGAATCATCTTGATTGTCCAGGGCTTCCTCTGATGAAACTTCTTCATTCAGCTCTTCCGAGTTCACCTTGCAAACAGAGGCTATTTCATCATTTCTTTTTTCCAGATTTATGAGGCGTACACCCTGTGTAGCCCGTCCCATAATGCGAATATCGGAAATATTCAGACGTATGGTAATACCTGATTTGTTAATTATCATTAAATCGTTTTCATCCGATACACTCTTGATAGCCACCAGTTTACCCGTTTTATCTGTAACATTCAGTGTTTTAACGCCTTTCCCTCCTCTGCGAGTGAGGCGGTATACCGGTTCACCATCCTCATCATCGAGCCGGGTTCTTTTTCCGTAACCCTGTTCTGAGACCACCATGATTGTATTTTCTGAACGGGGTTCCATACATATCATCCCTATCACACAATCTTCTCCGTCTTCGTCGAGCGTCATTCCCCTGACGCCGGTCGCCGTACGTCCCATCGGTCGTACATCCTCCTCCTGAAAGCGGATGGCCCGTCCATTCCTGTTCGCCAGAATTACATGTTGATTTCCATCAGTCAACCGTACCGAAATCACCTGGTCTTCTTCGCGGATAGAGATGGCAATTACGCCGTTTTGTCTGGGTCTGGAGTATGCTTCGAGCAGTGTTTTTTTCACAATGCCCTCTTTGGTACAGAACATTAGATAGTGCGAATTGATGTATTCCTGATCCGTGAGTGTATCAACTCGTACAAAGGCAGTTACGCTGTCATCCGGATCAATGTTCAGCAGATTTTGAATAGCCCGTCCCTTGGAGTTTTTGGTTCCTTCCGGAATTTCAAAGACACGCAGCCAGTAACATGTACCTTTTTGGGTGAAAAAGAGCATATAATTGTGCGTGGTGGCCGGGTAGATATACTCCACAAAATCTTCTTCACGCGTATCGGTTCCCTTAGCCCCTACTCCTCCCCGGTTTTGGGTATGAAAATCTGTGAGCGGAGTACGTTTAATATAGCCTAAGTGCGAGATGGTAATCACCATTTCATCATCGGCATAAAAATCTTCGGGATTCATTTCTTCTGAGGAGAAGATGATCTCAGAGCGACGGGCGTCACCATATTTATCGCGAATTTCAATCAACTCATCTTTGATCACCTGCATGCGCAGTCCCTCGTCGTTCAAAATGGCATTCAGACGGGCTATCAGCTTTTGCACTTCATCGTATTCAGCATGTAGCTTGTCCTGTTCGAGACCCGTCAGCTGCCTCAATCGCATCTCTACAATCGCACGCGACTGTATGTCACTAAGTGCAAAGCGCTCCATCAATCTTTGAATAGCCTCCTGAGGTGTGGAAGAACCGCGAATGATGGCAATCACCTCATCGATGTTGTCCGATGCGATGATCAGTCCCTCGAGAATATGAGCACGCTCTTCGGCCTTACGCAGTTCGTAGCGGGTACGACGGATCACCACATCATGACGGTGATCCACAAAGAGCTGGATCATGCGTTTGAGGTTCAGTAGCTCGGGTCTTCCATTTACCAGCGCAATGTTGTTCACGCTGAAAGAGGATTGCAGCGCCGTGAGTTTATAGAGTTTGTTAAGGACAACGTTCGCATTACCGTCGCGTTTGATGTCCACCACGATGCGCATGCCATCACGGTCTGATTCATCGTTGACATTGGAAATACCTTCGATTTTTTTTTCATTCACCAAGTCAGCTATATTCTTGATGAGTTCGGCTTTATTGACCAGATAGGGAATCTCGGAAACAATAATTTTGTCATGTGTTTTTCCCGATTCAATCTCAGCCTTGCCGCGCATCACAATACGTCCCCTACCGGTTTCAAATGCCTCTTCTACCCCTTTATACCCATAAATATAGGCACCTGTGGGAAAATCAGGGGCTTTGATATAATGCATTAATCCATTGATATCTATTTCGTTATCATCAATATACGCGATAATGCCATTCACACATTCGGTAAGATTGTGAGGAGCCATATTGGTCGCCATACCTACCGCAATACCTGATGATCCGTTGATAAGCAGGTTGGGAATGCGGGTAGGAAGTACTGTGGGCTCCAGCAGAGTATCATCGAAATTCAGTTGAAAATCGACTGTCTCCTTGTCTATGTCCCGCAACATTTCCTCGGCGAGCCTGTTAAGCCTTGCTTCGGTATATCGCATGGCTGCGGGACTATCACCATCCACGCTACCCATGTTTCCCTGGCCGTCAACCAGTGTATAGCGCATGCTCCACTCCTGTGCCAGGCGTACCATGGCGCCGTATACAGAAGAGTCGCCGTGCGGGTGATACTTACCCAATACCTCACCGACAATTCTGGCCGACTTCTTGTGTGGCTTATCGGGTGTATTGCCCAGTTCCGACATACCGAATAAAATGCGGCGATGCACCGGTTTAAATCCATCACGCACATCGGGCAACGCGCGGGAAACGATCACGGACATCGAGTAATCGATGTACGATGATTTCATTTCATCTTCGATATTAATCTTGATGATTCTGTCTTCCTGATCAGTCATATTAAAATGTGATTATTCTCTTCAAAAATATTTCGTACTTAACTTATTGACAGGCAAATAGCTATTTTTAATAATTCGCCTTTTGATTACACTAAGATACTGCTTTTCTTCGAATTTAACAAAAAAACAGAGAGACAATTGCTCTCTGTTTTAATTTTTTTTATAGGGTTATTTTCCGTGACAGTTTTTGTATTTCTTTCCACTTCCACAGGGACAAAGGTCATTGCGCCCCACCTTCTTTTCTGCACGGATCGGTTCCAACTTTTGTGGTTGTCTCGGCGGCTGTGCCCCGTTACGTTCTCCTCCCTCAGGCACCAGGCTTTCTGACTCTTCTTTTTGGGTACGGTAACGGCTGTAATCTGTCTTTTGCTCCGGAGCAGCCTGGCGCACACCGGCAGGATCCTGCATCGGTATCTGGCCACGCATAAGGATGGAAACTGCCTTTGAATTGACGTCGTTTATCATTTCCCTGAAAAGATTAAACGACTCCAGCTTGTAGATAAGCAGCGGGTCTTTCTGTTCGTAGCTGGCGTTCTGCACAGATTGTCGCAATTCGTCCATTTCACGGAGATGCTCTTTCCAGTCCTCGTCGATGGTGTGTAACAATATCGATTTCTCAAAAGACTTCACCAATGCCCGGGAATTTGTTTCATAGGCTTCCTTCAGGTTGCAGGCAATATTATAAACTCTTTTTCCGTCGGAGATGGGAATTAGAATATTTTCATACATTGCTCCCTGGTTTTCATAAACCTGCTTAATGACAGGCTGCGCTATTTCTGCCAACCGTTCCGTTTTCCGTTTAAACGTCTCAAAAGCTTTCTCAGTAACGGCCTCGACCTGATCATGCTGTTTCAATCCTTTCATATCGGTCTCTTTGAAAGGAATTTCAAGCGCCATCACACGCAACAGTTCGAGTTTCATAGCCTGATAATCATCTTCATTCGATTCCACGATGTTACGGGCTGTCTCCGTGATCATACCTGCCACGTCGTTGTCAATACGTTCACCCATCAGGGCGTGACGGCGTCGTTTGTAGATTACCTCCCGCTGGGAGTTCATCACGTCGTCGTACTCTAGCAACCGTTTACGAATACCAAAGTTATTTTCTTCCACCTTCTTCTGTGCACGTTCCACAGATTTACTCAACATGCTGTGTTCCAATACATCTCCCTCCTTGAATCCCATCCGGTCCATCAACCCGGCAATGCGTTCGGTAGCAAAGAGACGCATCAGGTCGTCCTCAAGTGAAACAAAAAAGACAGATGACCCGGGATCTCCCTGACGTCCCGCACGTCCTCGCAACTGACGATCCACACGCCGTGATTCGTGCCGTTCCGTACCAATAATGGCCAAACCGCCCGCAGCCTTTACTTCGGGTGAAAGCTTGATGTCGGTACCACGGCCTGCCATGTTGGTTGCAATGGTCACTACACCACGTTGTCCGGCGTTGGCCACAATTTCGGCTTCTCGCTGGTGAAGCTTGGCGTTCAGCACATTGTGTTTTATTTTTCGCAATGTTAGCATGCGGCTCAGCAACTCTGAAATTTCCACGGAGGTTGTTCCCACGAGTACAGGGCGACCCGCGTTGATGAGTTTTTCTATCTCCTCGATGACTGCGGTATATTTTTCCCGTTTCGTCTTATAAATTCGGTCGTTCTGATCGTCGCGAACAATGGGCTTGTTAGTAGGTATAACAACTACATCCAGCTTATAGATATCCCAGAATTCACCTGCTTCGGTTTCGGCCGTACCGGTCATACCCGCCAGCTTGTCGTACATACGGAAGAAATTCTGCAGGGTGATGGTGGCAAATGTCTGCGTGGCAGCCTCTACCTTTACCCGTTCCTTTGCTTCGATAGCCTGATGCAGACCGTCGGAATAACGGCGACCTTCCATCACACGGCCGGTTTGCTCGTCTACAATCTTCACCTTGTTGTCGATCACCACATACTCGTCGTCCTTTTCAAACAGGGTATATGCCTTCAACAGCTGGTTGATGGTATGCACCCGCTCCGACTTGATGGCATAGTTCTGTAACAACTCATCTTTTTTAGCCGCTTTTTCCTCATCGGTGCCGGTCGAATGTTCCAGTTCCGATAACTGGGAAGCGATATCGGGCAGAATGAAAAACTGCGGGTCGTCTGATTTGCCGGTCAGCATATCAATCCCCTTATCGGTCAGTTCAATGCTGTGCTGTTTCTCGTCGATCACAAAATAGAGCGGGTCAGTCACAATATGCATGTTGCGCATCTGCTCCTGCATATAAAATGCTTCGGTCTTGAGCATGGCGGCCTTCACCCCCTGTTCGCTGAGGAACTTGATCAGTGGCTGGTATTTGGGCATCCCTTTATAAGAGCGGAAAAGTAGTAGCGCTCCCTCCTCCTGTTCTTTCGGATCGGTTGAAGCCATCCTTGTTTTTGCTTCGGCAAGCAGGCGCGTTGTAAGATCGCGCTGAGCCTTCACGATCACTTCTACGCGGGGGCGGAAAAGATCAAAAAGCTGGTCGTCTCCCTTGGGTACAGGCCCGGAGATGATTAACGGGGTACGTGCATCGTCGATGAGCACAGAGTCCACCTCATCCACAATGGCATAGTTATGCTTTCGCTGTACCAGGTCCTTTGGCGAGACCGCCATGTTGTCACGTAGATAATCGAAGCCAAACTCATTGTTGGTACCAAAGGTGATATCTGCTTCATATGCTTTCCGGCGTGCATCGGAGTTGGGCTCATGCTTGTCGATGCAGTCAACCGACAGGCCGTGAAACATATACATCGGTCCCATCCATTCAGAGTCGCGTTTCGACAGGTAATCGTTTACCGTCACCACATGTACACCCTCGTGGGTAAGTGCGTTAAGAAATACCGGAAGCGTGGCCACCAGGGTTTTACCTTCGCCCGTGGCCATCTCGGCTATTTTTCCCTGATGCAGCACTACCCCGCCAAAGAGTTGTACATCATAATGGATCATGTCCCATATGATCTCGTTACCTCCGGCGACCCAATGGTTCTGATAGATGGCTTTATCCCCTTCGATACGAACAAAATCATGCGAAGCGGCCAGATCACGGTCGAAGCTGGTTGCCGTGACTACGATTTCATTATTTTCAGTAAAGCGACGTGCGGTTTCTTTCATGATGGAGAAAGCATCCGGCAATATCTCGTTCAATGCCTTCTCATATTTATCGGTAATATCTTTCCCCAGCTTGTCAATCTGATTCCAGACAGCTTCACGCTCATCCAGGTCGATCTCTTCCATGCCTGCCTTCAGCTTATCAATTTCCGCTCTTTCCGCGGCAACCTGCTCACGGATATATTTTTCCAGCTCTTTGGTCTTTTCGCGAAGTCCGTCGTTTGTAAGCTGTTCAATGACAGCATAAGCTTCCCTGACCCGTCTCACAACCGGATTTATTTCGTTCAAGTCGCGTTGAGCCTTGTTACCGAATATTTTAGAAATAATGTCGTTGAATCCCATATTTTATTTTGTGTGTTGTCTTTTTATATCGTGAGACATCCTCCGTATCTCATCATCTTGAATGAACTCTTTTTCGAGAAAAACCTGTATCGTTTATTAAAACAATTCTTTCAGGATCTTGCCCCTTGCGGCGTTGGGAGCCCTGATGCGAAGGCGGTAAGTTACGCTGGGCGCTATTTCTGTGGCATCAATGGTCCGTTCAATCTTCCGGGGTTTGATGTCACTACCGAAAAAGATTACAGGAGAAATCACGGCATTGTGACGAACCCGGTATGAGTCGGGAGACTGTGGCTCAATTACCCGCCAGCCCGGTTGTAACTCCAGAAAAAGGTCGCCCGATATTCCCTTGTAATATCCATTGCGGTAAAATTGTACATTTTCGTTGTATGCTCCATGCAGCATCTGATGCGAGGTGATCACATCCTGTACGCCGGCAGACTGGACCAGGAATGTGGCTGCCTTTTGTTGAAATTCTGCCAGATCAATCTTCTTGTCCTCCAGAAGCTTTCTGTCAAAATATATTTGTCTGTCATAATATTTTCTGATCCACTGCTCACGGCCATAGAGTGCCATCAGGTACATGTTAAGTAATGCCTGGCTCCGGTCGGGATGAAAATCTCCGCCCGCGGTGACCATCCCTTCGGGAAGAAGTTCCTGTTCATTGAAGTATCCGGTAGAAACCACAAAAATCAGTGTATTCCTGATACCTACTGCTGCGTCAATGGCATCAAGCAATCTTCCGAGCTCCTGATCGAGACGATAATAGGTATCCTGAATCTCTACAGAGTAATTCTGATCAAGCGCTTTTTCAAAATTTCCCGCATAAAAAGTGAGGGCCAGATAATCGGGGTTCATCCTCTTTCCAAGGGAGCCCGACTCCAGCATCCGGATGGCCATATCGTTCACCTCCTTATTCACGTAGGGCGACTGCTTAAACAAGCGAACATTCTCTTTCTTATCCAGCCCGAAGTAATGCTGAAAGTTATACCGGTTTTTGGTGTAGGGGAAAACATTATATCTTGATATGTCAATGGCCGGACGCCAAATGATACTGCCAATGGTGTTCGTTAGTGATTGGGCACTGCGGTTATGCTGGTCCACGATCGGCTGCTTGTTTTTATAGAAGGTGCTGGTGGCCCATTTACCTGTCACATCTTCAATCCAGTAGGCGCCACTGGCAGCATGCCCTCCTGAGGCAATCGCCTGCGAGGCGTCAGGTGCAAAGGCATAAATATCAGACTGCCCTCCTGAGGCAATCTTCAGTTCATCGGCCATTGTGGAAACCTTTATCGCAAGAGGAGATCTTTTATCCGTAGTGAAATTACCCAGATAGTTGTCATCAAAAAAGGAGGATTCCTCCCTGTTCAGGTTGAGAACATATTTGTTTTCAGCCGTGATGCCATGGTATGAAGGATTGGCACCTGTAAAGATTGTTGTGATGGTGGAGGCTTTATCCGGCTTCGGGAAGTCGTAATGTACATTACTATACACCAATCCTCCAGAAAGTAACCTGTTAAACCCTTTTTGTCCGAAAGTGTGTTTAAACATCTCCAGGTAATCGCCCCGTAATTGATCGATCGTGATTCCCACAACCAGTTTTGGCACCTCCGGCGTGGTATGTTGTGCAGCAAGTGTGGCAACCGAAAAGAAGGCAACCAAAGAAGATAATATCCTGATCATTATAATAATAAATACCTGTCGTTTACCGATTCATTGCCCCCATCCCGCTTTGAGATATCTGCTCGATCTGAATCGCTTGTCTTTTTGTTTTTTTTTCTTCCACAAAAGCAAATTTACACCCGATCTGAGCCACAGATTCATTGAAAACGGAATCGTAGCTGCCGGTAATGTCTGCGGTATGAGCCACCATAAAAAAAGAAAAAGCGTTAAGAGTGCAAAGTTAATGAAATGGTAGAAATAAACGATATTCTTTGCCGAATTTACCCAAAATAAAAAGGCCGCAATCAACGCAAAAAGGTTTAGCCAGACAAAATTCCAGTTGGGTATCATGGCGGGGTGTTCGGAGAAGAACATCAGAAAAAAGAGAATAACACCACCCAGTCCTGCTATACCAAAAAGGAGCGTATCATAGAAAAGGGGAAACTTTGTGGTGTTGAGTTTGATCAACTGGAAAAGACTGGTAAAAAGAGTTGTTACCAGCAGCAGGATGGCTATGATAAATGGAGTGAGCGGCGTTGACACCTTCGGTCTATTTTTTTCGCTGTCCAGCTTAAGTACCACTTCCTGCTTCTTTACCAGTGAATGCCGTAATGTATCGTTTTTCTGAACGGAAGCATCCTCAAAGGAGTTCATCAGGTAACGGGGAATAAACATTTTCTCCCTCACACCGATGATCCTGTCGGCTTCGCTTCCAATAACCAGATCAATACCGAAAAGAAGCCACGGATAATCTTCCGTACACTCGTGCACCAAGTCCCTGTATGTCTGTTCCCGCAAAGTGTCTGCGTAAAGGATTTCACCTTCAGTCTGATTTTCCACCATGTCACGTGGGCGTGTGGCGCAGTTGTCGTAGAAGAAATTATACCTGTATTCTCTGTTCTGTGGCAGCGCATTAATGGAGAGTGCCTCGTAGAGCTGCTGCTTGCCAGCGGGGGAGAGATTAAGTTCCTGCACTGTCACCTCCTGACCTTTATAGCTGTATTCCGAGAGAAAATCCTCGTAAGAGGTAACCCCCAGGATATAATCTGTCTCTCCCTTTACAAAGTGATATATAAAGTTGGGCTGCGAAGAATCAAAAAAACCGTAATTGAAGACGGCATTCACACCTGTTGTATCATCCTGCACAAGGATGGCAGTATGCCCGAACAGTGCATATACAGCCCCATGCCAGGGAGAGGCAGTCAGCAGGCTTATTTTGGCACTATCGGTAAGTTGCACCTGGGCGGGTGCTTTCAGAACAGAGAAACATATAAGGAGCAGTGACAACACTGCCGGAATTCGTCTTTTCATCTAATCTCTTTTATTTCATGAATCTTCATGAACCATCGTGGGACAAAAATAGACAAAATTACGCGAACTTCATACGCATATAACAGAAAAACGGCGATCTGCTATGACCGCCGTTCAAACAATACCCTACGGGGGATTTTATTTTTTCTTGTTCCGGTTTCCGTAACGGTTCATGAACTTGTCCACACGTCCTGCTGTATCCACCAGTTTTTGTTTTCCGGTGTAGAAAGGATGAGAAGCACTTGTAATCTCAAGTTTCACCAACGGGTAAGTTACGCCGTCAATTTCAATTGTATCCTTGGCATTGATTGTGGAGCGGGAGATGAAAATCTCCTCGTTTGACATATCTTTGAATACAACCGGGCGGTAATTGCTGGGATGAATTTCTTTCTTCATATGTTTTATACTTTTCTTCTAATTTTTCGGTTGGCAAAGATAGTATAATCCTTTAAAATAAAAAAATAAATGCGTTTCTTTTTTCTTTTATCGGGATTATCTGTTAATTTGCGTTCTTATTTACATATCAAAGAGTATAATATGAAGGTGGAAATCATTTCTATCGGAGACGAATTACTCATCGGACAGGTTGTAAACACCAATGCTGAATGGATGGGACGTGAACTGACACAGCAGGGGTTCATCATCGCGGCCATCACCACCGTGGGCGACAGAAGCGATGACATCATCCATGCAATCGACAACGCCTTCGGACGGGCCGATATTTTACTGCTAACCGGCGGCGTGGGACCGACCAATGACGATATCACAAAACATACGCTTTGCCGATATTTTCATACAGCCCTGGAATTCAATGATGAAGTATTACAACATGTCGAATCTGTTTTTTTAAGAAGAAACATCCAGTTGAATCAGCTCACACGTAAACAGGCATATGTGCCGGTAAGCGCCACTGTGATACAGAATAAAGTGGGCACCGCTCCCATACTATGGTTCGACAAAGGTGAAAAAATATTGATATCCATGCCTGGAGTACCTTTTGAAATGAAAACGACCATGCGAGACGATATTATCCCTCGCTTGCAGTCACAATTTCAACCGGACCGTTATCTGAAACGTACTTACTTGGTTTCCGGCATCACCGAATCGGCATTGGCTACCCGGCTTTCCGGCTTTGAAACTCTTCTGCCTGCAGGCTTCACACTGGCTTACCTTCCTTCTTTCGGATTTATCCGGCTGCGGTTGTCTGCCTGGGGTGAAGCACGCAAACCGGAAATTAAACAACTGGGCCGCAGGTTGAAACTGCTCCTCGGTAATGAATATGTCGCCCGAAGCGAAAAAACGCTGGAGGCACTCCTCGGGGAGAAGTTGCGCAAACAACAACTTACGGTCTCAACCGCTGAAAGCTGTACCGGGGGATACATTGCGCACCGCATCACATCCGTTTCGGGAGCTTCGGACTATTTTGAAGGCAGTATCGTAACATATGACAATCGTATCAAAGAAGAACTATTGAATGTAGATAAGCAGACTATTGAAAGCCATGGCGTGGTTAGCAGAGAAGTTGTTGAGAAGATGGCACAGAATGTCGCCCTTAAGCTTGGGACACAATGCAGCATCGCTGTCTCCGGCATCATGGGTCCCGAGGGAGGAACCAGGGAAAAGCCGGTCGGTACAGCCTGGGTTTGCACGAAATATGCAGATGAAATAATTTCCGTTGAATACCATGTGGGAAGCAGCCGCGAAGAGAACATAGAACGCACTGCCAACCTGGCCATTCTTCAGTTGATAAGGATGCTGTCGGTAAGACCTGATGCCGCATCTGCCGGCAACCTATAGCGCAAATCGCAGCTTGGAAAGTGCAAGACACACCGTTTCTGAAAGTTATTTAATCAATTGACTCAAAGCCGCAATAGGGCACCAGTACTTTCGGGATACGTATTCCGGAAGGAGTCTGGTTATTTTCCAGAAGGGCCGCCACAATGCGGGGCAGAGCAAGTGCGCTGCCATTGAGAGTATGACATAGTTGTGTTTTTCGGTCGGCATCTCTAAACCTGCATTTCAACCGGTTTGCCTGGTAGCTTTCGAAATTGGAAACAGAGCTCACCTCGAGCCATCTTTGCTGTGCCGCAGAGAACACTTCAAAATCAAATGTTAGCGCAGAGGTAAAACTCATGTCACCTCCGCAGAGACGAAGTATACGCCATGGCAATTCCAGTTTTTCCACCAGTGTCTCCACATGGCGGACCATCTCTTTGAGCCTTTCGTAAGAATGATCCGGCTTATCGATGCAAACGATCTCCACCTTGTCGAACTGATGCAGCCGGTTCAGTCCGCGTACATCCTTTCCATAGGAACCCGCTTCACGGCGAAAGCAGGCAGAATAAGCCGTATTTTTCAGCGGTAACTCTTTCTCATCAAGAATCACATCCCGGTACATGTTTGTGACAGGTACTTCAGCAGTGGGAATCAGATAGAGATCATCCTCTCCCACATGATACATCTGGCCCTCTTTATCGGGCAGCTGGCCGGTACCGAACCCGGAGTCGCTGTTTACTACATAGGGTGGCTGCACCTCAAGATAACCGGCATCGCGCGCACTATCCAGAAAAAAACTGATTAATGCCCGTTGCAGTCGGGCACCCTTTCCTTTATAAACCGGAAATCCTGCCCCGGTAATCTTCACTCCCAGTTCAAAGTCGATAAGGTCATATTTTTTCGCCAGTTCCCAATGGGGCAGTGCGTCGTCAGTCAAAACCGGCATTACTCCGCCGGTTTTCTCCACAAGATTGTCCTCTGCTCCTTTTCCCTCGGGAACCGACTCATGAGGAAGATTGGGAATAGTGACCAGCAGATGCTCAATTTTTGCTTCCGCGGCCTTTAATGTCTCCTCCAGTTGTTTGGCCGACTCCTTCAGGACAACCACCTTTCCACGGACTATTGCGGCCTCCTCCTTCTTTCCCTCCTTCATGAGTGAGCCGACAGAGCGTGACAATGTATTGACCTCTCCCAACATCGTATCGAGTGATGTCTGTGTACTGCGTCTGACATCATCAGCAGCAATTATCTGTGAAACTGTCTCCTTTGCGTCAAAATTTTTTTTAGACAGGCGTCGAACCACTTCTTCAGGATTCTCGTTGATTACTTTCAGTGTGAGCATAGAAAAAATAGACGAAAACGTTTAATACCTTTTTCAGTGCGCAAAGATACAAAAAATATCAACGAAACTAAGTGACCTGCTGCCGATATTTTGTCAGCCGCATTGTTGAATAAATTCAGGGGGCACCCGGGAAAGCTTAGTTAAAATAACTGAAAGTGCAGCGTTTCGCGCAATTCTCTCTCTTTTTGCTTTTTCTGGCGATAATAGCGTGAAACATAATATGCAAACCCGGCAAATACGCCCACCATCACAATGTCTTTTATTGTACTATTCTTCATGATCTCCGTTTTATCTACTTTCTATAACAAAAAAAATGTAATTAGGTTTTATATGTAAGATGCAAAAAAGGGAAAAAAGTTGCAGGAAAGCTAATTTTTTTAATCAGGATTACTTATTTTCAGACAAAACAACATGGAATATGCGAACAGTGTTCCTTGTAACCCTGAACCTATTGTCGGGGCGTTCTCCCACAACCCAGACAATTTCCTCTCCCGAGAGCAGAACCCAGATATTTTCTTTCTCCTTCAAACTAAACTTGCGGTCGGTAAAATAATCACTCAACTTCTTTCTTCCTTTCATCCCAAAGGGAATGAACCAGTCGCCCTGTTGCCATTTCCGGAGGATGAGCGGGAATTTCAGCCTGTCATAATCAGCATAGAGGAAACGTTTGCTTCGCAGAATGTCAACAGGCACTGACAGCGTGCAGAAGGCAAGATGCAGGGGTGTGGACATTTCTTCGGCCTGCTGTTCTATCAGGAAGGATCTGTCTGTTTCTGCCACGACGGGCATCCGGTCGATGAGGAAATAATCACGATCCTTGATCACCCGGTACGGTTCTGCAAAAAAGATCCTTCCGGGTTCGGCATCCATGCTTCTGCAGATATCACGTATGGAGGACGGGGTGAAGCCCAGTGGCGAAAGTAACTCAAACAGGACTGATAGCGGGGAGGGTGTTTTATGAAGAGCCCGAATATCAACTCTGTCATTATGAAAAACGCTTTCTATCGATTCTTTTATTGAGGCGCTGTATACCTTCTCCGCTTCCGTCACCTGTAGAGCTGTGCGGTAAATTGCATCCTTCACGGACGGATTCAGTTCCTCGAGCATGGGTATAATATGTAAGCGAAGCCTGTTTCTCAGAAAAAGATCTTCCTTGTTGGTACTATCGGTCACATAGGGAATGCCGCGCTCTGTTATGTATTGTGAAATTTCTTCGCGTGAAAGACAAAGCAACGGACGTGTTACCCTGTTGTTTTTGGGTGAGATGCCGGTCAGCCCCCTGATGCCGGTGCCACGGACAAGATTCATCAGTACCGTCTCTACCGAGTCATCCCTGTGATGTGCCACAGCGATGCTCCCTGCATGATATTGCACCCGCGTCATCTCAAACCAGCGGTAACGCAGTTCACGTGCTGCCATTTCAATGGATATTTTTTTATCGGAAGCATACTGCCGGGTGTCGAACCCGACTGAGACAAAAGGGACATCCACACTTTTACACCATCGTTTTACGAATTCCTCATCCCTGTCCGACTCCTCACCCCGAAGATGAAAGTTGCAGTGGCCGGCCACGCACTGGTATCCCAGCAATGTGAGTATATCGAGCAATGCCATGGAGTCCATTCCCCCGCTCAGTCCAACGATAACAGGGGCTTCGGGGGGAAACAGATCCTCCTTCTTTATGAAAGAACGAACAGTGTCAATCATCTTTTTTGGTAATCAGCATTATTAAAACAAAAGTACGAAATTAATTCTTTACCGGAAAACAGGGTCAGATTGCCATAAAAAGTGTATTTTTGTAATACAAATTAATGGTTAAGTGATTTCGTATGATGATAGAAAAGATTGAGGCTCTCCTTTCAGAAATAGAGCATTTGACGGTATCTACGGCCGATGAACTGGAGGCGGCACGCATCAAATACCTGAGTAAAAAGGGTATCATTTCCATGCTGATGGACGATTTTCGTAATGTGGCGACGGAGCAGAAAAGGGAGATGGGCATGCGTGTAAACGAACTAAAGCAAAAAGCCACGGAGAAAATTCAAATGCTGAAAGAACAGTTCGATCATAATCATTCATTCACCGCAGACGTCGATCTCTCCCGTACTGCCTATCCTGTTTCATTGGGTACACGACATCCCATATCTATTGTCAAGGAAGAAATTGCGGATATCTTCAAACGACTCGGCTTCTCCATTGCGGAAGGACCGGAAGTGGAAGACGACTGGCATGTATTCTCTTCACTGAACTTTGCAGAGGATCACCCCGCCCGCGACATGCAGGATACCTTCTTCATACAGCATGACCCCCAGATTGTATTGCGGACACACACCTCGTCGGTACAAACACGCGTGATGGAAAAGACGGAACCGCCTATCCGTATCATCTGCCCGGGCCGTGTATATAGAAATGAGGCGATTTCCTACCGGGCTCACTGCTTTTTTCACCAGGTGGAGGCATTGTATATTGACAGGGAGGTATCGTTTGCCGACCTGAAGCAGGCGCTGCTTTTCTTTGCCAGGGAGATGTTCGGTGAGCATACCCGGATCAGGCTGCGTCCTTCCTACTTTCCGTTTACCGAACCAAGTGCAGAGATGGATATCTCCTGCAATATCTGCGGAGGAAAAGGATGTCCCTTCTGCAAGCACACAGGATGGGTAGAGATACTGGGATGCGGCATGGTAGACCCAAACGTGTTGGAAAACTGCGGTATCGACAGTAAGATATATTCCGGTTACGCATTGGGAATGGGTATTGAGCGTATTACAAACCTCAAGTATCAGGTAAAAGATTTGAGGATGTTTTCAGAGAACGACGTGCGTTTTCTGGCTCAGTTCCAATCGGCTCATTGATATTCTTGCTACGCAAGGTATTTGCACTTTGTGAATTTGAATAACAACCGAATAACCACTATATAACAATGGATATCAGATATTTTCTTCTTTCGACTTTCATTTTGGCCTCCACAGGCATGCCGGCGCAAAAGACAACGCGCGTGAATGCCATCAAGGCCAACGATTATGGTGTGGTTTACTCACTCCCCAAGACATCGTTTGAAATCACATTACTGGTAAGAAAAAGTAGTTACCGGCGGGGTGATTTCTATCCATATGCACAGCGTTATCTGGGAATTGACAATCCGGTAACAGAAGACAGGGTTGTCTACATGCTCGAAGATATATCCGTTAAAAACAAAGGTATTCCCGACAAGAGCAATTCGTTTATGATACAATTTCAACCCAAGAGCTTCGAGCCTTTTGTCAGCCTGCGCGAAGATGGAGTAATTGTTTCCGTGAATGCTGATCCGGAGAATGAAATGCAGAAGGAAAAGGCTCTGCCTCAGGGTGAACGTGCGGCCGTGAACCCGCGGCGTTTTCTTTCTCAGGAGACACACATGGCAGGATCCGTAGCCAAGCAGGCGGAACTGGCAGCACGACAGATATTTGACCTGCGCCGCAGTCGTACCGACATCCTCACGGGTGAAGCCGAGAGCATGCCACCGGATGGAAATGCTTACAAAGTGGTGATGGATGAAATAGATTTGCAGGAAAAGGCACTGACGGAGCTTTTTACCGGCAGTCTGCAGACAGAGTACTTTGTACGTACCTATACCGTTGTTCCCAATGCACAGGATATAGACAAAATGGTGGTGGCGCGCTTCTCTGGCAAACTGGGGCCAGTAGATGCCGATGATCTCGCCGGCGAGCCGGTTCTGTTAACGTTGCAAAATAAAACACCACGGATTGAACTTCAATTGTTAGAGCGTGATATAAAGCGATTGGAAACGAAACTCACAGAAGGACTGGTATATAATATCCCTGGAAAAGCTCTGCTGACCATCCGTTTCAGGAACGAAACTTTTGCGGAAATGGAAACGGATGTCGTTCAATACGGGTCACAGGACGTGTTGACAAAAAAAATGTTTGACAATATGAAAAAACCTATTCAGGTTTTTTTCTACCCGGAGCTGGGTGCAATTAAACAGATTATTCAGTAATGAAGAAGAATATCATTTTATCAGAAGCCTTACTGGCCCTTGTCGTAATAGGACTGGTCTCTTCATGCAAAGGCATGGGAAGCAAAGGAGAAAGAAATGAACTGGTATATGACAGTATTGTGGTAAAACAGCAAATACCTCTGATTCATGAAAATGATTCCACGCTGCCATTCGCCGATGTCAATGTCTCTTTTATCTACCCTGTTAAATTTCGTAACGACGAAAGCCTGTCAAGGCTACAGGAAATTTTCAAAGGTACTTTTTTCAGCAGTACGGAATTTGATGCCATGCCCCCTAAAGTGGCCATGGACGAATATATTCGCAGGTACAGCGACCGCTACAAATCGCTGTCGAATACTTACTACGAGGATAAGGCCCGTCTGAAAGGAACAATACCAGTCTGGTACTGGTATTACATGAATACGAGCAACAAGATTGTGTTTCAGGATGATTCTCTGCTCAGCTACGCCGTTGAGTACAGCGATTATGAGGGGGGAGCACACGGATCTTATCGTATTACATATACCAATATCGACCTGAACAGGCTTGTAACCCTGACGGAGGAAGATCTTTTCATACCGGGCTACTACAAGCCACTCACAGAAAAAATTGTGCAGGCGCTTATGAAAGCTTATGATGTAAGTGAGCCCGATTCCTTACTGACAAAAGGCTTTTTTACCATCGAGGACATTGTTCCCAATAACAATTTCTGGCTTAACAGGGAGGGTATTCACTATACCTACAATCAGTATGAAATTGCCCCATATGCCATGGGGACGATCAATGTAGCGATTCCCTATAGTGAACTGGAGGATATCCTTCTCTACATGCCGGTAGCACGCTTAAATTCGAGATAGAGCGTAATTGATACTTCCTTGCCGATTCCCAAACCGTCGGGATCATAGGCGACATGATAATCGAGCCGGTTGATCTTGTTTTTGGCAATAAACCCGATGGTCTCCGTCCCATCCTGACCTTTTACCGCTCCACCGTACACGACGTCGAAGATGGCATCTTTTGTTACATCCTTGATCTGCAGCTTGCCGTGAAGTTTATAGTTTTTATCATCCACCTTCTCTATGTGTGAGCTTTCAAAAGTCATTGCAGGATATTTTTCCACTTCAAAGAAATCGGCACTTCTGAGGTGATTATCCCGCATGGGGACACTGGTATTCACACTGGCTACTTCTACATTGAAAAAAACACGGGCTTCTTCCATTTTGTGGGGATTACCGATAATTCCACCGTCGAACTTCTCAAATTTACCGCTCACAAATGTGATACCCATGTGCTTTACTTTGAAATTAACAGAGGTATGTGAGGGATCTACTTTATAATGGGATTGCGCCATCAGACCGATACCGGCAAAAAAGGCGATAAATAACAGTATCCTGCGTTTCATATACTTTAATTTTTAATTAATTATGATTGATTTTTCTATTCTGATTTACCTTTTAACATGCAAACCATTTTGATTGTTCATCTATGGAATTACCTTTGGGCTATAAAATAAATTGATGAAAAAGTATTACCTTTGCGCAACAAAAGCCTCCTGGCAATTGTTACTTCATTTGCAGGACATTCACAGCCTGTCTTTTTGAACGGGTGCTACACCCACGAATTTATAAGAATTATATGCAGGAACTAGATCAAGACCAAATATTAAGCGAACTTACCACCCAGGATTACAAGTATGGTTTTACAACGGAGGTGGAGACTTACATCATAGAAAAGGGTTTGAATGAGGATGTCATCCGGTTGATCTCATCAAAGAAAGAAGAGCCGGAGTGGCTCCTCGATTTCCGGTTGAAGGCTTACCGCCACTGGTTGACGATGAAACTGCCCGATTGGGCACATTTAAAAATCCCGACCATTGATTACCAGGATATCATTTATTATGCTGACCCAACAAAAAAGAAAAAACCGGGGAGTATCGACGAGGTAGACCCTGAGCTGCTCAAAACCTTTGAGAGGCTGGGCATACCTCTAGAGGAACAGAAACAGCTTACCGGTGTAGCCGTAGATGCCGTGATGGACAGCGTATCCATCAAAACAACATTCAAGGATGTACTGGCTGAAAAAGGGATTATTTTCAGTTCTTTCAGCGAGGCGGTAAGGCATCATCCCGATCTGGTGAAGAAGTATCTCGGGACCGTTGTACCCTACAAGGATAATTACTATGCTGCCCTGAACTCCGCCGTGTTCAGCGACGGTTCGTTTGTCTATATCCCGAAAGGGGTGCGCTGTCCCATGGAGTTGTCCACATACTTCCGCATTAATACAGCCAATACGGGCCAGTTTGAACGAACCCTGATTGTGGCAGACGATGACTCTTATGTAAGCTATCTTGAAGGATGTACGGCGCCCATGCGTGATGAAAATCAGCTTCATGCCGCCATTGTGGAAATCATTGCGCTCGATAATGCGGAGGTGAAATACTCCACTGTACAAAACTGGTATCCGGGAGATAAAAATGGAAATGGCGGGGTATACAACTTCGTTACCAAAAGAGGCATCTGTAAAGGGAACAACTCTAAGATCTCCTGGACACAGGTAGAAACGGGATCGGCCATCACCTGGAAGTATCCCTCCTGTATATTGGCCGGCGACAATTCGGTAGGTGAATTTTATTCGGTTGCTGTAACCAACCACTATCAACAGGCCGACACCGGTACCAAGATGATTCATCTTGGCAAGAACACCCGCAGCCGCATTGTTTCCAAAGGTATTTCGGCAGGAAACAGCCAGAACAGTTACCGTGGTCTGGTCAAGGTGACCAAAAAGGCAGAGAATGCACGCAACCACTCGCAATGCGACAGTTTACTGCTGACCAACCGTTGCGGTGCACATACCTTTCCATATACCGACATTCAGAATCCCACGGCAGTACTGGAACACGAAGCAACCACTTCCAAAATCAGCGAGGATCAGATTTTCTATTGCAACCAGCGCGGCCTGGGTGAAGAGGAAGCCATTGGACTGATTGTAAATGGTTACGTGAAAGAGGTTGTGAACAAGTTGCCGATGGAGTTTGCAGTAGAAGCCCAAAAATTATTGCAGATCAGCCTGGAAGGAAGCGTGGGCTAATTAGCCACTCCTTTAATCTGTCTTCACATGCTGGGATATTATTTGTTTATTCCCTGGGCATAATATTACCAGTTGATGGGTGGTATTCCATGTGCCTTTAAATAATCATTCGTTCTGCTAAAATGCCTATTGCCAAAGAATCCACGGTGGGCAGACAAGGGCGAAGGGTGTGCCGATTTCAATATTAAATGTCTATTCGCATCAATAGTCTCTCCTTTGCGCTGTGCATAGGCCCCCCATAATATAAAAACAAGATGCTCTCTTTGGGTGGCAAGATGATGGATCACGGCATCGGTAAATTCTTCCCACCCTTTTCTCTGATGCGATCCTGCACGGTGAGCCTGCACGGTAAGTGTGGCATTCAGTAGCAATACACCCTGCGTGGCCCACCTGTCCAGATTTCCCGACCTGGGAATCTGCTTTCTCAGATCCTGCTCTATCTCTTTATAAATATTCTGAAGAGAAGGTGGCAGCGGCACGCCTTCGGTGACTGAAAAGCACAGTCCGTGTGCCTGCCCAGGCTCATGATAAGGGTCCTGCCCAACAATCACTACCTTCACCTCATTGAAAGGACACCGGTTGAAAGCATTAAAAATCAGTTTGGCCGGCGGATATACTGTTTTGTCTGCATATTCCTGCCTTACGAATTCCGCCAGCCTTTCAAAGTAAGGTTTATTGAATTCTTCCTGCAAATGAGCCTTCCAGCTCTCTTCAATTCTTACGTCCATGAGATTTATATCTGATGAAGATGCTAAAATAGACAAATTTACCGTAAAATAAAAATCCCTCTCCAGTGAAGAAGGATCAGAATTATCCGGGACTACTGTTTAAATAAGCATAATGCCCTGTGCCTTAGCTGATTCCCTCATCTCCTGCGGCCACAGGCTGGCCTGTATTTCTCCGATATGTGCTTTCCTCAGATAATACATGCAAAGGCGCGACTGCCCTATTCCTCCTCCAATGGAAAGCGGCAGTTCATTATTCATCAGCCGTTTGTGAAAATATAAATTGAGCCGTTCTTCCTTATTTCGGGCTTTCAGTTGTCGTTGCAACGCAACAGCATCCACACGGATACCCATGGACGAGAGCTCCACGGCTTTTTCCAAAACCGGATTCCATACCAGCAAATCGCCATTCAACCCCATATAACCGTCACTGTTCAGTGTGCTCCAGTCGTCGTAATCAGGTGCCCGTCCATCGTGTGGAAGACCGTTGGAGAGGGGGGCTCCTATGCCTATGATAAACACAGCACCGTGTGCCTTAGTAATGGCATCTTCCCTTTGTTTATCATCCATTCCAGGATACTTTTGAAGCAACTCTTCAGAGTGGATGAAGGTAATTTCACAGGGGAGTTGCGGAGTAATCGCGGGAAACAATTCAAACACCAGGTATTCAGTACGTAGCATTGCTGCGTAAATACGGCGTACAATCTGTTTAAGATAATTCACATTCCTGTTTTGTTCACCAATCACCATCTCCCAGTCCCACTGATCTACATACAATGAATGCAGGTTGTCAAGCTCTTCATCAGCACGGATAGCATTCATATCGGTATAAACACCAAAACCTTCCTCTATTCCGTAGTCGGCAAGGGTGAGGCGCTTCCATTTGGCCAACGAATGCACAATCTCAGCCTGTTTGTCGTTCATATCCCTGATCGGAAAGCGAACGGGTCGCTCAACACCGTTCAGGTCGTCGTTTATGCCCGTACCACTCTCTACAAAAAGAGGAGCGGTGACCCTGCGTAAGCGAAGTTCCGAAGAAAGGTTTACCTGAAAAAAATCTTTGATATGCTTGATACCCAACTCCGTCTGCTTTAAATTCAGCAATGGTTTGTATCCGGCAGGTATTTGCAGTTGTGACATAAGTTTTATTATCTGATTTCAATAAACTGCAAAGTTACCATATTTATTCATTTTGTCAAAAAAAAATGGATCGAAATTTACAATATGACAGATATAAAGTGAAATTAAAAACATTTATTCCAATAAAACACACAAAATTGGCATTTTAGCAATCAGATCAGAGATAATTGATCTGTCCTACAAGTTCATTCACCGAAGCAATGTGATGCCGGTCGAGATATGCCTCGATGCCTTCCAAAATTTTCACTGATGATGCTGGGTCGACAAAATTGTACGTACCGACCTGTATGGCAGTTGATCCGGCAAGAATAAATTCAATGGCATCCTGCCAGTTACATATGCCTCCCATGCCAATGATGGGAATCCGGACAGCATGATAAACCTGCCATACCATACGCACAGCGATGGGTTTAATGCACGGGCCCGACAATCCGCCGGTGATGGTGGAGAGTTTGGGTCTTCTGCTTTCCACATCGATGGCCATACCCAGAAAAGTGTTCACTAGTGAGACTGCATCGGCTCCCTCATCTTCCACTACACGGGCTATTTCGGTAATATCGGTCACGTTGGGCGAAAGCTTCACTATCAGTGTTTTTGGAAATACCTTGCGTACTTCACGGGTGACTTCTGCAGCCGACTGACAGGAAGTACCAAATGCCATGCCACCTTCCTTTACATTGGGGCAGGAAATATTCAGTTCTATGGCAGGCATTTTATCCAGATCGGCCAGCTTCTCAGCACATGCCACATAGTCTTCGATGGTGGAACCGGATACATTTACAATCATGTGAGTATCATAATCCTTTATTTTCGGATACAGGTGATCTACGAAATAATCGACTCCCTTATTCTGAAGCCCGACCGAATTGAGCATTCCGGAGGATGTTTCGGCCATCCTGGGATAATCGTTTCCTTGTCGCGGCTCCAGAGTGGTTCCTTTTACAAAGATGCCTCCCAACCTCCCCAGATCAATAAAGTCGGCATACTCCGTGCCATAACCAAAAGTACCTGATGCGGTCATGACCGGGTTCTTTAATTCCAGTTCTCCAATATTTACTTTCAATCCAGCCATGTGAGTTCTTTGATGTTAAATACAGGCCCTTCAGTGCAGGCGCAAACGTTTCCTCGTATAGTTTTCTCTATGCAGCAAAGACAGGCACCGAAACCGCAAGCCATCAGATTTTCCAGTGATGCTTCACAGGATATCCCGTTTTGTTGCGCATAGCGCGCCACTGCCACCATCATTGGTTTCGGCCCGCAGGTATAAATAAAATCATATTTCTTTTCTTGAAGGATCGGGTGTTGGGTGACAAATCCCTTCTCTCCCAGTGAACCATCCTCCGTGGTGCAGTAAAGCGTTCCCAGTCGTTCGAAATCGACTCTCTGCAAAATATCCTTTTCTGAACGTCCTCCGAGCAAAAACTCAGGTTTCAAGCCTTTTTCCTTCATCTTTTTTCCCAGAAAAAGCAGCGGCGCAGTACCTACACCGCCACCAATCAGCAAAAAGTTACCCTTATTATCGGGAAGAGTAAAAGAATTTCCCAGCGGGAACATGAGGTTCATGTTTTCCCCGGCGGATAATGCAGATATTTTCGTAGTTCCTTCTCCCACGCGCTGGATCAAAAGCCAAACTTCATTTTGTTGATAATCAACAAAATTAATAGAAATGGGTCTACGAAGAAATACAAGGGGGGAATTGTCGACCCGAATCTGAACAAACTGTCCCGGATACATTTCAGGAAGTGGTTCGTTACCGACCGGACTGATCTTTAACAAATGATTCCGGTCATTTAACCGGGTGTTGGACCGAATAGTAAAATCGCATACTTTCATCAGCTACCTCTCTTTATAAAGTACAAAAATACATCATAATTTTCAATTTAGCGCCACAAAAGAGTGGTCTTGATTCTTTTCGCGAACTCTTCAAAACCATCGGGTAATCTTATTATAAATGAATGTGGTTTCTCCCGGTCTTACCAGGAATGAGTAAATTCTATTTCATACCCATACTCATTCCGGATTGTGATTAAATATTTCGAAAGTATTGTCGCTGTAGTAAATAATTATTTGGGTGATTTTTTTGTTTACGGTTTTTAAAGGCTCAATTTGTTTATTTTCCACGCTTTGAGGGCTGGAAAAGGGCTGTTTAAACAGTGTTTCCTGCCTTTTTTCAACATCAACCGGCCCTTCTCTTTGATTTATCGCATCCTGACGAAATAAATCGGGCTCGACAGGCCGGGATTCAACATTATGTTCCTCCTTGTACATGCTACCTGTTCCCTTTAGTAACCATTCCGGATTAATGTAATGCATTTCATCCAGTATTCTTGTCACTACATCGAGGCTGGGATTATTTCTGCCATTCAGGATATGTGAAATAATTGCCCTGTTAATTTGTAACATGTCGGCAAACCTTGCAGGTGTAAGGTTTTCCTTTTCCATGATCATTCGTATACGATCTTTCATAGCAGTTTGCTTTTTCGATGTTTCTGTCCGGATACTTTTGATATCAAATCGAAGATACAAATGTATAAATTTTTATTCACAAATGAAAAACGTCATATTTATTTTTGTAAATAATAAATGTGACGAGGCTGAGTTACATTTGTTACTCGAACATTTGAAAACATAAAGATTCTCCTGCAAACAGGATAAATATTTAATTCATAAAATCAATATAATAGTCTCATATATTGGTATATATATAAATAAAAATTCTAATATTTAACGATCTGGCCATAACATTTGCCCTGTTCCGATAAATTAATAAACTTATTCTTTATTAATTCAATGTATAGTGCTTATTAAATGCAATTAAAACACTATATATATTGATATATTTAAATGTTAAACAAAACAATTCACAATTATACACGGGTTCTTTTTTGAATCTTATCACATTACAATTTTATATAAACAATTATACTTTCTATCCTCCCCTACTCTATATTTACATTTGTAATTAACTATCTCGCTTTATTCCGAATGGAAATGTAAATTATTAAGAGCTATTATTTCATTGCTCTATCGTAACGAAATAGAAAAAGGATTAATAGTGTAAATTTCGAATATATACTCCCCCTTGGTCAGTAATGACTTTAAAAGGGAAGCTAGAACGATTAAATAATTATTACTTCATTGATATTCAGAAAAATAAATCACATTTTTTATGTCGGATTTTTGGTGCAGATAATAAAATACTCCGGGAAATGAACAGGTAGGCTTTCTTTACTGTTAAATAATATCAGGTTTATCTTTTCAATTAAAAAAATTTGATATGAAACTTTATTATGGCATTATCCTGTTCATTTCTTTTTCTATGTTCATCCCCGGGCAGGGAGTCGGACAACAAAAAATTAATTCACCGGAAAGAAACGAAGGACAAAAAAATGCGAACATGAAAACCATGGTTTCCCCAATTGGAAATAAAACGCTGCACAACTTCGTCGTAAAAGATATCAACGGAAAATCATTCAATATGGGATCGCTCAAAGGGAAAAAAGTGCTAATCGTAAACGTAGCGTCCAGATGCGGTTTTACTCCCCAGTATGAAGACCTGCAAACGTTGTATGAACGATATAAAGCGAGGAACTTTGTAGTGATTGGTTTTCCTGCGAATAATTTCAAAAATCAGGAACCCGGTACAAACCGGGAAATTAAAGAGTTTTGCACGGCCAATTACGGAGTGACATTCCCCATGATGGATAAGATCAGTGTCAGAGGCGAGGATCAGGCACCTTTGTACAAATGGCTTACACAAAAAAACGAAAACGGTGTAATGGATCAGGAGGTGACCTGGAACTTTCAAAAGTATCTGGTGGATGAACAGGGCCGGCTGGTGGATGTACTAATGCCACGTGAGAGTCCCCTCAGCGATAAAATTGTGCAATGGATCACCACTGATTAGTGCATAATCCTGTATACCAGCTCTTTCAACAATTCATCCTGGGAGGCCGATATATTGTCAATTCCTTTTGAACGGGCATCAAATGCTCTCAGGTCAGAGATGATTGCCATTACTTTGTTGACATTATAATTCTGCAATCCGGTCATATAGTCCCGTACAAAATAGTTCGACCGTAAGTTTAAGGCAGCCATAATACTTTGCTCATCCTTTCGTGGTAACCAGTAACACTCGAGTAAGTTACTGAAATAATTAAACAATACAGCGAGGGTAGCCATAATGGGATTTTCTTTCGGATTTTTTCCGAAATAATCCACAATACGGCTGGCGCTTAGGATATCTTTTCTGATGATGGCGTTCTGCAGTTCAAAAGTATTGTAATTTTTGCTGATGCCCACATTCTTCTCGATCAGATCTGAGGTTACACGACCAGATCCTTCCGGCAGCGACACTTCAAGCTTTTGCAGTTGTGAAATGAGCTTGCTGATATCGTTTCCCACATAATCGGCCAACATTCGTGCCGATTTTTCATCGATTCCGATTCCCTTGTTTCTGAAGTAAGCCGTAACAAAAGGAGGAATCTGGTTGTCGTAGAGTTTCTTTGATTCAAACACAACTCCTGTTTTGTCGGTCTGCTTCACCCAGGATTTTCTCTTGTCCACTGTACCGTGCTTGTAGTTGATAACCAATACGGTGGAAGACATCGGATTTTTCAGATAATGCTCCAACAGTTCCAGGTTTTCGAGATTCTGTGCCTCTTTTACAATGATCAGCTGATGTTCGGCCATCATCGGAAAACGGCGCGCCGAAGAGATGATCACATTCATATCAGAGTCAATTCCATAAAATGTAAGCAAGTTGAAATCCTTTTCGGTTTCAGTCAATACCGTCTCCACAAGAAGTTCCGTAAGGGTGTCAATAAAATAAGCTTCCTCACCCATTAACAGGTAGACAGGTTTAAAGCGACGTTGGAGTATATCGTTACGAATGGTGTCAAAAGTAGGTTTAGAGTCTGTAGCCATCTTTATTTTTAATTTTACCAGTCGAACCGGAGGTGTTTGATTGTAGAACCGTTATTCATAATGGAGGAAAGCGACTTAATACCGATTTTCACATGTTCTTCCACAAAATTTTCGGTTACATGTTGATCGCTCTTTTCGGTCTTCACTCCTGTGGAAATAAGCGGCTGATCTGAAACCAGCAGAAGTGCTCCCGTGGAAATATGATTGGCAAAGCCGCATGTAAAGAGTGTGGCTGTTTCCATATCCACAGCCATCACACGCACCTGCCTCAGGTAGCTTTTAAAGTCATCGTCATATTCCCACACTCGTCTGTTCGTGGTATATACTGTTCCGGTCCAATAATCTCTTCCAAAATCGCGAATATTGGAAGAGACTGCACGTAACAGGCTGAACGCTGGCAGAGAGGGTACTTCAGGTGGAAAGTAATCGTTAGACGTTCCTTCCCCACGAATTGCAGCGATGGGCAGGATGTAATCGCCCAACTCACTCCTCGCCTTCAGTCCGCCGCACTTACCCAAAAACAGTACTGCCGTAGGTGCGATGGCACTGAGCAGATCCATGATTGTCGCAGCATTGGCACTCCCCATTCCAAAGTTTATGATGGTGATGCCATTTGATGAGGCATTGGGCATATTGGCATCGGCACCCACGACCGGTACGTTGAAATGGCTTGCGAAAATCTCCACATATTTCTGAAAATTGGTCAGCAGAATGAATTTCGTAAATTCATGCAGTGGCCGTTTGGTATATCGGGGGAGCCAATTCTCCACAATTTCTTGTTTCGTTCTCATAAAAAAACGCTATTTTTGTGCTGCAGGAGTCCGGTTCTACCACAAAGATACAATATGTACACGTTAAATCTTCCCTCTTACGATGCAAAAATCAGAAAAAAAGGTAACAGTTTTGAGATTTTCGATCCCCTGCGGCGAAAATATCTGGTACTAACTCCTGAAGAATGGGTGCGACAGCATTTTGTTCACTACCTGATTACGGAAAAGAATTATCCCTCATCGCTCATTGCCAATGAGGCTTCCCTGAAACTGAACAACCTTATGCGGCGTTGCGATACGGTAGTATACAACAGGCAACTTAAACCAGTCATGATTCTGGAATACAAGGAACCTCAGGTATCCATCACTCAGGAGATTTTTGATCAGGTTGCTCGTTATAACAGCGTGTTGAGGGTAAAACACATTATTGTCTCAAACGGTATGCAACACTATTGTTATCGGCTTAATTTCGATGATCTGTCGTATGAATTTCTGACTGAGATACCAGATTACAGAGAACTGTAAAAGGCGGTCGGCTGTCAGTAATCAACTCTTTAGTAGCGAACGTTCAACAGTCGCCGGTTTGTCTTATAACTACAGCGACTAATAGCTCTCAGCTTCGGAGGGAAAATCAGCTGATTTCACATCATCAACATATTGCTGAACAGCCTTGGTTATCTCATCATGCAGGTTGGCGTAGCGACGCAGGAAACGGGGTGAAAAACCTTTATTGAGTCCCAGCATATCCTGCATAACCAGTACCTGTCCGTCCACATGGGGACCCGCACCGATACCGATCATCGGGATTGTCAACTCTGAAGTCACCTTCTTTGCCAGTTCAGACGGAATTTTCTCCAGCACTATGGCACAACATCCGGCTTCCTGCAGCAGATGTGCATCGTCGAGTAGTCTGGCTGCCTCTGCTTCATCCTGCGCCCTCACTGCGTAAGTTCCGTATTTGTTAATCGATTGTGGCATCAGTCCAAGATGTCCCATAATGGGTATGCCGGCGTTCAAGATTGCCTGAATGGAAGGTAGGATTTCTTTACCCCCTTCCAGCTTGAGACAGTCGGCCTGTGTCTCCTTCATCATCCTTACTGCGTTGGACACCGCCTCGTAAGGATTACCCTGATAACTTCCAAAGGGCATGTCAATCACCACCATGGCGCGCTTTACACCATTCATGACCGACTTGCCGTGATAAATCATCTGCTCCACTGTCATGGGCAGTGTAGTGATGTTGCCTGCCATCACGTTGGATGCAGAGTCTCCTACAAGGATTACGTCCATTCCCGCCTGATCAATCACCGAAGCCATCGAATAGTCATAAGCTGTAAGCATTGATATTTTTTCACCACGCTGTTTCATCTCCAGCAAACGATGAGTGGTAACTTTTCTTTTATTGTCGGCAGAGAGATATCCTTTTTCTTGTGACATGCAATTCGATCTTTATGATTGAAGTACAAAGGTAATTCTTTTACCGGAAAAATGCCAAAAAGAAAGCCGGGAACTATTGCCCGGCTCTTTTACGTATATGTCTTTTCTTTTTATCCCCGAGGGACCCATGTGTAATATCCTTTTATGTTTTGCTGTGTTCAGTTAACCGCTTCAAAATCTGTAACCCAGTGTAACAAGCCCTCTGATAGAGGTGTTTTTAAGTTCAAACGGGCTGGCGTCAATCACCAGATCCTCCCTGTTCACGGTCCACAGATTGGGGAAAGGATAAAGATCGTCTGTTTGTGATTTATAGACTATTGCAAAATCGAGAAAAAAGTTTCTGTTAAAACGGTAACCAATACCGCCGGTAAAATAACTAGTGTCTCCTTCCATCCGAAAGATTGTATTTGATCCGGAGATGGGAGCATCCCCTTTTTCCCTGAATATTGCCTCATAGGGATTCTGCATCCAGGCATAACCAAGACGTCCCGAGAACTGCTGTGTAAAGCGGTACTCAAGTCCTGCCTTTACGGTAGATGCGGAGCGGAAATCCATCGAGATATATTCGTTGTCGATATCGTACCAGCCTGGATCGTCCTTCGAACCGGAAGGCACCTTCAGCTTCATGCGGCTGTAATCCACCAGTTCATAATCCATACTGGCTATAAAATTGTTCCCGAATACACCGGCAATGCTGGCAACAATCTTCCCAGGTGTTTTCAGATCGTAATCGTTGGTAAATACGGCAGAATAGGTTTGCCCCGGTTCATAATCAGTATCTGTCACATATGCTCCCATGTTGTCGTCTATCTGGGCTTCATAGGTTTCCGTCAGTGCGTACAAAGTGGGAGTGTGCCAGGCAAAGCCAAGCCTGAGAAAATTTACAGGCCTGTAGATTGCGCCCAGCTTGGCACTCACTCCGGCGCCGCTGGTGGTGACCCAGTTGGTGAGCGTATATCCACCTTTGTCAAAATCTTCCAGATAATCCGATTCAAGACTGTAGGAAATATCCTTGATGGAGAGTGAGAGGCCCAGGTTTAGCACATGGCTTATAGTGGTTCCCACAGTAAAATCATAATTATCAACATGGCCTCTTTCTTTTGTACGTATCTCTCCGATAGCTGTCTCACCGAAAGTATTCACCGGATCGTACCGGGTTCCATTGTTGACTGGTTTAATCAGTTTGGAGTTAAATCCCAGGACAGCGAGCCAGGGTTGCGTTACAAAAGGATCGGGAAGGTTATCTCCTATCTCCAGTTTCGAGGGATCAACACCGGCACTCCTGTCGGCAATATAATCGATCATGGTGCTGGCGGCCGGGCCAACGGCGGAGATATTTTTATCGAACGATTTCAGCCGGTTGTATGAAAAACCAAAGTTCACGAGGGGAAGAACATCGTTTCTAAGGGGAAAGTAACCCACAAAGCCTAGATTGTCCATGTCGAAGCGGGTTTTATTTGCATCCCGATTCCCTACACTCGACCTGTCCTGCGAAAGATTCAGGGTTCCCACTACTTCCGAGCTGCGATAGACTGCAATACCGGCAGGATTGATAGAGATCGCTGTCTGATCACCACCCAGTGCACCAAAAGCACCACCCATGGACATGGCACGTGCTGTTCCGTGAATATCTTCGCGGGAAAAACGCAATGCATCCACTTCAGATTGTGCAAAAAGTGAAGGTGACAGCAAAAAAGACGTGAAGAGTATATAAATGATTTTTTTCATTATCTTGTGTATAATAGATTGATAATAAGAAAAGACTGCCTCCGTAAACACACCATGGTATGGAGACAGTCTTGAATGTTTGCTACCTATCTGCGACTGCCACTTGAACGTCCGCTGCTGCCGGAGCTTGAACTTGAACTTCTGCTGCTACTACCGCCAAAGGAACTGCTGGATGAAGAGCTGCGGCTCGGAGCGGAGTATGTGGCACTTCTGTTTGTTGAACTCGAACTTCTTGATGGTGACGAGTATGTGTCGCTGCTCCGGCTGGGAGTTACGCTCCGTTCGTAGCCGGAACTGCTTCTTGAGGGAGAAGTGGTGCTTCCTCTCTGATAGATGTTTCCACTGCGAGAGGGAGAAGCATTATTATACTGATAGGAAGAGCTGCTCCTCGCAGAGGATGGTGCGGTGGACCTGTTGATGGATCCAGAACGGCTGGAAGTACCGGAGGAGCGGTCAATTACACGACCCGTTCTGGAGTCATACGCCCTGCCCGAGTTATCAATAATTCTTGTCCTCGGAGCAGTAGATTCATTCCGGCCTGTTATGCCGGTACGTGTATTGTTCGTGGCTGTTCTGCCTGATACTGATCCGCGAGTGTTGGCTGTTCTTCCGGACAAAGCGCTGCGTGTACCCGATGTTGAGGATGATCTTCCCGAAAGACCTGCAGCTGCACTGCTTCTGCCGGCTGAACTCGATCTGTACACGCCGGAACTTCTACCCGAACGATTGTGAGTCAGGCTGCTATAATAGCCGTCATAGAATCCGTACTGATAACCGCCGCCCCAGTATCCGCCGTATCCATAGTACCAGGGATCGTACCAGCCCCCGTAATACCACGGCGAGTACCAGCGACTGTAATATCGGGGTGAATACCAGCCTCCGTAATACCAGGGATCATACCAGCCTCCATAATACCACGGTGAATACCAGCGACTGTAATACCACGGATCATACCAGGGGTCATACCAGGGATAGTAGGAAGAACCCCAGCCCATACCAAAATAAATGTTGCTGTTCCATCCGCGGTTGTTGTAGTTGTCATACAGATCGTCGCCCACATAGACTATCACTTCATCTGCTCCAGAAATTTTGATACTCGATTCGGGATCGTGAAACCGTACTATACGGTCGGTGTACTCATATTCCGAATAACCTTCCGTTGTTCCGGAAAGAGACTGATCATCGGACAACATATCATTGTTACCACGACGATTGTATTCATCCACATCTCTTCCATTGGCAGTCACCTCCATATTGGTGGCATCGCCCTGAACAATTACTACTTTCTTTTTCTGTACCTCCTGTTGTTTTTTCTGAATTTTCACCGTTTCATTCTGTGCCGGATCGGCATAGATATCATCCCATTCCTGTGCGAAACCCAGGAGAGGTAGCGCTGTCAGCAAAACGGTCAGTAAAATTTTATTCGTTTTCATAGTTTCTCCCCATTTTATATTCTTGTCTGATTTGTTATCTATCACCTTTAATTGACTCTTTGACACGCTTTGTAGGTAATAGTTTAATGCGCGCGACTTTTTTTCAACAGATTACTTTGCATTACAAATATACAAATCAAAGCAGATAAAACATCCTCTTTTATTTAAAAGATGAATATTTTATCAAAACGCTGCATTTCCGTTAGTTAAAAAAATGCAACAAAAAAACTTTCCTTAGTTTTTTATTTCCTGCAGCCCTCTTAAAAAGGGGAATGATCAAACTGAAAACGAGATTATGCCGGGATATCTTCAAAAGGATAACTCCAGACCGTCATATGCCAGCATCACATGAGGAGGGAGTTCTTTTTCAACCACCTCATGCAATCCCATTTCGTGGCTGATGTGAGTAAAAAAAGCTTTCCCGGGTCCAATTCTGTCGACTACCTCCAAAGCCTGATCCAGTGTCTGGTGCGAAATATGTTCTTTTTTCCTCAGTGCGCTAATCACCAGCGTATCCACATTTTTCAATTTATCAAACTCGTTCTCAGGAATGATTTTCACATCGGTCAGATAGACAAAATTCTCAATCCGGTATCCCAGGATAGGCAACTTAAAATGCATCACGCGGATGGGTATTACTTCCACACTGCCGATATAAAAAGAATTTTTTTCACTGATCTTCCTGATGGCGATGTCGGGCACGCCGCCGTAGCGGACGGGACCAAAGCAATAAGGCATACGTTCCCTGATTGCGTGCTCCAACTGTTCTTCCATGAACAGGTCCACCGGACCAAAAACTGAGAAGGGACGCAGGTCGTCGATACCTCCAACGTGATCATAATGTTCATGCGTAAGTAATACCCCATCAATCTTCGAGAAGGGAAGCGGCAACATCTGCTGCCTGAAATCTGGTGTACAATCTATCACCAGTGATTTGTCCGCGACCTCTACTCTGACAGATGCCCGTAATCGCTTGTCACGCAGGTCGCCTGAGCGACATACGGTACAGTTGCAACCAATCTGGGGTACTCCCGTAGATGTACCAGTACCCAAAAATTGAACTTTCATATTGTGAAGAATAAAAAAACTGCCTCATTTTCTGTAACGGGCAGCTTTTGATCTTGTAAGAAAGGAACGGGCGAACAAATCCACGATCAAGTCCGCCTTCCACCATTTCACACAACTTTTTTAATATTGTCTTTCCAGAATCCAGAGATCATTGAATGGAACCCCATACGTCCTTCTCAGATAATCGGTATCACCCTTGGCTGAATAGGTACTGTATAATTGCTCACGTTTAGCAGCAGCCTGCTGTTTGTCATCGTAACTGGCCACAATTACCCGGTACATTCCCTGTTCGTTCTGCGCCAGAATTACCTGATGTCCTTCGCTGACCATTCTCTCTTTAAGTGATTCGGCATTCAGCTTTACACTTAGTGAGGCAATCACCACGCTGTATTTCTTCAGTCCTGCTGCATCGTTCGCATAAACGGGTTCAACCTTCTCTTTTCTTACAGACACCTCCACAGGGGGAAGCGGACTGGCATCTTTTATCACCGTGGTAGGCTGAGAAGCGGTTTGTTGCATTTCTCTTTCCTTTGCGGCTTCATAAACCTGCTTGTAGGCACTCTGTTTAGGCTTGCATGAAATACCCAAAACCATAAGAGCGGCCAAAATCAATGTGTAATGAAATCTTTTCATATGACTAAAATATTTATTTTCAATGGTGTCATATGGAACTCGCTTTAGTCATGATCTTGTGTGATAATGATTATCATGCTCGTTTCATATGATTAAAACTATTATTTTCAAAGGTATCATATAGAACTCGCATTAATCATGTTCTTGTGTGATTGTGATAATGATTATCATGCTCGTTTCATATGTATTCAGTATTTTTATTTCTTATTTTATCATTCAGTAATAAGTATCTGCAAAGATAGTAAAGAAGGCGTGGTTTGTACGTTCGTAAATGTGAAAATAAATTAAATGGAACCATTTAAATGGCTCCATTTTTGCACTTAAATAAAAAGTCCTAAACTATCATCAGTCATCATGTAGTTTAATTTTTCCAAGATCAACAACCTCTCCCACCTTTACCTGAATATCATTGATCACGGTATCCCTGAATGTTGTGGTTGTATCCGCAAAAATGGTAAGATCCCATAGTGCCGGTTTCAGACCGGGGAACAGGAATGATCCGTTATCCTCGGGAAGAGAAATCAACGTATCTTCACCGTTGATAATTTGTATGTAACTTACTCCAGCCGAATCTGTTCGCGCAGGCAAAGCAATTCCTTTTATTGTACCGCCAAACGCATCGGCATAGGTGCGGATAACCGGTTTCAGACTATATGTACCATTCCCCTTTCTGACGATTGACCGGGCGGCATCAAAATCAATTACGAAGCTGTAAGCCAGATCTGGAAGCAATGTCTCGTGCAGATTAAACTTAAGACCGCTGGTTTGGGCAGAAGGTGTCGATAGACCATGTACCACACCATTCACCACCACATTGCTTCCATCTCCAAGTATCAATCTTACCTGACTAATTTTTCCGGCAGGTATATCGCCATTGGCCAGCAATACCGTCTCTCCGTTTCTGTAATCCAACAGGTTGTAAATACCGGGATTGGGAACATCCAGATCGACCCAGGTCACTTTGCTCGAGTCAATATTGTCTTCGTCGTCAAAAAAATCGTCGGCGAAACCTACGCGAACACCACGAACATCTATATTCACTTCATCATAATTCAAAGCAGGGGCATCTGTCAATTTAAACTGGATGGTTGCTTTCCCGTCTGTGATTTTTTCATTCTCGTTCGTACAGCTCATCACCGCCCATAGCATCAGCATGGATACTATTGTAAGGGAACCGTTTTTCAAAATAAATTTTTTCATAAAGTCTTGCATTTAATAGATAGTTTTGCTTAAAAGAAAATTTAAAAAATATTCTATGCTTTTAGAACAAGCGCAAACGCCCTAAAAGTTCACACTGCAACGTTAAAGATTTCGAAGAAGTACTAAAGGGTAAAAATAAAAAAACGTGTGCACTTATGTTTTCCAAAACAAATTGCGGTTTATTTCCGTTATACCAGACATCAATCGCTATTTATACTTGCAATGAAAACAATTTTTTTATCTTTTTTACTCTTAACACTGGGCGTTCATTTTTTCTCCTCCTGCAATCAGTATAACAAACAAGGTAATGAAGCAAATCAGCGAGGTTCAGTCTCCGGTGACACCATACAAGACTTGGCGAACAACCCTGCGGCCATGGATTTACATGAAAGACTAATGAATTCATTCAGTGATGATTGGATGGAGCGGGAATCGGATCCAGACCTTTATCCGGATTTTTATGGCGGTTCATTTATCGATAACAACGGTATTTTCGTGATTGCCATCACGGGTGACCGGAAGCGGTATAATGAAGAGTTAGCCGCCAGGCTCGGGACAAACAATTTCAATGTAGAAGCAGTACAATATTCTTATAAACAGATGATGCAGGTGATGGACAAGATAGATGCTTTTCTGGTCGATACCACCATCCCGGAGAATCATCCTGTGGTTACACATTTTGCCGGAGCCTACCCTGATGTGATGGAAAACAGGGTGAAGGTAATCCTGACAGTCGTAAGCAAGGAAATCACAGACACTTTTAAAAAGGATATCTCAGATTCCCCTATCATTGTTTTTGAACAGGGAGAGATACCCGAATTGTTCTGAAACAAACGGATATCTTCCTATTCATCCTTTTATCAGGTCACTATTGCGAGCAGAGGCATGATACCAGGTTCCGGTCTCCGTATGCGTTATCTACACGGGCCACATTCACCCAGAATTTATTTTCAGATACGAAGGGAAGCGGAAACGCCGCTTTACTACGCGGATATGCATGTTCCCAGTCATCCGCTGCGACCTCGTACTGGGGATGAGGTGCATTTATCAGCACGTTGTCTTCTCTCGTATATTCGCCCCGTGATACTTCTATGATCTCTTCATGAATCTGTTTCATGGCTTCCACAAACCGATCCAGTTCTGCCAGGCTTTCACTCTCGGTGGGTTCAACCATCAGCGTGCCATGGACGGGAAAAGACAATGTGGGTGCGTGATAACCATAATCTATCAGTCGTTTTGCAATATCAGTCTCGGTGATACCCGACACCTCTTTCAGTCCCCTGCAATCGAGTATCAGTTCGTGACCTACCCTGCCGCCGGCACCGCGGTAGACAATGCCGTATGAGTCGTTCAGCCTTTCAGCCAGATAATTGGCATTAAGAATAGCGGTGGCGGTAGCCTCCTTTAACCCTTCGGCGCCCATCATACGAATGTAGGCATAGGTAATTTCCAGTACCCCGGCACTGCCAAATGCGGCTGCTGACACCGTATTCCTGCCTGTTTCAAATGTTACAGGATGACCCGGCAGAAAGGGAACCAGATGTTCCGCCACACAGATGGGCCCCACACCGGGTCCGCCTCCACCGTGAGGGATGGCAAAAGTTTTGTGCAGATTCAGGTGACACACGTCGGCACCAATGGTGCCGGGATTGGTGTATCCCACCTGTGCATTCATGTTGGCTCCATCCATATAGACCTGTCCTCCGGCATCATGGATAAGCTGGCACATTTCTTTGATTTCAGTCTCAAAAATTCCGTGCGTGGAAGGATAAGTGATCATGTAAGCAGCCAGATTGTCTTTGTGTTGCGTTATCTTGCTGCGCAAATCATCCATATCTACATTCCCTTTCGTATCGGTAGCAACCGTTATCGGCGTGAAGCCGGCCTGTACGGCACTGGCAGGATTGGTACCGTGTGCAGATGCTGGAATGAGTACCACCTTGCGATGTCCCTCACCATTGTTTTCGAGGTAGGCCCCGATGGTGATCAATCCTGTATACTCACCCGCCGCTCCGGAATTAGGTTGGAGGCTGGTAGCAGCAAAACCTGTAATCTCCGCCAACATGTCTTCCAACTCATCAATCATCTGTCTGTATCCTGCAGCCTGTTCCTCCGGAACAAAGGGATGCATGCGCTGTAAGCCGGGCAATTCGAGCGGCATCAGTTCCGATGCAGCATTCAGTTTCATCGTGCATGAACCAAGGGAGATCATGGAATGAGCCAGGGAGATGTCTTTACGTTCCAGTCGCTTGATGTATCGCATCAATTCTGTTTCCGTATGATAACTGTTAAAGGTAGGGTGTGTAAGGAAGTCCGATTTCCGGAGAAGGGACTCTTTCAATGTGATTTTCGCGGGCAAATCGTCAATCATGAACACCTTTGAACTGCCCGCAGCCATGGCAAAAACGGCCAGCAGTTCATGCACCCTGTAGTCGTTCGTAGACTCATCAATGCTGATACCTATTTCACCGCTGTTGAAATAGCGTAGGTTGATGGATCTCATCTCTGCATTTTCCCGGACATCCTGAGCTGAAATACCTTCGGGTAATTCTATTTTGAGGGTATCGAAAAAGCTTTTGTTGAGTTGCTTGAAGCCCAACTCATTTAGTTCATCGCTCACGCGGGAAGCCACCGAATGAATGCGGCTGGCAATCTCTTTCAAGCCTTCGGGACCATGATAAACGGCATAAAAAGAGGACATGGTTGCCAGCAGCGCCTGCGCAGTACAGATGTTTGAGGTGGCTTTTTCCCGTTTGATATGCTGTTCGCGCGTTTGCAGTGCCATACGGTAAGCTTCTTTACCGTATGCATCCTTGGAAATACCGATAATGCGTCCCGGCATGGCACGCTTAAACTCTTCCCTTGTGGCAAAGAAAGCAGCGGAAGGGCCGCCGTAAAACATAGGTATGCCAAATCGCTGACTGCTTCCGAAAGCAATATCGGCCCCCCACTCGCCCGGAGGCGTAAGTAATACCAGAGCCATCAAATCGGTCGCCACAGCTACTTTACAGTCCGACTCGTGTGCTTTTTTCACCAAATCCCGGTAATCTTCTACGTTTCCATCTGCATTGGGGTATTGGAGAATCATCCCAAAGCAAGGCTGTTCAAAAGTGAAGGTTTTCCAATTACCTACAATAACCTCAATTCCAGAATAATGCATTCGGGTCTGCAATACAGATAGCGTTTGGGGAAAGATTCGTTCATCCACAAACAATGTTTCCACATTGTTTTTTATCTGATCACGGCTACGCAGTCCGTACATCATGGTTGCCGCTTCGGCGGCAGCAGTGGCCTCATCGAGGAGAGAGCTGTTTGACAATGGCAGCGCGGTCAGTTCGCTTATCACTGTCTGGAAGTTCAGTAACGCCTCCAGCCGTCCCTGTGATATTTCTGCCTGATAAGGAGTATAGGATGTGTACCAGACCGGATTTTCAAACACGTTGCGGTAGATAACCGCGGGAGTTATGGTATCATACCATCCCATTCCGATATAGGAGGCAAATACCTGGTTCCGTGATGTTATTTGTGCAATTTCTTCAGCATATTCCTGCTCCGATAACGGTGCGGGAAGCGACAATGGTTCCGGTAAGCGGATATCGGCAGGAATTGTCTGGTCGATCAACGCCTCAACAGAATTTATTCCAAGGAATTTGAGCATGGTTTCTTTCTCGGATTCCGCAATTCCCACATGACGATTTTTAAATTGTTCCATTTTCAACATAATGAAAGATATAATTTTTTTATTGATCTTCAACTATCATCTCTCACCAACAAAAGGATTTTCAGCTTTTTCCTGTCCAATGGTGGTCGATGGCCCATGACCGGGATAGACCCGTGTTTCTGATGGCATCCTGAAAAGTTTTGTTTTTATACCTTGCACCAGTGTATTGAAATCGCCACCAGCCAAGTCTGTACGTCCTATACCCGAGTGAAACAATACGTCTCCACTAAACAGGACGTTTTCACACTTGTGATAAAAGACCAGGCTTCCGGGAGAATGTCCGGGGAGATGAATTACATCAAGAAACTGATTACCAAATATGATCTGATCACCTTCGTGCAGAAACCGGCCGATATTTGGCCTGTAATTAGTATTCACATTCGGAAGACCAAACAAATGCAGTTGCGATGGTATATCTTCCAAAAGAAATTCATCGGCCTGGTGACAGGACAAAGTCAGTCCAAACTGTGAAGCCATCATGTTGACACCAAAAAGATGATCGAAGTGTAAGTGAGTATTTATAAGGTGTTTAACTATAAAATCATGATCCAGGATATATTGGAGCAATAATTCCCATTCATCGGCATAAAAGCACGCTGCATCGATCACAACGCACTCCTTTGTCTCGTCGGAGACTACATACGTATTAACACCCAACGGGTTGAACTCAAAAGATTTAATCTTCATAGAAAGAGAGATTGAAAGATGATATTCAGGACAAAAATAACACTTTCTTTTGGAATAATCCGGATTGGGATATAGATAAAAAGATCAGCTCAGTGAGACATACACCAGTTTCTTGGTCTGAAAGAAGGGTTCGGAAAAATATTTTGAGAGTAGAATTTCATCTGCCATTCTTCTATAAGGCTGTAACTCAGCAGTCAGATCCCCACCCTTCAGACAAATAATTCCATTGGGAAGGGCATTTATCTGTTCGGTTGCAATGTTTTTGCGGGTTACCCTGATGAGGTCAGGCAATGGCATGACTGCCCTGCTTACGATAAAATGAAACTTCCTTTTTTCATCTTCCACGCGGGTATGTATCACTTCTACATTAGAGAGTCCTATCTCTTTTGCCACAGCTCCGGCCACTCTGATTTTTTTTCCAATACTGTCGACTAACAGAAAATTTACATCAGGAAAAAAAATTGCCAGAGGTATTCCCGGAAATCCCCCGCCCGTACCCACATCAATAATGCGGGTACCCGGAACAAATGAAATGTACCTTGCTATTGAGAGCGAATGAAGTATATGATGCAGGGCCAGGTTACCGATATCTTTCCGGGAAATCACATTGATCTTTTCATTCCAATCGGCATACAATCCTTCGAGCGCATCAAACTGCTCTTTTTGTAACGCTGTTAGGGCCGGAAAATAGGTTTTAATATCTTTCACTGCAAACCAGCCAGTTTATGTACGATGGTATTTTCCCTCAACAGGGAACGAATTGCGGTATAGGGTATAAATACCTGTGGGGCATCCAGCTGATAAGCAGAGTATTCCCCTTTATTGTAGGTATAGATAATCCCTTTTTCATTCAGCAGAAAATTCCGGTTGGGAATGATTTCCCGGATTCCGAAGAAACCCAGTTCTTCGAGTTCAGAAATTGTTTTTACATTATTCTGATCAAGTAAAGAAGTGATAATAAGGTTTTGCATGGCAGAATCATATCCTGCATTGAAAATATCACTTTCTATTACCTGATTGCCGTTGTTTAAATTGATTACATAGTTGCGGTAAGAGCTATAAGAGGTAGCCCCGCCCTTATTATTCGACTGTTTTACCTGGAATGCAATGAGTCCGTACTGGTTATAGACAATCGAGTCGGACAGGCTTTCATAATAAGAATAGAAAGTATCCCTCACTTCATGCTCGCCACCAGAAACGTCTATTCCGGGAATGAGGGCATTCAGTTCCATCATATCTTTTGCTGTTTCGCGGTAGGTACCGGCATCCGCACTGTAGTTCTTGATAAAGCTCTTCACATAGGCATCCGTAGCAATTGAAGGGGTCATTGCTTTATAGAAGGTTCCGAAAGTATGTTTCACAAAAAACTGTTGCAGGCTATCTATGCTCATCCTGGAAGCATTTGTGGGGTATACGAACTCCACACGTATGTCACAAAACGGTTTAGATTCATCACCGTCGAGATGGTATCTTTCATGCACCCTGATGGTATCGAAACCGATATTGTTTTCTGCACGAAACTTACTGCGTACCTCGCTGTTGCAAGCGATGAACAGCACAGTCAATACCGGCAGCAATAAAAATGTATTTTTCTTTATCCTCTTCATACATGCACAAATTAACGACAAAATTATACATTTTATCGGGACATCTGTCTACTTTTTACAAAATTCCACAAAAAGAGGATACAGAAATTATGTATCCTCCCCAAAAAATCATTGTTATCGTCATCCTGCTTCACGGACAAACATGTTGATAAGAAAAATCAATACGCATTTCCATCGGTATCCAGCTCTTCCATTCCCAGTTTCTTTTTTTCCAGTGCCCCCCAGGCATATATGATATAGCCAATGACCACCGGTACAAAGAGTGAAACCACTGCCATTGCAGTGAGGGTAAATTCACTCGATGAGGAGTTTTCCAGTGTGAGGGAGCTTTGCAGGTCTATGGAAGAGGGATAATAGGCTGTATTGTTGTAGCCGGCAATCAGCAACAGCATGGTCACGACAATGATTGTCCCGGCACCGGTAAACCAGATACCTTTTCTGAACCGGGGACTAAAAACAGTTTTAAATGTACCATACAAGACAGCTGCGACACCCAGAATGAACAATACCAGAATCCATGGCATATCGGTGAAGTTATGCAGATACTTCATTTCCTCGAGTGAAACAACTTTGGTGACGGGATCTACAGCGTATCCTTCATCAAATAATGTCCATATCAGAAAAACAAGGAAAAACAGCAAAAAGGGTACTCCGTTGTAAAGTACAAATTTACGTGATCTCTGTTCCAGCTTTTCATGCCTGAGCCGATTTACAAAAAAGAGACTTGCCTGTGTACGGGCCAGAAACAGCACGGCAAAACCGAGTGAAAGATTACGCAGGTTGAATAGTGATTCCAGTCCGTGAAGTGGGTTTTGCCACTGACTGATGATTGCTCCGGAAGTACCCAGTCCGGCAATGTTTCCCTTGCCCACAGTAAATTGGGAGCCGGTGAAGAAGGTGGCTACCAGTACGCCCAGCAGAAATGTACCTATCACTCCGTTCAGGAAAAGAAAAGTGCGGTACACCCGGGGACCGAAAATATTGCCCGGTTTCGACTGGAACTCATAAGAAACAGCTTGCAGTACAAAGCAAAAGAGCAAAATCATCCAAGCCCAGTAAGCACCTCCAAAGCTGGTAGAATAGAACAGTGGAAAAGAGGCAAAAAAGGCGCCTCCAAATGTTACCAGCGTGGTAAATGTATATTCCCACTTCCTGCCAAGCACATTGACCAGCAATTTTTTTTCATCCTCCTCCCTGGAGAGGGAGCCGAGCATCGACTGTCCTCCCTGTACAAAAAGCAGAAAAACAAGCAATCCTCCCAGGAGAGACATGATAAACCACCAGTATTGTTGTAAAAAATCGTATGTAATCATCGTACTATTGTTTTTAACTGTGCAACTTCTTTTATTGTCCGGTATGATTCTCGGTCGAGAGTGATGCAGGACCCTTTTTAATCTGCTTTACCATGATGGCTATCTCGGCTGCAAGCAAACCGGTAAAAATCAGCGTAAACAGAATAAAGGTGGTTATGATGTTGCCGGCCGATACTGCCGAAGCAGAAATCTCTACGGGCAGGATATCCTGAATTGTCCAGGGCTGCCGGCCCACTTCTGCAACTATCCATCCCAGCTGGGCCGCAAGAAAGGAGAGGGGAATACTCCACAAAGCCACATATTGCAGCCACCCGGTATTACTCATTTTCTTTTTGTAAAGATAATACAACACCACCATGAAGAACAATATGAAAAAAATGCCGATCATTACCATCAGGTGAAAACTGTAGTAGGTAAGCGGTATATCGGGAATCAGGTCTACACCGGTTTCAAGATATCCGTAACCAAAGTGAGCATAGTTCTCCCTTAGAATTGCCTCATGACTGGCTACATCGGCAGCACGTCCTTCTTTTCTTGCAACCATATGATCGGCAAGCGCCTGGATGGCTTTCTCTCCGCGGGCCTTACGTTCCTCAAAGGAGAGGGCCGTTGTTCCGTCGGGAAGTGTATAGCCTCCGTCAATGATGTCTTTCACTCCCGGGACAAACGCATTTTGGTCCCGGTAGGCAAGAAAAGAGAGGAGTTTGGGTATCTCCACATTGAGAATATAAGGTTTCACCTCATCGTTGTAAGCTGTTTTGTTGGGATTCAATATACCAAAAGCAGAAAGACCGGCACCTTCCCTACCCTCATATAACCCTTCCATTGCAGCCAGCTTCATTGGTTGTTTTTGTGCTACCTGATAGGCGGAGCCGTCACCCGTGACAGCAAGCATTACGAATCCGACCAGCCCCACGAGTGATCCGATCCTTAAACTTTGAATGGCAAATTCTACATGTTGCTTTTTCAGGAGATACCAGGCCGAGACACCTGCCACAAAAGAGGCGCCTACAGCCCAACAGGAGAAGACCGCGTGGAGAAACTTGTTATAAGCTACCGGCGAAAGAACCACTGCCCAGAAATCGACCATTTCATTGCGTACGGTATCGGGATTGAATTCCATTCCTATGGGATATTGCATCCATGCGTTGGCAACCAGTATCCAGAAAGCAGACAGAGTGGCTCCCGTGAAGACAAGCCACGTAGAGAGCAGGTGTGTCTTTTTGCTTACCCTGTTCCAGCCAAAAAACATGATGGTGACGAAGGTGGCTTCCAGGAAGAAAGCAATAATACCTTCAATGGCAAGGGGAGCTCCAAAGATGTCTCCCACGAACCAGCTGTAATTTGACCAGTTAGTGCCAAACTGAAACTCCAGAATAATTCCTGTGGCTATACCAATGGCAAAGTTAATGCCAAAGATCTTTTGCCAGAACCTGGTTGTATGCTTCCACTTCTCTTCGCCTGTTTTTACATAGATGGTCTCCATGATGGCCATGATGAGTGCCAGGCCGATAGTAAGGGGGACAAATATCCAGTGATAGCCGGCAGTAAGCGCGAACTGCGCTCTTGCCCAATTTACAGTAGATATACTCAACATATCCATATATTATTCAGATTAAGCTTGTTAATTTCCAGGAACTTTTCTATATCCGGCATGTTTAGACCGGATAGGTCTTTCGCTGGTTTTTATAATTGTTGCTGTGATTAAAAGAAATTCAACTCAGGCCTGCCCTATTCCACCGATGGGCGGCAAAAAACCGGGATCGGCATGTAGGCGGATAGCCCCGTTTTGTTGTTCAAACTTATCAATGTTGTCTTTCAGCGCCATGAATAACCGTTTTGTGTGTTCCGGCGTAAGAATGATTCTGGATTTAACTTTTGCCTTGGGCAATCCCGGCACAATACGAATGAAATCAATGACAAACTCAGAGGTAGAATGCGAAATGACTGCCAGATTGGAATAGATGCCCTGAGCAATCTCATCACTCAACTCTATCTGAATTTCATTATCCTGATTGAATTTTTCCATTATAAACTGTGAATTTATTGTTATTTATAAATGTTATAAATAGAATATGAGCAAAGAAAATTAATTTTTCCTTATCTACAAAGGAAAAGTTCAAGATTCTTGAAATTTTTCCTTAATTTCCTTGTCGTTCTTTTCTTGGTTAATTTTTCCATTCCTTGTAAGGCAAATTCAAAGAATCGCCAACTCCTTTAAATACAATATCACCATGCACTACATTCAGTCCCTGCTTCAGATCGGAATGAGACATACAGGCTTTTTTCCAGCCGTTTTCAGCCAGTGTCATCACATATGGCAAAGTTGCATTGGTGAGGGCACGTGTTGAAGTGACCGGCACGGCACCCGGAATATTTGCCACACAATAGTGAATAATTCCATCTACCACGTAAACAGGATCGGCATGAGTAGTGGGATGCGTGGTTTCAAAACACCCTCCCTGATCGACCGAGACATCAATGATCACTGTGCCGGGAGTCATCTCTTTCAGCATTTTCCGGGTTACCAGATGAGGAGCCTTCATACCCACCTGCAGGGTAGCCCCGATAACCAGGTCGGCAGTTTTTACCAAATCGGAGATGGCATACCGGGTGGAGTAAACTGTCTCCACGTTGGCGGGCATCACTTCCGACAAATAACGAAGCCGGTTTAAGCTGATGTCCAGTATTTTCACATTGGCTCCCAGTCCTGCTGCCATTAAAGCGGCATTGGAACCCACCACACCGGCGCCGATGATGATCACACTGGCTGATTTCACACCTGGAACTCCTCCCAGTAATACACCCTTTCCACCCTGAGGCTTTTCAAGATATTTGGCTCCCTCCTGCACTGAGAGGCGCCCTGCCACCTCACTCATTGGTGTAAGCAGTGGCAAGGCTCCGTTGTGGTCTATCACAGTCTCATAGGCAATACAAACTGCACCTGTCTGCATCATCGCTTTCGTCAATTTTTCATTGGAAGCCAAATGGAAGTATGTAAATACAATCTGATTTTCCCTGATCAGCTTATATTCTCTTTCCTGCGGTTCTTTTACTTTTACGATCATATCGGCAGCCGCGTATACTTCTTCCAATGTTTCCACTATTTCAGCTCCTGCATCGATATATCGCTCATCCGGCAGATTGCTTTCAAGACCGGCATTTTTTTGTACGTATACGGTGTGACCTCTGCGGGTCATTTCATATACTCCTGCGGGAGTCATTGCCACCCTTCCCTCCTGGACTTTAATCTCTTTGGGTACTCCTATGGTCATCGTAATTAAGTTATTAGATATTGTAAACGAGCTGTATGATTATGATACAAAAATAACACAAAAAAATAAAAAAGATATTTCCGGTTAAGAAAAACATGTATCATCCTCTCCGTGATTATTTTCATATATAAACATCCTCCAGAGTATAAAGTTGAAACATTTTTTGTAGTTTGCAGATTAAATCGTATTTTTGTACGGTATTTACATTTCCGAAAATTAAAATAATTTGCACAATGGTTAGTTATAAAGAATTGGGTTTAGTAAACTCTAAGGAGTTGTTCAGAAAAGCAATTGACGGTGGCTATGCTATCCCTGCTTTTAATTTCAACAACATGGAACAATTGCAGGCTATTATCTCCGCCTGCGTGGAAACAAAGTCACCCGTAATCCTTCAGGTCTCCAGCGGTGCACGTAAGTATGCCAATCAGACCTTGCTGCGTTATATGGCGCAGGGAGCTGTTCAATATGCCAAAGAGTTGGGTTATGAAATTCCCATTGTACTTCACCTCGACCATGGCGACAGCTTCGAGTTATGCAAAGACTGTATTGAGAGCGGCTTTTCATCCGTGATGATTGACGGTTCCCATCTACCTTATGAAGAAAACATTGCCCTGACAAAGAAAGTGGTTGATTACGCTCATCAGCACGGCGTTACCGTGGAAGGTGAACTGGGCGTACTGGCCGGTATTGAAGACGATGTTCAGGCAGAACACCATACATATACCGAACCCGACGAAGTGGTCGATTTTGTTTCTCGCACAGGCGTGGATTCACTGGCCATCTCTATCGGCACCTCACACGGTGCGTTCAAGTTTACTCCGGAGCAGTGTACCCGCAATGAGGACGGCGTATTGGTACCTCCCCCCCTTCGTTTCGATATTCTGGAAGAAATTGAAAAGCGTATTCCCGGATTTCCTATCGTGCTTCATGGTTCTTCATCCGTTCCGCAGCAATATGTGGAAACCATTAACAAGTACGGTGGTAAACTGAACGATTCAATCGGTATTCCCGAAGAGCAGTTGCGCAAAGCTGCCAAATCGGCTGTATGTAAAATCAATATTGACTCCGATGGCCGCCTTGCGATGACGGCAGCTGTACGCGAAGTATTCGCGACAAAACCGGCAGAATTCGACCCCCGCAAGTACCTGGGACCTGCACGCGAAGAACTGAAAAAACTATACATGCACAAGACAGAGAAAGTACTTGGCAGTGCCGGTAAAGCATAATTATTTATCTTCATGAATTAAAAAAAGGATTGGCCATAACGGTACAATCCTTTTTTAGTACTATGATACCAGCCTTTACAGGCTCAACGCCGGTTCATTTTCGAGATCATTTGATTGAAATCAGCTTCTTTCAGTAAGTCATCCAGCGAAAGATGCATCCTGTATTGCCAGCGATGCGCAGGATTGGCTGGTATATTGATGCGTTCAATGGCCGGATTGGGGTTCCACAGCTTTTCATCGGCCGACATCCAGTCCTGCCAGGGCAATATGACCCACATTGCTGTCGATTGCAGATGCTTGACAAGAATCTCCCTGCAAATTGTTTCATTACATTCTTCCGGAGCCGTACCCTCGTGTTGCAAAATTTCGTTGTAATAGCGTTGTGTTAACGTCCTGTTTTCTGTCCACCATGCACGAAGGGGCGACATATCATGAGTTGAAGTGGTACATACAGAGAGGTATGGTAGTGAACCCAGATCGGAAAAGGTGGTTCCTGAATCTTTGGGCATACGCTGAATCTCCAGACTTAACATCTGCAGTTCATCCATAACCGAGGGCACGCAATCGGGTACCATTCCCAGATCTTCGCCACAGGCCAGCATTGATGTGGATGAAAGCAGCACGGGAAGTTTCTGCATAGCCTGCTCTCGCCAGAAGTAGTTATGCTTGTGATAATAAAAATCATTATACAGCCGGTTGAAAGCATGTTTCACATGATCATCCAGATATTGGTAGGAGAAAGTATGCTGCGCAGTGATGCGCGGATGAAATCTGTGCTGATCATGCCGGTCACGGATAAAGAGAACCTCGGTACAAAGTGAAAGTAGTCCGTCACGGATGTGTACGCTTTTTTCATCCGGAAGATCGGTAAAGAGCCGTTCAATTTTCTGCTGTGTATCACAGAATGATTTTAGTCTGAACCGTTGCCATCCCGAGATGTCCAGATAGCTGTCTTTTACCTCATCGGTATACTTACCGAATATTTCAGGCAGATAATGCTCGTGAATGAAAGGCTCCACCATTCTTTCCTCGTCAAAAGAAATACCGGCGCGGTTTATCTCCTCCACCCAGTAAGGCAATGCCGGACTGAAATATCCGATCAGACCCTGTACGGCATGGAGTGGTATCTCCCAGATGCGAAAAAAACCCAGGATATGATCGATGCGGTAGGCATCAAAATAATCAGACATTTTACGGAAACGGCTGATCCACCATGAATAACCATCCTGGGCCATTGCCTGCCAGTTATATGTGGGAAATCCCCAGTTCTGACCCAGACAGGAAAAATCATCAGGCGGTGCACCGCTCTGCGTATCCATATTGAAAAGGCCGGGTGCAGTCCAGGCATCAATGCTATTGCGGCTGATCCCGATTGGAATATCTCCTTTCAGTGCTACACCTCTCTCCCGCGCATATTCTTTTACTCCGGAGAATTGCTCGTGAAGCAGGTATTGTATAAAATACCAATAGTGAATTTCTGTCTTTGCATCCTGATTATTCTCCATCAGGTGTAGCAGAAGCTGTTCTCTAAAATTTCTAAACTCGCCCCATTCCAAAAAATCGGCGCTCTTATTCCTGTCACGCAGATAGCAATAGCAAGCGTACGGGAAAAGCCAATGACTGTTCATTTCATAGAAAGTCAAATATCCGTCAGATGACAACACCTGCTCACCTAACTCCAGAAACAACTCGCGGCTATAGCTTGCTTTCAGTTGTAAAACCTGTTCATAATTTATCTCCGGCAAGCTGTTCAACCGTGACGCCTCTGCGGCGTATAATTGGAATTTTTTCTTGTCGGTCAGAGGGAGTGCATTGCATCCCAGATAAATGGGATGAAGGGCATAAATAGAAATGGCACTGTATGGATAGGAGTCGCGCCACGTTCCGGTAGTGGTGGTATCATTCACAGGAAGCAATTGAATGAGCTGCTGCCCAGTAATCGATACCCAGTCGATCATTTTATAGAGATCGGTAAATTCACCGATACCAAAGCTTTGATTCGTCTTCAGAGAGAAAACAGGAATTGAGGTACCGGTACCTTTAAAGTTAAAGTTATGATAATGATATTGCAATCCCATTTCCACGAAGACAACATTATTTTCGTAAGCTTTTTCGGCATAAAGGATGCGGTTTCCGCCATCTTCCCAGTGAATAATTTCGCCGCTGGCTTTGTCTCTGATTATAAACTTATATTCGCATGAAGGAGGAATTTGTTTTGCATCAAGAACAATCTGCCACTCCCCCTCGTCCACATAGGATAAAGATAATGCAGTTCTTGGATTCCAATTACCCAGGGAGACACAATTTCCGGTCACACAAACCAGTTTCTCCCGGTCGGCATAGGGACAAATAACATTCAATATCACCGAATGGGCATAATATTTCTCGGTAATAGGCCCCTTCGTATGATAAGAGATGCTGTTAATAAAAACAGATGAATAGAGATAGGAGTGCCAGGGCTTGCTTTTCCAAAGATCCCATATGAAAAACTTCTTTTTGTCTTTGGTAATGTGCAATTTACGTTTTGTTCCCCATTCGCGCCGGATAATAGTTCCTCCCTCTCGAATAAAGTAGTAGTAAAATAGATCTTTCGTATCCGTCACATTCAATTCAGTGAACCAGTCATCGCCTGCACTAGAGAGGACTATTGCTTTGGATTCATCGAACTGTCCCAACTCCGGCAATGAACCACAGAGACAAACCTGCTGTCCCCGCGTGGTATAATAATTGATTTGAAATGATAGAAGAGCCATTTCGATTCTCTCGTTAAGATCATGAAAGACGATGCCCGCTATTCGATGATGTTCTGCATTAAATTATTCTTTTATCGTCGCAAATCTACAATAATTTATAAACAAAAATGATTGACCGATCTCTTTTTTTAAGGGGAATACCGTACAATCGATTACGACAGGCATTCATCCAGGTAAATATCGGACCTGTTTATTTTAGAGAAATATGAGAATCAGTAATTGTGCCGTGATGACCCTGAGAAACATGGTCAACGGATATACGGTGGCATAACTCACGGCAGGGATGTCATTGCCGGCATTCGCATTGGCATAAGACAATGCCGGAGGGTCGGTCATACTTCCAGCAATCAGGCCCATCAACGTAAAATAGTTCAGCTTACACACTTTCCGTCCGATCGTGCCGATGATTAATAGAGGAACAACGGTGATGATCACGCCATAACCAATCCATACATATCCGCCGTTGACCACTGTCTCCACAAAATTATCACCTGCCCCCAGCCCAACGCAGGCAAGGAAAATAGCGATGCCGACCTCCCTCAGCATTAGATTGGCACTCATGGTAGTGTAAGTCACCAGTTTATATTTAGGACCGAATTTACTGATCAGGATGGCCACGATAAGTGGTCCGCCCGCAAGACCCAGTTTCACGGGCTGAGGGATGCCGGGGATTATAAAAGGAATACTTCCCACCAGGACGCCCAGTGCAATACCGATAAAGAAAGAGATCAGATTGGGCTCCCTAAGTCGTTTGAGTGAATTTCCGAGAAACTTCTCGACGTTGAGGATAGATTCTTCCGATCCTACCACGGTCACGCGGTCACCCAGCTGCAGCTGCAATCTTGAATCGGCGATCAGGTCTACACCGGCACGATTGACACGAGTGATATTTATACCGAAAAGGTTTCTCAGTCGAAGACTTCCAATGGAACGTCCGTTAATAGCCGACTTCGTAATGGATATCCTTCGTGATACAAGTTGAGAATCCAGCTTGTTCCACTCTTCTTTTCCCATTTCTATTCGACGACCTATCAACGCCTCTATTACCTCGATATTCTTCAGATTGGAAACGACCAGCACCTTATCGTCTTCATTCAGGACGGTTTGCGTCTGAGGTACTACCAACTCCTGCGTACGGGCATGCAAGGCTCGCGAGATCACAAACTCCTTTTGTATGAGATGTTTAATTTCTCGTATATTTTTCCCGAAGATTGAAGGATTTTCCACCAGGAGTGAAAACATATGTGCTTCGGTCATTTTGGATTCACTTTTGTCGTCAAGTTCACTGTTCTCTCTGGCAAAATTGATACGAAAAATATACCGGAATAAAACCATGGACAGAATAATACCGACCACCCCCAGTGGGTATGCTACGGCATAGGCAGTGGCAATGGTTGGATCCACAGTTCCTGTCATATCGGTGTATGTCTGTTGTGCTGCACCCAATCCGGGAGTATTTGTGACTGCACCCGAGAGTATCCCTACCATGGTGGCGATAGGAGTACCGGAGACGACATGAATGATGTAGGTGGTTATTACTCCCATAAGAACCACTCCTGTTGCCAGCAGGTTAAGAGTGATCCCGCCCTGCTTGAATGAGGAGAAAAAGCTGGGTCCCACCTGCATACCTATCGAAAAAATAAACAGGATTAGTCCGAATTCTTTCAGGAAATGCAATACATTGTAATCGATCTTCAATCCCAGGTGTCCGAGGAATATCCCGAAAAACAAGATCCATGTAGTCCCGAGAGAGATGCCAAAAACCTTTATCTTCCCCAGCAAAAGTCCAATGGAGATTACCAGGGCAAGCACCCAAATTGAATGTGCAATGCCATTGCCGGTGATTAATTCAACTAACCAATTCATTTTCTTCAACAACCTAAAATGTACATAATTCGCCGCAAAGGTAATGTTAATAAGCCGAAATTAAAAACATTTTATAAACGTCACCGCCACCCATTGATTCATTTCCCTTACGGAGTGATAATTCCATCCGGTTTCCTCTCCTTTTTCACGGATCAATGGGATATCTTCCCTGTAAAAACCGCTCATTATAATTCGTCCGCGAGTATTTAACACGTTGTCATAAAATGGGATATCATGAAGCAGTACATTCCGGTTGATATTGGCAAAGATCACATCGAAACGTTTTTCCTTCAGCAGCATGATATCACCGAGCTGTACGCTGATATTACGGACACCGTTGAGTTGTATATTCTCACGTGCGTTGTTGCATGCCCACTCATCGATATCGATGGCAGAGACGGACCTGGCTCCTCTCATTGAAGCAAGAATAGCCAATACAGCGGTTCCACAACCCATATCCAAGACCGATTTTCCCTGCAGATCGGTAGACAGTATTTCCTGCAGGATCAAACCGGTTGTCTGGTGATGTCCGGTGCCGAATGCCATCTTGGGATCGATCGTAATGTCGTAGCGGTAAGTTTTTTCCGGCTGATGAAAGGAACTATGAATGCAACAGGCATCACCAATAACAATCGGCTGAAAATAGTGTCGTTCCCATTCTTCATTCCAGTTTTTGTCTTCCAGTTCATGGTGTTGCCAACCAATATCGGCTTTTAGTGGTAAATCTGCAATGAGTTCTGCAATTTTCACGGAAGAAAAAAGATGTGCCGGTAGATAGGCATCCAGTCCACCCGGAATTTGCACAAATGACTCAAAACCAATTGTGGCCAGCATCCCCGCCAGAATATCCTTAAGCGTTTCTGTATCGGGATCGCAAGTAAACTGCACGTGTATATATTGCATACGGTGAATTATTTTCAATTGTTATTAATCAGTTTAGACTGCAAAAGTAGACAACTTTCGCGTAATCAACCGAAAATTTACTCCCAAAAAAAGACAGCGTGAATATAGTAAAAATCTCTTTTTGCCGGCCGGCGAAATGTTTATTAATGTTACAAAACAACCTATTTCACCAAATATGATTCCCGAATTGGTTTTTTTATCCTACTTTTACCCAGCAAAAACACCGTTTTCGCGTTGTGGTTTTATCGGCATTGTTGACTTCTGATTAACCGCCGTTACGAAAACAGTCTGTCAAATATAGTCTTATGAAAATAAAAACTGGATTTATCGCTTTTATCATAGTCGCTTTTTTGTTTCACGGTTACAGTCAGGTCCAGCAACCTGAGATAAAGTCGCTGATTCAGGAAGGTGTGGCGTTGCACGATCAGGGGGAATATGAGCACGCCATTGAAAAATATCGGGATGCATTGAAACTTCAACCAAATTGCCCACAGGCTACCTATGAAATCGCTTTATCATACCTTGCAATGAAAGATTTTGAGAAAGCTTCGGAATTCAGCACGGCAGTTATCAATACAAACGACAAACAACTTTCACCCGGAGCTTATGCCGTAAAAAGTGAAGCTCTGGTGGAAATGGGTCATCTCGACGAAGCACTTGCTTTATTACATGAGGGATTAGGTAAATTTGGCGATGAATATCTCCTTCATTTTAACATGGCGGTGAACTATTATAAGAAGGACGACATGGACAAAACACTGGAACACGTAAAAAAGGCGATCGATCTGGATAAATCGCATAGTGGCGCCTTTCTTTTGTATGCCTATGCTTTGAACAACAAGGGACTTTGGGTCCAGAGCATCCTTTCCATGCAAATGTTTCTCTTGCTGGAGCCAGACAGCAACAGGTCTAAAAATGCCTATGAAGAGATGTTGCAGACTATGCGCATAAAAAAAACAGGGCCGCCGGTGGAACGCTCCTTTATTCAGCAACAGATGATGCGCAATAGCGGGATAACTTTGCTGCATCCGGAAGAGATACCGCCATTGTCTATTCAGGATGGTCTGAACCGGAACCTGGTGTACCACGCCATCACTGTCACCCTCGATTCCATACAGTCGACCCCCGCTGCGGAAAATGAGTTTGTGCAGTTCAAGGCTGTAAACCGGGCTATCATGAAAGTGCTTCAGAAGGAAAGCCTCAAGAACGGCAAGCAAGGTATTTTCTGGACTTTTTACGTTCCTTTCTTTTCTCATATAGAACAATCCAGTTTTTACGACACTTTTTGCCGTTATATCAGTGTATCTTACTATCCCGAATCATTGGAGTGGTGGCAGCAGAACAGGAAAGCAGCAGAGAATTTTGTGGTTTGGTTTGAAAAAGGAGACAATCTCTGAGACGGATATAAAATTAATTAGATATCTTTGCGTTGCAGTCCGAATATATGGGAATGATCGACGAGGAAATATTACTGGATGAGTTACGCAACCCGCTTACAATTCGTAAAGGTTTTGCACGTCTGGTATCTGAGTACAGTGAGAGGCTTTATTGGCAGATAAGAAAAATGGTACTTTCTCACGATGATGCCAATGATATCCTGCAGGACGTTTTCATTAAAGCATGGACCAATCTCGAAAATTTCAGGGGAGAATCCAAACTTACTACCTGGCTTTACCGCATTGCCATCAATGAAAGTATCACCTTCCTGAATAAAAAACGAATTCAGAATAACATTTCCATTGATGATGACAACATATTCCTGTTGAATACCATTGAAAGCGACGAATATTTCGATGGAGACGAAGCACAAAAGTTATTGCAAAAAGCAATCCTCACTCTTCCCGACAAGCAACGTCTTGTTTTTCAAATGAAATATTTCGAAGAGATGAAATATGAGGATATGTCGGAAATCCTTGGTACTTCCGTGGGAGCACTTAAAGCATCCTATCATCATGCAGTAAAGAAAATCGAAAAGATTTTGGGTGAAACTAATTAAACCTTTTACATATCAATAAGTCTATTCATCAGTACAGCGAAAATGAGAAGGTATGGAAACAAAGATTAACAAATTAAAAGAAATAGATAAAACAAAAAATCCTTTTAAAGTACCCGATAATTATTTCGCACAATTCAATGAAGAGATAATGAGCCGACTTCCTGAAAAGGTGTATGTTGCTCCCCGACCGGTACCGCTATGGGACAAAGTAAAGCCGTGGGTTTATCTGGCGGCGATGTTCGTGGGAATTTATTTCACGGTAAACTTTCTGACACGCGATGGTGACAAAGCACAAATTACAACGGAACAGTCTGTCACCGATACCCGCTCCGACACATTCCAGCCGGTCGACAATTATTGGTCTACAGTACATATTACTGAAGAAGAATTTTATCAGTTTCTCGAAGATCAAATGGTAGACGACGGTTATTATGATTATATGTATAATCAATATTATTTAAATTAAGGATCTACCAAACTTCTTTAATAAGCTTCCCTCATGAAAAAAAGCGTTGTTTTATTATTGACTCAGTGCCTGCTCCTCTTGCATGTCGCTTCGTTACAGGCTCAGAACAGAAAAATGAACATGGCCGATTATGAAAAGAGAAAGATGGAATTTATCATGAAAGAAGCCGGACTTACAAAGGCGGAAGCCGACAAGTATTTTCCGTTGAACAGTGAACTGACACAGAAAAAATTTGAACTCCATAAACTCCACAGAGACAAGGTGCAACGGATCAAGGACAACAGTAATATTTCGGATGAAGAATACCGAAGGTTGCTTGATGACGATGTGGAGGTAAAGCTCAGGGAAGCCGCACTCGACAAATTATATGCCCCCAAGTTTGAGAAAGTACTCACTCCGGAAAAGCTCTACAGGGCACAACAGGCTGAGAAAAGCTTTATCCAGAAGGAGGTGACCAATTTTAGAAGTGAGCAGGGAAATAGCCGTCGGTAATAAGACTCAAGACTGATTGATGCAGCGGATATCATAATTTTTCATACTGTTCTCATATCTCATAATGAACTCACATTAAAAGATCCTACCGGAAAACTTTCTCAATCCTGATTTAAATCGGAATCCATGTTATCAACATAATAATTTTTAAAAGTGAAACACCTCGTTACGACCCAATTGGCTTTCTGTGGTTTTGGAATATTTTTAAGTGCTCAAACTGCAGAGAAACCCAATATCATTTATATTTTGGCGGACGATCTCGGATATGGTGATACAGGATGCTATGGTCAAATAAAAATTGAGACGCCCAATATAGACAATCTTGCAAAAGGGGGAATGCTCTTCTCTCAATTTTATTCGGGAACTACAGTTTCTGCTCCCTCCCGAAGTGTCCTACTTACTGGAAAGCATACCGGACATACTTACATACGCGGTAATGATGAGTTACCGGAAAGAGGAGATGTACAGAGTCATCAGGCTATGTTTAACAATCCTTTTCTTGAGGGGCAGCGTCCGTTACCATCAGACACATACACAATTCCTGCAATGTTAAAAGATGTAGGCTACGTTACCGGATGTGTGGGTAAATGGGGACTGGGATACCCCGGGTCGAGAAGTACACCTGCGAGGATGGGATTTGATTTCTTTTATGGTTATAACTGTCAGCGACAGGCGCATACTTACTATCCTCCCTTTTTATATAAGAATGAAAACAGAGAGTATTTAAATAATAAAATCATAGAACCGGGAACTTTGTTAAGTAAAGGTTTGGATCCGCTTTCAGCAAATAGCTACAGCAAATATGTGCAGAATGATTATGCTCCTGATTTAATGTTCAGAGAACTTCTTTCATTTATAGAAAAGAATAAAAAAAATCCCTTTTTCTTATATTGGGCAACGCCTATTCCTCATGTACCACTTCAGGCACCCCAAAGATGGATTGATTATTATGTTAAAAAGTTCGGAGATGAGAAACCTTACCTGGGAAAAATGGGCTATTATCCATCAAGATACCCTAATGCAACCTATGCGGCCATGATTTCATATCTGGATGAACAAGTAGGAGCTATTATTGATTATTTAAAAGAAAACGGATTGTACAACAATACATTAATAATTTTCACAAGCGATAACGGGCCCACATTCAATGGAGGGACAGACTCTCATTATTTCCGTAGTGCCGGTCCTTTTAAGTCCGAAAGAGGATGGGGAAAAACATCATTACATGAAGGTGGAATACGTGTTCCTTTTATAGCCTCCTGGCCAAAAATAATTAAAGCGAATTCTTATACGGACCATGTTTCAGCTGCATGGGATATAATGCCTACTTTTGCAGAAATTACAGGAGCCACACTCACTGAAACTGATGGCATAAGTATTTTACCTACGCTCAAAGGAAAAAAACAAAGAGGGCATGAATACTTGTATTGGGAATTTCCTGAAAATAAAGGACAGATTGCAATTAGAGTGAATAACTGGAAAGGTCTTATACAAAATGTGAAAAATGGGAACAATAGAATGGAACTATTTGATTTGAATTCAGATCCTCAGGAGTTATATAATCTGGCAGATGAGAATCCCGATATAATTAAAAGAATGGAAAATATTATAAAAGAAGCCCATATCCGTTCTGAAATTGAAAAGTTTAGATTTCCCTTTGACAACTAAATGAAGATAACATCTCATAAAATAAGAGGAAATCAAGTGATTTGGCTTTTGAATCTGAACCTTTATGCATGAAAAGTTAAAATAAATACATATAAATATGAAGTTTAAATCGCTACTTATTTTTGTAGTCTCACTCACACTGGTCTCCTGTTCAAAAAAAAATGAATTCTCTGCAAATTTCGAAAATATCAACAACAGGATATGGATTGGAAAAGAGTTTTGGTCAATTCCACTGGAAGACTGGAAAATTGAAGATGGAAAGATGCAGTGTATCGGCTCAGTACCCCAATCGAGGGTAAATCTCCTCACTCATATATTGTCAGATGAGACCGGAGAATTTGAGGCGTCTGTGAAAGTAGGCTTAATTAAAGCAAATAATATACCTGGATCCGCGGGTCTTATCCTTGGAATATATGATGAGGAAGATGCCGATGTTAAGTCGCTCTGTTATTTTGGCAAGGGAATACCTGCGGGAATAAGTTTACAGGGATTTGCCTTTCTAAAAGACCAAAGAGCTGAACTACCCGAAAATTTTGATTTTTCTGAAGCAACAATTTCAGTATCAGGTAATGATAAACAGCTTGAAATGAAAGTTTCAGACAAAAATGGCAATGGTCCTGATTTGCTCTCATGTAAAATTGAGGGCATTCAAGGTTTAGTTGCAGTAGCCAATAACATCAATATTGACGGCAACAAAAAATCCGGTAATTCTCATTTTAGCTTTGACGATATTAAACTATCCGGTTCAAAAGTGACAGTTAAACAAGAAAATGCATTCGGTCCTATTTTATGGACCATGTATACGCTCAGTAAAGGAACTGTGAAGATGATGGCGCTCCTGCCTCCAATAGGAGTAGATGATAATCAGATAGTTAATTTACAATTAAAAAAAAATGAAACCTGGGAAACAGTTGCCTCAGAATCCTTAGAACCTGATTCCAGAACTGTCGTTTTTAAACTGGATAAATGGGATGCGGGTAGTGATGTTGCTTATCGTGTAGAATATAATGAAAAAGGGATTAACGGGAATGAAACCCCAAATTATTATGAAGGGATAATCCGGAGGGATCCAGTCGACCGTCCTTTAAAATTTGGGGGTCTTACATGTCAGAATCATATTGGATTTCCTTATACGCCTCTTGTCCAGAATCTGACTGTTTTAAATCCTGATATACTTTATTTTTCAGGGGATCAAATATATGAAGGGAACGGGGGCTATCCTATCAAACGTAAACCGGAAGATCTCTCAATAATCAATTATCTGGGAAAATACTATATGTTCGGCTGGGCATTTGGAGATTTGATGCGCAATGTCCCCACCATCTGTACGCCTGACGATCATGATGTTTTTCAGGGTAATCTTTGGGGTGAAGGAGGAATTGCCAAACCTGGAGGGTTAGCTAGTGATGATTCCGGAGGTTTCACTCAATCGGTAAAAATGGTGAATGTAGTCAACCGAACCAATTGCGGGCAGTTACCCGATCCCTATGACCCTACACCAGTTGAGCAAGGGATGAGCGTTTGGTATTCAGATCTTACTTACGGAAGGGTAAGCTTTGCCATTATCAGTGACAGGATTTTTAAAACCGGTCCTGAAAAGGTTGCAGACTGGGATGGTCGTAAAGATCATATGAAAGTGCCTCGTAATGACTTATCATTTCTAGACAAAAAAGGTGTAGAGATGATTGGCAAAAGACAAACTGATTTTTTAAACCAATGGATAACCGAATGGGAAGGTGCAGATATGAAAGTACTACTCTCGCAGACCCTGTTTGCAAATGTAGCAACGCATCACGGGAGTGTTGTAAACTATCTCTATGGCGATCTCGATTCGGGTGGATGGCCCAAGTCTGATCGCGATAAGATAATTCGTGTAATGAGAAAAGCCGCAGTATTTCATATTAACGGAGATCAGCACATACCTTCACTTGTACAATACGGCCTGAATGATTTCTGTGATGCAGGTTGGAGTTATTGCACCCCTGCCATTGCAGTTGGTTACCAACGTTGGTTTTTACCGGATGAACTGGGTATACCGGTGAATGATAGGCCCGACCATGGTTATGATAACACTGGCAAATATACAGATGCATTCGGGAACAAAAACTATGTATACGCAATCGGAAATCCTGGAAAAATTGCTGACAATTCAGATGGTCGATATAGCAAAGCATCGATGCGTTCTTCAGGATTTGGAATGATTACGTTCAATCAAAAAACACGGAGCATACATATCGATGCCTGGCGATTTAAGGCAAATGTTGAGAATCCTAATCCTGTTCGCGATCAGTTTCCCGGATGGCCATTAGAGATATCACAGTTTGATAATTTAGGATCTGGTGCAAATAATGTATTGCCCGAAATCAGAGTAAACAAATCCAATCAGGTATTACAGATATGGAATGAAAGAACCGGCGAGCTGGTTCAATCATTTAGAATCAACGGGAACACGGTGAAGAGTAAACTTCATGAACCAGGAACGTTTTCGATCAAAATTGGTGATAATGGAAAATGGCAGAGTATAAGAGGTTTGTCAACAAAAAGAGGTGAAAACAATGAAACAGTGAATCTGGAAATTCAGTAATAAATATCACAATACCATCAGCATCTCCCTTTATTGGACAAATTCGGGAACCCTTCCAAGAGGTCGGAAAGGGCTCCCGAATTTATTCACTAAAAGACTTGAAAATCCATACCACGCAGTATATGATTACTGTAGTATTGTCGGCTATTTTTTTGTTTATGCCGACTACTGGATTTATCTTAGTTCCGCTCCAACACTATTGAAGTTGTAGTAAAAATTTTTTGATAGCTTCTCCCGTTCCGTTATGGTCATTATCGGTTACAATCTCATCTGCCATTTCTTTTATATCCTTGTTGGCATTTTCCATTGCAACAGCCAGTCCGGCTTTTAGAAGTATATCTCGATCATTATCTGCATCTCCTACGGCTATAGTTTCTGACACATCAATTCCTAAATGGGATGCAAGATGCAAAAGTGCAGTTCCTTTTGTGGTATTTAGAGGAGACATCTCCAAAGAAGCTTCTTCAGCAAAAGCAAAAGTAATCGGATATAATTTTAATTGTTCATATGCCGCCATGCGATCTTCTCGCCTGCGAAAATAAATATTTACTTTCGGAAAAGAGGGGTAGTTTATGCATGCTTCCGCTAGACTATCAACCTGCGTCGTTATTTTTAAAAAAGAACTTTGATAAATTTTCATGTTGTATTCAGCCATTTGCTGTACTTGCCTCTTATCGACGATTGATTCATTCAATGTTAGTAAGTGTGCCATGGCTTGAAAAGCATCTGCTATTTTGATAATCTCTAAAGCGACTTGTTGGGGGATTGAGTCGCAATAAATAATTTCTTTTTCCGTAATATTATATACTACAGCACCGCTAAAGACTATCGCGTAGTTAATTTGAGGAATTTGCTCAAAGAACGATTTCATTTCAACGAGTCCTCGACCGGTGCTGAACACCACATCTTTTCCAACTTTCACGGCAGCATTGATATCTTCAATCGTTTCAGGAAGTATCGATTTATTGGATGTTAGTAGTGTCCCATCCATATCAAGTGCTATCAGTTTATAGTCTTTCTCTTTCATTAGTGGAAAAAAGGATTGAACATATATTTAGCAACAAATCTAATGAATTGTATCTAGAAGATACAACAAATCCAGTGAATTTATTTAGAAAATACAAGATGGGCAAAGTGTTTATGCTGTTGTATCGCGATAGATATACTATTCGTGAAACAGCAGAGAAGATTGGCATCAATGAACCGGTTTATTCAAAAAAAGCTTTTATCTTACAAAAGCTATCTGAATAAAAAGTAATAACGTGAAACGTGAAAAAGAAAATTAACGGGTATAAAAAAGGGTGCAAATCAAATAATTATGAGATTTACACCCTTTTTTGTGGAGCTGGAGGGATTCGAACCCTCGTCCAAACGAGGAAGCAATCTGCTTTCTACATGCTTAGCTTCATTTTATTTGTCGGGAAAGAGCGCGACTGAAGCCACCAAACTCAATCCTTATCTTCTTAATTTCGAAAGGGAGCCAAAGCCTCTCCCATCCTATCTCCGATTTACCTGCACCACCTGATCGGAATGCTTCGAAGCCAGAGCTTCCGGGTGATGTCTTGTCCTGTCACATGTGACAGGATTAAGCGTTAACCTACTGTACTTCGGTTACGCAGCAAGAGCGTAATTGTTATTATTGCCAGTTATAGCTTTGCCAATTGAGATTAAAGTGCAAATCAACAACGCACTGCATGCTTACAAACCTCTTCTACCCGCTGTCAATACCGGTCAACCCCATATTGTGAAAGAACGCATCTTTGCTAAAGAATAAGATACAAAATTAGACAATTGGTTTAATTCTGCCAAATATTTTTCATCCCATCCTGTTCATATACCTTAGAATGAACTCCTGTGTTATATGAGCGCGAATGAAACATCATATCAATCTTTAAATTTCACAGAAAAAATATGTAATTTTGTAGCATAGTAACCGATCGTATATGAACAAGATTATCACAAAAGAGAATTTTTCAGAGAAAGTTGTATGTTTTGAAGTGGAGGCACCGCTCATAGCAAAAAGCCGCAAAGCAGGTCATTTTGTAATTGTACGTGTGGGAAAAAAGGGGGAACGTGTCCCTTACACCATCGCTGCAGCCGATCCCCAAAAGGGTACCATTACGCTGGTTATCCAGCGCGTGGGTAAATCGTCTGAAAAGATTTGCCGGCTGGAAGTAGGTGACTACATCACCGACATGGTGGGTCCGCTCGGAAAAGCTACCCACATTGAAAACTTCGGCACCGTTGTCTGTGCAGGGGGGGGCGTTGGCGTAGCTCCCATGCTTCCCATCATTGAAGCCATGAAGAATGCGGGAAACAAGGTCATCACCGTTTTGGCGGCACGTACAAAAGAACTGATCATACTGGAAGAGCAGGTACGCAAATATTCCGATGAGGTTATCATCATGACCGACGACGGTTCATACGGAGAAAAGGGATTGGTTACCAACGGAGTGGAAAAAATAATACAAAGGGAAAAAGTAGACCTTTGCGTTACCATTGGCCCCGCCATCATGATGAAGTTTGTGGCACAACTGACAAAAAAATACGAGGTGCCCACACTTGCCTCACTCAATACCATCATGGTGGACGGCACCGGCATGTGTGGTGCCTGCCGTGTTACCGTAGGCGGAAAAACAAAATTTGTCTGTATCGACGGGCCCGAGTTCGATGCGCATCAGGTGGACTTTGATGAGATGTTGATGCGGCTAAAGGCATATAACTGATCAGGCCGGCCTATTTTTCAGGTTACCAACAAAGAAGAAACAATCATAAGAAATGAGTGAATATTTACAGGCAGAAAGGGCACAGGAGTGGCGCGAAGCCCTGCGAAAATCGATGAAGAACAAAGACCGTACAGCCATCCCGCGGGTGAAGATGCCCGAGGTGGATCCGGAGGTACGCAGCCATACCTACGACGAAGTGAACCTTGGCCTGTCAGAAATACTTGCCAGAGAGGAATCACACCGCTGTCTCGATTGCGTGGATCCTACCTGCATCACCGGATGTCCTGTGGAAATCAACATCCCGAAATTTATCAAGAACATCGAGCGGGGCGACTACCTGGAGGCAGCCCGTACACTAAAAGAAACCAGCGCCCTTCCGGCGGTATGCGGGCGTGTGTGCCCTCAGGAACGTCAATGTGAGAGTCAATGTTTTTATACGCTGAAACTAAAGAAAGAAGCTGTTGCAATTGGCCATCTGGAGCGGTTTGCAGCTGACTACGAGCGGATGAGCGGAAACATATCCATTCCACTGACAGCACCCGCCAACGGCATTAAAATTGCCGTCGTGGGTTCAGGGCCGGCGGGTCTGGCTTTTGCCGGAGATATGGTCAAATTCGGTTACGATGTCACCGTATTTGAGGCCCTCCATGAACTGGGAGGGGTCCTTCGATACGGTATTCCCGAATTCCGGTTACCCAACGAGATCGTAGACATAGAGATCGACGGGCTCAAAAAAATGGGTGTAAAGTTTGAAACAAACTGCATCGTGGGAAAGACTATCTCACAGGAAGATCTCCGGGAAGAAGGATTCAGTGGTATTTTTGTCGGAAGCGGTGCCGGCCTTCCCAACTTTATGAATATTCCGGGGGAGAACCTGATTGGTATCATGTCATGCAACGAATATCTCACCCGCGTGAACCTGATGCAGGCAGCCGACCCCGAAAGTGACACACCGGTATACAAGGGAAAGAAGGTCGCGGTAATTGGTGGTGGCAATACAGCCATGGATGCAGTACGTACCGCCCGCCGACTGGGTGCGGAGAAGGCCATGATCATCTACCGTCGTTCGGAAGAAGAGATGCCGGCTCGTGTAGAAGAGATCAAACATGCCAAAGAAGAGGGTATCGACTTCTACACGCTGCACAACCCGCTTCGTTACGAAGGAGATGAGCGGGGACATGTTCAACGGATGCTCCTGCAGCGGATGCAGCTGGGAGAACCCGATCAGTCGGGCCGTCGCCGCCCGGTACCCATTGAGGGTGACACGCTCTGGCTGGAGGTCGATGAAGTGATCGTGAGTGTCGGAGTCTCCCCCAACCCGCTGATTCCGCAGACTTTCACCGGAATGGAAATTACCTCGTGGGGCACCATCGTCGTAAACAACGATACCATGCAGACCGCCGACGAAATGATTTATGCCGGTGGCGATATCGTTCGCGGCGGAGCCACCGTGATCCTCGCAATGGGCGATGGAAGGAAAGCTGCCAAAGCAATGCATGCACATTTAAATCACCCGTTATGAAGATAAAGATTCTGGCCGATGCACATATCCCTTACCTGAAAGGGGTGGCTGAACAATTCGGCGAAGTGGAGTACCTGCCCGGAAATCAATTTACCCGCGAAGCAATCAAAGAAAAGGACGCACTGATCGTGCGTACCGTCACACACTTCGGCAAGGAGATACTTGACGGTACCGCTGTGAAGCTGATCTGTTCGGCCACCATAGGATACGATCATATCGATACGGACTATTGCGATTCACACGGGATAACCTGGCGCACCGCACCGGGATGCAATGCGAACTCGGTGGAACAATATATTACAGCCTCCCTGCTCTGCGTGTCCGAAAAGTATCAATTTAGATTACAAGACAAAACCATTGGAATTGTGGGAGTTGGAAATGTAGGCAGCAAGATTGAGGTAGCCTGTCGGAAGCTGGGAATGAACGTGCTGCTGAACGACCCGCCCAGGGAGGAAGAAGAAGGAAATACCGATGGTAAATTTGTGGAGCTGGAGGTGATAAAACAACAAGCAGACATCATCACCTTTCATACTCCCCTGACAAAAACCGGAAAATATGCCACGTTCCACCTGACGGATGAGTCATTTCTGCACACCGTTGCCAGAAAACCTTTCATCATCAATGCGGCGCGTGGGGGTATCACAGACAATAAAGCGCTGATAAATGCACTCCATTCAGGTAAAATCTCCGGGATAGTGATTGATTGTTGGGAGAATGAACCGGAAATAGACAGGGAGCTACTCGCTTTGGCAGATATTGCCACGCCACATATTGCCGGATACAGCGCCGATGGCAAGTGGACAGCCACCAGGATGAGCCTTGAAAACCTGAATAATTTCTTTGGCCTGGACATCAGTCCGAAATACGAGAATATTCCTGCTCCCCTACTGCCGGTCATCGATCTCAGTAAAATATCCCCCGCAACACAACTGTCTCACGCAGTATGGCATACTTATAATCCTTTGAATGAAACCGGCGTACTCAAACTATCGCCAGAAAAATTTTATTGGTTTCGTTCCCACTATCCGTTAAGAAGAGAGTATCCGGCATATAAGGTTGTAAATGCCGCCCCCCCGGTTTCCGAGAGACTACATCAACTCGGATTTAAGCTGTAAAGGAATTAGAAAAGCAGACTCGATTCGTGTGGTAACCAGTGCTTCAGAGAGTAGAATTTAGCGTTAAATAAGGTAAATAGCTCTTTTTTAATTGCACAGAATTGAATATATTTGTCTGCTGTAACTTGTTGGAAAATTGATCAATTAAATTCATATTAAACTTTATCCAAATGAACAGGAAATCAAATCTTTTATCGCTTCTTATCGCAGTGTCGGCAGTTTTGTTTGCTACCTCCTGCAGCAGCAAACTTAAACCGTTGTCACAAAACAATTTCAATGTGACTCCCTCTCCACTGGAGACGGTGGGAAATCAAATCCCTGTAACCGTAAACGGCACCTTTCCCGAAAAATGGTTCCATAAAAACGCTACTGTTACCATCACTCCCGTTTTAAAATTCGGGAACAGTGAAGTAACCGGAACTCCTTTCAGTTATCAGGGCGAGAACATATCCGGGAACAGGGTGACAATCTCCAACAGCAGAGGTGGCAATTTCACCATCACCTCCACCTTTCCCTACACGGCCGAAATGCAGTCATCGGAGCTCTATCTTCGCTTCGACGGCAGAATCAAAAACAAACAATCCATCCTGCCCGACCTGAAAGTAGCTGACGGAGTGATTGCCACTTCAGCACTTGCCGACGTAAAAACCACCACGCCCTCTGTGGCGGATGACGGATTTCAACGGATCATCCAGGAAGCACAGGAGGCCAACATCATGTTCGTGATCCAGCAGGCTAACTTGCGCCAGAGTGAATTGAACAAACGCGACTTGACAGAATGGAAGCGCCGCGTGGAACAAGCATTTAACGATCCAAAGCAAAACGTAAACGTCGAAGTATCGGCCTACGCTTCTCCCGACGGGGGACTTTCACTCAACGAGCAGCTTGCCGCACAGCGTGAAAAGAACACATCCAGCTATCTGGAAAACGAATTAAGCAAGCGCAATGTTAATACGGATGTATATGCCCGCTACACGGCCGAAGACTGGGATGGTTTCCGTCAGCTTGTCTCTGCCTCCAACCTGCAGGATAAAGAACTTATTTTAAGGGTGCTGGAAATGTATCCCGACTCGGAAACGCGCGAGAGAGAAATCAAGAACATCTCTTATGTGTTTGAAGATCTTGCTGAGACCATTCTACCTCAACTGCGCCGTTCACGCATCACTGCTAATATTGAAATAATTGGTAAGTCCGACGAGGAGATCATGACTGCCTGGAAAAACAACCCGAAAGAACTGTCGGTCGAAGAACTGCTGTACGCCTCTACTCTCACCGACGACGAGAAAGTAAAAGAACGTATCTATCAGTATGCCACTGCCAATTTCTCGAACGATTACAGAGGTTGGAACAACATTGGTACCATGTTTTATAAGCAAGGTGACTATGCAAAAGCAAAACAGTCGTTCGACCGTGCTGCACAGGTCAACCCTTCGGCTCCTGAAGTCAATATGAACAAAGCCCTGCTGGCCATTATGGACAACGACCTGCAAACTGCAAATGAACTGATGGGACGTTCAGCAGGTGCTGCAGGTCTAGATGAGGCGATGGGCTTGCTCAGCCTTCTGCAGGGTAATTATAATCAGGCAGTAGGTTCTTACGGTAGCAACAGAACCAACAATGCCGGTCTGGCCCAGCTGCTGGTAAGGGATTACAACAAGGCCAAACAAACACTGGAATCAGTGGAAGCTCCCGATGCCACTACCGCCTATCTGCTGGCCATCATTGCTTCACGTACAAACAACTTCAACGATGTAGTTTCAAACCTGCGCACGGCAATTGGGCGCGACCGTGCCATTGCCGCCAGGGCTGCCAACGACCTGGAATTTGCAAAGTATCGTACCAATCAGGAATTCAGATCAATTGTACAATAAGCAATGCGGATACGCTACCGGAATAAGAGAGTGGGCCCGACGAGGTCCACTTTTTTTTGTGCCGTTTCTCAGACCGGCTCTGCAAAGACGATGACATGCATTTGCCTTATGAAAAAAGGAAGGTTTGAAGAAGTGAATTGATGAAAAACATGTAACTTTGCCCGCTAAATACAACGCCGTTGCAAAAAAGTGAACAACGGATAAGGACAACTGATATGATCCGTACAAAAGTAGTAATAAAGTACCTGGGATACATCCTGCTGTTTAATTCGCTGTTCCTCCTTATCTCCGCAGCCATATCTTTCTTCAATAATGAACAATCATTGAATGCACTAATCATAAGTGCCTTGACATGTGGAGTACTGGGTGTTTTACCTCAATTTTTCGTTGGGAAAAATGTCCTGCTGAATTTTCATGAAGGCTTATCCATCAGCGTGACAGGCTGGTTTGTCACCTGTATTATTGGTATGTTGCCCTATTTAATCTGGGGTGGCGAATTCAATACGGTGGCCGATGCTCTGTTCGAAAGCGTATCGGGTTATACCACTACGGGAGCAAGTATAGTAAACAACGTTGAAGCCCTTCCGAGAGGGTTACTTTTCTGGCGTTCTTCCACCTCCTTTATCGGTGGAGTGGGAATTATCCTGTTTGTCCTGTTGGTACTTCCCGAAAAAAGAGGCGCCATGTCCAGCTTCTATAGGGCAGAGGTGTCAGACTTATCGAAAATGAGTTTTGCCATGCGTTCGCGACATATCACCCGCATCGTTGTGATGGTTTATCTCTCGTTGATTCTCATCCTGATGATTTTACTGATAACGGCAGGTATGAGTTTTTTTGATGCCGTGTGTCATTCATTCACCACTGTTGCCACATCTGGATTCTCGACCAAAAACTTAAGTATCGCGGCCTACGACAGCGTATGGATTGAAATAATCATCACATTCTTCATGCTTGTAAGCAGTATGCATTTCGGGTTAATTTACGGAACAATGACGAGGAAAAAGTATAACCTGTTTAACTCCCGTCCCACACGCATGTATGTGATGGTAATCTTCTCCGGAATCTTGCTGATCTCCCTGCAGCTGACCGGAAATCATTTTTATGGTTTTTGGGAGTCGCTCCGCTTTGCCGCGTTTCAAGTCGTTTCTCTTGTAAGTACCACCGGTTATGCCACGGTGGATACCGCAAACTGGCCCATCTTCTCTGTTATTCTGCTTCTCTATTTTTCCGTTCAATGCGGGATGGTAGGTTCCACAGCGGGGGGAATAAAATTTGATCGTATCTATCTCTTTTTCGGAACCCTGAAAAAACAATTGAAACTGATTTTGCATCCCGAAGGGGTGTTTGCGCTGAAAATGAACAAGCAGACGATCGATCAAAATCTGGAGCTGCAGATTATGGTATTTGTTATTCTTTATATTCTTACATTCTCGCTCACAACACTGCTGCTTGCTGCCATGGGAATAGACGGAATGACAGCCTTATCGGCATCCATTGCTACGCTAGGAAATGTGGGGCCGGGCTTCGGTAGTGTCAGCTCATTGGGTAATTTCAGCCAAATGCCCGATGCGGCAAAATTCATTCTCTCTGCCAACATGTTGCTGGGACGTCTTGAAATCATGAACGTATTCGCACTCTTTATGATGTTTTCATTGAAGAGAAAGAGTTAACAGTACTGCAGAATGATCCATCCAAATCTGAAGAAACAGCCGTTCAGATAAGCCTCACGCAAGGTCTCCCGTCGATGAATTGACTGATGATTTCCGCATTCCCGATTACTTTTTGTATCTTTGCAGTACTTTTTAAACCCATAGACAGCTTACATGAACATGAATTTTGTGGAAGAACTCCGTTGGCGCGGGATGATACAGGATGTGATGCCCGGTACGGAAGAACAATTAATGAAAGAACAAACCTCCGGCTACCTGGGAATAGATCCCACAGCCGATTCGCTGCATATAGGACATCTGGTGGGGGTAATGATGCTGAAGCACTTTCAGCGTGCCGGGCATACTCCCGTAGCCCTTGTAGGGGGTGCCACGGGAATGATTGGCGACCCCTCCATGAAGTCGGCGGAAAGAAATCTGCTTGATGAAGAAACTCTGCGGCATAACCAGGAAGCAATAAAAACCCAGCTGGCAAAATTCCTCGATTTTGAGAGTGATATTCCCAACAGAGCTGTGCTGGTGAATAATTATGACTGGATGAAAGATTACACTTTTCTCAATTTCATCCGTGATATAGGAAAGCATATCACCGTAAATTATATGATGGCGAAAGATTCCGTAAAGAAACGTCTCAGCGGTGAGTCAAGTGAGGGAATGTCATTCACAGAGTTTTCCTATCAACTATTGCAGGGATACGATTTTCTGCATTTGTATCGGGAAAAAGGGTGTCGTATTCAATTGGGAGGCTCCGATCAGTGGGGAAATATTACCACGGGCACAGAATTGATACGCCGCGTGGAAGGAGGCGAGGCCTATGCCCTGGTCTGCCCGCTAATCACGAAGGCCGACGGCGGGAAGTTCGGGAAAACAGAAAGTGGAAACGTATGGCTCGACCGGCGCTATACATCCCCATACAAGTTTTATCAGTTTTGGCTCAACGTGAGTGATACCGATGCAGAGAAGTATATCAAAATTTTCACCTCTCTCACAAGAGAGGAGATCGGGACGTTGGTATCACAACAGCAGTCAGCGCCCCATTTGCGTCCCCTACAGAAGAAACTGGCAGAAGAAATCACCGTGATGGTACACTCGAGGGAGGATTATGAAATGGCGGTGAATGCCTCCGAGATCCTTTTTGGGAAATCTACCTCACAAACATTACATGCCATAGACGAGGAAACATTTCTACAAGTATTTGAAGGTGTACCCCAGTTTGCCATTGCAAAAGACAAGCTGGCTACGGGTATCAAAGCGGTGGACCTGCTTACCGATGAAGCGGCAGTCTTTCCCTCCAAGGGTGAGATGCGCAAAACCGTGCAGGCTGGTGGCGTAATGATCAATAAAGACAAGCTGGAATCACACGATGAGATTATTAATCTATCCTGTCTGATCGGCAATAAATACATTCTTGCTCAGCGCGGGAAGAAAAATTATTTCCTGCTCGTTGCGGAATAAGGTTTCTGTAATACTTGCGACATCTTTGCAGGTGAAAAATTTGCAGCGTTAAAATTATTGTACTACTTTTGCACTGCTTTTCACGAAGCAGATAAGGATTGTCCCATGGTGTAATGGTAGCACATCTGATTTTGGTTCAGCCAGTTAAGGTTCGAATCCTTGTGGGACAACAACATCAAAAAAATAACCGATTGATTTTCAATCGGTTATTTTTTTTAAAAGCTATTCATTAAATGTTTTCTACAGTCTGGATCCTTGTCTGAACCTATCGAATTTGATTGGTTATTCCCTTTTATTTCAAATGTAAAGGTATCCACCCCGAGAAAGTAAATGTGCCCCACAGAGCTTTCCCTGGTCAAAACGGAGTCTCATCGTAGTACCCAGGTACAGGGGGAAAGCCGTCGGCAGGCAACTCATCCGCATATTCCGGTGGGACTTCCTCTTTTAAGTTGTTTTCTGGTGTGATCTTCCAGGCTTTCACATCGGTATACCACCTGCCGTTAAATTCACGGCTTTCTATATCGAAAGAGATATCATATGCCTGTCCCTTTTTCAGGTTTACCCCATCAAGTTTATCACCCCATATGGACACACATACTTTTTTGGGATACTGTCCTGCCGTCTCCACAATGATCTCCTGTTTTTTCCACTCACCGTTCCGTCCTTTACCCGTCTGTAACGGAAGGATCTCCACCAGTTTCGCTATAAATTGCATGATTGTCTTTTTTACTGATTGATCGGAAACAAATTCATATCCCAGAAGAATAACCACCCATCGGAATTTTCGTTTCCAGCGGCAAAAATAGACATTTTCTCCCTCAGGAAAGGACTTTTTCGGGTTAAGTTTTCAACAGCAGCTCGCAAGAGAGTTAAAAAAACCCGGAACTAAAGTCCCGGGCAAAAATTTTCCTTCAAAGAGAGTGATTATTTTGAATAGCTCTCTTTCACGAAAGCAGCGTTGTTCAAGAAGTCGTAGCTTTCCTTCACTCCTTCGAAAGGAGTTCCGGTATATCTTTCCACTTCCACGACCATATATTTGGCACCGGCTTTATCAGCGTTATTATAGATGGCATCAAATCCTACCATTCCGCTTTGACCCAACTCTTTGCTATCTTTAATATGGAGGATCTCAAAACGTCCCGGATATTCATTGAAATAATCTACCGGAGCTTTTTGTCCCATGACTACCCAGTAGACATCCATCTGGAAGAATACTTTCGTAGGATCGGTATTTTTAAGCAGATAATCATATATCAGCTCATCTTCCACTTTGGTAAATTCGAAGTTATGGTTGTGATATCCAAACCGAATACCTGCAGCATTACATTTTTCACCAATCTTGTTGAAATAGTCGCTGTAAGCCTTCAGATCGTCCAATGTTTTGGGGGTAGGTATCCAGGGAACCACCAGATATTTCATCCCGGCTTCTTTGTGGGCATTAATAGCGGTATCCCACCATGCCCATGTTTCATCCCAGTTGGTCTTGGAGGCTGGCTCAGCCAGGGGTTTGCCTGCATGAGACGACAACACTACCATGCCAGCATCCTCGATCGATTTTTTGAAATCGGCAGGAGCCAACCCATAGAACTTCCCGTCTTTATAACCGGCAGTTTCCACACCGGTGTAACCCATTTGAGCCACCTTGGCAATAGTACCGGCATAGTCGGACTTGATGTCATCCCGCACGGAGTATAGCTGCAAGTAAATTTCTTTTTTTATTGCAGGAGCAGTTTCAGCTTTTTGTTGTCCCTGAATACAACCTGAGAAAATAAACAAAGTACACAGAAACGTCGCACTAAGTAATATTGAATGTTTTTTCATTGTATCTGTTTTTATAAAAGAATATTTTCTCCCCGGGGAGAAAATATTCTTTTATGTGTATGATTAATCCAGTATTTTAATTTTGATGTTCCTGTACCACACATCGTCACCATGATCCTGCAGACCAATGTATCCTTCCTGGTTTTCACCACCTGCATTCAGGAAGTTAGGCCAGTCTTTGAACTTGCTGTTTGAGACCATCTCTTTCCATGCATCGGTCCATAAGTGATATTCTACCACATTTTCTCCATTCTGGGAGTGAACAACCGTCCCCTTGTATACCATGATTCCGCCAGTATTCCATTCTCCTGCAGGTTTTGCATTCTGGGGAACGGCAGGAACGAGGTCATACAGGGAGGCCGACTGGCGATTTCCATCCTTTCCTAATTTTGCGTCGGGATGTCTCTCATTATCCAGAACCTGATATTCGGGTGATGATTCATAGATAGGTTTTCCTTCCACCTCCTGAGCAAGGTAGAAAACTCCGCTGTTGCCGCCTTGCGACACTTTCCACTCGAAAGTGAGCTCAAAATTCTTAAATTTCTGATCATAGATGATGTCGCCACCATCTTTTGCTCCGGCTTCACCCATACCCGAACCATTAATCTTGATGGCACCATCTTCAATGGTCCATGCAGCAGGTACATCAGTACGGTTATAACCGCGCCAGCCTGTAAAATCGGTACCATTGAAAAGCGTAATCCAGCCTTCATCGGCTGCAGCCACTACAGTGGAATCAGCGGATTCCGTGGCATTTGATTGTTTATTTGTATTGGTGCATGACATAACTATCATTGCTGTCATTATGAGTAAACTAAATAAATAAACTTTTTTCATAACTATTTTCTTTTTAATTAAACAGATAACTATTAAACAGCAAGGGAATAATGATGAAGCGAAATCATCATTATTCCCTCTGAATCATTTTTACTTCGGCATTTCCGGCAATTTCCAGCCGTTCTTATAGGTATGTTTGATCAGTTCATTCGCATATTCGGTAGCATTCACAGGCTCAGTCCAAGTCTTCTTGAAGGTGGGATGCCCGTCGGTAATCTTGAATCCATCTTCAATAATGGTACGGATGTTTGCGTCGGCAGGGATGTTGGTAAAACGCATGTTTTCACCGTCCCATTCAAGTTCCTGATTCAACGATTGCAGTCTCACGGCAAGTACACCCATGACAACCATTTCATTGAAAGGACCTGCTTCTGAGAAGGGGGAAGCTGTTTCAACGCGGTTCTCAGGAGTTTCTTTACATGCACGTACCCAATCCATCTCGTGGGAAAGGGTCACCTCACGCTGCGTTTTCGGGGAATTGGGATTGCGACCCGATACCAGCCATGGATTTACACCGTAACAACCGCAGATAAGGGTATCTTTTGTTCCGTAGAAAATTACTCCTCCACCCTGGTCGTTCAGGTTTTTGCCTGCAGGAACACCTTCAGGACGCACCGGTAGAAGTCCACCGTCGTACCAGTAAACCTCTACTTCAGGCATTGCCACCTTTGGCAGGTTATCACGCCGTGGGAAAATATATTTTACCATCTGCGCATTGGGAGCACAATCGTTCAACAACATGGTAGACGATCCCTGCACCTTCGTCGGATAACCCAGATTCAACCCTTTGAATACAGGATGAAGAATATGGCAAGCCATATCACCCAATGCCCCTGTACCAAAATCCCACCATCCGCGCCAGTTCCATGGATGATACACGTTATTGAAAGGACGCTTGTTGGCCGGTCCGATAAAGAGATCCCAGTTTAGCGTTTGTGGCACTTTGTGCACTTCTTTCGGAGTCATCAGTCCCTGTGGCCAGATAGGCCGGTCGGTGAATGTTTCCACCCTTGTCACCTCCCCAATCTGTCCATCGCTGATCCAATCGACCACTTGACGGACACCAGGTCTTGATGAACCCTGATTTCCCATACAGGTAGCCACTTTGTGTTTTTTTGCCAACTTGGTCAGTAAACGGGATTCATAGACGCTGTGGGTAAGTGGTTTTTGCACGTAAACGTGCTTACCCATAGTCATAGCCTCAGCGGCAATAATGGCATGGGTATGGTCGGCTGTAGCCACCACCACGGCATCAATACTTTTTCCCAGCTCATCATACATTTTTCTGTAATCATAGTATTTTTTTGCTTTTGGGAAATGATCAAAAACACGTTGGCTGTACTTCCAATCCACATCACAAAGGCCCACAATGTTCTGGCTTTCCAGATTTTTCAGGTTAGCAAATCCCATTCCGCCAACGCCTACCCCGGCGATATTCAGCTTATCACTCGGAGCTGTATAACCCATACTCTTCCCTAGCACCGATGATGGCACTACTGTAAGACCAGCTGCTGCAATAGCACTGGTTCCTAAGAATTTTCTTCTCGAAATTTTTGATGACATAAGTACTTTTTTTAGGTGTTAACTTTTAGTTAATAATGATTTATTCTCTTGTTATCAATTCATTGTCTTTATCCCAGTACATTGTTCTCCCTTCCAGATAGGCCCGTGTTCCCATGTGCGCCGTGATGGCCTCTTCAAATCCCTGATCAATGCCGCAAGAGGGTTGTTTTCCGGTGCGGATGCAGTCGATCCATTCCTTCAGATGCAGAAAAGTGGTGTTGTAACGTTTTCCGCCGATAAAGGAATAAAGCAAACCCCGTTCCAAGAAATAACGTTCTGTAGCCGAGGAGACGGCATCTACGCTTTGACCGGGGACATAGGTATAAAATGGTTCTCCTGGTTTTATGATACCCTGTTCAATTTTCTGGCGGTACTGTTCGGTTCGTGGATCCACAGTCACGGTAAGGGTGTTGCCTACCTCCATGGTGGCGTCATGTCCCATAATCTTTCTGCTGCGTTTAAACTGATTGGCAAGTGTGGCAGAATAGAGCATTGTCAGGTCCTTATCCCTGTACTCGAAAACCGTTTGCAACACATCGGGCACGGTACGTCCGTCCTTAAAAAAATAAACACCGCCGGAGGAACTTGCCGACGAAGGAATACCTAGATTAAGAATCTGGTTCATCGCATCGTATTCATGCGTCAGCAGATCGCCACTTAGGCCGGTACTGTAATCCCACCAGCAACGCCAGCGAAAAAAACGCTCCAGACTGAATTTTTCCCGAGACTCCGGACCTACATATTTCGTCAAGCCTGCGGAAGTCATGTAATCCATATATTCTTTAATGCGTTCCGGCTCTCCCTCAAATTGCTTCCAGTCGATGGTACTCCGGCTTGCTTTTTCATGAATGGGATAAACCCAGGCACCGTTTGGATCGTTCCGGTTAGTACCGGTTTCAATGAGGGTGATTTTTCCCAGTAATCCTTTTTCAATTATCTGGCGGGCACGCTCATAGGCCTCAATCTGTCTGTTTTGATGCCCCAACTGAAAAATGAGATGCGGATTATCCTTTACGACACTACGGAGTGCGTAGGTCTCGGGAACTGTCCACGTCAATGGTTTCTCTACGTAGACATGTTTCCCTGCCCTGACAGCATCCATGGCCATGGTACCATGCCAGTGGTCGGGGGTAGCAATCACAACGGCATCCACATCGGGTGCTGCAAGTAACTCCTTATAATTTAGATAACGTTTGGGTTCACGGCCATACCGGCCGTTTTCGCCCTCTCTGTAAATATTGGAGCCCGCCCGGATGGCGTCTTCGGCATATACATCAAAGATGTCACATACACCCGTAATCTCTATCCGCAAATCCTCTTGTTCCAGAAAATCACGGTAACGGGTATCTTCTGAATTAATACGTCCCTGTTCTTTCAGGTTTTCTATGTAGGCAGGTGTTGCAAAACCAAGAGCCTGCATCAATAGCTTACCCCTAATCCCGTAACCGATAATACCCAACCGGAGCACCGGCGCATCAGATGTTGTAGGGACATATGCAGCCGGATCACTTTTAAAACGGAACATTTCGGCCGCATTGCGGTTGTTAAGTTCCGTTTTTTTCTTTTGATACACGCCATAGGCCATTGCCCCCAACACGGGCACTGCTACCATTGCTTTAAGGGCATCCCGGCGCCCCTGAGAAACCTTTTTTCTCGGTTTGTCTTCGTTTTCTTTCTGTATGTCGTTCTTTTCTTCGCTCATAAAAACTAAAATCCCTGAATATATGTTTTTTTGTCGAACGCCGCTAAATACCGGTCATCAATCGTCAGCTTAATTCATGTTTTTTACGGGTCAGCAAACTGTCAAACCCTATGATCCTGGATGTTGGAAACAGCATCAATACAAGAACCGCCACCAGCATGATCAGATTTTTATCGATCCACAGGTAAGAACCTTCGGTTGGTAGAATATATGCCGCATACAACAGCGGTGGATGTGAAAGATAAAACATCAGCAAAAAAAGAATAGCCCCCATGTAACCTGCTTTGGTAAACAGACCCAATATAAGTGACAAACCCACAAGTGTGAGTCCCCATGTATTGATAAAATTGACAGCCGATAGCATGGCGGGATTTTCAGCCAATTGTAGAAAAAATGGTGCAAAAAATCCTTTTGAGTCGATCAGATAACCATACGCCGACCAGTTAGGTGTAAATACTTTTGCCAATCCTTCGTATAAAAAATACCATCCGATAAATACGCGCAATGTAAACAATGCATATAATTGCAGTTTACTATATTGAGACACTCTCTTCATATTAAAAACGACTATTTCGATTTTCAGCTCTTTCTGCTATAAACAAGATAAATATTGCGTAAAAGTAAGACAAAAAAAAATGAAAATGAAATTTTACGGATAGAATAGTTCATATTCCTCAAACAAGTATCGGCTCAACGTTAATTTTCCAGCCATGATTTCAATTTTAAACATTCTTTTCATTCAATTGTTCTAATCTGGCGAAAGAGTTATTAAGACAAAAAAACAGATGAATCAGAACAGTTTTTTAGGTTTAATTGAACAGAGCATACACATTCATTGGAATGCGCCGGTGATGACCGACTTTGAGGGAAGGACCTTTTATTATAAAGATTTTGCCCGTGAGATCGATCAGCTTCACGATTATTTCAATGCTGCAGGCATACAACGAGGTGATAAGATCTCGGTCTGCGGAAAGAATTCCGCCCGCTGGGCAATCGTTTTCTTTGCCGCACTCTCCTATGGAGCAGTGGCTGTAAGCATTCTTCATGAATTTGACAGGGAGAGTGTGCAATTTATCGTAGATCATTCCGATTCAAAGATGTTCTTTGTCGATAAAAGTATATGGATTGAGCTCGATGACACCACCCTGCCTAAGGTAGAGAATGTATTTTCACTCGACGACTTTGCACTGCTGAAGACAGTCTCCGAGAAGGTAACCGCGTTCGCCCACGATGCTCCGGCCTATTTTGAGAAGAAATATAAAAAGGGATTCTTTGTCAACGATCTCTCGTTTCGCACAGACAGGCCCGAAGAGCTTGCCGTAATTAACTATACATCGGGCACTACCAGTAGCCCCAAAGGGGTAATGCTACCCTACCGCAGCTTGTGGTCTAACACCAAATTCGCCAACGACAATCTCGAATTCATACAACCCGGTAACAGCATTGTCTGCATGCTACCGATGGCACATACCTACGGACTTGCTTTTGAGATACTCAACTCCATCTCAATGGGCTGCCACATCCATTTTCTGGGGAAGACACCTTCACCCAAAATATTGCTGGAAGCATTTGCCCGTGTTAAACCCCGGCTGGTGCTAGCCGTACCGCTCATCATTGAGAAGATAGTCACCAGGAACGTTTTACCGAAACTTAACAAGGGAGTAGCTGCTTCACTCATAAAAATACCTCTGCTAAACAGGATTGTCTACAACAAGGTGCGGAGGTCGATGATCGACTTCTTTGGCGGCAATCTGGTGGAGGTGGTCATTGGAGGTGCAGCATTGAATGACGACGTGGAAAAGTTTCTGCGGAAAATCAGATTCCCCTATACCGTGGGTTACGGCATGACCGAGTGTGGTCCTCTCATCTCCTATTCTTTCTGGACCAATTATAAAATGAGATCCAGCGGAAAAGTGGTAGATCGGATGCAGGTAAAGATTGATTCTGCAGACCCGCAAAATATTGTCGGAGAGATACTGACCAAAGGCAGTAACCTGATGCTGGGTTACTACAGGAACGAGGAGGCTACAAAGCAAACCTTCACCGAAGATGGTTGGCTGAAAACCGGCGATCTGGGTACCCTCGACCGGGATAACTTTGTTTTTATCAGGGGGAGGAATAAAAATATGATTCTGGGGCCTTCGGGACAGAATATCTACCCCGAAGACATAGAAGCAAAGATTAATGGCTCCCCGTTTGTCAATGAGTCATTGGTCATTGAAGAAAACCACAAAATCGTGGCATTGATTGTCCCCAATTATGAAACACTGCAGGCCGAGAGTATCGCGGACGATCACCTGACAGACTTCATGGGGAGGATCATCGGCGACATCAATGCCAAACTACCTGCATACAGCAAAATAACTTCTTTTCGCATTCACACCGAAGAGTTTGAAAAAACACCCAAACGAAGCATCAAGCGGTTCAAATACCAACAGCAATGAGTTATACATCAGTCATTGGTACCTTGACACATTGCCTCAATAATCAATAATCAATACTCGCCCCAGCTTTTTATTTCGATATCCTCCAGTTCCATTTTGCAGAAGGCGGTAATAAACGCACTTGCCAAACGGGCATTGGTAATAAGCGGGATGTTATAATCGACTGCCCCCCGCCGGATGATGTATCCGTTGGTCAGTTCCCTGCGTGTCACGTCCTTCGGGATGTTGATGATCAGGTCAAACTGCTTGTCGGCAATCATCTGCCGGATGTTATTCTCCCCATCCTCGTCGGGCCAGTTCACATCGGCAGCTTTGATGCCATTGTCTGTCAGAAACTTACAGGTTCCGTGACTGGCATAGAGATCATATCCTTTCTCTCCCAGCAACTTGCAGGCTTCCAGCAGGTCCACCTTCGACTTCATCTCTCCAGAAGAGATGAGGATGCCCTTTTTCGGTATCTTGTATCCCACGGAAAGCATCGACTTAAGAATAGCGTCTGAAAAGTCTTCTCCAATGCAGCCCACTTCACCGGTAGAGGACATATCCACACCCAGTACCGGATCGGTATTCTGTAGTCGGGAGAAAGAGAACTGCGATGCTTTCACCCCGATATAGTCGAGGTCGAACACCGAGCTGTCGGGCTTTGTGTAGGGAGCATTCAGCATGATTCGGGTAGCTGTCTCAATAAAATTATGCTTCAGCACTTTCGAGACAAAGGGAAAGGATCGTGAAGCCCGCAGGTTACATTCAATCACCTTGATGTCGTTATTCTTGGCCAGGTACTGGATGTTGAAGGGGCCGCTGATATTGAGCTCGCGCGCTATCTGCTTCGATATTTTCTTCACACGGCGCATGGTCTCAAAATAGATCTTCTGCGCAGGAAATACCAGCGTGGCATCACCGGAGTGTACCCCTGCAAATTCCACATGTTCCGAGATGGCATACTCCACTACTTCCCCGTCGCGTGCCACTGCATCAAACTCTATCTCCTTGGCATTTTGCATGAAAGAAGATACTACCACAGGATACTCCTTGGATACGTTGGCGGCCATCTTCAGGAAAACATGCATCTGCTCCCGGTCGTAACACACATTCATGGCTGCACCGGAGAGCACATAGGACGGACGGATCAACACCGGAAAGCCTACTTCCTCGACAAAGGAATCGATCTCGTCGAAGCTGGTCAGCTCTTTCCAACGGGGCTGATCAATATCCAGCTCGTCGAGCATGGCCGAAAACTTGTGTCTGTTTTCGGCACGGTCGATGGAGAGGGGCGAGGTTCCAAGGATGGGGACCTGCTGCCGGTGCAGTTTCATTGCCAGGTTATTGGGTATCTGACCTCCCACAGAGACAATGACACCCTTCGGCTCTTCAATGTCGATAACATCCATCACCCGTTCGAAGGTAAGTTCATCGAAATAGAGCCGGTCACACATATCATAATCGGTCGACACTGTCTCAGGGTTGTAGTTGATCATCACCGAGGCATAACCCAATTCCCGCACGGTCTGCACTGCGTTTACCGAACACCAGTCGAACTCTACCGACGAGCCTATACGGTAAGCACCCGACCCGAGTACCACTACAGCCTCCTTCTCATCCTTGTGCGGTATGTACGCTTTCTCCGATCCATAGGTGAAATAGAGATAGTTTGTCTTGTCGGGATGATCCGAAGCCACGGTGTTGATGCGGCGGACCACCGGAGTGATACCCACCTGTTTACGGCGTTCCCGTACCCTGATCAACTCGTTTTCTACGGTTCCAGACGGTTCCTCCACAAAACGGGCGATTTGAAAATCGGAAAAGCCCAGCCTCTTGGCTTCTTTAAGTACTTCTTCCGGCAGCTCTTCTATTTTATTATACGCCGCAAGCACCTTTGAATAATTGTATATATTTTCCAGTTTTTCCAGAAACCAAGGGTCAATTTTTGTGAGTTCCTCGATCCGTGCCACGCTATATCCTTTTTCGAAAGCATCGGCAATGGCGAAGATGCGCAGATCTGTCGGCTTGGCCAATGACTCTTCCACATTCTCGAAGGTAATCTCCCTGTTCCCGACGAAGCCGTGCATCCCCTGCCCGATCATGCGCAGCCCTTTCTGGATTATCTCTTCGAACGACTGTCCGATGGACATGATCTCACCCACCGACTTCATGGAGGAGCCAATTTCATGACTCACGCCATAAAACTTATTAAGGTCCCACCGCGGTATCTTCACGATCATGTAGTCCACCGCGGGTGCTTTGTAGGCCGAGTTGGGCGTATCCTTTTCACCAATCTGGTCGAGAGTATAGCCCAGTGCCAGCTTGGTGGCCACAAAGGCCAGGGGATAACCGGATGCTTTTGAAGCTAATGCCGAAGAGCGGCTCAGGCGGGCATTGATCTCGATGATGCGGTAGTCGTTGGTGACCGCATTAAAGGCATACTGAATATTGCATTCGCCCACAATGCCAATATGCCGTACTACTCTTTGGGCGATATCCTCTAAAAGGGCTATCTGTTGCCGGGTAAGTGTAATAATGGGTGCTACCACAATACTTTCTCCCGTATGGATGCCCAGCGGATCGAAATTTTCCATGGGCACCACTGTGAAACAGTGATCGTTACCATCGCGTATCACCTCAAACTCAATTTCTTTCCACCCCTTCAGGCTCTCCTCCACCAGTATCTGGCTCGAAAAGGAAAGGGCACTTTTGCAGAGATCTATAAACTCAGTTTCATTTTCACAAATACCTGAACCTTGCCCCCCAAGTGCATAGGCGGAACGAACCATAATTGGAAAACCTATCTCGCGGGCGGCAGTCAATGCATCTTCCAGCGATTCTACAGCGTGAGAGAGTGGTGTTCTGGCATCAATCTCATTCAGTTTTTTCACGAACAGATCCCGGTCTTCAGTGATCATGATGGCCTCCACCGAAGTACCCAGTACTCTAACACCATACTTCTCCAGCGTACCACTTTGGTAGAGTTCGGTACCACAGTTAAGTGCAGTCTGCCCGCCGAAAGCGAGCAGGATACCGTCGGGCTTTTCTTTCTGAATCACCTTCTCCACAAAGTAGGGTGTGATGGGCAGAAAATAAACCTTGTCGGCCACTCCCTCCGATGTTTGAATAGTAGCAATATTCGGATTGATGAGTACCGTTTCTATTCCCTCTTCACGCATTGCTTTCAATGCTTGAGAACCGGAATAATCAAACTCTCCCGCCTGTCCGATCTTCAGGGCACCGGAACCCAGTAAAATAACTTTTTTGATTGATTGATCCATTATTTATTTGTTGATGTGATAATATTCGTTGATGTGATGATTATTTCTTATCCGCTATCTTCCTGACTGACCACTGATCATTGAAAGCTGAAATCTGACCGCAATCTTCCGACCACTCATTAATTATATTCCCCCCAATGTTTAATTTCTATCTCATCGCGTGTGATCCTACAGAAAGCTTTAATGAAAGCACTTGCCAGCCGGGCGTTGGTAATAAGTGGAATATTGTAATCGATGGCCCCACGGCGAATGCGGTAGCCGTTTGTCAGCTCCCGTTCCGTAAGGTTTTTGGGAATATTGATAATCAGATCGAACTTTCTTTCGGCGATCATATCGTTTACTTTTAGTGTTACATTTTCATCGTCCGGCCAAGCCACGAGGGTGCTGTCCACTCCATTTTCCTTCAAAAACTTTTGCGTCCCGCCGGTAGCATACAATACATATCCGTTTTTATACAAAAGTCGGCACGCATCGAGCAGAGCCACCTTCGATTTCGTTCCACCGGAAGAGATCATGATGTTTTTTTCCGGAACACGATACCCCACCGCGAGCATCGATGTAAGCAGGGCATCATCGAAATGATTGCCAATTGCCCCCACTTCGCCGGTCGATGCCATATCCACACCCAGCACCGGATCAGCCTTCTGCAGACGGGTGAAAGAGAACTGCGGCGCCTTGATACCCACATAGTCGAGTTCGAATGCCGACTTCCCGGGTTTCTCCGCTGAAATATCAAGCATCACTTTCGTTGCGAGTTCTATAAAATTAATTTTCAACACCTTGGAGACAAACGGAAACGACCGTGACGCCCTCAGGTTGCATTCTATCACCTTGATATCGTTATCTTTTGCCAGAAACTGAATATTGAAGGGACCTGTGATGTGCAATGCCCTGGCAATCTGTCGCGTAATCTGTTTTATTCTTCGGGCAGTCTGCACGTAAATTTTCTGTGCCGGAAACAGGATGGTGGCATCACCCGAATGGACCCCTGCAAACTCCACATGTTCCGAGATGGCATAGACTACCAGCTCTCCGTTTTGTGCGACGGCATCCATCTCAATCTCCTTTGATTCTTCAATAAATTCTGATACTACCACCGGGTATTTGCTCGACACCTCGGTAGCGAGTGTGAGAAAACGCTCCAGCTCGCTTCTATTGGAACATACATTCATTGCGGCACCCGACAAGACGTAGGAGGGCCTGACCAACAGAGGAAAGCCCACTTCGTCCACAAATCGGTGGATGTCGCCGAGTGTGGTCAACTCCTTCCAGCGTGGCTGATCGATTCCCAGCCTGTCAAGCATGGAGGAAAACTTATGCCGGTCCTCCGCGTTGTCAATGCTTCCGGCCGATGTCCCCAGAATATTCACCCCGGAGTTATCCAACCTCACAGCCAGGTTGTTGGGTATCTGTCCCCCCACCGAGACAATGACGCCATGCGGGTTCTCCAGTTCAAAGATATCCATCACCCGCTCATAGGTGAGTTCATCAAAATAAAGACGGTCGCACATATCATAGTCCGTCGACACCGTCTCCGGGTTGTAATTGATCATCACAGATCTATAGCCTTCCTTGCGGACCGTATTGAGGGCATTCACTGAACACCAGTCGAACTCCACCGATGATCCAATGCGATAGGCACCTGATCCCAGCACGATCACCGAACGATGGTCACCCAGATAGTGTACATCGTTTTCCGATCCGTTGTATGTGAGATAGAGGTAGTTTGTCTGCGCCGGATATTCAGCAGCCAGCGTGTCGATCTGTTTCACTACCGGCAGGAAACCCTTGTTCTTTCTGTATTTACGGATGAGTGCTGCTGCTACATCATCGGCCTGCTCTTTCCATATTGCCCTGGCAATCTGAAAGTCCGAAAAGCCCTGTTGCTTGGCACTTTTTAGTATCCCGTCAAAATCGTCGTTTTTTTCATTTTCCAAATCCACCGCAGCGGGTGTCCATCTTTCCAGCGATTCGGCAGTCAGCACGATGTGGTGTAGTTTATGAAGAAACCAGCGGTCTATTTTTGTCAGCTCGTGAATCTGATCGACCGTATATCCTTTTCGAAAAGCCTTGCTGATCACAAAGATGCGCTGATCTGTCGGCTCCCGCAATGCCTTTTCAATGTCTTCGATGATGAGCTCCTTGTTCTCTACGAAGCCATGCATGCCTAGTCCTATCATGCGAAGTCCTTTCTGTATGGCCTCTTCGAAGGTGCGTCCGATGGCCATTATTTCGCCGACCGACTTCATGCTGGAGCCTATTTCTTTGGAGACACCGCTGAACTTACCCAGATCCCAGCGTGGAATTTTTACCACGATATAGTCCAGTGCCGGCTCAAAAAAAGCACTGGTCGATTTCGTGACCGTGTTTTTCAGGTCGAAGAGTCCATATCCCAATCCCAGTTTCGCAGCAACAAATGCCAGGGGATAACCGGTAGCTTTCGACGCCAGTGCCGAAGAGCGACTCAGGCGGGCATTCACCTCAATTACGCGATAATCTTCCGACTCCGGGTCGAAGGCATATTGTACATTGCACTCACCCACGATGCCGATGTGGCGGACAATCTGAATAGCTAACTCCCTCAGTTTGTGATATTCTGAGTTGGTTAGCGTTTGCGAGGGGGCAACCACAATGCTCTCACCGGTGTGGATGCCCAGCGGATCGAAGTTTTCCATATTACAGACCGTGATACAGTTGTCGTACCGGTCGCGTACCACCTCATATTCAATCTCCTTCCACCCTTTCAGCGACTTTTCTATCAACAGCTGGCCGGAATAGTTGAATGCCTTCCCGGCAAGTACTGCCAGTTCCGCCTCATCGTTACAGAAACCTGATCCGAGCCCTCCCAATGCATAGGCAGCCCGTACAATGATGGGGTAACCCAACCGGTCGGCAGCCTGCAACGCATCGTCCATAGTGGAGACAGCGAAACTTTGGATGGTCTTCATACCAATCTGATCGAGCTTCTTCACGAACAGATCCCTGTCTTCAGTATCCATGATCGCCTGTACGGGCGTGCCCAATACCTGCAGGTTGTACCTTTCAAACACACCCGATTGATAAAGAGCTACTCCGCAATTGAGTGCCGTTTGTCCTCCAAAGGCAAGCATGATGCCATCGGGGCGTTCGCGTGCTATCACTTTCTCCACAAAGTAGGGCGTAACAGGCAAAAAGTATATTTTATCGGCCACATCCTCCGAGGTCTGTACCGTAGCTATATTCGGGTTGATCAGAATGGTCTCCGCCCCCTCTTCGCGAAGCGCTTTCAATGCCTGTGAACCGGAGTAGTCGAATTCACCCGCTTCTCCTATCTTGAGTGCACCCGATCCCAATACAAGAACTTTATGGATCTCCCTCGCGCTGTGGATATTTTCTTTTTTTGGTGCCAGTATCTGATCTGTCATATTATTACTCAGTTAAGATTCCTGAATCCTGTCTTGCTGTCACCAGCTTCACAAACTCCTCGAAGAAGAACCGCGTGTCGGTGGGTCCACCGGTCGCCTCGGGGTGAAACTGCACCGAAAAGAAAGGTTTCGTTTTGTGTCTGATACCCTCGTTCGTGCCATCGTTCATATTGATAAACCAGGGTTCCCATTCATCACCCAGAAGCGATTCATTCACGGCGTAGCCATGATTTTGTGAAGTAATGAAACAGGCATTGTCGCCCACCCTGCGCACGGGCTGATTGTGGCTGCGATGACCATATTTCAGCTTGTAGGTGTTGGCTCCGGCAGCCTTGGCCAGAAGTTGGTTTCCCATGCAAATACCAAAAACCGGTTTATCCTGTTGCATCGCCTTGCGGATATGCTCCACAGTGATTGCGCAGTAATCGGGGTTGCCCGGTCCGTTGGAGATAAAGAGTCCGTCGTAATCCATTCCGGTGAAATCATAATCCCAAGGTACCCTGATCAGATGTATCCGCTGTTTAATCAGTTCACGCACGATTTGCAATTTTGCTCCGCAATCGATCATCACCACCTTCTTCTCCCCGTAGCGGTATTCCACAGGTTCTTTACAACTCACTTTCGTCACCAGGTTTTCGCTTTCCGGGTCATAAAAATCAATTTCATCCTCTTCTTCAAACACAATCTTACCCAACATCGATCCTTTTTCCCGCAACACCTTTGTGAGCAGGCGGGTATCGATGCCGGAAACGCCCGGAACGTTGTGTTGCCTCAACCAGTCGCCCAGGCTTTGTTGTGCATTCCAGTGCGAATAATCATCGCAATAATCCTGCACGATTAACCCCGAGATATGAATTCGTCCGGACTCAAAAAAATCGGAAATTCCGTCTGTTTCGCTTTCTGCGGGAACTCCGTAATTTCCGATGATGGGATATGTGAGTGTTAGAATCTGTCCTTCGTAGGAGGGGTCTGTCAGACTTTCGGGATAACCGACCATTGCTGTGCTAAAAACTACCTCCCCCGATGCTGCCTTTTCGGCTCCAAACGACTGTCCGTGAAAAACCGTCCCGTTTTCAAGGATCAACCGCACCGGTTTGTATCTGTGCATAGGGCCATTGTTGTATTGATGAATTGATATCGTATGATATTAGGACACAAAGATAGAAAAAAATATGAAAACCGACACGCTCATCACACAAAAATCAGTGATATAATGATAAAAGGATTATTATCAATTATTTTTATATTTTTAACGAAACTAAATTGGTTTAATCTGTTTAAAAAGAGTATACTAAATATCTATGCGCTACGAAATATAAAATTCTATCACTATATATGAGTAAAATTGCTATTATCGGAAATTATCCTCCCCGTCAATGCGGTATTGCCACGTTCACTAAGGATCTGAATGACGGTTTTAAAGAAATTGGCGTGTCAACCGCCGTGGTGGCTATGAATGACGGCCTGAACCGGTACGATTATTCTGACGACGTAGTTTTTGAAATTGAACAAAATGTGTTGTCCTCCTACATCCATGCAGCTCAATTTCTAAATACCAATGCGTTTGATGCAGTGATTTTGCAGCATGAGTTTGGCATTTTCGGGGGTGATGACGGCATACACATCATTCAACTCTTAATGCGTTTGCGCATACCCGTTCTTACCACATTCCACACTGTAATTGACAATCCGACCAAAAACCAGCATAAGGTGGTGACCGAAATTGCACGTTTCTCCCGCAAGCTTGTCTCCATTTCCAAAAAGGGTATTGAACTGCTCTGCGATGTGTATGGCTTGCCAAACGACAAATGCATCCACATTCATCATGGTGTTCATCAGATTGCACCCATAAACATCTCGGGACTCAGAAAAAAACTGGGTGTGGAAAACAAAAAGGTTTTGCTCACTTTTGGCCTTCTCTCCCGGAACAAATCCATCGAAGTAGTTATCAATGCGTTGCCTGAAGTAGTAAAAAAGCATCCCGACACGGTGTATATTGTGTTGGGGGCAACACATCCTCACGTAATGAAACAGGAGGGTGAAGATTACCGGCTCAACCTCATCAGGCTGGTAAGTAAGCTGAAGCTGGAAAAAAATGTCATTTTCATCAATCGTTTTGTCTCCAATGAGGAACTTTTCAGTTTTCTGGCACTGTGCGACATTTATGTGATTCCTTATCTGGGAGAAAAACAGATATCCTCCGGAACACTGATCTATACCATGGGTGCAACAAAACCAATTATCTCCACTCCTTTCTGGTATGCACAGGAAATGCTTGCCGATGATCGCGGTTTGTTATTCGATTTCATGAACTCATCACAACTGAGCGATCTGATCAATAATTTACTTGATGATGAGGAGAAATGTCGCACCATCTCCCAAAATGCTTTTGAACTGGCCAGGACATGTTACTGGCCACTCATCAGCAGGCAATATTATGAGCGGGTCGATTCCCTTATCGAAGAAGAGGGGGCAGAGAGTCTAACCAGTGTGGCAGAGGTGATCGAGCCCAATTTCATACTCCCTCCTCTCAGGCTGGACCACCTCAGGGGACTGACCGATTATACCGGTATCCTGCAACATGCCAAATACAATGTTCCTGACCGTAACCATGGTTACTGTACCGACGACAATACCCGTGCGCTGTTACTTTCTGTGATACTGGAAAATGAGGTGCAGGATATGGACGAGGTGAACCGGCTCTCCGGTATCTATCTCTCCTTTATTGATCATGCATATAATCCTGCAAACGGAAAATTCAGAAACTTCATGAACTATCAAAGAGAATGGCTCGATGAGGAGGGATCGGAAGATACAACAGGCAGAGCAGCCTGGGCTTTGGGATATACAGTCTCCAACAGCCACGTAGCCAATTTTCAGCATCACGCCAATCACCTGTTTGAGAAGATGCTTCCCTCACTGGACAATCTCACCCATCCCCGTGCACTGGCCTATGCTGTTATAGGATTGGTTCATTATGCCAAAACACACGGGACATCGGAGGTAGTTGAAAAGGTGAAGTATTGTGCCGGAAAACTCCATGCTCGTTTTGAACACATCGCCGGTGAGTGGCAATGGTTTGATGAAAAAGTAAGTTATGCCAACAGTCGCATTCCCCAGGCAATGATCCAGGCAGGCATGTTTTTAAACAACGATACCTGGACTCAGCGGGGATTGAAGATTTTGAACTGGCTTATTACCCATCAGTTCCATCATGGAATCTTCTCCCCTGTGGGAAACATGGGGTGGTTCACCCCGCAAGGAAAGACACAGTTCGATCAACAGCCATTGGAGGCCAACGGAATGATTGATGCCTGCCTGCAAGCCGAAAAATTTATAAAAGATGGTTCATATGCCGATTATGCGTTGAAAGCCTTCTATTGGTTTACGGGCGATAACGACTGTGCGCGGCCCCTGTACGACTTCTCCACGGGCGGCTGCCGTGACGGTCTTCACAAAGATGGGGTAAACCTGAACCAGGGCGCGGAATCAACAATCTCGTGGCTCCTCTCTTTTTTAAGCGTTTCATTTTATTTACGAAATAAAAACAATACACCCTCATGATAGAAATGCGAAGACATTCCATCCATATTACGCCCTCCTCAAGACGTACGCTGGTACGCCCCTTTGTCCCGGCAAGCAAATATCAGGTAGAGCATATTCTGTTCCGGGCTTTTGCCATCCCCAAAAAGGAGAGAAAGCAAATTCTTCAGAACGCATGTGAACGGATTGAGGTATCATCGGAAGTAATCCAGCGTATTTTCCTCCGACATTTCAGTCACATTGAACACCGGATTCCTTCCAACATAGAGCTCTCCAAGGATGACAAACGATTCATTGGCACTTTCTTTACTCAGCAGTATGCGCTTGAATCCACGGCTCTGTTCAATCCTTCTATCGTCCCCCATCCCGTACAGGATAAGGAAGGCGTTCTCCGTTTTATCATCAGCCTGCGGGCTGTGGGTGAAGGGCATATATCCTCCATTACCTTCATGGAGGGAGAGATTGATGCAGACCTCAATATATCGGTAGCGGAGAACTCTCCTATAGTGTATGAACCGGAGCGGTTTGAACATCATTATGAAAAGGAGCTGATGATAAAAAAATCCCATGAGCTGGGCATCCTCACAAATCTCAACAGGAAATTATTTGATAATATGCCCGATGAGTTCTCCTACGAGGAACTTACCAAAGCAATAAACCGTACTTTCAAGGAAAACACCACCGTGAGCACCGAAGAGCTGGAGGTATCCATGAACAATATTCGTTCACTGGCCCTCTCAAACTTTTCACTTGATTTCACGACCAATGATCTTACCGAACGGGCTATCTACCCCGCTTCTCCATCACAGAGCAACGGATTGGAAGATGCCCGTTTTGTGCGGTTTGTACATGACGACCAGCATGTAGTTTACTATGCTACCTTCACTGCCTACAATGGGAAGACCATCATGCCCGAGTTCCTTGAGACGTCCGATTTTAAATCCTTCAAGATATCCACACTGAATGGTCCCGGTGCCAGTAACAAGGGTATGGCACTTTTTCCGCGTAAAATCAACGGGAACTACATGATGCTCGGGCGCCAGGACAATGAATCGCTTTATATTATGAAATCAGACAACCTCTATTTCTGGCATGAATACCAACCACTGTTAAAACCCACCTATGACTGGGAATTGATCCAGATAGGAAACTGCGGTTCCCCAATTGAGATTGATGAGGGATGGCTGGTGATAACACATGGTGTGGGACCAGTACGTACCTACTCCCTGGGTGTTGTCTTGCTCGACAAGGAGAATCCCCTGCAGGTAATAGGACGTTTGAAAAAACCTTTGCTCACTCCATCAAAAGAGGAGAGATCCGGTTATGTACCCAACGTAATTTACACTTGCGGGGCCATGGTAGTAAATCGCACACTGGTATTACCTTACGCCATTGGCGATGTAGTCACCACCTTCGCCACGATCAGGTTAGATGATCTGTTGCATGAAATGAAACATGGATGAATGGAAATAACGCAAAAGTTTTTAACTTTGGCGGGACAAACAATTAAGAAAGGATGATTAAATATGAAAAACCGTATTATTGAAGCGGCTATCATAGCCGCAAGCTTGGTAGTGACAGGTATCATACTGAGCGCTGCCTTCAACAATTTCACAGATCGTGATCGCCTGGTAACCGTAAAGGGACTTGCCGAGATGGAGGTGCCTGCCGATAAGGTAATCTGGCCACTGATGTATAAAGATATCGGAAATGATTTGACTACGCTTTACACCAACATTCAGAGTAAAAACAGAACCATCATCGATTTTTTACAATCAAATGGTATCACCCGTGAGGAAATTAGTGTAGCACCTCCCGAGATCATTGATATGGAGGCAGAACGATACGTGAATCAGGCCATTCAATACCGCTACAATGCCACCTCTGTCATTACCGTTACCTCCTCCGAAGTGGACAAAATACGTAAACTTATTTCGGAACAGACAGAATTGCTGAAACAGGGAGTAGCCATTACAGGGGGCGACTATCGTTACAATACGCTCTATGAATTCACCGGTTTAAACAATATCAAGCCGGGAATGATTGAAGATGCAACCAGGAATGCCAGGGAGGCGGCTGAAAAATTTGCCATGGACTCGGGTAGTAAACTGGGTAAAATACGCAATGCGTCGCAGGGACAGTTTACCATTACCGACAGGGATGCAAACACCCCATACATTAAAAACGTACGGGTAGTGACCACGGTGAATTATTACCTCAAAAACTAAACGGACCGCTATCGCGAAGAGAAGACGGACAGCATGCCAAGTTTCCCTCTCAAAGAGAGAAGCGCTTGCCCGTCTTCATAAATAACTCATACTTCCCCGGATTGAACGAATAGAAAAAAGCTCCCCGTTTGGAGTTCTCCTTGTCTTTCATTTCAAGCCTGTCAAGGATATTCATTGAGGCCAGCTTTTTTCTGAAATTTCGCTTGTCGAGTGGCATCTGGTATATTGTCTCATAAAGGTCCTGCAGCGAGGGGAGTGTAAACTTTCCATCGAAAAATTTAAAAATCAGCGGCTCCTTTGATACTTTATATTGTAACAGCATGAGTGCATCACTTACCATCCGGTTGTGGTCGAAAACCAATTCGGGTAACTCATTGATATTGATCCAGCGGGCATCAAAATTTTGGGCAGGCGAGGTATTGAACTTTTCCATCTGCACCAATGCATAAAAGGCCACAGAAACAACTCTGCCGCCGCTATCCCGGTTTATCTCACCGTAGGCACCTACCTGCTCCATGTAAATACCTTTCTGTTGTGTGTAGCGATAAAGCACTTTCTCAGCAGCCTGATCGAGGCTTTCATTTTCTTCCATAAACCCTCCCATAAGGGACCATTCATTTTTCTTCGGTTCCACCGGACGACGTGTAAGCAACACGTGCAGTTCTTTTTCACGAAATCCGAAAATGATACAATCTACCGCGATTAAAAAATGAACATTATTTTGATAATAACTGGCAGACATGGCTATAGAAGGTATTAAAATAAAGATATGCTATTTAATGGTAAAAGAAGAGAGAGAGGGAAAGAAGGAAGCAAGCATCATACGATGTCCTGCTTCCAACCTGTTGTCATGTGACAGTAGTATCAGAGTTTGCGTGCTCCGTCGCTAATGACCACGTCGTACACTTTTGGTTCATGGCCGTATTTGGCGCTGAACTGAGCCTTGGCATCCTGGATAAAAGAGTCGTAAAGCGCATCCTTCACCAGATTGATGGTACACCCGCCAAAGCCTCCTCCCATCACGCGAGAACCGGTTACACCGTGGGCACGGGCCACATCGTTGAGGAAGTCCAGTTCTTCGCAACTCACTTCGTAGAGTTTACTCATGCCGTGGTGTGTTTCATACATCTTCTCTCCCACCGTTTCGTAATCTCCACGTTCCAAAGCATCACTCACGTCTCTTACCCGTTGAGTTTCCTCAATGACGTATTTCGCGCGCATGTAATCCTCTTCGGATATCTCGCCCCTCACTTCATCGAGCATCCCCAACGTGGCATCACGCAGGAATTTCACTTCGGGATGACGCTTGGCTATGGTACGTGCAGCATGTTCACATGATTCGCGACGTTTATTGTAGGCCGAGGAAGCCAGTTCATGCTTCACCACCGTATCAAGTAACACCAGCTTGTACCCTTTGGGATCGAATGGGAAATAGGCATATTCCATCGACTTGGTGTCAAGACGAATCAGATGGCCCTTTTTACCAAATATGGATGCAAACTGATCCATGATACCGCATTTTACACCCACGTAGTTGTGCTCTGTACTCTGTCCGATACGGGCCAGTTCGAACTTGTCTATGCCCTGATTCAGCATGTCGTTTAGTGCGTATGCGAAAGTGCTTTCGAGCGCCGCTGAAGAAGACATTCCCGCCCCCAGTGGCACATCGCCCGTAAAGACAGTATCGAATCCTTTCACGGTACCGCCTCTTTTGATGATTTCTCGGCAAACACCGAATATATATTTGGCCCACCCTTCTTTCGGAAGGTCTTCTTCATTAAGTCCGAACTCGGAGCTTTCATCCAGATCAATCGCGTAGGCCCTCACTTTGCCGGTCCCATTGAATCGGATCGCCGCTGTCATTCCCTTGTCGATCGCACCGGGAAATACAAAGCTGCCATTATAGTCGGTGTGCTCCCCGATGAGGTTTATACGCCCCGGGGAGGTGTAAATATCGGGTGTGTGACTCCCGTAAATTTTTTGAAAAATTTCAGTTATTCTTTCTGTAGTCATGTTATAAGCTATAAAAAAGCCTGCCTTTCAGGCTCAATGCCGGAAATAGTCCGTTCTTTTTCATACTGGGTTTATTTCCTACACTTAACGATTCAGACAGACTTAAATGTTACTATTCAAATAAGTTTATTCTTTTACTGTATCTTCATCCGTTACTACAATGTTGGTGTTTACATTTTTGGAACCTACAACAGCATAATAAAACAGATAAACCAAACCGGCGATCACCAGCCAGTAGCTGTTCAGAAAGCCTGCATTGTCGGCAATCAATCCTTGCAAATAAGGAAGAATACCGCCACCGCATACCATCACCATAAATATACCTGATGCCATTTCAGTATATTTACCCAGTCCTTCAACTGCCAGATTGAAAATACTACCCCACATGATTGAAGTACATAAACCACCCAGTACGAGGAAGAACACCTTAATAGGTACTACTGCACCAAACAGGCCGATGGAAGGGCCGGAAGGAATAAAGATAGCCAACAAAATCAATAATATACCTATTGAAGAGGTGGCGGTAAGCATGGTCTTGCTTGATACCTTGGCACCAATGGAAGCACCCACAAGCCGTCCGGCAAGCATAAGAAGCCAGTAAAGTCCTACAACCGATCCAGCTACACCGGCAGCGATATTCAAACCACCCCCCGCAGCATCAGTAGTCATATAAAGATTCGCAATATTGGGTATCCCTACTTCCACACCCACATAGATGAAAATAGCCACAATACCGAGTACAAAATGACGAAATGAGAGCGCACTGTGTTTGTCTTTTACATTCACTGTATTTTTCTTATTCCGGGTAATTTCGAGGCGTGGTTCCGGTATTTTCACCACCAGGATCACGATGAAGGCAAAGGCGAAGATACCCATTGCCAGGAACAGGGCCGGGTTTGCATCACTGATGGCAGCCCGGGCAACATCACCCATCAAATAACCCACAAGAATGGGTACAATGGTCGCACCAATGGAGTTGATGGCACCACCAAACTGAATTAGCTGATTTCCTTTGTTTCCGCCACCTCCCAGGGTGTTCAACATGGGGTTAACCACTGTATTCAGCATACACATGGAGAAACCCGAGATGAAAGCACCTGTTAAATATACGCCGAAGCTGGCAACTGTCCCTGAAAGGAAGGTGATGGCTACCCCGATGAATCCAATAGCCACAGCCATAAGTGAGGTAAATTTATATCCTTTTCTTTCCAGGATAATCCCTGCAGGAATTCCCATGAAGGCATAAGCAATAAAGTTGGCAAGGTTACCTAACTGGGACATGGCGTTGCTCGCACCAAATTGGTTTTTTACAATAACTCCCATCGGGTTTTGCAATCCTGTAACGAAAGATATCATAAAAAACAACATAAACATCACCGCAATGGGCAATGCATAATTTTTCTTTTGTGTAGCTGGGTTCATAATTTAATGCAATTAAAATTTATATTTATATAAAAAGTTCACAATTTTTTACCAAAACAATCCTTTTCTTCAGCATTCACCTAAATTACACTGAGAACCTGAAAGTCGTTCTAGATTCAAACAGTTCTTCCGGTCGCAGAATGACCGAAGGATATGCAGGTTTATTGATGCTGTCGGGAAAATGTTGTGTCTCGAAACAAACAGCAGCTCTTTCGGGATAACGGTGCCCATTTTTGGCTGTGAAACTACCGGTCATCCAGTTACCGGTATATAGCTGCACACCCGGCTCAGTGGTATATATCTCCATCTTGATACCCGTTTTGGGTGATTCGCAGATACCGGCATAGGTGTATTCATTGCTGCCGGCAGGTTTATTTAACACGTATGTGTGGTCATATCCTTTACCGAAGCGCAGCTGCTGAAAATCATCATTAATTCGGTCGCCAATAGCGAATGGTTTTGTAAAATCCATGGGGGTATCTTTTACCGGTGCTGGATCTCCGTAAGGAATGGCCGTGGCATCGGTAGGCAGATAGTTATCGGCATTGAGCACAAGCAGATGGTCTCCGATATAGGGATCACCTTCACCCGACAGATTAAAAAAGGAATGGTTTGTCAGATTCAGGATGGTTGTCTTATCGGTGGTGGCTCTGTAACAAAGCTCAAGGGAATTGTCGTCGGTCAGCGTATAAATAACCGTAACCGACAGATTGCCAGGAAAACCTTCCTCGCCGTCGGGCGACAGGTAAAAAAGCTCAATACTGTTGCAGGTAACATTTTTCACATCCCACACTACAGCGTTGTAACCTTTTATTCCCCCGTGAAGCGAGTTCGGGCCGTTGTTCACGGCCAGTCTGTATTCTTTTCCTTCCAAAGAAAAACGGCCTCCGGCAATTCTGTTTGCTGTGCGGCCGCATACTGCCCCGTAATAGGGTTCCACGGAAGTAAGGTATTCATCTATCGAAGGATATCCCAGCACCACATCAGTAAAAATGCCCTCTCTGTCGGGCACCATCAGCGACACTATCTTCGCTCCGTAATTGGTCACGGTAACTTCACATCCGAGATTGTTTGTCAGTGTGTATAATCCGGTTTGCTTGCCATCTACCGTTTTTTCAAAAGCTTCAACCAGCAAACCGGACTTGCTATACATTTCGTTCATGTAATTTTCTTGGTTTTAAATAATAAGATATTGATGAAGATTGATCTTGTATAAAATTCGTGTAAAATTAACACAGATTTTGTGAACATCCTAAAAAAAAATTGTGTTATAAAACATAAATTTCATACGCCAGAATCCCGGCAAACTAATCTGCCACTTCATCAATCTCTTTTATCTTTTTTGTTACTAATATTTTATCTATTTTATTTCCATCAACATCCACTATTTCAAAATGGAGTTTGTCATAATCAAATTTGTCACCCACATAAGGAATTTTGTTGATACAGGCAAAAACAAATCCTGCCACCGTGGAATAGTCTATCTTGTCGAAATCAACAATAAAATCCTCATCCAGCTGCGTTAATATCTCAATAGGTGCTTCTCCGCTCACCAGCGCAGAATGATCATCGCGCATAAAGAGAAGAGGTTCTGCCCCGGCATCGTCTGTTTCCTCCGGTATGGTTCCCACCAGGTTTTCGAAAATATCGTGCATGGTGATGATGCCCTCGAGACTGCCATATTCATCCACTACCACAGCTACAAATTTATGATTGTTTTTGAAGTTCTCCAGCACCTTTTGGGCGCGAAGCGTATTTGGCACGATAATCGGTTCCATGATCAAATCTTCAATCTCGAACTTTTCGCCGGTATTCAATCTCAACAAAAAATCCCGCATCGATATAATACCTGTAAACTCATCGATCTGCTTTCTGCAGGCAAGAATTTTGCTGTGTTTTGTCTGCAGCAGATCCCGGATGACCGTTTCCCGGCTTTTACTGATGTCCACCCACTCCACGTCGGTGCGGTGTGTCATCAGGTGTATTGCTCTTTTATCGGAGAAGTAAAATACCTGTTCGTGGATGATATTTTCTTCCACATCGATGATTCCTTCGTGTGAGGCAGTTTTCAGCATGGCACGTAATTCCATTTCAGAAATCACCTCATTCTTGGGTTTCAGGCCTATAAGCCTTGTGATAAAGCTGGTGGAGATTGCCAGCAATTTCACAAAGGGGTAAAAGACGATGCTCACCACATGTATTGCAGGAGCGACCGCGATAGCCATTTTCTCCGGGCTGTTCAGAGCGATTGTTTTGGGTACCAGTTCGCCAATTACAATGGAGACATAGGTGATCAGGAAAACCACAATTACCATTGAAATAGCCTCCGAAAAGGGTGCAGCGGCAGCAAATTGCTCGAAGAAAGGAATCATATAAACAGCAAAGGCTTGTCCCCCGAATGCTCCGTTGATGATACCAATCAGTGTAATTCCCACTTGTACCGACGAGAGAAAATTATCGGAATCGGCCTGCAATCTGAGTGCTCGCACGGCTCCCCTCTTTCCCAGTTTTCGTTCCTTCTCCAGTTTATTCTTCTTTGCAGAGACAATTGCGATCTCCGAAAGAGCGAAAAATCCGTTGAGCAGGATCAGTAGAAAAACAATGATGATATCAATCCACATACGAAGCATAATTAAGTGGGCATCGTCTTTGGGATGCTACCACAAGGGTGAGGGATAGACACCGTTTTCGGCGAGACCCTTCAATTTCGCAACCACATCGGGGCGGTCTTCGGCATAAGTCACACCAAACCACTTTGAGGGAGTATCGAGCACCTTCACTGTCACCATACCACTTACTGTGAGGTTGTTCACCAGTAAGGGAATAAAAAATTCTGCTTTAATATTTTCGGCATTTTCTTTCAGAAATTGTATGAAATAATCGTCCGAATAGCGAAAATAATCGGGCGTAAAGCCCCACATGTTCATCGATACGGGAGTATTGTCGCTGATTGGCACCCATTTGTCGTTTTCATCCTTATACGATACCATGCCGTTAACACGCATCACCTGCGTGCGTTCCACTACACCGGAAAGGTTTCCTTCGGCATCGGTTTCGCATATCCCGCGCGCCACAGTGCCACTTTCCGAGAGGGTGTTTCCCACGCGGTAACCCACCATACAATACCTGTTCTCGCTGTGAGAAAGACCCGAAAGAAAGTTGGCCAGCACCTCGAAGCTCTCTCGTCCATAAAAGTCATCGGCATTGATCACGGCAAACGGCTCGTGAATCACTTCTTTTCCCATCATCACAGCGTGATTGGTACCCCACGGTTTTACCCTGTCGGGATGCGGTGTAAATCCCGCCGGCAGATTGTCGAGTTCCTGGAACACCAGCTCAACGGGTATTTTTTTTTCATATTTGCTGACAATTTTTTCCCGAAAGTCAGTTTCAAATGATTTGCGTATTACAAAGACCAGCTTGCCGAAGCCGGCATTCACAGCATCGTAAATGGAATAATCCATGATGGTCTCTCCACTAGGTCCCAGGCCATCAAGTTGTTTCAATCCGCCATAACGGCTTCCCATCCCTGCAGCCAGTACAAATAATGTAGGTTTCATTCTTCGCGTTTTTTAATTTATATTTTAATCCCGCAAATATAGGATTTTTACAGTTAGATAGAAAGGGAAAAGGCAATCAAATTGCCGCTCGTGCTCATTTTATTAAATGAGAAAAGGCATTCCATAATGCCTCTTTCGGAAGAGGAGCGGTAACGGAAATATTTTCCTTTGAGACAGGATGGATAAAGGAGACGGTGCGCGCATGCAGACTGATACTGCCGTCGGGATTAGAGCGCTCGGCACCATACTTGAGATCACCCCTGAGGGGAGAGCCAATTTTAGCCAACTGACAGCGTATCTGATGATGGCGGCCGGTCTCAAGATCTACCTCCAGCAGATAATAGCTTTTGGAGGCGGCAATCAGCCTGTAATGAAGCACCGCCTTCTTGGTATGCGGTTTTTCCGTGTCATAAGCGGCAGACTTATTGTTTTTTTCATTTTTAACAAGATAATGTGTCAATGTGTCTTCATCTGCAGTCGGCCTGTTTTTGACGATGGCCCAGTAAGTTTTTTTTATTTCTCCTTTTCGAAACATGTCATTGAGCCGTGTGAGTGACTTACTGGTCTTTGCGAATACCACCGCTCCACTTGTCGGCCGGTCGAGCCGGTGTGTCACACCGCAGAAAACATTACCCGGTTTGTGATACTTCTCTTTCAGATAGACTTTTACCATGTCCGACAAAGGTTCGTCACCCGTCTTATCTCCCTGCACAATCTCCCCGGCAGCCTTGTTCACTATAATAAGATGGTTGTCTTCATATAAAACTTCCATAAGATTTTATTAAGATGCTTTAAAAACTCAGAGGCACATAGGGTCTCCTGTGTGCCTCCGACAATAATGTTTGTTCCCTGAATCAGGTATTCATACCGCCACATACATTGATTACCTGGCCACTTACATACGAAGAGAGGTCTGAAGCAAGAAAAAGAGCTACGTTCGCAACATCTTCCGGTGTACCGCCGCGGCGCAGTGGTATTTGCTTTGCCCATTCATTGCGAACCTCTTCTGAAAGCTGCCCTGTCATCTCGGTAATAATAAAGCCTGGGGCGATCGCATTGGCCCGGATACCCCGTGAGCCGAGCTCCTTCGCTACCGATTTGGCAAGGCCTATCATTCCGGCTTTCGATGCCGAATAGTTTGCCTGCCCTGCATTTCCCGAGACACCTACCACGGAACTCATATTCACAATACTGCCCGATTTCTGGCGCATCATCACGGGAGCCACTGCATGCACAAAATTGAATGCCGATTTCAGGTTCACGTTGATTACCGCATCCCATTGCTGTTCACTCATACGCATCATCAACCCATCTTTGGTAATACCGGCATTATTCACCAGAATATCAACACGCCCAAAATCCTGCATGACTTGATCCACTACTTTGTGCGCTTCTTCAAAACTGGCTGCATTGGAGGCATAACCTTTACACTTCACCCCGAGGGAAGCTATTTCATGCTCGGTGGCTTCTCCGGTTTCATCGATAACCAGGTCAGTGAAAGCAATATTTGCTCCTTCCGATGCAAATTTCAGTGCGATTGCTTTACCAATTCCACGGGCGGCACCGGTAATCAGGGCTGTTTTTCCTTCTAATAACTTCATACTATCTATTATTTTTAATTCTGTTATAATTCTTATTGATTTCCAAGTCCTATCTTGATAACGCCGGCTGTTTACTATCCCTGCATACCGCTCCGTCCGATAATCTTACATAACCAAAGCTGACAACTGAATCTGACTACCTATTTCACATACATTCCCTTAAACAAAATACCCGAAATGATCTCCCTGTCCTCTTTTTTGTTGTAGTCGAGTTTCATTACACCCCGTATGGTGGGCACTTCAAGCCCTTTAAATGCATAATGCAATATCTCAGCTGTCTGTTTTATATCCTGCAACTGAAAGATTCCCTTTTCACATCCATCCTGAATAATTGTCTCCAGATAGTGAATCTCTTTCTTATCGAATTCCTTGCGTACGTTTTCTACTTTCCAGATGTCCCGAAAAAAATCGGCCCGGAGCGTACCGTTGCGCGTAACAACCTCCTTGATGGCACTCAAACGCGTAAAAGCCAGAAGAATAAGCTTTTCGTCGGCGGGGATTTTACGTCGAATTACCTCCTCCAGCTTGCCATATAGCACATCGAGTTCCGATTCAATTACTGCCTTATATATCTCATTTTTGTTGCTGAAATAGGTGTAAAGAGTACGTCTTCCCCGCTGGGAAGCCTCGGCGATATCATTCATTGTTGTATTCTCGACACCTTTTTTCGCGAAAAGCTGCCGTGCTACGTCAATTAAATTATTTTTTGTTTTTGAAATGGCTGAAGTCACTTTTTCTGCACATTTTATTTACATATGTGCAAAAATAAAACAAAGATTTCAAATCCCGAAAGTATTATAATAAAAAATCAATATCTACTGTTACTTTTTTTCTTTAAGCAATACAGCAGCCTCACATACCTCCCGGTACCACTCCTCGCCGAATTTTCTGATTAGTGGCTCCCTCAAAAAACGGTAAAGAGGCACACCCTCCTTACGGCCCAGTTTCAGGGCAGGCCGGCATACCGACCAGCGGTGATAGTTCACTGCCGTAAAATCAGCATATTCATGCAGTCTGACTGGGTAGAGATGACACGATATTGGTTTTTGCACAGAAATACGTCCTTCCCGAAAAGCGCTATCTATGGTACATTTACACACACCGTCGGCATCGAACCGGGCAAAAACACACTCTTTGCCCTCGATGATGGAAGTAACCAGCTCCCCGTCGGTATCGGTATAAGCAATTCCCTGCCGTTCAATTAACTCCAGGGCTTTGGGTGAAAGGTCTTTCCTGATTTCGGGCAGAATTTCATTGATCTTATCAAACTCTTCCCGGGTGATGGGAGCACCCGATTCTCCCTCCACACAGCACTGCCCCTTGCATTTACAAAGGTCGCAAATAAATTGTTCTTCAAATATGTCGTCGGAAATAAGCGTATTATGTATTTGTATCATTTTAATATGGGTTTGATTTATCGATAGGTGCGACAGCTTTCCGATTCTTTTTCAGATAGATCCAAAACAGAAACAGGGTAACCAGTGCACTTATGACTGCGGCAATGAAATAGGGAAAAGTGACAGGCATCTCTTCCAGGCGAATGAACCATTCGTTGTCGCACCAAAAGAAATTCAGTATAATAACCAGGGCATTGTTTACAAAATGAAAGACTATGGGTACCCATAGGTTTCCCGTATAAAGGAAAAGGTAACCCAGCATCGCACCCAGCACCATCCTTGGTAAAAATCCGTAAAACTGAAAGTGTACGATACTGAATAATAGCGCGGTGATCCAGACAGCAGAATGACCGTTCTTGAATTTTTCCATCAAAAACTGTTGTAATGCACCCCTGAAAAACAACTCTTCCGAAATTGCAGCCATACCTGCAACAATGAGCAGATTTAGTGTCAAAGAGCCGAGTGTACTTCCCGAAAGCAATAGTTCAGTTGTCTCCATGGCAGCATTCTCCATGGCTTGCATTACCTCTTCAATGCCGCTCATCCAGTACGGCAGCTCCATGGCACTGTTCCATCGTGCCAGGAAGGAGGCAAATGGATAGGAGACACAAAATATGAGTATGGCAAAAATAATTTTTCGGGGCAGCCTGCTGTTGCTGTCAGTTTTCAGATAATGTGCGGGCCGGTCCTCGGTAAAAGCGACCACAAGATATGCAGGTAGTGCAATCGCGAATACCGACTGCAGCGCAGAGCTTATATATACCTGTGCAGCCTCGCCTGCGTGGTTCACCAGGGGAATCATCTGCAACAAACGAATAAGGATTCCTGCCATGATCACACCGATAAACAACAATAAAAAAAGGTATGCAATTCTGAAGCCGGGCGAGGCCGATCTGAAAATTGGTCGCATTTCTTCCGTTTTGAGTGCAAAGATAAGGTTTTCATGTGAATTCCCCGCTTTTCATCAGAGAAACGGTTCTATAGTCGGGAAAAATTTTTTTGCAAATTAAAAGAATAACACTAATTTTGCACTCTTATTTAAAAAAAGGATTCAATCGGTTGAAATTAACCGACTTTCAACAAAAAACAAATCACCCATTCTAATGAAGTCAACACTGAATAAAAAGGACGATGTAAACGGAACCATCGTCATCGAACTGGATAAAACAGATTATCAGGAAAAGGTAGATAAGTCTCTGAATCAATTCCGCCAAAAAGCAAATATTCCCGGATTCAGACAGGGAAAAGTACCCAAAAGCGTTATTCAAAGAATGTACGGCAAAGCGGTACTCGTGGATGAGGTAAACAAGATTGTCACTGAAGAGCTGACCAGTTTCATCCGGGAGAACAAACTGAAAATTCTGGGTGAACCCATCTCCGACGACAGTGAAGAAAAGCGGGTTGATCTCGACAAGGATGAAATCCTGACGTTCTATTTCGATGTGGCACTTACACCTGACTTTAATCTGCAGCTCGACAAAAAGATCGAACTGACCTATTATCAGGTAAAACTGGAAGAGGATCTTCTGGAGAAACAGATGGATGCTTACAAACAAAACTACGGTACCTATACGTCCGTTGAAGAGGAAGCGAAGGACACCGACCTCATCAAGGGCACGCTTACCGAAATGGAAGGTGACAATGAGAAGGAAAACGGACTGGTAATTGAAAACGCCATCCTTATGCCCTCCTATGTGAAGGAAGAAACAGTGAAGAACAGCTTTATCGGCGCCAAGGTGGGTGACAACGTAGTGTTTAACCCGAAAAACGCCTACGATAATAACGAAGCAGAAGTAGCTTCCCTGTTGCAAACCACCAAAGAGCAGGTGAAAGATATTAACGCCGATTTCCGCTTTGACATCAAAGAGGTGACCCGTTATCAGGAAGCAGAATTGAATCAGGAGCTGTTTAACCGTGTCTTGGGCGAAGGAGTTGTCAGCACCGAAGAAGAGTTCCGGACAAAGGTGGCCACGGAGCTGGGTAACCAGTTTAAACCCAATGCCGATCATCTTTTCATCCATGAAGCAAGAGACATTATCGTGGATAAAATGAAAGATGTGCAGTTTCCCGATGAATTTTTAAAACGCTGGCTGCTCGAATCGAGTGACAAGAAAACTGCCGAGCAGGTGGAAGAAGATTATCCCGCAATTCTGGAGGATCTCAAATTTCAAATTGCCAGGCAGAAGATAGTAGAAGAAAACGAGATCAAGGTGGAATTCGAGGATATTGAAGCCTTGGCCATTGAAGTAGCCAAAGCACAGTTCGCACAGTACGGGATGACCAACTTGCCGGCAGATGTATTGCAGAACTATACAAAAAGCATGCTTGAGAAGGAAGAAACTGTCCGGAACCTTTACGAGAAAGCAACAGAAGAGAAAATCATCATCTGGCTGAAAGAGAATGTGACCGTGATTGAAAAAGAGATCTCATCGAAAGATTTTAACGAAATCATGCATGAACATGCTCACTTGCATGGAGAAAATGATGATTATCATGCAGATGAGATCTCCAATGAAGAGATGGAAGCTCCGGCTGAATAAACAGTATTAAATAAAAACAGACTGTTTTTCAAGATTTTATTTTGTAGTTCAACAATTCGTTATAATTTTGTTTTGGATTTAGCAAGCAGCATACACTCCGGTGTAAAATCCCGGCACTTTATTTGTAGTAATTTCTTCTGACAAATAAAGAATAAGTATTAATAAAATTATTATCGTATGAAAGACGATTTTAGAAAATATGCAGTAAAGCACCTGGGTATGAGTGGCGGCAGACTGGACAGTTACATGAACATCACCAGCCAGGGGGGATACATCTCCCCGACCATCATCGAGGAACGTCAGCTTAACGTGGCACAGATGGATGTTTTTTCAAGGCTGATGATGGACCGCATCATCTTCCTCGGCACAGCCATCGATGACTATGCAGCCAACGTCATCCAGGCACAATTGCTTTACCTTGACTCCGCCGATCCCGGCAAAGATATCTCAATCTACATCAACTCTCCTGGTGGGTCGGTATATGCAGGACTGGGTATTTATGATACGATGCAGTTCATTACGAGCAACGTGTCCACCATATGTACCGGCATTGCCGCTTCAATGGCAGCCGTCCTGCTGGTCGCTGGCACCGAAAAGAAACGCTACGCCCTCACCCACTCACGCGTGATGATACATCAGCCACTGGGAGGTGTACAGGGGCAAGCATCGGACATCGAAATCACAGCACGTGAGATTGCAAAAATAAAACAGGAACTATATACCATTATTTCCAAGCATTCGGGAAAAGCTATTGAAGAGGTAGCGCGCGACTCGGATCGGGATTTCTGGATGACTGCCTCCGAAGCCAAAGAATATGGGATGGTGGATGATGTCCTGACAAGAAAGGGATAAAATTACAGGGGATGGCAAAAAAAGCGAACAGTAGCAACCATTGCAGTTTTTGCGGGAGAAGTGAGCAGGAAGTAAACCTGCTTATATCCGGTATGACCGGCTATATCTGCGACATGTGTGCCGAACAGGCACATGAGATAGTGAACGACACTTTCAAAAGCAACTCCAAATCGGATCCGGGCATCTCACTGACCTCTTTGCCCAAGCCGTCACAAATAAAGGATTTTCTAGATCAGTATGTGATCAAACAGGACAATGCAAAACGTTTTTTGTCCGTTTCGGTCTACAACCACTACAAGCGTATTTTGCAGAAAACTGTAAAAGATGACGTGGAGATCGAGAAATCGAACATCATCATGGTGGGTGCTACCGGAACCGGTAAAACATTGCTGGCGCGTACCATTGCCAAAATGTTACACGTTCCCTTTACCATTGTAGATGCCACGGTACTCACAGAGGCCGGATACGTGGGAGAAGATATTGAAAGCATCCTCACCCGCTTGCTGCAGGTGGCCGACTATGATGTGAACGCGGCCGAGAGGGGGATTGTGTTCATTGATGAAATCGACAAGATTGCACGCAAGAGTGACAATCCCTCCATTACGCGCGATGTGAGTGGCGAAGGTGTACAACAGGGACTGTTGAAACTACTGGAAGGCTCGGTGGTGAATGTTCCACCCCAGGGTGGCCGCAAACATCCCGAACAGCGGATGATTGCCGTCAACACCAAGAATATTCTGTTTATCTGCGGGGGCGCCTTCGACGGTATCGAGAAAAAGATAGCCCAAAGGCTCAACACGCGTGTAGTGGGATATGCAGCCAGCAGCGACAAGGCAAATATTGACCGTAACAACCTGTTGAAATATATTACTCCCCTCGATCTGAAATCGTTCGGATTGATTCCCGAGATCATAGGTCGTTTACCCATACTCACTTATCTGGAACCACTGGACAGGGATGCCTTGTTACGAATACTCACAGAACCGAAGAATTCCATTATCAAGCAATATCAGAAGTTGTTTGAAATGGATGGCGTAGCCCTTTCATTTGATCAGGGTGCCTATGAATATATCGTGGACAAAGCCATTGAATTCAGGCTGGGTGCACGCGGGTTACGCTCCATCGTGGAAGCCATCATGATCGATGCGATGTTCACGTTGCCCTCTGAAGAAAAAAAGAAATTGCATGTCACGCGTGATTACGCCATACATCAATTGGAAAATTCCGACCTTCACCATCTGCGTGTAGCCTGACCCTCAGCCCGTCAATAAGAAACCACCACCGGTCACCGAAGATTGTCGGGCGGTCTATTGAAAACGCATGCTTGTCCTGCGTTTTTTTAATACGATTATTCAGGGAAGAACGGTTTTTTAACAAGTTTATTTGCAAGAATTATTTTTATCCGTTATCTTGGATGTATATTTATATGCTGGCATGCAAGGAGCAGAGAATTCATTACCGGAAGCGGAAGCATACATATGATACAATTGCGAAATGCAGTTTTATGCTAGGAAATATAAATTACTTTTTTAATTTTGTGTCAGACTTTCGGTGATAACGTTTTAGTCACCGGACAATTTGCTGAATGGAAGAACAGGAGAGTCTATATCAGGGGTTAAAGAAATATTTCGGATTCGATACATTTAAAGGCAAGCAGGAAGCCATCATTCATAGTATCTTATCCGGGAAGGACACCTTTGTCCTGATGCCCACGGGTGGCGGGAAATCACTGTGCTATCAGCTTCCCGCCCTGCTTTCGGAGGGTACGGCCATCGTCATATCACCGCTGATTGCGCTGATGAAGAATCAGGTAGATGCCATGCGTAACTATAGTGAAGAAGACGGTATCGCCCACTTTCTCAACTCGTCGCTTTCCAGACAGGAAATAGAAGAAGTAAAGAAAGATGTACTTTCCGGGAAGACGAAAATGCTCTATGTGGCTCCCGAATCACTAACAAAGCAGGAGAATATAGAATTTCTGAGAAATATCAGAATTTCATTCTATGCGGTTGACGAAGCACATTGTATTTCGGAATGGGGACACGATTTCCGTCCTGAGTACCGGCGGATCAGACCCATTATTGCAGAGATATGTCCGCGCCCCATTATCGCGCTGACTGCCACTGCCACACCCAAGGTACAACACGACATACAGAAAAATCTCGGAATGAACGGGGCAGTGGTGTACAAATCATCTTTCAATCGTCCCAACCTTCATTACGAAGTAAGAAATAAAACAGAACATATCGATCGGGAGATAATCAAATTCATCCTCTCTCAAGGGCGGAAATCGGGCATCGTCTATTGCCTGAGCCGTAAAAAAGTGGATGATTTTGCCGAGATACTGCAAGCCAACGATATCAGGGCTCTGCCATATCATGCGGGCATGGATGCCGTGAACCGGAGCAACAACCAGGATGCTTTCCTGATGGAAAAGGCTGATGTTATTGTTGCCACCATCGCCTTCGGGATGGGAATAGATAAACCCGACGTACGATATGTCATCCATTACGATATTCCCAAAAGCCTGGAAGGATACTACCAGGAGACAGGCCGTGCCGGCCGCGACGGAGGCGAAGGCAGATGCATTGCCTTCTATTCCGAAAAAGATCTGCAGAAACTGGAACGTTTCATGCAGGGAAAGCCGGTCTCGGAACAGGAGATAGGCAAACAGCTGTTGCTGGAAACAGCAGCTTATGCAGAAACATCCGTGTGCCGCAGGAAAGTATTGTTACACTATTTCGGTGAGGATTACCACGACCCGAATTGTGGACATTGTGATAATTGTTTAAATCCCAAAAATAAAGTGGAAGCGAAAGAATTACTCATTACTCTGTTAGAAGCGATTATTGCTCTCAAAGAAAAACAAAAAGCCGATTATCTGGTCGATTTTCTCGTCGGAAAAGAATCATCCGACATTGAAACATACGGACACAATGAACTGGAAGAGTTTGGATCGGGTGCCGATGAAGAAGCAAGCACCTGGGAAGCCCTCATACGTCAGGCTTTACTCGATAATTACCTGAAAAAGGATATCGAGAATTACGGCATTCTTAAAATCACCAAAAAAGGAAAAGAGTTTTTCAAAAATCCCGTTTCATTTAAAATCACCAAAGATGATGAAGATGAGGATGATATGAACGATTTGGAAAACGATGATTCAGATGTGATTGCCTCCGCAGGGAGTGGTGGAGCTGCTGATCCCGTGCTCTTTTCCATGATGAAAGATCTTCGGAAAAAAATATCGAAAAAACTAAATGTCCCGCCCTATGTAATTTTCCAACCCTCCTCGCTCGAGGCAATGGCGACCTCCTACCCCATCACATTCGAAGAACTGCAGAATATACCCGGTGTGGGGGCAGGGAAGGCAAAGCGCTATGGTAAGGAATTTGTGGACCTTATAAGGAAACATGTGGAGGAGAACGATATTACCCGTCCCGAAGACCTGCGTGTGAAAACAGTCGCCAACAAATCAAAACTAAAAGTATCTATCGTACAGGCTATAGACCGCAAAGTGGCTCTCGACGACCTGGCAGAATCAAAAGGTATCGACTTCAACGAGATGCTCTCGGAAGTGGAAGCCATTGTATACTCAGGAACAAAGATCAATATCGATTATTTTCTCAACGAGGTAATGGATCAGGATGTGATCCAGGATATCTATTCCTACTTCAAGGAGACAGAGACAGACGATCTGGATAAGGCGCAGGAAGAACTCTCCGACTATACAGATACCGAAATCAGAATGGTGCGTATCAAGTTTTTCTCCGACATGGCAAATTAATGCGCCAATGCCAATATGCCAATGCCGTTTCTAAACTATTTTATACCGCTTCCGTTATAATATGGATTGGCTATAGATTATGCAATATTTACAAGAAATAAATAGTCCCGACGACCTCAAGAAGCTTAATATTGACGAGCTGGAGACAGTTTGTACCGAGTTGAGAGAGTTTATCATTGAACAGCTCTCCAATAACCCGGGACACTTCGGTTCTAGTCTGGGTACGGTTGAACTGACTGTGGCACTGCATTATCTGTATCATACACCTTATGATCGCATTGTGTGGGATGTGGGCCACCAGGCATACAGCCACAAAATTCTCACCGGCAGACGCGATCGGTTCTCTTCAAACCGTAAACTGGGAGGGCTTTCAGGTTTTACCAATCCTTCAGAAAGTGAATTTGATACTTTTGTGGCCGGGCATGCCTCCACCTCCATCTCGGCAGCATTGGGCATGGCCGTAGCTGCCTCACTCAACAAGGAAGAGGACCGGCACGTGGTAGCTGTTATCGGGGACGGTTCCATGACGGGAGGGCTGGCCTATGAGGGGCTCAACAACGCCTGTTCCCAACCCAACAACCTGCTCATCATCCTTAACGACAACAACATGTCCATCGACAACAATGTGGGTGGCATACAGGACTACCTGGTGAAGCTGACCACCTCCTACAAATACAACCGGTTTCGTAATACATTATACCAGGGGTTCAAGCGACGTAACCTGATATCGGAGGAAGAAAAAAATATCGTGCTGCGATTTAACAACAGCATGAAATCGCTGATCACCAAAGAACAGAACCTCTTTGAAGGGTTTAATATCCGTTACTTCGGACCTGTAGACGGGCATGATTTACGCGGACTAATCCGCATTCTCCGCAATATAAAGGATATGAAAGGTCCAAAGATGCTTCATATCAAAACAATAAAAGGCAAAGGATATAAACCTGCAGAAAATTCGGCCACCATCTGGCATGCGCCAGGGCTATTCAATAAAGATACCGGAGAACGCATCCTCAAAGATCAGAAGAACCAACCGCTACCTTATCAGGATATATTCGGACATACGCTGGTGGAAATGGCGGAGCAGAATGACCGGATTGTGGGTGTCACACCAGCCATGCCCACAGGCTGCTCAATGACCTACATGATGACAACCTTTCCTGAACGCGCCTTCGATGTAGGCATTGCCGAAGCACACGCCGTCACCTTCTCTGCAGGTATGGCTAAAGAGGGGCTCATACCCTTTTGCAACATATACTCCTCATTTATGCAGCGGGCCTTTGATCAGGTAATACATGATGTGGCACTACAAAAATTAAAAGTAATCATGTGTCTTGACAGGGCAGGACTGGTTGGACCCGACGGCCCCACACACCATGGCGTCTTCGATCTTGCCTATCTCCGGCCTATCCCTAATCTGGTAATCTCCGCACCTCACAATGAACATGAGTTGCGTAACCTGATGTACACTGCCGTATACGGAAACGAGGGCCCGTTCGTGATCCGATATCCCCGCGGACAGGGTGAACTTACCGAGTGGCACAATGAGCCCCGGCTCCTTACCATTGGAAAGGGCAGAAAACTGAAAAAAGGAAAAGATATGGCACTCCTCAGCATCGGAACCATTGGCAATAATGCAGCGAAAGCCATTACCAAAGCAGAGGAACTGGGCATAAGTGTTGCTCATTACGACATGGTATTCCTTAAGCCGATAGACGAAGATTTACTCAGGGAGGTAGCAAGAAAATTCAAACAAATTATCACCGTCGAAGACGGAGTTATCAAAGGGGGACTTGGTAGTGCCGTTCTCGAGTACCTGGCAGAAAATCATTTCTCCGACATTCAGGTTCATCGAATCGGTATTGCCGACGAATTTGTCACACATGGCTCTGTCAGGGAACTCCAGCAACTGGCTGGCATCGACCCGGAAGGTATCCTCAGCCAAATTGTACAGCTTTATCATGGCCTTAGCGATGGTGCCCATTCAAACCAAAACACCGGTACCGTGAATCCTGTAGAACTCATTCAAAACGTTAAAGATTAATTAATTGCATTTTTAATGAAGATTTTAATAGCCGGTGCGGGCGCCGTTGGAACACATCTTGCAAAACTTCTCGGACAGGAAGATCACGAAATTACCCTCATGGATGCCGACAAGGAACGTCTGGCTATCATACGCGACAATACAGACATCCTCACCTTTATTGGGAACTGTACCTCACTTAAGGATCTTACTGAGGCAGGCGTGGCAAACGCCGATCTTTATATCGGTGTAACACCGGAGGAGTCAAGAAATATCACATCCTGCATGCTCGCAGCCAATCTGGGTGCTAAGAAAACGCTTGCCCGCATCGACAACTATGAGTATCTGCTGCCAAAAAATACGGAGTTTTTTGAGAAGCTGGGTATTCATTCAATGATTTATCCCGAGCTGAGTGCCGCCCGTGAGATTGCAATGGCACTAAAGACTCCCTGGACCCGATTTTGGTGGGAGTTATGCAATGGGACAGTAATCCTCGTCGGTGCCAAGGTGCGTGAAAATGCCCCCATTGTAAACAAATATCTGAATGAGTTGATGCAGGAGAACAAACAGTTTCACCTGGTGGCCATCAAAAGAGGTGCCCACACACTGATTCCCAAAGGAAGAGATCAAATACTGCCGAATGATATCCTCTACTTTACCACACTGCGCAAACATGTGCACATTTTGCCGGACATTCTTGGAAAGAAGTCGTTTGAAACAAAAAGAGTCATCTTCATGGGCGGTAGCCGCATTACGATGCGTACCATCCAGCAGCTCCCGCAAAATACCAATATAAAAATCATTGAACAGGACAGGGAACGTGCAGAGAGGTTGGTAGAAATCGCTCCGCCCAACGTGACAGTTTTTGTGGAAGACGGCCGCAATGTGGAGTTTCTGCTGCGTGAAGGCATCGCGGAAGCCGACGCGTTTCTCGCACTTACAGACAACTCCGAAGCCAATATACTGGGCTGCATGATGGCCAAGCAGTATGGCGTAAAGAAAACGGTAGCCGAAGTGGAGAATATCGACTATATTTCCATGGCAGAACGATTCGACATTGGAACGGTCATCAACAAAAAACTTATTTCGGCCAGTAAAATATACGAACTGCTACTGAAGGCCGATGCTTCCAACATCAAGAGTCTTACTTTTGCAGATGCTAATGTGGGAGAGGTCATCGCCAAACCCAATTCGCGGGTCACCAAAAAATTGATTAAAAACCTGGATCTGCCGAAAGACATCACATTCGGAGCACTAATCAGAAACGGTGAGCCTATGCTCATAGACGGTGACACGCTGATTGAACCGTATGACCAGGTGGTAGTCTTCTTCCTGAGTAAATCACTGAAAAGCATTGAAAAACTGTTTAATTAACAACAAAGCAGAACATCATCATGTAACAGCCATTCAGTCATCAATGGTATAAAGGGATGAAACATGCGGAAATTTAACCATCGGATCGTACTTAGCAGTATCGGGCTTCTTTTGATGATTGAAGCAGCCTTTATGTTATTTTCTGCTTTCGTGGGTGAATATTTTCATGAAGGTGCGGTGCAAAGCATCTATCTTTCCGGTATCATTACCTTTACATCCGGAGCATTGTACCTGTTCCTTGGAAAAAGAAAGAAAACCTCATCAAGGCAGATCACAAAAAGGGAAGTATACCTCACCGTGACCATGGCATGGCTGATGATGGCGCTCTTCGGTACTCTTCCCTTCATGCTCAGCGGTGCCATCCCTTCGTTCACCAATGCCTTTTTCGAAACCATGTGTGGCTTTACTACCACGGGCAGTTCCACGTTGCTCAACATTGAAGCCTTTCCCAAGTCTCTCCATTTCTGGCGCAGTTTCACACAATGGATCGGCGGCATTGGCATTATTATTTTCGTGATGTCGTTCGTACCTGTGTTTGGGGATAACTCCGGACAATTCTTTGATGCGGAGGTCACGGGTATTTCCGAGGATATGATGCGACCCCGTGTGAGTGTGATCACCAAAAATATGGCTATGGCCTATTTCGGATTGACCGTTGTAGGGTTTTTCTTTCTCTGGGCCGGTCCCATGGATGCATTTGATGCTGCCTGTCATACTCTTTCGGCAATTTCCACCGGGGGCTTTTCCACCAAACAGGCCAGCATCGCTTATTTTAATTCCCCCTATACCGAATATGTGATCACGATGCTCATGTTTTTGGGGGGGACAAACTTCATGCTGATTTACACCTTTTTCGCCCGTGTAAGTATCAAGGTCTTCCGGGAAGAAGAGTTCAGATGGTACCTCTCTCTCATCCTCCTCTTTACGGCAATAATCACCCTCCTTCTTCTTACCACAGGGGAGATGAGCGGCTTCGAACAAACTTTTCGTACCGCCCTGTTTCAGGTTGTGGCTGCCATCACTACAACAGGATTTGCCACGGTGGACTATCAACTGTGGGGACATGTATACTGGCTCCTGTTTCTGGCAATGATCCTCTTCTGCGGTTGTGAGGGATCTACCTCGGGCGGGATGAAGCTATCGCGGCTGGTGGTATTATCCAAGAACACCCTTCTGGTTTTTAAAAAACAGGTTCATCCCGATGCACTCTACCGGGTGAAAATGAACGGAGAAGTGATTAGCAGCAACAGTTCTTCTAAAATACTGGCATTTGTATTTCTTTATCTCTCCCTGGCAGCCTTCAGTGCTCTGATACTGAGCTTCACCGGCATGACCTTCGATGAATCCATCGGTGTTTCCATCTCTTCCATCAGCAGCTACGGCTTCGGCCTGGGCTCATACGGCCCCAGTGGCACCTATGAGTCGGCTTCGGTCTTTGCGAAATATTACCTCTGCTTCCTCATGCTGGTGGGCCGCCTGGAGGTGTTCACCGTCCTTTCTCTCTTTGTCCCAAGTTTCTGGAAAAGATAAACCAGGAGTTAGTTGTCAAGCATCTGCGTCAGTTACGAAAAAAGATGGCATCGTCGACCGCGTCGATAGTGATTGGCTTCGATTTATCGACTGTGCCGGCGAGCAGATCTTTAGACAATTGGTTCAGTACCCTGTTTTGAATCACTCTTTTCACGGGACGGGCCCCAAATTCGGGGTCAAAACCGGCTTCAGAGATGCTCTTCAATGCTTCTTCCGTATATTGCAGTTCGATGCCGTTTTCAGCCAGCATCTTCCTTATTCCTCCAAGTTGTATGCGGACAATCTGCTCAATCTCCGACTCTTTCAGCGGAGCGAACATGATGATGTCGTCGATCCGGTTCAGAAACTCGGGGCGAATGGTTTTCTTCAACAAGTCCATCACCAGGTTTTTCGTTTTCTCAATGATCTCCTCCCTGTTTGTCGGGGTGATTCTTTCAAGGTTCTCTCGAATCATGCCCGATCCCATGTTGGAGGTCATGATGATGATGGTATTCTTGAAATTCACCACCCTGCCCTTGTTGTCGGTCAGCCTCCCATCATCGAGCACCTGCAGTAGGATGTTGAACACGTCGGGATGTGCTTTTTCGATCTCGTCGAACAGCACCACCGAATAGGGTTTGCGCCGGATCGCCTCGGTAAGCTGTCCCCCCTCGTCGTACCCCACGTACCCCGGAGGGGCACCTATCAGCCGGGTGGCACTGAACTTCTCCTGATACTCGCTCATGTCGATGCGGGTCATCATATTTTCATCATCGAACAGATATTCAGCCAGTGCCTTGGCCAGCTCCGTCTTCCCTACACCCGTCGTACCCAGAAAGATAAAGGACCCAATGGGACGTTTCGGATCACTCAGTCCCGCACGATTGCGCCGCACCGCATCGGAGACAGCCGTGATGGCTTCATCCTGTCCGACGACGCGTTTGTGCAGTTCCTCCTCCAGATGAAGCAGCTTCTGCCGCTCGCTCTGCAGCATCTTACTCACCGGGATGCCCGTCCAGCGCGACACCACGTCGGCAATATCCTCGGCATCCACCTCCTCCTTGATCATGGCACGTGTCCCCTGACGCACGTGCAACTCCTCCTGTAACGCTTCAATGGTGTTCTCCAGTTCTTTGATCCTGCCGTAGCGCAACTCGGCCACCTTGCCATAGTCGCCCTCCCGCTCGGCCCGATCCGCCTCGAACTTTGCATCTTCTATCTCTATTTTATTTTGCTGAATCTGGTTGATCAGATCCTTCTCCGACTGCCACTTGGCCTTGTAATCGGCCTCCTCCGACTTCAGCTCCTCGATCTGGCGAGTCAGCAGCTCCATTTTCGGCTGGTCATTTTCACGCTTTATCGCCTCCCGCTCTATCTCCAGCTGTTTCACACGCCGCATGATTTCATCCAGCTCCTCGGGAACGGAATCCACCTCCATGCGCAGCTTGGCCGCAGCCTCATCCATCAGGTCGATGGCCTTGTCGGGTAGAAAACGATCGGTAATATAACGGTGCGACAGCTGCACGGCCGCAATGATTGCCTCATCCATGATTCGAACCTTGTGATGGTTTTCATACCTCTCTTTCAGTCCGCGAAGGATGGAGATGCTGTCCGACTCGCTCGGCTCCTCCACCATCACCATCTGGAATCGCCGTTCCAGCGCTTTGTCCTTTTCGAAATACTTCTGGTATTCGTCGAGCGTGGTCGCTCCGATGGCACGCAGCTCACCTCTCGCCAGAGCCGGCTTCAGGATGTTGGCGGCATCCATGGCCCCCTCGCTCTTGCCGGCGCCCACCAGCGTATGAATCTCGTCGATGAAGAGAATAATCTCTCCTTCCGCTTTCACCACTTCGTTGACGACCGACTTAAGCCGCTCCTCAAACTCCCCCTTGTACTTGGCACCCGCAATGAGCGCTCCCATATCGAGAGAGTAGAGTTGCTTGCTGCGGAGGTTCTCCGGCACGTCACCCCGCACAATACGATGTGCCAACCCCTCGGCGATGGCCGTCTTGCCGGTTCCAGGCTCCCCGATAAGGATTGGATTGTTTTTTGTGCGCCGGCTCAGGATCTGCAGTACACGACGTATCTCCTCATCGCGGCCGATCACCGGGTCGAGCTTCCCGCTGCGGGCCCGCTCAATCAGATTTACCGCATACTTCCCCAGTGCCTGGTAGGTATCCTCCGCAGTCTGGCTGGTTACCTTTTGCCCCTTGCGCAACTCCTCAATGGCTTTTTGCATTTCAGCAGGTGTGATGCCGGCATCGCGCATCATGCGGGAAGCGTTGTTGTTCTCCTGCACCAGGGCCAGCAACAGATGTTCAATGGAGACAAACTGATCACCCATCTTGCCGGTAAGATCCGTCGCCTTCTGAAACACCGCGTTGGTCTCCCTGCTCAGCATGGGGTCACCACCCGATACGCGCGGATAGGATTCAATCTCGCTGTCGACCACCCTCTCCATATTCGATGCGTTCACGCCCAGCTTCTGAAAAAGGAAGCTGGTCACATTCTCACCCACCAGCATCACCCCTTTCAACAGGTGAGCCGGTTCAATCATCTGCTGGTTATTTCCCTGCGCAATCTCGATCGCCTTCTGTACCGCCTCCTGCGCCTTTATTGTAAAATTGTTGAAGTTCATATTGCTCTTTTTTTATACCGTAATCATTGTAATCTGATTTCATGCAGTAAAATAATCTTATCGTATCAACAAAGAACCAATGCATAATGTTAGTGCATCCGCGTCCTTTATTTTCTGCATCGATGAAGTACAGATTTCCAACAGCAGGTGGTCAAAATCTTTGCCATTTGCAGAAATGTGACTTTTTGTCAGGATCATATCATAATGATGACCTGCAATATAGCTATTTTGTGAGTTGAGCAATCATTTCTCCAGTTGCTGTACCGTTTCCACCAGCCTGATAAACTCGTGACGATAACCATTTGGATCATCATCCAATCCTTTCCGTGCCAGATCAATCACTTTCGCGTAGGTAGCATCCCCCTTATAGGCAGAATCACGCAGCAGTTGTCCGAACATGGCAACCGCCATGGCAAAGTTAAAATCGGGTGATACCGCCTTAATGTTCTTCTGAGCCAATAAAGGAATCTCCATTTTCCTGCTTGCCTCTTCGCCGGGCTTTTTGTAACGCAATTTCACGGTCAATAACTCTTTGGTATCGCTGAAGGCATGCTCCATACTGTTTGACCTCTGTTGTTGATATTTCAATTTATCGACCTTGCCGACAGGGATCTCCACCCCCACAGGAACAATTTCGTAAAGAGCCGTAACGGTATGGCCGGCGCCCATTTCACCCGCATCCTTGCTATCATCGTTGAAATCTTCATCGTTCAGTAATCTGCTTTCATAGCCGATAAGCCGATAAGCACTGGCAAAATGGGGATTGAACTCAACCTGTAGCTTCACATCGTTGGCCACCGCAACCATGGTGCTGCCAAACTCATTTACAAGCACTTTGTTGGCCTCCTGCAGGTTATCGATATAAGCATGATTGCCATTGCCCTTCTCTGCCAGTGCCTGCAGCTTATTGTCCTTGTAATTACCCATTCCATAGCCCAGCACAGTGAGGTAAACACCCGACTGACGCTTCTGCTCAATCAGCGTCTCAAGTCCGTCCAAAGAGGAGACACCCACATTGAAATCACCGTCGGTGCAGAGGATCACCCGGTTATTGCCGCCTTTCACAAGGTTCTTCTCAGCAATCTTATAAGCCAGCTGAATGCCGTCACCACCCGCCGTAGATCCGCCGGCCTGCAGGTTATCGAGCGCTTCCATAATCTTTTGCCTGTCGAAACCGCTTGTCGAAGGCAATACTTCACCCGCCGCACCGGCATAGGCGACAATCGACACACGGTCTTTCGGTCGCAGGTTATTCACCAACAGCTTCATGGAGGCTTTCACCAGGGGTAGCTTATCGGCACTGAACATCGATCCCGATACATCGATCAGGAAAACAAAATTGCTCGCCGGCAATGTTTCGGAAGGGATCTCCCGCGCTTTCACGCCAATACGTACCAGTTGGGTCTGTTTGTTCCAGGGACTTGCAGCTACTTCGGTGATGATTCTTACCGGATGCCCGTCCGTCGGCTGTGGATAGTTATAGCTGAAATAATTAATCATCTCCTCCACTCTCACCGCATCTCTTCGAGGTAGCTCTCCCTGGTTGATCAGGCGACGGATATTACCATAGGAGGCCGCATCCACATCCAGTGAAAAGGTGGACAACGGGTTTTGGGCAACTGTGAGAAAACGGTTTTCACTGAATGATTCGTATTCTTCCGTACTGACTTCCTGCTTAAAGGGCGGGAACAAAGGGGGTCTGAATGATCTGTGGACACGATCAGGTGAAAGACCACGAACACGCATTCCTGCCGCTTGTACCGGCATTACAGCTCCGGTCATGTTCATTGTTTGTTGCGATCCATATCCGATCACCACAACTTCCTTTAAAAGGTCGACGTCCTGTTTCATGAAAACATTCATTTTTTTCTCGGTGATCTTTACCCGCTTTGTTTTATACCCGATATATGACACTTCCAGCGTCTCTCCCTTCTTTCCTTTTATCCGGTATGTACCATTCACATCCGTTACTGTACCTTTGTTGGTCTCCTCCACACGCACATTCGCACCTATCAGCACACTTTTATCCGTTGCATCATAGATCACACCGGTTATCTCCCACTCTTCGGCATCGGGCATCACCTGGTTCTCATTCATTTGTACTGCCATGGCAGTGAAGATGAATCCTGCCATAAAAAGAATCATTACAATTCGTCGGTTTGTTGATTTCATAAATTAAATTATTAAGAATGATATTTTTTGAGGTTCTATTTATGAGATACAAATAGGTGGATTATTCCATAAACGATTGGATATTTTTTTAACTTTGTGGAAGCATCTTTGCAAAAATGAACTGACACCGGCTTGAAAAAGAGAGCAGAAATAAACAACTTAAGCAACGACGAATTGTTTGATCTTTATAAAAAAGAAGAACAGGCAATCTATTTCGCAGAGTTATACCGACGCTATATACCTTTGATATATGGAGTCTGTTTAAAGTATCTCGCGAACAAAGCCGATGCACAGGATGCCGTGATGGATCTCTTTGAAGATCTCAACAAAAAGATTATGAATTACAATATATCAAGCTTTCATTCATGGCTTTACACAGTGACGAAAAATCATTGCCTGCTGAAGATTCGCAAAGAAAAACAATTTCATTTCGAGGATATCAATGAAGCAATTATGGAAAATAGCGATTTTTTCACTCTCTCTGACAGAGAGCAGTCCGAAGAACATGCCTCGGCACTCTCCTATTGCCTGACTGAATTGAGTCGTGAACAGCGCATTAACATTGAATTGTTTTATTACGGGAATAAGTCGTATGCCGATATCGTTACTCTCACGGGATATAGTCTCAATAAGGTAAAAAGTTATATTCAGAACGGGAAAAGAAATCTGAAGAATTGCATCAACCGGATTCTGGAAGTCAGTGATTTTCGTTGAGCAGTTCAGCAATACAATCCATTATCAATAAAATAAAGCGGAATAAATAACAATGTTGGCGAAGTGAATTTAAAAGATTACATACAAGGCAAGCGGCATGGAAAAGAGGCCAACCAACTGGAACGTGAAGCAATGAACGATCCTTTTTTACAGGATGCCATTGACGGATATGACTCGCTGGCAGGTAATCATCTGCACACCATCGAAAAGCTGGAAAAGAAGATCGCCCATAAACCTGCCCGTATGGACAAACGAGTGTGGATATGGGTAGCGGCAGCATTGCTGTTACTACTTATCGGTATTCCTTTTCTGTTGCGGCAGTCCGCGCTTAATGAAGAAACGATCGTGGTTGCAAGCGAATCCCCGAAGGCCGGAATCGAATTGATCATCCCCGAAAAAGATTCAGTTGCGGCGACCGCCGGTCATATTGTTAAAACAGAGAAGAAGACAGTTCTGGAAAAAGAGAGCTCTATGGCGACCGCGGACCATATTATAGAAGCAGAAAAGAAACAAGTTCCGGAAAAAAGTACCTCCGTGACAATCGCCAGCCGTATTGTTGAGACAGAGATGAAACCTCTTCCGGATAAATATACCTCAACGCTGAAACAACCGGAACGTAAGCTTGTTCAGGGGCGATTGACAGATCAGACCGGCAACCCGCTTGTCGGTGCTACCGTCACCCTTTCCCATTTAAATGTGGGCACAGTGACCGACACAGCAGGAAAATTCAGTATGGATCTTCCCAAAGAGGCAGTAGGAAACCTGCTTCTATCCTACATTGGCATGGAAAGTAAGGAGATTCCCCTCAAAGAGCATATCGGGACCGTTCAGATGGAAGCCAATGCCGATCTATTGAGCGAGGTGGTGGTGATTGGTTATGGAACACAGCGAAAAAATACAACGACAGGTGCTGTAGCCCAAATAAGGGAAGATGTACCGACTTTTGGGGAAACGGAATTCACTTACTATTTCGAAGAAAATTACGATGACGGGATCTGCGAAGAGCAGGAGATAATCTTTGAAGTGACTTTTTTTATTGATGCCAACGGGCATCCCGGCAGCATTCACATCAAAGAGAACAATTGTCCTGCAATGGAGACAGAGATAAAAAGATTATTGCTCGGCTCCCCACGCTGGTCGGAAGTAAACAGGCCGGTCACCCTAAAAATTGAATTGTGATTCCTATGACAAAAGAAAAATTCTATACCCTCCGTGAGGAGCAAGCCAACTACCTGACACACGGACTGGCACTGCTGATAAGCATTGCAGCAACCATCATCCTGTTGCGCAAGGCACTCATTGCCGACGACGGCTGGGCACTCTTTGCTTATGCCCTCTTTGGAGTGGGCATGATTGCCTGCATGGGATCATCCACGATCTACCACTATGTGCAGGAGCCCTTACAGAAAGCAAGACTACGTCATTTCGACCATGCCAGCATCTACCTGCTGATTGCTGCAAGCTATTCACCTTTCACGCTCATCCTCTTGTGCGAAGAGGGGCTCTGGGGATGGATGCTCTTTGCACTGGTCTGGGTGATTGCAGTAGTGGGAATAATCATTAGCTTCAGACCTCTCAGAAGAAACAGTCATCTGAAAACCATCTCTTATGTGATGATGGGACTGATTGTGCTGATAGCATTCCGGCCTATCATCCATGCTGCCGGCAGGAACGACTCAATGGATACCGTTTACCTGATCGTGGTGGGAGGTGTTTTTTACATCGCGGGTGCGGTAATCTATGCCACCGCCAAAAAGGAGTTTGTTCATGCCATCTTTCATCTCTTTGTGTTGCTGGGCCTGGTAAGCCATATCTATGCTGCATGGCTGATTCCGTTATAAAAACAAGTACCGGATATTGTTATCACGATATGTACAAAACAATTTAAAATTATAAACGATGGCAAGTAAAACGATTACCATTGACAACTACTTAGACAGTCATTTTATTGGTCGTAGTAATTGGCTCAGAGCCGCCGTGTTAGGGGCAAATGACGGAATAATCTCTATTTCAAGCCTTGCCATTGGTGTTGCGGCTGCAAATTCAGAGAGAGCGCCTATTTTGCTGGCAACCATTGCCGGTTTGGTTGCCGGTGCAATTTCCATGGCTGCCGGTGAGTATGTGTCCGTCAGTTCACAAACTGATATCGAAAAAGCGGATATTGAAAGAGAGCGACAGGAATTAGAAGATATGCCCGAGGTAGAACTAAAGATCTTGTCAGAAATATATGAGCGACGCGGATTGAAAAAAGAAACAGCGCTATTGGTAGCCAAGGAATTAACGGAAAAAGATGCGTTGAGTGCGCATGTAAGAGATGAACTGGGCATCAACGAGATGAGCCAGGCTAATCCTGTTCAGGCCTCCCTGGCTTCCTGCGCCTCTTTTCTGGCTGGAGGGATATTGCCTCTTCTGGTTGTTTTGTTTACCCCTTTATCCAATATGGTATATTCGTTGTATGCTTTCACAATTATAGCCCTTGCTGTACTGGGTGCCGTTTCTGCCAAGACAGGCGGTTCGCAAATAAGAAAGGGTGTATTTCGGATTGTAATATGGGGTACTGTGGCAATGGGGTTATCTGCCCTTGTGGGGTATATCTTCGGTGTAAATATATAAGTAAATATATAAGTAATTATTTGTCAATTATATCCGGCGAAAGGCATAAACTCCCGAATCCTTGCCATGCCGGCTCATGAAAAAGCGCTGCTCTGACGAGCAGCGCTTTTCCTGTTTCATACGAACAGATGCTGATAGCTTACCGTTGAATATTGGGTGACTCCAGTCCGTATCCCTTCCGTTTGTCCTCCGCCTTCAGCAGGAAGGCAAAGATCAGCGCCAACATGCCAAAGCTGGTAAAGATGAGCATGGGGAGTGTATAGTCGTAGGTATTCACTGTGAGTCCGTCACGCACGGTTTGTCCTGTGATGCAATACTTCTCCAGCACCCATCCGATTAACAGGGGTACACCCATCAGTCCCCAGTTCTGCACCCAGAAAATGAGTGAATAGGCCGTGCCCAGTCGTTTCTCCGGTACGATCTTGGGCACCGAGGGCCACATGGCCGAAGGTACCAGCGAGAAGGCGATACCGAGCAACACCACCAGCACCATGGCGAAGATCCAGCTGTTGAGTCCCGGCACGGAGAACAACGCATGCACCAGAATGAGCAGGCTTGCACCAATGATCATGATGGTGGCTCCTTTACCTTTTTTGTCGTAAATGCCTCCGAAGAGCGGTGTGAGCAGGATATTGCCAAAGGGCAACAGCATCGGGATCATGCCGGCCAGGTCTTCCGCCACGCCAAACTTATTCACCATGAGGTCGGTGGCATACTTCAGGAATGGAAACACAGCCGAATAGAACAGCACACACAGGATGGCGATAAACCACCATCCCCTGTTGCCCAATATCTTTCCAATGTCGGAGAGTTTGAACTCATCCTCCGGATTTTTTTCTTCCACCAGGCCGGTTGCTTCGGAAGCATCCAGCTTCTTGTCCATCATCACGTACACGATAAAGGAAATCAAGCCGATACACAATCCGATCAATGCTACCAATACGGGGCGAGAGACATCCACCGCCCCGGTAGCCTTGGCAATAGGAACTGAGAATCCAAGTGCCAGCGCGGTACCGATACGGGCCATGGCCATCTCCATCCCCATGGCGGTTGCCAACTCCTTTCCTTTGAACCATTTCACGATAATCTTTGAGACGGTGATGCCGGCCACCTCCACGCCAATGGCAAAAATGGCAAAGCCGATGCTCGCCCATAAAACCTGGGCATCGAGACCGAAGAGTGTCTGGCCCTCCAGTGAATCCGTCGATACAGCCCAGTATTTGATGGCCGTACCAATCACCATCACGGTAGCAGCTCCCAAGCCGGTCATGCGCACACCCAGCTTGTCGAGGATAATTCCGCCGAAGATCAGCATCAGAAGAAAAACATTAAACCAGCCGTAGGCGCTGGTAAAGGTGCCATACTCGGCACGTGACCATCCCAGCTGGCCTTCCAGCAGTCCTGCCAGGGGTGCCATGATATCGGTTAAAAAATAGCCGCACATCATTGTAAACGAGACAATGAACAGTGCAGACCAGCGTGCCGCCGAAGAGTCTCTCAGCGATTTTCGAATTGCTTCTGTCATGAGAATATGTTTAACTGTTGTTGATTTATCACAGATCTGCAAAGATAAGCAATCTGCACCATTTATTCGGAAAATAATTCTATTTTATCCAAGTAGGCTTGCGTCTGCCTGCAATCTGTTCAGGAAAACCACCGTCTTGCGAATTTCCTTGTACATGACGATGTCCTCGTCAACAAAAGGCACTTCTTTGCGATATTCCCTGACCACCTTCTCAATCAGTGGCGATGAGCGCAAGGGGCGTCGAAACTCGAGTGCCTGCACTCCGTTCATCAGTTCGATGGAGAGGATGGTATCGAGGTTGTCCATCACTTTCATCAACTTGATAACAGAAGTGGCGCCCATGCTCACATGATCCTCCTGTCCGTTGGAGGAGACGATGGAGTCGCTGCTGGCAGCATAACAGTACATCTTGTTCTGGCTCACCACCGACGCCGCCACATACTGGGGAATCATGAAGCCCGAGTTGAGACCGGGGTTGGCTACCAGAAACTCCGGCAGGCCACGTTTACCAAGGATCAGTTGTGCCGTGCGTCTTTCGGAGATATTGCCCAGCTCCGCCAGGGCGATGGCCAGAAAGTCGAAGGCGATGGCCAGGGGCTGTCCGTGGAAGTTTCCTCCTGAAATGATCATGTCATCGTCGGGGAAGATGGTGGGGTTGTCGGTCACCGAGTTGATCTCGGTCACCACCACCTGCCGTACATAGTCGATGGCATCTTTGGTGGCACCATGTACCTGCGGCACACAACGGAAAGAATAGGGATCCTGCAGATGCTCCTTCTCACGGGATATCAGCTCGCTACCCTCCAGAATCCTGCGAATATTCCGGCTTGTTTCCAATTGTCCCGGGTGAGGACGGATCTGATGCAACCGCTCGTCGAACGGCTCCAGGTGTCCATCATAGGCATCAAGAGAGAGGGCCGCGATCAGATCGGCCCGCTTTGAAAGGCGTTGTCCTTTCATGATGGCGTAGACACCATGGGCCGACATGAACTGGGTACCGTTGAGCAGGGCAAGCCCCTCCTTGCTTTTCAGCTTGATGGGTTTCCATCCAAACTCATCCAGTACGTCACCGATATCCCGTTTACGGCCTTTGTAAAACACATCCCCCACCCCGATCAATGGCAGGAAGAGATTGGCCAACGGTGCCAGGTCGCCCGAGGCTCCCAGCGACCCCTTATCGTAAACGATGGGCAGGATGTCGTTATTGAAAAGATCGAGCATCCGCTGTACGGTGGCCACCTGCACGCCACTGTAGCCCAGCGAGAGGGCGTGTGCCTTGAGCAGGAACATCAGCTTCACAATGAGTGGTGCCACTTCCTCTCCCACACTACAAGCGTGTGACTTCACCAGGTTCTCCTGCAGTGTGCTCAGATCCTCATTGGAGACCGGTCGTTCGCAGAGCGACCCAAAGCCGGTGGTGATGCCGTAGATTGGTTTCTGCTGTGTCTCCATCTTCCGGTCCAGGTAGTCGCGGCATTTCTGTATCCGCTCCCTGGCCTCGGGTGCCAGCTCCAGTCTGATGTTCCCGTTGATAATCCACTCCAGGTCATCGATGGTCAGGTCACGCAGACCGATATGGTATATGTTTTTCATATTATATACAGTTTTCGATTCACAACATGGTCTTCACCCATTGAATAGCCTGCTGTTCTTTGTCGCGTGTTTCCTTTTCCATCCTGTCGCATTTTGCAGTCATTTCTGCTACAAATGCCTTGTCACGGATACCTCCCAGGTTGGTGCGCACGTTGAGCAGCGCCCCCATGATGGCAGTGCGGCATGTCATCAGGCCTACCAGTCCGTCGGTTACCGCATTCCTGTTTCCCGTCTCCAGTACTTCCATCATGGGTTCGAGCAGATTGTATGCCCTCTCCGCCAATTCCATCGGTACGAGGGATGCGATTTTTGTGGCTTCCTCAATCTTCCCGTCGCGCAAGGCGATCTCCGCTTCCGTTTCTTTCGATTGACGGTAGGCGTCCATCACCAGCCGGTATGCATCCGCGTCACGGTCAATATCGTTCACCAGATAGGCCCTGTTTGCGGACATCTCAGCGGCGATCTGTTTCATTCGCTCTTCCACAACGGCATATTTTTTCTTTCCCATGGTCAGGTTGGCCACCATCTCCGTCAGCGCCGTTGCGATGGCGGCACTGAGTGCGGCGCTGCTTCCGCCACCGGGTACCGCTTCGTTGGCAGCGGTTCTTTCAAGAAATTGTTTGAGTGTCAGGTCCTGTAGTTTCATTTTTTTGATTTTAAATAGGTGTCAGGAATCAGCTGTCAGCGATCAGCGATCAGCGATCAGCTTTTTTAAGAACAAACTTTGTATATTCAGCGGTTTGGGACATAGCGGTCAGCTGTACCAAATTAGTAAATCAATCATTTTATCTGTAAATCTGCACATTAATCAATCATCACATCAAATGACGATTTTCCCTTTTTTAATCACACGTTCCACAATATTCATTCCCACATGGTAGGGCAGGAACTTGTAGGAGGGGAACTGCAGCAGGATGAGGTCGCCCTGCTTCCCGATGTCGATGCTCCCAACACGGTCAGCGCAACCCAACGCTGCGGCACTGTTGATGGTCAATGCGGTCACGGCCTCCTCCGGCGTCATTTTCATATGGATACAGGCCAGGGCGAAGAGCAGGGGCACTGAAGCGGTGAAAGAGCTGCCAGGATTCAGGTCGGTAGCCAGTGCCACAATGCATCCCGCATCAATCATCTCCCTTGCGCGGGCGTATTTTTCCCGCAACGAGAATGCTGTCAGCGGTAGCAATGTGGCCACCGTACCTGTTTCTGCCAGGGCACGGATCCCCTTATTGGAAGCCTGCAGGAGATGGTCGGCCGAGAGACAGCCTAATTCGGCTGCCAGCTCGGCACCAGCCAGCGGCACGATCTCATCGGCATGCATCTTGAGTTGAAAACCCTGCTCACGGGCAGCCTGCAAGTAACGGCGCGACTGTTCAATGGAGAATACTCCTTTTTCGCAGAATATGTCTACCGCTTCGGCAAGTTTCTGTTGCACGACCAGCGGAAACATCTCCTCAATCTGGAAAGCGATAAATGCATCTTTCCTGCCCTTCCATTCTGTCGGGAGGGCATGGGCTCCCATGTAGGTGGAGACGATATCCACCGGATGGCTCTCATTCAGTTGCCGCATGACACGCAGTTGCTTCAGTTCGGTCTCCTTGTCCAGTCCGTATCCGCTCTTTCCCTCCACGGTGGTGATCCCCAGCCGGAGCATCGCATCGAGGCGTCTCCTGCCCGATGCCATCAGTTCCTCTTCTGTCGCATCCCGGGTAGCCCGGGTGGTATTGAGGATGCCGCCGCCCCGCCGCATGATTTCCATGTAGCTGTCGCCCCGCATCCGCCAGGAGAACTCCTCCTCCCGGTATCCGCCGAAGACAAAGTGGGTATGGGGATCTACAAAGCCCGGCAACAACGTCTTTCCGGAGGCGTCGATGAGGTTGTAATCCCGTTTGTTGACCGGGACCGGTTCATCCTGTTTCAGAATGTGGGAGATGAAGCCTTCTGTCACGATCACCGTTCCATTCTCCATGACCTGCAGATCAGACATCTCTTTTCCCCGCTTCCCGGCGGAGCCGCTGCAGGTCACCACCTGTGTCGCATTATGTATGATCAGGTTGTTCATAAATTATTCACTTTGGCTTTCCATTCCTTCCAGCCCAGGATTGCCAGCATTAGAAAAACAGAATACTGAATGCTTGTAAAGTAAAGTCCCTGAGAGGCATAGATGGGTATGGAGATAATATTGCCGATGATCCAGAACTGCCAGTTTTCCAGTTTCTTAATCGCCATCAGGAGGGTGGCTACAAGGAAGAAGGAGGTGTTGAATGCATCGATCCAGGGCAGCCAGGATTGCAGATAAGCATTGTCATCGCTGTTCACACGGCGCAACAGGAAAAACACAGAGAGGTAGATCAATGCCACCGCGACCCAGGAAAGGGTGTTTTGCAAGAGACTGTTCCGGCTGATCTGCAGCGTGCCGTTGTCGTCACCGGTCCTTGACCACATGTACCATCCAAAGATGTTCGATATCAGGTAGACCGCGTTGATGCCGGCATTGGCATACAGTCGTGCCGCAAAGCAGATGTAGATGTAGATGACTACATTGGCGATGCCAAACGGAAAGACCAGAATGTTCTCCTTGCGGGCGTACCATACGCTAAGGATACCGAGTAGTGCGGCAATCGCTTCAATCCAGTTCAAAATTTCCCGACTTTTCTGTTTATATTTCTGCTGTCGCTCACTCCATCAGTTTGGTTTCAAGCACCTGGCTGATCGAAAAATTCTCCAATCCGAGGTAGTAGGCTGCCGAATCGGCCAGTGCCGCCATCGGCACCAGGCCGATCACCTCTCCTCCCACCACAGGCACGCCGTATCGTCGTGCTTCCATGCGCACCATCTCATGCGCCTGGTAGATGGCTGTGCGTGTATAGTCGGTCAGGTTCATCGACACCTGGGTGATACCGCGCTCACGCAAGGTCACCCCCATCGCTTTGCAGTAACGCAATCCCCCACCAATATGCCGTACTTTTCTGGCAATGGCATCTGCGATCTCCCGATTATCCGTGCCCAGATTCACGTTGTAGGCGATCAGCGGCAGGCGTGCACCTACTGCCACCGCACCGGCAGTGGGATGTGGTGCGGATGGCCCATAGTCGGCCTGCCACTCCCGTAGCCTCATCTTTTCCGTCAACCCCTCAAACTCACCTTTTCGTACCGAGGTCAGGTTCTCACGGTATGGTGCCGTAGCCGATTTCTCATAGAGAAACACCGGAAGCTGATACTTTTCCGCTGCGGCTTCTGCCACCACTTTCGAGCAGGTGATCGCCTCCTCCATCGTTACATTTTTAATCGGGATAAAGGGTACCACATCCACTGCGCCCATGCGGGGGTGCTGGCCTCTGTGCCGTGTGAGGTCGATCAGTTCAACCGCCCTCCCTATGGCATCGATCACCGCTTCTTTCAGCGGTCCCGGTTCTCCCACCACAGTGATTACCGAGCGGTTGTGGTCGGCATCGCTACTGTAATCCAGCAGTTTTACTCCCTCTTTCCCCCGAAAAGCATCCGCTATTTTCTCAACTTTTGTTTTGTCGCGTCCCTCACTGAAGTTGGGGACACATTCCATGATTTTGTTCATAAACGATTCAATTCTATCACTTCAAATGTAGTGATATTTCACCAATTATTCTTCCATTCGCAAATGAAAGATGCAATTTACGTTTTATGGATGAAGATACTTTCTGATGATTGCCTCCTCCACCGGATAAGGTTCGGTGACATGATAACTCTCTTCATGCGACCTGTTGAATTCCCTTACCGTGGCAATTGCATTCGGGTTGCGTGCCCAGGCGCGCCGTGCCACGCCGCCAATCACATCCCACGTCATGGCGGAACGGAGGATCTCATCCACCCGCTGGCTGCCGTCGCACACCATGCCAAAGCCGCCGTTGATGGCTTTGCCGATACCCACACCCCCGCCATTGTGAAGGGCCACCAGGCTCATGCCGCGTGCTGCGTTGCCGGCAAAGCACTGTACCGCCATGTCGGCCATCACGTTGCTACCATCCTTTATATTGGCTGTTTCCCGAAAGGGGGAGTCGGTACCGCTCACGTCGTGGTGATCGCGCCCCAGCATCACCGGGCCAATTTCGCCGCTGCGTACCATCTCGTTGAAGCGCAGTGCAATCCTGAGCCGCCCCTCCGCATCCTGATAGAGTATGCGTGCCTGGGTCCCCACCACCAGATTGTGTTTTTCCGCATCGCGGATCCAGATCCAGTTGTCGCGATCCTGTCCCCGCCGGGCGGGATTGATGCACGCCATTGCCGCCCGGTCCGTCTTCACCAGATCCTCCGGTTTCCCGCTCAGGCAAACCCAGCGAAAGGGGCCATAGCCGTAGTCGAACAGCTCCGGGCCCATGATATCTTCAACGTAGGAGGGCCAGATAAAACCCTCCTTCTCGTCGGTTCCGTTTCTCGATATTTCCTTCACACCGGCATCGTAAACTGCTTTCATAAAGGAGTTTCCATAATCGAAAAAGTAGGTTCCCCGTTCGATCAGTTGCTTAATTACCCTGTAATGACGTCGCAGCGATTCATCCACCTTCATCCGGAAGGTATCCCTCTCTTCGTGCAGCAGGCGTGTACGTTCGGCAAAGGAGATGCCGGCGGGGCAATAGCCTCCCGTATAGGGTTCATGACAGGAAGTCTGGTCACTCAGCAACCCAATGTGAATTCCCTTCTCTGCCGCATACTCCAGCAGCTCCACGATATTTCCATGGTAAGCCACCGACAGCGGTTCTCTGCCTTGCATAGCTTCCTTCGCCCAGCTGAATGCCTGTTGTTTGTCCGCTGTGACACGCTGTACCCACCCCTGCTGTCGCCGCGTTTCTATGCGGGAAGCATCCACCTCGGCAATCACCGATACCGCGCCGGCAATATCAGCCGCCTTGGGTTGCGCGCCGCTCATGCCACCCAGACCCGACGAGACGAAGAGATGCCCCCGGAGATCGCCGTCATGGGGAATACCCAGCTTCAGTCGTCCTGCATTCAACAACGTATTGAAAGTGCCATGCACGATACCCTGGGGACCGATGTACATCCACCCACCGGCGGTCATCTGTCCGTAGTTGGCCACACCCATCTGTGCAGCGACCTCCCAGTCGGCCTGGTTGTCGAACATCCCCACCATCATTGAGTTGGTAATGATCACCCGCGGTGCGTCGGGCCTGGACTTGAACAATCCCAGCGGATGGCCGCTTTCTACCACCAGCGTCTGTTCCCGGGTCATCACCTCCAGGTATTTTTTGATAAGCAGATACTGCATCCAGTTCTGACAGACCTGTCCCGTTTCGCCGTAGGTGACCAGCTCATAGGGATAGAGAGCGATGTCGAAGGAGAGGTTGTTGTCGATCATCACCTGAAAAGCTTTTCCTTCCACACATCGTCCCTTATACGCATCAATGGGCTTTGCTCGCAGATCGCCTACTGGGCGATAGCGGTATCCGTAGATCCGGCCACATGTTTTCAATTCACTCAGAAACTCCGGTGCCAGTGTGCTGTGCAACTCTGTGGGAATATACCGCAAAGCATTTTTTAAAGCGGTCACGGTCTGTGCTTCCGTGAGCCGGAAGCCGCGGTCCGGCGCACGTCGGATGCCCTCCTGAAAGGAAGGCAAGGAGGGCAGCTGATTGTCTAAGGTTATCTGCATACAGCAATTATTTTGAACCGGTCCGATTGACGACTGGTTTGCCTGCTTTGTCTAACTGTTTTATAAACAGTAAAAGGAATCCGTTGTCCCGGGGACAGGGTTAACAAAAATAACAAATTTTCCGGAATAATTTTTTTTGCAGATGTGTAATTTAATTCAAATCCAATCTACAGGATAATTTTTTATTTGTAATTATTTTAAATTATATCAAAATGTGGGACTTATGCTGCAAAACAAGTGAGATTATTTTTAATTAATCGAATAACTGACTACTTTTATGTGAATCAACATTGAAAGAAACAGGTTATCATTGGGAGTAAGAAGAAAAACTCAGAAGAAATGTAAAATGATTTACCTCTTTAATTCATGTCTGGTAAATGGAATAAATGGTTCATCAGCTCTTATTAAATTATTATGAAACGATTAATTAAAAAAATGAGTGTTGTTTTATGTCTGTTGTTATTATTTCTATTTGATGCATGTCAAGCCAATACGGTGACATTGGAAACACTGCTTGACGAGATGGTCAATAGAGAAAAGATAGCCCGTTTGCCGGAAATCCCATTTTCACTCAAACAATTCAGCAGTTACGACAGGAGGGCAATCGCGCCCGATCAACCCGGTTGGTTTGCAAATTCTGACTCCAAATGGTTTATCAGGGAAGAGATAAATCAGGGCAGGAAAGAGTATGTGATGATGGATGCTGAAGGCCCGGGAGCCGTTGTCAGGATATGGATGACATTTGCCAGCGAGAATTCCGGAAAAGGCATCCTGCGTTTTTATTTTGACGGTAACCCGGAGCCGGTCATTGAAGGAACGGCTTTCGACATCCTGAGTGGAAATCTACTGGTCGGTGAACCGTTGGCATCTTCCGTGTCGGATCTTTCGCCCTATGATAAGCGGGGGCATAACCTTTATTTACCACTTCCATACGCAAAAAGCTGCAAAATTACATACCAGAACGAGAGCATCACAGCATTTGAAAATAATAGGATCAACGGAGAAAGTGTATATTACAACATCAATTACAGGACTTATGAATCGGGTACAACTGTTGAGACTTTCCATCCTGAACAATTACAAAAGGCGAAAGATAAAATAACTGAAGTACAAGAAAAGTTACAAAATCGTTATAGGGGATTGGACAAGATAAACTTATCCTTCAAAGATATCACCTGTGATCTTTCTCCGAAAGGGGAAAAAAGTATTCAAATACAAGGAGGCAAAGCAATCCGCCATATCCGATTATCTATCAAAGCAGACCGTTTGCCCGAAGCACTACGGACCATCATTGTTAAAGCAGAATTCGACAATGAGAAGACCATCTGGTGCCCGGTAGGAGACTTTTTCGGTACCGGTTACCAGATCAGACCCCTCAATACCTGGTATGCGCACGTAGAAGAAGATGGGACGATGGATGTATACTGGATAATGCCGTTTGAAAAGTCCGCAAATCTTTCATTCTCAAATATCGGAGATCAAACCGTGAAAATTATTGGTGAAATAGGCTTTGGCGATTGGAAGTGGGATAATAAAAGTATGCATTTCGGTGTTTCCTGGCATCAGTATACGGGAATTTTTACCCGGAAAGGGTTGACAGCCAATAATCCAGGAGAACCTTTGGATTTAAATTACGTTGCACTTTCCGGAAAAGGGATATTTGTGGGTGATGGTCTGACTTTATTCAATACGTCCTATATGTGGTAGGGTGAAGGTGACGAAAAAATTTATGTGGACAATGAGACTTTTCCGTCTCATTTTGGTACCGGAACAGAAGATTATTATGGATATGCCTGGGGAGGCCGTTCAAATCGATTTTCAAACCATCCTTTTATTGCTCAACCCGACGAGAGCGGAGACTGGAAACCTGGTTATGTAGTCAATCTGCGTCATCGCAGTCTTGATATCATCCCTTTTGAAGATCATTTGAAGGTGGACATGGAATTATGGCACTGGCATTCCACCTGGGTTAATTACGCCCCCACTACATTTTGGTACATGAGGCCTGGAGGAAAAAGCAATCAGGTAACCGATGTAAAAGGAGCACTTGCAAAGGTTGCTCTTCAGAGTACCGATATTATTCCCAATCAGATGGTCAATGGCATAATGGAAGCTGAATACATGACTTTTCACAACTCCTGCGGCAACAAACGTGGGAGCATGTCTATCAATCCGTTTGGGAATATCACCCTTGGCAATAACTTGCAGGTAATGTGGAGCGATGGAATGCCCGGCGATTCTATTTTCTTTGCCTTTCAATCTTTGCAAGCAGGGAACTATAATCTTACAGCCGATTTTACTGTCGGCCCAAAATTCGGAAATTTTTCTGTATTCCTGAATAACAGGCATATCAAAGATATCACACTGTTTGACCAGAAAATGGGTACAAAAAAAGTTCATCTCGGAAATATCAATTTAAAAAAAGGAGACAATATCCTTTTATTTACTGTAAACCCGAGTGATGGAAATGAGCATATATTTGGAATTGACAGAATCCAGGTAAATAAGTAGATGGGTCAAATCACAATCTCTACGATCTCTATTTTGCAGCAATAAGTTCGTTTATTTTATCAATCAGCTCCTGGCGGGGTATGCCCGATTGTTCACTCATCATTTTGATGGTAGCAATGGGAAGGATCACTTTGGCCATGGGGCTGTTGAGTACGGCAAACTTAGGGTTGTAAGCTATTAGCTCTTCTTTCAGTCGTGGGAATTGCTGCAGCAACGATTTCAATTTCGTGTCGCCGGAAAGGGTCAATTTACCCGGACTCCCGTTTGATGTGATACCTTCGTTGTCGGTTACTCTACCGGTTCCGGGGTCAGCGGTAATTCCAGATCGGAATGTGTTTCCGGTTTCATCGTTTGATTTTTTTGCTCCGTGGACCTCTTCCTTATGATAGCCGTTTTTATGTTCTTTCTCCATACCCCAGGATAGCAGGCGCTGTTCTCCTTCGAGCTGGCGGATATGGGTACAATCCTGCATCATCTCCATCACGCCCCGGAAATTTCCTTTGTCGTCTCTCACCGCTATATACACGATGTAGACAAAGAAACCCGGCTTGTTGATCCAGAACTCGGCTTTGCTCTGTTCGCCACTGCGGAACTTCTCAATAATCTCCTCCACCAGATGGATGCTTTTGGGAGGATGGCAGTTACGCACCTCGCGACCGATCACTCCTTTGCTTCTTGGAAATACACGATCTTTGGTATCTGTATAAAACTTTACCAGTTCATTTTCATCCACGAAGGAGATATCTACCGGCATATGCTGGTAGAGCAGGTTAATCTGTTCCAGCGTAAGTTTACCATGTGCCACGTCCAGCACCTGATCCTGTTTATCGGTTATCCCATACCCATATTTGGCGAGCAGCGCGGTCAGATCCTGCATAAAGTCGTTCTGATCCGCCGGTTGATCCGTTGTCATTTGCGGGTTCTGTTGTCCGGAATACGGCTGTTGAGGAATCGGCTGTTCGAGGTTCTGCTGACCGGAATTGTGCTGACCGGCTCCCCCGGAAGTCGGCCGTTCAATCCCAAAGAAACCGATTTCGCGGTCACCCGACTTCAATTGCTCCATTTTGTCGGCGGAGATCAGTTTCAGAGACGTAGGATAAAGAATCATCTCCTCCTTCTCCATCAGGTCGCGCAGATCGGTAGCCATCTCCCGGTAGGTATCAAGAAATGTTGTCACATCTACCGGTTCGCTCCGTAATATCTCCCAGGCCTTGTTCATCTCGTCACGAATGTAATCATCATACACCCACATGGTTGTGGTGGGACGGTCGAACCCTTCTCTTTCCAGTGCCGAGTAGAGCTGATTCTGCTTGCGACTGAAATGTACTTTGTAGGGCAATATCTGCTCCATCAGTTCCAGCCAGGGATTCAGAATAAAAGGCTTTTGGGCAAGTATATCGCCCTGCTGCAGGAGTTCCTTCATCCACCTGTTTTCCCGCCGGTAGGCGTCAATGGTATGACCGTGGGGCAACTCCGCCTCCTCTGTGTCCATCAGCCCTTCAAAAACCTCCAGCATGCCCCTCACATCCTCGTTGCGGCATTCATCCGGATCTTCATCCTTCAGCAACTGTTCTGCTGCGGCAAACTCAGCAGCCGAAATCGTGCCGACTTCCTTTTTCATCCGGGCCCTTGCTTCTCCAAGCGGCAAATGGCCATTTTCGTACAGCTGCTTGATCTCCAGCATCCGTTTCAGCTTTTCCTGATCGAGGCTGGCAAATATATGATTGGTTTTCTGCTCTTCCATATCTGTCGGAAATTAACTTATCCGACACAAAATTAAGGAGTTCACAGCAAGGCTACAATACCATAAAGTAACCATTTTTCAGGGTACAATATCCCTACTGATATGCAGAAGATCCCGGTTTTGCCGATGTACTATCCCGTCATGCAATCATCAGAAGTATAACTGAAGTCCGACTGTGCCCTGGTTGGCTTCCGGTCCTTTGTTATGCAGAAAAAGAGTAAGCGGGGTGTAGGACACGAAAAGACCGACTTCTCCCACTCCGGCCTGCAGCAGAAAATCAAACGTTGCCGGGCGGATATTCAAGTCGCCCGGTTGTTTAATTTTTCGTTCTTTTCCATTTTCATTTACCCATATTTTAGATGATGAGGCGGTCTTTATCTTACCCACCACTCCTGCATTCAGAAAGAGGGTTTCTGTACATCCAACGGGAAAATTCACCTCCAGAAGCAAGGGAAAAGTAAGATAAGTAAAATGAAGTCTCGATTTATTTAATTCTTCTTCCGCATTACTAATCAGCGTTTTATAGTCGATAACCTCCATATATTTGTTTGTCTCCAGGTGCATGGAATTGAACTGAATGCCAAAACCAGTCACCAGGGAAAGGCCATGGTCACCCAGGCTCCAGCAATTGTCAACAAAGTTCAGGTTATATTGTAGCGACCGGCTCAGGTTAAGCGCTGAAGCCATCTCTCCCTCGAAATTCCATCCATCGGGCAGATTCGAAAAGCCGACGCCAAACCCGGCCCAGTGTGATGCTGCGATTTTTCGTTTGTCTTTTGGCTTGAAAATGTCTGGAACCAATATGTCAAACCTATTTTCGTAACGTCGTTCCACACTTTTGTCGTCCGTGAAAATTCCCTCATAAATTTTATTACTCTTGATGGTATCTCCCGCTTCATTATGCCGGTAGACAGACACATTGATTTCGTCCTGTTGTTCATGTATGACCACTGTCCGGTTCTGATAATGAAAGGTGGTATCGGTTGGAAAGAAAGTGGAAGCGTTCACACAGCTCAGGCTGGCCAGCAGCGCAAAAATTGCAAAGAAAGTTTTCATTGGTGATATGTTTAATTGTGTAATTACGTGATGATGTTTTTTTGAAAGACTGTTACTCCCTTATAAACAGTTTGTTGATTAGCTCTTCCGATTTGAGGTCACCCTCCATGTATATCAGTGTAGCCTGCTGATCATCTCCAATTTTAAAAAGGATGTACCGGTTTATTTTTTTCCCTTCATCGGGAAGCTGGTAGTATCCCGAACGAATCGCGCCGTCACGGATCACCTCCTTGATCTTTCGTGCCAGCTGCTTGTCTGCATTCAGGCACTGTTGAATATTATCCGACAAAGGAGCTTCGTATCGCAATGTGATGCTGCGGTATACGCTAAGCCGGTAGTTCTGTACCGCTTCTCCCGACAGGATGACCATGGTGCTTCCCTTCAGCTTCCCATACTTCTCAAAGATGCTGTTTATTTTCAAATCCTGTCCCTGTACTGAAGCCACAAAAAAGAGCATCATACAGCAGAATATAAAAGTACCCGTTCGTTTCATAAGTATAACTGTTTATCTGCTCGTTTCATATCTTATCATTTTACTCCATCATAAACCGAAGTTGCTCTTCCAGCATATTCTCTTCCGATTTTACTTTCTCGAACGATGTTTCAGCATATGCCCGTACCACATCGATTTGCGTAATCTTTTGCCCGCTTATCCAGACGCTGTTTTCAGTCAGCATGTTGTCATTTCTTATTATCCGGTTTAGAAGAACTACGCCCAGCAACAGGCAAGCAGCCATCGATGCGATTTTCAGGAACCGGACACGCACTATTTTGTTGTTGTTAACCGCCGGCATTTCCTCTCTCAACCCCTTCAGAAACCCAGTCACGCTTGCTTCCTCACTAAAATAAGTGAAGAGGGGGGCAATTTCCGCCAGCTCATCTGTCGGGGCTACCTCATCAAAATACTGCCGGAGCCATTGTTCTTCTTCCCGTGTGGTCTCACCCCGGAAATATTTATCCACTCGTTTTTTTATCTCATTCATAATGCATCCTGTTTTATTCCGTCGTTTCCGAAAACCCCTACCCTGTTTTCTCTTTTCTGCAGGCAGTTCAGATAGACTTCCCGCAGTTGTCTCCTGGCCCTGGAAAGATTGTTTCGTACCGCTTCGGTGGCAATACCCGTGAACGCTGCGATTTCGTCCGTTTCATACCCCTCAATCTCTTTTAGCCGAAGTACTTTTCCTTGCAGTGGCGGTAGCGCGGCAATGATCCGGTGAATGAGGTCATGATCCTCTTTTATTTCCAACAATTCATCCGGAAGATGTGTCAGCGCTTCGGCATTCTGCAGTTCTTCGAGGGGTTCCCCGGGATGTCTTCCCCTGATTTTGTCGATGCTGATATTTTTGGTCATTGTCACACAGTAGGCTTCCATGTTGTCCGGTTCACCCGATGTACGGCACCGGTGCCAGAGTTTCAGGCACACTTCCTGCACCACATCCTCCGCATCTTCACTGTTTCGTGTGATACGCTTTGCGACGAGAAGTAATGCGGGTCGCAACTCGATGACGGTTCTTTTGTATGCAGCAATATTCATTTCTACTTATACGACGTACATGAAGGAAAAACGTATCATCGGAATGAATTTTTTATTCCGGCAAATAACGATAACCTGCAGAAGAAGATGTGCAAATTTCAAGCTGAAGAGGTGTACAATTCCACCGCGTCACCTTACGAACGAGGAACCTGTACCCAGAAATAAAAAACCGGTATCGGGCGGAATCATACTGGTGGATGGTTACTCCGAGACCGAAGCCGCAGTAACAACTATACGCTGCTGAAAAGGGAATTTTGGGTAGTTCAAGCTTCTTTTGCCGCGCTGTAGTCTGGAAAAATTGCGAAGATGGAGCTGAAGCCCGAGATATCGAAAATCTCTTTTATTTGTGGTTGCATGGCAAAAATTTTAAGTACTCCTCCCTGTATCTTCACCTTCTTCTGGAGGGTCAAGAATATGCGTAACCCGGAGCTGCTGATATAGTCCAGCCCGCTGCAATCCAGATAGATGGTTGCATCTTTTTCGTTGTATAAATGTACGATACTGTTTTCAAACTCGTTGTAGTTGGTTGTGTCTACTCTTCCGCTTATTACAACCAGAAATTCCTCGTCTGTTTTCTCGATGGAAATATTCATATGGTTATTCATTTTATTTTGTTTCCATTTTTACCCCTATAGGTGATACACATCATCGTGATGTCGTCTGACTGCATATGACCATTCACAAATTCTTTCACCGACTGTTTTACCCTGTCCGTCAATTCCTTTGGTGACTTGTCTCTGTTTTCAGTAAGCGCTTTCATAAGTGCAGCCTCACCAAAAAGGTTTTTGTCAGCATCTTCGGCTTCGGTGATCCCATCGGTATAGAGAAATATCTGATCAGACGGATCCAATATCATCGTTTCATTGCAATAATCAATCTCCCCGAAGATTCCTACCGGGATTGCCTTGGTGTTCCTGAACATCAGCGGCTCCCGATCACAGTTCAACAATACCGGTGGGTTGTGTCCCGCGTTGCAGTATTGCAGTTCACCGGTTTGCAGGTTCAGGATGCCCACGAAGAGGGTAACGAACATGTTGGATTCGTTGTTGATGGTGAGCGTTTTGTTGACCGATTGCACAATCTCGGAGCAGCTCCTGTTTTTGTCAGACATCGACCGGATCAAAGTGATCGTCACAGCCATAAACAGGGATGCGGGAACTCCTTTACCCGAGACATCGCCAATTGCAAAGCAGAAATGGTCGTCACCAATGGGAAAGAAATCATAGAGATCACCTCCTACTTCCGTGGCCGACTCCAATGAGGCGTAAAGTCCTATTTCAGGCAGGTTGGGAAACGGTGGAAAAATGTGGGGGATCATGTCAATCTGAATGCCTCTGGCAATACGCAGCTCGCTTTCAATCTTCTCCTTTGCCGAAGTGGTCTCCTTCAGGTCAGCAATATAATTCGCCAGCTCCTCCTGCATATACCGGAACGAGTCGTGCAGCTCCTTCATTTCATGGTTTTCCTCCACTACTGGCAGTTCAATGTCGAAATTACCTCCTGCGATGTTGCGTGCCGCTTTGGCAAACCTGGAGAGAGGCCTTATCTGCCGGTTGATGATGCGGATGGTGACAATAGTCAGCAGAGTCAGTGCCATCACGGAGAGCAGAAAGATCATAATGTTTAGGCTCCTGAGTCCGGCATACATTTCCCTGTGGGGATACACCACCCCAAGCGACCATTTAGAGGAGGGAATTTTGGTGTGATAAATCCACACGTTTCCCATCTCCTTCAGGTTGACATTCGAGAGTTTACTTTCCCCACCGATCATATCTCGACCTATCTCTCTTATTACCGGCTCATTAACCTCTCTTGCATAGGTAAATATTGTCTGGTTCATGATGTGCGACGCATTGGGATGGGTCACGTATACTCCGTTTCCAGAAATGAGAAAAGCATATCCCGTTTCAAATATTTTTACGGAGTTCACAATCTCGGTAAGCCATTCAAGCGAAATATCGATGGTGATAATTCCTGTGAACACCCTGCTGTTATTGGTGTTCGTATAAAAAGGGACCGAGTAGGTGGTCATCAGAACCCCTCCTCCCCCCTCGTCGAAATAGGGTTCCGACCAGTATGGCTTCCTCAGTAGCGCCGGGATCTGATACCAGTCCATGATGAAGTAATTATATGCAGGCGACCAGAGGTCACGGTTCAGGATTTCATCACCGCTGCGGTAAGCATAGGGTGCAAAGGCATATCGCTCTTGCGAAAACAAATAAGGTTCAAAGGCGATTGCAGCGGCAAAAACCGACTTATTATTACGCACCAGCTGCCTTAAAAAAGCATAGATTGAATCCCGGGAGAGTGTGTTGTTTTCGATGATCCAAGCCAGGTTTCCGGGAATCATCTCCGCCGGGTTAATGATCTCTTCAATCTTATAAACAGTGCTTTCGGCCAGGTGTATGGCATTTTCCCGGCTCTCTCTTTCGATAGTTTTCCGGGCAAAAAGATAATAGATGGTGAAGATTGATCCCCCCAGTATAAAGCAAAAAAGAAGAACGCGGACAATTATTTTAAAAGAGAGCCTGTTCCGATTCATCTCTATTTTTGATATTTTATTTTCTTTCCCTGTCTATTTTCATGGCCAGACATGCGGCAATGATTATTTTAGACCCTTGGCCGATGGATGGTAAAATTGCTCATATCCGAAGGTCTGATATCCTTGCGTTCCCTTTGCCATTTTGAAAACCTCCATCGCCCTTTCGAAATCCAATTTCAACAATTGTCCCTTCATCACCTTTTTCTTTCCCGGTTCCATCATCGCCAGCACTTTTTCAAGCATCCAACGTTGGTGTACCCTGTTGTTTGGCAGATGCGCCTTATTCATTTCCCCAATCACCAGATCCAGGGCATACTCCCGATGTTCACTGGCGTACTCCCATCCTTTCAATGTAGCCTTCAAAAAACCGGCATACGCGCTTCCCTTGCTTTTAAGCGACTCTTCCATGCAATAGATCCCATCTTCCGGAATATCCAGATTGAAGTCGGAAAAGAAGAAGGTGTTCAACTCATCCTCATCAATTCCACAGTTATTAATCTGGTCATATTCGTTGTAATACATGACCAATAGCGCATCTACCCCGTCCATAAGAAAGAGGTTTACTGTTTGCAATATCCTGATAAGATCCATCTTGATACCGTGCTCCTGCATAAAAGCAAGAGGTACATCTTCGAAACCGTTGCTCCAGATTCCCAGCTTTTTGGTATGTAGTTTTTGGTATGTATCAATGCCGCTCTTCCTTTTGGTTACTATCATCAGTGAGGAATGCTGGGAGAGCTGACCGATATTTACCAGGGGAACACCGTTTGCCCGTTGTTCTATGGCATCGAGCATAAAGGAGGAAACAATATCGGCATCTCCATTCTTTAATAAATCCAGAGAAGCGATGTTTGCGGTTGAGTGAACGATATCCACGTCAAGTCCATTATCCTTGTAAAACCCCTGATCCACAGCCACATAATAGCCTGCAAACTGGGCTTGCGGAATCCAGTGAGGAGTAAAGATCAACTTTCCGTTTTGTGCCAGAGAGTTATTCCAACCAAGTAACAAAAGCATCATTCCCATCAGTGGGGCAAAACACTGATCGCAAAATTTAACGCGTTTCAATTCGGGATATATCAGATTAATCAAAAAATATGTTCCAACCTTGCAAATTTACAGACAATTTTGAATTATATATTTTTTTGTTATTATTTCAAAGAATGCATGCAAAAACCCTTCCTGCTACCATTTTAACGGGTATACACCGGTCGCATCCATTTTTCAGGAGCCTCATGCAGGCTTACCGCAGCCCAGCGAATCCCCCGCTGCATGATCTCAAGCGCTTCGGTCACCTCGAAATCTTTGGCTACATGTCCCAGCGAAGAGTAAAAGACCCGTCCCTTACCATACATTTTTTTCCAGGCTACCGGTATGATGGCTCCCTCAATCCAGGGAGCATGTTCACCACCAAAGGTTGTCGTGGCCAGCACCTTCACGTTGGGGTCCACATGCATGTAGTACTGTTCTGAATTCATGTGGAAATTCTTTAGGCCCTTTGTTATGTTATCCTCGTGATCAGTGATGTTTACATCGTAATGGATCACACCTCCAGGATGCGCCACCCACTGGCCGCCCACCATGAACTGAAACTCCACGTTGTTCCGGAATGCATCACCGATGCCACCGTGCCAGCCGGCCAGCCCCACACCCCGCTTCACAGCCGAAAGCAGTCCTTTCTCCTGTTCCTTGGTGATGGTACCCATGGTCCATATCTGCACCACCAGGTCGAGGCTGTTCATCAGCGTGCTGTCGGTATAGACATCCAGATTGTCGCTTACCACCACCTCAGCTCCTTCCGACCGCATCCAGGGCACAAATATATCACGTGTCTGCTTCGGCTCATGTCCATCCCATCCCCCGTGGACAAACAGTACTTTCTTCCCTTTCAGGGAGTGATCGCTTTGTTGCGCCATCAGTGAAGAAGAGATTATCGGTGTCATCATCAGCAGGAAACAGTAAATGATATTTTTTTTGTCGATATGCATAATGTAAAATATTTTCCGGTGTCAGTATTTCATTATTTCACAAATGAGCGCAGGCTCACAATTCCCAATAGGGAAGCCTATAGGGCTCCCTGTAGTCATAGTGATATAACCTGTGGGCTTTTGCCTCCTTGTCGTCCCCGAAGCTCAATGTCACCGGGTCCCATTTTACCGGTCTGTTTAATTCAGTGGCAATGTTGATCAGGCAACAGAGGATGTTGGTGCTGCAGCCGGCTTCCACCGGAGCAATGGGGTTCAGGCGCGTGCGCATGGCATCCAGAAAGTCCTGCATATGGGGTGCGCTCACCTCAAACGAACCTGCTGCGATCTCCTGCTCCGTTTTTTTCAGTAACGAGGGATCGGAACATTCAATGTAGCCCCGTGCTACCTTTATCCATCCATTGGTGCCGATAAACTGTATACCCTTGTCGTCCGGCTTGTCGTCGCGGAAAGGCTGTTCCGTCATTACAACGCCGTTCGCATATTTCAGTGTGGTATATTTCGTTCCATTATATCCTGCGGGGATGTATTCTACCGGGCCGGTACCATCAAGCCCCATCGCCCATTGTGCAATATCGAAATGATGTGCTCCCCAGTCGCCCGTGTACCCGTTGCCCGTCTCCCGATAATAGCGCCAGGTAGCCCATTCTCCTTTTTCTTTGTAATCGGGTGGAGCAATGGGTGGGCACATGGCAGGGTTATAATGCACCTTTGGGTTGTTCAGCGGTCCCAGCCACATTCTAAAGTTCAGGTTCGAGGGAACCGGTACCTCCGGTAAATCGAAAGGTTTCGGTGGTTCCCCGATACGTACATATATTTTTTCAATGTGGCCAATTTTGCCTTCCCGTACCAGGGCGACTGCCTTTTGAAATTCTGCGCTTGAACGTTGCTGGCTCCCCACCTGAAATACCCGCTTATGTTTTCTCGCAGCTTCCACCATGGCCAGACTTTCCGTTATGGTATACGATAGTGGCTTCTGGCAATACACATCTTTTCCCGACTGACAGGCGTGGATGGCCGTGAGGGCATGCCAATGATCGGGTGTGGCAATGGAAACTGCGTCAATGTCCTTTCGTTCCAGCAGATCCTCATAAAACTCGTAGGTGTTGCATTTCAATGGTAGGCTGTTTTTTTCCTGCCACTCTTTGACCACGTTCCTGAAGCGATCGTTCTTTATAGAATCCACATCGCTACCTGCTACTACCTGCACGCCACTGCATCTGGAAAAAGCCTGAAAATCGCTGATTCCCTGTCGTCCCAGTCCAATAAAGCCCAGGTTAATTCTGTCACTCGGTGCAATCCTTACCCCATTTATGGCCCAGGAAGGTAAAATAGTCAATCCTGTCAATCCCAGCGCCGACAGGCCCAGGAACTCTCTCCGTGTTACTTTATTCGATTTGTGTTTCATATGATTAAAAATATTATTTTCAAAGGTATCATAAGGAACTCGCCTTTAATCATCACCTTGAGTGTAATGATTGTTGACTACGTCTATTGCTTCGTAATTCATGCTCGTTTCATATGTATATTTTTTCCGTATTGTATCATAGTCGATTATTAACTCCAATTTTCTCCGACAAAGGGCGGTGGCATTAATTTCTGGCAAATGTACAAATTTTTGTGAAAAGTAGTTATGTAATGTACGAAATTTCTTTACAAATACTACTGTTGAATTGTTGTCCGGATAGCTTGCATTTACAACTTGCGTCCATGCAGGTTCTGTCCCTCAGAAATATAGTCAGTAACTATCATGAAATCAATCAGAAGACTTATCTATTTATTTCAGGTACTCATGATGCATAAAGAGACAAAAAAGCAGATACTATTATTTTCGTGGTGGGATACAATACCGTGGTTTTATTTCAGTAGGAAAGGGGGGTTATTAAGTGCACGTACAAATGTTTCCGGAAGACAAACATTCTTTAGATTCAATGCTTTTTTAAAAAGCGGAGCTATCTGCCGGTCGTTGAATCCGGCAATACCACATCCAACACGGGTTACATAGAAGAAATACTCAGGATGTGCTCCTGCAAATTCAATAAATTGATCCACATAGGGTGCGATGGTCTCCACACCGCCCTGCATGGTGGGAATGCCGTAACTCTGCCCCTGCAGACCTATTCCCTGGCCGTAGATGGCGCCAAACTTATTCATTGCTACCCTGGCGGCACCACCATCGTGGTTTCCGCCCAAGTTACTACCAAAGACAAAAATCTCATCCGCCGCTAACTTGCTAATATTCTCAGGTGTAAATGGGGGTCGCTTTAACGAATCTTCCATAATAACTTATTTTTTGTTACGTAACCATAATAAGCGCATCCATCGGCTGCTGGCACCCACCGGCCTGTAGGCAGTAAGTGACAAAACCGGAATTCAATTTCCCGTGCTGTCTGGTAAAGGGCGGAGATCAATTATTTGAGTACAGCGACTACAAGGATACAACTATTTTACAGTATCAACAAAAAATATCAGTTATTTTTCATGAGAAATAATCCTGCAAAAAGGCAGACTTTTCTTGTATAAACGCTCTGAAAAGTAGTTACATTTACATGAAATCACTTTTGATACCCATGGTAATTAAAATCAGAATATGATGAAAACAAACCGTTCCCGTCGCAATTTACTGAAGACGATGGCCGTTTAGAGGCCAGTTCTCCGGCTGGAAAAGCGCCACGCCGGATATTGAAACAAAAGGTTGGCTTGGCGGTCGTTATATTCCACAAATCCACTGCTGACATACCCTCAGCAAGAATCGGCTGATCGACTTCGAGGGTTCAGCCAGCCTTTTCGGCGAGCTGGTAGCTACGCCTTCACCCGTGATCACAACCACAGGGAACATAAAACCCTACCGTCTCAGGGTAAGATACGCCACCCAGGGAAGCGAAATAGGACTGGGTCTGCAAAAAATCAACTTTGGATCGGCACAGCTTTTCCGACCGCTGATGTGGTTTAATAAGATGGACATGCGCGACCCAGTTACGAACAACCGATGGCGTCTGGGAAGGCCTCTACCCGCCGGCAAAGGCTTCCAGCTGATGGTGATCTGGAATCGTTGAATCCCGCATGAAAATCACGGCTGCTTGTGCCGGAGATCGCGTATCGTGCTGAATGTGTAGTTAGATCTTTTCGAATTTATCACGCGGTGTTTGGCAAAAAGCACATTTTTCATCCACATTGCCTTCCGCATAGGTATTTCCGCAAACAGGGCAAACCTCATAACCCGCTGGCAACGTACTTTCATTACCTGTCTGTAGAGCAGCGAGGGCTTCTTTGTAGAATATTTCGTGCTTCTTTTCCGTATCCATTGCCCATGTAAACGATTTGATGGCATCAGGTACTTTTTCGGCCTCCGCATCCTTAATAAATCCAGGATACATGACCGTTTCCTCATAGTTTTCCCCGTCGATGGCAGCCTGTAGGTTTTCGACTGTTGTCTTTACTTCAAATTGGGGCGTGAAAGCTTCCAGTTTTTCTCCCAGTTTTTCCAACACCTTGGTGTGATTGGCAGCATGTATGGCTTCAGCCTTTGATGCTGCATCGAAAAAAATGGCGACGGTATCGTTTCCTTCTTCCCGGGCTTTTTCTGCAAAAGCGGCATATTTGGCACTTGCCGTCGTTTCACCCTTGATACCCTCTTTCAGATTCTCAATCGTCTTAACAGGCTTCTGGGCGCAACTTACTAACATAAACAATACTCCGAGAGACAACATAACATACAAATACTTTTTCATCTCATCATTCTTTTAAAAATTAAACATTAAAGTGGCATCATATAATTATATACAAGTGTTCCTCCGAAAAAACCGGTAATCATTACACTGATTGTAGCCAAAGCATACACAACAAAAGCAATGTTTTTCAGCTTTTTGTCATTATCTTTCTTTTTAACAACAACATACATGCGGATAGCAGCAGCGATGATCAGCAACACAACAGTCACTGTTGCCATCAACTCATGTGTTTCGCGTACCTGTCCTGCTGTTCCTTCCATTTCTGAAGTAAACAAAATACCTGACAACCAAGTGATTACGGAAGACAAAGCACCAAGTATCAGCAAATAATATCCGGCTTTGGTAAGACATACCTCTTTTTTGCAAAAAAGATAAACAAGTTCCAGCAAAAAACCGGTTGCAATTAAAGCAATGGGGAAATGCACCAACATAGGATGCAGATGTGATAGTGTAAACATAGTCAGCGATTTTTAATTAAACTTTTTTCTTTAAATTCTTACAAATGTAAATGTCATATCAACAAATTGTTCTGAAAGAAGCCAAATCTTTCACCTGTTTATAAAATTTAGAATGATTCAATTTAATTATTTTCTCCAAACAGTGACTCTATACAGTTTATCCGGAAGTATGAAACGAACATGAATTACGAAGTAATAGACGTAGTCAACAATCATTACACTCAAGGCGATGATTAAAGGCGAGCTCCTTATGACACCTGTGAAAATAAATAATTTAATCATATGAAACGAGCACGAATTACGAAGTAATCGACTTTGTCAAAATCATTATCACACAAGATCATGACTAAAGCGAGTTCCATATGACACCATTGAAAATAAATATTTTAGTCATATAAAATGATCATCTTAAATTTAACAATTCAGTGTATTGAAAACATTTCTTTTATTCTTTCAATTTATTACTTTTGTAAAACCTGTTCGTAAAAATATTCAATTACCGACAGGAAGCAGTGGAACCCCATAACAATTCACAAAACACCCTGTATGACGAACGACTACAAACTGGAGATCTGTGCCAACTCTGTGGTTAGCTGTCTGGAAGCACAAAAAGGAGGCGCCTGGCGGGTGGAACTCTGTGCCGCCATTCCCGAGGGGGGAACTACCCCATCCTACGGCGACATAACACTGGCACGTGAACTGTTGCAGATAAAACTACACGTGATCATCCGTCCGAGGGGGGGTGATTTTCTTTATTCCGCTCTGGAGCAGCGGATTATGTTGAAGGATATTGAAAACGCACGACGACTGGGAGTCGACGGTGTGGTGATAGGCTGTCTCACCCCTGAAGGGGAAGTGGATATGACGCGTAACCGTGAATTGCTGGTGGCTGCAGAAGGAATGAGTGTAACCTTTCACCGTGCGTTCGACATGTGCCGCGACCCGTTTGAAAGCCTGGAGCGGATCATTGAACTGGGGTGCGAAAGGATACTTACCTCGGGGCAACAACCCAGAGCAGAACAAGGCATTAACCTTTTGAATAAATTGGTGGAGAAAGCTGGCGATCGAATTATCATCATGCCGGGCAGCGGTGTGAATGCCGGCAATATTGCCAAGCTGGCAAGAGAGACCAATGCCAGGGAATTTCATCTTTCTGCCCGTGAATCGGTAGGAAGCGGCATGACCTATCGCAATCCCAATCTGAAAATGGGGGGCGAGGCAATTCTGATAGACGAGTATAAACGGGAGATTACCAGTTCCAATAAGGTGGCGGAGACGCTGATTGCATGGAAAAATAACACTGAATAAACGATTCATATAAATTTACAGACATGAAGAAAATCAATACACTACAACTAGTGATTGCGTTTACATTTTTTCTCGTTTCCTGTAATAAGAGAGGAAGTGGGATGGCAGAAGCCGATTATGACGTGATACCTCTGCCCAATCATATCAGTGTCACCAAAGAAACAGCCTTTATGCTCTCGGAATCGACCAAAATTGTCTTTCCCGCAGAAAATAAAAAGATGCAACGCAACGCTGAATTCCTGGCAGAATATCTGAAACAGTCGTCCGGAATACAAACGGACGTGACAACTATGGCTCCCGGACGGGATGCCATTACTCTGTCAGCAGAACTTCAGCACGACAACCCGGAGGCTTACCACATTGAAATCAACGAGCGGGAGATACGCATAGAGGGCGCTTCGGAAGCAGCCGTCTTCTATGGCATACAAACGCTGTACAAATCGGTTCCTGTAGGAAACCACGCACAGGTATCCTTCTCATCGGCCACCATAGACGACGCACCCCGGTTTGCCTATCGTGGCATGATGCTTGATGTAGCACGCCATTTTCGGTCGGTCGATTTTGTCAAAAAATACATCGACCTGCTGGCATTACACAACATCAACCGCTTCCACTGGCACCTTACCGACGACCAGGGATGGCGTATCGAATCAGACTCCTATCCCAAGCTTGTGGAAATGGGTTCTACACGCAAAGAAACAGTGATTGGACGTAATACGGGCGAGTACGACGGTATACCCCACAGTGGCTTCTATACCAAAGAAGAGCTCAAAGAGGTGGTAAAATACGCCGAAGAGCGTTATATCACTATCATTCCCGAAGTGGACTTACCAGGCCATATGCTGGCAGCACTGGCTGCATACCCCGAACTGGGATGTACCGGTGGCCCCTATGAAGTGGCGCGTGAGTGGGGTGTGTTCGACGATGTGCTCTGCCCCGGAAAGGAAAAGACTTTTACTTTCCTGGAGGCAGTGCTGACCGAGGTGATGGAGATATTTCCTTCTAAGTACATCCATATTGGTGGCGACGAAGCTCCCAAGACACGCTGGAAGGAGTGTCCGGACTGTCAGGCGCGCAGCAAAGAACTGGGGCTCAAGAATCAAAAGGGGCACATGGCAGAACATTATCTGCAGAGCTATGTAACTGCACGTATTGAGAAGTTCCTGAACGACCGGGGCCGCAGCATCATTGGCTGGGACGAAATACTGGAGGGTGAACTGGCTCCCCACGCTACAGTAATGTCGTGGCGCGGCATGGAAGGGGGCATAAAGGCAGCACAGATGGGGCACGACGTGATTATGACACCCACCACCTACTGTTACTTTGACTATTACCAAACGCAGTATACTGACGAAGAGCCGCTCGCCATCGGTGGTTTTCTTCCCCTGGAGCAGGTCTATAGCTTTGAGCCGGCACCCGACCAGCTTACAGAAGAACAAGAAACCCATATCCTGGGCGCACAGGCCAACTTATGGACAGAATATATCAAGGAGCCGGAGCATGTGGAATATATGACTCTGCCGCGACTGGCAGCCATGAGTGAGGTACAATGGATACAACCCGGGAAGAAAAACTATGACCATTTTTTGAAGCGATTGCCACAACTACTTGCACTCTACGACAAGCTGGGTTACAACTACGCCACCCATGTGTTCGATATGAAAGCAACACTCAAGGCCAACTTCGAGACAAACGCGCTGGATGTAATCTTCAGCACCATTGATGACGCACCGGTTTATTATACACTCGACGGCAGTGAACCCGATGAGTCGTCGGCGCGCTATGAAAATAAACTCTCTATCAGGGAAGCCGCCGAGCTGAAGGCGGTAGCCATACGCAATGGGAAAAAGAGCAAGGTTTTCAACGAAAAGATATCGATTAGCAAGTCATCCTATATGCCCACCGAGTTGTTCACCACACCGGCGCCCGGTTATATCTACGAGGGTGCATCCATGCTAGTGGATGGTCTCAACGGTAACAGCACCAACTACCGTACGGGGCGCTGGATAGGTTTCCAGGAAGACAACATGGTGGCAGTGATCGACCTGCTGCAGCCTACGGAGATCAGCAAGGCAGAGATTCATAATGTGGTGGTGACGGGCGACTGGATCTTCGATGCATCGGAGATCACCATCGAATCTTCTGCAGACAATCAAACATTTACCCCGGTAATCAGCATGCCCGTTGTCGATGAGAAGAATGAGCACCGGTCAGACATCTCCACGCATCTGCTTACGTTTGATCCCGTTACGGCACGCTACTTCAGGGTAACAGTGAAACCTTCGGTAATACCGGAATGGCACCCGGGAAAAGGGAATCGTGCCTTTATCTTTGTCGATGAGATCCGCCTGGATTGACAGCCTATAAAGTGAGAAGCGTACTCCTGTGAAAAGTTGTACTGCTTTTGCGACAAAACAAACAGGGACTGTCTCTCTAGTAAGGCAATCCCTGTCTGTTTAGATTGGGATGATTACTAATTCAGGCCAGGGTCATTGAAGGTGTCGCCCTGGCTGATATCACCCGTTTGCATTCCTTTTCGGAACCAGTGAGTACGCTGGGCAGCGGTACCATGCGTAAAGGAATCAGGTACGCTGTAGCCCATCGATCGCTTCTGAATGGTATCGTCACCCACGGCGGTAGTTGCACTGATGGCCGACTCCAGATCACCCGGTTCAAGTAGGATCATGTTCATCTTTTGGGCATGGTGGACCCAGACGCCTGCCAGAAAATCGGCCTGCAGCTCGAGCTTCACATTCAGCCTGTTTTGTTCGGTTTCACTGATGCGCCCCCGGTACCGGTTCACATGGTCAATAATTCCAAGCAGCTTCTGTACATGATGTCCCACTTCATGGGCCGTCACATAAGCCATGGCAAGATCGCCTTTGGCGCCAAAATCAGACTTCAACTGATGAAAAAAGTTCAGGTCGATATACATCTTCTGGTCTGCAGGGCAATAAAACGGCCCCACGGCAGCAGTGGCACCACCACATTCCGATACTGTCTCGTCGGTAAAGGTTACCAGCGTAGGATTCACATAGCTCTGCTGCAGCTGCGTCCTGAATATTTCGCTCCACACGTCGTTGGCACTGTTGAATACACCCAGGGTGAATACCTTGAGTTCTTCGTTTTCGTTGGCCCGGGAGGGGTCTGTCACTTCTGTCGACTGCCCAGGCACCACGCTGTTCACCATATCCACTGCCTGAAAGGGATTTTGTCCCAGCAACAGTGCAATAATGACAATTACAATGGCTCCCACACCGCCCAGGGCGGCATTCTTTCTGCCTCTTCCCCTACCCCTGCGGTCCTCGAAATTGGCCTCACTGTCGTTTCTATTGATCCACTTCATGTGATTGGAGATTTATTTTCACTCTCATAAGGCCGTAGCTGTGCCCGTTTCACGTATAAGACCTTACAGTTTTCTGATTTTCACATTGCGGAACCAGACCGTATAACCATGATCCTGCAAGCCGATGTATCCGTCGTGTGCGATTCCATCGGTAAAGCCGGGAAAGTTTTTAAACTTACTCTTCTGGACCAGTTCGTCCCATTCTTTGGTCCAGAGTGTATACTCTACCACTTTTTTCCCATTCTGAATATGCGTTACTTTTCCATCCTTTATCCTCACCACAATGTTGTTCCATTGTCCCGCCGGATGAACGGTGGCGGGATCGGCAGCAATCATATCATAGAGCGATCCGGCCTTGTGACTGTCAATTTTATTGTCGCTGGCCCGCTCATTGTCAAGTACCTGAATCTCGGGGGCGGCATAATAAATGGGTTTACCAGGTATTTCATGCACATAGTAGAAAATGCCCGAGTTGGCCTGATCACCTGCCTTCCAGTCCAATGACAGTTCAAAATCGGTAAACACTTTCCCGGCAAAAATAATATCTCCGTTACCACCACGTCCCGGCTTCGACGGATCTGCCGGCACCACCTTCATGGCTCCTTCTTCGATCTGCCAGTTTTTTGGCATTTCTGTTCCGTTATATTGTCTCCATCCGGAGAAATCTTTTCCGTTGAACAAAAGTACCCATCCAGCTTTCTTTTCTTTTTTCGTTAATCTGTTCGTTCCCTGTGCCTGTGTGTTAACAGAAAATGCGATCAACAACATCAGTGTACCAAAATAAAGCAATTTTCTTTTCATTTTTTATTTTTATTAGATTGTGAAAGTTCTTATTTTTCTGTTTTTTTTAGCCATTCATCCACAAGAGTGGCATCATATCCCAATTCTCCCGCTTTTTTAAAATCGGCCCGGGCGGCAATTTTGTCGAATTGTTCATAGCGCACCCTGCCGCGCAAAAAGAAGAAATAGGGATTACCTCCCTGGGTATCTTCCACTGCACGCAAATCGGCCGAGGCCCTGAATATCTGGTCCGTATTCACATAACACTCAGCACGGTTCATGTAAAAACTGGGATCTGAAGGCTGCTCAGACTGTATCAGGGTAGTATATATTTTTTCTGCTGCCTGCCAGTTATCATCCAGCTTATAAATCAGCGCCTTACTCAACTGTGTATAGAGATTGCGGGAATCGATCTGCTCCGACTTTTTAAAATCGTTTTCAGCCTTTGTTCTGTCATGCTGTTCAAGATACAGCAGGCCGCGGCGGTAGTATGCTTCCACATCATCCGGATAACGACGGATAAGGGTATCATAATCTTCCATGGCCTCACTGAATCTCTCCATGTCACACAGCAGGGAAGCCCTGTTATGGAGTACCAGCTCCGGCATGGGATTGTTGGACAAAGATGCCGTGAAGGATACGTAGGCATCGTCGAACATGCCAAGCTGACGCTGTAGTATCCCCAGGTTTAGCAACAGCACAGGGTTATTTTCATTTGCAGGCTCCATCGACATCGCCTTTTGCAGCAACACTGCGGCACTGTCTAACCGGTCAGCCTCAATATATGCCGCAGATTGTTCCACCAACTCTTCGTAACTTTGACCTAACAGCCGTGAAACAGGGAACAGCAATATAAGAAAAAATGACAAAAAAAATAACCTCATACTCAGTTTATGACGTGCAGATGTAGACAGCAAATTTAATCAAAAATATTTATCTTTGCCGCCAGATTCCCAAAAAATAGAAATTAACATGTTATTCCCAATTTCCGGCTTACCGGCCGGTTCACTGACAGATTCCCTGATAAGCCGTCTTTCGGCAGATTCACAAAAAAGCTCTACTGCCGAACTGATCAAAAAAGGCCGTTTCGATGAGTTGCTCGATCAGTTTGTCACAGGCAGTATCGACTTCCTCGGTAAGTTGATGATCGCGCTGCTCATCTTCTATGTGGGAAAATGGATTATCAGACGGATTGCAGGATTTTTCGGAAAGGTGTTCAACAAACGTATTGAAGATCGTGCACTGCGAAGTTTTCTTATAAACATTGTGAACATCACCCTTTTCTCTGTACTCATAATACTGATCATCAATATTGTAGGGACAAAGACTGTTTCCATTGCTGCGTTGATCGGTTCTGTGGGACTGGCGGTGGGACTGGCTGTGAAAGACAACCTGGCCAACTTTGCCGGAGGTGTGATGCTACTCTTCAATAAGCCCTTCAGGGGAGGAGATTACATTGAGGCACAAGGTGCGGCCGGTACGGTACAGTCGGTTGGTATCCTCTACACTACCCTCACCACATTCGACAACAAGACCATTCACATTCCAAATGGGCCCCTCTCCACCGGCAACATCGTAAATTACAGCACCCAGGCAACACGTCGCGTGGATCTGACCGTAAATGTGGATTATGGATCGGACGTGGAGCTGGTGAAACGTCTGTTGCTCGATATTGCGGAGAAGCATCCCCAGGTGTTGCATGATCCTGCCCCTTTTTCACGGATGGTGAAGATGAACGATAGCTCCATCGATTTTGTACTGAGGGTATGGACGCTCGCCGCTGATTTCTGGCCGGTCACTTACGACCTGAACGAACAAGCATACGAGGCGCTGATTATACACGGCCTGAATATACCATTCCCGCAGATGACCATACATCTGGCAGAAAATCAGAATTCGGAATTAAAATGAAAATGGATGTTTTTGAAATCCTGCTGTGCCATCATCAGAATGTAGTTTGATTCGGCCAGAAAGACATCCCTGCCCTCCTTGTCGTGGGCCATATACTGAAACTTGCGCTTTTTGAAGTCGGCCAGCTGCACCGCATCGCCGCTCTCAATCCAGCACGCTTTATAGAGGTTAATCGGTTCCCAGCGGCACTGTGCACCATACTCATGCAATAGACGGTACTGGATGACCTCAAACTGGAGCTGCCCTACTGTGCCAATGATTCTTCTCCCGTTAAACTGATTCACAAAGAGTTGCGCTACCCCTTCATCCATCAGTTGTTCTACGCCCCTTTGCAACTGCTTAGACTTCATGGGATCGGCATTCTCAATATATTTAAACATCTCGGGCGAGAAACTGGGCAGCCCCTTGAAGTGAAGCAGTTCGCCCGAGGTGAGGGTGTCACCTATCTTGAAATTGCCATTGTCGGGCAACCCCACGATGTCACCCGCATAGGCTTCGTCGAGAATCTCCTTCTTCTGAGCCATAAAGGCGGTGGGTGAAGAGAACTTCATCATCCGGTTGAAACGCACATGCCTGTAGTTCACATTGCGTTCAAACTTACCGGAACACACTTTCACAAATGCAATACAGGAACGGTGATTGGGATCCATGTTGGCATGGATCTTGAATACGAAGCCACTGAATGCCTCCTCGTATGGATCCACAGTTCGCTCTTCGGCCCGTACCTGACGAGGCGACGGTGCAATCTCGACGAAGCAGTCGAGGAGCTCCTTCACGCCGAAGTTATTCAGTGCTGACCCAAAGAAGACCGGTGCTAGCTCTCCGGCAAGGTATGCTTCCTGCTCAAAGTCCGGATAGACTTCAGTAATCAACTCTACATCATCGCGCAGTTTTTTCGCTAACTTGTCGCCGATATGTTTTTCCAGACCGGACGACTGCAAGTCGAGATGTACCGACTTCGTGACAACCTGCTTGCTGGGTTGATATAGGTCGAGGCTCTCCTGATATAGGTTGTAGACTCCGCGAAAACGTTCTCCCATATCAACAGGCCAGCTTAGTGGTCTCACTGAAATCTGGAGTTCTTCTTCCAGCTCGTCGAGGATGTCGAAAGGATCCTTTCCTTCGCGATCCATCTTGTTTACGAAGATCATGACCGGCGTCTTTCGCATGCGGCAGACTTCCATCAGCCTGCGTGTCTGGGTCTCCACTCCCTTTGCCACATCAACCACCACAATCACGCTATCCACGGCTGTAAGCGTACGGAACGTGTCTTCGGCAAAATCCTGGTGCCCGGGGGTATCGAGAATATTGATTTTATGATTATTATATTCGAAACCCATCACCGAGGTGGCAACTGATATACCGCGCTGCTTCTCTATCTCCATCCAGTCGGAGGTAGCCGTTTTCTTTATCTTGTTCGACTTGACGGCACCCGCTACGTGGATAGCACCGCCAAAGAGCAGTAATTTCTCAGTCAATGTGGTTTTTCCCGCGTCGGGGTGGCTGATGACAGCGAAGGTACGCCGTCGTTGAATCTCTTCTTTGATCGTCATTATTTAATTAGCATTCAGCTTTGTTGATAAAACTTTATTGATACAGCGGCTCAGGGCTTCCTCCCACCTGGGTATTTCCACATTAAAGGCGGATGCTATTTTGGACAAGTCCATCACGCTATATGCCGGGCGGCAGGCATCCGAGGGATACTCGTGCGATTGTATGGGGATGAGTTCACAGGTGGTGATGCCCGCAAGCCTTTTTATTGCTTCGGCAAACCGGAACCAGGTGGTTTCTCCTTTGTTTGAAAAGTGATAGATACCTGTTTTCCATTCCTGCTCTTCGGCGAATTGCAAGATGTGGATCACCATCTCCGCCAGGTCGGCTGCGTACGTCGGACCGCCCCACTGGTCGTCCACGATGGTCAGTCGTTCTCTTTCCTGCATAAGCCGCATCATGGTCTTTACAAAGTTTGTGCCATATTCTGAGTACAACCAGGAGGTACGCAGGATGACCCAGTCACCTCCCCCAGCCTGTAATGCTTCCTCACCGGCCAGTTTTGTACGGCCATAGACCGACAGTGGTTTTACGGAAGCCGTCTCTTTGTAAGGAACAACCGATAAACCATCGAATACGAAATCGGTAGAAATATGAATCACTTTCACGCCCCTTTTCACGGCCACCTGCGCAATGTTAGCTACTGCGGTGACATTGATGGCGGTTGCCTTCTCCATATCTTTCTCCGCTCTGTCTACCGCGGTGTAGGCCGCGCAGTTAATCAGATATTGAATCCGGTGTTCGTCCACAAAGGTATCAATCTGACGAATGTCAGTGATATCCAGCACGTCGGCATCGGTAAAAAAGAAGCAAAAGGGAAGGTTCATTCGGGATGCTATTGCTTTAATCTCGCTACCCAGCTGTCCGTTTGCACCGGTAACCAGTACATTCTTCTGCACCAGCCCGTAAAAATACTGCTGTTTGGGTGTCTCCTTCTCGGTACCGCCCAGGGTCTTGCTTAATCCTGTAAATATGGGCATAGTGTTTGATTATACTTCAGAATCTTCTTCGTCGATGGTTTTATATTTTAGAGACAACCGCCGTAACAGTGCGGTGATCTGGGTGACGGCAGCCTGCGTTTCAGCAGATATTTCCCGTTGCTGCAACTTCAGGAACATATATCCGTAAAGTGCCGTGAAGCAGGTCTCCAGTTCCGGCGCCTGCTTGTCGGCTCCCCTTGCCCGCAATGACACAATGTGTGGCAGGGTATTATAGTAGAGAGCAATATATTCCGACTCTTTGGGATCCTTCAGCAACCGCAGGTGCAGGTCGGTAAGCTCAAGAACAATGTTCTGGTTGATCTGAAGGTGTCCCTCATTCCGAAGTCCTTCCGACTTCATCATCATGATAAGGCCCTCATACCAGTCTCGTGCCGCAGCACGTTCCTCCGCTGTCTGATAAGCAGAATTGATGACTGATTGCTGTACCTTATCTATATCCAGTTCACAGGCTCTCAAAAGGTCCTCTGTCTGCCACATGTAGAGCAGATATTCTGCAATGTTGTCTCGTTTTGTTGGAATGTTCATAGGGATGCCGGCTATTCGGGATGATCGCTCACCAGAAACTTTTCACTAAATTTGCCACAAAAATACAACTTTATGCGCAAGTTTCAACAAAACGACACCTCATTTCACATCATTGAGTCGGGTTATTTCCTGGGCGACGGCGGTGTGATGTTCGGTCCGGTACCAAAAAAATACTGGTCGGCGAAGTATAAGGTAGATGAAAAAAACATGTGCGTGATGTCACTCCGCTGCCTCTTCATTGTCAGTGGCGACCGCCGGATACTGGTCGATAACGGACTTGGGAACAAGCATGCATCGAAGTTGAAATTCTTTCAGCCTTTCGAACAGAGAGATGTCAGAGAGGAAATACGGAAGATTGGCTATGAACCGGAAGAAGTGACTGATGTGATTCTCACCCACCTTCATTTCGATCATTGCGGAGGGAGTACCGTCCTTAACGAGGTTCGGAAAACTGTTCCCACTTATCCAAACGCCACCTACCACCTGAGTCTGAAACAGTGGCAGAACTACCGGAGCCCTTCGCTCTTCGAGCAGGGATCATTCTATCCAGAAAATATTGAACCAGTCTACGACGCGGGGCAGCTACAGTTTGTGCTGGACGATTTGCAACTGAATGAGCAGGTACGGCTTGAGCTTTACGATGGTCACACACCCGGCCAGATTGTGGTGCTGTTCAATGCCGAAGCAGGAAACTACGCCTTTCCGGGTGATGTGGTTCCCACCTCACTCAACCTGGCTCTCAACTGGCTCTCTGCATACGACAACAGTGCGGCAGTGGCCATGGAGGAGAAAAAACGATTTATGGAGAAAGCCAAAGCAGATAAGCGCACGCTGATCTTTTATCACGACGCATACACACCTTCGGCCCGGTTATGACTTTTTTCCAATGCTGCCGCAGTTAGGTTCCACTGGTTGAAGAGGTCCCTTTCGATTCAGCCTTGCGGTATCCATGCCACCTTTTCATTTATCATTATCACATCATGCATGAGCTGGTTACACGGGGATATATCGTCGTCTCTGGCTGATACCGGGTTAGTACAGGATATGGAAAAGCTGCCGATGAAATCCGCAGGGCCGCCTACGGTTTTTGAGAAAATTAATTAACTTTGCACTTTTCAACACTTTGACAGAAATTATTTACCAATTGATATTTGTCATCAAATTATTACACTCATGAAGCGAGTTTTATTTATTACATTTGCATTTATGGCTATACTGGCATGCAACAATTCGCAAAAATCCGGCACGACATCCGACGAAAAAGGATCGGTTTTTTTTACCGAATTCGACACCCCTTACGGCACACCCCCGTTCGACCAGATTGAGTTTGCCGATTACAGACCGGCTTTTCTGGCAGGGATGAAGGGACAAACCGCCGAGATCGCAGCAATTGCCAACAACACGGAGGCCCCCACCTTCGAAAACACGATTGTAGCCCTGGACAATAGCGGGAGATTGTTATCGCGCGTATCGCGTGTATTCTACGGACTGAAAAGCTCCGAGACAAACGATTCCATTCAGGCGCTGGCCGAAGAGCTGTCTCCTCTCCTGTCGGAGCACAGCGACAACATCTACCTGAACGAAATGTTGTTCAAACGTATTAAAACGGTGCACGACGACACCACGGGATTAAACCTGACTGCAGAGGAATATCGACTGCTGGACGATTATTACAAAAGTTTTGTACGCTCCGGTATCATGCTGGAAGAATCAGACAAGGAGCGGCTTCGGGAGATCAACAAAGAACTGTCCGCCCTCACTCTCAGGTTTGGAAGCAACCTGTTGAAAGAAACAAACGGATATAAACTTGTGATCGACAAGGAGGCCGATCTTGCGGGTCTCCCGGAAGGGGTCATCACTGCCGCTGCCGATGCCGCCAAAGCTGCCGGTGAAGAAGGTAAATGGGTCTTTGGCCTGCAAAAACCCAGCTGGCTGCCCTTCTTGCAGTACTCCGAAAAACGCGATCTGCGTGAAAAGCTGTACAAGGCCATGTACATGCGCGGCGACAACGACAATGAGAACGACAACAAACAGATCATCAACGATATTGTAAACCTGCGCATAGAAAAGGCACAGATGCTGGGTTTTGATACCCACGCCGATTTCATCCTTGCAGAGAACATGGCCAAGACTCCGGCAAATGTATACAAACTGCTGAATGAAGTGTGGGAGTATGCCCTGGCACAGTCTAAAAAGGAAGCAACTGAGTTGCAGGCACTCATTGATGCGGAAGGAGGAGGCTTTAAACTGGCTTCGTGGGACTGGTGGTATTATGCCGAGAAACTACGCCAGCAAAAGTATGCCCTCAATGAAGAAGAGCTGAAGCCCTACTTTAAGATGGAAAACGTACGGGAAGGAGTTTTCACTGTAGCCAACAAACTATACGGACTGAACTTCAAAAAACTGGACAATATTGCCGTATACAACCCGGAGGTGGAAGTGTACGAAGTGACCGATGCCGACGGTTCTCACCTTTCCGTTTTTTATACAGATTATTTTCCCCGTTCCGGCAAAAATGCAGGTGCATGGATGAGTAGCTTCCGCGGTCAGCAAGTACTCGACGGCATAAATATCCGTCCCTTGATTTATAACGTAGGCAACTTCACCCGTCCCACCGAGACAACGCCCTCGCTGCTGACTCTGGACGAAGTAGAGACGCTTTTTCACGAGTTCGGACATGCCCTGCACGGCATGCTGTCGGATGTAACCTATGCCGGCCTTTCCGGGACCAACGTATCGCGTGACTTTGTGGAACTTCCTTCACAGATCATGGAACACTGGGCTTTTCATCCCGATGTACTAAAACTATATGCCAGACATTATCAGACTGGCGAAGTAATTCCCGACGGACTGATTGCAAAAATTGATGCCGCCTCCAAATTCAATATGGGCTTTACTACCGCCGAGTTTGTAGCTGCCGCCCTGCTCGATATGGATTATCATACGCAGCGGGAGATAAAAAAGATTGATGTACGCGAATTTGAAAAACAATCGATGGCTAAAATCGGCCTGATTGACGAAATCATTCCTCGCTACCGCAGTACCTACTTCTCACACATCTTCAGTGGCGGATATTCTGCCGGGTACTATGCTTATCTCTGGGCCGAAGTGCTGGATGCCGATGCCTTCCAGGCATTTGTGGAGAAGGGTATTTTCGACAAGGAAACAGCCCGGTTGTTCCGTGACAACGTCCTTTCGAAAGGCAATACCGAAGATCCCATGGTACTGTACAAGAAATTCAGGGGTGCCGAGCCCAATCCGGTATACCTGCTGAAAAACAGGGGTTTCATAAAGTAAACAGTACTGTATAACATCATCACCAGGTTCATCCTGCATGGCTAATAATTGATTATTACAGAAACTCCTAATCCACTTTGATATCGCCGGATTCATTTACAGAAAATAAATCCGGCGATATTGTTCTTAAAAAGATAAAAAAAACGTATATTTGCACGCTCAAAACCAGGGGGCATTGCATGTGCCTTAAATTTTATATGTTCGTATCAGTTAGCAACCTGAGAAATAGTAATTGTAAACAAAAGTAATATTGAAATGCAAAACAAAGGATTTATTAAAGTTTTCAGTATTATCCTGACAGCCATCTGTCTCTTCTATTTGTCTTTCACCATAGTGGGAAGGCAATATAACAAGAAAGCGGATCAATACGCCAATGGAAACTTAGCCCTGAAGAATCATTATTTTGATTCGTTATCCACGGAGAAAGTGTATCTGAACTATACACTGAAACAAATTCGTGAAAAAGAGATCGGTCTGGGTCTCGACCTGAAGGGGGGGATGAATGTCGTACTTGAAATAGATGCATCACAGGTACTTGCCTCACTGGCCAACACCGATGACCCCCTGTTTAACCAGGCGCTGAAAGAGACCATCGTACAGAACCGTCGTGGCAGCTCAGCCGACTTCATCTCGCTATTCCAGCAAAACTACGAACGAATCAGCCCCGACGGAAAGCTGGCAAACATTTACAGCATCACCATGGGCGACAGGGTAAGTCCTACTGCAACCAACAACGAAGTGATTGCTGTATTGCGCAAGGAGCTGAAGAGCGTGGCCGATAATTCGTTTAACGTACTTGCCACACGTATAGACCGCTTCGGAGTTGTAGCACCCAATATTCAACGCCTGGACCGTGCTGAACGTATTCTGGTGGAACTTCCCGGAATCACCGAACCAGAGCGTGTACGCAACCTGTTGCAGGGAAGTGCCAATCTGGAGTTCTGGAAGACCTACAACGTGAACGAGCTGGGAATGTATTTCAACGAGATGAATGCCAGATCGGGCGAGTATGCCTTGGCAAAAAGAACGGAGATTGCCGACACGTTCGCGGTTGAAGCATCCCTGCAGGACTCTCTCTCGGCCACTTTGCCAGCACTGACCGACTCCACGGAAGCGTTGTTGCCGGGCGAAGAAACTGAAACCGTTGTCACAAAAAGCTTTGTAGAATATTTCAACGAGCCTTATTTTGCCATGAGCGGCGCTTCTGGACCTATTGTAGGTAGCGTATCAAAGCTCGATACTGCCGCTGTGAACTTTCTTCTCCAGCGTTATAAAGATATTTTCCCTGCAGACGTAAGATTTAAATGGGGATTCAAACCAATTGATCAGCGGGAGACCTACTTCCAGCTATTTGCATTGAAGGGTGACGGCAGCAAACGCGGGCCGGCACTGGGTGGCGATGTGATCACCAATGCACGTGCCGACCAGGGTCAGCAAGGCTCCGCCTGGGAAGTAACCATGTCGATGAACTCATCGGGAGCCAGTCGCTGGGCCACCATCACTGGTGCGGAGATTGGAAAATCAATTGCCATTGTACTGGACAATTACGTATATTCTGCACCCACGGTAAATGGACGCATAGACGGCGGACGTTCCTCCATCACCGGCAACTTCACGCCACAGGAGGCACAGGACCTGGAGAACGTGCTCAAGTCCGGTAAAATGCAGGCCGGCGTGCGTATCGTGCAGGAAGATGTGGTGGGTCCCTCCCTGGGACAGGAAGCAATCCAGGACGGTCTTATTTCGTTCATCATTGCTCTGGTCGTACTTTTTGTCTTCACCTGCATGTTATATGGTTTTACACCGGGCATGGTTATCAATGCGGCATTGCTTCTGAACTTCTTCTTTACTCTGGGAGCTCTTGCAGCATTCCAGGCCGTGCTCACCCTCCCGGGTATTGCCGGTATGATCCTCTCGCTCGCCATGGCTGTGGATGCGAACGTGCTCATCAATGAGCGTATCAAGGAAGAGCTCGCGGCAGGCAAGACCTTGCGCAGAGCACTCGAAGACGGATACAAAAATGCCTTCTCGGCTATTTTCGACTCCAACCTGACCACAATCATCACCGGCGTCATCCTGGCCATCTTCGGGGCAGGCGCCATCAGAGGATTCGCAATTACCCTGATTATCGGTATCGCAGCGTCATTCCTTACGGCCGTATTCCTGACACGACTTGTGTACGAAAATCTTTTTGCCAAGGACAAATGGCAGAATCTCACCTTCAATACGGCTTTCTCAAAAGCAATCTTCAAGGAGTATAACTACAACTTTATCCATAATAGCAAAAGAATACTGCTGATTATCGGCGTTTTCGTTGTTGTCAGCATTGTTTCGCTGTTTACCCTGAAGATGAACGTGGGTATCGACTTCACCGGCGGCCGCAACTATATCGTCCGATTCGATCAGCCGGTTAAAACGGGAGAAGTACAGAATGCACTTGTACCCATCTTCGGCGAATCTGTACGTGTCATCACCATTGGAACAAGCAATCAGGTACGTATCTCCACGAACTATATGATTGAAACGGAAGGCGAAAATGTGGAACAGGAACTGCGTGATCTGCTGGGTCAGGGACTGGAAGAATTCATCACACCCGGAAAAACGATAGAAGATCACATCCAGAGTTCACAGAAAGTAGGTCCGAGCATCGCCGAGGACATGATCCGGAATGCATTCCTGGCACTGACAATTGCACTGATCTGTATGGGTCTTTACATCCTGTTCCGGTTCAACAACTTTGCATTCTCGGTAGGCACCGTGGCTGCACTTGCCATAGATACCTTCGCCGTAATCGGTCTTTATTCGTTGCTATGGAAGATAGTGCCCTTCTCCATGGAGATCGACCAGACCTTCGTAGCGGCCATCCTGACCATCGTGGGGTACTCCATCAATGACAAGGTGGTGGTGTTCGACCGTGTGCGTGAATACACGCAACTCTATCCGAAACGCGGCCTGCTGGCACTGTTCAACGATTCCATGAATGCTACCCTTGCCCGTACTATTAACACCGGGTTGAGTACCATCCTCGTGATCATTTGTATCCTTTTCTTCGGAGGTGATGCAGTACGCAGCTTCGTGTTTGCCATGCTTATCGGAGTTGTTGTGGGAACTGTAACCAGCTTGTTCGTGGCAGCTCCGGTAGCTTATAAAATGCTGAGTAATCAACAAAATAAAAAGCTTGCCGATACAAAATAACAAATAATGTTTTTTATCCGGAAACGGGCGGCTTATTTGCTGCCCGTTTTCTTTTTGTATTCCTTTTTTTTTACTACTTTTGCATCCTGTTAAACAAGCCACAATAGCTCAGTTGGTAGAGTAACGCATTCGTAACGCGTGGGTCGCGAGTTCAAGTCTCGCTTGTGGCTCTTCATATGCTCCGTGCTAATTTATATTAATTCCCGAATCACCCCCCTTTTTTTTGTATCTTTGTGAAAACGGTTGTCAATGAACAGTCGTGTAAATAATCATTAAAGTATTCTATGAATGAATTAATGGGGCGTATTTCCCAAATCATAGGGCCCGTGATTGATGTTCATTTTGAGTTTTCAAATCCACAGGAAATAAAATTACCTGCCATCCACGACGCACTCTATGTGAAACGAAGTGACGGAGAGGAGGTTTTTCTTGAGGTCCAGCAACATATCGGCGAAAATATTGTCCGAACCGTTGCCATGGAGAGCACAGACGGACTCAGCCGCGGCCTTTCAGTGAAAGCTTTGGGTCGCCCCATCAGTGTGCCCGTGGGCGAACAGATAAAAGGCAGATTGCTCAATGTGGTGGGTCGTCCCATCGACGGACTTTCAAAGCTCACCCGCAACAATCAGTATCCCATCCACCGAAAAGCACCCCTGTTTGAAGATCTCGTCACTTCCGAAGAAATCCTTTTCACGGGCATAAAGGTGATCGACCTGCTCCAGCCTTATCTGAAGGGTGGAAAGATCGGACTCTTTGGCGGTGCCGGCGTAGGAAAAACGGTCATCATCATGGAGCTGATCAACAATATTGCCAAAGGGCACAATGGCTACTCCGTCTTTGCAGGTGTGGGTGAACGCACCCGCGAGGGAAACGACCTGCTTAGAGAGATGATCGCTTCCAACGTAATCAGGTATGGCGAAGATTTCAAAAAAAATATGGAAGCCGGACAGTGGGATCTCAGCAAGGTGAACTATGAAGAGATTAAAAAATCGCAGGCAACGCTGGTCTTCGGACAAATGAATGAGCCTCCTGGAGCCCGCGCATCGGTTGCCCTCACCGGGCTGGCTGTAGCCGAATCTTTTCGAGATGAGGGAGGTGCCGGAAGCGACATACTGCTTTTTATAGACAACATTTTCCGTTTCGTGCAGGCAGGATCGGAAGTTTCAGCCCTGCTCGGGCGCATGCCCTCTGCTGTGGGCTACCAGCCCACGCTGGCGTCGGAGATGGGCACCCTGCAGGAAAGGATTGCTTCCACAAAATATGGTTCCATCACCTCGGTTCAAGCTGTTTACGTACCGGCCGATGACCTTACCGACCCGGCACCGGCAACCACCTTCAGCTATCTTGACGCCTCCACCGTACTCAGCCGCAAGATCGCCTCACTGGGGATCTACCCGGCGGTGGATCCGCTTGAGTCCTCCTCCCGTATCCTGGAACCTCATATCGTTGGAGAGGAGCATTACAACACTGCTATGCGTGTTAAACAAATACTCCAGCGCTACAAGGAGCTACAGGATATTATCTCCATCCTCGGCATGGAGGAACTTTCCGATGAAGACCGGCTCACGGTGAACCGTGCCCGTAAGGTACAACGCTTCCTGTCTCAGCCCTTCTTCATGGCGGCGCAGTACACCGGCCAGCCGGGGGTAATGGTTTCTATAGAAGATTCCATCAAAGGATTCCGAATGATCCTCGACGGAGAACTCGACCGTTACCCTGAAGCGGCGTTTATGAATGTAGGTACCATTGAACAAGCCATAGAAAAAGGCGATGAACTGTTAAGACAAACCGAAAGTGCCAAATGATACTTGAAATCGTCACACCGGAACAAACATTTTTCAGAGGTGAAGTGGATTCGGTCACCCTGCCGGGCGTGTCGGGCTCATTTCAGATACTTAACAATCACGCTCCCCTCATCTCCTCACTCAAAAAGGGTATGCTTGCATTTTCAGCCGACGGAAAGGAAAGTGAGATGGAAATAACAGATGGCTTTGTGGAGGTGAATCATAACAATGTGACGGTTCTTATTGACAAAATAAGAAATATGTAACAAGATAAAAAGCTGAAGACATGATGAAAATGACCAAATATTTTCTTATCTTTCACACGGGCATGCTCCTTGTGACTGGATTTGGCATGTGGTTCATACTCAAGTGGCTGTTTCCAGAAACGCTGGTCAGAAGTTATCCCGTGATTCCCATTTTCTTTTACCTGCTCGGGCTCGTCTTCATCTATGTATTCAATCATAACTCTGACAATAAACCGGAGAAGATCGTAAATACCTACATGCTCATGCGCATGATCAAGATTTTTGTTTCGGCCGTAATCCTGTTTACATACTGGATTGTGGATAAAACCAATATTCGGAATTTTGCTGTCATTTTTGTTATTTTTTACGTCATCAACCTCATCTGGGAAACCTATATTTACCTGAGAATGGAGATGTACATTAAATATAAGGGAGATCAGAAAAAACCGCCCCGGGAGCGTATAGATTAATGAAAAAAAACAAGCATATTCAGGGCCTTCTGGCCGCTTTTATACTTTTGCTTTCTGCTCCCCTGCTCTCTGCAGAGAACAGCAGTGTATTACCGGAGGAAGAGTTGAACGTGAAAGAATTTATTCTGGAACACCTGGCCGATTCCTATGAATGGCATATTGTAGGCCACGGCGAAAGAGAACTCACGGTGCCTCTTCCCGTCATTCTCCACAGCAAAGCCTCGGGATGGCATTTCTACTTCTCCTCCCGTTTTCATCACGGAGAGGATGCATACGAAGGGTTCCGTATCGCCACTGAAGGAAAATACAAGGGAAAAATTGTGGAGACGGATGCCTCCGGCATTGAAACGCGGCCGCTGGACCTCTCACTTACAAAGAATGCCGCATCACTGCTTTTCACCTCCCTGCTGCTCATTATCATCATCATGAGTGTGGCATGGTCTCTAAAACATAATCCCCTGGAATCTAAAAAAGGTTTTACGGGAATCATGGAAATGTTTATTATGTCGATACACGACGAAGTGATCAAACCATCTGTGGGGAACGATTATAAACGATATGCCCCTTTTCTGCTAACGGTTTTCTTTTTCATTTTCACCAACAACCTGCTGGGTTTAATTCCATTATTCCCGGGCGGCGCCAACGTGACAGGAAATATTGCGGTAACGATGGTGCTTGCCGTCGCTACCTTCCTTGTGGTGAACTTGAGCGGCAATAAAGCATATTACAAAGATATTTTATGGCCCGATGTACCTGCCTGGTTAAAGGTACCGTTTCCGCTGATGCCGGTCATAGAGATCGTAGGCACACTGACAAAGCCGTTTGCCCTGATGATCCGTCTCTTTGCCAACATCATGGCCGGCCATTCTATTGTACTAGGGCTTACCATACTCATCTTTATTACCGTGAGCCTCGGAAGCGCCATCAATGCCTCCATGACGGTAGTTTCGGTGATCTTTACCGTGTTTATCGATTTTGTAGAACTGCTCATCGCCTATATTCAGGCTTATGTATTTACATTACTCTCTGCCGTATTTATCGGGCAGGCACGGATATCACATGGCAGTAAACCGGCAGTGCAGGAAACAAAACCAATTTTCATGAAAGATAAATAACAAAAATAATTCAACAACTAAAAAGCAACATCATGACATTACTTACAGTATTATTACAGGCGGCAAACGCAGCCGGATTGGGGACCATGGGCGCAGCACTGGGTATAGGCCTTGCCGCCATTGGCGCAGGCTATGGCATCGGCAAGATTGGTGGTTCCGCCATGGATGGGATTGCGCGTCAGCCCGAGTCGGCACCCGACATCCGTATGAATATGATTATTTCGGCAGCTCTCATTGAAGGTGTAGCGCTGTTCGCCGTGGTAGTCTGTGGTTTCATCCTTTAATCGCTTTATCGTATGTCGTTACTGTCACCCGAACCCGGCCTTCTTTTCTGGATGATGCTCTCTTTTGGCATTGTACTCCTTGTACTGGCCAAATATGGTTTTCCTGTCATCCTGAAGATGGTAGACACAAGACACAACTACATCGAAGAGTCGCTCCGGTCGGCACGAAAAGCGCAGGAAGAACTGGCCCGTGTTAAAGAGACAGGAGAGGCTCTGTTGGCAAATACCCGTAAAGAGCAGGCAGAGATACTGAAGGAGACCATCCGAAAAAAGGATGTTCTGATAGAAAAAGCCAAGGAAGAAGCCCGCACGGAAGCAGAAAAGATCATTGCCGCCGCCCGTGATCAGATACATGCCGAGAAGGAGGTGGCCATCCGGTCGATACGCAACGAAGTTTCCCGCCTCTCTGTAGACCTGGCTGAACGGATTCTCCGCGAGAAACTGGTTACAAACGAAGATCAGATGGGAATGATCGACCGTCTGCTCGACGAAATTGAAATTTCTAAATCCTGAACGGTATGAACACAGGACTTATTTCCACAAGATATGCCGCCTCACTGCTCGACTATGCCATTGCATCCGGACAGGAGAAGGAGGTATATGCGAATATGAAGCTCCTGTCGGAGATGTTTCCTGCCTTTCCCAAATTACGTAATTCAATTGCCAATCCCGGACTGTCCATCCTAAATAAGAAGGAGATCATCACCACTGCCTGCGGCGGCACTATCCCGTCCTCGTTCGCCAGGATGCTAGACATCATCCTGAAGAATGAGAGAGAGACGCTCCTTCAGTACATCGCCCTTCGATATATTGAACTCTATCGGGAAAAATTCAATATCCAATATGGAAAGTTGGTTACCGCCTTTACCATAGATGAAACAAAAGAGCAACAACTTAAAGCACGGATTCAGAAGATTACCGGATCGGAGCTGGAGATTGAGTCGGTTGTCGATACCGATATCATCGGAGGGTTTATACTTAACCTGGGTGACTACAGGTGGGACGCAAGCGTGTTGGGTGAACTCACCCGGATCAGAAACAGATTCAATAAATTACAAGAAAAATAGGGAAATAACAAGATAAGATGGCAGATAATTTAATCAGGGTAAGCGAAGTCTCCGAAGTGTTGCGGATGCAACTGGAGGGAATGGATACAAACGTACAATTCGATGAGACTGGTGTTGTGGTCAGCGTGAGCGATGGCGTGGTACGTATCTTCGGTTTACAGAATGCCGAATCGAATGAGTTGCTGGAGTTTGATAATGGCATGCAGGCCATTGTGATGAACCTGGAACAAGACAACGTGGGTGCCATACTTCTGGGTAGTTCGAGCAGTGTGAAGGAGGGCTTCCCGGTAAAACGGACAGGCCGTGTTGCCTCCCTGTTCGTGGGCGAAGGCTTGCTAGGACGTGTGATCTCCCCCATCGGTGAACCCATAGACGGAAAGGGTCCTCTCATAGGAGAATTGGTGGAGATGCCCCTCGAGCGAAAAGCGCCCGGTGTTATCTTCCGGCAACCCGTAAACACACCGCTGCAGACGGGATTAAAGGCAGTGGATGCCATGATTCCTATCGGACGGGGCCAGCGCGAGCTGATTATTGGCGACCGGCAGACTGGCAAGACCAGTATTGCCATTGACACCATTCTCAACCAGCGGGAGAATTTTGAAAAAGGAAACCCGGTCTATTGTATCTACGTCTCAATCGGACAAAAAGGATCATCCGTAGCCTCCCTGGTCAAAATACTCACCGAAAACGGAGCAATGGCCTACACGACGGTTATTTCCGCCAACGGCTCCGACACGGCGGCCATGCGCTATATTGCGCCCTTTGCCGGTGCTGCCGCTGGCGAATATTTCCGCGACACGGGCAGACATGCGCTGGTAGTGTACGATGACCTTTCCAAGCAGGCCGTAGCCTACCGTGAAGTGTCTCTCATACTGCGACGTCCATCCGGCCGTGAGGCCTATCCCGGTGACATCTTCTATCTGCATTCAAGATTGTTGGAAAGAGCTGCAAGCATCATCTCACAGGAGGAGGTAGCCATCAACATGAATGACCTTCCCGAGACCCTGAAGGGCAAAGTAAAGGGAGGAGGTTCACTCACCGCTCTTCCCATCATTGAGACACAGGCTGGCGACGTATCGGCCTATATTCCCACCAATGTGATATCTATTACCGATGGTCAGATATTTCTGGAAACCGATCTCTATAATAAGGGCATACGCCCGGCCATCAATGTGGGCATCTCCGTTTCACGGGTCGGCGGGAATGCTCAGGTAAAAGCAATGAAAAAAGTGGCAGGTACCTTGAAAATCGACCAGGCTCAATATCAGGAACTGGCTGCATTTGCCAAATTTGGTGGTGACATGGATCCGGTTACAGCCATGGCAATAGATAAGGGACGCAAAAATGAAGAGCTGCTGGTACAGCCGGTACACAGTCCCATGCGTATAGAGCATCAGATAGCCATCCTCTACTGCGGTACGCACGGACTTCTCAGGGAGGTACCTCTTGAGAAAGTTCCCGCATTCGAAAAGGAATTTCTCTCCACCCTGGACATCAGTCACCGTAGCGATGTGCTGGATCCGTTACAGCAGGGTGAAATAAATGATAAGATATCCGCGATTATCGAAACAGTGGCGGCAGATACGGTGAGAACACTGAAAGAAGAGATAAATGGCTGAATTAAAAGAGATAAAAAGCAGGCTCCAGTCGGTTCGGTCCACACAAAAGATCACATCGGCAATGATGATGGTATCCTCGGCCAAACTGCAAAAGACCCAGCATATTATCAGGGATCTCTACCCCTATGAACAAAAGCTGTACTATCTGCTGCAGCTCTTATTGAGCCAGCAGGAAGAGTTTGTATCACCTTTTGTTCGTCAAAGGCCCGTAGGACGTGTGGCCATCGTGGCTTTCTCGTCCAATTCAAGTCTGGCCGGCAGGTTCAACGACGACATCTCAGACAAGTTACAAGCCGTGGTTGAATCTTACCGTCACCTGGGAAATGAAAATATACACATCTACCCGATTGGTGAAAAAGTAGCCAAAGTTACGAGAAACCTGGGACTGAAGGCACAACATAACTTTTCCGACATCAGTGAAAAGCCTGCTTATAAAAACACCCAGACTATTGCTGATGAACTAACGAACATGTTTCTCGACAAGAGCATTGACCGCGTGGAGCTTATATATCACCATTTCCGGAGTAAGGGATCGCAGGTTGTTCTGCATGAGCCGTACCTTCCGGTAAATCTGGAAAGTGACAAAAAGGAGATCGCCACAGAGGAGTACATCATTGAACCCGACAGTGCGTCAATTCTGAACCAGTTGCTGCCGAAAGTGCTCAGGCTGAAGCTTTACACTGTCCATATTGATTCGGTTACTTCGGAACATGCCGCACGAATGAAGGCCATGCAGATCGCTACCGACAATGCCGACAATCTGATTGAGGATCTCAAGCTGGAATACAATAAATTACGACAGGAATCCATCACCAATGAGCTGCTTGATATTATAGGGGGTTCTTTCGGCCGATCGGGTTAATTCACCATACAAGAGACTGGCAATCACCTACGAAATTCGATTTATTTTTTCTATGTAATCAAGCAGTTCTTCCCTGCCCTTCCCCTTTTCTGAGGAGGTAATAAAGATGGGTGGTAATTCTTCCCAGCTCTCCAGCAGTTTATCTTTGTAGCTGCTGATGTTCAGTTGGAGGCGACCGGAGCCCAGCTTGTCGGCTTTGGTGAATACAATGCCAAAGGGTACCCCATTCTCACCCAGCCATTCCATAAACTCCAGGTCTATCTGCTGTGGCTCATGGCGCGAATCGATCAACACAAACAGGTTGGCCATCGTCTCCCGGCCGAGAATATAATCTTCAATAATTTTTCGAATTTTTTCCCTTCCCTCTTTCCCTCGTCGCGCATATCCGTATCCGGGTAAATCGACCAGATACCACTCGTCGTTAATCATAAAATGATTGATTAGCAGCGTCTTTCCCGGAGTTGACGAAGTCATGGCAAGGCCTTTCCGGTGGGTTAACATATTAATGAGAGATGATTTACCTACATTGGACCGGCCTATAAACGCATATTCCGGTTTCCCGTCCTGCGGACATTTACGGAAATCGGTATTGCTGATAATGAATTCTGCTGATTTAATAATCATATATTTGGTTGTTAATGGCGAAGCCTCACGACCCAAAGGCCAAGTCCGGTAATTAATCCATTCAGGAGCAGTAACTCGTAACCTACCTGGTATCCGAACCACCACTTCATGATCACCTCCGTCATAAAACACAATACAGGTGCGGTTATCGCTACCCATGGTACAAGTTTGTCTACCGGTTTCACTTTGGTATAAAGTCCAAAAAAATAGAGACCCAGTAACGGACCATAAGTATATGAGGCCAGCTTGTAGATGGCATTGATGATACTGTCGGACCCGATGGCTTCAATGAGCAGGATGATCAGTACGAAGACAGTACTGATTGCAAGATGGACAATACGGCGTGTACGGACATCTTTTTTCTCCTTTTCTTCTGTCTGCGAAGAGGTCTTCATGTGCAGAATATCCACGCAAAAAGAGGTAGTAAGTGCCGTCAGTGCCGAGTCGGCACTCGAAAAGGCAGCTGCCACGATACCCAGCACAAAGATACCCAGCACGAGCGACCCCAGATGTTCACTGGCAATCATCGGGAGGATATTATCGGATATTGCCGGCAGTGTAATCATACTTTGTTCCGCAAAAATCAATAACAGTACACCCAGACAAAGGAAAAGAAAGTTGATGGGTGCAAAGGCCAAGCCGTAGGAAACTACATTCTTTTGTGCGTCTTTCAGGGTACGTATGGTGAGATTCTTCTGCATTTGATCCTGATCCAGGCCGGTCATCACGATCGTAATAAACATGCCGCTGAAAAACTGTTTAAAAAAGTTTTGAGTTGATGCCCAGTCGTCGAATACAAAGATACGAGAGTGTGGACTCTCACTGATGACCTTCACCGTACTCCCTAAATCAAGGTCCAGGCGCAGGGCTACCTGCCACACGATAAGGATAAGTGCCGTGATAAAAAAAATGGTCTGTAGCCAGTCGGTCCAGATGATTGTCTGGATTCCGCTCTTGTAACTATATAACCAAATAATAAGGATGATACCTATTACGGTTACCACGAAGGGTATACCCCAGGCGTCAAACACCAGTGTTTGCAGAATAAATGCCACCAGGTAAAGCCTTGCAGCAGCTCCCACAATTTTGGAGAGCAGGAAAAACCATGCTCCAGTCTTGTAGGATTTCGGGCCATACCGCAGATCGAGATAACCATATATGGTGGTCAGGTTCAGTCGGTAATAAAGTGGCAGCAGCACGTAGGCAATGACCAGATATCCGAAGAAAAAGCCGAATACCATCTGCATGTAGGTCATGTCGAGGTTTCGTACCATGCCGGGTACCGAGACGAAGGTTACCCCCGAGATGGAAGTCCCGATCATGGCCACCGCCACCACATACCATTTGGAGGATTTGTTGGCACGGAAGAAAGCGTTATTATCCGATCCCTTCCGGCTGGTGAGGTAAGAAATAAACATCAGAACAGAAAAATAGACTGCAATGATAATCAGGATGAATGCCGACTGCATAAATCAGAGATTGAGGAAACGGTTGATCAGTTCTGTGCGAATCATTCGGTTCATTTTTAACTTTCACTGCAAAAGTAATTAACAATGGGCGAAAGGGCAAATAAAAAGGGTTAAAACAAAATGAAGTTCCGGTTGTTTATCAAGGTAAATACAGATAAATCATATTATCAGTGACATGGCAAAAGAAAAAGTGTGCCTTATTATTAATCCCGTTTCCGGTACGGAATCCAAGAAGAACATTCCTGAAGAGGTAGCTGCGGCCTTCGACCAAAAGAAGGTGGATCTGATAATCCGTGTCACCGGCTATCCGGAACATGCCACAGAAATAGCACGACGGGCGGCTAAAAGGAAATACCGCTATGTGATTGCTGCAGGTGGTGACGGCACCGTCAACGAGGTTGCCAGGGCGCTGGTCAATACCGATACAACGCTTGGCATCTTACCACTCGGCTCGGGCAATGGACTTGCCCGTGATCTCGGTATTCCAATGTATACGGAAAAAGCCCTCGACATCATTCTGCGCGGACACACCCGCACAATTGATTATGGGATTGCCAATGATCATATTTTTTTCTGCACCTGCGGCTTCGGTTTCGATGCCTTTGTGAGTGACCGGTTTGCCGAAGATAAAAAAAGAGGCCCCCTGGGATATGTACGTAACGTATTGGAGAGCGTGGTCGACTTTCGGGCTGAAGAGTATGAAATCACCTCCGACGAAGAAAGCATCAGGGAAAAAGCCTTTATTCTCACCTGTGCCAATGCATCGCAATATGGGAATGATGCTTTTATTGCCCCCGGGGCGAGCATGGACGACGGCAAGATGAATGTTTCCATTTTGAAGCCCTTGAATGCGCTGGAAATACCGCAGACCACATTACAACTCTTCACGAAGAACATCGACAAAAACAGCAAGATGATCTCGATACTCACCCGCAACCTCCATATAAGACGCGCCCGTCCGGGAATAATGCATATAGACGGTGACCCGGTGAAAACAGGCACCGAGATCACCGTACGTATGATACACAAAGGACTGAATGTACTCGCTCCTTCCTCACCGGAGCTGGTGGGTCGGAAGAGAAAGGAGAATGAAAATGTGTTCAGTGCACTTACCCGCTGGTTCAACGAATAGTTATTTTTTCTTCCATATAGTCACCTGCATCATCTGCTGCATGATATGACGGGAAGATTTCTTCCGAAGTCTCTTCAATTCCAGCGGACCCGCATGCAGGGTAAAGTGGGGCTCCAGTATCCCGGAGATCCCTTCAAGCGAGCTCACCGGCTCCCCATCCTGTTTAAATCCACCCGGCCACTTATCTCTTTTCGTTTTGAGGGGGTCCCAGTCATAGTCGGATGCCAGTAATAACACTCCTCCCCCGTTCAACCTCGTATGTATCTGCGAGAGAAATAATTTTGGGTCGCTCAGTTCTTCCAGCAGCGCAGGCACCACAATCAGGTCGTATCCTTCATAGTTGGGTTTCAGGTTCATTGCGTCTGCCTGCATAAATAATATCCTATTCTTTACTCCTGCAAGACCGAAATCGTCGAGTACCACATCCCGATAGAACACCAGCTCTCCCTCATCTTTCATGGTATAACGTACATACCCCTGTTCCTGTAATTGAATGGGTATCCTGATCATGCGTGCCGTGAAATCGAGAGCCGTCACATCCCGGTATGTACGTGCCAGTTCAAAAGCAAGCCGCCCCGTGTCGGCATTCAGATCCAATATCCGCTTGTCGTTCTCACCCCGCAACAGATCGTGAATAACATCTGCCAGTTGCAAGGAAAAGGAGCGTTCCGGTACAAATGCATCGCCCCAGTTCTCTTCGCAGGAGAGTATCACTTCCGGGTCTGTCTCGTAATCGGCTTGTTGTATTTTCAAGGGCGTATCGGACTGGATATAGCGAAATCCGGCATGCTGGTAAAAGTGTCTGCGAAAGGCATAGCGTGAATGTACGGTGGCTTCGTTTCCGGTCGATATCCAGGAGCCGCCTTTGATCAGGTTGTGCTTTCCATCGAAGGTAGGGGTTGAAAAATCGTCGTACATCGGGTGTACTCTGAAGCCGGGGTAACCGGTGATGGGTGTCTCGGTCCATTGCCATACATTCCCAATCACATCGAAGAAGGGTCCCTGTACAAACCGGTCTACAGGACAGGGCGATGTATAATGTTCCAGGTTGATGTTGCCCGGCGCCTGCTCCCAGTCGGTCACCTCGCTCAGCCTTGCAGTCTGATGCAGGCGGTACCACTCCGCCTCGGTGGGGAGGCGGTATGTTTTTCCTGTTTGGGCACTCTTCCAGTTGCAGAAGGCTTTTGCTTCGAGGTAGTTCACTTCCACCGGCCAGTTCCAGGGCATCTCAATCTCTTCAGCCACCAGCCGCAGGCGGTAACCCTTCTCATCCTTCCGCCAGAAGAGCGGCATCTCAGCCTGTTTGAAGTTACGCCAGTTCCAGCCCTCTTCGGTCCAGTAACGTGGTGTGTTATAACCCTCATCTTCAATGAATGTCAGGTATTCACCGTTGGAGGTAAGATATCTGGCAGCTGCAAAATCGGCAACCTCCTCCTCATAACTGCCATATTCGTTATCCCAGCCATAGAGTGGATGATCGGAAGGCTTACCCAGTCTCACGGTGGCACCGGCAACCGGAATAAGTCTGTTCTCCGGTGATGCACCGCTATCGGGACAACGCGTACCGAAAAGTCCCGGCGTCAGCAGCTCCAGCGGTAGCTGGCGGATCAGTACCGACGAGGTCTCAATGTGAATCCGTTCATGTTCAATTCCCATCATAATCATCCAGAAAGGGTTGTCCCGGCCGATAGGTAATTCGAGCGGTGTATTGTCGATCACCTGCAGGATTATTTTCTTTGCTTCATCACGATAGGCACGTACTTCCGGTACCGGTGGCCAGTCATAATGATTATTATCGAGATCATCCCAGCTCATCTCATCCACGCCAATAGCGAAAATGGACTCAAACCGGGGATTTATCCGCCTCTCGATAATCCTTGCGAGATAAAGCTTGTTGATAAAAAAAACGGCTGTATGGCCCAGATAAAAGAGGATGATATGACGTAACGGATCGCCCCGGTGATAAAAGACAGCATCTGTTTTCAGCTGAGTATACAATAACTCGTCTAATGCCCAGGTTTTCAGGAAATAGTCGCGTATCTCCTCTCTTTTTTCTTCGGGTCTTCCCGAGTGTAAATCAATTGTTTTAGCAATTAAATCATTCATGTTAAACAAAATAAATAAAATGATAGTTGAATAATAATATTTGAACCGGCAGCATATGGGAAGAGTTGAACAGGATGACATCCCGGTTATGCCGGCGGGGATTTGGACAAATGTTTGTGTAAATAGATCTTCTTCATCTCAAAGGATTTACCGGAAACTTGTTTCTTTGTTTGCCTGATGGTTGCCACAGGGAGAAAACCCAGTTTACCGTAAAGCGACAGGGCAGGCCTGTTCTCATCCCACACACGAATCACCGCATCGGTATAACTTCCTGCAGCCCGTGTCATCAGATCATTGATCAATGCCGTGGCAACTCCTCTACCCCGCAGGTCGGCATGTACCATAAGCTCCGCAATATAAAGGGTGGTATCCAAGGCTATGGCAGGCACCTCATTGGCCGGGAATTCCCCATCATGTTTCAGGGGCAGTCCCAACACCACACCGGCAAGTCTGTCACCTGTAAAAGCCATGAGTCCCATGTTACTATCCACCATTTTATCAAGTATTATTTCCGCTTCCTGCGGATCGATATACTGAGCCTGTTCACCCTTAGTGAAGGCATGCAAGTAGAGAGATATAATTTGGGAACGAAATTTCGGGTAATTGAACTCGTTCAAAACAAAAAGCCGAATGGGCTCCATTGCTTCTTTCATTGCATTGTTTTATCAGTGAACAAATAAAAAAGGAGGATGTTCACTGTATGCTCCCACACTTCACGGGAGAAAAAATCTTTCTCCTGTTTTCATTGAACAACCACGCCTTGAAAATCGTTTTAATCAGACTTTACCACCCTTTCGGATGGAAGAACATAACGAAATTTAACTTGTATAAGAAACATACGCAGATGAAGAATTTCATTTTTCAGAACCCGACCAGGCTTGTGTTCGGGAAAGGAGAGATAGCACGGCTATCGGAACTGTTGCCTGATGGTGTGAACCTGATGATCACCTATGGGGGAGGCAGTGTCACAAAAAACGGTGTATACGACCAGGTAAGACTGGCACTCAGGGGGCGTAACTACATTGAATTCTGGGGCATTGAGCCCAACCCCCGGGTGGAAACACTTCGCAAAGCCATCCAGCTGGGAAAAGAGAATCAAATAGATTACCTGCTGGCCGTGGGTGGCGGCTCTGTGCTTGACGGCACCAAGCTAATTGCGGCAGGTATTGCCGCCGATGAGGATGCATGGGATATTGTATTGAGGGGCGTTGCAGAAAAGCAGATACCCTTTGCGTCAGTGATGACGGTTCCGGCAACAGGCTCAGAGATGAATGGCGGTGCTGTAATTACCCGGGAGGAAACGAAAGAAAAATTTTCTTTTGGTGGCGATTATCCGCAATTCTCAATTCTCGACCCTGAAGTAACCTACTCTCTCTCCGAACATCAGATTGCCTGTGGCCTGGCGGATGCATACACCCATGTACTGGAACAGTATATGACCACATCGGGACAGTCACGTATCATGGACCGTTGGGCAGAGGGCATCCTGCTATCTATAAAAGAAATAGCGCCAATGATTAAAGTCAATCCCTGTGATTACGACCTGATGGCAGATTACATGCTGGCGGCCACGCTGGCCTTGAACGATTTTATCCGTATGGGCATCACCCAGGACTGGGCCACACACCAGATAGGACATGAGCTAACAGCTCTCCATGGCACCACGCACGGACATTCCCTTGCCATCATTATGCCGGGTCTTCTGCGCGTATTGAAAGATCAAAAAAAATCCAAGTTGTTGCAGTACGGTGAACGCATTTTCGGTATTACAGAAGGATCTGAAGAGGATAGGGTGGACAAAGCCATTGAAATGACGGAGGCATTTTACCGTTCGCTCGGTCTGACCACACGCCTCTCGGAAGAGGGTATCGGAAATGAAACCGTTGAGGTCATTGCCAGTCGTTTTAACAATCGAGGGGTTGCTTTCGGCGAAAACCGCAATGTGACAGGCGATGTGGCAAGAGAGATACTGAAGAGCTGTTTTCCCTCATTTCCCTATAAATAAAATTCTGTCGTGTGGTTCGTCAAGAGAGGGAAAGATTTTGTAAATTTGGTTTTTTAAAACCTGGATAATGCAAAAAATAACCACACTGATTCTGACAAGCCTCTTTATACTACAGGCTTTGGCACTGGATGACACCCGCATGCTTCGTTATCCTGACATAAACGGAGATCTCGTCACTTTTGTTTATGCCGGCGATATCTGGAGGGCAGATGTTTCCGGCGGTAATGCCCGGCGGCTCACTTCACACCCCGGCATTGAACTGTTTCCCAAGATCTCACCCGACGGGAGGTGGATTGCCTTCTCGGCAGAATACTCGGGGAACCGGCAGATATGGGTAATGCCTTCCGAAGGAGGTACGGCACGCCAGCTCACCTTTTATAACTCAGTGGGCGAGATGCCGCCGCGGGGCGGGTTCGATCATGTGGTACTGGACTGGACACCCGACAGCCGTCGCATCCTCTTTCGGGCCAACCGCACCGCGTTTGGAGAGCGTAACGGTCGCTACTTCACTGTCGGGATAGAAGGTGGATTCGAGGAGCCGCTACCCATCATCAACGGCGGCTTTGCCACATACTCACCCAGTGGCTCCCAACTCTGCTTTACACCGACAGACCGTGAATTTCGTACCTGGAAAAGATATAAGGGCGGACGCGCTACCGAGTTGTGGAGTTACGACCTGCAAAATAACAGTGCCCGGCAGATTACACAATGGACCGGGTCGGACCAGTGGCCGGTATGGCAGGGAGACCATATCTTTTATGCCTCCGACCGTGATACCCGCCTTAACATATGGCGCTACAATACCGTTACCGGCGAAAACGAGCAGATCACCCGCCACACCGACTTCGATGTGATGTGGCCCTCAGGCGATAAAGACAGGCTGGTATATGAAAACGGTGGCTATCTCTATGTGCTGGAGCTCTCGACGGGTAAATCAGAAAAGATCACGGTCTCCATCCACTACGACAATCCCAATCTGCAACCTTACTTCAGGAATGTCACTGATTTTATCGGTAGCTACAGCCTCTCTCCCACCGGAAAAAGAGCGTTGTTTGAAGCCAGGGGCGACATTTTCTCCCTACCCGCAGAAAAAGGGGAGATCAAGAATCTTACCAACACCCAGGGCGTGCGCGAGCTTTCTCCCGCCTGGTCTCCCGATGGCAGGCAGATTGCTTACTACTCCGATGCCACGGGTGAGTATGAACTTTACCTTCTAGAAAATAAAGAAGGTGCAAAACCCCGACAGCTTACCAGCGGTTCTTCGGCATGGAAATATGATGCCGAATGGTCACCCCGCAGTACGCACCTGACATATAGCGACCGTACCATGAAGCTGTGGCTGGTGGATGCCTCCACCGGCAGACAGACCGTCATTGACGAAGCTTCGGCCGAAGAGATCAGGGATTACACCTTTTCCCCCGACGGCCATTGGATAGCATACAGCAAATCGATGCCCAACTACCAGTCGGCACTCTGGATTTATAGCGTATCAACCGGTGAAAAGCAGCAGCTTACGGATGCTTCCTTCTCCGACGGAAACCCGGTCTTCAGCCGTGATGGCAAATTCCTCTTTTTCCTTTCCAATCGTGACTTCAATCTCGCTTTCAGCAGCTTTGAGTTTGATTATCTTTACAATAATGCCACACGCATTTACGCCCTACCTCTGCGGAACGACGGCACCACGCTCATACGCTATAAGGAAGATGCTGAACCAAGCGGTCCTGAAAAAGACGATAACCGGGACAAAAAAGTAATAAATAAGAAGAACAGAAAAGAAACGAGCGATGAAAAGGATTCAGCTATACCCAAGGAGGTGAAGGTAACGATCGACTTCGGCAACATCGGCAACCGCATTGAGGTATTTCCCATGCCTGCAGGCAATTACCGTATCATCGGCGCCACGGAGGAGGGGCTACTCTATTCAGCTGGAAATAAGATCATGCGTTATAATCTCAAGGAGGAGAAAACCGAGGAGATCCTCGATGGTGCCGGCTCCGGCATTCTGGCTGCCGACGACAAATCCTTTATCTATCGTACAGGAAAGGATTTCGCCGTGGCCAGGACTGAACCGGGACAAAAAGCCGGTAACAACAGGATAGACCTGAAAAATATGGTCATGAAGATAGTGCCCCGGGCTGAATGGGAACAAATCTATGCAGACGCCTTCCGTATTTTCCGTGACTTTTTTTACGTGAACAACCTCCATGGTGTGGACTGGGCAGGGATACGAAAGAATTACGGGGAGTTGCTACCCCACGTGTCAAGCCGTTTCGATCTTGACTACATTCTAAATGAGATAGTCAGTGAAACCAATACCGGCCACGCATATGTAGACTGGGGTGATATCAACCGTGTGGAGAGAATCGAGGGGGGACTTCTGGGTGCTGAACTGGAGGCCGATCTTAATGCCAAACGTTACCGTATAAGGAAGATATACGCCGGTGAGAACTGGAACGAAAGCCGCCGCTCACCATTTACCGAAAGCGGAATCGATGTGAAAGAAGGTGACTACCTCCTCCGCATCAACGGGCAGGAGCTTACCACCGCACAAAATCCATATGAGCTGCTGGAGGGTCTCGGAGGCCGACAAGTGGAAGTGACCGTCAGCAGTGTGCCAAACACAACCGGTGCAAAAAACTACACAATAAAAACTATTACCAGCGAGACGGAACTCAGGTATCTCGATTGGGTAAGGAGTCGCCGTGAGATGGCAGAGCGACTCTCTGGTGGCCGGGTTGGTTATATTCATGTGCCCAACACCGCCATCGAGGGAAATCGCGAACTTTTTAAGGGGATGCTGGCCTACAACAACAAGGAGGCGCTAATCATCGACGACCGCTACAATGGAGGCGGATTTATCCCCGACCGGATGATCGACCTGCTCAACCGTCGTACCCTGGTTTACTGGCATCGTAACGGTCTGCCGCAACCAATGAAGTCGCCCGGCATCTCACACGACGGCCCCAAAGCCATGTTGATCAACGGCTACTCCTCCTCCGGTGGCGATGCCTTTCCCTATTTCTTTCGAAAGACCGGTGAAGGGAAACTTATCGGCACCCGTACCTGGGGAGGGCTTGTGGGTATCTCCGGCAATGCACGCCTGGTGGATGGAGGTTACATATCCGTTCCCCGCTTTGGTATCTACAATGAAGATGGCCAATGGATCATTGAAGGTATTGGTGTCTATCCCGATATTGAGGTGGTAGACCGTCCCGAGGAGCTAGCCAAAGGCAACGATCCCTCCCTGGTAAAAGCAGTGGAGATACTGCTGGACACACTCCGGAAAAATCCGCCCCGGCAGGTCACGGCTCCCACCCCCCCGAATCGTTCTCAATGGATTGAAACAGATATAAAATAGTGGGCCACCCTACAACAAAGAATACACGACAAAAAAACAATTATATATAACAGGTTGTTGTAAATAAGATTGATTTCAAGTTTATTAAATAAAGATTCTATGAAACATTTACAAGTTACAGCATTCCTTGTTCTGGCACTCTTTTTTCTGTCTGCCTCCTGCGATGAGCGGAAGGGAAATTCTCAGGAGGCTCCAGCTAATACCTTGCCCCCTGTGGAGACACAGCAACCCAATACAAGTTATACACCCGCATTTGAAGGACAGACACGCATAGCCGGAGTAAAAACAAACACTCCGTATGAGGCAACTGTCATCGTGAGCGACCTCTCCAATCCCTGGGCTATCACCGCCCTGCCGGACGGAAGGTTGATAATCACCGAGAAAGGTGGTACAGCACGCCTTATTACTGCCAATGGCACGGTGAGCGGGAAGATCACAGGCTTCCCGGAAGTGGATGACAGACGCCAGGGCGGACTGATGGATGTAGCCCCGGCGCCCGACTTTGCCACTAGCCGGATGCTTTATTTCACGTTGGCCGAACGCACTCCCCAAGGCTCTCTCACTGCAGTGGGCAAAGGCAGATTGTCTGACGATGAGACACGCATGGAAAATTTCCAGATCATCTACCGTGCCATTCCTTTTTACGACAACAGTATGCATTTCGGCAGTCGCCTTATTTTTGACAAAAAGGGTAATATTTTTGTTTCTACCGGTGAACGGTCCGACCTGGCTACCCGCCCCAACGCACAGAAGCTGAGTACCGCCCATGGCAAGGTGGTCTATATCACCACCGAAGGCGGGCCGGTACCAGGTAACCCGTTTATAAACACGGCCGATGCACTCCCCGAGATCTACAGCTATGGCCATCGCAATCCGCAGGGTCTCGATATCCATCCTGTTACAGGCGAATTATGGCTCAGTGAAATGGGTCCCCGCGGCGGTGATGAGATTAATCTGATTAAACCCGGCAAGAACTACGGCTGGCCTGTCATCACCTATGGCATCGAATATAATGGCAATACAATTGGTGATGGCATCACCCAACTGGAAGGTATGGAACAACCTGTTTATTACTGGGATCCGGTTCAATCTCCCAGCGGCATGGCCTTTTATAGTTCCAGCGATATTCCCGAATGGAAAAACAACCTTTTCATAGGCGGACTGAGTAGCAGGCATATTGCGCGATTGGTCCTGAAAGACAATAAGGTTGTGGGTGAGGAACGTTTACTGGAGGACGAAGGACAACGCATCCGGGATGTGGCCGACGGGAAAGACGGTGCACTCTATGCCGTGACCGATGAGGGACGGCTCTATCGTATCGCAAAAGCAGCAAGATAATAAAAACAGACAATCATGAATAAACGCGAATTCATTAAACGAAGTATGGTCGGCGCGGTAGCCATCGGAGCAGCAGGAAAGGTATCCGATGTGATTGCCGGCACCGTGGATGTACAAGACATATCCGCGAACAAAAGTATCAAACGAAAGCTGGGAAAAACCGGATTTGAAGTATTTCCGGTAGTCTATGGGGGCATTGTTTCAAGAAAAGACGGGCAGGCAGCTTCAGACAATTATGTTGCCTGGGCACTGGACAGAGGTATCAATTATTTCGATGTGGCTCCCTCGTATGGTGATGCGCAGGAAAAACTCGGAATATCACTGAAACCTTTCCGAAAAGAGAATTATCTGGCCTGCAAGACCACACAACGCTCCAGAGAAGGTGCAGAGAAGGAATTCGAAGAGTCTCTGCGGTTGCTGCACACCGATTACTTCGATCTTTATCAGTTGCACAGCCTCACTACAGCCGAAGATGTGGACAAAGCATTTGCACCTGGTGGTGTGATGGAAATGATTGAAAAGGAAAAGCGGCGCGGGCGCATTCGCAAGGCAGGATTTTCTGCTCATTCGCAGGTACAGGCGTTGCGTGCCATGTCGATGTACGACTTTGATACGGTGATGTTTCCGATAAACTGGCAGATGGATATGCTTGCTCAATGGGGCTCAGGCGTTGCCAAAGATGCCAGACGAAGAGGTATGGGTGTGATCGCATTAAAAGGACTGGTGCATCGCAAGTGGCTAAATGAGGAGGAACGCAGGAGTTATCCCAAATCGTGGGTAAAACCCATTGATGTAAGTAATCCGGCCATGGGCATTGCCGCATTGAAATATACCTTCAGGGCCGGTGCAGATGTGATTGTTCCTCCGGGTGATTTCCGGAACTTTGCCTTTTGCGTGGACCACATTGAAGAGATCATAAACAAACCTCTTACGGCAAAAGAAAAAAAACTTCTCGAGGATGAATTCGTTGTCGTGAAAGAATACCCCTTCTTCAATCCGCAGGCCTGATTTTTTTTAATAACACAGCCCGGTAGCCGAATGTGAAGATAGCTTCGGTTGCCGGACTGTTCTTTAACTCTCCCTGTAACTGTTGCTGCCAGGATCAGGATTGCCCTAAAGGATAATTAATCATCCACCAGATGCCATACCGGTCTTTGAAGCTTCCGAAATAGTCGCCCCAGAACATCTCTTCCATGGGCATCTCCACTTCACCACCGGACGAAAGTTCGTTGAAGAGGCGGTCGGCCTCTTCCCGACTGTCAGGCATAAGGCTGATATAATTGTTGTTGCCTGCACTGAAGCCGGGCTTCATACGACTCGGCACATCTGATCCCATCAGAATATCATTCCCTATAGGCAGACTTACATGCATCACCAGGTTTCGATCCTCCTCGGGTATAGGCATCCCTTCCATGTTTATTTCTCCCATTCTGGAAATATGAGTAAATTCTCCTCCAAAAACTGATTTGTAAAAATCAAACGCTTCTTCGCAAGTACCATCAAAATTGAGGTACGGATTTAATTTTGCCATAGTTTGTAAGTGTTTAAGAAATTGTAAAGAATAAAACAGTAACATGATTTTAAGAACTCTTATTAAATTACAGTCACCACCTTTCAATCGGCAGCTTCCTGAAGTCTCCGGATATCCAGCTTATGCATGGTCCTCATGACCTCCATCACCCTTGGTGATTTGAGCAAAAGATCTTTCATTGCTGCGGGGGTAATCTGCCAACTCACGCCATATTTATCCCGCAGCCAGCCGCACATACTCTCCTCCCCGCCGTCGGCAGTGAGTTTCTCCCAGTAATGGTCAACTTCCTGTTGCGTATGGCACTCAACCACAATCGACATTCCTTCTGTAAAGCTGAATGCATGCGGATAGGAACTATCCATGACCATAAGCAGATAATTGTTTATTTTAAATTCTGCATGTTGCACATGCCCAGCCCTCTCGCCCTCATCACCGGTATACCTGAGGATACCTCTTTTTTCAGAAGCGGGAAAAACCGATGTATAGAAATCTATCGCCTTTTCTGCTTTCCCATTGTTATCACCAACGAACATCAGGGTGGGTACGATCTTCTGAACGATCTCCTTCTCCTGTCCGGTGTAAAGCTGCCATGAAACACCGAAACGATCTTCAACCCAGGTATATTTGGCACTGAAAGGATAGGAATCCAAAGGCATTAACTCCCTGCCTCCTTCAATCAGCTTTGTAGAAATTGCTTCCACTTCTCTTTCGCGGGTCGTAAGATACATCAAAGAAAAAGAAGGATTGGGACGGAACATCTCTCCGCCGTTCAGCAGCATAATACGTTGTCCGCATATTTTCAATACATGCACCCATTTGTTTTGATCTACAATTTCGATATCGGGAAAAACGGACAGATAATAATCAGTCATTTCACGCGCATTGTTGTTACACCAGATACATGGATATATCAATTCTTCCATAACTTCGTTTATTTAGAATAGGTCTACATTGCAAATATATAACGGATGAGATTAAAAACACTTATCCTATGGCAAGAAAACAGATTGGAGTAAAAAAAGAGCATAGCAGCGCTTCTCCTGAAAAACTATCTTGTAGCAAGAAAGTTTCCCTTTGATAGTTCTTTTCGTATCCGGCTCAGTGAAGTGTCGGTAATTCCCAGGTAGGTGGCGATCTGTTTCAGGGGAGCCTGAAGGATAACCTGCGGTTTTTCCCTGATTAATCTTGTATAGCGTTCCGCGGCTCTTTGGGTAATCATTTCCACGGAACGTTGCTTGAACTTCGAAAGTTCTTCTGAAAACCAGGCACGTCCCCATTCACTCAGTCCCTGAATGGTATGGAACAGTTCTTCAAATACTTCGAAATCTATTTTCCAACAGATACAGTCGGTCAGTGCCTGAATAGACTCTTCGGAAGGATTACGTTTAAATAACGACAATACTTCAATGACTACCTCCCCTTCTGTGAAGAAGTGGGTGGTAATCTCATTGCCTTCATAATCCAACACAAAAGAGCGCATAAGTCCGTCTTGCAGAATAAGGTAACTGTCGGGTTTCTCTCCCTTTCTAAGATAAAAATCCCCTTTGTTGTATACCACCATTTTATGTAATGAGCTGATCGTAAGAAGGTCGTCATCTGTCAACAGCGGGTGAGTATATACATGCTGAAGGATCTTCGGTTTTTCCATCATAAGCTCCCTGATGTTTTTGTTTTGCGATAAAGCCATTTTCAGAGTGAACTTCGAATAGCTTCCATCGCCGTAGGGTATAAAAACTGATAACCAGCATCGACGATTTTTTGCGGGGAGACACGACTTCCTTCCAGTATCATTCCGGCCACTTCACCCATAAAAAGGCGCAGAATAAATGCGGGGATTCGGGGAATAAAAAAAGGACGTTTCATTTCCTTTGCCAGTACTTTCATGAATTCGGCATTGGTAATCTGTTGCGGGGAAACAGCATTGTATATTCCCTGCATCCTACTATCTTCCACTGTGTTTAAATAGATCCGACACAGATCGTCCAGATGGATCCAGGGCAAATATTGCCTGCCACTGCCCAGCGGGGCGCCCAGACCAAACCGGGCGGGTACACTCATTCGTTTAAAAGCATCACTCTCTTTTGAAATTACAAATGCCGTACGCAATGCCACCGTCCGCATACCCAGTTCATCCCGGAAAGCAAATGCGGCGGACTCCCACTTTTTACAGGTACGACTTAGAAAATCATTCTGTGCAGGCAGATCCTCCTCACTGTATATCCTGTCACTGGTCTGCATCCCGTAATAACCCACTGCTGAAGCAGAAATAAACGACTCAGGTTTTTTAGGCATCGACCGAATCGTTTCAAGCAGCAACCTGGCAGTTTGCACACGACTCTCCACAATCTCCTGTTTTTTGCGCCGGGTCCATGCTTCTTCTCCCAGGTTTGATCCTGCCAGATGGATGATAACATCAGCCTGTTCCAGCGCTTCCCGGTCAATTTCATTTTTCAGGTAGTTCCACCTGTAACGGGGAATAGACCCATTCACGTGTCGCTCCCTGCTTAGCCAGATCACCTGATATCCTTTTTCTATGAGCAAATCCGAAAGTTTTCGACCAATCATGCCAGAACCTCCGGTGAGTAAGATCGTCTTCATTTCCAAACAATTGATTTATGGCTAAACAAATAAAGACGGCGATTGTTGCCGTCTTTATTAAAAAACTTGATTGGGTACAGTCATTACTGTAGTTCCATTGGCACCTCCATAAGCAGGATTTCTGATTTTTCTGTAGCTTCAAGGGTGAAACTATTTGTATCCCAGATGCCATATCCATCGCGTGTATGAAGAATCTGATCACCTATTTTTGCCTGTCCGCTAATCACAAAAAGATAGACTCCATTGCCCTGCTTTTTCAGTTCATAGGTTTTACTTATTCCTGCGCTGAAATCGGCCAGGTGAAACCAGGCATCCTGGTTAATCCACAGGCCTGCATCTTCTTTGTAGGGCGATACAATTTGCTGGAAATCATCGGGTGCGGCATGATCAGCAATATGCGTCTGTCCATAGCGGGGTGCTACTCCCTTTTCACGTGGAAAAACCCAGATCTGCAAAAATTTTACCGGCCGGTCGGCATTTGCATTGAATTCACTGTGCGTGACTCCCGTACCTGCCGACATCACCTGTATATCACCTTTACGGATAATCCCGCCGTTTCCCATGCTGTCACGATGCTCCAGATCTCCCTCCAGCGGTATTGAAATAATCTCCATGTCATTGTGCGGATGTGTACCAAATCCCTCGCCACCTTCCACATGATCATCGTTGATCACCCGCAATACTCCAAAATTCATCCGGGATCGATTGTAATAATTGGCAAAACTGAATGTATGATTGCTCTTCAGCCAACCATGATCGGCATGTCCGCGACTGTCCGCAGCATGATAAATAGTTTTCATAACACAACTCCTTTCATCGATTATATTTATCATAAACAACCGATGATCTCTTTTTGTTCATCGTCTGCTGCCACTCATGGCGATCATGATATAGTAAAGGAGGGTGGCAAGCGAACTGAGGGCAGCAACCACATATGTATACCCTGCCCAGCGGAGCGCATCTTCTGCCTGGTTATGATTGCTCACATCGGTAATCCCCGCACTGCTCAGCCATCGGAGCGCCCGGTTGGTCGCATTTTTTTCCACAGGAAGTGTAATGAAACTGAAAAGTGTAGACAAGGCAAAGATGGCAATTCCGAACCAAATCAGCATCGGGAAGGTTTCGATCATGATGATTCCCAAGAGCAATACCCACATCACCCATTTAGAGGTGGATGAAATAACAGGTACCAATGCCGACCGCATTTTTAGCGGTGCATATCCTTTTGCATGCTGTAGCGCATGACCTGTCTCATGGGCAGCGACGGCAGCAGCGGCCACGCTATCACTCCCATAAACCGGCTCGCTCAGGTTAATGGTCTTGTTAAGCGGGTTATAGTGATCGGTAAGCCGGCCTCTGACCGAGATTACTTGCACGTCATAAATTCCGTTGTCATGCAACATTTTTTCCGCTACATCCCTTCCGGTCATCCCGTTACGCAGTGGAATTTTTGAATAATTCTTAAACCTGTTCTGCAGTCTCGCCTGCACAGCCCATCCGGCCACGGCGATCCCGATAAATATAATCCAAATGAGTGCCATAAATGTACGTTGTATATCTGTTTAACATATTCGATGTTTCAATAGTTCACCTTCACGCGAAAGATAGTTTCTTGAATTACCCCTGCCTGATGATGGTTTGTGCCCTGTCGGGACCAAGAGAGACAATGGCAATGGGTACATTCAGCTCGTCTTCCAGGAAGGAGAGATAGTTATTGAATTCTTCCGGGAACTCATCCTCCGACTGCATGGCTGACATATCTGTTTTCCATCCCGGCAGTTCCACATACTCCGGTTCAATACCTTCGGTGATATCGAATGGCAAATCCTCCGTTATCTCTCCGTTGATATTGTATGCCACACATGCCTTGATGCTGTCAAAGCTGTCCAGCACATCGCTCTTCATCATTACCAGTTTGGTCACCCCGTTCAACATGATGGTATAGCGCAGTGCTACCAGATCGATCCATCCGCAACGACGTGGCCGGCCTGTGACGGAACCATATTCTCTTCCCTGATCCCGTAGCATTTGTCCGTCCTGATCGAACAGCTCCGTGGGAAAAGGCCCGCTCCCCACGCGGGTACAGTAAGCCTTGAAAATACCAAATACTTCTCCGATCATCTTCGGCGCGATACCCAGTCCGGTACAGGCACCTGCACAAATGGTATTGGAGGAGGTGACAAAAGGATAGGATCCGAAATCAATGTCGAGCATCGATCCCTGGGCTCCTTCTGCCAGTACCTTTCCACCGCCGGCAAGATGCTTGTTGATAAAATGTTCACTCTCGATTATTCGGTAGGTCTTTAATTTCTCCACTCCCTCAAACCATTGTTTTTCCAGATCAGGAAGCACATCTTCCCAGTCTGAGGGACTCAGTTTTTCCTTGTGGCGTGCTACCGCGTTCCGGTATTTCTCTTCAAAGTTATGAAACAGGTCACCCACCCTAAGTCCGTTGCGACTCACCTTGTCGGTATAGGCCGGTCCTATTCCCCTTCCCGTGGTACCGATCTTCGCATCGCCCATTGCCTTCTCCGAGGCGGCATCCAGCAAACGGTGCGTAGGCAGGATAAGATGTGCCTTTTTGGAAATGTAGAGCCTGTCGGTAAGTACGTGGCCGGTGGCTTCCAGTGCTTCTACCTCCTGTTTGAATAAAGCAGGATCGATCACCACGCCGTTGCCTATGATATTAATTTTTCCTTCCTGAAATATTCCGGACGGTATCGATTTCAGAATATATTTTTCACCTTCAAACTCAAGGGTATGTCCCGCATTGGGTCCACCCTGAAAACGTGCTACAATCTCATAATCGGGTGTGAGCACATCCACCACTTTTCCTTTTCCTTCGTCGCCCCACTGGAGGCCCAAAATTACATCAACTTTCATATGTACCTATTTGTTATCGGTTTTATCATTTTTGATTCTGGTCAGTTTCCTCAATGCCATCTTTTTGGCATGACTGCATTTACTACAGGTTCCATAGATATACATGCTGTAATAATTAACCGTAAATTTCTTAATCTTTTTCAGTTGCGCCTGTGAGAGTAAATCGCTGTTTTTTGTTTCCCACACTTGTCCGCAGGTGGTACAGATCATATGATCGTGGTTTTCGTTCCCGTAGGCTCTCTCATATTTTGATACGTTTCCACCAAACTGATGCTTCACCACCAGACCACAATCCAGTAGTAGTTCTATGGTGTTGTAGAGGGTAGCTCTGCTTACCCGGAAGTTCACATCGATCATCGATTTATAGAGCGCATCCATATCAAAGTGTCCCTTTGTGGTATAGATATGATCAAGTATCGCAAAACGTTCCGGCGTTTTCCGGTGCTTGTGCTGCGTGAGATATTCCATAAATTCATCCCGCGCCTGTTTTCTTAGCTTTTGACTGCCATCCATTCTTACAAAATTATTCCAATTTATTGATTAATCCTAACAATCCGGGCTGTTTTTACATTTTATAGCACGGCAAACTAATACACTGATAAAGAATTAATTACTTTACCATTTCAGAGTGATAAAAGAAGGCGGGAGTGCTCACCTCACTTTCATTGTGATAGGAATCGGAAACGGTAATATAGTAATAGAATGCCTCGTCGGTGTCTGGGACAATAAGATTTATCAGAGGTTGCTTCAAGCCCACAGCAAGGATGTTTTCTGCTTTGTCGGTACTGAGTTCTTCGCTATCGCTCCTGTACACATTAAAGGTAACCCTGGCATCCTGATTTTCAACCTCCCACTTCAGCTGAAACGAGCCATCCGACATTTTTTCAGCCCTCAGGTCGTAAGGTTTCCCGGGTACCGAATCAGAGAGCCAGATCATTGCAGGAAGCTTTGCCGGATATTTGTAATATTTCTCCAATGCCTGAAGAATCCCCTTGGTATTTGACAATACATTTTCGGTGCGGAAATAGGCCTGCCCTTCGGCATTTTTCATGCGGGTATAGTCTACCTGATTCAGAATATCCTGTTGCGACCATCCAAGCTCAATCATCTGATATGCTCCCAAGCCCGGTACCACGATTCGCCCGTTCCCATGATTCAGCCAATCATCAACATAGGGATAAAACAGTTTATCCTTGTAATACATCATCGGGTAAACGGCATCGTGTATTCCCGTTTTCATCCATTTACCGGCATCCTGATACACTGTTTCAAAAGCTGTCCAGCCATACCCGTACCCCCCCAGCGAACGGTACCTTCCCAGGGGTGAACTGCTTACCTGTACCCATGGCTTTAATTCCTTCACTTTCTCGTATGTTTTCTTTACAAAGCGGGTAATGTTATCCCTTCGCCAGTCGGCCCGGGTTTTTCCTTTGCCGTATAGACGGTACATTCCATCATCGGGAAATTGTCCCCTGTTATCGGGATAACGGATATAATCGAAATGAACGCCGTCCACATCGTAGTGGGTAACAACTTCTTCAATAATGGAGAGGAGATAGTCATCCGTTCTTGGATTACCCGGATCCAGAAACCATTCACCTTTAAATTTTTTTGTAATGGAAGGATTCTTTCTGGTGACCGATGACATACCCAGACTCTTCACATGTTTGTCCCCGCCCAAAGGATAGGTAACAATCCAGGCATGACACTCCAATCCCCGCTTATGACATTCCTCGACGACCAACGCCAGCGGGTCGAATTTTCCAGCACCTCCGGCCGTCACGATCATGGACGACATGGGTTCTATCCGGGAATTATAAAAAACTTCACCCCGTGTCCTCACCTGGAACATCACGGTGTTAAAATTGTTCTTTTTCAGATTGTCCAGAATGGAAATCAGCTCTTTTTTTTGTTCACCCTGACTGGTTCTGCTTCGTGGCCAGTCCAGTCCATAGTTCGTGGTCAGCCATACAGCCCTCACTTCTGTTGCCGGCAGACCGGACGAAAAAATTCCGGATGCGAAACACAACAAAAAGATGAGCAAAATCACTATTTTGTTCATTAATTATAGACATTCTAAATTTTCACATACAAACTTACATAAAAAAATCGGTTTCCCATTGCCCGGGAAGAGGTTTTCAAGGCAAAATGACTGAGGTAGAATACAACCCCCGAAAAAAAATAAAACGCTCCTCCACATGTACGTAGAAGAACGTTTCCAGCTTTGAGCGGAAGACGGGACTCGAACCCGCGACCCCGACCTTGGCAAGGTCGTGCTCTACCAACTGAGCTACTTCCGCAATATTGTACCTTGTTTCACACCGCCGTGTGCATCTCTTGAATATCACCTTGCCAAGGCCGGTCCCATCTCCTTTCGGGGCAAGGTCGTGCGCTACCTATCCTGAGCTACTTCCGCAATATTGTACCTTGTTTCACACCGCCGTGTGCATCTCTTGAATATCACCTTGCCAAGGCCGGTTCCATCTCCTTTCGGGGCAAGGTCGTGCTCTACCTATCCTGAGCTACTTCCGCAATATTGTACCACCTCGTTTTTGCGACTGCAAATGTAAAAATGTTTCTCCGCTTTTCAAAGAAATTCTGATTAATTTTGTGAAATACCCGTATTTCAGGGCTGAATAACTCAAAGCCAACTATAAAAACGCTTAGTTGCCGATCTGGTAGATATCCTGATAAAGGGGGATGATCCGGTATCTTTGCAACGACTGCGATGCAGGTCCCTTCACCACACTACCCTGCCCGTACATTGTCACAAAAACGGATCCGCACGAGGTACATTCCGCTTTCCCATTACCGTCGGGAAGCACTTTGATGCTTTTATTGTCCTCGTAGGGACAACAAAGATCGTAGGCGAACAACAGATTCCCTGTAACATCGGAAACCACCAGCAGGCCGGCAAAACCAAAACGATCCGTATTGCGTCTGCGTTCTGCCTCAGTAAAAACCTTATATGCCAGAGCATTACGTAATTCAACGTCATAACTGGCCAAATGTACTTCAAAATTCACAGGAGCAAAAGGAATGGTGAATTCTTCGGTTTTATCCACGCAGGCTACGGCGGAGAGCAAAATCAACAACAGGGCAACAACGGGTCGTTTCATCTGGTAAAAAACTGATTACTGATAATAGTAGACTGGACGGTATGACTACAAGGTTGCTCCGTCGAGAATATCATCGATCTGCTCCAACTCTTCTTGTGTGAATGTGAGATTCTGCAAAGCCTTCAGGTTGTCGTCCAACTGTCTGGTATTACGGGCTCCTACAATCAGAGAGGTCACTCTCTCGTCTCTCAGTACCCATGCCAACGCCATCCCGGCCATTGTCTGCCCACGTAACCCTGCAAGGATATGAAGCTTTTTCACCTTTTCAACAAGTATATCGGTGACCTGATCCTCCCGCAGGAACCCTGCAGGCTCGGCTGCCCGTGAATGTGCCGGAATACCATGGAGATACTTGTCGGTGAGTACTCCTTGCGCCAAAGGCGAAAAGGCTATGAATCCAGATCCATATCCGGCGGTAATATCCAGGATCTCTTCTTCGGGCTTTCGATTAAACATGCTGTATTTATCCTGAAATATCAGACAGGGAACATCCCGTTCTTTCAGGTAATTCATCGCGTGGCGTGCCTGCAGAGGCGGATACTTCGAAATCCCTATGTAAAGCGCCTTGCCCTGACGGACGATATCCACCAAAGCCTGCATGGTTTCTTCTATCGGGGTATTCGGATCATATCTATGAGTGTAGAAGATGTCGAAATACTCAAGCCCCGTGCGTTTCAGACTCTGACTGATACTTGCCATAAGGTATTTCCGCGATGCGCCATCACCATAGGGACCATCCCACATCAGATGGCCTGCTTTGGAAGAAATTATCATCTCGTCGCGATGAGAGGCAAGGTTCTCTCTCAGAATTTTACCAAAATTGCTCTCTGCTGATCCGGGAGGGGGACCATAATTATTTGCCAGGTCAAAATGTGTAACACCCATTTCAAAAGCATGAAGAATCATCTCCTTGGCTATTTCATAGTCATTTATAAATCCAAAGTTGTGCCAGAGACCCAACGATATTCTGGGTAGTTGTAATCCACTCTTGCCACAATAAGCATATTTCATAGTGTGTGCGTATTAAAAGGTGAAATAAATCAATGCATTTTTTTTTCCAGGTCTTCATCCGAAATCAGACTGACTATCTTTTGTCCGTCGGGCGTATAAGTGGGCGTTCTGGTCGCAAAAAGCTGACTCACCGTAAGCAACATCTCCTCCGATGTAAGTATTCTCCCGTAAGGAATAGCTGTCATTCCGGCAAAAGAGAGTGCCATGGCCTCCTGCATATCTGTCTTCACGTCATTCCCCGCTTCCATGCCTTTCCCAATAATTGTACGTATAAGCAGTGAAGCATCCACATTTTCAATCTCCGACGGAACGCCTTGAATAGCGAAGGTATAATTGCCCAAAGGGCTCAATTCGAAGCCCAATGCTTCCAGATCATTCATAAGAGAGGGCAGCGTGGCTGCTTCGGCTGCCGACAGCTCCAGTATTTCCGGGAATAATACACGCTGCACCACACCCTTTCTTTGCTTTATTTGTTCAAGATACTTGTCGAAAAGGATCCGTATATGCGCTTTGTGCTGATCAATAATCATCAGGCCCGACTTGACCGAAGTAAGAATGTATTTTTGTTTATACTGATAGTGCTCGGGGTAAAATTCCGTATCGGGATGATCCTGATTAACCCCGGTGGTGAAAAGACTTCCCTGTCTGTCAGTGTCCGCTTCGGACGACAGTTCCTTTTCGTTCTCAAACCCCTGGTAAAGTTGTTCCCATCCATAAGCGGGGAGTGAGGAGGCTTGTCTTTCCGGACGGGTGTTGTGAAAAGGATTATAACCGGAATTGATATTTACCCGCGGCATGGGCGCATTGCGGGAAGGATCGTAAATTGGTATCTCCGGTGCATCCTCCCTATCAAAATCGATACTGGGTATAGCGTTAAACTTACCCAGCGACTCCTTCACCGTAACCATCAGGATCTGCCAAAGTGCCTGTTCATTCTCAAATTTCACCTCTGTCTTTGTGGGGTGAATATTGACATCAATCGTGTCTGGATCTACCCGAAGATAAATGTAGTAGGCCGGTTTTTCATTTGCGGCGATCAATGGTTCGAAAGCCGTCATTACAGCCCTGTGAAAATAAGGATGACGGATAAAACGGTTATTCACGAAAAAGAACTGGTTTACCCTCCCTTTTTTGGCAAACTCGGGACGTGCCACATACCCGTGAATCTTACCAAGTGTAGTCTCTTCATCTATCTCGATAAGTTGCTGGGTGGCGCTCTTTCCCTCGAGCTGTACGATGCGTTGTTTTAAGCTGGTTACAGGCAGATGGAGTGTTTCAATATCATTTTCTATGAGGGTGAACTCAATATGAGGATTCACCAGTACAATGCGTTCGATTTCAGAAAATATGTTGCGTCTTTCGGTTTCGTTTGATTTCAGGAATTTACGTCTCGCAGGTACATTGAAAAATATATTCTTCACAGAAACAGAAGTTCCTGTCGCGCAAGAAATAAATTCCTGCCTTTCGAGTCTGGAACCATTTATCACAATCAACGTACCTAGTTCATCTTCTTCACGGCGGCTTTTTACTTCTATTTGTGATATGGCAGCTATGGAGGGGAGTGCCTCACCTCGGAAACCCATGGTGGTGAGAGAAAAAAGATCATCCACCTGTCTTATTTTTGATGTGGCATGACGTTCGAAGGCCATCCGCACGTCGGTACCCGACATGCCCAGCCCATCATCAATCACCTGAATGAGGGTGCGACCTGCATCTTTAATGCATATCCGGATATGCGTAGCACCCGCGTCAAGTGAATTCTCCACCAGCTCTTTTACTACCGACGCCGGTCGTTGAATTACCTCACCTGCTGCAATCTGGTTGGCAATGGAATCCGGAAGTAGATGTATGATATCTGGCATAAGTATGAATGTCTGATTGCTACCGCAATAACCAGAAAAAGAAGACGGCAAAAAGGATGATCAGTATAATAATTAGCAATCCGTTGTTGGTGAAAAAGGTTCGCTCACCGGAAGCTTCCCGTGTTTTTCTCTTTTTCAGATGACGGGTTTGCGAGATAAATTCAGCTTTGAAATCTTTCCGCTCGGCCATCTTTTCCTGCGGGAGATCAGGGAGCACACCCATCTCTCTTTTTATCTCATCAATTCGGTTCTGCAGCTTGTCCTTACGTGCATCTTCCTCCGGATCGTGAAGGATTGGCGTATAATTGAATTTACGCGGCTTTCTGTTATTGTAGAAAAAAAAAGTGCCCATAAGTAAAAAGAATGTTGTTTGTTACAAAAATAGAAAATTCCGTTCAGAGAAACAAAACGGCATTCCTACAATGTGATATCCTCTCTCTGAAACCGTTGCTGCCGTTGTTCCGTACCTTCCGAGCTGTGTCGCTTGTTACTTCGAAAAATATCGTTGGGTCCGGCAGGACGTAAATAATCAAGCCAAACGAAACCTTGTAAACGCGAATCCTCCGGCTTCAGCTGAGGCAAAGGAGTTGTTACGGCTGTGGTAGACGACCACAGTTTCAACCGTTTGATCTGTTCATTCTCAATATCCATGGAGAGGTAAGCACTCTCCGTTTTATTCAGCCCGATAATCGTGCTGTCTTTTTCCGTGAGGTAGTAAAGCGACTCGGCATTACCTTCTACCAGTACATGATAGAGGTCCCCATTGCGAAAGAAGGCGGTCATATCCCTACCACTAAGCTGATTGTATTGCTGATGCTCCTTCCTGTCCTGAATAGCCAGCGCATAGTCTTTCACAATCGCTTTCTCTATCGTTGAATCATTCAGATAAATATTGATCTGATTCCCCGTGATCTGATTATTATCACTCCAGACTACCGGGTCCCCGATCATGTAGACCATGGAATCGCGTGAAGTATAATGCAATGAGTCACACACTCCCTGCAAATCGGCACGAAAGAAACGTACCTCGTAATACGCTTTGATGTCGCGATATACAGAATCAGTGATCAACACCAGTGTGTCGCCATGCACATACATGCTCTCCTGCTGCGAATAGTCGATGGCAAAAGCTGAATCGGTGGCAAGTCCGTATTCGGTTTTTTCGTTATAAAATCCATAATTTCCCTGAAGAATGGCCTTACGCTCCTTATCCTCGAGGAACATGTTACCAAAGACTTCTCCCACACCGGTTTGACGGTTATAAAAGATGGTGTCGCCAATGAGCACCTTGGTGCCGTCATTGCTATACACCTCTGAGCGGTCAAAAAGACGGGAATCTTCGGTTACTGTATTATACCACCCGTTGCTTGTATGCACATAACCGCTGTCCGATACAATACGTGAAGGGCCCAGGATATCAGCGTATTTCGATTCTGTATTATATTTCAGCGTATCTGAATAGATAATATAATCCTCGTTGATCAGTTTTACGCTGTCGCTGAACAATGCCTGTTTGGTGTCGGGACTGTACTGCCCCCAGAATGAAGTGAGCTCGTTTTCTTCATCCACCAGCATTCCTCCTTCAAAATAGTAACCGAGGTTTGCCATCCTGTCGTAATCAAGACTGTCGGTAAAGAGAGTTGCCGTGCGGTCTTCCATGCGAATATTGTTCCTCAGCCGTGCAAGGCGGGTATTACCGTCGTAATGAAGATAGTCGCCATATACAAAGATGGTATCTCCCTGTTCCATGCGCACGTTACTGAAGGCTTCGAATGTGTTGGTTTGCTGATACAGATATGCACTGTCGCAATACATAAAAGCTCCTTCGTGAAAAAAGGTGACATTGCCCGTGAGTATTTCTGCATCAAAACCACTCCTTTTACTCCACAAATCGGCCTGCTTCAACTCAATGATCCGGGTGTCGGGTGCTGTCGGAGCAAGTCCCGAAGGTGGCTGCTGTATTTGAGCGGTTACCAATAGAAAAAAAAGGATTATTTCTGCCATCCTTTGTATTTGAGTTCGCATCCCTGCCATGCAGGATCGATGCGCACATAAGTCTTGTTTATTTTTTCCTGAAGCCACTCATCTACCAACTTCTGCTGCCTGGCATTTTCTGCCATTTGCTTGATGGTCTGATAGTCATTATTGATGTTGGCTTTATGTCCTTCGTTTCGTGCGGAGATCTTCACCATTGCCGCTACTTGTCGCCCTTTTTCGTTGAGCATGATAAAGGGTTTTGATATCTCACCCTCTTTCATTTCGCCCACAACTTTTGCGATATCCTGATTCAGTTCATTCAGGGCGAAACGAGGTGTTCCTCCATTTGCGGAGCCACGGGAATTATTTACCATAATCCCCTTGTTATTGCGCGTATCTTTATCGGCGGAAAGATAGGTGGCAGCCTCGTCGAACGTGATTTTTCCCTGTGTGATGCCGCTACTGATTGAATCAAGCCTCACCAGCGCCGTATCGAGCGATTCCTGGGGCACCTTGGGTTTCAGCAGGATATGCCTGAAATTGCCCATATCGCCACGTCGTTCAATCAATTGGATAATATGGAATCCATATTCGGATTCTACCACATTCGATACCTTCTTCGGATCGTTCAGGGCAAAAGCCACGCTGGCAAACTCGGGAACCAGCTGCGACCGGGTCATAAATCCCAGTTCACCTCCTTTCATCGCAGAAGGATCCTCGGAATGCAACAGGGCCAGCGTAGAAAAGTCTCTCTGTCCACTATTTATCTGATCGGTATATTCACGCAGCCGCTCCTTCACCTTGTCTATCTCTTGCAGGGGTACTTTCGGTTCCACTGTGATGATCTGTACTTCCAACGTGGTAGGGATAAACGGAAGACTGTCCTGAGGAAGGCTATTATAGTATTTTCTTATTTCAGACGGAGTCAGTTGTACATTTCCGAAGTGCTTCTGCTGCACCCCCTCCACGAGCTGCTGTTCGCGTATCTGTTCACGCATGTCCTCCCTGATACCGGCCAGACTTTTCCCGTAATATTCTTCAAGCCGTTCTACAGAACCGGTGGAAGCAATATATTCATTGATCAGATACTCAAGTGAACGGTTCACATTGGATTCCTGCACTTCAATGCTGTCAAGCTTGGCCTGATCCAGAAAAAGTTTCCGGATAGCCAGTTGCTCCGGGATAAAACAATAGGGATCTCCTTCGATACGCTGATTTTGCATCAGAATTTCTTTGCGATATTCTTCCACCTCCGATTTCAGGATGGCTTCGTCGCCCACAACCCAGACAATCTCGTCAATTACATTGTTTTGAGCCACAAGAAAGGAAGCAGTTGACAATGCTACAAGTAAGAACAATATCTTCACAGAATACTTCATATTAGTTGATTTACTGATTTAACGATTTGTAGATTAAATCATCACATCTTTGAATCTATCACATTCACAAATTAACTTCAAAGCTTATTTTCACAAGTTAATCGGTGTAGAATAACAGATGTAAAAGTAATGATAATCCCCTTAGCAGCCAAATGGTTTGATGGTTAAAAGTAGTTATAAGCACAGAGACGCCACGGGTGGCGTCTCTGTAAAAAAAATATCCCTGTCCATCGGTTTCATTACCCTTCAATGGCTGCCTGTGCAGCTGCAAGACGTGCAATGGGCACGCGGAAGGGGGAACAGGAAACGTAATTCAACCCTACGGTATGACAGAATTTTACCGATGAGGGCTCACCACCATGTTCTCCGCAGATACCGCATTTCAGCGATGGCTTCACTTCACGTCCCTTCTGCACTGCCATGCGTACAAGCTGCCCCACTCCATTCTGGTCGAGTACCGCGAAAGGATCCTGTTTGAGAATACCCTTATCAAGATACATCGGCAGAAACTTCGCCACATCGTCGCGGCTGTAGCCAAAGGTCATCTGTGTCAGATCATTGGTTCCGAAAGAGAAGAAATCGGCTTCCTTGGCGATTTTATGGGCTGTAAGTGCTGCACGGGGAATCTCAATCATTGTTCCAATCTTGTATTCCACCGAATCGCTTTTTTCCGCAAATACCCACTGAATAGTCTTTTCAATAATCTCTTTCTGCGCTGTAAACTCGTATACAATACCGGTGAGGGGTACCATGATCTCGGGAATGACTTCTATCCCCTCCCTCTTAAGCTCCAGGGCAGTTTCCATGATGGCCCGGGTTTGCATCTCTGTAATTTCGGGATAGAGATTGCCAAGACGGCAACCACGGAGACCCAACATCGGGTTAGACTCCATAAGACCTTCCACCCGGTCGTGGATATCTTTATAGGAAATACCCATCACCCTTGCCATCTCCATCTGCCCTTTTTCATCGTGAGGTACAAATTCGTGCAGTGGCGGGTCGAGCAGACGGATGGTGACAGCATACCCATCCATTGCCCTGAAAATACCATGGAAGTCTTTCTTCTGCAATGGCAATAACTTCTCCAACGCTTTGCGGCGCCCTTCTTCATCCTTGGCAAGAATCATCTCACGCATGGGCACAATCTTGTCCTCCTCAAAGAACATATGCTCCGTACGGCATAATCCGATTCCCTTCGCACCGAAATTACGGGCTACCAGTGCATCATGAGGTGTATCAGCATTGGTTCTTACATCCATGCGGGTATACTTTTCAGCCAGGGCCATCAATTCGGTAAAGTTGGCGTCGAGTTCGGCGTCCTGTGTCTGTATTCTTCCCTCATATACATATCCCGTAGAGCCATCCAGTGAAATCCAGTCTCCCTCTTTCAGCTCCCGCCCGTTAATATTCATTGCGCGTGATTTATAATCGATGATCACGTTATTGGCTGCCGACACGCAGCATTTACCCATACCACGTGCCACCACCGCGGCATGTGAGGTCATCCCTCCGCGGGCTGTCAGTATTCCCTGTGAGCTGGCCATACCACGCAGGTCCTCTGGCGAAGTCTCAATACGGCAGAGAATCACTTTTTTACCTTCCTTATGCCATTGTTCGGCTTCATCGGCGTGAAAAACTATCTGACCTGTTGCTGCTCCGGGAGAAGCGGGTAATCCGTGCGTAATTGATTTTGCAACAGCTATCGCCTTTTTATCAAATACAGGGTGCAGCAACTCATCGAGTTTCTCGGGATCACATCGCTTCAATAGGGTTTTTTCATCAATATATCCCTGATGGAACATATCTATGGCTATTTTCACCATGGCAGCACCCGTACGTTTTCCGCTACGCGTCTGCAACAACCATAGCTTCCCATCCTGAATGGTAAACTCCAGATCCTGCATATCCTTGAAATAGTCTTCCAGCTTTTGCTGTACTGTCATCAGTTCCTTTGCACATTCAGGCAGTGCTTCTTCGAGAGAAGGGTATTTGGCTATGCGTTCCTCTTCAGATATTCCCTGCATCCTTGCCCAGCGACGTGAGCCCTCGATGGTGATCTGCTGAGGAGTGCGTACGCCGGCAACCACATCCTCTCCCTGTGCATCGATAAGGTATTCGCCGTTAAAGATATCTTCTCCGGTGGCGGCATCACGCGTGAAGGCAACTCCGGTACCGGAAGTCTTTCCCATGTTTCCATATACCATGGCCTGCACATTCACCGCAGTACCCCACTCTTCCGGGAAGTTGTTCATTTTCCGGTAAAGTATGGCACGCTCGTTCATCCAGCTATCGAACACGGCACATACGGCCCCCCAGAGCTGATCCCATGGGTTTATCGGGAAGTCGTGTCCGGTCTTTTCCTTCACTGCCTCCTTGAATCGTATAACCAGCTCTTTCAAATCGTCCGTAGTGAGATCTGTATCCAGCTCAATCCCTTTTGATTTCTTCATTTCCTCCATGATCTCCTCAAAAGGATCGATATCTTCCTTGCTTTGTGGTTTCAATCCCAATACCACATCCCCGTACATCTGCACAAAGCGGCGGTACGAATCCCAGGCAAAGCGTTCATTGCCCGATTTCTTCGCGATTCCTTCCACGGCATCGTCATTGAGGCCAAGGTTTAATACGGTATCCATCATACCCGGCATCGATACCCGGGCTCCCGAGCGTACCGACACCAGACATGGATTTTCCTTATTTCCGAACTTGGTTCCCGTGAGCTCTTCAATACGTGAAACAGCATTTTCCACCTCTTCTTTCAGGATGCCAATCACGTAATCCCTGCCCAATTCGTTGTACTCCGTACAGACCTCCGTAGTAATTGTGAAGCCGGGAGGAACGGGTACACCGATCAGGTTCATTTCAGCCAGGTTTGCCCCCTTGCCGCCAAGCAGGTTTTTCATGTCCGCGCGTCCTTCTGCGGCACCGCTCCCAAAGGTATACACTCTTTTCTTTTCCATCGTGATGTCGTAAAATGATAATTAAATGTTAAAATACTTCCAGTAAAAATTTTCTGTTCGCAAATGTAGTAAATTATCTAAAAAAGAAATTACCAATGGTCAATTGCTTTTTTCTATAAAGAATCATTGTCGTCCATTTTTAAGCGTTCTCTGTGCAAAAGCCGTTCGTCTTCCGGTATAATATCCTGTAATTGTTGCGGTATCGTATCCTGCGGATCTGGCTTGTTCCCAAGGAATATATCGTATAGTTTTATTTGTAAGGCTACAGAGGTGGTATCCTGCAGATGTACAAAACCTTGTATTTGCGAAAGCGTATCATTTTCAATAAACTTCGAAGCAACCATACTATAGGTTTTGTTTTCAGTGATGTCTACCTGTTGATAAAGGGTCGTATCCGTATATTGCAGGGTAAGCAGAGAGAAAAAACGTGTATTGTAGAGTGGCGGTATACCAATCGCACTGAATGTAAAAGAGAAACGATCGTCGGGGATTTTCTCATTTATATCCGTTGAATCCAGTTGAAACCGGAACCCGTTTCTGGGTGATGGCATGGAAAAGACAAACGTCCGCGGGATGTAGGATGGTTGAAACAGAGACGGGTCTGCTGTATACTGCTGTGTCTGTTGTGCTGAAAGCCGGGTATCTATGTCGGTGCGTGCCCGCTGCAGCCTCGCCTTTACAGAATCATTCATCTTCAGATACAAATCTATTCTGTCGGAATACCACGACAACGACGTATCCCACCGAGCCGGTGTGATCTGATGTGCTTTAAAGACCTCGTTGATATATGCCTCTTTTTTTTCGGGTGTATCGAAATGCTGATAATCACTCTCTATAATTGCCTCGGCAACATATACATCATACAAGACCTGTTCCATCTGCTTCCTGTTCAATACTTCCTTCGGGCGGTTCTGACAGGAGGAGATCCATACTACCACCGCGATGGTAAATAAAAAATATGAAGCAAGATTAGATTTCACTTTCCTTTGCCTGTTTTTCTTTGTCTAATTTATCCCGTTCTGTTTTCGACAGCAACGAATAGGACAACGTTCTTCTATAAAACAGCAGAATCAGGATAACACCCACGGTAATCGCCGAATCGGCAATATTAAAGATAAAGCGAAAAAAAAGGAACTCGTCTCCACCCACCATTGGCACCCAGTGGGGCCAGGTACCGCTGAACAACGGAAAGTACAGCATATCCACAACCTTACCGTGAAGGAGCGACGAATATCCTTCGCCCCACGGCACCAGGGAAGCCACATGTCCCGGATAACTGGCTTCAAAAATGGCGCCATAGAAGATGCTGTCGATAATATTTCCGGTGGCACCCGCCAGGACGAGTGTAACACACACGATAAATCCGGTTTTATAATTCTCCTTCACCAGTCTACTGATATAGAAGATGATCATCACAACCGCAACAATACGAAAAAGTGACAGAAAGAGTTTTCCACCCGCTTCAATGCCAAAAGCCATTCCATTATTCTCCACAAAATAAATCCGGAACCAGTCGGTAACCGGTATGGAGTCGTACAAACCCATGTGCGTTTTCACCCATATCTTGGAAAGCTGATCAACCAGAAGAACCAGAAGAACAACTGCTACGGCCATCCAGGCCTTGTGTGTACAATTCTTCATCCGGCAGATCTTACTTTTTCTTGGCAGACTTGGCCTCAATGCTCAATGTGGCATGAGGCACTGCGCGAAGGCGCTCCTTCGGGATCAGCTTGCCTGTTTCGCGGCAAATGCCGTATGTCCCATTCTCAATGCGTACTAATGCAGCCTGTAAGTTTTGAATGAACTTCATCTGACGTTGTGCCAGACGACCCGCTTCCTCTTTTGAGAGAGTGGAAGCACCTTCTTCAAGAACCTTGTAAGTAGGAGATGTATCAATGGTATCGTTACCGTCGGTATTGGTAACGGCAGCACGATAATTGTCATACTCCTGACGGGCAACCTGTAACTTTTCATTGATAATGGCCCTGAATTCCTCCAGTTCCTCGTCTGAATATCTTGTCTTCTCGCTCATAATAATATATGTTTATTGGCTATGCCTCTTATTGGAATCTGAGTTTATGTACAACAACCGGAATTATATAATGCCTGTTTGCTTTTGCATACCTTCACAAAGATACATATAAAACAAATAATTCTCAACTGTTTTTAAGAATGCTGACGGTCAAAGCCTGATCATCTATTTCTATCTGATCATCAAGCAGTTCCGTCACAATTTCGACTTTATCGGCCAGCACCTGATTTCTTATATAACCGGCATTGGTTGTGATTGCTTCATTGAAAGCGGGGTGAGATGAAATGCGTACGGTGATGCGGTCTGTGATTGCAAAATCCTTTGCTTTACGCAGATTTTGAATCCTGTTGACCAGTTCCCGGGCAATACCCTCTTTTTCGAGTTCTCCGGTAATCGTCACATCGAGCGCCACAGTCAGCTTTCCTTCATTACCTACCAGCCATCCCGGGATATCCTCCGAGATAATCTCCACATCGTCGGTTGTAATCACTGCCTCTTGTCCATCTATCACAAGGAGGAGTGAACCCGTATTCTCCAGCTCATTAATCTGGTGCTTACTCATCTCCTGAATATGTCTCGCCAGTGGCTTCATGATTTTTCCGTATCTTGGCCCCAGCTTCTTAAAATCGGGCTTTACCCGTTTCACAAGTATCTCACTGGCTGAATCCACAAAATGCAGTTCTTTGACGTTCACTTCGCTGAGAATAAGTGACTCAACAGACGATATATATAGCTTCTGTTCTTCATCCACCACCGGAATCATGATTCTGGAAAGAGGCTGACGTACTTTGATATTCACTTTGCGACGCAATGCCAGCACAATGGAAGATGCAGTTTGTGCCAGGTACATCTGCTCCTCGAGCGGATGGTCAATAAGTTTTCCGTCCGCCTCCGGAAAATCGGCCAAATGGACCGACTCTTGACGTTCGCTGTTTGTGACGGAGATCAGGTCGAGGTACAACTTATCGGCATAAAACGGGGCGATGGGCGCCATCAGCTTTGCTACCGTCACCAAGCACTGATACAGTGTCTGGTAGGCCGACAATTTATCATCGGTCATCTCACCTCCCCAGAAACGTTTCCGGTTCAGGCGCACATACCAGTTACTGAGATTGTCGCTTACGAAGTCGGCTATGGCACGTCCTGCCTTGGTCGGCTCGTAATTCTCATAACCCTGATCTACCTCCCTCACGAGTGAGTTCAACAGTGAGATGATCCAGCGGTCTATTTCTGGTCTCTTTTCAACCGGAATCCGCGGATACTGATCGATGTAATTGTCTACATTGGCATACAAAGCAAAAAAGGAATAGGTATTGTAAAGTGTACCAAAGAACTTCCTGCGTGATTCCTCCACTCCTTCTATATCGAATTTGAGATTATCCCAGGGTGCCGCATTGGTAATCATGTACCAGCGAAGCGGGTCGGAACCATGTTTTCCGATGGTATCAAACGGATCCACCGCATTTCCCAAACGCTTGGACATCTTATTACCATTCTTATCCAATACCAGTCCGTTGGATATCACATTCTTAAATGCCACACTGCCCTTTACCATCGAAGCGATTGCATGCAGTGTATAAAACCAGCCGCGCGTCTGATCCACTCCCTCAGCGATAAAATCGGCAGGAAACTCCCGCTGAAACCCGTCTTCTGAAATGTGGGGATAGAAAACCTGTGCGAAAGGCATTGCTCCACTGTCGAACCAGACATCGATCAGGTCCGACTCGCGCCTCATCGGCCTACCACTCTCCGATACCAGTACAATATTGTCCACATAGGGGCGATGCAGGTCAATCTGATCATATTGCAGTTCCTTGTAGCTGTTCAGGTCCAGATCCTTCCATGGGAGTTCGGTCATCACACCGGCATCCAGTGCTTTCTGCATCTCCTCATAGAGTTCTTTCACCGAACCGATACATTTCTCCTCTTTGCCGTCTTCTGTACGCCAGATGGGTAACGGTGTACCCCAATAGCGACTGCGGCTCAGGTTCCAGTCCTGCAGGTTTTCGAGCCATTTGCCGAAACGGCCTGTACCGGTGGACTGCGGCTTCCAGTTGATGGTATTGTTGAGTTCAATCATTTTGTCACGGGCTGCCGTGGTACGGATAAACCAGCTATCGAGGGGATAGTACAATACCGGCTTGTCGGTGCGCCAACAGTGGGGATAGGTATGTACATGCTTTTCAATGCGAAAGGCACGGTTCTGTTGTTTCAGCATTACGGAGAGATCCACATCAAGCGTAGCATCCTCTTCGGTGAGGGAATTGTCATATTCGTTTTTTACATAGCGGCCCGCATACTCTTTATAATGTTCCGCATCCATGTTGTTCTTCACAAAAAGCGGATCGAGCTCTTCGAGCCGGAAAAATTTACCTGTGAGATCCACCATGGGGCGTGGATTCCCTTCTTTATCGGTAAGTAACAAACCAGGCACATCGTTCTCTCTGCCTACCTTCATGTCATCCGCACCGAAGGTGGGTGCAATATGTACAATTCCGGTGCCATCTTCCGTAGTTACGAAGTCGCCCGTCACCACTTTAAATGCATTATCAGTCGCTTTCACCCATGCGATAAGCTGTTCATAACCGATCCCGGCAAGGTCGGAACCTTTCCATACCTTGTCGAGCACATGGAACGGGATATTCTTGTCTCCGGGTTTGTATTCATCAAGGGACAAAGCACTGTTCTTCTCCGGAAAGTAAGTTCCAAGCAGATTCTTGGCCAGTATCAACGTCACAGGTTTTCCTGTATAAGGGTTATAGGTCTGCACCGCAACATAATCAATATTCTTTCCTACGGCCAGCAATACGTTCGAAGGCAATGTCCAGGGCGTGGTTGTCCATGCCAGAAAGAATGGCTCCCCAAATTCTTTCCACTCGGGCAGTGGGTTCTTAATAAGGAACTGCGCCGTACAGGTGGTATCCTTTACATCACGGTAACATCCGGGCTGATTAAGTTCGTGTGTACTTAATCCTGTTCCCGCGGCAGGTGAATAGGGTTGTATGGTATATCCCTTATAGAGGTAATCTTTTTTGTACAGCTCTTTGAGCAGGTACCAGAGTGTTTCTATATAGCGATTGTCGTAAGTAATGTAAGGATCGCTCATGTCCACCCAGTAACCCATTTTCCGCGTGAGATCTTCCCATTCCCGCGTATATTTCATTACTTCTGTGCGACAGGCTGCATTATACTCCTCTACGGATATTTTCTTTCCAATATCCTCCTTGGTAATGCCCATTGACTTTTCCACGCCGAGTTCCACAGGCAGGCCATGGGTATCCCAGCCGGCTTTCCGGTTCACCAGAAATCCTTTCATTGTTTTGTAACGGCAGAAAATGTCTTTGATGGATCGTGCAATTACATGATGGATCCCCGGCATACCGTTGGCAGAAGGAGGACCCTCATAAAATACAAACCGGGGATGTCCTTCGCGTATTTCCAGACTTTTCCTGAAAATCTCCTTCTCATCCCACAATTTCAACATCTCCTTGTTAACTTCTGAAAGATTTAGTTGATTGTATTCCGGGAACTTTTTACTCATTGTCAATACATTTAAACCATACAAAATTTAAGATGCAAAGGTAGTAATAAATTGAGAAATGACAATCGACATACAAGCCTACCTCATTTGTCTATTCCGATAAAAAAGCATCTCTACCAAGTTAAGTGCCATGCCGACATACCTGAAGAGGGTGAAATCACTGCGTGACCTCACCCTCTTACGTTTATTAACTCAATAACTATTATTTATTTGCTCATTTTAATTTCAAGCTCAATCCAGGCTCCTGTGGACTCTCCAACGGAAGTAGCATTTTTACCACCCATCCCCCGAACGATAACGAGCGCATATTTATTAATCTCTCCTGCAGTAGTGCCTCCGTAACCGATAGCGAACATATATCCCACTGACACATTCTTCTGACGCACTACACTGGAAGACCCTATTTTGCTTTTGATATATTGATTGATCTGATCCCAGGCATCCTTATTATCCGGTATTTCATCAAAGGTGAGACCCGAGACACTGAAGAAATCATTTGCAACAGGTGTGCGCGTTAAGTTCAGTGTGGTCCATCCCTCTACCATATAAGGTGCTTTGATTGTGGAGGCATTGTATACATTCGGGCCAAAAACAGCCGGACCGTTATTGGTATTCCCATCTGCAATGAATAAATTGGAATACAACAGATTGACATGCTCCTGGCTAGAGGTAGCCTTCTCTTTGTCAAGCACATAGGGAGCCAGAGAAAAACTAAAATAACCCTTCGACGGACTATCCGTTAGAATAATGTTTTTATAATGGATCATTGAACTCCCTTCCGTTCTGGAGGGAAACAGAATAGACACAGGGATTGTCCCCTCGCCCTCATTTCCTTTTTCATCAGTTGCTATTAGCATCACAGCAGTTGCCGTTTCATAGGCATTCACTTCAAAATTAAACCTGTCTCCGGTTAATAAGGCTGGTTTAGCAGGATCAGACACTGTGCCCCTGACAACTATATATGAAAGTGAAGCAACAGGGTGGTTGGAGGCAACTCTTCCGGATACGGTAAACATAGAATCAGGCTTCACCAGAATCTCTTCCGAATCGAACAAAATTGAAGGACCTACATGAGTCACGTGCTTTAATTCGAAAAGTTTTTCGGCAACCAGCTCACTCTGATTAGAAGCAGTTATTAATACACCGGTCCAGCCGTTACGTGCAGCTAAAGAAATATCGAAAGAGGATTCCAGCGCTCCTGTTATATCCATGTCTACCGGAGTATCATTTGTGTCGCCTTTTATTATCCGATAGTTCAAATTCGTTATTTTCGTTTTGGACGTTACTTTACCTTTTACGTGAAAGACCTCTCCGGTATTGATATCATCAAGAAAAGCGGGCTCCTCTAGGGCAATATTGATTTCGTCTACACCTTTTATTACTTTGAATATTTTAACGGTACGATTTCCGCTCTTATCTTCGGCAATTATCTTCACACCAGTTATTACAGCTTCCGCGGTCACTTCCAGGGAGAAAGATCCGGAGGTTCCCTCCTCTCCAAGGATCAGACGATCTCCGGTCTCTTCCAAGACTCCCGCATCCTTTCTCTGAATAAAATAAAAAGTTCCCACAAGAGGTTCCTCGGCAGTAATAGTTCCTTTCACATGAATAATATCTCCCGGAAAAACGTCAGCAATGCTGTCCACTCCGTTTTCGAATGCTATGAGGGGATTTGACATCTTATCCTCACATGATGCCAAAAGCGCAATTGTAAGGATTGAGAAAAATGATAAAAGTCTATTCATTGTATGCATTTTTAATTCGTTTATATCAAACATCTCGTTATTTGAGTTCCAAAACCGCAACAATAGGCAAATGGTCTGATGCCTGGCTATCAATAACCTGGTGCGACACTACTGAATATTTTTGTTCAGGACGGTAAAGGATAAAGTCAATCTCTCGATTCGGATTAATTGACGGGATGGTCAAACAATTTGTAGTACATGTTTTTTTAAAGCCAAAATCGAAAAAAGACTGCATGGTCTTATTACCGGGAACGGCGTTGAAGTCTCCTCCAATAATAGTAGGAATCGCAGAACTAGTAAGAATCCTATTAATTTCAGGCACTTGCAAATCCCGGTTTTCCTGCGTCAGTTCCATGTGCGTATTAGCAATCAGAACCTTTTTCTCATTTACGGTAATGACTGCTGTCTGCAGAATACGATAGCTGACATACACATCCGGACCCAAGTCTACACGAGGCAAATCATATCGTTTCGGATCGGACAGCTGGTACTTGGAAAGAATACCAAGCCCGGACTCTCCTCCCTGATAATCAATAGCTTTACTATAAAACGTATAAGGCATATTTGTTTTGGACGACAATAGGGCCAGCTGATCGACCTTACCGCTACGGGTAGTGTTTTTATCAAGTTCTTGAAAAAGAACGATGTCGGGTTTTATCTTATTAATAACTGCCGCTACAGCATCAACATCCGAAACAGTACTATTAATAGCAGAACAGTATTTAACGTTGTAACTCATCACAACAACCTTATTATCCGGCTTTGGCGTAATCCAGCCGGGATCCTCCATTTCTTTATACTTTTTATCACAGGCTATTGCTACAATAAGCAATGAGAACATCAAAAAAGCAGACATGTATATTTTTTTCATTTCTTATTCCTCCCATCCCGGATTTTGTCCCAATTTGGGGTTTTTAATTCTTTCGGCATAAGGTACCGGCCATAAATAGTGTTTACTCGGGTCAAAGTGATCTATTCCGCCCTCGGCCACAGATTTTTCATAAATTATATCACCAAATTCATCCACACCGTTAGCACTGAAAGGGTTTTTACCCAAATCATTCAAACACACCTGCAGGCGGGGACCCACCATGGCCTTTCCCAGGAATTTCTCACCTTCTCTCCATCTCAGCACGTCAAAATAGCGCATTCCATCCATGGACATCTCCACCCGTCGTTCCCGGTGAAGCTCCGTTTCAAGGTTCATTCCCCAGGCATCCAGTTCGTTTAGTTTCATGGGATGCATTCCCACCCTGCCTCGCAATCTGTTGACTGTCTGGTCGATCTGTGCTTGAGTGAGGGTACCCCCTTGCATATTAAACAATGCTTCGGCATAGATCAGCAATACTTCAGCATAGCGAATCACGTTAATATTGTTGTGGTCTCTGTTAGTAGCACCTGCCAGCTCAATAGTATTGTATTTTTTAAAATAAAAGCCGGTCAACCCGTTGGCTCCATTTCGGTTGTTATTCTGCAAAGCGGCAAAACGCGGCAACCGGAATATGGGATTTGGGATGTTATCATCCGAATCTCCGTCATCACCTCCCGGCCATTCATCTCCGGGCACATATAGGGTCATGGCCATACGTGGATCGCGATTTTGAAAATAATCGGCATAAGTCTGCTCGGGATAGGTGTATAGGCCGGAGACCGAAACATCATTTCGCCCATAATATTCCAACCCGGTTTTTGCAGGTTTACCATCCGTACATAAAAAGGCATCCACCAACCGCTTGGATGGATTAAAACGGATATAGTCAACAGGGGTACAGGTATAGTTGGTCATATTATTCATGCGAATATCCTTCACATAAAGGCTATAAATAATGGCTTCCTTATTTGCCGGATTGGTTTCGGAATTACCGGCAAGTTGGTATAAATCTGCATAATTGGAATATAGTTCATATGGACTGTTGTCAATAATTTCTTTCGCGGCAGAAGCAGCCATTTCCCAAAATTCATTTTGTAAAGCAATGCGTGCCTTCAATGCCAGAGCGCCCCATTTGTTGATACGTCCTAAATTGTCTCCAGAGGGAATATCCCCACTCAGCTTGCTTGCCGCCCAATCCAGATCATCAAGAATAAATTCAATCACTTCACTGCGAGGTGTTCTCGGTCCGTAAGCCTCTTCAGAAGTGATGACCTTTGTAACGAGAGGTACATCTCCCCAATAGGATGTAAGCCAGAAATACTGTAATGCACGGATCACTTTCACTTCGGCAGCATATACATCTTTTGTCGCTTGTGGTATTTCCGCCGCATTATAATGATCCAGAAAGTTATTACACGTAAAAATATGGGAATAAGTATAATTCCAGAAAGAACTTATAGGGAACCCATCCAAAGCCGTATGCCGTCCTCCGGGCACTTTGCTCAGTCCGCTGCCCAAAGCGCCCCATACCACATCATCCCCGAAAACACTGGGGTAGGTGATCAGTTCAAACTGAAGTCCGTCGTAACAAGGATAAAGAGCAGCCCTTAACTGATCTTCCGATTTCCAGTACGTTCCGTTAGTAACCGTGTCGAGGGGAAATTTATCTAAAAAACCATCGTCGCAACTCCATACAAACAGAAGCATTGCAACAAGAATATATTTCAAGTTTGTCATTTTATTCATGTTTTTTTTCATTAATAATATTAAAATCCGAGTTGAACGCCTATTGCATATGTTTTTAATTGCGGGTAAGCATCCCCGGAAGTTTCCCTGACCTCCGGATCAAATCCGCCGAAATAATTGGTCAAGGTAAATAAATTATCAATCGTTAAGAACACCTTTAAATTACTTATTTTCATTTTATTAATCAAGGACTTAGGAATATTATAACCAAGTTGAATATTCTTCAATCTCAAATAAGAAGCGTCTTCCAACCAATAATCCGAAAAAACAACATTGTGATCAGGTTGGTAGTACATGCGAGGATATGAAGCATCCTGATTATTAGGTGTCCACCGGTCCAAATGTGCTTTCTTGGGAATGGAGTAATCATTGATGAACGCATGTCGTGCCTCTTCACTCAGATAACCATCGACTTTCGCAACACCTTGCAGATAAAATGAAAAATCAAAATTCCGCCATTCGGCAAAGCCTCTTAATGAGTATGTATAACGGGGATAGGGATTTCCGAAAACCACCTTGTCGTAATCATCGATTTTACCATCCGGATTCCCATTTTCACCACTGATATCGCGATAAATTATATCACCAGGCTGAATAATGGCTGCATAACTGCTGATAAGAGGAAACTTGGGATTTTCGTACCGCTGAGTTGATTCATTATACGACTCAAAATCGGTTACCTGCGCCAATCCATCTGTCAGGTAACCATAGTATGCATTAATCGGATCGCCTACTCTCCGAATATTGTTTCCTAAGGAAGGAGTACTGTTTCCCAAATCGGTTATTTTGTTTTTAGCATCCGAAAGATTGGCTGTCAAGCCATAATTAACTTGTCCAATTTTGTCCCGCCAGTTCAAACTAATCTCCCAGCCCTTATTTTCAATTGATCCAACATTTTCAAAAGGGAGGTTTGAAGTAGCCGTAATACCAATAATTGAAGGATAAATTGGCTTCAAAAGAGCATTCCGATTGATCTTCTTAAACCAGTCGAACGAAAAATCTAGCCGGTTATCCAGTGCTACCATATCTACGCCGATATTGAACATTCGTATGGTTTCCCATTTGATATTTTCATTTGCCAAAGCGTACTGCTTGAAGCCTACATTCTCTTTATTGCCGATAGGATATGCCTTTTCCACACGTTCTATTTCAATGAGGTAAGGATAGTAATCAGAACTGATATTCTGGTTTCCCAATTCTCCCCATGAAGCACGAAGTTTTCCCGAATCTAAAAAATCTTTGGAAAAATCCATAAATTTTTCCTCCGAGAATCGCCATCCGGTAGAGAAGGAAGGGAAGGTTCCCCAACGGTTGTTTTTTGAAAACCGGGAAGTACCGTCGTAACGGATATTTGCCTCGAACAGGTACTTGGAAGCGAAGTCATAATTTAACCGTCCAAAGTAGGAACGGAGTCCCCAATGTTCTTCGGTCCCGCTATTACGAATATTTTCCGTACCGGCATCAATTACCTCAATTCCATCAAGTAACACTTTTTGTCTCGAGGCGCTCAAATAAGGTATGACGGCCGATTCCTGAGAGAAACCGGCAAGAAGTTTCAATTCATGTCGGGAAATCTGCTTCACATAGTTCAACGTTGTATTAAACGTTTGAGTTACCGTATTAAGACGGGATTCCGAAACTGAATTCACCGCCTGACTGTTTCCCGTGTGAGGAGTTCCATCAGCCAGAAAACGAGGCATGGTCGGGCTCCAGTCTTTCATGTCACGCGTGTAATAATTATAGGCATACTGCGCGTTTACATCCATTCCTTCAACCAGACGCAGAGTAGCATTAAAATTACCGTTAAAGGTCCTGGAATAATTTTTGGTATAACCGGACTCATACGCAACCCGTACAGGATTAGACACTGATCCGTACGACCAATGTGGGGAATCCTGCCAGTTACCATCGTCAGTAGGAAGTTGCCATTTAATTGGAAGCAAGGGGGAAATACGCTGTACCAGTCGGAATACGCCAGCCGTTCCGGTTCCCCCGGCATCTTTACGGTAGAAGTCAATAAAACTGATGTTACCATCAATACGCAAACGATCGGCTAAATCCGTGATTAACCGAAGACGTGTATTATGGCGGCTGGAAGCATACGGATCGCCGACAATCAGGCCAGTTTGATCAAGAAATCCATAAGACATATAGTAAGAAGTATTTGCGCTCCGACCATTGATATTGATGTTATGGCTTTGTTGGGTTGCCTGTTTTTTATATACGCCATCCACCCAGTTAGTGTTGGAATAATCATTAGGGAAATTTTTAGAGTCATACTTCATAAAAGCCTCGTCGGTATAAGGAATTGCCACTCCCCGGGCATTTCGTGCCTCGTTAGACAATGTCATATATTCACGCCCATTCACCAGCTCAGGTAATGAAGTAGGGGTCTGTATTCCTATATAACCGGAATAATTGATCGTAGGTTTTCCTTCTTTCTTCCCCTTTTTAGTAGTAACCAGGAGGACGCCATTCGCGGCACGTGCTCCGTAAATGGCCGAGGAAGCGGCGTCTTTCAAGACTGTTACACTTTCAATATCGTCTGGGTTAACTAAATTAATGTCACCTCCTGACACACCATCGATTAATATAAGCGGAGAGGTCTGGCTGTGAATCGTGTTTACACCCCTGACCAAGACATTGAGACCGGGACTTCCGGGTTGACCGGAAGAAGAGGTGATGGTCACACCGGGCAACATCCCTTGCAATCCTACTCCGACAGTGCCTACCGGGCGATTTTCCAACACATCTCCCTGCACGGAAGCCACTGATCCGGTAAGGTTGATTTTTTTCTGTGTTCCATACCCGACAACAACAACCTCATCGAGTATTTCCGAATCTTCCCAAAGGACTATATTTATAATATTCCGGTTATTTCTCGGAGTTTCCTGAGCAGTATATCCGATATAAGAAAATACAATAACGGCATCAGGAGGAACGGATAAAGAATAATGACCGTTTATATCGGTTACTGTCCCGTTTAAAGTGCCTTTTTCAACAATATTTACTCCGATAAGCGGTTCATTCCGATAATCCGTCACACGCCCCTGGAGTACAGACACTTGCTGTTTTTGCTCCGTTTTTTCTTCAGTTTCATAGTTGTTCCGGACAACCAGATAGTGCGCTTGATTCCTCTTCTCGTATGTATATTTGGAGTCCTTCAACGATTTATATAACCACTCTTCCATATTGTTGGTTTCAGCTTCTATTGCCGGTACAATCTCATCGCGAATTTCTGTTGCATTATACGATACGGTTTGTCCTGTTGTTTTCCCCATTTCATTGAGCCGTTCCATTCTTTCAATCATCGACTCAACCGGGAAGTTTCCTCCATGTTGAACATTTGCAGACAAATTTCCAAAATTTGCCCACCCCAGCACCATCACCAGAAGGACGATACTGCACATCTTCTCCATCTTTATCACCATAATTTTCATCTTATTTAATCAGTATTACCCTATTACTATCTCTTTCATAATGTACGCCATACAATTTACATATCGTCATAATCACCTCCTCTTGTGACATGTCCGGAGTAAACGAGGTGACAATTTCCTCATTCAGGTCAACTGCATCGCCATAGATCAGATCAATATCGAATACTTGTTTCAGCCTGAAGGCAACCTCTTTGATGGTTGCATCTTCCAGTAGAATGGCTCCTGATCGCCATGCGGAAATATTGTGGGCATCTGTTTTACCTGCCAGAAATCCGCTGGTTCCGTTTTTAATGGATACTTTATAATCAGGGTCGAGGATAATCTTATTGTCACTTTCATCATATACCTGTACACGACCGGTATTGACCGAAATCACCTGTTCCTCTAGCTCGGCATATGCCCTTATATTAAAAGAGGTACCCAATACCTTTGTCGCTATCCCATTGGATGTATGTACAACAAACGGGCGGTCTGCATCTTTCGTAACTTGAAAGAAGGCTTCGCCCTCGTCAAGCCATAGTTCACGGATATAGGCATTGAATTTTCCTGTTCGCAAACTGACAGTCGTTCCTTTATTAAGAAATACAGTAGATCCATCGGCCAGGACGATCTTTTTCATATTATCTTCCGCGATAAATTGTTTTTCGATCATGTAAGAGTCTGCTGTTATACCTGTTTTTTCAGTAACTGGTATACTCTTGGGAAAAGGAGTTATAAAGCAAATTACCAGGAGGGTAATGGCTGCAACACTCCCTCCTATGAAGACAGGAGTATACCGGCTTGTTTTATTCGTTCTCCAAGGAGTTGGGGATGTATTTATCTTTTTTAAAATTTGCTTCCGATTTCTCCTGACTGCCTTATTCAGATCCTTATCAGTCAAGATTCCCGCATTATTAACAGGGTTATATGTTTTCCTTAACAATTCAATTACTCTCATCTCCTTCGGCGACATGTTTTCGTAATGGAAGTGCCGTAAAAAACTCTTTAACAACATCTTCTTCTCTTCTCTATTAACTTTATCAACGGGTAGTTTATTCTTTTCCATTTTATTTTTTGCAATATATTTTTCCTATATACATATTACGTGGTTGAATTGATTTTTCTCCCTGACTTTTTAGTTAATATATGCTAACTACAATCAGGAATATTCTATCCACTTCCTATTGTGATATTTAAAGAAATTAATTGCAAGTATTTTAAATTATATTTAATATATCTTCAGCCACTACTTAACAAAAACTTAATCGTTCCTTAAGTCTTTTTTTTAAATGAAATTATGTTTCTTTGTAAAGAAATATATCACACAAGAAAAAATCTGTATGGAAAAGAGAACAGATTATTCATTGCTGCTGCTTATTGCGGGAAAAAACCAAAAGGCTTTCGATTGGTTCTACAAGCGATATATTAAACTGATCTATAGTTTCGTTTATTATGAATTGAATGATCAGGCATTGACAGATGACCTTATTCAGGATTTCTGGATAAAGGTATGGGAAAACCCATCTTTCCTGAAATGTAATGACCAAGGTTCGGCACAATCATATATGTTACAATATCTCAGATTCCGAATGTTGGACATTTACCGGGAAACATTAAAGAACATCATCTCCATCGATCAACTGGAATTACAAGAGAACATAGAGACCGGCTACAGTAGCATAATAGCGAAAATGGAAGAGGAAGAACTGGTACAAATAATCTGTGATGCCCTTGATGGGCACCCCCCATTAATACAGAAAACTTTCTGGTTACGGATTAACAATTGGTCCGTGGGAGAGACAGCCAGAGCGTTGACTGTGAGCAAAAAAACAGTATATAATAAATATTCGGAATCATTATCTATTGTGAGATCTCATATAAAGAAAAAGCACCCCGAACTGGTTGAGGATTTTAGTCAGGCTATGATCCGTAAAAAGATATTCATGTTGCGTATTCTCTTATTTTAACGGTTTTCACTCGCCCTGAAAAGTAAATATTGCGATGCCGTCAGCGAGGTAAGTTAATGAAGAGAACACCCAACTCTTTTATGATTAATAATTGTATAAAATAACTATTCACATCTTTCATTTCTTTAGATTAATTTATTAAAATATATCCATATGAGAAAGGCACAAGTAAGCGTCAGTAATATGATCATTCTATTGTTCTTCGTATTACTGCCATGTTGTTCTACAATCAGACATAAAGGGGAAACCATAAACACTGACAGGAAACAGGTTAAAATATTATCATATAATGTTCGTAATGCCCGGGGCATGGATGAAATAATCGATTATGACCGTGTGGCAGACGTTATCAGGCGGATTGATGCCAACTGTGTGGCAGTTCAGGAACTAGACAGTGCCACTCAAAGAAGCGGAGGATTAGTTGCTCTGAATGAGTTGGCAAAACGCACGGGGATGTTTGCCACATACAACAAATCGATAGATTATCAGGGAGGGGGATATGGCATCGGCATATTGACAAAAGAAAAGCCCCTACGCAAAGATGCAATCGAACTGCCCGGCAGTGAAGAACAGCGCAGCCTGCTGCTTGTTGAGATGGTAGATTACATAATCTGTTGCACACACTGGTCATTGAAGCAACCCGACAGGAGAGCATCGGTCGACATAATCAATGAGCTGATGCAAAATTACAGGTCAAAACCAATCTTCCTTGCCGGCGACCTGAATGCTGTTCCCGACTCGGAAGAAATTCAGGAGCTATCGAAGGAGTGGACTTTTTTAAACGACACATCTCAACCGACAATTCCCGTCAATAATCCAAAAAGATGCATCGATTATATACTGGCAAAGAAAAATCCGAAGCTAGCCTTTACTGTATTGGAAACCAGGGTAGAAAATGAGACCATGGCTTCAGACCATCTCCCGGTATGGGTGTCAGTTTCAATCACAAGCAACAATTAGAAATCCTGATTAATTGAGGACGATCTCTGCGTGAACATGCCTTGCAATACGCGGTCAGGACAACTTTTCCAAAGCTACTTTTATGCGTGCGACTGCTTTTTGAATATTTTCATCGGATGTGGCATAGGACAGACGGATGCAGCCCGGAGCTCCGAAGGCGTCCCCCCCCACACAGGCCACATGTGCTTCTTCCAGAAGATACATTGCCACATCTGTAGCACTGTTCATTATTTTCCCGTTGTAAGATTTTCCAATATAACTTTTGCATTCGGGGAAAATATAAAAAGCACCCATCGGGTTATTCACATTCAATCCCGGAATCTCACCAAGCAGTGAAACAATTAGATTACGTCTTCTCTCGAAAGCCACTCTCATCTCACTTACGCAGGATTGATCACCGGTATAGGCTGCCGTGGCTGCTTTCTGTGAGATGGACGAAGGTCCGGAAGTATACTGCCCCTGCAACATGCTGCATGCTGAAGCAATCCATTGTGGTGCGGCAATCCATCCTATACGCCATCCCGTCATGGCATACCCTTTCGATACGCCATTCACCACAATCACTCTGTCACGGATAGTGACAAACTGCGCGATAGATTCATGCTGGCCGATATAGTTGATGTGCTCGTAGATCTCATCGGCAATCACGTAGACGTGAGGATGCTTTTCCAGCACTGCAGCCATCGCCTTCAGTTCCTCTTTCGTGTAAACGCTCCCTGTTGGATTTGAGGGGGAACAGAGAATCAAAGCCTTGGTTTTCGGAGTGATTGCCTCTTCCAGCTGTTGCGACGTAATCTTGAAGTCCTGATCTATTCCTGCATGCACAAAAACAGACTTTCCTTCGGCCAGCTTTACCATTTCGGGGTAACTCACCCAGTAGGGGGCAGGGATAATCACCTCTTCGTCCTTATCCACAATAGAAAGGATCACATTACAAAGTGATTGTTTCGCTCCTCCCGAAACCACAATCTGTGCCGGTGTATATTCCAATCCGTTTTCTTTTTGCAACTTTTCGCACACCGCCTTCTTCAGGTCAGGAAATCCTGCAACAGGAGAGTAGAATGAAAAATTATCGTCGATCGCTTTTTTTGCAGCCTGCTTGATATGGTCGGGCGTAGTAAAGTCAGGTTCGCCCACACTCATATTGATCACATCAATACCCTTGGCTTTCAGCTCATTGCTTTTCTGCGCCATCGCAAAAGTTTCTGAAGGCGACAAGGCAGACAATCTGGCAGATAATAAATTCATCATAATCTTTGAATTAAATTAGCTTTTTGTTAGAATACGGCACAAAGATAGACAAAAATCACATTTTAAAGCATGCCATCCAGAATATTTGGCATAAATATCCGTAAAACTCTTTCAAAAACAAAAAAAGCCACCCGGTAGGTAGCCTGCAATATAATAGTATAAATAAAAATCAAAATAAAGCGTCCGTGATATACATTCGATCACTCAGCTTCAAAACCATGTCTGATTACATTTGCCTCACGGCATCAGCATACTTGCAGGCAATTCCTGCTTTCTGCTCTTCGCTACCGGCAAATGGTCCTTAGCTTGCATATCGCAAACTCGCTCTTAACGTACGAAGCCTGTTTAACCTGTTTATACGGTATGAAACAGACCCGTTTGAGATGTTTCGTTCCAGATACTTGATCTGTCCCAAAATTTCTTCTTTGGTAAGGTTTCTGATTGTCATAATTTTTCCTTTCTTTAAAAAATTCATGATTCATCGGCAACCGACTATTAAGAAGCCATTCAGTATGTAATTGATAACCTAAAGATGATTCCAAATAACTCGCTTGCCATTTAAATCACTACAAAGATACAACAAAAAACATGTTGTACAACATATTTTGTATAGATTTTTTCGAAGGAGAATAGAATAAACCTATCCGCATGGCATAAGTATGAAAAAAGGACTTTTGGTATTACCCAAAAATCCCCTTGCAGCGGAAGCGACGAGATTCGAACTCGTGGTACAGTTACCCGTACGGCAGTTTAGCAAACTGCTGGTTTCAGCCACTCACCCACACTTCCTTGTAATTTTTCGCTAAAATCGGATGCAAATATACAAGTTTGTTTTCAACTTGTCAAAGAAAAGATGATATTTTCAAGCGAATATTTTTACATTTGCGCCAGCTTTCATGCCACACTATGCAAAAGAAGAAGAAAAAAAAGAATATTCTGTTATGGGTCAGCGGAACATTGCTGCTACTGGTAGTTTCTGCAGGTATATTTGCCTTCAGCATAATATCTAAACCCTTTTCCCTGTCAGAAACTGTCTATATTTATATCGACGGGCAAAAGAAGTATGAAGATGTTGTTACGCAAATCAGGGATAAGGCCGGATTTCCTTCCGAAAAAATATTCCGGATGATGGCGGAACGGATGAACTACCCGAACAAGGTGAAAACCGGAAGATATGCCATTAATGACGGCATGACAATGTCTGACGTCATCCGTCTGTTACGCTCGGGGAGCCAGACACCGATTGATCTTACCTTCAACAACATGCGTACTGCGGAAAACCTTGCCGGGCGTATATCCCAACAGCTGATGATGGATAGCCTGACATTGTTGAATGCCCTCAGGAATAATTCCAATGCCGAAAAGTATGGATTTGATGCAGAGACATTCATATCGATGTTTATCCCAAACACCTATGAAGTATACTGGGATACGGGCATCGGGAATCTGCTGACCCGGATGAAGAGGGAATATGATGTTTTCTGGAATGAAAGCCGCCGGGACAAGGCTGAAAAGCTCGGATTGACTCCGGCTGAGGTATCCGTCCTGGCCTCCATCGTGGAGGAAGAGGCCACTTACGCCGATGAATATCCTGTGGTGGCAGGACTTTATCTGAATCGTTTAAAAAAGGGGATGCGGCTGGAAGCCGATCCCACCGTGAAATTTGCAGTAGGAGATTTTTCATTGCGCCGCATTCTTTACAGGCATCTGGAGGTAGAATCACCCTATAATACCTATAAAAATGCCGGCCTGCCCCCCGGCCCCATTCGTATACCGTCAATCCGCGCCATTGATGGAACCTTATCGCCCCAAGAGCACAACTATCTGTTCATGTGTGCAAAGGAAGACCTGTCCGGACGACATAATTTTGCAGTCACACATGCCGAACATACACGAAATGCAAGAGCATACCAGCAGGCACTCAACGAAAGAGATATTTATTAGCGTTGTTAAAATGAGATTTTATCGGGATGAATCCCCGTACGGTAGTCTCTGTTTAGTGCATCAATTTGGTTAATTTCTTCTGTTGTAAGCTGGAAATCAAAAATTTCAATGTTCTCTTTTTGTCGTTGGCTATCGGACGACTTGGGGACTACCACGATGCCCTTATCCACATTCCAGCGCAAAATAACCTGTGCTGGCGACTTCCCATGCTTCTTTCCGATTGTAACCAACGTCTCTTCTTCCAGCAAAGCAATATTATTTCTCCCCAGCGGACTCCAGGCCACAGGAACTATTCCTTTTCGGCTGCAATATTTCACCACATCATTTTGTGTCAGGCAAGGGTGGAGCTCCATCTGATTCACAGCTGGCACGATGGTGGCTTCCTGCAACAGCTCATCAATATGATGTACGAGATGGTTGCTCACACCGATTGATCTTGTTTTTCCGGAATCAAATATCCGTTCCATTGCCTGCCATGTGAAAGCCAGCTTGCCTTTCACCGGCCAGTGCACAAGGTAAAGATCCACATAATCTAGACCCAGATTAGACAGACTACCTTCGAAAGCCTCCTGAATCCGGTTTGAAAGGATGGCACTTCCCCACAACTTCGTGGTCACGAAAATCTCTTCCCGCGCAATACCACTCTCCCGGATGGCTCTTCCAACCGGACGCTCATTCACATACAGCGTGGCAGTGTCGATATGCCGGTATCCCGCATCCAGTGCTGTACGCACGGCACGATAGGTCTCCTTATCCGTGTTTCCTATTTTATAGGTGCCCAATCCTACTACAGGGATTTCTACTCCGTTATTCAATTTTCTTGTCTCCATATCCTATTTTTCACTTTTCAGACGCTTGATCACCAATATCTTATCCTTATGTATCTGCGCAACCAGTTCATCCATGGCGTCAAACTTCCGATCGGCCCGGATAAAATCGACGAACTCCACCGTGAGCGACTGATTATACAGATCGCCACTGAAATTAAAAATATTCACCTCCACGCTGATTTCCGGATCATCGTGCAACGTGGGTCGGGTACCAATATAAAGCATTCCTTCGTAAATAATTTCTCTTATATGCACTAATACAGCATATACACCGAGCTCGGGCACCACTTTATATCGTTCCCAGGAACGTATATTTGCCGTTGGAAATCCAATGGTCCGTCCTACACGGTATCCCTCCACTATCTTTCCCGAAAGTGTATAACGGTAAGATAACAGGCTGTTGGCCTGTTCAATATCTCCCTTTTTCAGTAATGATCGTATCTTTGTGGAACTGACATCCTCTCCCGCTACCTGGTATTCATGGGCTTGAATTACCTCCATACCAAGTTCATTCCCATGTCTTCTGTATTCAGGGAAACCCTCTTCCCGGTTATATCCGAACCGATGGTCGTAGCCTATGAAAAGCGTGTGAACATTTATTTGCTTTTTCAGCACATCATTCATGAACTCCCTGGCCGACAACCGGGAAAGTTCCTGCGTAAAAGGGAGACTGATGCAATAGTCTATCTGGGTAGTACTTAACTGCTCCAACTTCTCCTCGTAACCGCACAACAGGGCCGGTTGATAGTTTTTCTGCAATACTTTACGAGGATGGACAGGAAAAGTGACGACGGCCGATGGTAAACCGAGCTCTCTGGCCTTTTCTTTTACCTGTTTAATAAGATGACGGTGCCCGATGTGTACCCCGTCAAAAAAGCCGACAGAGGCCACAAAGGGACCATCAGTCATTATCTTGCTTTCGGACAGATCAATGCGTTCCAAAACTAATCGGTTGTTTGGCGGAATCTTCCGGGAAGTTTCCGTGTTAATAAACATTCTGTATTTATTTTTGGCTTAAAACTATGCCTGAATATTGCCCCGGAATGGCACAAAGATACACAGAATAAAGTAAAATTTCTGCATTTCTTATTTCGGGAATTTTCCTATCTTTGTGTCTGTTAAAGTTTAAACCTATAAAAGAAAAAAAATGAAACTTAATTTTTTGATGGGTATAACAGCTATGGCGATACTCGCAACATCCTGCACTACAGGGGGAAAGCACAATAAACTTACCCCGCAGGAAGAGGCAGCAGGATGGGAACTCCTCTTCGACGGTAAAACCCTTCAGGGATGGCGTGACTATAATGGCGACAGCCTTACAGCACCCTGGTTTGCCGAAGACGGCATGATACAGGCAAAAGGTGAAGGAGCCGATGAACATGGGTACATTGTCACCGAAAAGATCTATGAAAACTTTGAACTGGTATGGGATTGGAAGATTGCCGACGGCGGTAACAGCGGCGTGTTGTATCACGTGGTGGAAAACTCCAAGTTTCCCGTTCCGTATGTCACGGGACCGGAATACCAGCTAATCGACGATTTGAACTTCCCCCAGCCACTGGAAGAGTGGCAGAAGACTGCGGCTGACTACGCCATGCATACTGCCGACACTGCCAAAACCATCATCAAACCCGCCGGTGAATGGAATACTTCAAAGATTGTTTTCGATAACGGTCATGTAGAACACTGGCTTAACGGTGAAAAGGTGGTGGAGTTTGAGGCATGGACAGAAGACTGGTTTACGCGCAAAGACAGCGGGAAATGGGAAAATGCTCCTGAATACGGGCTGGCACGCAAGGGAGTGATCTGCCTGCAGGATCATGGCTCGGCAGCCTGGTTCCGCAATGTAAAAATCAAGGAACTGCCCCGCAAAACAAAAGAGGTGTCGCTATTTAATGGCACCGACCTGCACGGATGGGAGGTTTACGGCACTGAGAAATGGTATGTGCAGGATGGATTGCTGGTCTGCGAAAGCGGCCCCGACAAACAGTATGGTTATCTGGCTACCCGTGAATATTATGACGACTTCGACCTGAGCGTGGAGTTTAAACAGGAGGCAGATGGTAACTCGGGTGTATTTATTCGTTCCTTCGTGGAACCGGGTGCCATTGTGAACGGCTGGCAGGTTGAAGTAGCCCCCAAAGGCAACGACACCGGTGGCATTTACGAATCTTACGGTCGCGGGTGGCTCGTACAAATCCCCGATGAAAAGGAAGAGATACTGAAAGTGGGCGATTGGAACATGCTCCGCATTGTAGTAAAAGGAAACAATATAAAGACCTTTCTCAATGGAGAGGAGATGGTAGATCTCACCGATGAAAAGATTGGCAATGCCCAGGGACGTATCGCACTGCAGATTCACGATGGAGGGGGCATCAAAGTGCTCTGGAGAAACCTGAATCTGAAAACATTATAATGAACCAGACAAAAATATGATCGTTCTGAAAACCCACCTGAAACTCTGTTTTGCCGGTGGGTTTATTTTTTAATCCGCATGCCAACCCTTTCCATCCTTCTTATCGTTCTGTCGGCAGTACTGATACTCCTCTTCATGGTACTGAAACTTAAAGTCAGTGCATTTATCGCATTGCTGCTTACCTCCATTTATGTGGGTGTGCTTACCGGTATGCCGCTTCGCGATGTATCTCGTTCTATTCAGGAAGGAATGGCCGGAACCCTTGGTTTTGTGGCAACAGTAGTAGGTTTGGGAGCCATTTTCGGCCAAATGCTGGAAAGCTCGGGCGGGGCAGAATCTCTGGCTGATTACCTGCTAAAGAAGTTTGGCAAAGAACGTGCTCCATGGGCTATGGTCCTTACAGGTTTTATTGTGGGTATTCCGGTTTTCTTCGACGTGGGCTTTATTATCCTGATACCCATTGTGTATGCTTTATCACGTGACACAAAACGTTCTTTGTTGTATTATGCCATTCCCTTGCTTGCCGGATTGGCTGTAACGCACAGCTTCATTCCTCCTACACCGGGTCCCGTAGCGGTGGCCGACATCATCGGTGTTCAACTGGGATGGGTTATATTATTGGGATTCATCCTGGGAGTCCCCACAGCCATCATTGCAGGACCCCTCTTCGGGAGATACATATCTGGAAAAATAAAACTTCTACCGCCCGAGGGTATCGATATACAGCAGCGGGAACCGGGTCAGCACAATCATCCCTCTTTCCGGCTTGTTGTGGTCGTCATTGTAATTCCGCTCATCCTGATCCTCCTTAATACCTTTACAACCATGGCCGTTTCAAAAGAAATGATCACTCCGGGCGTATGGACAGATATTATTGAGTTTATCGGCCATCCATTCACAGCGCTGATTATTGCCACTTTAACCGCCACCTACTTCCTTTGTATAAAAAGAGGTATGGGCAAACAGAAGGTGCTGGAGTTAAGTACAAAAGCATTGGGTCCGGCCGGAATCATTATACTGATCACCGGAGCTGGCGGTGTACTGAAACAGGTGCTGATCGACAGCGGCGCAGGACAGGTAATAGCCGAATCAATGATGTATTCCTCTTTACCTCCGATAATACTTGCCTGGATTATCGCTGCTGCGGTGAGAATCACGCAAGGGTCGGCCACGGTAGCCATGATTACTGCAGCCAGCCTGGTAGCACCCATCATCAATACTTTTGAACTAAGTGATCCGCAACGGGCGCTGATTGTTATTGCTATTGCATCAGGAGCGACCATGCTCTCCCATGTAAATGACAGCGGCTTTTGGTTGGTAGGAAAATATCTGGGGATGAATGAGAGACAAACACTTCAGAGCTGGACGGTGATGGAATCAATCATCTCTGCTTGCGGACTGGCATTCACTCTCATCGCAAGCCTTTTCTTTGCATGACTATAATTTATTCAGACTTCCCACTTTTTTGGCACTGTTTTTGTTCTATGCTACATAAAAGAAGAGAGGTTGACTCTTTTTATCATCAATTTTAAAAAAAGGACCTATCTTTGTATTATTAACTCTCTTAAAACAAAGAATGATAGAAAAAAACGAACTGTTGCAAAGTATCATTGAAGGAATTCAGGAAAAAAAAGGAAAAAATATCAGCGCAATTGAACTGAAAGGAATATCGGGCACCATCTGCGATTATTTTGTGATATGTGAAGGAAACAGTCCTACACAGGTATCTGCACTGGCCGGATCCATTGAAGAAATTGTGAAGAAAAATACGAGGGAAAACCCTATACGGGTACACGGGCAACAACAGGCCGAATGGATCGGAATGGACTACGGGAACGTGATTGTGCATATCTTTCTCCCCGAGCTCCGCGCTTTCTACAATATTGATACACTTTGGGAGGATGCCCTGTCTGAACAGATTCCTTCATTATAAAAACTAATTCTCTGAAGAATTGTTACTAATATTTCACAATGGTTCTCAAAATAAAAGAGATCGCTTCTACAAAACCTTGCAACAGAGACAACAACAAATGAGTAATACAAAAAAGGACAGCAAACAGGACAAACAACCCACCTTACGTCCAATCATGGGAGGAAACAACCCCAAACGGCCATTTAATCCCTATTGGATTTATGCCGTAGCTCTTGCTATATTGATGGGCATGTGGTTTTTTGGTCAGGACAGCACCGTAAAGGAGATAAAATGGTCTGACTTTCAACAATATGTATATGACAACAGGGTACAAAGTATCGTAATATACAGCAATAAGGGAACGGCAGAGGCGGTTGTAAGGGAAGAGTCTGTTCCTTATATTTTCGGTGACGATGCCGGCCGTGTGGGGAAAATGCCTGTAATTCAAGTGGAAGGATCCTCCGCCGATGCGATTTCCGAATTCATCGACAAGGTAAAGACAGAAAAAAACTATGACATCGGGGTGAGTTTTAATACCACGTCCGAGATGTGGGGTATCCTGCTTACTTTTGCGCCATTCATCCTGCTTATTGTATTCTGGATATGGATGATGCGTAGGATGCAAGGCGGTGCCGCAGGCGGAAGTGGAGGTGTCTTCAGCGTGGGAAAGTCGAAGGCACAACTCTTTGACAAAGACTCCAGCCAGAAGGTGACATTCAGGGATGTAGCCGGCCTCTCCGAAGCTAAAGAAGAAGTACAGGAGATCGTGGAGTTTTTGAAGAACCCCAACAACTATACCAATCTGGGTGGAAAAATCCCAAAAGGAGCACTACTGGTAGGACCTCCCGGGACAGGAAAGACATTGCTTGCAAAAGCAGTGGCGGGAGAAGCAAATGTTCCCTTTTTCTCCATCTCAGGATCAGACTTCGTGGAAATGTTTGTCGGAGTAGGCGCTTCACGCGTGCGGGACCTCTTCCGTCAGGCGAAAGAAAAAGCGCCCTGTATTGTCTTTATCGATGAAATTGATGCGGTAGGCCGTGCACGTGGTAAAAATACAAACTTCGGTTCAAACGACGAGCGGGAGAACACACTGAACCAGCTGCTTACAGAAATGGACGGCTTTGGCTCAAACAGTGGCGTGATCATTCTGGCCGCGACAAACCGGGCCGATGTGCTGGATAAGGCACTGATGCGCGCAGGGCGTTTCGACCGGCAGATTTATGTGGAACTGCCTGACTTGAACGACCGTAAGGAAATATTTAAAGTACATCTGAGACCCATCAAAATAGATGAATCAATCAATGTAGACTTTCTTGCCCGCCAGACACCTGGATTCTCAGGTGCCGACATCGCGAATGTATGCAATGAAGCGGCATTGATAGCTGCTCGCAAGAAAAAAAAGTTTGTGCAGAAAGATGATTTCATGAATGCTGTGGACCGCATTGTGGGCGGACTGGAAAAAAAGAATAAAATCATTACCCAAAACGAGAAGAAGTCGATCGCCATTCACGAGGCAGGACATGCCACGCTGAGCTGGTTCCTGGAACATGCCAACCCCCTGGTGAAAGTAACGATCGTACCACGCGGAAAGGCATTGGGTGCAGCCTGGTACCTGCCCGAAGAGCGGCAGATCACCACGAAGGAGCAAATGCTCGATGAGATGTGTGCCTTACTGGGAGGCCGCGCTGCAGAGGAGGTGTTTATCGGACAGATTTCATCCGGGGCGATGAACGACCTGGAACGGGTTACCAAGCAGGCTTACGCCATGATAACCTACATGGGCATGAGTGAAAAGCTGCCAAATCTGAGTTACTACGATTCATCGGGGCAAGAATACAGCTTCTCTAAACCTTACAGTGAAGATACGGCTGAACTCATCGATACCGAAGTGAAGGTGATGATTGCCCAACAATATGAAAGGGCAAAAAAGATTCTCACGGAGAAAGCAGAGGGTCACAACCAGTTGGCCGGGATTCTTCTGGAAAAGGAGATCATTTATGCCGACGACCTGGAACATATCTTCGGTAAACGTATGTGGGTATCGCGCTCACAGGAAATTCTGGATCACAAAAAAGAGAGTGAGGAAGACAAGAAAATACCTTCCAAGCCGGAACATCCCGTAGACAATGTCTTCCTTGATACGGAGGAGAAAAACCCCGAATAAATTTTATAAAACAATGATAGAGTAAAGCAATAATACACCGCACGTTCAATCAACAGCCTGACCTTCAGCAGTCAGGCTGTTGACATTTCTTTAAGGAGATATTTTATGACCTTTTTAAATTTATACCACTAAAAAAAATCGAACAAATAAGGGATCCTTTTCGTTATTAATAAACAACAAAAAAATTGGAAAATGAAAAAGATTCATTCAGCCCTTTTGATCGGAATATTGGCATTCTCAGTAATCAGCTGCGGTTATTCGAATGCGAAAGATAATAAAAATAACAATACTAAAAACAGTGTAAATATGAAATTTGAGAAAGTAGCTTTACCTTATGCAACCGACGCTTTGGAGCCGGTTATCAGTAAACAAACGGTTGAACTCCATTACGGAAAACATCACCAGGCTTACGTGGACAATTTGAATAAGCTGGTTGTAGACACTAAATTTGCCGACGCGGATCTTGAGACAGTTGTAAAAGAAAGTGATGGCGCCATCTTCAATAATGCGGGCCAGATTTACAATCATAACCTTTACTTTACCTCTTTCAAAAAGGGGGGGGGCGGTGAACCCAAAGGAGCTTTGGCAGGTGCCATCAACGCTCAGTATGGTTCGTTCGAAAAGTTTAAAGAAGAGTTTAATGCTGCCGGGACTTCTGTGTTTGGTTCAGGATGGGTATGGCTTGCAAAAGACGGGAGCGGTAAACTCTCCATCGAAAAAGAGAGTAACGCCGGCAATCCGATTACCAAAGGATTGACCCCGATCCTGGGCTTCGACGTATGGGAACATTCCTATTACCTCGACTACCAGAATCGCCGTGCCGACCACCTGAAAGAATTATGGAAGATCATCGATTGGGACGTTGTAAGTGCACGTTATTAATTGAAAGCAATCATCCGGCAGGATGTTGTAAGTCACTTTAAAAGGAAAAGGATGTAATCGCATGGTTACATCCTTTTTTATTTTATTTTCATCATGATGCCGGTAAGCATTCTGCCGGAATGCTCCGTTTGACGTCGTGCAGAGAAAAAAAGTTCTTCTCTCTCAAAGGTACAAAGGTCACTCTTTTCAATATTTTCCCCAATTACTCCCAACCGAAGCAACTCCCTACGGTTTATTTCCTTCAGATCGAGATGCCACTTCGAGGATGGGTTCTTTCGGAATGCCACCGCCCTATCAGAAAAATCAAAACCCTCCCGGACGAAAGCTTCGACTACTTCACTGCCTACTTCGTAATGTAACTGGCTGATACCCGGTCCTATTCCGGCAACGATATCCGCAGGCGAAGAGTTATACCGATGGCTCATTTCTGCAACTGTTCTTTCCACGATCCGGCCCTGGGTACCTTTCCATCCAGCATGAATGGCCGCGATGATTTCTCTCTTTTTATCGAAAAGAATAATCGGGATACAGTCGGCAGTTGTAGCACAAAGGAAAAAACCTTTTTTAGAAGTGATGGTTGCATCCACACCATACATTGTTTCAATGGCAGCTGCCTGGTCCAATGCGAGGAAAGAGTCATCGATAACCAATACCCGCGTGCCATGTGTCTGATGGGGAATAATAAACTGCTCCATCTCCATGTACAACATGCGTGCAAGAATCCGACGGTTTTCATAGATGTTTACCGGATTATCGTCGGAAAAATTACCCATGTTGAATGAAGCATAGGTACCGTTGCTCACTCCCCCGGAGCGGGTGGTGGAAAAATGCTCAATCTCTTTCTCCTGACTCAACAGACCAAACTGCAATAGATTACGATATTGTGGATGCTGTTTCATAACGGATCTTAGATATCTTCTTCTTCAGAAAAATCATCATTATCCTCCGCGTCGGATTCGGCATCTTCGTCACCAAAGAACTCCTCTTCCGGATCAAACTCTAATGAAGAAAGATCGAGGTTTCTGTGAACCAATGTATGCCGGGAAGCTGCTACGGGAATGGAATCTTCAGAATTTAGTTCACGCCACAATAAATCCTTTAACAGGGGTATACCGTATCCGGTGACCGACGAAATAAAGACATACGGAATGGCAGGCAGATCCTTTCTAATCTCATCCATGAGTTCATCATCGAGCATGTCTGATTTCGAAATGGCAAGAAGATGCCTTTTATCCAGCAATTCCGGATTATATAATTTTAGTTCACGCAGCAAAATACCATACTCATTTCTTATGTCGTCGCTGTCGGAAGGTACCACAAAAAGTAACAACGAATTCCGTTCAATATGCCGCAAAAAACGTAAGCCTAAGCCTTTTCCTTCGCTCGCCCCTTCAATAATACCGGGGATATCGGCCATTACAAACGATTTCCCATCGCGGTAGCCAACAATGCCCAGGTTGGGTTCGAGTGTGGTGAATGGATAATTTGCGATTTTGGGTTTTGCAGCGGATACAACCGAAAGGAGAGTCGACTTTCCTGCATTAGGAAAGCCCACCAAGCCCACATCTGCCAGAAGTTTCAACTCCAGAATCACCCAACGTTCTTCATGTGGCTCCCCGGGCTGTGCATAACGTGGCGCCTGGTTGGTGGCTGTCTTGAAGTGCTGATTTCCCAGGCCACCGCGTCCCCCCTTCAGAAGAACCACTTCCTGTCCGTCGTCAGTGATGTCGCACAGATACTCCCCCGTATGTGCGTCATACGCAACAGTACCGCAGGGCACTTCGATGATCTTGCTTTCTCCTTTTTTGCCGGAACGCTGTGCCTTGGAACCACCCTCACCATGGCCGGCGAAAATATGTCGCTGATAGCGCAGATGAAGCAATGTCCAGTAGTTTCGGTTACCTCGCAGGACAATGTTACCGCCATCACCGCCGTCACCGCCGTCAGGTCCTCCTTTCGGTATATATTTTTCCCTGCGGAAGTGCGCGGAACCGCGACCACCCTTTCCTGAGCGACAAAATATCTTTACGTAATCAACGAAATTTGTTTCAGCCATTCACTAAACGATTATCCGGTCCACAACGGCTTCCATCGATGCAAAAATCTCATCCACAGAGCCCTGACCGGGTATTCTTACCAGTTTCCCCTGTTCGCGGTAAAAATCCTTCAATGGGGCCGTCTGGTCATAGTATACCCGAAGACGGGATTCGATGGTTTCCTTGTTGTCATCTGACCGTCCGGAGATTTCTCCCCGCTTCAGCAGCCGCGCAATAAGCTCTTCATCCTCCACCTCCAGACTAAGCACCACATTTACCTTCTCATCATATTTCACCAACATGGCATCCAGTGCTTTACCCTGCGCAAGTGTCCTGGGAAAGCCATCAAAAATAAACCCCTTCACATGGTTGTTTTTTTTAATCAACCCTTCAAGCATGCCAACCACCACGTCGTCGGGAACAAGCTGTCCCCTGGACATGTAGGATTCAGCCATCTGTCCCAATTGCGATTTAACTTTCATTTCAGCCCGTAATAAATCTCCGGTAGAAACATGACTTAAACCGTATTTCTCTATCAACTTCTCACTCTGGGTTCCCTTGCCAGATCCGGGAGCGCCAAAAATTACTACATTCAACATTTTTACTTTCTGAATTAAGCTTCAAAGATACATATTTTCCTCCGTTTTGCGGACTTCCTGTGATATCTATTCCACGTTTAGCTGCAAATTTTCGGGATTTAATTATCCCCATTGTTTCCTTGCTGTTTGTCAAACCAATTACCTGTTGAACCAATCGTCATACAAAATGTTTATTCATTGAAGTTGAATATAAACATCCTATACAATGAAGAAAGAAGAATTCAAACAAAAAACGAATGATGTCCTGAATGAATTGGCTGATTATATCTCAGGATTGGAAGACAAGGCAGGTGAAATTGCAGAGGATGCCAGAGAGGGATATAGGGAACGTCTTGATAATTTGAAAGGTATCCGGGACAACTTATCCTCCAAATTAGAGGAGTATGAAAACATTGCCGACAACAAATGGGATATAGTCAAAGAAAGTGCCGTCAGCTTCTTTGCAACTGTTTCCGAATCATGGAAAGAAAATTTAGGCAAGATTGCTGACACATTAAAAAAGGAACGCAAGACTGGCAGTGAAGATGCTGATGATGAACCGGACACCAGTACTCCAAACTACGACGGGCATTCATAAGCCATTACATAGCAATAAAATACCCACCACCATTAAACGAAACAGTGCTGGGATTTTTTCATTCAGAGGTACCTGGCGGATTCGAACCGCCGTAAACGGTTTTGCAGACCGGCGCCTAACCACTCGGCCAAGGTACCCTGCTTGCGTAAAGCGGTTGCAAATGTAGCATATTTTTTTGAGAAATAAAAAGTTTGGCCACTAATTTTAGCCACGGCAGAAATTAGAGGTAGAAGATATGTCTTACCGTGAAACCATCTCCGTGAAGAGTAAAAAAAGCACACAGGGAATCAGGAAACACAGGGAATCAGGAAACACAGGGAGATCAAGAAACACAGGGAATCAGGAAAACAGGAGTCTGAACGCATCGCTCACTCGCTTTACCTGTTGCAATTCAATCGACGTTTTCTTTTGGATGCTTTTCAGATTATTGGCAGGAATGAGCATCCGGTTGAATCCCAGCTTCTCTGCCTCCTGAATACGCTGTTCAATGCGGTTCACCGGACGTATTTCCCCCGACAATCCCACCTCACCACAGAGACAGGTCTCCCTGTCGACAGCCATATCGAGACTCGAAGAAAGCACCGCACTGATGACCGACAGGTCCATGCCGGGGTCGTTTACCCGCAGCCCGCCGGCAATATTAAGGAAGACATCTTTCTGTGCCAGCTTGAAGCCGGCCCTTTTCTCCAGTACGGCAAGCAACATGTTCATTCTACGTATATCAAACCCGGTGGCAGAACGTTGCGGCGTACCATAGGCGGCTGTGCTTACCAGCGACTGGGTTTCAATCACAAAAGGGCGTACTCCCTCAATGGCAGCGGCAATGGAGACGCCGCTAAGCCCGTCGTGATTCTGCGTAAGCAACAATTCGGAAGGATTATTCACTTCCCGCAATCCCGTCTGGTTCATCTCGTAGATACCCAGCTCGGCAGTACTGCCAAACCGGTTTTTGATACCGCGAAGAATGCGATACATGTAGTGCTGGTCGCCCTCGAACTGCAATACCGTGTCTACGATATGTTCCAGAATCTTCGGACCGGCAATACTACCCTCCTTGGTGATATGGCCAATTAACAGCACCGGCGTACCCGACTGCTTGGCAAACTTTAGCAGCATGGCTGCACACTCACGCACCTGCGAGATGCTTCCGGGTGATGACTCCAGCGCGTCGCTGTAAACCGTTTGTATGGAATCGATGATCAGCAGCTGCGGCGACACCTGTTTCACGTGCTTGAAAATCTCATCGAGGTTTGTCTCGCATACAATCAGACAATTATCGTTTTCAATACCGATACGCTCTGCCCTTAGCTTCAGCTGCCTTGCACTCTCTTCACCGGAGACATAGAGCGTACGGATACTCTTTAGTTTCAGGATGGTCTGTAATACCAACGTCGACTTGCCAATACCCGGCTCACCACCGATCAGGACGACCGATGCCGGCACCAGACCACCGCCCAGTACACGGTTCAGTTCCCCATCCTGCATATCGATGCGTGGCTCATCATCGGCCTTGATCTCCCGCAACATCACGGGCACGCTCTTGCCCTCCCGGAAAGTACGGGTATCTTCCTGTTTGGAGGCAGTATCCTTGCGCACCAGTTCCTCCACGAAGGTAGACCATTCTCCGCAGGAAGGACACCTGCCCATCCATTTGGGCGATTCATGCCCGCAATGGCTGCAAAAGTAGACCGATTTCAGTTTTGCCATACTGTTACTGTTTAAGGAGGTAAAGATAGAGAAATTTCTTGTACTTTTGTCGTTAGTATGCAGTTGCATATGGCAGAAACAGCCGGAACAGGGTGGTCGGAAAGCTGACAACCCAACTTTTACAACAATTTAAAATACCACAGATGTCTCTTATTCATTCATTGATATCCAGGTCACTCGGCCTCCCCCTCAAAAGTGTGGAAAACACCGTGGAGCTGCTCGAAGGAGGTGCCACCATCCCTTTTATCAGCCGCTACCGCAAGGAGGCCACAGGTGGGCTCGACGAGGTACAAGTAGGCCACATCAAAGCACAATACGAGCAATACCGTGAACTGGAAAAGCGAAAAGAATTTATCCTTAAAACCATTTCAGAACAGGAAAAACTCACAACGGAACTCAGCGAAAAGATCAATAACTGCTGGGACAGCGCGGTACTGGAAGATCTCTATCTCCCCTTCAAACCCAAACGACAGACCCGTGCCGAAATTGCCCGCAAAAACGGACTTGAACCACTTGCCAAATGGTTGATGACACAACAGCATGGCTCCGTGGAGGCAAAAGCAGGGCAATATATAAATGAGCAAGTACCTGATGCAGCGACAGCGTTAAAAGGAGCGCGAGACATCATCGCCGAGCAGGTGAACGAAGATGCAAATGCCCGTCAGCTAATCCGGAATATTTTTTCAGGCGATGCCCTCATCACGTCGAAGGTGGTGAAGGGGAAGGAGCAGGAAGGTGAAAAATATGCCGATTATTTCGATTTCTCCACACCGCTGGCGCGATGCCCCTCACACCGCATCCTGGCTATTCGTCGTGGTGAAACAGAAGGATTTCTGCGTGTCGCCATTTCGCCTGATGACGAAAAATGCCTTGAAAGGCTTATACCCCGATATGTAAAAAAAGATGTACCTGCAGCCGGTCAGGTGGAGGAGGCGGTTACAGATGCATACAAGCGTCTGCTTAAACCTTCCATTGAGACTGAGTTTGCCAATCTCTCCAAGGAGAAGGCCGACGTGGCGGCAATAGCTGTATTTGCAGAAAATCTGCGCCAGCTGTTGCTGTCACCCCCTCTGGGGCAGCAACGCATCCTGGCCATCGACCCCGGCTTCCGCACCGGTTGCAAGCTGGTCTGCCTGAATGAGCAAGGCGATCTGTTGCATAACGAGACCATCTACCCCCATCCGCCCCAAAACGAATTCACCAAAGCGGCGAGCAAGGTAGTCAAGCTGGTTTCCACCTACAGGATCGATGCCATTGCCATCGGGAATGGTACCGCAAGCCGCGAGACAGAACGGTTTATCTCCAACTTGCGCTATGAGAAGGAAGTAAAGGTCTTCGTGGTGAGTGAGAGCGGAGCATCGGTCTACTCCGCCTCCAAAACAGCACGGGAAGAGTTTCCGGAATATGATGTGACCGTGCGGGGCGCCGTCTCCATTGGCCGACGGCTGAGCGATCCGCTGGCAGAGCTGGTGAAGATTGACCCGAAATCGATCGGCGTAGGTCAGTATCAGCACGATGTGGATCAGACAAAGTTGAAACATTCTCTGGACCAAACAGTGGAAAGTTGTGTGAATCTGGTGGGTGTGAACCTCAACACGGCAAGCCGGCATCTCCTCACATATGTATCGGGTCTGGGGGAGTCGCTGGCACAAAATATTGTGACCTGGCGTGCTGAGAACGGCCCTTTTCGTTCACGGAAGGAACTAAAAAATGTACCCCGGCTGGGAGCAAAAGCATTTGAGCAATGCGCCGGATTCCTGCGAATTACGGATGCGGAAAACCCGCTTGACAACTCGGCGGTGCATCCAGAGAGTTACCCCATCGTGGAAAAAATGGCCCGTAACCTGCATTGTTCTGTGAAAGAGCTAATCCGGAATAAACCGTTGATCGCAACCATCGACATAAACAATTACATGACCGAAGAAGCGGGTATTGAAACTTTGACCGACATTTTGAAGGAGCTGGAGAAACCGGGACGCGACCCCCGCTCCTCGGTACAGGTGCTGGAGTTTGACCCCAATATCCGCACTCTCCATGATTTGAAAGAGGGGATGAAGGTTCCGGGCATTGTCACAAACATCACTAACTTCGGCTGTTTTGTAGACATCGGTATCAAGGAAAATGGGCTGGTGCATATTTCGGAACTGGCCGACCGGTTTGTCACCGACCCAACGGAGGTGGTGTCACTTCATCAACATGTGGAAGTGACTGTATTGTCGATCGATACGGAAAGGAAACGCATTGCGCTCTCCCTGAAAAAGTAGATAATTTTTCAGAAATCAAGCATCAGTTGACGTTCAAACAGCTGGAAGCTTTTCCGGTGTAAGGGTGTGATGCCCTGTTCCCGAATTGCCTGACGGTGTTTCGCCGTAGGATAACCTTTATTACAGGCCCAATCGTAGCAGGGATACTGCTGATGCAACTCCCGCATATATTCATCACGGCAAGTCTTGGCCAGGACAGATGCGGCAGCGATGGACTGGAACTGGGCGTCCCCCTTCACCACGCAGGTATACGGGATAGATCCGAAAGGACGAAAGCGGTTTCCGTCAACCAGAATATGGGCAGGCGGCAGTGACAGCTTTCGTAGTGCCCGGTGCATCGCCTCGACCGATGCCCAGAGAATGTTCATTTCGTCAATCTCTTCGGGAGAGCAGGATGCCACAGCATAGCTTACCGCATTTTTTTCGATGACCAAACGCAATTCATCCCGTCTTTTTTCGGTCAACTGTTTGGAATCGTTCAGTTCGTCGCAGGAAAAGTCGGGGGGTAACACCACAGCGGCCGCAAATACGGGACCTGCAAGACAACCTCGTCCGGCCTCGTCGCATCCGGCTTCCACACATCCGACTCTCATAAAACTCTGCAATGGATGATTTTGCTTCATTCCTCAATCCTCCCCGATTGTCAAAACCACCTTATTGTCTGCCGGCGGAAAATCAAAAACAAAAGAATCCGTTTCGGCCTCTGTTCCCATCATGTCAGCAAAGCTTGCAATTAATTCCTGCAGTCCGGGATTCAACATCTCATCGCCTCTCACATGCATCAGATTCAGCTGTACGATCATTTCAACCAGGTTTTCCCTCACTCCTTCCGGAATCGGCAATGCGCCTGTGTCCAGTCTGTGCTTTGCCACCCTGCGCGTGAGCACTGCGAGACGCCTGGCTGATTCACTTTCCAACGTAGGGTTTCCGGGAATAGATGTGATAAACCGGGTATCCACGGAGAGTTCTTTTCCCTGCAATTGCATGATGCGGTAGCCAAAAGGATACTGTGCCAGACTGGCAGTCCCCACGTCGTAGATTTTGTTACCCGCGGGGGAAGTAAAAAGTGTGATATCGTTGGCATGAAAATGACCGGTAAAGACTATGCGGAGTCCTGCGTCGGCAAGTCTTTCAGCCTGAATTTTCCAGTTATCTACAAGATAATCGGAAAAAAACGCTTCCTGGTATGGCATATGTTCCACTAGTCCATGGTGCATCATCCCCAGCACCGTCACGCCTCTTTCCTTGGCATCACGAAGGATGTGAAGAGCCCACTCCAGTGTTTCGGGACGGATTCGTCCAGCCGAAAGTGAGGAGGTCCGATATTCCTGATGCTGGTTGCTGTCTATTGCCAGCAGCCAGGTTTTCTCGTCAATCTCCGCCAGATAACTGAGTGATGTACTGTCTCTTCGCGTTGCTTCATCGTAACCGAAAGCACCGTATAACCGGGCAAATTCATCAGGGGAGATTCCTTCTTCATTCTTTCGCACGTCTCCTTTATAGGCTACGGCATCGGGAATATTGACATCGTGATTACCTGGAATCACAAAAATCCTGGTTCCGGCTTTCTGCAACGGAGTGAGCAGTTCAATAAAACCGAGATGACTCTGCCGTTCTCCGTGGTTGGTTAAATCTCCCGTAACAAGAAGTATCTGGGGTACCTCTTTGCCGAGGTCGGACAGTACCTCATGCAGTACCTCATGCAGTTCACACGTTATTCTTCCGGTTGATTCCTCAAAGACGGACAGCGCCTTTCCTTTCTCAGCCAGTTCAGGAGAAAGATAATGTACATCGGTGAGTACCGCAATTTTCAATATGGCGTCACCTCCGAAGTTGTTATCCGAGGGTACCTGCGCCGCGAAAACATCACACGAAACAAACCGTAATAAAAGCAACAGAATCAACCACCTGCGGCTCATGGGTTGTTCCGTTTGAAGAATAGTTTCACATCCTGCAGCCAGCGTTCAAAGGGACTGCATTCGATCTTCAAAAAACTGTCGGAAAGAGCCGAGGATTCAAAGCTTGTGGTTCTGAAATCACCCCATACATATTCAGCCAGTTCCGGATAATCGATATAAGGATTACGATTTTTTTGTATACGGTAGACCTCTTCATTCCGGCGTACCTCCTTAATGCTGACGGGATCTTCCCTGTGCCACTTGAGCATCAGACGAAGCGACCAGTCGCTGAAACCGGGATAGCGGTTGCCTCCTACCTGATCGGAATTCCACAGTGGTAACTGTTCTTCATATGCGGTAACCATATAAAAATAAGTACGGGCAAAATCTCCTTTATAGGCGTCGATAGGTTCAAAAACAGTCTTTGTATAATTTCCGAATACATTTTGTCCAATCCTGGATCCGTTGGATGACTCCCAGTATGTAATACCAACTTCCCCGAGAGGCAGGTTACCGCGACGGTTATTTACGTATCCATCGGCAGGATAAAGGTGAAACAGGTCTGACTCCAGTAATTCTGACCCTTTTATCCAACTCTTCGGTAATATATGTTCCCGGTTGTAACAGTCACCTTCCCTCCGGTAAGAACCACAACGGTCATTTCTGAAATCGTAAAGGTATTCGGCCCCCTTTTCAGGATTGTCTGAATACATGTCCCACACTTTGTTGTTTTTCTGACTGTCGGTCAACAGGAAAACCTCCCACAGATCTGCATAGGGAACCACCTGCGGATCTTTTATAATCTGAAACAGTGCGGTTTTCAACTCGGATCCTCTTTTACCTTCTGCCCCCGCATAATAGCCGCTGGGCACCTGGGCGCTGAGGGTGCCGGTAACAAATAAAAAAAATGCAGCAAAAAGGTAGTGCTGTGAATAATTCATTTCTTATATGATAAGGCAGAACCACTTCTTAATGATTCCGGCAAAAGGGCAAATATAATGAATTCATTGAAATACCCTATGCAGAAAAGGGATAAAAATAAAAAAACAACCGGTGAGATCGTCTGCTACGGCAATCAGGAATTCAGAATTTTTTCGATTTCTTCAATGTCGGAACGAAATCCCTTATCGACCTCATAAAAATTCTTTACAGTGTTACACGCATGGAGTACCGTAGCATGGTTGCGATTTCCCACCTGCACACCTATCTGGGAAAGAGACAGTTCCGTGTGCTTCTTAATAAAATACATGGTCACCTGGCGGGCTTGTACGATTTCCCGCTTGCGTGAGGAAGATTGAATCAGTTCCTTTTTGATATTGAAAAAATCAGAGACCGTATCCTGTATTTTCTGTACTGTTATACGTTTGCGCTCATATTTAATGCTCTGCTCCACCACCCGACGGGCAAGATTCATGTCTATTTCGCGATTATTAATGATGGAGTGAGCCATCAGAGAGACCACAATACCCTCCAGGTCACGCACGTTCTCCGTCACATTCTCGGCAATGAAATCAATCACATTCGCAGGAATGGAAAGGCCGTCGGAAAGAACTTTGTTCTGTAGTATCCTTTTGCGAAGTTCCTTATCGGGACGCTCGAGTCTGGTCGTAAGGCCCCAGCGAAAACGGGTAAGCAGCCTCTCTTCCATTCCCTGCATATCCATGGGTGCACAATCAGAGGTCATCACCAACTGCTTGTTGTTCTGATGCAGGTGGTTGAAAATATGAAAAAAGGTGTTCTGCGTTTTTTCCAACCCCGACAGTTCATGAATATCGTCAATAATGAGCACGTCTATGCTCTGATAGAAATTTATAAAATCGTTAATGGTATTGAACCTGCGGGCATCGGTAAACTGTACCTTAAAGAGATGGGCAGATAAATACAATACCTTTTTATCAGGGTATAACGACTCAACCTTTGAGCCGATGGCATGACAAAGATGCGTCTTTCCCACACCCGAATGACCATACACAAAAAGAGGATTGAATGCTGTTTTTGCCGGGTTGTTCGCAACGGCCTCAGCTGCAGTACGCGCCAGACGGTTACTCTCACCCTCAAAGAAATTTTGAAAAGTATACTTTGTATTGATCTGTGAATCAAATTCCGAGGTTTCCACACGGTCGAACGGACTGGGCACCTTGGCGGTGATTTTTTTGGCAACACTCTTTTCTTTACCTATGAATGGCTTGCTCTCTCCCCGGAGTTCCACGGCAGTGTTACTCTCTGTTTCTACAAGAATCCGGTAGTTGAGAATGGTGCCCTCCCCTATTTCACGATATAGTGTCTGCTGTATAAGGTCGAGGTACTTATCTTCCAGATATTCATAAAAAAACTGACTCGGGACCTGTACTGTGAGTACATGGTTCTCATACTTCAATGGCACAATGGGGAGAAACCATGTATTGAACGCCGGTTCGGGGATATTGTCCCGAATGACGTTCAAACAGTTATTCCATAAAAAACGATAGTCACTCTTCATTGAATCCTATAATGATCTTTTTCCTTCCTTCAACAGGAGTACAAATTTTCAAAAAAAAAACGAGATAAAAAAATGAACTCTTTTGAAAAAATCTGTTCCAAAACAACAACCCTATTTATCAACTAAATACGTACAAACATCTGTAAATCAATTAATCACCGAGACCAGTCAGGTTGAACATGGTTGATTAACAACACAATACTGAAAAAAAGTTCATTCACTAAAAATTACAAATATATTACATTTTTGTTACTTACCCCCCAAGTATCAACGAGTTTTATTTCATTTTTTTTGAAGCTCCTTATTTATAATAATTCTAATTAAATATTTCTGGAGGTATTAAATTGAAACTTCTTCAACCTAAAACAGCCGTACTTTGATACTTAAATACCGTTCGGGATTCTGACGAATATCTTCGAGCAGTTTTGTCGCAGTGTCAATGGTTACATTCAGGCTGTCGTGCAGCTTCGTATCATTCATCAGCAAGCCAAGGGAATTGTCTTTACTGTTCATTTTTCCGGTCAGCATTTTCAAGTTGGTCACTGTCTCATCAATTGAGGCAAACGTATGAGCCAGGTCCATTTGATTCAGTTCGCCGGAAACATTTTTCAAATCGGCCGAGACATTTGAAAGATTACGGCTGATTACTGGCAGGTCGGTCTCCAGTGAGTTTATCAACCTGTTCAGGCTTTCGCTCGAACGGTTCAATTGTATGACGGTATTTCCGATTCCCTCAAGTGAGTGCGTCCACATGGGATGTGCCATTAATTTGTTCAGCGAGTATACCACTGAATCGACACGCAGGAGAATTGAATCAGTCCTGGGCATAACACTTGCCACCTTATCCATCAGGCTTGCCTCCATACCTCCTGTAAGGGTATCGCCGGGTTGAAGGTAAATGTGTGATGATCCCATCACAAGGTTTACCGTGGATGCGCCAAACATGTCGACCCCATATTCAAGGTAACTTCCTTCCGTTATTCGCAGCGGTTCCTTCAAGTTGATTCCCACGGCAAAAAGCATCGGATCATCGCTAATCATACTGATAGTATTGATCAACCCAATCTGATAGCCTTTTACATAGATGGGAGATGAAATGAGCAGTTTGGAAACATCATCAAAAACGGCGTAATACTGGTTCTGCTTTTTGAGGACATTGATACCTTTCAGAAAGTTAATCCCATAATAAAGCATTCCGATACTGGCAATAAAAGTAAGGCCAATGATTGCATATCTGCTTATATTTCTCTTCATAGATTCATTTAATCTTTATTTGATGCGTCGTCCACCTTCAAATTCCACAATAAAGGCATCTTTAAATTTCCTTCTTACTTCTTTGAGAGTCTGTTCAATCTCGCTCTGTTTTTCAGTACTGCCATAAGTATATTTATAGGTGGAACCGTCGGTGTAAAAATCTACCGGACTCAACCCTTTAAAAGCAGATGATCCTTCCGCATATTTACGGGAGGATGTGAGAAACTGAACACGATACTCTTTTTCAGCTCCATCAGCAACGGGTGTTTGCTGCAAAACAGTAGACTTCCTACTGTCGCCGGCGGAACCGGCAAAGACATAGCTTTTCTTGTCATACTCCCGCTTATATTCTTTAAATCCCTGATAGATGGAGGAAGCCAATGAAGACTGTCCGCTCGCACTCTTCAGGTATTTCTCATCATTTCTATTGCTTATATACCCCAGTTCAATAAGGATGCTCGGCATGGCCACCTCTCTCAACACCAGAAAACCTGCCTGACGCACACTGCGGTTAACCCGCTTGGAACTGTTTACCAGCTGATTTTGCACAAGCGTAGCGAAGTAAACACTTTGCGAAAGGAACTCATTGGCCATGAACTCAAAAATGATATAGGACTCGGGCTCATTGGGGTTAAAACCTTCGTATTTCACCGAGTAATCATCTTCGTACATGATCACGGCATTCTCCGCCTTGGCTACATCCAGATTGTCCTTGCTCCGGTGCAAACCCAGTACAAATGTTTCCACTCCCTGAGGAGAGGTACGCCGTCGGTCAAGTGCATTGCAATGAATTGATATGAATAAATCGGCATGGGCCTTATTTGCAATTTCAGCACGTTGGTTTAGTTCCACAAAACGGTCCGAACTACGGGTATACAATACCTTCACGTCGGGATGATTCCGCTCGATGAGTTTCCCCAGTTGTAGGCCGACAGAGAGTACGATATCTTTCTCTTTCGAAACGGAACCCACGGCTCCCGGGTCTTTACCTCCGTGGCCGGGATCAATCACCACTGTAAATTTACCGTTTTGCGGATTGGCAGACTGACCGGAATGAAAAGGCAGAAATACACCCAAGAACAGTAATAAAAGTAGTTTTATACAGGGTTTCATGTGGGTTTTCTTTTTGCAAAAATAGTGATAAATATCGGAATGAAAAAAAATGAGCCACAATATGCGGCTCATTCTTCTTTTCCGTCATGTCCACATGATTATGGCATCAATTCAGCCAGTTTGGCATCGAGGGCGTCACCTGTCAGATTCTTTTCAATGATAATTCCATCCTTATCCAGGAGGACGGTGTGCGGTATACCTTCAATGGCATACAAATCCACGACAGGACTTTCCCAATACTGCAGGTCAGACATCTGCGGCCAGGTCATATTCAAATCTTTAAGGCCCTTCACCCATTTCTCATGATCCTGATCTAGTGAAACACCCACCACCTCAAAACCTTTCGATTTATACTTGTTGTAGGCAGCCACTACGTTGGGCATTTCCTGACGGCAGGGTCCACACCACACAGCCCAGAAGTCGACAAGTACATATTTTCCTTTACCGGCGTAGTCGGATAGCGAGACCTCATTACCTTCGGTATCCTTTAATGTAAAATCGACGAATTTCTTGCCCACAGCCACATTCTCCAGATTTTCCAGCCGCTTAATGATACGTTGAATATTTTTACCCGCTTTGAAATTTTCATCTGTAAGATTGAGAATCTCTTTCTGCTGTTCCGGTGAGAACATGGATGAAGAAGAAAGAAACAGATACTTCCCAAGTTCGTTTCCGATATTTTCTTTGATGAAATTAAAATTCAAACCGTTGAGCTGCTCGCTTATATTGTCGTATGTCATATTGATTTCTGCCTCCAGAGAATCGGTCATCGTTCCTTCGGCATTTGCAGTATTGTATTGCTCCATTACACCGCGGATAGTTTTCATCAGCGCTTTCTGCTTTATTCTGAAATCTGTATAGGCATCATTTACCTTTGTACCTTTCACTGTTACTATGGTGTCAAACAACACCTCTATCCTTCCCGGCTCAATCAATACAGGCACCCTGCTCTCCTGCTGCGGATTGATTGTTTCGTCAAGCGAGATGAAGCGAAGTAACGTACTGTCTGCCACCCCCTTTAACGAGAATGAGCCATTTGTTACCACCAACGTATCCACAACATTCATGGTCTCATCGGTCATTTGCTGTACATACACATTGGTGCCTTCATATGATTCATCTGCAATCGTACCATTGACCGTGTAATTCTTACCATTCTGGCAGGAAAGCAGAAATGCGGCAGTGAAGAAAAAGAACAATAACTTCCTCATTTTAATTTCTTTTTTATGTTTAAACCACGGCAAAGATATGTAAAATGTCTTCATTAAATATGTATTTCGTTCTTTTTAATATAAAAAAACGCTACCTTTGAAATAAAAATTCACAATAATTATATATATGAGTACGATGGTGGCACCGTCGCTGTTGGCGGCTGATTTTTTAAACCTGGAAAAAGACGTGGAGATGCTCAATCGAAGTGAGGCAGACTGGATCCATCTTGATATCATGGATGGCGTTTTCGTGCCGAATATCTCTTTTGGATTTCCGATAATCAGTCTTTTAAAAAAGGTAACAAACAAGCCTATGGATGCCCATCTGATGATTGTTGAACCTGACAAATTTATCGATGAGATAGCTGCTACGGGCGCCACCTATATGAATGTGCACTATGAAGCTTGTACTCACCTGCACAGGGTAGTGCAGGAGATCAGAAAAAAAGGGATGAAGCCGGCGGTCACATTGAATCCGCACACCCCGGTATTTCTGCTGGAGGATATCCTGTCCGATCTGGACATGGTACTGCTAATGTCCGTAAACCCGGGTTTTGGGGGACAGCGCTTTATTGAGCATTCACTGAAAAAAGTAGACCAGCTCAAGAAAATGATTCTGAAACAACATACTTCTACCCTGATTGAGGTGGATGGAGGAGTAAACCTTGAAACAGGACGAAGACTGGTTGATGCAGGTGCCGATGTGCTTGTTGCCGGCAGCTTTGTCTTTTCTTCGGAAAACCCCGAAGATACTATCCGGATGTTACGGGCTTTGTAAAAGTCATGTACCGCTGCTTCTGACTACTGTTATCGCTTATTCTCTGCCTGAGCGGTTGTTGTTTTTATTTTGTGGCGCGTAAACAATGAACGGTTTTATCGGGAAAGCACCATTCTTACGCTTGCTTTTACCTGTTATGGCAGGTATCATGGCCTGTGTCCTGTTTCCAGCATGGACACCCAACATTCATTGGTTTTTTCTTACAGGACTGATCTTCATGGTGCTCACCTACGTTATTGGCAAAAAGCTCCGGTATCCCGGCCGGTGGATGTTCGGAGCCGGTTTATACCTTTTTCTCTTTTCGCTTACTCTTTTACAATACCGGGAACAGGAAAGAAACAGAGAATTCCTTTTTCCAAATGAGCCGCGATATTATATAGGAATACTCCTTGACATTCCTGAAGTGAAACCCCGCTCCATCGCCTGTAATGTGGCAATTGTATATCCTTATCGGCAAAAGGTAAAGTTATATCTTGCCCCTGACAACGAAGCCGGGTCCTTGAAACCGGGCGATGAGATCATCTTTTATACAAGAATGCAACCATTCAGAAACTTCGGCAATCCTGACGATTTCGATTATGTGCGTTACATGAAAATAAAAGGCTTCGCCGGAACGGCTTATATCTCCGCGTTGGAGTGGCAGAAAACAGGTCGCCAATCCCATGCCATTATGCTACGGTCACAGCGTTTGCGGACAAAGATACTGGCAATGTACCGTTCACTGATCCGCGAAAAGGACGCCTGTGCCCTTATCTCTGCCCTCACACTAGGGTACCGGGAAGACCTCTCCGACGATGTTCAGGAGGCATTCAGAGCTTCCGGCACTGCACATGTACTGGCTGTGAGCGGGCTGCATGTCGGCATCGTCTACCTTATCATAGACCTGTTGTTCTCATTCCTGGGAAAGTCGGGCAGGAGATATGTCTTACGCCAAGGGTTGGTCATCCTGACACTGTGGTACTACGTGTTTCTTACAGGCGGATCTGCTTCCGTGATGCGTGCAGCCATCATGGTCTCCATTTTCTGTCTCGGCAACATGCAACACAGGAAAGGATTTACATACAACACGCTGGCAGCGGCAGCTTTTTTTATTCTCCTGTTCAGTCCGTTCAGCCTCTTCGATGTGAGCTTTCAAATGAGTTTTGGTGCAGTAGCGGCTATTCTCTATTTTCAGCCGAAATTATATGGCCTGTATACTCCGAAAGGACAGATAGTGAAATACATGTGGGGTCTGTTGACCGTCTCAACATCTGCACAGATGGGCGTCTTCCCGTTGGTACTCTATTACTTCGGCACCTTCCCTGTCTGGTTTTTCTTGACCAACCTGTTGGTTGTACCCTTAATCGGGATCGTGATATATGCCGCCGCGGCACTCATGGCCGTAGGTGCAATAAACCGGGTAGCAGCCGGAGCCATGGACGGCATGGAATCCGTCTTTCAATGGGTTGCTGAAACACTCGCCAACGTCACCTTGCGTATCGTCCATATTTTCGAATCACTCCCTTTCGCTCAACTTACCGACAACTATATTTCGTTCATTCAGATGCTTCTGTTAATTACCTTTGTCTTTTCCTTTACCGGATTTGTCTTTTCCCACCGTGCCCGACCATTATTAATCGCCCTGACGTCGATGCTTGCGTTTCAGTTGATTTCACTGCAGAAAGAAATATTTAAGCCTGCTCCCCAGCTGGTGGTATTCAACAATTCCGGCAGAAGCGAGATAACCCTGTTCGCAGAAGGGAAACGCCATTTCCTGAATATCCCCGGAAACGGAGTCCTGCCACACTCCCGGAAGCGTGTTCTTCGTCTCTCTGATAATTCACTCGCCGGCTTCATTGCCGAATCACCATTCCGGGTAGACGTACTGGTCCTCTCCGAAAATGCCGGATTCCACATCGGACAACTGCTCCTGCTCATTGAACCATCTCTCATCGTTCTGGACAGTTCTCTTCCGCGCAATACCGCAAACTGCATGAATGCCGAGTGCCTTCGGCTGGGTGTCGATGTGCACAATGTCACACAGGAGGGTGCCTTTTCCCTGATTTTTTAGTACTTTTGTTGCCACATTGCAAAAGATTACACCAAAATGAATTTGACAAATCCGATCTCTGAGTTAATTCACCCGGCAAAAGTAGCAGCAATTACAGATGCTGTGGAGAGATCAGAAAAAATTGTGATTACCACCCATCTTTCACCCGACGGTGATGCACTGGGTTCCTCTCTCGCTCTGTATCATTATCTCAAAGGAAGGGGAAAACAGGTACGAATTATAGTACCCAATTCATTCCCTTACTTCCTGAAATGGATGAAGGGGGCCAATGAGGTGGAAATTTACGAGTACAATCCATCCGCAGCTCAACATATCCTTCATCATACGGATCTTATTTTCGCACTCGACTACAATATTCCGAAAAGAACGGGAGATATGGGCGTCGCCCTGGAAACATCACCGGCAAAAAAGATTCTGGTCGATCATCATCTTTTTCCGGGAAACATATTTGACATTGTCGTATCCCATCCTGAAATATCTTCCACCAGCGAACTCATATTCAGGCTATTATTCCAGGCAGGCAAATACGATGAACTCACCCTGGCCGAAGCAGAATGTATCTATTGCGGCATGATGACCGACACCGGAGGGTTTACCTTTAACTCCAGTGATCCCGAGATATTTGAAATCATCAGCCTTTTACTAAGAAAAAAGATCGATAAGGATGCCATCTATTCGCATGTCTTTCACAATTATTCTGAAGCGCGCTTCAGACTGCTTGGGTTCACCCTGTCGCAGCGCATGGATATTTATCACGATCTGCATGCAGCGCTCATCTATCTTTCAAAGGAGGATCAGGCACAATTCCGGTTCAGTAAAGGGGATACGGAAGGTTTCGTGAATTATCCGCTCAGCATCAAAGATATTATCTTCTCCACCTTCATCCGGGAAGACGAGGGTTTGACAAAACTTTCGTTTCGCTCACAGCTTTCATTTCCATGCAATGAATTTGCAGCTGAATTCTTTAATGGCGGCGGGCACCTAAACGCCTCTGGAGGAGAGCATTACGGAACCTTCGAGGAAGCGCTGCGCATCTATGCCGACGGGTTAAAAGCCTATGAGGGCAAGCTGAAACAAGCCATCAGCCAACTATGATCATTTTTTAAAAACTAACTTTTATTTCAATGTTACGGTTGGTTTATTTAAAGCAGATTGTGTACTTTTGTAATTCAATAAAGTGAGTTGTTTTATTTAAACGACAGATTCATATGAAGCATTTATATCTCATTGTAATTTTCCTTGGTGGATTATTATTTTTCGTTGTATCCTGCAAGGATACCATGACCTATGCCGATTATCTGAAGGCAGAAGAAAAAGCCATCGACCTGTTTATAGACTCCAATCATCTCACCATTCTCAAGGACTTTCCATCGGATAGTACCTTCGAAGAGAACGAATTTTATAAAGATCCTGCTACTGGAGTTTATTTTCATGTGATCGACTATGGCAACAAGAGCCAGAAGCTGCAATGGAAGGAGGAGGTATATGTTCGTTTCAGCGGTTTGAACTATTTCAACACAGGCGACACTACCCGATACTCCAATCTCAAGAGTCTTTATCCGGAAGAGATCGTATTCATAGGACCGGTAACCTCATCCACGAAAGGCAATTACAGTACGCCCGGATGGATCGTTCCCCTCAGCTACGTGGGACACCTCGGCAAAGTAAAAATGATTGTTCCCTTTAATATGGGATCTTCCTATGATCAGTCGAAGTATGAGCCAACCTACTATGACATGGTACAGTACCGGTTTGAAAATCAATACTGATCATTTCAACGGTCTCTCTTTGCATCTCTCTGTAAAATCACCAGCTAATGATATTATTAAAAAATCACTTTTCAATATAAAAGTACCCATATGACATTGATCAAATCCATATCAGGTATCAGAGGAACCATTGGTGGAAAAGCGGGTGAAAACCTTACGCCACTGGATATTGTAAAATTTACAGCTGCGTATGCAGCCTTTATCCGAAAATCAACCGGAGAAGACCGACCAAGGATTGTGGTGGGGCGCGATGCCCGCATTTCCGGAGAAATGGTACACCGGATCATCACCGGTACGCTGACAGGGATGGGTTGCGACGTAACCGACATCGGACTGGCAACGACACCCACCACAGAAATTGCTGTTCCCAAAGAAAAGGCTGCAGGCGGCATCATCATCACCGCAAGCCACAATCCCAAACAGTGGAATGCTCTGAAGCTGCTTAATCACCAGGGTGAATTCCTCAACGCAGAAGAGGGAAAAGAAATCCTCAATATTGCCGAAGCGGAAGATTTTTCGTTTTCCACTGTGAATGAACTGGGTCAGATTACACAAAAGCAATATCTCCACGAGCATATACAAGGCATTTTGTCCCTCCCTTTGGTGGACAAAGAGGCGATCAAGGCGGCCAATTTCAGGGTAGCCGTCGACAGTGTGAATTCAGTAGGCGGCTTTGCCATTCCTGAATTATTGTACGCCCTGGGAGTAAAGGAGATCTTTAAATTGCACTGTGCCCCCCATGGTAACTTCTCCCACAATCCGGAGCCCTTGCCGCAACACCTTACAGAGCTCTCTTCACTCACCCGCAGTTCCAAGGCAAGTGTGGGTTTCGCCGTAGATCCCGATGTGGACCGGCTGGCCATCTATTGTGAAGATGGTGAACCCTTTGGCGAAGAATATACCCTGGTAGCTGTGTCCGACTATGTGTTACAGCATACGCCGGGCAACACTGTATCCAACCTCAGCTCAAGCCGTGCCCTGCGAGATGTTACAACTGCCAGAGGCGGTAATTATTATGCCGCAGCAGTGGGCGAAGTGAATGTCGTGACAAAAATGAAGGAAGTGAAAGCCGTGATCGGTGGCGAGGGAAATGGCGGTGTCATTTATCCCGACTCCCATTATGGTCGTGACGCGCTCGTGGGCATTGCATTGTTTCTTACCTGCCTGGCAAAATCGGGAAAAACACCTTCGGCACTGAAGGCAACCCTGCCTGCCTATTTTATGGCCAAACAAAAGATGGAGCTCACACCAGACATCAACACAGATGCAATACTGGAAAAGATGAAAGAAAGATTCAGAGACCAGCAGGTAACCCATATCGACGGTGTAAAAATCGATTTCCCGGACAAGTGGGTACATCTGCGAAAATCGAATACCGAACCAATCATCCGGGTCTATTCGGAAGCACACTCTCAGGAAGAAGCGGAAGAAATTGGCAAACAAATCATCGATATGATCAGGAATCTTGCCTAAGGTCGCATCAAACAGCCTTTTTATCACACAATTGCCACATCATTTTTTTTGACGTGGCAATTGCGTTAAATAATAAGATAAAGCCAAGAATGAATGAAAGATACATTGATCAGTCGCGATGATTTGCGCGGCCTGCATCCTGTTTTGCGGGGCAAATACGGCGACATGCTGATTGACTTCGGTATCAAAATATCGGCGTTGCACGTCCCCAATGAGATTTACAATCGTTCAAAACATCTTACAGGTCCGGCATTCTGTAAGGATGTTCTGGATAAACTGGGGATAAAGCGCACTATTCGGAATGAGCAGGTACTGCAGAACTTCAAGGACAAACCGTTTATCACCGTCTCCAATCATGCGTACGGCCACATCGACGGCATAGCTGCCATAGAGACGGTGGGCAGCCGGGTAGATCATTACAAGATGATGGTCAACATTATTCTCTCCTTTGTGGATACGATGGCAGAAAATTTCATTACCGTAAATCCAATGAAAAATGAAGAGAAAAACCGGTTCACCTTCGCCGGTATCAGAGAAAGTATTGCTCATCTACGGGAGGGCTATCCGATGGGGTTTTTCCCGTCGGGAGCTGTTTCCAACCTTTATTTCAGAAAAGGAAAATTTCAGATTGAAGACAGAGAGTGGCAGCCGGCAGTATTAAAGATTATCCAGAAAATGAAAATACCGGTCATCCCCATGCATATCTCCGGCCAGAACAGTCGCTCCTTTTATCTGTCGAAGGTATTTGGCTGGAAGTTCCGTAACCTCAGACTCTGTCACGAACTATACAACAAAAAAGGCAAAGAGATGATCATCACTTTTGGAGATCCGGTAATGCCGGAAGAGATTGATCAGTTCGGGGATGAGACTGCACGGTTGGGAGAATTCCTGAAAGCAAGGACATACGCTTTGAAATAATTGTTTATCTTTGAATTCTCAAACAACACAGTATGGTCAAGTACTCTCTGCAACAAGTCAAGCAACGTTTCGGCATCATTGGCAACACTCCCGAGCTGGATCGCGCCATCGATGTGGCACTGCAGGTCGCTCCTACCGACCTGTCGGTACTTATTACAGGAGAAAGTGGTGTTGGGAAAGAAAATTTTCCGCAGATCATACATCTTCACAGCAAGAGAAAACATGGTCCCTACTTTGCCATCAACTGCGGCTCTATTCCCGAGGGAACCATTGACTCTGAGCTCTTCGGGCACGAGAAAGGCTCTTTCACGGGTGCTACCGGCACCAGGAAAGGTTATTTCGAAGTGGCCGACGGCGGCACACTCTTCCTCGACGAGGCAGGTGAACTACCCCTGTCCACACAGGCACGTCTGCTGCGGGTACTCGAAAGCGGAGAATTCATCAAGGTAGGATCTTCAAAGGTTGAAAAGAGCGATGTAAGGGTAGTGGCAGCTACCAACATGGATATGGTGAGAGCCGTGGAACAGGGAAAGTTTCGTGAGGACTTGTACTACCGGCTTAATTCTGTTCCTATCCGCATACCGCCCTTGCGGGACAGGAAAGAGGATATCCCCCTTCTTTTCAGGAAATTTGCCGGTGACTGCGCCGAAAAATACATGATGCCCTCCATCACCCTTACCGACGAGGCAAGGGAGATGTTAAAGAACTACCGTTGGCCCGGAAATATACGCCAGCTGAAGAACATTACCGAACAGATATCCATCATTGAACAGGAACGTGTGATTGATGCCGATATCCTGCAGAAATACCTGCCCCACAACGAGGTTGGCATGCTTCCTGTCCCCTTGTCGCAGCTTCATGATACCGAACGAAAGTCGTTTGCCAACGAACGGGAGATATTGTACCAGGTTCTTTTCGACATGAAAAAAGATATCACCGACCTGAAGCAGGTAGTGAAAAGCATGATGGAAAGTTCCGGTCAGTCGGCAGCTGATTTTGGACCATCCTCAAACAGTATTCGTACCGCATCTGTCATTCATGAAGAGCAACCCCGCGTATCGGTCCCCGTAAAGTACGAAGCAATTCCCAAGAGCATACAGCTTGATGAGACGGGGAAGAATGATATTCAGGAAGCAACCGAATACGAAGAAAGCGCACTGTCAATCAGCGAAGTGGAAAAAGAGATGATCCTCAGGGCGCTTGAACGGCATAACGGCAAGCGTAAACTGGCTGCCGCCGATTTAGGTATTTCCGAGCGGACTCTTTACCGCAAGATTAAGGAATATAGTCTTGAATGTTGATTATCAGCGACAAAAGGGAACAAGTATGAAAATCCACATACACAGGCATTATTTCGTCCACATTGTGATTCTCTTCTCGATGATCGGCATCGTAAGTTCATGTAGACTGTCTTATTCTTTCAGGACGGCTTCCATAGATTATGACCTTACCAAGACTCTCTCCATCGGACACTTTATCAATCAGGCTCCCCTGGTATACCCTCCCCTGGAGCAGCGTTTTAATGAAGAGATGAAAGACATGTTTACCCGCAACACGCGTTTACAGCTTGTGAATCAGAACGCCGACATGGAGATTGAGGGTGAAATTGTAGGTTATGAACTTACACCTCTGGCTGTGCAGGAAGATGCATTTGCTTCAGAAACCCGTCTGACGATGACGGTAAGGATGCGTTTTCGAAACAATAAGATCGATGTGCCCGAGACGCAGGAAACAATCTCCGCCAACCGTACATTCTCCAGCAACACTGTTTTCGATACGGTACAGGATCAGCTGATCAATGAGCTGATCGACGAAATTGTAGATCAGATATTTAATGCCACCATGGCAAACTGGTAACTCAATGGACAAGGACAAGCTTTACAAATTCATCGAAGAACCCGACACACTGATAACTGCCACTGAAGAGACACTTAAAACAGTGGTGGAAACTTACCCCTTTTTCCAGACCTCCCGATTGTTGTACACCAAATATCTGGATATGACAGATAGTGATCGTTACGTAAAAGAGCTCGGCACAACAGCTGTGATGTGTGCCGACAGGAGAAAGCTGTTCTATCTGATTTACGGGAAAAGCTATCGCAAGCAACTTACCCAGCCAGATGCAATTCATAATAGTGCGAAAGACAGAACCGAAGAGTTGCTTGATTCCTTCCTCACCTCACTTGGCGGGAGTGATATGAGTGAGACGACAACACTTGACAATGAAGCTCTGAATATTGTATCGACCGACTATTTCTCCTATCTGGAGCCGATGGAGGGAGAGAGGACTGCAGGTCCGTCAGAAGACCGGAAACTTCAACACCACGACATCATTGATGCCTTTATTGAAAAAGCTGCGACCGAGCCACTGTTCACTCCATATCAACCGGAAGTGAGGACAGATAATCAAAAAACCACTTCTGAAGAGGATGCCGGTGAATTTCTGACTGAAACATTGGCAAAAATCTATATCAAACAAAAAAAATATGAACAGGCGCTTACAATTATTAAACGTTTAAGTTTGAATTTTCCAAAAAAAAGTATTTACTTTGCCGACCAAATTCGTTTTCTGGAATTTTTGATTATGAATCAACATTTTGTTAAGTGAAAACGGAATTTTTTCTGTAAGAATTAAAACGAACAATATATGTATCTCTTTATTACAATCCTTATTCTGCTGGCCTCCATTTTGATGATCCTTGCCGTACTGGTACAAAAATCGAAAGGCGGCGGACTGGCAAGCGGATTTTCATCATCGAACCAGATCATGGGTGTACGGAAAACAACCGACTTTCTGGAAAAATTCACCTGGACTCTTGCAGGTATCGTAATGGTACTGAGCATCCTGACTGCCAAATACACTGCTTCGCACAGCAATGCACCGCAATCGCAGGTGGAAGTGCAACAACCTGCACCACTCAACCCTGCCACCGCTCCCGATGTGACTCCCGGCTTGCCCGTACCTTCGCAGGTTCCAGCACAGCCAACCCCCGAAAATGGAACACCCGCAGAATAAACTTTTGTGCGCATCTTCTACATCTTCCTGCTTTGGTTGCTTCCCTTATTTGTCGATGCACAGGTAATCACATATGATACCATACCCGTGGCTCCGGACGATGAGCGAAATATTCATCGTTCCGGACAATCACGTAGTTTTACGGGAAAAGAGACATCCACCGGCATAAGGCGCGGAGACACAGAGAAGGGTCGTACTGCCATATTTGACAGGAGTAAAATTCGTATTGGCGCAAATCTCGGCTTGTCCGTGAGCCGAAACTATACAAGACTAGGCTTTGGTCCGCAGGCGGGATATCAGTTCAACCGCTATTTCATGGCGGGTGCCGGCATTAAATACTACTACTCGAAAGCAAGAACATCGGAATATACTGTCAGAGATAATTTACTGGGAGCAAACCTGTTTGGCTATTTTTATCCACTTTCTTTCATCACTGTTTTTGTACAACCCGAAACAAACTATATCTGGTCTGCTTTCACAAGGGAGTCTACAAAAGAAACAACCTCGCATAGCGGCCTTGTCCCCTCATTGATCGTAGGCGCAGGGGTTCGCCTGGGCCGCTCCCATATCACACTCAATTACGATCTTATCCAGCACGATTATTCTCCCCACCCCAGTGGCATCTACCTGGGTGTATCGGCATTCTTCTAGCGGAATACAATATCCCTTACGATGGGAATTTCAGCGTAATCATTCATCTTCCTGATCAGCCCCTCCTTGTTCATTGTCAGTTCCGCGCGAAGAACGGCCGATGTAAGATGTACATAGAGGATATTACGACGGAAATAAACCTCCCCTGTATATTTCGAGACACCCTCCCCCAGCACCTCATGCCATCCTCTGACGGCACGATGTTCGGCCAGCCTGACCTTTAACGTACTATTTTCATCGAAAAAATCAGAAAGTGCCCGGGACAAAGGTTGTGCGTTCTTTTTCAACATTTCTTTTTATTCATTTATCCGATTTATCTCTCCGTCTATCACCGAGTAGATATGCGCGTTATTATCGGCACGTTCCAGAATTCTGTCGAGTGATTCCCTGTTGGTATCGGAGATAAAAATCTGTCCGAAGCCATGACCGGAGACAAGCTTCACAATCTCCTCCACACGATGCATATCGAGCCGGTCGAAAATATCATCCAGCAGCAATATCGGAGTAGTATGCCCTGTTTGCAGCAAAAAATGAAATTGTGCCAGCTTCAGTGATACAAAGTAGGTCTTGTTCTGTCCCTGTGATCCCACTTTTTTAATGGGATAGCCGCCGAGCAGCATTTCCAGTTCATCGCGATGAATTCCAGTGGTAGTATGTCCCATTGCCATGTCGCGTTGTCTGTTTCTGCCGAGCATCTCCCCAAAATCAGCTTCATTGAGCTGGGAAATATAATCGAAGGAGACCTGCTCCCCGGATTGACTGATACGTGCATAAAAATCATTGAAGATGGGTATGAATTCATCGATAAATGCTTTGCGCTTCCGATGGATGAGGCTCCCCTCTTCAATCATCTGGTCTTCCCAAAGTTCCAGCAAGGTTGTATCAATAGCTTCTTCTTCATTTTTCAGTAGCACATTCCGCTGAAGCAAGGCTTTGGTATACCTTACCAGCGCACGCAGATACTCCTTGTCGAACTGGGAGATGGCCATATCCAGAAACTTGCGTCGTATTTCGCTGCCCCCGGTTATCAGCTCATTGTCGGCCGGTGAGATCATCACGAGGGGAATCAATCCGATATGATCGGAAAGACGTTCATACTCCTTCTTGTTGCGTTTAAACTGTTTCTTCTGCCGCCGCCGGATAGCGCTGTAAATCTCTTCACGGGTACTCTCTTCCGACAGGAATTTACCCTGTAGCATACACACATCGGCATCGTGGTGTATGATCTGCGAGTCTATGGGATTGGTATAACTTTTACAAAAAGAGAGATAATAGACTGCATCGAGCAGATTAGTCTTCCCCATGCCGTTGTTGCCTATGAAGCAGTTTATTTTGGGGGAAAGCTGCAGTTCTGCCTGCACCAGATTCTTATAGTTGATGATGGATAATTCTTCTAAAATCATGCTGCTTACATCGTTATTTCACATACCAGCCATCATATCCGCATACAGGCAGGCTTTTAACAGGCTGTGCTATTCCTCCATCAGCAATCGCTGAAGGTCCTCGGGAGAGATATTCATCTTCAGTCTGCCCTGTGAGGCAAAGGAGATACGTCCCCGTTCTTCGGAGACAATGATCACCCTGGCATCGGTTTCCTGTGATATGCCCAGTCCGGCGCGGTGCCTCAATCCCAGGTGGGTGGGGATATTGGGATTCTGGGAGATGGGCAGGATACATCCGGCGGCTTTCACTTTTTGTCCTACGATAATCATCGCACCATCGTGCAAGGGACTGTTTTTAAAGAAAATATTTTCGATAAGGCGAGAGGAAATATCGGCGTTTACAATTTCACCGGTCTGCTCATAAAGACCCAGGTGAATATCACCCTGTATGGCAATAAGCGCCCCGGTATTGGTTTTAGACATATTCATGCAAGCCAGCACGATGGCTGTAAGGTGTGAATTATCCTTCTTCTGCTTCTCTCCGGGGAAAAAAAGTTTCGTAATGAAATTCCATCCCTTTTTTGAACCGAGCGACATCAGAAAGCGCCTTATTTCGTCCTGAAAGAGTATGACCAGTAAAAACAGACCTACACTCACCAGCTGATCGAGGATGGAACCGAGCAACACCATGTTGAAAACCCGCGACACCAGTACCCAGATCACCATGAATACCATTATTCCGATGAAAAGGGGGCGCAGGCCCGATATCTTGACCAGCCTGAACAGGTAGTACAGCAGAAGTGCTACCAGCAATACATCAATAAAGTCCTTTATCCCGAAATGTGCAAACATACCTGTATACGCCGGTTATTGATCGAATTCGGTTATCTTACCCACAATCTTTACGCACTCCACTGCCTCTTTCACATCATGTACCCGCAAAATGGCCGCGCCGGAAAGCAAAGCCACCGTATTGAGGATGGAAGTACCGTTGAGACTCTCTTCCGGTGTGGAATCCAGCAACTTGTAAATCATCGATTTCCGCGAGATTCCTACCAGTATCGGCTCCTCAAAGATATGAAAATATTTCAGATAAGCCATCAATTCATAGTTCTGAGATAACGTTTTGCTGAAACCAAAACCGGGATCAATGATAACATCATTCACACCAAGGAGATTCAATCTGGCCTTGCGTTCCGAGAAATAATAAAGGATATCCTGGATCAGGTCATCGTAATCGGTCGACTGTTGCATGGTCTGCGGCACCCCTCTCATGTGCATCAGCACATAGGGTACCTGCAACTGAGCCACAACGGAAAACATGCGGTCATCGATCTGTCCGCCTGAGATGTCGTTGATGATATTTACACCAAATTCCTCCACGGCTTGTTTGGCTATATCAGCGTAGAAGGTGTCGACCGACAGGATTGCATGAGGAAATTCGCTGCGAATGAGTCTCAGGGCAGGCATTAATCTGGCTGTCTCCTCCTTCTCCGTGAGGAAGGTGGAGAAGGGAGTGGTTGACTGCGCCCCGACATCTATTATACTACCCCCTTCATCAATGATTTGCCGGCAACGTTCGATTATTCCGTTATCAGCCTGCTTCCTGCTGGCTGCAAAAAAAGAGTCGGGCGTGATGTTGATGATGCCCATCACCTGAGGCAGCGACAAATCGAGCAGTTCCCCCGCTATGTTAATCGTTTTCTTCACTCTGAATTTAACATTCTTGTTTTTTAAGGATTCAATCTTCATTCTCCGGTACCGATCGCTGAATCACTGACCACTAACTGCTGAATCACAATACCGAATTGGGATCTTTCAAAGGATAATCCACCGTGTAGTGAAGCCCTCTGCTTTCTTTGCGGGCCATAGCCTGCTTGATGACCATGTAACCTACTTTGATGATGTTACGCAATTCGCAGATGTCGCGCGACACTACGGAGCGATGGAAGAAATCCTCGGTCTCCCGGAAAAGGATGTTTAGCCGATCCAGGGCGCGCTGCAAACGCAGGTCGGAGCGCACAATGCCTACGTAGGCCGACATCAATTGCCCTACCTCCTTGTAACTCTGCGTAATCAGCACCATCTCCTCGGGAGAGGTGGTACCTTCTGCATTCCAGGCAGGAATATCTTCTCTGAATGTATATTGCCTGAAAAGAGGCAGCGAGTGTTGCGCCGCTGCATCGGCAAATACCACAGCCTCGATGAGCGAGTTGGATGCCAGCCGGTTTGCTCCGTGTAATCCCGTGCAGGCACACTCCCCATTGGCATATAGTCGCCCGATGCTTGTTTCTCCATCGAGATTCACTCTGATACCTCCGCACAGATAGTGAGCGGCGGGAGCCACGGGTATCATCTCCCGGGTAATGTCTATTCCGTAAGAGAGACATTTCTCGTAGATGCCCGGAAAGTGAGTCCTGGTCTCGTCTGGTTTTTTGTGTGTCACATCCAGATAAACATGATCTTCTCCCCTTTCTTTCATTTCCGTGTCGATAGCACGGGCTACAATATCACGCGGGGCCAGTGATCCGCGTGCATCATATTTGTGCATAAACTCTTTCCCGTCACATGTTTTCAGTACGCCGCCATAGCCCCGCATCGCCTCGGTGATGAGGAACGATGGTCTTGCCCCCGGATGATAAAGTGCCGTGGGATGAAACTGAACAAACTCCATCCCCCTGATTTCTCCCTTTGCACGTGCCACCATGGCAATGCCGTCACCCGTGGCGACCAACGGGTTGGTTGTAGTCTGATACACCGATCCGATACCTCCTGTTGCCATCATGGTCACACGTGAAAGAAAAATATCAATATCATTGGTCACCTGATCGAGGATATAGGCACCATAACATTCAATGCCGGGAGTATGGCGGGTGACCACCTGTCCCAGATGGTGCTGCGTGAGGATCTCAATGGCAAAATGATGGTCGAACACCTCTATATTCGGATGATTGCGAATGGTGTTAATCAGGCTGACCTGGATCTCGGCGCCGGTACTGTCCTTGTGATGCAGGATCCGGAACTCGGAATGACCTCCTTCACGATGAAGATCGAAATTGCCTTTTTCATCCTTGTCGAAGTCCACTCCCCAGCTTATCAACTCACTGATCTGGGCGGGTGCCTCCTTCACCACTTTTTCCACGACTTGCAAGTCACATAATCCGCCGCCTGCATCGAGCGTATCGGCAATGTGCTTTTCAAAATTATCCCACGGGTTTGTGACCGATGCAATTCCTCCCTGCGCGTAATAAGTATTGGCATCTTCCAGCTGGTTTTTCGCGATAATGGCTACCTTCCCATATTTTGCCACTTTCAGGGCATAGCTCATTCCGGCAATGCCGGAACCAATCACCAGAAAATCATATCTATATACCATCCTTTATTCCTTTTATAGCCTTGCATTTCGTCAAAACGGCAGATGAGCTCGACGCTCAACACGCTCCTGCTCCATTAAACGAAAATGCATTCTACTGCGCAAATGTAGTGAAAGCCGGGGGAAACGCCAAGCTTACTTGAATGTTTTCGATAAGCGAGCACAGAGGCAAAAATTGTTTTTAACTATGTCGAGCGTAGAGTACAAAGGACTTCGTGAGTGTTTTCTACTCTCGGCTTATTTCACCCCACTGGACGGGTACCCAGCCCCGGTTAAGGTTATTGTTAAGAATAATAGAGTAGAGTAGAGTAGAGCAGAGCAAAGACAATCATATCTTTTTTAAATTATGGAGTGGAATTACTAACTTAGCCAGGACACAGAGTTAAGCATAAACGCTTATTTTTGTGTAATATGAGAAAACAAAGAACCCATTTTGACAAGGCATTCAAAGAGAATGCGATCAAACTCAGTTTAGAACGCAAGAATATTTCCGAACTTGCACAGGAATTGAGTATTGCACCCTTTCTTTTATATCGTTGGCGGAAAGAATATCGGCAGAAAGGGGAAGCCGGTTTCCCCGGACACAGAGTCCAGTCATTAAGTGAAATCACCAAAAGGATTACTGAACTGGAATAACGTCTTGGCGAGGCATAACATCCCTGTAAAATAGAAATACTTGGCCGTGGTCACCCCTCTCCACAAAGTCTTATCGACCACGCATGCCGTTAGTAAGAAAGCGAGGAACACCCCTCCTGCCAGCGACCCTGGACCGCTTATCGCAGGTTTTACTATCTTGCCTTCGTTTACCCTTGCCATATCATGCATCTGTTTTCCGTGTCTCCGGGACCAATCATCACCACCACGCCTGCTTGCCGTCCTCATAGGTGAAAATACGCTCCTCACTGCCCCGTGTGTGGTTCCGTAGCAGGAACAAGGCGTTCGTCGGGGCATTATCATAAACAAGGCTGTCGGCATCGGAGACAAAAGCCCCCATTGACCTCCAATGGTTGTCACCCCAGTACAATAACTCGTAGGTGTCCCCGGGTTTCACGTTGTTGTCGTCGTTCCGGGGGAGGTACTTGATGTGGTCGATCCTCACGGGTTTGCCAAAATCCAGCATGATCCATCCCCCCGATGGCGATACGGATTGATGGTAAGTTAGCTCGTCACCGTCGAAAGCACACTCCACGGTCCGTCTCCCGAAATGTTTCCCATTGGTCGTCACTCGCGCTTCACCGCTTATGTCCGCTTTGTCTTGAAAGAATTTCAACTCCGCTATATCGCAAAAACCGCTGTCGGGAGAGAGGTACTTCCAGTACCGGTATTTTTCATCCGTGTTGATATTCAACGTGTCGTATTCCATCAACGGGTTACGCCGGATAATTCCCGCAATGGTCGAATCTTTAAAGTGCTCGTAGTTCGACGCTACTATTCGCGCGCCGACCACCCGCTTGCTGTAATCCAGCACGCCGGTGAACTTGGGGAATTTACGCTTTAACACCAACCGCTGCCTGTTTATCGTGTCAGGCACGAGCGGGATGACTTTTCCGGTATCGTTCACTAGGATGGGGGGAGAAATCCCCTCAACCGACTTGTTTTCATACAATACGGGCAGGTAAACGATGCTCCTTCCCATTTTTTCAAATTTAACGTTTCCGCCGCGGCTTATCTCGCCCCACTGCACCGGCACCCAACCCCGGTTGTCAAACACAGCCAGATAGGCAAACCGGTTTGAAGTTTTAACGTTCCGGGGAATTTCGACATCAACGTCCGTTCCTTCGAAATACTTTTCCGACACGTCTTTAATGAAAGGGGTGTCAAGGTTGGGGGGAATCTTCTCATCACCCTTCATCGCGAAAAGGCTGTTCTTCTGGAAAGCGTAAGTCCGCCGGAAAATCTTCGCGAATTTGTCTGCCGGGTAATGCGGGTAACCCGGGTCGATGTCACCTCCCAGGAACACGACGTCTTTCCCGTTGTTGTTCAATACCACATTCCAGATGTGCCTTTTTCCCCGGTTTGGCCACTGCGGGGTGTAATCCACGCAAACGGGTATCCCGCAAGCCCTCATCACGAATAGGGCATACACGGCATAGTCTTTGCAATCCCCAATTTTCATGGATTCATAATAGGAGACAGGGTGGTCTATGGGCAGGGACGGGGTGTATGCCCCGCGCTTGTCCAACTCGTGGTTCAGGTGGAGCGTGCTCCAGTATGCCGAATGCCTCTTCTGGTCATAGTCGTTTAACCAGTCGATTCTTTCACTGAATTTCTCCTCGAGCCTTTCCCTCCAATCCTCTATGTTTTCCGTGCCAAACCTGTACGGGAGGATATACTCGCAGAAATCTTCGAAAGTGACGTGTTTTGTCCAAGGACCCTCCCGCCATTTGTAATATGCATGGTCGATATTGCGTATCAGGTATTCGGCGGTCATATGTTCAATGTCCTTTCTCATGACGCCTTCATGAAAAGCATGGCCCAACGCGCTGGAGAACTTTTTGTACAACGAGTCCAGCCTGTCGCGCATGCCTGTCGGTCCATAGGATAAACTGAAAAGGGAGTCAGCTTGCCGGTAGTAGTCGTCGAAGACATCGCTTTCCACCGTGTAATGATGCGGCATGTTCTCTATCAGGAATATCGCCGACCGTAACTTCAAGCTGTCCCCGGCCTTCTCACCGTAATGTTTCAGCACTTTCTCCAGTTCACTCCGGTTCGAGCCGGCAAGCCGCAGCGCGGACTCTAACATGGTCTCTTTGTCACCCCCTGAACAGGACAGCAGCACCCAAACCGAGAGGAGAAATATGAATCGTCTTTTTACTCGTGAAAGTTGCATGTGATAATGATAAAAAGATTGTTATAAGTAATAGCTATCGAGACAAAGATAATCGTGTTTTTTAAAATTACACATTATTTTAAAAAGTTTACGTTAATCGAGGGTATCTTTTCGTGATTAGAATATGCCTATGCTTCAAATCACTGTTTATTTGTACATTGTCTTCCGTTTGCTTACATTGGGTTCTTTCTGGCAAAGGCTGCATGGTGAACGGTACTTGCAACAAAAAATGGCCTTTTTAAATCCGAGTTCTATGCACACTAAAGCATCGATATGCTATGACGACACGAATGAACATACCAGCCGGCGTAACAACAGTGGGACTCACTCTCCTTTTAAGCGGAACGGTTTTTTTCACGCCGGATATTTTCGTGAGCCGTTACACCACTTCGCCGGAGGTGTGGTTGCAATTTGCCCTTGCTGTCGGGCTATTCATATGTGGCCTCTTCAAAAAGGGGAATATTGATTTGCCGCCACCAGGGTATATCATGCTTATTCTGGTATGGGGTTGCTACCACTTGGCGCGGAGTTATTGGAGTTTCGAGAGTCTTGTAAGCTTTCTGACGGTTATGACTGCTTTTCTGGTTTTTTATTGGTATTGGAAGGAGATCTCCGGGACATGTATTCTATTTGGATTGTTTGTCTGTTTGGGATTGGCCCTTTCTGTATGGGGACTGGGACAGTATATGGGTTGGATGCCCAAAACATATGATATGTTCACCATGACGGGGCCGTTTAACAATCCCGCGGGCATTTCTTCCTCGCTTGCCTTGCTTTACCCGTTCTCTCTCTATTTCTGTTATAGATCAAAAGAAATAATCGGGAGGTTAAGCATACTCGCTTCCATATTAATGGCCGTCACAGTCATTTTATGTGGTGCCCGTGCCGCCATACTAGCAGTAGCAATATCAACTTTTATTTTCATTATTCATCTCCTTAAGAGGAAAATCGGGATAAGTTTTACTGCTCTTCATTACGGAGCAATGGGAGTTACCTGTATCTTGTTATTTACCGTTCTGTATTTTATGAAGAAGGATTCGGCGGACGGACGGCTACTCATCTGGCATTGCTCGGGTCAACTGGTGAAAGAGGCTCCCTTGTTCGGGCACGGGAGCAACGGCTTTACGGCCAATTATATGACGCAACAGGCTGATTATTTTACCAGGAATCCCGAAAGTAAATTTGCCATGCTTGCCGATAACACGTTGCATCCTTTTAACGAGTTTATAAAGGAGGTCGTCGAGTATGGGGCTGCCGGTCTCCTCCTTTCAGTTGTTCTCGTTGTATTGCCCCTGTATCGTTCAAGGAAAGATAAATCCCCAGAACTATCGGTAGTACGATTAAGTCTTTTATCTATCGGGATATGTTCATTTTTCTCCTATCCATTTTATTATCCTTTTATCAGGCTAGTGATTATCTTGTTATTTGCTTATCTCGTAGTGGAACAAGGAGAAGTAGCCGCCCGCGGTTACCGCGTTAATTATTTTTCCAAATCGGCGATTGGAGTAATTTCAACTTTCATTCTCGTCATTACCGTTTATCAAGTCCGAATCGAATATGCATGGAACAGGATAGCCCGCACCTCGTTATCGGGATTCACGGAAGAAATGCTGCCCTCGTACCGGGAATTATACGCGGGGAGTTACCTGAAAAAGAATGCCCTGTTCCTGTACAATTACGCGTCTGAACTCAATCGCACCGAAGAATACGAAAAGAGCAATATGGTATTATTGGAATGCTGCGATTACATGAATGATGCGGAAGTCCAGATGCTATTAGCGAGTAACTTTGAAAAATTGGACGAGCTTGATTCAGCAGTACAATCTTTGACTTTAGCAAGCCGGATGATTCCGGTCAGGTTTTTCCCGCTCTACAGGTTAGCCAAATTGTACGAAAAGAACAAAGAATGCGGGAAAGCTTTTAATATGGCTGAAAAAATAATCCATAAGGAAGTAAAAATACCGTCCATGAAGATTACAGTCATGAAAAATGAGATGAAAGAATTAATAACCAAAACCAAACCAAATGAATAAAGGTGAAGAAACGGGCTCACCACCCAACGTCGGGGATGTGAAGGTGAAAACCGACATGAAATAACAGAGTAGCCGAACAATGTTGAAAATCGAAAGAGTAACACTTATATAAAATGAAAAAAGTAAAATCATGAAAAAGAATTTATTAGTAGCTACAGCTCTTCTTTTTGCTTTAGTATTAAGCACAGGATGTCAAAATGAAATTCAGATAAATGGAAATGTGGCAGAATCAAAAGAGTTGGAAGAATTCATTCTAGCAGGATTGGATTTTCAAGAATCAATGGTTGAATTTAATAAAGAACTTAACGAAATAGATATTCGTACTATTAGACCGGTGCTGGACTCAAAAGGACGAATGGTACTAGAACTTCCTACCTCTATAAGTATAGAAGATAAAGCAAAGAGATTAAACACTAGTAAAAAAGTACTGCTTGACAAATTTCCAGAATTAACACGCGTGGATTCCAGAGTAAGGCGTGATTATATTAATAAACGGGTAAATAGTTCTGAAAGGATAATGAGAGTAAGAATTGAATCAGACAATATCTTTGAGCTGCCGCGGCTTCGGAGTGGACATGTTGAGTCTTACACAAACGAAGCTGATGTTTTTGCATTTATCGATAGCTTTATGCTGAGCCCTGATTACGTTGAGGTTGTATTTATAGCTTATGAAGATGGTACAGTTGATACCTACATTACTGAAAATAATACTGCTTATGAATCATACACTCCTACAATCTACACTAAGAATGATGGGAAGTATTACACTAGTTTTCATTTGGGTAGTCCTATTCTATATATTGCACATAGTCATATTAGTGGCTCAACTGCACCCGCTCCAACTGATCTTGAAAATAGATATGGTGTTATAGATGAATATATATACACTTCAGGTGGAGTCCTTACCAAGTATCCAGATTAAAAAAATAATTAAAATAGCACAAAATGAAAATTATCGTTAATATTCTTTGTCTTGTGTGTATTCTCTTCAATTTGTTTGTAATGAACCCAATATCAGCTCAAGAGATAACTCCGTTAAAAATAGGGGACACGACAAGAAGAATAATTGAACCAACTTTCACAATTGATGGGCAGCCCAATATAGCCAGTAAAACAAATTTACACAAGTTGCTTTTTCCATCACATAATGCAAAACTAGAATTTTTTATCTATGATAGCCAGAAAGGACCTTCTGGATTTAGTTTCGAGGATTCATTAGATGGCGACTACACTTTATTAAATGTGCTTTGGATTTCTAATTGGAATGAAGTTAATGAAGATTTAGAAACAGAACTACCCCTGAAAAGTTTCAAGGGAATAGAGATTCGGACAAGATCAAAGAAAGAGTTAACGGAAGATGGGGCATTTAATAGAAAGCAAATTAACAAGAGAAACAAAAGGGCGTTAGAAAGATACAAAATTGATACAGTCTCTGTCAAGATTAGCCGTAATTTTGCAAATTACTTGTACAGTAACACTGTCAATTTTCTTTCCGATCATGTGGACCCGGAAGAACAAGTGAAATCTTATGGAGGTTACCATTCCACGTTCCGGTGTGTTGTTGCCCATGAAGTGTGGACTCTTTCCGGAAAACCATATTCAGCAATCTTCAAGAATTTAACCGATATATATTATCGATTGATAAAAGAAGTGCGAAAGATAGGAGAAATAACAGATGAGGCAGTATATATCAGGCAGTTAAAAGAGCTATAATTTATAGTAATATAGATGATTGAATTGTTTTTAAGGGCCGGCTAACTAGAATAAATATTTTCGAAAATGATGAAAAAAGTAATCGTTATGTTTTGCCTGCTTATTCTTCCCTTTGCTTTTGTTTATCCGCAAACAAAGGTAGATATAGTACGGAAAGAAGTAGCAAAAGAATAAACAATTCAGCATAAATTCAAAACAGAGACTTTTTAAAGTCGGATCAATTATTAATGTAAGACACTTTGACTAAACAAACTGGCCAGTAGTTCCAGCGACAGATTAGCTTTAGAAATTAAGTGGCAGATATTTAGGAGTAACAACAATAAGATAAAATTGTGAAATTAATAAAAATGTTTTTAATGGCTATTTTCATGTCCGGAAATATCTTATTTTCGAGCGTGATGGGTCAAAATGAAGTTCTGGAAGGAAAGACTACTTTATATGAATACGATACGGTAACTGCCAGCGAAGATAACCTGGAGAATCTTTTTAGGAATTTTCCGGTTTTTATTGATAATGGGAAAGATATCGATTTTTTGTCCTATAAATTCATGGGAGTGATAAAAAATAAGAGGATGGCAAAAAAAATACATCCGGAAGAATTTTGACAACTTGCTTCCCATCGGGCGGAGTACGATAATTCCAAACACCCAAAACGAAGGACATGAATCATCGATAAGCTACCATATCTAGCCTGTCAGGGAATCAAAGTCCGAACTGAAGGCAATGATGGAGACACTTTCCACTGACTATATTCATACTCGGGGACGAAGTGTATGTTATCGAATTCGTGGAAAACTTGAAAAAAAATGCCCTGTTCCTGTACAATTACGCGTCTGAACTCAATCACGCCGGAGAATACGAAAAGAGCAATATGGTATTATTGGAATGATGCGATTACTTGAATGATGCGGAAGTCCAGATGCTATTAGCGAGTAACTTTGAAAAATTGGACGAGCTTGATTCAGCAGTACAATCTTTGACTTTAGCAAGCCGGATGATTCCGGTCAGGTTTTTCCCGCTCTACAG